>Ga0163223_100012_pt1 | contig 145752 bp, 135 predicted proteins | sample MSEWel2016_02_17_2_FD_113147 | JGI IMG/M metagenome (GOLD analysis project Ga0163223, IMG submission 113147) | Subsurface microbial communities from deep shales in West Virginia, USA - MSEEL Well Study Marcellus 5H_2016_02_17 ...
AAGTTAACAAAAGCTGTCGTCAATCAGGTAGGATTTGCCCGGGATGGTGTCCTCTGAATCTTAAAAAACTGATCGTGTCCAAGCCCAGGCAAGCATGATAAGTCCATAGAAAAACACCCGAGCTCCGGATTGTAGTTTTTCAACCCTGTTAATTAGTTATAATTAACAGGGCAAGACGGGGCTCAAAGCTGGGCACTACGTGCCGCTTAAAGCCCTATTTATTAGCGGTAGTGGTTTATTTCACTCTTAATTTCCTGTAAAATTTAGAAATATCTTCAATAAAAAGGTCTGGCTCTTCCATAGCCGTAAAATGTCCTCCACAAGGTATTTCTGTCCATTGTATTATATTCAAATTTTCCTCAGCCCATTCTTTTGGTGGCAATAAAATATCTTCAGAAAACAGGGCAAGCGCAGTTGGTACTGTTATTTTACCCATTGGAGGCAGAGAATGTGTGTTCTCGTAATACATATTCACCGAAGAACTTAGGGTATTCGTGAACCAGTAAATCATTACATTGGTCAATAGTTCATCTTTACTATACGAATTTTCAAGCTGACCTTTACAATCACTCCAAGAACGAAATTTTTCAAGAATCCATGCTGCTGTACCAATAGGGGAGTCAGAAAGTCCATAGGATAAAGTTTGTGGTTTTGTAGATTGAATGGATATATAGCCTGCTTCTTGTGCCATCCATTGTTGTGCTGTCTTTTTATAGGAAGTTTCGGCGGCTGATAGTTTGCTTTCATCTGCCTCCATTAAAAGCGCTCGAATAATGCCAACATCTGTCAGGTGGATTCCTATTAATAGTTCGGGATGGTTTAGCGCCATATAGCGGGTAACACCTGAACCTATATCGCCACCTGCTGCTGCAAATTTGGTGTAACCTAATTTCTCAGTCATCAACTTTATCCATAATTCGGCTACATGAGCATTATTGTATCCACTATGTTCCGGCTTATCTGAGAAACCAAATCCGGGTAAAGAAGGAATAATTACATCGAATGAATCGTTTGGGTCGCCACCAAAACTGGCAGGGTCGGTAAGTCTATTTATAATTTTTTCATATCGAAGAAAACTATCAGGCCAACCGTGAGTTAGAATGATTGGAATTGGATTTTTTCCTTTTCCTTTTACCCAAATAAAGTGAATACCGATTCCGTCAATATTACATTTAAATTGAGAATGATTGTTTAATTCTTTTTCCTGAGCACGCCAGTCATAACTATTCTGCCAATATTCAACAATGGACTGTAAATCCTCCTTTTTCATTCCTCTTTCCCAGTCAGAATCTTTTAGTTGATTGGGCCACCTTGTTTTGGATAATCTGGAAGAAAGTTCTTCCAATGTACTATCCGGTATTTGGATTTGAAATTTTTGAAGTGTCATATTATTCCTAATTTATCAAATTTCTAAAACAGTATTTCAATTAATGTAATTGATTACGCTTTGTTTCTGGGGCGTTTTCACCATTACCGCTAATAAATAGGGCTTTAAGCGGCACGTAGTGCCCAGCTTTGAGCCCTATTTATTAACGCCTGGTTTTTCAATTATCATTTTGTCAATTCAATTTTTTATCAAAACTCATTATCTCATCAAAAAGAAAATCAGGAGATAAAAATTCGAAGAACACTCTATTCATCAAGTAAGTTCCTATTCCAAGTTTAAATGGTTCTCCTTTTAAGAATCCGCTTATCCAAAATATATAGTTTTCATCTTCACTAAGCTCCAATTTAAAGCGTTTCCTGTTTAGTTTCTTTTTCCAAACATTAAAGTCAAAGAATACAAATATTTCAAGTTTATTCTTGATTAAGTCAATGTAGTATTCTGATTTCTCAAAAATCAACGGTAATGGATAATATCCAAAATCATTTATATGAGTTTGATTTAATGAAAAAGGGATTGGTGAAACTAAATTTTGTCTATTTAATTTCGAATTAAGTTCCTGTGAATTAAAAGGATTATCGTAATTGATTACATAAACGAGTCCTTTTTCTACTTGCTCAACAACTAATCCTACTTCCTTTGCATTTGCTATCAGTCTATTAATTTCACTGATATAATCTACAACATTATTTTTGAATGATACTCTCGTGGATTTTAAACCTTTTTGCAAAATTTCTTGGGGTACATCTTCAAATAGATAACTTGTTAGTCTTTCATAGCTTTCTTCTTGTCGTAGGTCGCGTTTTGTCTTACGTTTTCCAGATTTTATTTCGAAAGGTATCCACTCGTCATTTGATTTAATAACGGTTATATCAAAATATCTCAGGGAATTAGTTAAATCATTTAATATTGCAATTCCTCCAAGTTGGAATGTTGACCTTAAACATTTACGCTCAAGTCTATTCCCTTTTTTATTACTTATAAAACCTGTTTTTTCTTTAAATGACTGTGGTTTTATATCAAATCTATTTATAAAAGTATGGGCAATAGAATCACCAAGAGTTCTAAATATGATAAGCAATTTTTGATATGAATCATTTTTTGTTTTAATCAAGTCTATTCTTTTTTTATAACGAGCGGATTCTTGTTTTTCTAGCCTTTTTGAGGGATTTCCTAATTGTGATTTTAATTCTTTTCTTTCAGTTTTATTTTTTTGAATATTTCTTTCAATATTGGTGATAACTCGTATTAAGTCTTCTTGAATATCAAGCCAAGTAGAATTGTCGCGAAATGGATTTGCCTTTCCTTCATTTATTTTGTCTATTATATTTTGAATTCTAGGGAAATAATATCTATACATAAAAGAAGATTGTTCCATTGTTTCGATTGTGCTTTATTAAACTTGGCGTTAACGTATCAGTATTTTATCCAATGTTCTTAACGAACGATGTTAAAAGTAGGAATAATCTTCGATTTGATCAGCAGTTTTTTTAAAAGAGCTAATGAATAGTGGATAAAATTAAGTTGGACTGTTCCCCGCGCCGCTATGGGCTTGTTATTGCTGGCAATGTCTTGCTTATTGCTGACGATCTTGTCTCTACTCTTAGCGATGTCTTGCATATTGCCGGCGATGTCCTACATATTGATAGCGATCTTGTCCCTATCCTTGGCGATGTCTTGCATATTGTTAGCGATGTCGTCCCTACTCTTGGCGATGTCCTGCTTATCGATAGCGATGTTGTCCTTATCCTTGGCGACGTCTTGCATATTGCTGGCGATGTTGTCCCTATTCGTGGCGAAGTCGTGCATATTACCGGCGATGTTGTTCGGATCCTTAACGATGTGCGTTTGGTGCTTAGCTGCCCAAAAAAGACCGAAGGCAATTGGATTGTGCCTCCGGTCGGGATTCGTTTAGTGGCCAACACGTTCTTACGATGGAGCTACGACCTCCTCGTTGTCGCGGGGACTTGGAGTGCCCTGGCTTTTGACCAGCTTGCTGAATACGAACAGTTCTCTTTTTACGGGCTCGTGTTTAAACAGGCTCTTCCCGATGGCACAAATATCCATGGCTTGTGCATAAGCATCGTTCAAGGCCGAAATCGATTCCTTCGTATCCAGCTTGGAACTGCCTTTCAGGCTTTCCTGTGTAATGTTCGCCTGGTTCAGCGTATCGGCATAGCCCATAATGTTGGTCAACCTGCCCGGGTTCACTTGGTGTTGTTCCAGTTTGGTGCGCATCGCTTCATCAAGGTGGCTGCTAAAGGTCAGCAACAAACCAATCATCTCCGACTGGTTATTGCGGGACGCTTTACTCCAATACGCTCTAAAGCCCAGTTGCTGGATGATGCTCTGTTGCTCTTTCAAATCGTTGCGGAAGCCCCGTTCAATCTGTGTTTTTACCATTTCCAGGTCGTCCTTGGCTTTTTCGGTCAGCTCATTCACCAGGTTGGTTTGCTCTTGCAGCTCTTCCCGGGAACTGCTCCCAAAATATTCGGTAAGGATGAGCTCCACCGTTGCCCGGAAATCCGCAATAAACGGGTCGCTCCAAGCCGGCATTTCATTCACAAACGTTTCTTTTTCCTGTTCAAAATGATCGGCAACTGTTAAAGCTGCAATCAACATCGGTAGTGTTTTGTACCTGAAATCTCGTTTCATTTTTTTTTGTGTTTTTTAGTTTGACAAATTATTTAGTTATCTAAAACCTGGCCTGCATCACCAATTAATGATGATCAGCAGGCCAGATACTTAGTCTCAATCCCCAATTTATCTTTTCAAAAACACTCTTTAGGCGGGCAAAAGCAAGGTAAAAGCTGAACAGAAATTTGAACTTTTGTTACCTGCTACGTATTGTTTAATACCTTTTTCACACAAAAGGTTACCCCAATCCATAAAAATAGTTTATCCGGGGCTCGATTATTTGTAGCTGCTTGTCTTTTTGCCCCGAAGTCCGGCAGGCCAACATCCCTCATTTAAAATCAAAATGAAGATCTAAATTTTGAAAAAGAAGAAAGATTAACTCTACCTTTGCAACGACTGGAATTTCACGATCTTCCAGCCGGTACAAATTAGTTTTAAGCATGAGAAAAAATTATTCAGGAGGTAACGCCTCCCATTCAAAAAAACCACAAACACAAAGCTTTGAGGTCAAAGAGCCGGAAGAGTTGATGAAATTCCTAATTGCCAGCCTGCCGCATAAAAATCGCAACAACATCAAAACCCTGCTCAAAAAAAAACAAGTGCGGGTCGATGGTAAATCCATCACCCAATTTAATCACCTGCTAAAACCCGGACAAAAGGTTTCGCTTGACACGGCTCCGGCTCCTATTGCCAAGCAAATGCGGGGCATTTCTATTGTTCACGAAGACAAAGACCTCATCATCGTTAATAAAAATGCCGGACTGCTGACCATGGCCACCGAAAAAGAAAAACGAGCTACGGTATACAGTATTTTGAGCAACTATGTAAAAGATGAAAACCGCGAAGCCAAGATTTTTATCGTTCATCGGCTCGATCGGGAAACATCGGGATTGATGATGTTTGCAAAAAGCGAAGAAATGCAGGAGCTGCTGCAGGAATCGTGGAAACACACAATTTCGGAACGTACTTACCTGGCTGTGATCGACGGCAAGCTTGAACAACCGGAAGGAACCATTAGCTCGTACCTGTTTGAAAGCAGCGTGTTTAAAGTACACTCAACACAAGATCCGGAGAAGGGGCGGCATGCCATTACGCACTATTCAACCGCTAAAAGTAACGAGGAGTACTCCATGTTAAAAGTGAATCTGGAAACGGGCCGGAAGAATCAGATTCGGGTCCATCTGCAAGACCTAAAACATCCGGTGATTGGCGATAAAAAATATGGCTCGAAATCGAACCCCATTGGCCGGCTTGGATTACACGCCTGGGTGTTGGCTTTCGAACATCCGATAACGGGTAAAAAGATGCGCTTTGAAACGTCCGTTCCGGGAAGCTTTCTGAAACTGTTTTAATGGAAAACCGACAAGCTCAGGCATGGAGTCGTTCTATTTTAACTTTCCTTTTTCTCAATAAAAACCTACTTTTGAGTTCGTAAAATCTGCTAAATGAAAACAATACTAATAACAGGAGGAGCCGGATTTATTGGTTCCCATGTGGTTCGACTATTCGTCAACAAATACCCCGAATACAACATTGTTAACCTCGACAAACTCACTTATGCCGGGAATTTGGCTAACCTGAAAGACTTGGAAGGAAAGCCGAATTACGAATTTGTAAAGGCTGACATTGTTGATAGTGAAGCGATGTTGAAACTATTCGAGGAAAGGCAGTTTGATGGCGTGATCCACTTGGCAGCCGAATCGCATGTGGATCGGTCGATTTCGAACCCCACTGAGTTTGTTTTCACCAACGTAATTGGCACGGTCAACCTGTTGAATGCTGCCCGCGCTTGTTGGAAAGACCAGCCTGAAGGACGCTTGTTTTACCACATCTCAACCGATGAGGTCTATGGCTCACTGAGCAATGATGGTACGATGTTTACCGAAGACACCGGTTACGATCCACACAGCCCGTATTCGGCTTCAAAAGCCAGCTCTGACCATTTTGTGCGCGCCTATCACGACACCTTCCAATTGCCGGCTTTGATTTCAAATTGCTCCAATAATTACGGTTCATTCCAATTCCCTGAAAAACTGATCCCGTTGTTCATCAATAACATTCGCAACAACAAGCCATTACCCGTTTACGGAAAAGGCGAAAACATACGCGACTGGCTTTGGGTTGAAGATCATGCCCGCGCCATTGACGTCATTTTTCATCAGGGGAAACCGGGTGAAACCTACAACATTGGCGGTCATAACGAATGGACCAACATCGACCTGATTAAGTTGATGTGCTCCATTATGGATCGCAAACTGGGTCGTGAGGCCGGAACTTCGGAGAACTTAATTACCTACGTAAAAGACCGCGCCGGACATGATTTGCGCTATGCCATCGACTCGTCGAAACTGCAAAAAGAGCTGGACTGGGTGCCGAGTCTTCAATTTGAAGAAGGATTGGAAAAAACCATCGATTGGTATTTAAAGAATGAAGAATGGCTACAACATGTAACCAGCGGCGACTATCAGAAATACTACGAAAACCAATATCAAAAGCGGTAAAACTGGCTCTTGAGGTGCGGTAAGCACCAATTGATAACAAAAGCCAAAACCGGCTCAATGCTTCATTTTGAAAAAGTAGCAGATCGATGGAATAAAACCCGGAGGGTTGAACAACAATAACCGTAGGTGTAACCTACGGGAAACGATGAATAACAAGGAGCATCAGAACCCCTGAAAAGGGGTTCAAACTAATTTCCACTATTTCTTGAACGAGAATCGGGTTGTGCCGATATTGTTGCCATCAGCGAAGATATCGACCGTGTATTCTCCGGGGATGAAGGGATCCTCACCGTTGTTATCCCAAAAAATATTCACCGGCAAATCATTGCCTTCGTAAGTTACTTCACGCATGGCTGAGTATGGAATTCTCAAGTCTTCAAATCGAAACAAATCATTCTTCGATTTGAGCAGCAAAATCTGATCGGGACGCTGGATGCGAACATAAATATTTTTGGCTCCGCGTTTAGCGGTAATATTTTTACCAAGGGTAAAGTTGACCTGGATTTTTTCTGCTTTCCGACTGTTATTCACATCGTTCCCACGCGAATTGATGCCAAATGCGGTCAGGCCTTGCGCCTCCAGTGTAGCAGCTTTCTCAACGCGTTGCGACAAGCGTTCTTTCTCCTTTTCCAGCTTCTGGTTTTTGTTTTCAACCTGGGCAAAATCCTGTTTTACCTGTTCATTTTCGGCCATCAGCTCCTGGTTCCGACGATTCAACGAGTCAACCTGAACAATGTAATTACGCATAATCCGACGCAACGAGCCTACCTGCTCGCGATACTGCTCTATCTGATCGTAGCTGGCCTTTTTAACCTGTCCAATTTCCAGCAACAAATCCTTCACTTTGGTTTGTGCAACAAACAATTGGGTATTCATGGTGTCACTTTCCGTTTTCAGGCTATCATAGTTCTGAACCATCTCAGTCAACTCAACTTGAATGGAATCCTTTTCGGAGTTCAACGAATGCATAATTTGTTTATGCTCGTCTCGCTGCATAAAAAACAATACCACTACTACGATAAGAATAACCGAAAGAAAAATAACAATCAGATTATTACGTCTCTCCTTATCGGTTTCTCCCAGTGAAAATTTTTTCTTATTTTTTGCCGAATCACTCATATATTCAGAATTTTAGCCACCCAAAAACAACGCCCACAAAAGTAGTATTATTTTGTGGGCAGTCAAATATCAAACCAAATTGAAGAAGACGATAACCAATCCATAACGATTTAAGAATGGTTAACGAAATAAAGGGCTAAAATAGATTCCCCAGTTTCACCCCAAAGTAGATGGTTCGTGGTGATAATGGTCCGTAAACATATCCGGGATCTCGGTCGATACCATAATCAAAATCATCTTGATAATCATTAAACAGGTTTTTTACACCGGCATAAACCTGCAACGACAATTCATTCGACAAATTGAAGTTTTGGCTGATTTTTGCTCCGAGATCAAAAGACGAATCCACCTCGTTTAACTGACCGACCTCTGGATTTGCTAAGGTATTTCCAAAGTAGGGAACCAACATCGCTCCGGTGTAGTTACCGGTAACCGATGCCTTAAAAGACTCGCTTGGAGAGTAGCTAAACGAAAGGTATCCATAATTGTTGGGCGTACGAAAAAACCGCTTTTCATTAAACTCCTGTGGCGAATCGTATTCACTTTTTTGAACGGTGAAGCCGGTTTGAAACATCCATCTGGCACCCGGAGAAGCATTGAATTCAAAATTAATCCCTTGAACCCTGGCTCCATCCTCAGCGTTTGTTCGGGTATAAACCACTTCGCCTTTTTCGTTCGGCGTTCCATATTCGTTGGTAAACGGATTTTCGAGAACCGTGTAAAACCCTTCAGCTAAAAACTGAGTTTGCCAACGTCCGAAGGTCTCTGACATATCGACTGAAAAAGTGAAACTATGCGAGTTTTCCTGTTCCAAATCCGCATCATTCTCATGCGTAACACGGCGAGCCCCCGATGTTTCAATATGTAAGTCTTCATCAAAAATTTGTGGCGCACGGTAACCCTTGGCAAAGCTGGAACGCAATTGCACCTTCTCACCCAAATTATACATTAAGCTTGCCCGTGGGCTAAACACATTGCCTGAAATATCACCATCAGAATCTGCTTTATCCGAAATCGCATAATGCTCTAACCGGAAGCCAAGAGACACACGCCAGTTATTAGTTACCCATTCGTTTTGAGCGAAAAAGCCAACTGTACTAACCGACTGATCCGTGATGGTTGTTGTTCCAATATGTTCCATGGTGGCAATATCAAGATAGCCAAGCTTCTGATCCTTCAGGGCGTCGCTGGTCATTTCGGCTCCAAACAATAATTCGGAAGGCGAAAACAGACACTGCTCTACATCCCGATGATACTGTGTGCCGAGAGAAATAGCTAAATCCTCCGTATGGCCGTAAGCCGTCAGATCCTGCTCAGCACCATAATAGGAACCGCGATTGACAGACTGCATCGCAGCATAAAAGCTCAACTTGTCATGATCGCGCATAAACTTGTCGAATGTAAGGTTCGCCGAATTGATTTCGTGATCGACCGCTTCTGAGATGTCCGCTTCATGATTCGGAAGGTCAAAATCATTTCCTCCCCGCCGTGATTCATTGATAAAAAAGTAATCTAAATTGATTTTAGAGCGAACGCCCATGCGTTTAAAGAAGCTGGCTCCAAATGTACTGTTGCTTAGTTTTGAAAGCTCTGAATATCCATCGCCGTTCACATCATAAGGATCTCGCTTTCGTTTAAAACCATAAAAGCTCATCCCCGATCGGAAATCTTCACTCACAATCGATCCGTTCATACTCAGGTTGTAATCGGCTGTTTGATTATCGCCAATCAATCCAACTGAACTGTTGATGCTGTAGGTGTCCTGAATCGGCTCTTTTGTAATCAGGTTGATGGTTCCGGCAATAGCATTACTTCCATACAAAGCCGATCCCCCACCCCGAACGACCTCAACCCGGTCGATCATATTTGCAGGGATTAATTCCAATCCGTAAACGCCAGCCAAACCACTAAAAACAGGTCGGCTATTAATCAGGATTTGAGAGTACGGCCCTTCCAGTCCATTCATCCGAACTTGAGTGAAACCACAATTTTGACAGTTGTTTTCCATACGCAAGCCGGGGGTAAAACTTAAGCCTTCGCTCAGTGTTACACTTTGCGTATTTTCCAGCAACTTCGGACTGATCGTACTTACAATGGTTGATGCTTCGCGGCGTGATTTTTCACTCCGATCGGCAGTAATCACCACTTGAACCAGCCCAATCTGATCGGGTTTTAACTCAACAACCAATGTGAGCGGGTCACCAATCTTGAGATCCACTTCATACGCTCTGTTTTGGTAACCAACCGCAGATACTACGACTTCCTGCTTTCCTGCCGGTACTCCTACTAACTTATAGTGTCCGGTTGCGTCGGCAGCTGTGCCCATTGTTGTTCCTTTAACCATGATGGTTGCAAATGGAATGTGCTCTCCTTCCGATCGCACATCTCCAAATAGCATTGTATCTGTAAATTTGTCTTTGGGTTCTCCTTCGGCAAATGACAAAAGGGTGAATAGTGACAAGACAGCCACAAAAATTATGCTTTTCATTACTAGTTGATTTGGTAATTGATTTCTTCTGAAATCAAACAAGTGATAAATTGATATTCGGTTTTTTAACTCAGCCTTCTGTGAAGCTGAATAATTTATTGTCAAAAGTAGGCTGAGACCCTCAAGCTGACAATCCCCAAAAATTGGTATTTAAAAACGGATAATGTCTGTCTTTTCAATATATACAACACCTTTATCCTCAATAGTTATGAAAGGGGTGGACCACGAAGTCGCTGATCGTTCGCACTTTTGAAGCAATAAAGCTGAACGACCCGAACAGAAACAACTTTGTATGAAGGACGAATGACCTCCATGTCTGGCAAAGGCGCGGAGTTGTCAAAGTAATTGTGAAAGAAAGCCTGATAAAACTGATACTCAGCATGTGAATGCCGGTGTGGTAATTTGCTTTCAGCCTCGCGATCAAACGGGTGAGCATGCTGTATCACCACTCCATTCGAAAGCAAATGAACATGCATATTGCTAATGGAGTTAACCAGCAAAATGAGATAAACCGGTAAAACCAGAAGAATAAATACTTTTATATATTTGCGAAGCACCATCATGCCGCTGCAAATATAAGCGATGATGGATTAAGTAGAATCAATCTAAATAAAAAGCGACAGAAATTTAACATACAATTGGGAAAGAAAAAGATCGATATTGATTTATACAGTTACGGTGAATATACCGAATGGGATCGCAACAGCCGAAAACTACCGAAAATAGTCAACATTTCGCACACCGTTCAGGCTGACATTGGAACTGAATTTGGCTATGTTTTGAAAATAAAACGAGGAAAGGGCAAAAAGCTGGAATTCAAAGTTATTCATCCACCATTTAAAGACGAAAATGGTGTCGTGATGGACGACTTTACAGGCGAATATTACATCAATAGCAACGACTATGAGTTCTTTTTAGGCGATTGCATCTGGGAACCACTGAACGACAAACTTGGCCCGTGGCGATTAATCACCTACCTCGATGGGCAGGTGATTGCTGATAAAACACTCCAGTTGGTTCGAAAAGAAAGCTAATTAATCTTCTTTCTCAATCAATTTTGCAAGTTCTGCATACGCTTCGTCGCAAACAATCAGCAAATCTTTACCGATGCTCTGATAGTGTTTTTTTATCAACTTGGGGTTGTCTTTCCCGTCCGGGTGATTGACTCTGCTTATGAGATCTTTCCGCTTGGTCATGATCTCATCCACAATCTTGAAAGCTGCCTCTTTATCTGCATTTTCAAAAGCATTGATATACTGAAAATTGTCAACAACGACTAAGGATACTAAATAGTCAATGTCTTTTTTTAAATCGCGAACGCTTGCCATAATTAATGTATTTCTGAAGTTAATGGATATTTGATATGCTCAACATTTGTTAAAATTGCATTGACTGAACCAACCAATATTTCGGTTTCAACTTTTACCGGTATTCTATTCTGGTCGGCTGTAAACCACACGTTCATATACTCTCCATCGGGGAAAAAATCACCACCCAACAAACGAATGATTATATGATGGCAATGGAATTTTCTTCCATTGCGGGTTTTCACAACTTCTTCTCCCCGGTAACGAAAGTACAAATCTTCCGTCTTGTTATCAACCAACATCTTAAAATTAACCTGAGCATTTTTTTTCAGACCGTCAAAGTTAAAATTCCGAAAATCATAAACCGTATTCAGCATGTCCGAAACGGTTGGTTCCCAAACAAGCGTATCTCGAATAAACGGCTGATCTTCACGCTTGATAAAGGAATAGATTTTTCGGGCACCATCGTTAAACTGATACTCGTGAACAGTTGAGCTTTTAGCATGATTCACTTTTCGAATAAAATAATCAGGCTCGAAGTTTGAAAAATTCACCCGACTGATAAAGGTATCGCGAACCGTATAAAAAAAATCGTAGGCTTTGTACGTTTTACCGATTGCTGAGAAATGCCACATCTTCTTTTCATTCACCTTCACAGTATCCGTGCTGAAGATAACCTCTCCGGCATTTATCCAGATAAAATGCCAATTATAATAAGCTCCGTAGGTTAATTGCTCCTGAGGGACAAAAGCCGTTTGCGCTTTGCCCGGTTGGCCATTCAGGAAAAAAGCATTAAAAAGGAGAACGCTGAAAATTGCTGCTCGAAGAGCGCTGTGTTTTTTTGCTTTTATTCTTCGCATCTTCTTTTGGCTTGTCTTCGTCAATCAACTCTTTTTCATATTGAACTAAAGGTAGATTCCAGGTTTCCCGAACTTCAAAGTTCGAACGCAATTTCAACACTTTATTGTAATACATAACCTGCTCGGGCTGAATATCTTCGTCGATGTTTCCAGTATCCCACCTGCCATTGTTATTGCGATCAATAATCAAACGAATCTTATACTTATCGGGATTCAGGTATGGAAATTCAATCTCTCCATCTTTATCAATCCCAATTTGTTGTAATACCTTTTCTTTATCTGAGTTATCAAGCAGTTGCACAATTCCATGATCAGTTATTCCATTCAACTGCAAAATGATCTTTGCATAATAACCTTCTTCCTGAATCGTAAACCTTTTATTGAGCTCGTTTGTCGGATGACCGTCGTAATTGTACGCAGCAGCCGAATCAATAAAGAGCCGGTATGTTTCCATAAACTCCCATGGATACTGGATGTAGAACTTCCGTATCGAAGAAGAGTCCTGCCACATTTCAAATTCCAATTCTTCCTCAAGGGTATCTACTTGCTGATACAAATGCACCGCCGACCAATCAAACGTTCTTAAAGGCTCAGGAGCTTCCAGTTTAATATTCCGATAGATATCGAAGCCACTACTTTTTGTATTCTGTTTAAATGAAATATGCGGGATCGGCTCCGGTTCTTCCTCTTCTTCTTTTTTCTTGCGTCTTTTCCTGCTGGTATCCTCCGGTTTGGTATAATTAAATTCCAGTGTATCGTGCTTCAGTACCAAATTACTCAAGCTGTCAGCTACCAAATAGCTCACATCCATCAATAGTGAGTCAGTGTGACTTAAAACGGTATCTGTCAGCCAAATCATCAACGAATCTCTGGTCGGATTAAACTCAATATAACTCCAATCTTCATTCGTCGGTTCTGGCTTTAACAGCTCAACACGAAAAGAATCGCTTAATGTTTCGGTGAAGTAAAGATTAATCAGATTAGCCTGATCACGACTGTAGCTGTCAATGTACTGATCGAAAAATTCCTCATCAAAAAGCATCAGAAAGAAAGGCGTTTCCAATGCATTTCTTCGCTTGGTTTTAATGCTTAAGGTATCGCCGGAGATTGTATCAGTCTGATAATTTGGAAGATTCAAATCCTGAGGAGAAATCAAGGTGTCCAAAAAAGCAATCCGCTCCAATGGTTGATTATAAGTCAGTGTATTATCTTCATCGACCAAGGCATACAAACGGTATTCTCCGGGAGCAATATTGCTGATTACAAAAAACCCATCTTCGTCAGTTGTTGCAATATAATTCGGAAATGTATCTTTAAAAGCTTCCAGGTTATCGGTAGCATGCATCATAACCACAGCCCCTTCAACAGGCTCCAGATTTTTCGCATTCTTAACATATCCACCAATCATCAAACTATCAAAATCAGCCCCGGTACTAAACGCAAAACGAAAATCCTCCAGCGGGTTTTGTTCATTATTATCAACAATTGCACTTTTAAAATCAAGCGAGTAAGTTGTGTTTTGTTGCAGCGAATCTCCTAAGTCAATAATTAGCGTTTTCGACTTTGTCCGAATCATAGGACGCTCTTTTAAAGGAGGAGAAACCACAAGCGCTTCTCTTAATTTATCAACAACGACAAATTCGTTAAACGTCAGACTGATCTCGTTGCCATCAAAATTTATAGCGTTAAACTCAGGTCCCGTTTTAATAACATTGGGCGGTATCGAATCCTTTGGACCTCCGGTAGGCATTCCCGGGTTAGCACACGATGTTGTGAAAACCAGATACGCCACATAAGTCAATATGAGTATGGGGAAAATTTTTCTCATAGTTCTAAAACCTGAACAAACATACTAATTTCAGAATGATTTGCTGACTTGTAATTGTTAATTATTCCACGGTTACCGACTTCGCCAGATTTCGTGGTTGATCAACATCGCAACCTCGCATAACTGCAATGTAATATGCAAAAAGCTGAAGCGGAATAACTGCTAGCAAAGCAGCAACTGCCGGGTGCGACTCGGGAACTTCGAATAAGTCATCAGCCATTTTTCGCAATCCATTGTCTCCTTCGGTTACAACCGCAATGACATTTCCCTTGCGAGCCTTCACCTCCTGAATGTTGCTTACAACTTTCTCGTAATAGCTATCCTTAGCCGAAACCACCACCACCGGTAGATTATCATCAACCAGGGCTATTGGACCGTGTTTCATCTCTCCTGCAGCATAACCTTCGGCGTGCATGTATGAAATCTCTTTCAATTTTAGCGCACCTTCCAAGGCAACCGGGAACAGATATCCGCGCCCTAAATACAGAGCATTAATCGCGTCTTTATATTTTTCAGCCACCTCCTTGATATGAGGATGGCTCATCAAAATCGTCTCTATTTTAGCCGGAATTTCCAACAGCTCGGCTATGAGCATTTCATAGAACTCCTGATCAATTTCACCACGTTCTTTAGCAAGCTTAAATGCCAACAAGGTAAGCACAGTAACCTGAGCTGTAAAAGCTTTCGTGGAGGCCACTCCAATTTCTGTTCCGGCGTGTGTATAAACTCCGGCATCGGTTTCACGCGCAATACTTGAGCCAACAACATTGCAAATACCTATGATGAGCGCGCCTTTTTCTTTCGCCATTTTCAATGCTGCCAGGGTATCGGCAGTTTCGCCGCTCTGGCTAATAGCAATAACAACATCTCCCTTGTTGATAATGGGTTTTCGGTATCGAAATTCTGAAGCATATTCAACCTCAACAGGCACCCGGGCATATTCTTCGATGAGATACTCTGCCACCAAAGCTGCATGCCAAGATGTTCCGCATCCAATAATAATGATCCGGTTGGCCGAGACAATTTGTGGAAAAACATCAATCAAACCACCCAGATTTATGTCGTTTTGATTTGGCCGGATGCGACCTCGATAGGTATCGGATATGGTTTTGGGCTGTTCGAAAATTTCTTTCAGCATGTAATGCTCAAAGTCGCCCTTGTCCAAATCACCAATGCTCAAGTCAACCTTGGTAATTTTAAAGTTGGCCGGGTTATTCTGCACCGTTTTTAGGGTCAGGCTATTTTTCTCGATAATAGCCACGTCACCATCATTCAGGTAAATCACACTATCAGTGTATTCAACAATCGGGCTGGCATCCGAAGCTAAAAAATACTCTCCTTGCCCAATACCAATTACCAAAGGACTCCCCATCCGGGCTGCTATAATCCGATGTTTTTCGTCCTTGCAGATAACAACGATACCATAAGCACCAACGACTTTCGAAAGAGCCAAACGAACAGCTGTTTCTGCATCTTCAACCTCATCTAGCTGATAGAAATATTCAATCAGGTTAGCCAGCACTTCCGTGTCGGTGTCCGATTGAAATTCAAATCCTTTCTCCGTAAGATCTCTCTTTAGCCTGGCATAGTTTTCAATAATGCCATTGTGCACCAAAACAAAGTTTCCATGCATCGATTGATGTGGATGAGCATTTTCATCATTGGGTTCGCCATGTGTTGCCCACCGGGTATGGCCTATTCCGATACTCCCCTCAACATTTTTATCGGCAACAAAAGCCTCCAGTTCACTAACTTTCCCTTGACGTTTATAGACGTTTAATGTACTGTTATAAATAGCAATACCGGCGGAATCATATCCCCGGTATTCTAATCGCTGCAACCCTTTGATAAGGATCGGATATACATTTTTATCGCCAATATAACCAACTATTCCACACATATTTGTTTCTGTTAATTTTTCGGTGGAACCGATTAGTAAGCGCTAATTCAATTTTGTGTAAGTCACTCCCAAACGAATTCCAACATGACTAGTTGAACCCTTTAAAACGACCCTTCGCGTCTGTTCATTTTGATAAAGAGTAGAAAGATAAAATCCATCATTTGTAACCTCTTCATTTTCGAGGATTGCTTGCAAATGATTCGTGATATTGAATCTATAGGTCGCATCTTCCGCATAAAAAAAGCCTCCATACAAATTCGGGGACACACCATAATCATAGGGAAAATATAAATATCCATCTTCACCTGGCTGATAGGTTTCATTTATTGCAAAAAGCGCGAGCTTAGGTGGAACAGAATAGGTTTGATAATCTGAAGCTATAGTATCCACCTGAAATATCAATTGTGCTTTATTGATGACATAATCCCCGTATTGAACGGAATCTTTCCAATCATCTAAGTTTGGAATATTAATTTTCGCCCTCAGCCCACCGAGTGTTTGTAAATAGATCAAGCTGTCGGGTTCGCTTTGATTCGCTCCCAGTTGATCAGCAAATGCAGTGCCTGAATAATCGTGCGTATAACTGCTGATACGAGCAGAACTTGAATTGATGCCATAACTAAAGGTGTATTGCTTGATCAGGGTGTCTGTTTCTGCTTCATGATCGCTATAGTATAGCGTTAAATTAGATCCCGCAGCGAGAGTTGAAATTCGAACTAAACCGCCCCCGTCTTCGATATCCTGTGGCTCAACATAAAATCCTTTAAAAAAATCTAAAAAGGTGTCGTTGTTAACCATTTTAGTAGAATCGGCATTGTACAATTCCTCTGCTACGCTATCATCCAACCTGATTGCCAATTCCTGAACAAGTGTATCTGTACCGGTAGAGTCCAATTCAAGTTTTGGAATGAAATCCAGCTCTCCTACAGGAGTTGAAGATGCCAGCGATTTCAAATCAACATCTTGGTAATAGGAGTAATCACTTGCTCCTGCATCCGACAAAGTATCAATGTAAATATCTTCTTGAAGCTTATATACTTTCAGACTTTGAGTTGTTATGGTATCGCCATAAAATTCTTTATACAAAAGATATAAAACGACAGAATCAAGCTGTAATGTATCAGCATAACCAGGATATCCGGGAAGCCGAACATGAAACGCCATGTCTGCAGTTGTTTTTCCAAAAACCGGATCGTTGAATGTACCAAAAACATTGTAGTTTGGCTCATCGGTCTTCAGTGGACCATCTTTTTCAGTAAACGCTTCTATTGATTCGCTATCGACACTCTGTCCAACTGTTTTTAAATCTGATCCGGGCAAAAGTTCCATCCCTGTTCCATTCGGATCGTCCTTACAATTCCACAGCGTAAAAGCCAATAGCATAAAAGCTACGGCCAGCTTTACTGGTTTTATCTGCTTTCTATTCACGTAAACATTGTTTTTCAGCTCTTGAAAACTTACAGCACCTTATCGTAAAAATCGTTATAGGCATCGATGTAAGTCTCTTCAGACTGATAATTTAAAAATAATTTGTTTTTGTCCTGAACGTACGCGGCCAAATTTGGATCAATTTCATCACTGCCTTGAATGACAGCATCTGCATATTCAATTCCAAGTTTTGACATGTTCTCATAGGTTGGCTCATCAAGGAGTTTAAGATCTTCCTCGGCTACACCATCCAACAAAACATTACGCTTTGTATTTGGACTTAACGAATTCTTAAAGTTTTCATTGTATAGCGAGTAAACAACTTTTGAGTTGGCGAATAACGGATCGTTATGATACGCTTTCTTAATATAGAGAGGGACCAGAGAGGCTAGCCATCCATGACAATGAATGATATCGGGAGCCCAGCGAAGTTTAATCACAGTTTCCAACACGCCACGGGCAAAAAAAACAGCCCGTTCGTCATTGTCTTCAAATTCTTTTCCTTTTTTATCTTTCAGAATCTCCTTTCGGTGAAAATAATCCTCATTATCAATAAAATAAACCTGCATCCGGGCCGCCTGAATAGACGCTACCTTAATAATAAGTGGGTGATCTGCATCATTAATTACCAAGTTCATTCCTGATAAACGAATGACTTCATGTAATTGATTTCTACGTTCATTAACACTACCATACCGTGGCATAAATGTCCGAATCTCGCGACCTTTTTCCTGTATCCCCTGAGGCAGATACCTAGACTTTACCGACATTTCTGATTCTGGGAGGTAGGGTGTAATTTCCTGAGAGATAAATAGTACTCTTTTCTTTTCCATTGAAAATTTGATGAATTTGATTGTGCAAAATTAGTAAAAATATCGCTAACATTCAATTTTATGTAATTACCAGAGTCTTAAAAAAACTTAAGAACTCGACTATCCTATGTTTTGAATTATTTATTTACTTTTGCACCGTTAATTTTATTGCTGTATGCTGGTTGTAAAGGAAATAACAGAATTGCAAGCGATCATTGATCACGAGAAAAAAGAGGGTAAAACGATTGGTTTTGTTCCGACTATGGGTGCTTTACACAATGGACATATTTCATTGGTTGAAACAGCCACACAACAGTCAAACTATGTGATTGTTAGCATCTTTGTGAACCCCACTCAATTCAATGATAAAAAAGATTTAATTAATTATCCGAGAACTCTGGAAAGAGATTTAAAATTACTGGATAAAACTTCCTGTAATTTAGTGTTTTCGCCTGATACTAATACGATGTATCCTGAGAAAGACAACCGACAGTTTAATTTCGGACAGCTTGAAACAGTTATGGAGGGTCAGTTTCGACCGGGGCATTTTAACGGTGTAGCGCAGGTTGTAAGCAAGTTTTTTGAAATCGTAAAACCAGACAAAGCTTTTTTTGGGCTGAAGGACTTTCAACAGCTTGTAATTATAAAAGCTCTGGTAAAACAGTTAAATTTGCCCATTGAAATTGTGCCTTGTCCAATTGTCCGTGAAAACGATGGGCTAGCCATGAGTTCTCGAAACCAAAGGCTTACAAAAGAACAAAGACACAATGCCTCACATATTTATAAAACGCTATGTGAAGCTCGGAACAAAGCCCACACAATGAGCGTAAAAGAACTTAAACAGTGGGTTGCAGAAACAATTAATCAGAATGAATTTCTGGAAACGGAATATTTTGAAATATCTGATGATGAAGAACTTAACCCAATTAAAGACTGGAACAGCCCACTAAACAAAGTTGGATGCATAGCTGTTCAGTGTGGTGAGGTTAGGTTAATTGATAATATTGTATTTGAATAAAAAATTACAACATGTTTATTGAAGTTTGTAAATCGAAAATACATAAAGTAAGTGTTACTGAAGCGAACCTGCAGTACGTTGGAAGTATCACAATTGATGAAGATTTAATGGACGCTGCGAATCTTATTGAAAATGAAAAGGTTCAGGTAGTAAACATTAACAATGGAGAGCGTTTGGAAACCTACGTTATCAAGGGTAAACGAGATTCAGGTGTTATTTGCCTGAACGGTCCGGCAGCGCGCAAAGTTGCCGTTGGCGACGTCGTTATCATTATTTCGTATGCAACCATGGATTTTGAAGAAGCTAAAACATTTAAACCCAGCTTGGTTTTCCCCGACATTGAGACCAACAAACTCGTTTAAAAGAGTTAATAATCATATTTTAAACCTCAAGGCTTTTTTTAGCTTTGGGGTTTTCTTATTTTTACTGAATATCCTTCAGCCAAATTATGAATGAAATTACGGGTAAAATCCATCACTCCTTCGACGATTTTTTTGAGACCTTAAAATCTTGGAAAACAACGAATCAAAAGCTTGTTTTCACCAACGGATGCTTTGATCTGGTGCACCGTGGACATATTGATTCTTTAGTGAAATCTGCGAAATTTGGCGACAAATTGATTATTGGCCTCAACACCGATCATTCGGTCAAATTACTAAAGGGCGAAACACGTCCCCTCGTCGATGAAGAGTCGCGAGCCATCCTGATGGCTTCGTTGCAAATGGTTGACGCCGTAGTTCTCTTTGACGAAGAAACCCCCTACGAACTCATCAAAGCCATTCAGCCCGATGTGTTGGTGAAAGGCAATGAATATAGCATTGAAGAAATTGCCGGACACGATGTGGTGCTGGCCCGCGGAGGAAAAGTAGAACGAATAGAGCTCACCGACGGATTTTCCACTTCCGCATTAATCGAAAAAATAAAAAAACTCTGACCATGGCCAAAGTAAAAACGGTTCACGTTTGTCAAAACTGTGGTAGCCAATCGCCCAAATGGGTTGGACGCTGCACCAACTGTGGCGAGTGGAATACTTTTGTTGAAGAAGCGGTGGTGAAAGAAACAAAAAGTCCGCTAAGCTCGCGAACTGCAAGCGGCTCAAAACCGCAAAAGCTAAATGAAGTCAGAACAGAGCAAACCCAACGAATTGACTGCTGTAACCGAGAGCTGAATCGCGTATTGGGCGGCGGCCTGGTTCCCGGCTCATTGGTTTTGGTTGGTGGCGAACCCGGCATTGGGAAATCCACGCTGGTTTTGCAAGTTGCCCTTGATTTAAAATCGAAGAAAATCTTATATGTTTCGGGAGAAGAAAGTATTCAGCAAATTAAAATTCGTGCCAACCGACTAAAGCGCGAAAACGACAACTGCTATTTTTTAAGCGAAACATCATTGGAGAATATCCTGACACATTGCGAACACCTGGAGCCGGAAGTACTGATCATCGACTCCATTCAAACAGTAGCAACAGCACATATTGAGTCATCGCCGGGATCAGTCAGCCAGATTCGCGAGTGCACCAATGCCATTTCGAAATTCTCCAAAGAACGCCAGATTCCGGCCATATTAATCGGCCATATCACCAAAGAAGGAAGCCTGGCAGGCCCCAAGGTGTTGGAACACATGGTAGATACCGTTTTGCAGTTTGAAGGTGAAAATCAATATCTCTACCGAATACTGCGATCGATAAAAAACCGCTTTGGCTCCACCAGCGAACTGGGTATTTTTGAGATGAATAACGAAGGAATGCGCGAAGTCACCAATCCATCGGAACTGCTCATAAACCGAGACCACGAAGGGCTGAGTGGAACTGCTATTTCCGGAGCCATTGAAGGAAATCGACCTTTGCTGATTGAAATTCAGTCGTTGGTTAGTACTGCTGCCTACGGAACTCCACAACGCTCATCCACCGGCTTTGACCTACGACGACTGAATATGCTACTGGCTGTATTGGAAAAACGCGCTGGTTTTAAACTGGCTTCTAAAGATGTGTTCCTGAATATTGCCGGAGGTATTAAAGTGGACGACCCGGCAATCGACCTCGCCGTGATCTCTGCTATTCTATCGTCCAACTTCGATTTGGCGATCGACAAAAAACTTTGTTTTACAGGGGAAGTAGGGCTATCTGGCGAAATTAGAGCTGTGAACCGACTGGAACAACGCATCGCTGAAGCCGAAAAACTGGGAATGCAAAAAATATTCATCCCAAAAAACGGAAAAAGCCTCAACCTAAGTAAATTTAAAATTCAAATTGAAGAAGTAAATCGGGTCGATGATTTCTTCAAAAAGCTTTTTCGGAAAAACTAAAAGCAGATACTTTTTCATAATTTTAATCTTTTCCCAAAATAAGCTATCCAAAAAATGAAAGGGAATTCTAACTTTGTCAAGCTATTAAAGAAAAACATGCAACGAATAACTTTCTATTTTTTTGTTTTATTATTGACTTTCGGGAGTTTTGCCTGTAAAGAAAAAAAAGGCTATCCAAAGCCTGACAATCTGGTGAGCGAAGAAAAAATGGTCGATATACTTTACGACATTCATCTTGGTGAAGCATATTCCGAAAAATTTCGGTATTCCGGCGACACCACCAAACTTGAATCGAAAGACCTCTATTTTTCAATATTGGAAGAACACGGAATGCAAGACTCTATTTTTGCTGAATCGGTGGTGTATTACTCCAGCATGCCTAAAATTTACGCCCGGATTTACCAGCAGGTCATTGATCGGTTGAAGATGCTACAAGAAGAGAGTAACAAGAAAGAAGAAGTTAACATTCAACCCGAAAAATGAAAAAATATGCAGCTCACTACCTGTTTCCTGGCGATAGAAACCCAATTGCAAAAGGAATAATCAAAGTCGACCCAAGCGGCCTGATTCTCGAATTAATTAATCCCGTTAATGGGCTGAGCGAGCAGGAAGGCATGGAGTTTCATAACGGAATCATTTGCCCCGCATTTGTAAATGTTTTTCACGAATTTGAAGATGAGCGTTTTTTCAGAAAATTCCCTTTGTTGCAAAAATATAATCACCTGAAGCCGGAAAGACTCAATACCGAAAAAGATATTTTGTCGTGGATTAAAGCGATTCAACGTGAAAACCTACAACTAACACTTGACGAGCTAATCAGAATCTTCACCCTCGATGCAGCTAAGTCCATTAAGCTCGAAAAGGAAGTCGGCAGCCTCGAAAAAGGGAAACGCCCCGGCTTAATGTTGATCTCCGGAATGGATTATCGAAACCTCCGGCTTTCTGAAAAGAGCTATTTGAAAATGCTGATCTAATCAATTTCGTATTGATTAAATATTTCGTATTTTCGGTTTTCTCAAATCAAACATAACGTACAACCCATGACTTATGTAGCTGACAACAATCGGTATAACTCGATAGAATACAAACGATGTGGGAAATCGGGACTAAAACTACCCGCGCTATCGCTTGGCCTTTGGCACAACTTCGGAGGAATTGATATTTATGAGAATGGCCGTTCCATTCTGCGTCACGCTTTCGACAAAGGAATTACTCATTTCGATTTGGCGAACAACTATGGTCCTCCATACGGATCGGCCGAGGAGAACTTTGGCAAAATCATGCAACAAGACTTCCAACCCTATCGAGACGAGATGATTATTTCAACCAAGGCAGGCTACGACATGTGGCCCGGCCCCTATGGCAATTGGGGCAGTCGAAAATACTTGTTGGCTAGTCTGGATCAAAGCCTGAAACGAATGGGACTGGATTATGTAGACATCTTTTACTCGCACCGACCAGATCCGGAAACCCCACTGGAAGAAACACTGATGGCGCTTAATCAAGCGGTAAGGCAAGGAAAAGCATTGTACGTCGGCATTTCAAATTACCCGGCAGACCGCGCACTGGAAGCTGCTAAAATACTTCGCGAGCTGGGAACTCCACTACTTATTCATCAGCCCAAATATTCGATGTTCGAGCGTTGGGTCGAAGATAAACTTCTTGATGTCCTGGAAGAGGAGGGCGTTGGTTGCATTCCATTTTCGCCACTTGCCCAAGGTTTGCTTACCGACAAATACCTCAATGGTGTCCCGGAAGGATCGCGAGCCAACCGGGCTCATTTTCTGAAGCCTGAAATGGTAGAATCCTCAATCAACAAAGTACAAAAGCTCAATAAAATTGCAGGGCAAAGAGAGCAGAGTTTGGCTCAAATGGCTCTGGCGTGGATCTTAAAAGACAAGCGCATCACCTCAGTCCTGATCGGAGCTAGTTCAACCAGCCAGCTGGATGATAACATCAAAATGTTGGATAAAACTCAATTCTCTGATGATGAACTTACTCGCATCGATGATATTCTGAAAAGCTAGAATGTAAAAAGTGTCTGGAGCAACCATTTAAAGTACAATGAAGACAATTTATTTCTTAATATTGACTGTCGGATTGAGCTCGCTGTTAACACAAGCTCAAAATCAAGCTCCTGACCCCAATTTTATAGAAAAAATAGCTCGACAAGAAAAACAAGGTTGGTTGAAAAAAATGCGGTTTGAGGAAGCAACAGATTATGCCAACTATGATCTGACTTTTCAACGCATGCAATGGAGAGTCGATCCGGCGGTTCGTAAAATTGAAGGAGCCATTACCAGTTACTTTCACCCCGTGGTTGACGATTTCAACAGCATCAACTTCGATGCCTATTCCGACATGCAAATTGATTCGGTTTTTTACCACGAACAATGGCTGAATTTCACACACGAAAACAATCAGCTAACCATCGTTTTTCCCGAAACAATTCCCCCTCAACAAACCGATTCGCTGACCATTTGGTATCAGGCTGTTCCTCCGTCTGAGGGATTTGGTTCGTTCGAAACATCAACAACCTTTGGCGGAAATCCGGTTCTTTGGACACTTTCGGAGCCCTATGGAGCGATGACCTGGTGGCCTTGCAAACAAAGCTTGGTTGACAAAATTGATAGCCTCGAAATTCAGGTTACCTGCCCCGAAGGTAATAAAGTAGGCAGCAATGGCAAGCTGATTTCTGAAACAAGGATGGATGGTAAAACAAGGATGGTTTGGAAACATAACTATCCGATTGCCACTTACTTGGTAGCCATTGCTGTGACGAATTATTCAGAGCTTTCTGTTTATATGATACAAGAGGAAGACTCTATTGAAATCCTCAATTACGTTTATCCGGAATATCTGGAAACAGCAAAAGAACGAACAACCGATATGCTTGATATTATGGAGCTGTTTAATGAATTGATTGGAGCCTATCCGTTTGCTGATGAAAAGTACGGGCATGCTCAATTTGGCTGGGGGGGTGGTATGGAACACCAAACCATGAGTTTCATGAACAACCTTAATTTTAGCTTGGTAGCTCACGAAATGGCACACCAGTGGTTTGGCGATTGCCTCACATTAGCCAGTTGGCAAGATATTTGGCTCAACGAAGGATTTGCGACCTACCTCACCGGATTGAGCTACGAGCATTTAATTGATGGAAACTATTGGATGACTTGGAAAAAGCAACAGGTTGACAAAATAACCGGACTGCCCAATGGCTCTGTTTTCGTCACCGATACAACCGCCATCAACACACTTTTCAGCTCTCGCCTGTCCTATTCAAAAGGAGCTTATTTGCTGCACATGCTGCGTTGGGAATTAGGTGACCATGCTTTTTTTGAAGGATTACAAAACTACTTCAACGACCCCAATATTAAGTATGGTTTTGCCTCACAGGAAGATTTGGTCAGGCATCTTGAAGCAGCAGGTGACACAAGCCTCACCAAATTTTTCAACGATTGGTATTATGGCGAAGGATATCCAAGTTTCGACATCGCTCACTTTACCGACAATGGCAAATACAAGGTCACGCTCAAGCAAACCACATCCGACGAATCAGTTGATCTTTTTGAAATGCACGTACCTTTACGGCTCTGGAAAGACGGCGACAGCGCGGATGTTCGCTTACATCAAACAACCAATCCACAAACCTTCGAGCTAAACGAAAAGCCCGATTCAATTCAATTCGATCCGGATTTATGGCTGATCAGCAAAGGTTCAGTTGTTACATCCGCCGTTGAACTAAGCAATAAGGAACTGAAGCTGTACCCAAATCCGGTGGCGGATGTTTTACACATTTCACTAGCAAACAAGGTGAAAATTGAGCAAGTAAAAATTATTGATTTTGAAGGAATAACCGTTCTGTCGCAAACGAATGGAGATCTTGAAGTTGACGTGAGTCAACTGGCAACCGGTTCGTACTTCATTCAGATAAGAACCAATCAAGGCAATCACCAACAACAGTTTGTGAAAGTGAAATAGCTCAAAAAAACAGTCGGTTTCATCAAAATGTATTAAATTGTCTTAAAAATAAATGTGCGGAATATGCCAACAGTTAAAATAAAAATAAGCCCGAAGATATTCAGCAAAGTATTGGATTTTCTAAGGACGTTTAAAAAAGAGGAGTTGGAATTTATCGTCGACGATGAATTCTACGCAGAAAATAAAGCTTATCTAAATGAAGAGTTAAATGAAGTCCAAGAAGGGAAAGCAACTTATTTAACCCTAAAGGAATTAGAGGACGAGTTAACCAAAGTCATTAAGAAAAATGAAGATCGTCTTTAAAAGAGAATTCGTTTTTAAACTTTCGAAGCAAGTTGACTACATCGCCACTGATTCCGTTTCCAGGGCTCGGAAATTTAATTCTGATTTACTTGCAAAAATACTTACCATTTCCAATCTCCCATACTCATCCCGAAAATCAATTTATTTTGACGATGATAATATTCGTGATCTTATTTTTAAAGGATACACAGTTGTCTACCGGATCACCGAGGAGCAAATAGAAGTTTTTGGGTTGGTGAAATTTCAAAAGGAACCATAGCTAATTTTCACCTATTTAGTCATCCCATTTCACCAATTCCACTGAATTCGGTAACTTCGCCCCATAAAAAAAACAAAGCATATGTTTTCAGGAATAGTAGAAGAATATGGCACGGTAAAAGCCATCGAAAAAGATCAGGAAAATTATCATTTCACATTAACTTGCTCCTTTGTTGACGAGTTAAAAATTGATCAGAGTGTATCGCACAATGGGGTTTGCCTGACCGTTGTGAAAATTGACGACAAAGCAAAAACATACACCGTTACAGCGATCAAAGAAACCCTGCTAAAAACCAACCTCGGTTATTGGGAAGTGGGTACCAAAGTTAATCTGGAGCGCAGTATGATGATGAACGGCCGATTGGACGGACACATTGTTCAGGGGCACGTCGACCAAACAGCAACTTGCACCAAGGTTGAAGAAGCCGACGGAAGCTGGTACTTTACATTTGAATACGAGTTTGACAAAAGCAAAGCACAGCAAGGTTACATGACCGTTGAAAAAGGCTCGGTAACGGTGAACGGTGTTAGCTTGACAGTGGTGAACTCGAAAGACAATTCGTTTCAGGTGGCCATCATTCCTTTCACTTACGAGGAAACTAACTTTCATACTTTTGAGGCTGGAACAGTAATCAACCTTGAGTTTGACATTATCGGTAAATATCTCAGCAAATTAGCAACCTTCAAATAAAAAAAAGCCGGGCAATTGCCCGGCTTTTTAGCTCTCATTCATTCACGCATGAAACACCAATAAAGGTGTTTTCAAATGGAAAATCATTTTTCGCGCAATACTTGGATTGAAAATCCGGGTAATCATATTGCGTTTGTGAGTTGTCAGTGACAAAATATCAACCTCATTATCCTGAATATAGTTCTCCAAAACCGCCAATACATCCTGGCCATGAATCATTTCACAAGAAAGAGCATCATCTTTGTACTTCTGTTTCAACTCTTTCTTCATAAACTGAAGTCTGGTCTTTGCCAACTCCCCTTCTTCCAGGTCTCCAATGTGCAGACAGGTCGTTTCTGTATTAAACGGTTTCAAAATACCCACTAACTTATCGATTGCAACAAAATCCTTCTCATCAAAATTGGTTGCATAAACGACTTTTTTAACCGAAGCCAGATTTAGTAGCGGTGCCTTTTCGGGGATGACCAACACCGGAACTTCCGCCCGATAGATTACTCCCGCAGTAGTGCTGCCCATAACCGCATCTGAATCCTCTGAAGGACCTTTTATTCCCATAACAATCAATCGTGGAGGATGTAACTCGGTATAAGCTAAAATATCTTCTTCAGGATAGCCCATTTTAACGATCTGTTCCATTTTCACCGTCTCCCAAACCGACTTTCCAACCAGCTCTTTGAGCTTACTCAAAAACTTAGTAAAATCCTCATTAACGGCTTCTTCACGACCTTTCAAATGCTCATAAAGTCCGGCATCAAAAGCCATCACATCAGAGTATGGAATCGTAAAATAATCTGGTTGAGGAATGACATGATAGAACACAACGCTGGAATCCAACTTGTTTGCAATTTCGAAAGCCATTGATGCAGCTTTCAACGAATAACCAGAAAAATCAACCGGAATAAGAATAAAGTTCTCCGACTTCGGCCCCGTCCTTTCTGTTTCACCCAACAACTTGTTTAAAATAGGATAAGCTTTGTTGGCATCTTTGGCATGAATTCGAACCTTCACCCCTGTAGCTACAGCTCCTTGTATCAGGTTGATGTTTTCCAATGAACTATCAATCCCCTTTGCCTCAAGCAACGACCGTAGAACTTCCGCTTTGGAATAAGGCAACAACGCGATGGTTATAATCTTTTCTTCCATGGCTATCAATTTTTAGATGAACTCAGTTACTAATCCATTTTATGGAAATTATCGGCTTTTAGTTTCAAAATTGCGCCAGATTCTGCTGAAACCTATTGCTTAACATATCATCGGCGCGATGTCCAACTTGCATTGTTCGTTGGCAAACAAATTCAACAATCTGCTGTTGTCATTTTTGACATAAAACAGTAAATTTCGATATGAAAAAGACGGCATTAATTACAGGCGCTTCAAAACGAATTGGGAAAACGCTGGCAAGTCATCTGGCCTCAAAGGGATGGAACATTGCCCTTCATTACAACTCCTCAGCCAGGCAGGCAGAAGAATTGGAACGTGAACTGTCGAAACAATTTGCACAAAACAAGTTTGCCATCTTTCAGGCCAATTTAATGGATGAAAAAGAGGTACAACGATTAATTCCTGACGTAATGAAGAAATTTCAATCGTTGGATTTGTTGATCAATAACGCCTCGGTTTTTGACCCCTCGTATTTGAAAGATACGGCTCTGGAATTACTACAAAAGCAAATGACTGTTAATTTTCAAGCTCCGTTTTTGCTAAGTCGAGATTTTGCAAATTATGCCAAGCAAGGATTAATCATTAATTTTGTTGATACCCGGATTACAACGAATAAGTCAAACTTTGCAGCTTACTCGATATCGAAAAAAGCTCTCTGGGAATTGACAAAAATGTCAGCACTTGAGCTGGCTCCAAAAATAAGGGTCAATGCAATCGCTCCCGGAGTAACTTTGCCTCCGGAAGATCAGGATGAAGATTATCTTTGGGAGCTGGCCAAAGAGATTCCGATGCAAAAGCCGGGAGGCCTGGAGCCAATAATCCGCAGCCTGGATTTTATTTTGGAAAACGACCACCTAACCGGGCAGTTGCTTTTTGCTGACGGCGGTGAAAACTTAGGTAAAAACTAATCAATGACTATGGCACGAATTTGCGTTAAGAACCTCTTACTTCGTACATTTATCGGTTTCAATCCTGAAGAACTGATCAACAAGCAAGATGTCATCATTAATCTTGAAATCAAAGTTTCAATACCCGAACAAGCTCTGGAATCTGACGACCCGGAAGGTATTTACGATTACAAGAAAATAACTAAAAAAGTAATTGCTTACGTGCAGGAAGGCCGATTTAAGCTACTCGAAGTATTGACCAAAAACCTACTGGAAATGATTATGGAAGATGAATTGGTGCTTTGGGCAAAAGTTGAAGTAGACAAACCACATGCGTTGCGTTTCGCCGAATCAGTTTCTTTTCAAATGGAATCTGAAAGATGAATACTTGTATCATTGGCATCGGTTCGAACATTGAAGCGGAAAAAAATATTCTGCAAGCGCTGGAGCTTCTAAAAAAAGATCTTCTTATCTTGCAAGTCTCCAAAATGATAAAAACAAAACCGGTTGGTTATACAAACCAGGCTGATTTTACCAATGGAGCAATCAAAATTGAAACAAACTGGTCACAAAAAGAGTTAGTTATATACTTGAAGGGTATTGAAGACCAATTAGAACGCGATCGAACGCAAATAAAATTCGGTCCTCGAACCATTGACCTTGATGTGATGATATGGAACGGTGAAATTGTAGACAAAGATTACTACACGCGTGATTTTCTTCGTCAATCTGCAGCGGAACTGGGCTTTAGCGACTCAAACTAAATTATTAATTTGAATAAATTTAAATACGATGAAAACTCAATATAAACTACTCCCTATCTTGCTAATAATTAGCGCCTTTATCGTTTCATGTTCTAAAAACAATGATCCGGTTATTGACGAACCTACATTCTACACGCTGGAATCGGACGAATATATCGGTTCTATGCAACCCAGTATTTCTAAGCTAATTTTTGCGGCAATGGCACAACAGTTTGATCAGGCACAGGGATTAGCTGATGAAGTAATTACCGATGCCTCATTTTATAAAATCTCGTACCGAACAAGCTTTCAGGGAAAGCCACTTCTTGCTTCGGGTGTCGTTTGCATGCCAGATACCCCGGGCAGTTATCCTGTCATTAGCTTCCAAAACGGCACCTATGTTGAACACAATAAAGCGCCCTCAGTTGACACAGACAGTGACCTTTTCAAACTTTTGAAAAGTGTTTCCACAATGGGCTTTATCGTAGTTATTCCGGATTATCCCGGGTTTGGTGAATCTCAAGACGTTTTACATCCCTATCTGGAAGCAGACAATACCGTTCCTTCAATGATTGACATGCTGAAAGCCACTCGTGAGTTTTCGAAGCGCGCGCATATTCATGCTGATTTAAACAACGATCTATACCTGATGGGATACTCGCAAGGTGGTTGGTCAACCATGCAACTGCAAGACTCGATTGAACAGGCTGGACTTGAAGATTATACACTCAAAGCAAGTTCGTGCGGTGCCGGTCCTTACGATCTCAACTACACGACCTCATTGATTTTGAATCAGGAAACTTATCCCATGCCTTACTTTTTTGCTTATTTGATGCATGCTTACAATGTCCATGAGCAGTTTACAAATGAACTGGATGAAATTTTTGCTGATGAATATGCATCAAAAATTCCCGGGCTTTTTGATGGCGTACAGTCGGGAGAGCAAATAAACGCCCAACTAACCACACAAGTTGACGATCTTCTGCAAGCTGATTATATTTTAGGGTATCAAGACAGTGTTGCCTATGAGCCAATCAGGCAAGCTTTTTCAGCCAATAGCGTTACTGCCTGGGATATTACCACACCTGTTCATTTGTACCATGGTGCTAATGACACCTTCGTGCCGGTAGAAGTATCTCAAAAGCTGAAGGCTGATTTTGATGCACTAAATATATCCCAACAAGTTCAGCTGACTATACTTCCTGACGTCAATCATAAATCGGCGATTCTACCATTCGGCTTTGCCACCTTAAAATGGTTTCTGGAATTGAAGAATAATTAGGCAGAACTGACATTTTTAATACTTTTCCTGAAGTAAAGAGCTTACTTTTGTCGGGTTATCACATTTGGATTATGGATATTCAAACAACCATAAAATTTACACTCAAAAACATCAAAAACCGCGATGCTTTTCCCATTCCTGCACTCTAAACTGAGATTGTAGTTTGATTATTTTTTCACCTAAAATAAGCAAGGAATGGATTTACCTTTTGCAGAAAATTATAAAATAAAAATGGTAGAGCAGATCTACCAAAGTACCCGCGAACAAAGGGAAAAATGGATAGACGAAGCGCATTACAATTTATTCAATTTACGTAGCGATCAAGTTTTTATCGACCTGCTAACCGACAGTGGAACCGGAGCAATGAGCGACCGCCAGTGGGGCGCATTAATGACCGGAGATGAAAGCTATGCCGGATCATCATCTTTTCATCATTTAAAAGATAAAGTTAAGGAGATATTCGGGTTCGATTATTTTTTACCTGTTCATCAGGGAAGAGCTGCTGAAAATGTGCTGTTTTCAGTATTAGTAAAAGAAGGACAGGTAGTTCCCGGCAACTCACATTTCGACACCACCAAAGGACATATCGAATTTCGAAAAGCAAAAGCGATTGACTGCACTATTGATGAAGCATTTGACACTAATGGTGGTCATCCTTTTAAAGGAAATATCGACATCGAAAAGCTGACCAAGGTCTTGGAAAGTCATACCAAAGAGCAAGTTCCCTTCATTATCGTCACCCTAACTTGCAATAGTTCGGGCGGCCAACCGGTCTCAATGCAAAACCTGAGACAAGTAAGAGAAACTGCCGACCAATATGGCATCCCCGTAATCTTTGATTCAGCTCGTTTTGCTGAAAACGCGTGGTTTATTCAGAGCCGAGAAGAAGGGTACGCCGATAAAAGCATCAGAGAAATCGTTGCTGAAATGTATCAATATGCCGATGGAATGACCATGAGTAGCAAAAAAGATGGAATTGTTAATATTGGTGGAATACTGGCAATGCGCAATGAGAATTGGTATAAACAAGCCATGGTTTTCAATATTATGTACGAAGGTTTTAACACCTATGGAGGTATGGCTGGCCGCGATATGAATGCGCTGGCCGTTGGACTTGATGAAGTCACAAGCGGTGATTATCTGGAGAATAGAATCAGGCAGGTTCATTACCTCGGCAACCAACTGATTGATGCCGGAATTCCTGTCCAAAAACCATTGGGCGGACATGCCGTATTTGTTGATGCGAAGAGCTTTTTACCCCGGGTTCCGAAAGAAGAATATGTTGCTCAAACCTTAGCCATTGAGCTGTATTTAGAAGCGGGAGTTCGAGGAGTGGAAGTTGGCACATTGCTAGCCGATCGCGATCCAGCAACAAAGCAAAATCGCTATCCAAAACTGGAATTTTTGCGACTGGCGATTCCGCGCCGAACCTACACCAACAATCACATGGATGTAGTGGCAACTGGCTTAATAAATATTTTTGAGCGAAGGAATAGTATTCAATCGGGATTTCAGATTGTGGAGGAAGCTCCAATTATGAGACATTTCACTGTTAAATTAAAACAGAAATAACTACCATATTCCAACAATGAAAAGTTTTTAAGATAAAGTCAAATTTATTTGGATTAAAAGAACAATTAATTCGAATATTCTTTACATTTGTTACAATCAATCAATTCGAAAACAGAATAAATACTTGTTTTTACTGAGGTAAGCTTGATTCAAGATCTTGAATCAAGCTTATTTTTTTAACAGCTTAAAAGCATGATTCCATTCGTTGTTCAGAAAGCCCGGAATGCACCACAGCATGCACAAGGGCTCAATGGCACGAGCCGCTTCAACTTTACCCAGATCTGCGACATCCCAACCAAACAAGTCCAAAACTTCTTGAACATCCCCTTTCGCTTTGTCACTGTTTCCACAAATAAACATGGTTGGTCTGCCTTCTTCAAACTGCGGATCGACCATTAAGGCACTGCCAACACTATTGAACGCCTTCACAAAATGGATACGAGAATACTTCGCTTGCAGATGTTCCATCAATGAAGAGTTGGATTTGGTAAAAAAGTTCAGAACTCCATTTACCAAGGGCTCTTCACTTATCGGATTGCACGTATCGATCACTGTTTTCTCATGCAAAGTAGCTGCTCCGGCCATGTCGAGCGCAAACTCCGCGGCATTACCTTTTACGGCCAGCACAACCAAATCGCCAAAATGCGCTGCTTCCTCGAAACTACAGACGGTAGCTTTTTCACCAGCCTTTTTTAGCCAATCAACAAGCCGATCCGGATTTCGGGTGCCAATTTTCACTTCAAAACCATATTTTAAGAAGCCATCAGCCAACGCTCGGCCAACGTCTCCTGAACCAATTATACCAACTCGTTTTCTCATCTTATTTAGAATAAACAATAATTACCTGAACTGTTTGTAGTAATACGAATTAATTCGAAATATGGTTTTCAGCCATCCGGAAGATTTGTAACTTCATCCACCTAAAATGAACAGGAATGCAAAAACCAGACTTTTTACAATCAGGCGATCGAATACGAATTGTTTCTCCATCCGGAAAAGTGCAAAAAGATAAAATCGTTCCAGGCATCAATTTGCTTCAGAAACAAGGATTTGAAGTTCTGGTAGCACCCCATACTTTCGGCAATCATTTTCAATTTGCTGCAAAAGATGAAGAACGTTTAAACGATTTACAATTGGCTTTTGACGATCCGGATTGCAAAGCCATTATCTGCGCACGTGGAGGTTATGGCGCTATCCGTATTGCAGATAAACTTAACCTTTCAAATTTTCGGAAACATCCGAAATGGTTGGTTGGCTTCAGCGATATCACCGTTTTGCATGCTCTTTTTCAAAAAGAAGGATTTTGCAGTATTCATGGAGCAATGCCAGCTTTCTTTTTAAAAGAAAATCAACCTTCCGAAAGTTTTACCGAATTGATAAACTTGCTAAAAGGCAAAAGTTCGGATGTGCTTGTTCCTCCTCACGAATTTAACCGAAATGGAAATACGTCTGCCCAGGTAATTGGGGGTAATCTGTCGATCGTTTACAGCTTATTGGGAACGCCTTTGGAACCTCAAACTGATGGAAAGATCCTGTTTATTGAAGATTTGGCTGAATACCTGTATCATCTCGATCGAATAATGCACAGCCTTAAATTGTCGGGGAAACTCGCCAAACTTCGCGGACTGCTCGTTGGTGGATTTACCGACATGAAAGACAATGATTCGCCATTTGGACAAACGGAACTGGAGATTATTCGTGATGCCGTGAAAGACTATGACTACCCGGTTTGCTTTGATTTTCCAGCCGGGCACATTGCACGCAATTTACCCTTGATTTTAGGAGATGATTATGTTTTAACGGTTACCGAAGAAAAGGCACAACTAAGTAGATCATAAAAAAATAAAAAGGAGAACCTGCTGACACGTTCTCCTTCTAATACCTTTTTCGCAACTTGTTCCTATTGAATCGCTTCCGGTTTCTTTCTCCGCTTTTCAACCCACAAATAAATGGTTGGCAACACCAAAAGGGTTAGCAAAGTAGAGGTAATCAAACCACCAATAACCACCGTTGCCAAGGGTCGCTGAACTTCAGAACCCGGCCCCGAGTTAAACGCCATTGGAATGAAACCCAAACTGGCTACCAAAGCAGTCATCAAAACCGGTCGCAAGCGGTCGGCTGCTCCGCTGATCACTGTTTTCTTCAGCGATAGTTTGCTTTCCTTTCGTAATTCATTGATGTGATCCAGCAATACAATTCCGTTCAGCACAGCCACTCCAAACAAGGCTACAAAACCAATACTAGCTGAAACCGACAAATACATTCCGCGCATCCAAAGCAGAAAAACGCCCCCGGATAATGCAAAAGGAAGGTTCAGCAAAATAATCATAGCATAACGCATATTTCCAAAATTGAGGTACAGCAAGCCAATGATTATAAACAACGATAAAGGCACAACCAATAACAAATGATTCATCGCCCGACGCTGATTCTCAAAAGTACCCCCATACTCGAGAAAATAGCCGGACGGAACGTTGGCTTGATTATTTATACCCTGCTGCAAATTGGAAACATAGGTTCCAATATCAATATCTTGAATGTTGACTCCCACAATCAATCGCCTCCAGCCATTTTCGCGCTGAATCTCGCGAGGTCCTTCCTGCGCTATAATTTTGCTTACCCGTTTCAATGGAATAAACTGCCCGTTGGCCAAATGCACCGGAATTTCCTGAATCTGTTGTAACTGTTTTCGAATATCTTCCGGATAGCGCACCTGAATATCAAACCGCCGTTGTCCCTCGTAAACTTGTCCGGCCACTTGTCCGCCAATTCCGGCTTCAATCACTTGCTGCACTTCATCTACATTCAAGCCAAATGAAGCAACTGCTTCACGATCAATTTCAATGGTCAGGTAGGGTTGCCCAATAGGCTGTTCCACAAAGAAATTATCCGTTCCTTCCATACCTGCAACAACTTTCGAAACGGCTTCTCCAATGCGATTTAATTCATCCAAATCTTCACCATAAATTTTTACCGCCAAGTCGGATTTAACGCCACTTGTCAACTCATCAACACGCATTGCAATAGGCTGGGTAAAGTTGTATGCTAAGCCCGGCTCTGTTTTCAGGTAGGGCTCAATTTGAGCAATAATGTCTGGTTTTGATATTCCCTCCCTCCATTCATCAGGGTTTTTTAAAACCACCCACACATCGGTTTGGTGCACGCCCATCCAGTCGTTTGCCAAGTCCGATCGACCGGTTTTGGGAACCACGGTTTTAATCTCCGGAATATCGTTCATCAGCTGTCCGGCAAGCCAGTTGGCATTTTCGATAGACTCTTCCAATGTTACAGAAGGCATCCGCACCTGCTCAACCAATATGGAGCCCTCTTCCAATTCCGGTAAAAACTCACTTCCGAGCCGAAACATGACCACCATGGACAATCCGAAAACTGCCAAAGCAATGCTAAGCACGACCACGCGCTTTTGAATATTCCGTTCCAGAAATCGCTGATAAATTGGCTGCAACCAATTAACCAGCCAATTTTTTCGTGGTTTTACTCCCCGCCTGAAAACCAAGGCAGAAATTGAAGGAATAAAAACCAAGGCTAACAATAGTGACCCCAGAACCGCAGCTGCAACGGTAATTGCCATGGGACGATATAAAATACCTTCCATTCCACTAAAAGTCATAATGGGAACGTAGACCATCAGGATAATCAGCACCCCAAAAAAGATGGGCCGGGCTACTTGTTTTGCCGCCGAAACGATCGTCTCATCGGTAGATTGGCCTTTCTTACTATCGTGTAATCGGCGAATGATATTTTCAACCATCACCACCGAACCATCAACCACCATCCCAAAATCAATCGCTCCTAAACTCATTAAGTTCGCAGCCAAGCCAAACTCGCGCATACCAATAAAAGCAAATAGCATGGAAAACGGGATAACCATTGCCACGATAATCGCTCCTGAGATCTCTCCAAGCATTAACAGCAAAACGACGATCACCAAAAAACCACCTTCTATCAGGTTGGTGGTAATGGTTCCTGTTGTACGTTTAATTAAATCGGATTGATCGTAAAACTTTTCAATTTCTACTCCTTCTGGTAAACTCTGATTGATAGAGGTTATTTTCTCGTCAATCCCTGCAATGACTTCGCGCCCGTTTCCTCCCCGTAGCATCATCACAATTCCGGTGACTACTTCGCCTTTACCGTCGCGGGTTACTCCACCTTGCCTAATTTGTGTCCCCAATTCTACCTCGGCTAAATCTTTAATAAAAACAGGCTTGTTGTCCAGTTTGGTCACAACAATATTCAGGATGTCTTCTTTCTTGTTAATTTGACCAAATCCACGCACAATGTATTGCTCGCGGTTGTGTTCCAGATAGTTTCCACCCGACACACTGTTATTTTGCTCAATGGCACTGATAATATCCTGAATGCCCACCCCATAATTTCGCATTTTACCAGGCTGAATAATGACATCGTACTGCTTAACAAATCCTCCAAAAGAGTTAATTTCGGTTACTCCCTTAACCACTTTCAACTGCGGGGCAATCAGCCAATCCTGTATTTCACGCAGTTCGGTAAGCGAGTAGTTTTCACCTTTTACTTCGTATTGATAAATTTCGCCAAGGGCTGTTGAAATTGGTCCTAGTTGCGGGGCTGATACATCGGGTGGCAACTCATCGGCAATCGACTGTAGACGCTGGCTAACCATCTGACGAGCAAAATAAATATCGGTACTTTCCTGAAATTCAACTGTAACTGCCGACAATCCGAATTGCGAAATAGAACGCACTTCTTTCACATCGGGCAGGCCATTCATAGCGGTTTCAATTGGGTAGCTAACCAGCTTTTCGACATCGTAAGGAGAATAACGCCCGGCCTTTGTAATAACCAACACCTGCACCGGCGTAACATCGGGTAGCGAGTTAATGGGAATCCTCAACAGAGAATAGACTCCCGCTGCGGCCATTAGCACAACCAACGACAGTGCTACAAACTTTTGTCTTACTGAAAATTCGATGATTTTATTGAGCATGATTGAAGTCGTTTTGGTTATTATTCAGCAATTAATTCGTAACGCGAAAGTGCTTTTAAACTAAAAACCTGCGAAACCGCTAGTTCTTCGTCAGCTTGCATGCCTCCACTAACGATGGCAAACTGATCCCGGATTTCGGCAATTTCAATAAATCTCTTTTCAAATGTATTCCCATCTTTCTGCACAAAAACAACTGCCCGATTGCCATCATAAGTCACCGCTTTCAAAGGAACTGCAAAAACTTCGCCCAACGAACTCGTAGAAATTTCCAGCCGAACATTTTCGCCCGGTTTTGGCCATCCATTACTCGAATTGACTTCGATGTTAACAACAACCGATCGGTTATCTTCATCCAAGCCCGGATTCACCGAAGTCACAACCGAAGTCAATCTGTCGTTTTCGTTCTCACGACGGGTAATTTTTACCGAATCGCCGGCAACAATGAAACGTGCATCTTCCGGACTCAGATAGCCGCGGATCAACACTTTTTTCAGGTCAATGATCCGACCCAACTTTTCGAGAGCATTGACCGACTGCCCCAGTTCAACCATTCGCTGGTCTAAACTGCCTGAAATGGGTGCATGAATTTTTAGGGTTGGATCAATTTTCTCGGCACTTTTCAAGGCTTCAATCTCGTGATTTGGAACACCAATGGCTTTCAACTTGGCAAAAGCCGCAATAGAAGCAGCCGTTGCCCGCTGATAGTCTGACATGGCTCGATCTAATTCTGATTTAGAACTGATGGTTTGCTCTACCAATTGCTTCATGCGCTCTAAACGGGTGGTCTGAAATTTTTCTTCGGCAATAGCTTGTAAATACTCGGCTACCAAGTTTCCAAACACAAGGCTTTCAATTTTAAATAGCTCCTGCCCCTGCCTGATGAGTTCACCTTCCCGAACCATCACTGCACTAATTCGTCCATCGATTGGAGTACTAATAATACTGACATGCCCCGAAGCCGGAAAAACAACTCCCGGTGCCAGTAAACTATAATTTTGGACATTGCTCGAAACCTTTGCAGTTTCTATTTTCAATTCGCCTTTTTCTTTATCCGAAAGATGAATCACCAACTTTCCTCCTGAATCACCTGATATTGATGGCGGTGTTTCCGATATTTCGGCCGCAGGTTCGTTTGCAACTTTATCGCCTGAGCAGGATACCAAAAACAACGGCAGTCCGCCGATTAAGATGAACAATAAATAATGTTTGAATTGTATCATGATGATGAATTTTAATAGACTAATTCTTGATCGAGAAATTTTTCCAATTGTGCTAGCTGTAAGTAATAATCGCGCAAGGCTGTGAGGTATCGTTTTTGATTCAACAAATACGTCTGCTGGGCATTAATCAGGTTCAACAAATCGCTCTCACCCAACTGGTAAGCTTTCAAACTCAACTGCTGTAACTTTTGCGATTTTGTGCTCATCGTTTCATTATATCGGTCGATAATCTGCTTGCTGCTTTTATAGCTGTGCCAGGCATGTTCAATCTGCTGCTTCATATCCAATTCAATGGACTTTTGCTGCCATTCAATTTCGGTTTGCCGGGCTTGCGCCATCTCAATTTTCCCTTTTTGCTCAAAAGGCAGCCAAATCGGAATACTCAGTCCAACTTCAAATCCAGTATAACTAAATCCTCCACCGTAATTTTGCTTGTATAAATTGAGACGAATATCTGGCAAGATATTGCTTTTCGCTTCTTTCAGCTTATTGCTTGAAGCGTTATAATCACATAAGGCTGCCATGTAATTGGGCTGCTCCTGCAACTTGGCCAAAGCCTGTATTTGATTAATCTCAACGGGCCGACTTCTTAGCGAATCTGAAAACTGGATGCTATAATTAATCTCCGAAACTTCAAGCCCCATCAGGTAAAACAAACTGTACCGAGCCATGTGCAACAAGCGCTCCGCTTCGCTCAGTACATTTTCGGCCTCTGAGACTTGCAACTCAGCATTTAACAAATCGATGCCGTTGCCCATTCCGGTTTCAAACCGGGTGTAGGCTGCATTGTAAAGTTCATCAGCCAATTTTTTCTGACGTTCTCCTACTTCTTTCAAATGAAGTGCATACAACACTTCGATGTAGCGCGATTTAACCTGCGACTTAATTTCATTTTCCATCGCCTTTATTCGAAATCCTACCGCTTTGGCTTCCTCTTTAACCGCTTTTAGTCGGTAAATAGTGGTTAATGGGAAATCGACTGATTGAGAAATGGTCCATCGTCTTTCTTCGAAGGGGGTGGGCACATCCGGATTGACTCCTTCTTCAAAATAGCTAATTTCGGGTGCTTCAATTCCGGTAAGTGTTCGCCATTCACTTTCTTTCTGCTTCAAGATAGCATTTGCTTGATTCAGATCAGGATTGTTTTGTAAAGCTGAGTCAACCGCTTGTTGAAGGAGTAGCATGTTTTCTTGTGCGCCGGAGACTCCTGCATATAAGACAAATAAAAACACGAAATATTTCATCATAGCAAAAGGAAGTTGATTAAGGGAACAAATGTTTATTAGTATACAAATAAAAACTAAAATTGTTTGATGTAATAAAGTACAAATTTTGTACTTACTATCCATTGAGCTATCTTGTTACATCAATAAACAATAACATGAGTCAGCAAAAAGAAATTGGAAACAAAGGTGAAGCAATCGCGCAAGAGCATTTACGCTCATTGGGGTACCAGATTTTGGAAACCAATTGGCGTGCTCATTATTATGAAATCGATATTATTGCCCAAGACAAAGATGAGTTGGTAATCGTAGAAGTAAAGACACGAAGTAATGATAGCTATGAACACCCTTCGGAAGCCGTAAGCAATAAGAAAATTCGTTTTTTGGTGAATGCTGCCGAAGCGTATATTTTTGAAAAAAACAGCCACTGTGATACTCGTTTTGATGTGATCTCTATTGTATTTTACGGACAAAACTTTGAGTTGGAACATATAAAAGATGCTTTTTATCCAACAGCCTGAAACCTCTGAATATTTCCGTATTTTTGAATCGTTAAATATGATTTGATGAATATCGAAGAGCTAAGAAATTACTGCATCTCCAAAAAAGGAGTGTCCGAAGGGTTTCCGTTTAATGAAACGACACTGGTTTTTAAAGTGATGGGGAAGATGTTTGCCTTAACCAACCTGGAAGGAGATTTGCGTATCAGCCTAAAGTGTGATCCGGAAAAAGCGATTGAGCTTCGCGAACGCTATTCATGCGTGCTACCGGGTTACCACATGAACAAACAACAATGGAACACAATATTGGTCGACGGATCTGTTCCCAATCAACTTATTCTGAATTGGATTGATAATTCATACAAGTTGATTGTTGAAAAACTACCAAAAAAACAACAAGCTGAATTGGCAAAACTTTAACTCAAAATTTATGACCGAATTTGAATTGAAAACAGAATACATCGAACTAATCAAACTTCTAAAATTACTGCGGTTGGTTGAATCGGGAGGAATGGCAAAAACTGTAGTTGAAGATGGCCTGGTTCTGCTAAACGGAGAAACAGAATATCGAAAACGAGCCAAACTTCGAAAGGGTGATGTTATCGAATTTGAAGATGAAACAGTAGAAATAAAATAGAAAAAAGCCGATGAAGGACTCATCGGCTTTTGATTGCTTGTGCGCTTAAGAGTGAATGAAAGAAAAAAAGCTAACCTCGCTTAATCTCTATTTGCTCTTTCAAAAGTACATCATATGCTACCAATAAATCAAGCTTTTCCTACTCCATTAGATGAACTGATCGTTTTGGTGCAAAAACGGTCCAATTTATCACATAAACGAATATTTATTGTTAATAAGGCTAGCTAAATTTGCTGGATACTTAGACATATGTTAGAACTTAAAGTTTAGTCCAACGCCAAACAACTCTTTAAATTGTACGCGTGGACTTCTATCATCAGCACTATCAATCACTCCATTATTATTGGAATCAACAGCGATGTCGACATCGTCATCGTAAATTAGATTTGTAATCAGGTTTGCCGAAAGATAATCGTTGATTTTCATATTAATCAACACATCCCAGTGAATATCTATATTCTCAGGCTTATCCAGGTAATTTGAAAAAAGATCGAGTTTGGTTTCTAAACTCACGTTTTCAACCACGGTTGTTTTAAACTGAGTTTTCAGAAAAGCTCCTAATTCGGTACGGCTCTTTTTCCCCGGATCAACTCCAAATGCTCCTTGATCCGAAAGATCATCATCCGAAACCACAGTCATTTTGCCTGTTAAAGGAGAAACAAAAAGTGAAAACTTATCGTTCGGCTTATAGTCAGCACCCAAGGCCAATGTCAAATATCCCGGAGCCATAAACGTTGAAATGGCATTATCCCGATCCGGATACTTGTATCCATCAGTCATTTGAGTACGAAAGTTAAACAGAAGCGTGTAATATATCTTACCCTTTCCTTTGAGTCCATACTTGGAGCTAAAGTCAATTTTGTCGTCAGTTTTCACCGATTGACTGTCTTCTTCCTTCATCAGACCATACCCCAAATTCAACGAATTTTCCCAACTGACTTTATCTTTCGAATAATTGGCAAAAGCATTAAAAAGGAATGTTCCTGAAGCTGAACTTTTACCTCCCGCAGACCAATTTGAAAGTGAAACTTGAGAAAAGTTGATTGATGCATCTCCTCCAAATGTCCATACTTTTGTTGTATCGTTGTTTGACTGAGAAAAACCGACAAGCGGCAAAAATAATAAGAGAATAAAAAAACGTTTCATAGATTAATTTTGATTCTAAAATTCTGATTACTTCTGAACGTGAACATCCAATTGTGGAAACGGAATATTCAGGTTTTCTTTTGGGAACTCCTTATAAACCCTTTCGGTCATATCAAACTTGAATCCCCAATAATCCGAAGCTTTTGTCCATACACGGACAGTGATATTCACCGAACTGTCAGCCAGCTCACCAAGAACAATAAAAGGAGCAGGATCTTTCAATGAACGAGAATCAGCCTCAATCAATTTTGTGATGACCGCCTTTGCCTTATCGTAATCGTCACCATAGGCAATACCAAAAACAAAATCGACACGGCGTTGCTCCTCGGCTGAGTAATTTTTAATTGAGCCTGTTGACAACCCTCCATTGGGGATCACAATTGTTACATTATCCGGCGTTTTCAAAACAGTATTGAAAATCTGAATTTCACGAACAGAACCGGCATACCCCTGAGCTTCAATATAATCGCCCACCTTAAAAGGTTTAATAATTAAAATGACAACACCTCCTGCAAAGTTTTGCAAGGTACCGGACAAAGCCAAACCAACAGCCAAACCTGCTGCACCCAGAATGGCGATAAAGGAAGTCATCTCAATGCCCATCATACCAATAACAGAAACAACCAGCAGAATTTTTAAAGTAATCCCAAGAATGCTTTTCAAAAATCCACGCAATGAAGGATCAATATTCTTTTTATCCATCATTTTCGACATGGCATTGGTGATTAATTTAATAATCCAAAGACCAACGACTAATGTAATTAAGGCCGCAACCAATTTTATCCCGTAGACAACAATCATTTCAGATATCCATTCAGAAGCTCCGTCGAAATATTCCATAATTATGATTTTAAGTTAATACAGCATTTTAACATCCAATTTACTAATCTTGTTCGAAATATGACGAACTAAAAAAGACGCTCTATGTAAGAACGTCTTCGTTTCATAATTTAAAATTAACGGATCCGTTATGCCATGTGCTCTACCAAACTTAAGGTATCTTTTACCACATGCATTCTTGATATTTCTTCATCTTTCACGTCAATCTTAAAAAAGTCTTCCAGGTAGAAAAGGAATAAAGCCCAATCTACCTGATCAAAATTCAGATCGTCATTAAATGCGGCGTCTAACTCAATCTCTTTTCGAGGCACGCCTGTTTTCCTTAGAACTCTGTACAAAGTTCTTCTAATTGTCTTGTTTTCCATGCTTGTCTAGTTTGTTTCCTGTCCATATTGTTTTCTGGCTTTTTGGACATTAATCTGTTTTGAGATATAAAAAAATCGAACAAATCATTAAACGATTCAAAGATTAAAAAAATAAGGTTAAAAAAAAAACACAACAAAATCCTTCTCATTATGCATGAATATCAACACGATACCAATAAATTATATTCCGCTTTTAATAGACTGTAAACTTCTAAATCGATGAATTTCCGTCGATGCTTCTCTCCTTCACGTTCAATTCCCTCAAACGTGAATCCCAATCGCTTAGGAATAGCAGCACTTTTTTTGTTTCCCACGCCACATCTGATAACGATCCTATTCATTCCTGAACTTGAAAATACATACTCTATCAATCGCTTTGTTGACAGGGTCACAACGCCCTGTCCTATCATTTGTTCGGTAATCCAATAACCAATCTCGGTCTTCATATTAACCCGGTCGGTATCCTTTAGCCCAACCAAACCGGCAAAGCGATTCTCAAACCAAATTACATAAACCTCATCCCGATCGCCCGAATTTGGCGAAGTAACAGACTGAATAAAGTTTTCGGTGTCTTCCTGTGTTTCGGTATCCTGCACAAATGGCAACCACGGCTCCAAAAATTTGCGGTTGCGATCAATGGCTTGAAAAACCTGAAAAGCATGAGAAAATTTCAAAGGTTCCAGTTCTATTTTAGAGTTTACGATCAGCCTCTCCATAATAACGTTTAAATACTAAATTTTTCAAATTTAAGTTTATTAGTTCAAAACATAACAATTTCGTGCCAGTGCCATTATTAATTATATTTGTGCTGAAGCTAAAAAACTACAGAAAGCAATAAACAAACAACGATGAAACAGCTATTATTCGCCTTTTTAATTGCCACCTTTTTTATCCAAACGTCATGTGGTAATGCGACTAAAAAAACATCGAAGGAAACAAAGGTTAAAATTGAAACGGAATACGGAGATCTGATCGTAAAACTATATAATCAAACTCCTCAGCATCGTGATAATTTTATTAAACTAGCCAACGAAGGGTTTTACGATGGCTTACTATTTCATCGGGTTATCAACGGTTTTATGATTCAGGGCGGTGACCCGGACTCAAAAAACGCAGAAGCAGGCAAGCGTCTTGGTGGTGGAGATCCGGGCTACACAATTCCGGCTGAGATTGATTCGTCACTATTCCACAAAAAAGGCGTGTTGGCAGCAGCACGTCGTGGTGGACCTGGCAATCCCGAAAAACGATCATCCGGTTCGCAATTTTACATTGTGCAAGGAACTGTTTTTACTGAAGGTGCCATAGATACCATGGAAATGAAGATGAACATGCAGCGTCAGCGATCGGTTATGCAGAAGTATTTTCAGGGTGCTCAACAAGAGTTAAACCAACTGAAGCAAGCGGGAGATCAGGATCAGCTAAATATTCGGGTTGCCGAAATACGTGAACAGGCCAATCAGGAAATCAGCAAGCTACCACCACTCAAAATTTCGCCCGAACGACGTGAGATTTACACAACTAGTGGAGGATATCCATCACTCGATAATGAATACACTATTTTTGGCGAGATTGTTGAAGGTCTGGATGTGTTGGATAAGATTGCCGGTGTTGAAACCGATCAATACGACCGACCCAACGAAGACATAAAAATGAAAGTGAAAGTTATAGATTGATGAAGCAATTAACACTCATACTGCTACTAATTACTGGATTGAATGGAGCCTCATTTGCCCAAAACAGAATTGTTGAAGTAAAAACCAACCTGGGGACGATGAAGTTTAAACTTTATAACGACACGCCAAAACATCGCGATGCTTTTATTCAACTGGCCAACAATGGTTATTACGACCGGACTTTATTTTATCGTGTCATACACGATTTCCTGATTCAGGGAGGCTCCAAATCGTCGCGAAATGCGCCTGCCGGAAAGCGTATTGGTTATGGCGACCCGGAGCATACGGTAGATGATGAAATTATCGAACACCATTTTCATAAGAAAGGAGCCCTGTGTGCCCCCCGCCAACCCGATGAGGTTAATCCGTTCAAACAATCGGATATTTCGCAATTTTACGTTGTAAAAGGACAAGTTTTTACCGAAGGTCAATTGGACACCCTAGAGATGGTGGTGAACCGACCAATCAAGAAGAAGATTACCAAACAAATCTACACCCCTGAAATTCGGCAAAAACTAAAAAAACTGAAGGAAGAGGAAAAAGTAGACGAGTTTCGGGAAATTGCCGCCCGCGTAAAAAATGACATCGCTTCGCGCTACGAGCTAAATCCGAACACCTTGGAATTCTCCGAGGCACAGCGCAAAGCATATACAACAATTGGAGGCTATCCTGATCTGGATGGGAAATACACCGTATTCGGAGAATGCATCGCCGGACTCGACGTGATTGATAAAATTGCAACTTTAAAAGTTGATGAGAATAATCGCCCGCTAAAAGATGTGGTGATTGAGGTCAATGTGATTGAATAAAACGAGCATGTAAAACTCTCAAACAAAGGAGGATGACTGTGCGCGCGTTCCGTATGACAGCTATAAAAAGCAAACGATTATAATTAGATGAAACGACTAACACAAATATCAATTGTTGTTTGGATTGGACTGCAACTGGCTGGCTGCTCGTCTTCAACACAAAAAAAAGCAGATCAACCAAATGCTGAAAAAACCGAATCCGCAGATACGAATGACGACCAATCCTTTTTACAGTTCATCCCTTCAATCGTAAAAATTGAAAGCTTTGACAGCGGACGTTTTCTGGAAAGCGAAACCGCATTCTTTGTCGACTCCCAAACCATTGTTTGCCGGCTTTCCTTCCTGGAAAATGCTACGGAAGCAAAAATAACTCCTTTCGATGAAGATAAAACGTATGCGATTGCTGGTTATGTCGCGGTTGACCGGATCAACAACCTGGTTTTATTAAGAGCTGAAGGGATTCAACGCAAGCCCATTTCTCTTTATCCCGATGTGGCTCCCAATACGGCCAAAAGCATCTACTTAACCAAACCTCAAAACAATACATTGCCGTTACACAAGGGTAAGGTGCTGGAATACACCACGATTTCCGGATCAAAATTATATCGGGTTGATAACCAGTTTCGATCTAAATCAAACGGTACGCCTGTTTTTGTTTCAAACTACCAAAGTATTGGATTGGGCTTTTCCGAGGTGGTGACCTATGAAAATCAAAACATGGTCATTCCTTCAATATACATTTCCGATTTACTGAAAAAGAAGGTTGCAACGCCGAAAAAGTTAGTCAATCTGCAAACAAAAACCAGCAAGCTGGTGAGCCAGGCCAATAGCAAAATTAAAGGCTTACTCATTGAAACAGACTATGGCAATATTCAGATCAAACTTTTTAATGAAACTCCGGCCTATCGCGATAACTTTATCAGGCTGGTGCGCGAAAATTATTACGACAGTTTGTTGGTTCATCGGGTAATCAAAAGCTTTGGTATTCAGAGCGGTGCTGCAGACACCCGCTATGCCGGACCTGACGATGTAGTAGGATGGAAGGGACCAGGATACAGCCTGCCGGCCCATGTGGTTCCGAAATATTTCCATAAACGGGGAATGATCGGCTCTCCCCGAAAGCCTGATAGAAAGAACAGCAAACGCCGGTCGGACGGCTCTCAATATTATATTGTTACCGGACGCGTTTATTCCGACTCGGAACTGGATGACATTGAAAAGGAAACCGGACATCATTTTACTGCCGAGCAACGCCGGGCATACAAAATTGAAGGCGGTGCTCCTCATCTCGATGGAACTTACACAATTTTCGGACAAGTAGTCAGTGGAATGGATGTAGCCGACCAAATTGTAAAAGTAAAAACTGACGATGATTTCCGCCCGCTAAAAGATATACGCGTTAAAAAAATTACCATTCTGGACTAACTCCCCGTATTTCTTGGCAGCAGGTTTACGATTTCATATCGTTTGATTATCTTTGTCGATCCATTTCAACAGCATAAGAAGATGTTAAACAAAATTAAGCAGTTACAGGAAGAGATTGAAGCACTAAAAGCTTCAACAAAAGAAGAAGTAGAAGAACTTCGTATCAAATACATCAGTAAAAAAGGATTGGTAAGCCAATTGTTTGCTGACTTTAAAACGGTACCTGCCGAACAGAAAAAAGCTGTTGGACAAGCCATCAACGAACTAAAGAACAATGCTCTAAATAAAATCAATGAGCTGAAGGAAAGCTTTGAAAATGCTGACCTGGGAGCTGGCGGTACCGATTTAAGTATGCCGGGCGAGCCCATGCGATTGGGAACACGCCACCCACTGGCCATTGTTCGTAATGAGATTATTGAAATATTCGGACGACTCGGTTTTACAGTTGCCGAAGGCCCTGAAATTGAAGACGATTGGCATGTGTTTTCGGCCCTGAACTTTCCACCGGAGCATCCGGCGCGCGACATGCAGGATACCTTCTTTATTCAGAAAGATCCGGATGTGCTGTTGCGCACACACACATCGAGCGTGCAGGCTCGGGTGATGGAAAAAACACAACCGCCCATTCGGGCAATTTTCCCGGGACGAGTGTTTCGTAACGAAGCCATTTCGGCTCGTGCACATTGTATTTTCCATCAGGTTGAAGGTTTATATGTTGATGAAAATGTTTCGTTTGCCGACCTGAAACAAACCTTACTTTATTTCTCGCGCGAGCTGTTTGGTGAGCAAACTGAAATTCGACTGCGCCCATCCTATTTCCCATTCACCGAGCCATCAGCCGAAATGGATGTCAGCTGCTCAATTTGTGGTGGAAAAGGTTGTAACGTTTGTAAATATACCGGATGGTTGGAGATTTTGGGATGTGGAATGGTCGACCCCAATGTACTCGACTTGTGTGGAATCGACTCGAAAAAATACACCGGCTTTGCTTTCGGAATGGGAATCGAACGCATGACCATGCTAAAATACGGTATCAAAGATATTCGCCACTTCTTTGAAAATGATGTGCGCTTCTTGAGGCAGTTTGACTCAGCGTATTAGTCGCAGCGACCTTTGAAAAGTTATCCCGAACTTGTTCGGGATGGCTATAAAGCAGGAAAAGATAAGCGTCTATCAACAGGACTCAGAACCAAATTATCAATAACTATTAAACGGCATTAAATCAATAGATTGTTTTTTACTGAAAGTTTTTATCTCTTCAGCAATTGTCTCTAACAATTCAATTGAAGCCCCGTTTGTCAATTGTCTAGAATGAATTAATAATCTAGGCTTATTCTTGTCTTTTGCATGATGCAGCCAAAATTTATCTTTCGAACTGCTACATTCAACTTGTTTAAAAAATTCCACTTCAAATATATTATCAATCTCTCTTGTCTCCCCTTCTCCATAATTTGAAATATAGTGTCCGTCCAATGCTAAAATGACAACGATTGAGAACTGATCTTTGAAATATTTATTTTCGAAGAATCCATTTTTTCTTTTTTGCAACTCTTCTCTAAACTTGTTTTGCTGTTTTGCTCCATTTGTATTTGGATAGGGAAGGTTGCTCAATTCCGTGGTAAAAATATTTTCTACAAAATTAATACAATAACTTTCAGGACTTTCTCGCTCAAAAATGAAATCGTGTAATTTTTGATATTTCTGCCATGTGTGTCTATAGTTTCTTAAAGAAGAATCCCTTTCCGGACAAAAAGGCTTAGAATAAAGATCGCTATTTCCTAACCAAATTTTTGCATTGTCAGAAAAAGATTCCATTTCTCTTTTATTATGATTTTCAATCCCAGCTTCTTTTCCAATGAATAATATTTTTGAATTAGGATTTCCTAATCCAACATACTGACCATCATCAACAGACTTTTCCAATAATCCTTTAAATTCTTTTGAATACATGTTATAGGGTTTAATAGGTTCGTGAGTATAAAATATTTAGTTTTTTACTATCTAATTGAATTAAATTCTCTCTGTTCTCTTCATTTTTAAGATCATAAATCTCTATCAGATCCTCCAGAGAATTCCCATTTTCATCTTCAGTAATTCCAAAATGTGCTGGTCGATAAAGCGCCAGAATTTGAGAGCAATTGTTAACTATTTTTCTCGACCAGTTGAAATCCCTGATCCTTGGAGTATGATTTTGATGAGATGAATGGATATCAATATTAAAGACAAGTCGAATTTTTAGTTGAGTGACTAGATAAAGTAAAGCATCAACAGCTGCATCTCTCCCATGGTCATCAAATTCATAAAATTGATCTCTGTTAAAACTAAATAGGTCATCTATTATCACCGTTCTAAAATCACCCGCTTCAACGTATTTGATAATTTCTAGAAAGCTACCAACTCCATAGTAGTCCATTGAAGTATTGACTTCCAGATTGTCGCTGATAAAACCATCCATTTCACGAATATCTGTGATCAGCTTTTCGCTGTAATCCTGATAACTTAAGAACAATACCTTTTCTGCTCGTGCAAGATGATTTCCCAGCTTAAGAGCGAAACGTGTTTTGCCAATGCCCTTTTCCCCTCCGAAAGCAATTAGTCCTGAAGATAACTTTAGTCGATCCATTTTACATAGTTTCTGATAAAAATAGGGATTCACTTTTACCTCTGAAAACTGAAAATGGACTTTTTTCAATTTATTTTATAGTAAACTGAAAATCACCATAATTACAACATTCAAAATAGAAAGTCATCCCAAACTTGTTTCGGGATCTTTGTCTGCCAAGGAAAGGTACGTTCTACCCTGAACCTGCAACAAGTTCAGGGCAAACAATTACATTTTTCACACCAACAACTCATACAAGTCCTCCACTTCCTCAACAAAGTAAGTGGGGTTTAAATCTTGAAGTTCCTCGCTATTTCCGAAACCATAGCCAACAGCAATGGTGCTTATTTCATTGGCTTGTCCACCAATTAGATCGAATTTGGTATCTCCAATCATCACGACCTGCCCCGATGAGAGGATCTGATTCCGATCCATCAATGTGGTAATTAATTCGGCCTTGGTATGTCGTCCTCCATCACCGGCACCCTGCACATCTATCAGGTAACGATCCAGCTCGAAGCTCCGCAAAACTTCATGGGCAAACTCATCCCTTTTCGAAGTCGCCACATAAAGCTGTTTGCCCTGTTGGAACAATTCTTCCAGCAATTCCAACACGCCCGGATACAGTTCCCCTTCGTATAAACCTTGCTGACTGTAGTACTCGCGAAAAAGCTTCACGCCCAGCTCAACTTGTTTATCATCAAACCCAAGTGCCTTTTTAAGTCCATCCTGAATAGGTGGACCAATTAACTGATCAATAATTCCCACGCTATCCAAATCAATGTTCATTTGTTCAAGCATGTAGTTCAGCGAATTATGTAATCCAATTTTGGAGTTAATCAGTGTTCCGTCAAGGTCGAAAATAAGGTGAGTGAACGTGGTCATAGTCTCTGTATTTAGTGCGCAAAATAACGACATTTTCTATCCCAAAGCGACATATAATAGTTACTAAAAAATTAAGTTCGCTCGCAACGGCCAATCGCTGCATAGTTCAAGCTGATGTTTAATTATCTTCGCGAATCAATGGAAGAGAGATTTAACATGAATGACCAGTTCCTGAAAGCGATAAAAATAGCTACCGGCTCGCGCGATTTTTTTGAATTGGAACAAATTCAAAGCTTGTGGAGTGGCTACGGAAGTATTATCCGCTTCAACCTGAAAGGCTCTAAATATTCTTCAGTCGTCGTAAAACACGTCCGTTTTCCTGAATCAGGAAAACATCCACGAGGCTGGAACACCGATTTGTCTCATCAGCGAAAACTGCATTCCTATCAGGTTGAAACTGCCTGGTATCAGAATTGGAGCCATTTGTGTGATGACTCCTGCCGCATTCCGAAATGTCTGGCTATTGAAACCCAAGGCGACGAAGTATTGATGGTGTTGGAAGATCTGGATGCTACTGGTTTTTCGGAAAGAAGAACAGCCGTAAACTGGGAGGAAATTAAAGCTTGTCTGGAATGGCTTGCAAATTTTCACGCCACTTTTATGGGTGAAAAGCCGACCGGCTTATGGCCTGTTGGGACTTACTGGCATTTGAATACCCGACCCGATGAGTTGCAAGTATTGACCGACTTACCCCTTAAACACGCAGCCAAAAAGATCGATCAGAAACTACAGGAAAGTCCTTTCCAAACCTTCGTTCATGGCGATGCGAAGTTGGCTAATTTCTGCTTCTCATCGAACGGAAATCAGGTTTCAGCTGTCGATTTTCAGTACGTTGGGGGTGGTTGCGGCATGAAAGATGTCGCCTATTTTATTGGCAGTTGTTTATATGAAGACGACTGCGAGAAAATGGAGGACCAATTGTTGAACCTATACTTCGAAGCACTCAAACAGGCCTTGAACAAACAGCAAAAAGAAATTGATTTCAATGCGTTGGAAGCCAATTGGCGGGAAATGTTTCCCATTGCCTGGACCGACTTTCACCGCTTTCTGAAAGGCTGGAGTCCTGGTCATTGGAAAATTAATAGTTACAGCGAACGTCTGGCTCGCAAAGTTGTTAATCAGTTACAGAACTAAAAGAAAACGCATGCAATTATCAGATCAGGATTTAGCCGCATTGGGTGAAGCAGCAACTTCGGCAGCCTTAAAAGCCGGAGAGTTAATTTCGTCATACAGCTCAAAAAAGTTGAACGTTGAAAACAAAGGAGGTGCCGATAGCCTGGCATCGCAAGTGGTTACCGAGGTCGACCTAATGGCGCAGGAGCTTATTCTTGAAATGCTGGACAAATACTCGAAACTATTCGATCTGGGCACGCTGGGAGAAGAAAGCCCCGACAACCATGAGCGCTTTGAGAAAAACTACTTTTGGTGTATCGATCCCATCGATGGCACACTGGCTTTCATTAATCAACAACATGGCTATGCGGTTTCCATTGGCTTGGTGTCAAAATCCGGAGAGCCGGTTATTGGCGTTATTTTTGATCCACTGGAAAAGATCCTTTATAAGGCTGTAAAAGGTCAGGGAGCTTTTCGTAATGGACGCAAATGGACTGTACAACCAGCTGCAGACGCTCCGCTTTATCTTGTCAGCGACTCCAGTTTTCAGGATCATCCCTTGTTTAACGAATCAATTTCGGAGCTTAAAGCAATTAGTAAGGATTTGGGCTATAACGGATTCGAAACACAGTTTAAAGGAGGCGCAGCGCTTAACGCATGCTGGGTGCTGGAAAAGGCTCCTGCCTGCTATTTCAAGTACCCAAAAAAGAAACAAGGTGGCGGCAGCCTGTGGGATTATGCAGCCAGTGCATGTATTTATTCTGAAGCCGGAGCTTGGGCCAGCAACATGTACGGCGAACCACTGGATTTAAATCGCAAGGATTCAACCTTTATGAACCATGAGGGAATTTTGTACGCATCCAATGAGGAATTAGCAAAAGAAATTATTGAGGTCGGAAAGAAATTGAAGAAGGAATAAACAACTTTGAGAAACAAACGAGCAATTGACTAAATTTGTCTCTCACAATATTTTATTAAATTCATACAAGAAAGAGTATATTTGTTGTATATTTTCCAACCAAATGGCAACCGCAGAACAAATAAAATCATTGATAAATTCTCATTTTAGTGGGAGTGATGAACGTTTTGCAACCATTGCGTTACAAATTGCTGCACATGAAGCGCGTTCAGGAAGAACAAATGTTGCTGAAGAAATTAAACGTGTAGTTGATCAATCAAAACCAAAGACGTTCAAACTTAACCCATTTCAAAAAGATCTGCAAGGTTTGATTATTGAATCAATCCCGAATAAGAAGCTTAATGAATTGGTTGTATCACAAAACATTGAGAATAGACTCCAGAGAATACTTACTGAATACAAACAAAGACACAAGCTTCAAAAGTTTGGTCTTTCTCATCGAAGAAAAATATTACTTGCGGGATCTCCCGGAACTGGTAAAACAATGACCACATCGGTATTAGCAAGTGAAATGAAATTACCCCTTTTCATTGTTTCAATGGATAAAATGGTTACCAAATACATGGGGGAAACCGGTGCTAAGCTTCGACTAATTTTTGACGCGATTAAAGAACGGAATGGTATTTACCTCTTTGATGAATTTGACGCCATTGGAGCTGAACGGGGAAACGAAAATGAAGTAGGTGAAATGCGACGTGTGTTAAATGCTTTTCTTCAATTCATAGAGAATGATTTTTCTGAAAGTTTGATTATTGCAGCAACCAATAATCTTTCAGTATTGGATCCAGCATTGTTTCGGCGTTTTGATGATGTGATTTATTTTAGAAATCCTGATAAAACAGAAGTAATTCTTTTATTAAAAAATCTTTTAGGCTCTTTTATTGGTTCAATCAGTCCGGAATCAATTTCTAACGAAATTGAAGGATTGAGTCATGCTGAAATCAGCCTTGGCTGCATTGATGCAATTAAAGATGCCATCTTGAAAGATCAATCAGTCGTTAATAAAAAAACACTTCTTGCAATGATTCAGGATCGCCATCACATCCACTCAAAACAACTCTAAATGGACAAACCAATCCTATTCCTAAACAACATTGCTCAATCAGAATCTTTTACAACAACGCAAGGAGGCGGCGGTGGCACAAAACTCCCAACTCGCAATAGAATTGCACATGCGAAATATTTAAATACAAGATTTGATGAAGCACAGACAAAACTAGCTGCATTCCGCCAAAATCGTCAAGCTCAGGCGTTACCATCACGTAACGGCTGCTATCTTAAAATCAGCGGACAAGCGGGATATGAACTTATTGCCAATAGCCTAGAAAACAGAAGAAGTAAAAATGGGATCCGTTTAATAACTGTTTCTAAAAATGATGTTGATGAAACACAAGCAATCATCTATATTCCATCTGGAGAAGAACAAAAACTTTTAGAAAAGATTAGTGAATATTCTAATCCTGAAAAGGATAAAAATGAACAGCCTAAAAACAGAAATCTAGTTGCTAGCATTGAAGACATAAACCTCGCCCTGCTGGAAAATCTATGGCAAGATCCAATCGAAGACTTCCCAAAGGAAACACAAGTATGGTGTGAGCTTTGGCTCCGTATTGAAGACGAAAAAGCAGATGAGATAGTTAGAACGACGCATGAAATATGCCGAAATATTGGTATCGAGATAAATCAAGAACGTTTAGACTTTCCAGAGCGTTCAGTTATCGTTATCCGAGCTAATCAAGAGCAATTGCAGGAGTTGTTTGCTCAGAGCGACAATCTTGCCGAGCTTCGCTTGACTAAAGAACCCGTTTCATTCTGGTCATCAATGCCCAATTATGAGCAAAAAGATGCAGTTGATGAGCTTTTAACGCGAATATCTTATGACGATAAAGGAGTAAGTATTTGCATTCTAGATAGTGGTATCAATAACGGACATCGTTTACTTCAAAACATTTGCTCTGACAATGAAAGAGAAACCTATCATCCGGAATGGAGTCCCTCAGACCAAAAGGGACATGGTACTCAAATGGCTGGAGTAAGCCTATTCGGAGATCTTCAGAAAGCGATAGAATCAAGAGATACAATTACTATTAATCACAGATTATTTTCAGGAAAAATTCTTCCTCCTTCAAATTTTCCAGATAACAATAAGATATTATACGGCGACATTACAAATCAAACTGTTAGCAAGTGTGAAATTAAGATACCTGATCGTAATCTGCAATATTGCCTAGCTGTAACTACAAGTTACGAAACAGATTATGGTCGCCCATCTTCTTGGTCAGCAGAAATAGACAAGTTGGCCTTTGGAGATGAGAATGGTACTCAACGCTTATTTCTCATAAGCGCCGGCAATACATCCAATCTAATTTCAGAAAGTAAGATGGAATTACTGGATTATCCAAATGTCAACTGCAAGTTGCCAATCCAAAATCCAGCACAATCATGGAATGCATTAACAATAGGCGCATTTACTGAAAAGACTAGAATCTCTGATCCTAAATATCAAGAATACATCCCCTTCGCACAACACGGTGAGCTTTCACCTCACAGCACAACCTCCTTAAAATGGGATACAAAACGCTGGCCGAACAAACCAGATATTATTTTAGAGGGAGGTAATCTTCTAAAGTCTCCAGACAATAACATAGATTCATCCGATGATCTCTCTATACTAACGATTTCATCGAAACCGATTGTAAAACAGTTTGAATTATTTGATGCTACTAGCGCAGCGACTGCCGAAGCTTCCTGGATTGCCGCGCAAATTCAATGCTTACTACCAAGTGCTTGGCCAGAAACAATTCGCGCTTTATTGGTTCATTCCGCGGAATGGACTCCACAACTAACAGAGCAATTTCGGATTGATTTGAAGAAAAAGGGAGATATTGGTAAATTATTAAGAATAGCAGGTTATGGAGTTCCTGATTTAGATAAAGCTTCATCTTGTGCGACAAACTACCTAACACTAATAGCTCAAGAATCGATACAACCGTTCAATAAAGACGGAAGCACAAATGAAATGCATTTTTATGAATTACCATGGCCCCGCGAAGCATTGTATGAATTAGGTGAACAGCTAGTCACGCTCAAGATAACGCTTTCCTATTTCATAGAGCCATCACCAGGAGAATTACAAACTCAAAATCGTTATACTTATTCATCTCACGGATTACGATTTGACTTAAACTCACCAGAAGAAGCAGTTAATATTGATAGCTTTAAAAAGCGTATAAACAAACAAGCCAGAGAAGGAGAAAAGGATAAACCAGAATATAGTGGTATTGGAGAAAGATGGAAAATTGGCCCTACTTTCAGAAGTAAAGGAACCGTACAGTCGGACTCAATAAATCTGTCTGGAGTTGAATTGGCTGATTGTAATAACATAGTTGTCTATCCGGTGGGAGGTTGGTGGAAAACCCGAAAAAGTGAAAAATGCATGGAGAAAGAGTGCAGGTATTCGCTAGTAGTATCCTTACATACTGATTCGACTCAAATAGATATTTACACTCCTGTTGAAACAATGATATCAATCAAAGTATAAGCTCATATAATACAATAATCCCCCCGACCATCACCACAGCAGAGCTTGTATTCACATAGGCTGCAAACCAAAAATCGCGGATAGTAATTGTTTTCTCATGATCACCGATATTGGGTTTATCAACCAATTTACCATGATAAACGTTTGGTCCACCGAACCGGCATTTCAGGATGCCGGCCAGCGCTGCTTCGGGATATCCGGCATTGGGGCTGGCATGCTGATGCCCGTAGCGAAAGATGTGTTGCACTCCGCTCCAACTCAAGCTAACCACCACCATCAATAAAGCAGTTAAGCGGGCTGGAATTAGATTCAGCAGATCATCGAGGCGGGCAGCAAACCAACCAAAGTTTTTATAGCGGGCATCTTTGTATGCAATCATCGAGTCGAGGGTGCTGGCCATTTTAAAGGCAAAAAGTGCCGGAATACCTCCAATTGCATAATAGAACAGCGGGGCAATCACACCATCGCTTAGGTTTTCGGCCATCGTTTCCAACACAGCAGTGCGAATTTGCTGCTCATCGAGCTTAGAGGTGTCACGGCCAACAATAAAAGAGAGTTGTTTACGTCCGGCTTCGACTCCTTCACTTTGTAATGCCTGCATGACCAACCACGATTCGTAAATCAAGCTACGATTAGCCAGCCCGTATAATACACCAATACTTGCCCAAACGATGTAAACGTGCGGATGAAGCTCCAATTGCGTGAACAACAAATAGAAAATAAACCAGGTAAAACCAACCAAACCCCCAGCAACCAGCACACCTTTTAACTTGCGACGTCTGCCCCGGTTAAATGCATGATCAAGCTGCGCGATCATCAACCCAAACAACCGGATTGGATGAGGCAGCCAGCGAGGATCGCCCAAAACACAATCGAGTACAAACCCAATTAAAAGTGGTAATATGATGAGGTTGAAATTATCCATAATGTTGAGCTATCTTATCATCCTGAGCTTATTTCAGAATCTGCTTCAAATCGCTGACAGATTCCCAAACAAGTTCGGAATGACTTTCATCTTTCCTGTTTATTTTTCTTTCATCACCGAATACACATACTCCATATCCACACAAGCTCGCAGGTGATCGGCCAGCTTATTGTATTGCTCTTCCTTGAAAGCTTCATAATCAAACTCAGCAACATCAGCCTGCAATTTGTTGGCTTGCAATATTTCTTCTACTACCGCCTTATTATCCAATATGCCATGCAAATATGTACCCCAAAGTTTAGGCGAAACCCGACAACCATCCTTAGTTCCGTCTTCCAATTCGCAAAGAGCCTTTGCATTCATCAGCTTGGTTTTTCCCATATGAATCTCATAGCCCGAGCAAATTTCACTTCGATTGGCAAAATGAAACCTGGTTTGTACCGTCCGTTTCTCTTTGCTCAAGGTAGTGACAACCGGAAGCAAGCCTAAGCCAGCCATAACATCAATATCACCCTCAACACCGTCAGGATCTCGAATTTCTTCCCCCATAATTTGGTAACCTCCGCAAATGCCATAAACTCCCTTTCCTGCTTCCGAAGCTTGCAGAATGGCTTTGGCCAGTCCTCTTTCGCGCAAATGCACTAAGTCTGAAATGGTATTCTTAGACCCCGGAACCAGCACAACATCGGCTTTTGCAATTTCCAATGGGTTGGCTGAATAATACAGGTTGATATCAGGCATCCGCTCCAACATATTGAAATCGGTAAAATTGCTCATGTGCCGCAGCAACACTACCGCCACATTAATTTTACCGACTTCAGTGCTTCCCCGTTTATAATCGATCACCACGCTGTCTTCCTGTTCAATATGAATATCGGTGAAATACGGAACTACGCCAACAACAGGTATTCCGGTTAACTCCTCCAGCGTTTTTCGTCCTTCTTCAAATAAGCTGATATCGCCACGAAATTTATTGATGAGAATGCCTTTGATGAGTTTTCGTTCAGCTTCGGGCAACAATTTGATTGTGCCATACACGCTTCCAAACACTCCACCCCGGTCGATATCGGCAATCAGGATCGTTGGCGAGCCGGTTTCCAGCGCCACCCGCATATTGGTAATATCTTTGTCCCAGAGGTTCACTTCGGAAATGCTTCCGGCTCCCTCCATTACAATGGGATTGTACTTTTCATCCAAGGAACGCCAGGCTTTCATCGCTTCAGCAAAAAGAAAATCGCGATCAGTATTCAGGAAATACTCTCTGGCCGATTGATCTCCCATGGGTTTGCCATTTAACACAATCTGGGCACTTTTATGGCTCGTTGGTTTCAACAGAATCGGATTCATGGCACTAACACAGGGAATGCCGCAAGCTTCAGCCTGTACAGCCTGTGCTCTCCCCAGCTCCAACCCTTCTTCGCTGGCAAAAGAATTCAGCGACATGTTCTGCGCCTTAAAAGGTGCCGGCGAATAACCATCCTGCTTGAAAATTCGACAAAAGGCAGCATTGATGACCGACTTTCCCACATCAGACCCGGTTCCGACAAACAGGATGGGTTTGAGTTTCGGGTTTTGGTTATTATTATTCATATTGAATTGTTTCCATTTTTAAAGTTCAAAAGCACTTTCAACCGGCTATCTATTTGTCCATTAAAAAAATCAGTCATTCGCTGGTATCTCCATCCGAATGTGGCTGGTGTTGATCACCTGCGCCTCGTCAAATGAAGTCATCTCCGAAAGGACTGCCACTGCTCCTTGCAACATCGGATAAGCCATGGCTGCTCCGGTTCCTTCACCTAAGCGCAAATCGAAACTCAGTAACGGATCAACCTGCAAATACTCCAGCATTTTTCGGTGTCCCTGTTCATTCGAAACATGACAAAAGATGCTATAGTCGAGTACTCGCTTGTTCATGGCTTGCGCCACCAACATAGCCGATGTCGTAATAAATCCATCAACTAAAATAACCATACGCCGTGCAGCAGCTTCCATCATTCCTCCGGCAATTGTGGCGATTTCGTAACCTCCATACCGGGCAAGAATATCGAACGCAGAACCGGAAATTCCTTGTTTGCTTATCGCCTGCTCAATAACTCGTGTTTTGTGCGAAACACCTTCACCATCAAGACCGGCACCCGGACCAACACATTCGGCAACCGGAATACCACAAAGAATCGACATGAGAGCCGAAGCCGGCGTTGTGTTGCCAATGCCCATTTCTCCAAATCCGATGATGTTTGTTCCCTGCTCGTGAAAATCAGCCACAATATGGCATCCGTTGTTAAAGGCTTTCATGCACTGCTCCATGCTCATTGCCGGTTCGTACAAAAAGTTATTGGAGCCCTTAGAGACCTTTGCGTTTATCAATTTAGGATGATCCGGGAAATCGAAATTTACACCGGCATCAACCACCCAAAGATCCAATCCATACAAGCGCGAGAAAAGACCAATACCTCCTCCTCCGTTCAAAAAATTGAGTACCTGCTGCCAGGTGATTTCCACCGGGCAGGCACTCACTCCTTCTGCCGTAATGCCATGATCAGCGGCTACTGTTAGCATGACCGGATTGGTTAAGGCAGGAGTGAGCGTCCGTTGAATCATCGCGACCCGCATCGCCAGTGATTCCAGCTTCCCGAGTGATCCGACAGGCTTTGCTTTATTGTCCAGCTTATCCTGAATTTGTTTTCGAAGCCCCCAGTCAAGCCCGGGGATGTCATTTGGGTTGTGTCGTATATGATCTTTTTGACTCATGTGATCGTTTCAAAGGATTCAGATTTAATTAATTTATATATTTTCCTAAAATCTTATGAAAAACATTTTAGGAACTACACTATTTTCATTAAAACCAGCACGTTAGATTTTAGCACTTTGCGCACTTTAATTAAAACTCACGCATTAGATTTTAATACTTTGGGCATTTTCATTAAATAAAACGGAATAGATTTTATAAATATATTGAATTTCATTAAATAAAATGTTAACTTGACGGGTAAACACCTCAAGATGATTCTCATGGAACCTGTTCAGTACCCTCCCATTACGCCTCAGACCGTTTACGGCGGCCTCGCAGCAATCGACACCGAGCAAAGCAACCGTTTTTCTACTGTGACGCTTGATAATCTTCCGAGCGGCAACAGCTACATGGACCTGTTTGCCAGGCAGGTTCGCCACTATGGTAAGCGCCGGGTATCTTTCTATGCCAGGCTCATGGGAGCCGATGTACGCCATTTCGATGGAGCCATCCGCTGCATGTCTGGACTGAGCGTGCACGATTGGATCACCGAGTATTTGCGCCTGGTTGCCTGCGATTTGCTGGCCCAGACCAAACTCCCGTTCAAGGAAATCGGACGTATCCTCGGTTTCTCGCCAAGCAGTTTTTCGCAGTTTTTTCAGGCTTACCAACACATGCAACCCTACGAGTATCGCAGCATCAAGCAGCGCCACCACAAACGACGCTATCATTTTTAACCGAAGATGATGATGAAATAAACCAGTCAATACCATCCTATTGAATTAAAGGTTGAATTGAACCAGGTCACCATAAGCGAGCTTTTTCCGGAAAGCATCCAGCGGCTCGGTCCCGCATAGCAGGCAATCCAGCGATCGCAAAATTCCTCCATGACTGACCACCAGAACCTGATCAACTGATTTTGCTTTCAGATCATTCAAAAATGATTGCGTTCGTTCGATCTGATCCATAAAAGACTCTCCTCCGGGGCATCGCACCTGCACAAAATCGTCGAACCAGGCTTTCGCCTCATCAGTTTGGCTGATATCATCCCAATGTTGCAACTCCCAATTGCCAAAATGAAGTTCGCGAAGTCGGTCGTCGTAGGTGATTTCATACTCCGGGAATAAATCGTGAGCAAGCGTTCGGCATCGCGATAATGGACTGCTATAAACCCGATCAAAAATAACCGATGGAATCTGTTGTAAAACCGCGATTCGCTCCGTGGGATAACTTTCGGCCAGTCCAACATCGCTTTGCCCATAACAAATACCAGCGGGCACATCTACTTTCGTATGTCGAATACAATAAAGTTTCATGATACACCCAGTAAAGTCAGGTAAAACACCACCTCAATAATTTGTTGCAAAGCGCCCAAACAATCTCCCGTGTAACCACCAATTTTTCGTTCGATGTATTTTTTAAACAGAAAGGTGATGAAAAGTGCTATTGGCAAAGCAGCAGCCATCAATTGCCACGGCAGGAAAGCAGCTGGCAACAAACCGAGAATTAATGCAACAATCAGATCTGAGTTTTTACTCTTCTTTCCAATCGGTTTGGTTTTGCTCAATTCGTCTTCGCGTGAGTACCAGCTTGTAAAAATGATGATCACCGGCATGGTTCGGCTAAATGCATGTCCCGCTACCAGAACCAGTGGAATAAACAACGCCGGCAACGCTTGTAAAGCAAGGAATCTAGTTCCCAACATGCCAATTAGTCCCACTGTTCCGTAGGTTCCAATGCGGCTATCTTTCATGATGGTGAAAATCTTTTCGCGGGTGTAGCCGCCGCCAAAACCATCGCAAAAGTCGGCAAAGCCATCTTCGTGAAAAGATCCGGTAGCAAAAACAGTAGCCAGCATACTTAAAAAAACAGCCACCTCAACCGTCAGTATATAATTCAACCCATAAAAAACCGCTGCACCAATACCGCCAACAATCCATCCAATAAAGGTGAAATAGCGGGTAGATCGATTCAAGCGCTCATTGGAAAAAGCCAGCGAACGCGGAACCGGAATACGGGTGTAAAACATCAGTGCTGTTAAAAATAAGTTGATTTGATTCATCATAATAGAGCCAAGATATTAGAACCATGAACCAGGATAGCAAAACTATAATCGCCAATCACCATCCTGAGCTTGTTTCAGTTTTTGTAAAACTGATGTACTTATGAACGTGAAACTTCGGTACTTTCTTCTTCCTTATTCGAAACTCCGGCTTCTTCAAAGCTAGCCATTTCGTTTAAAAAAGTGGCCGCTGCTTTAATTACAGGGTAGGCCACGGCTGCTCCCGATCCTTCACCCAGTCGCATGCCCAGACTCAACACCGGTTTCGCTTGCAAATGGTTCAACATCAGTTGGTGTCCTTTTTCTTCGGATGCATGGCAGAAGATGCAATTATCGCGCACCGATTCGTCAAACTGAATAGCAGTCAAGGTGGCTGCTGTTGCAATAAAGCCATCAATCAGAATCACCATATTCAGTTTCCGGGCTTCCAAAATGGCGCCAACCATCATAGCAATTTCCAGTCCTCCAAAAGTCGCTAATGTCTTTTCAGGCGTTTGTGGATCGTATTTTTCTGAAACTTCTTTTAATACCGATGTTTTATAGTCCAATCGCTCTCCCACCATGCCGGCACCTTTGCCAGTGCACGCCTCAATAGGCAGGTTTAAAAAACGATGCATTAACAGCGACGAGGATGAGGTATTTCCAATGCCCATTTCGCCAAAGCCAATGGTATTGCAACCCGACTCGGCTTCCTTTTGCACAAGTTCGGCCCCTCGCTGCATCGCCAGCTGGCATTCGTCGGCAGTCATGGCCGGTTCATTCAGCATATTTTTTGTGCCGCGAGCCACCTTCGCATTGATAATCGGAAGATCTGACGGAAAAACATAGTCGACCCCCGCATCAACAACTTTAAGGCCGATCCCGTTTTGCTTGCAAAATACATTGATGGAAGCACCATTACCACAAAAATTCATGACCATTTGCCAGGTCACCTCTTTCGGGTACGGACTCACTCCCGCATCAGCAATACCATGGTCAGCCGCAAAAACAATCAGGCTCGGATTTTCGAGTTTGGGCGACAAAGTATTTTGAATCATACCGAGCTGAAGAGCAATTTCCTCCAGCTGCCCGAGTGCTCCCAGTGGTTTGGTTTTTAAGTCGATCTTGTGTTGAAGTTGGTCTTTTAATGAAGTCATTTTATCGTTGTTTATCGTTATTATTGGTCGTTCTACTGTCGTTGGAGTCTGCTCAATTTGAAACGTTGAACCCGAAACCAGAAACTGCTATCCTTTTATCTTCACTTCGATACCGGAAACCATCAGGAAAACCGTATCGGCTTGCTGAGCGATAAACTGGTTCATCCAGCCTTGCAAATCAGCAAATTTACGGGCCAGTTCATTTTCGGGGTGAACACCCATTCCCAGCTCGTTACTGACCACAATCAAGTTCATATCCTGTTTGGCAAATCGCTCCCACTCAGCTTTGGCTGCTTCAAGAGCACCATCAATTTTATAGTCGTTATCATGAAAAAAGTTGGTGAGCCAAAGGGTCACACAATCCATCAACACGGTTTGTCCTGTGAAATCGTGCTTCGAAAGCTCTTTCTCTTCCTCCACGGTTTGCCATCGATCATCGCGATCATCCTGGTGGCGTTTCACGCGTTGTGCAAAATCTTCATCCCAAATACGAGCAGTTGCCAGGTAAACGGGATTATCCGACTGCTGCTCAGCCAATCGTTGTGCAAAACTGCTTTTCCCCGACCGGGCTCCTCCTGTTATAAATGTAATGCTTGCCATACGATTAGTTTTGAGTTTCGGGTTTTGAGTTCCAGGTTTTGAGTTCATTTACTGCCAACTGGAACTGTGACTGTTTACTTTTCTTTGCCGTCAACCGTACACGAGCAAACATCTTTCACATAGCGCCAGATAATAACATCGCCTGCTTTTACGGATTGACTGATCGCCAGTTTTGTTGAGCTTTCGCCATTGATCTTGTAATACCAAGCCATCTTTCCTCGCGTTGAAACCACCTCATCAATCGCTGTTACAAAAACATAGTTGCCTACCGGATGAGTTTCCACATCAGCCGCCAGTTGTAAAGCTTCCAATGCTGTCAGCTTCTTGTCGCAATCAATAGTAACCGATTTGGCATCCTTTACTTCTCCAAAGTTAATTTCGACGGTTACTTGCTTGGTTTTCGCGCCTCCTATTGTTGGCTTTGCCGAAGCTAAACTGACTAAAAATACCAGAACTAAACTGATATAAATATTTTTCATAGGGTTATAATTGTTTGTTTTTAAAGGTATCATATGGAACTCGCTTATAATCATCCTCCTTTTTGTGGAAAGACTCTTCCATGCTCGTTTCATAAGGCCAATAATTAGTTGAAATTGGGATTTGTTCTAAATAAAGCAAGAGGTACACCGAATAACCGGCTACCTCTCACTAAAAAACTATCTGATTTTCTTAACTAGTTTCACATATATGAAATCAATCTAGGAAAAGTGCCCAAGCTGGTGCTGCACCAAGGGGCTTTACTGTTTCTTCAACGCCTTCTGCCGAATAAATTTTCATTTCGCCATCTGTAGTAGCACCATTACTTATGAATAAGTAAATTTTACCGTCAACAGGATTGACCGAAACACCATTAATTCCTGTAATACCATCAACAAAAGGTTCCTCTTCAAACTCTTTAGATTCGGTATCAAAAACTTTAACTCCTCCTACTGCAGGATAACCGACTGAAGCAATCACATATATTTCCGATTCATCCTTGCTCAAAGCAAATACTGATGCATAAGCACTGCTCACGTTTTTCAGGGGATAAAATGTGATTTCATCTGTAGTCGTATTAATATATGCCAAGCCAGTACCATCACCTGATTCATAGCTAACCAACGATACATACAAATTATCGTTTTTATCTTTCAGGAGGTAGGAACAATTTTCGGTTGTTGTGATGTAGCTAATTTCCTCTGTTGAAAGATCCATTACTGCAACAGCGTGCTTGTAGCCCAATGCTGCATATAACTTTCCATTTGCGATCTGAACACTTTCAGAACCACCCGGTAATGCAATCTTTTTTTCAACAGTATTTGTTTTAAGATTAATCTTTGCGATATACGAAATTGAAATATCTGTCCACACATCGCCACCCCAACATGCAACATAAAGGTAATCGCCATATCCTACACAGTTCCGGGGTTTTACAATGTCGGCAGTAATCGTATCCTGAGCAACGAACAATTCATCGGTCACTAAAATATTATCCGGGGAGTTATTCATAAAGTAAATATGCCCTTCGTAATGATAGGCATACTGCGGAGCAGAATTGATCTTAGAAAAACCATTTTGATTCTGGAAATAGAACTCTGTAAGCTCATCTGTATCATAGTCATATTTGGTGATGGATGAAGTTCCGGCCTCATAACCTCCATAATTAAGAATATAAGCGCCTTTCGTCTCACTGCTTAAATCCTGATCAATGTCGTCGTCATCGTTACAAGAGACTAAAAGAGTCGCTGCTGCGAGCAGAAATGGTAAAAGTTTAAACAATTTTTTCATGATGCATTTATTATTTAGTTTTTATTGAAATTTAAATCTGTTGAAAGCGTAAAACGGAAGTTTCGCCCAGGCATGGCATAATATAATTGATTCTGATAGTTTTTATTCAATAGATTATTGACTGCAAAACTCAATTGAAAAACCTCATCCAGCACATTCATTTTATAACCAAACCCCATATTTATAAGTACATAGTCATCCAATACAGTTCCATCTGGAAATCTGGCACTTCCACTATGATCAGCCAAACGCTCTCCGGTATAGGAGGCATCGGCAAAAGCTGACCACTTTCCATGTTTACCCATTAGGTACACATTTCCAGTATGTTTAGGCACATAAATCAGCTGTTGATCTACCAACGTGGCAATCAGGTCTTCTTTAACAGTTGTTGGATTAAAACTGTAGTTTATCCTAAAATTGAATGAAGTTTTATTCAAGAAAATATCGCTGTTCGACTGAAACTCAATTCCTTTGCTAATAACTCGAGAACGATTTTCAGCTTCCCAATCAATGGTTCCCGGGCGCCATTCGATCCAATCGTTCACATCCATGTAAAATCCATTCAGTTTCACATCGGTTTGAAAGTCATCGGAACAATATAGATATTGCAGACCTGCTTCATAGTTAATTCCGTCTTCAGGATTCAAGTCTGGATTTCCCTGGGTTCCCCAAAACCGGTCATTAAAAGTTGGAACCCGGTAACTACGAGCAATATTTCCATTCAATTTAAAAACTGAAAATTCATAGACAAATAACCGATATTCGGCTCCAATAGCGGGGGTAAATGGGGCTTCAAAATTGGTAACAAACTGTTGTCGAAGATTGAGTGTAAACTTTAGCTTATTCCAAACCGAGTAAAAACCCATTAAGTATAAATCGACGTGCTGCTCCTTGTCGATCACATCCGATGAATAAGAATAGACATCAGGTTTAATGTATTTATACTTAAGTCCCAATTTATATCCTGCCTTTTGACTAAAATCTTTGTTCGCTTCTAGTTCAGCAATCAGCCGATTAGTCGCTATCTTTTGATTTTTAGCACCGCCCGAAACTTGATTGTCGTAGACATAGCCAATACCGGCTTTGTAATTTATTATCTGTTTGCGATTTTCGTACTCGGACCAGAATCGAATGTGTTTATTATCCAAGGTACTCGGGCTTGCAGTGTTAACCTGCCCCATAACCAACTGAACCTGATGCCAGTCGTGCTCCATCCAAAGGGCAGATTTCAGCCACTCTTTTTCACTAAAGCGATAATTCAATTCTTGAATCACTCCCATGTTTTCAATCACTGCCCCACGCTGGGTATAACGTTTGTTATCATCTGGATTTGTAAACGGAAAATCATTCTTCCTTTTGAAATAATAAGCTCGCGAAACTGACTCAAACTTGCCATTTCCGAGATACACTTTAGTACCGTACAGCTGTTCGCCAAATGATCCTGCGGCTACTGTTACTTTTATCCGTCCTCCATTGGTCCAGTTGTTTTTTAGGCCAAGATATAAGGCTCCTCCAATAGAACCCGATCCATTCACTGCCGAAGAAGAACCATATTGCAAGTCAACACCATCAAACAGATAGATTGGAACCGACGACATATTGGTTTGCCCTAAAGTAAGCGAATTGATATTAATTCCCCCGAAGTTCACGGAAGTATGATCGGGAGCAGTTCCACGAATGCGAATAGTCGATAAACCTCCCGCATTGGATTTGAGATAAATTGGGCTAAAACGCATCAGTAGCTGATCGAGCCCTGCTGCCTGGGCAATTTCCAACTGTTCGGTTGAGATCGTTTCAACCTTAGTTCCTGCCTGATACTTTCTGAAAGGTGCATATGAATTCACTTCCTCCAGCAAAATAGTATCGGAGATACTTTGATGTTGCGCAAACACACCACACACACTAAGAGCCAATAGCCCTGATAAAATAAACCTTCTCATTTCTAATTTAGTAGAATGAGCTTAGGATAAGATTGTGAAAAATATGCGATTATTATTCACTAGCTTTTTTCCCGAAGCTTTTGTTAATACTCAAAACAGATTTTGGCAGGTCTTCTGGCTCACCTTACTTTCTGAGGCCTTCCCACCCCGATAAACGAGATAGTGGCTGGAGTTTCAGAAAGCGTTATTAAGGCTTACAGCTGCGGGTACAGCTCCGGATTCTAACCGGATTCCCATTTTGATCCTGATCGCGGAACGATCGTTGGAACCAAATCCGTGACAAATGTAGAAATAATTTTGGTTGGGAAAAGGCAATTTGAAAAAATCAATAGCTAAAATTAATTCGCAGTCCGGCCAATAAATGTTCATCCTGATCTGCAAATAAGGGATCAATCCATTGCAAATGAGGCGAAATAAAAACCCACTGATTAAACTGGTTGCTGATGTACAATTCGGCTAATTTTTCCTGTTCTTCCTGTGCAAATGGTTTGGTTTCTCCAAAAGCTAAACCAACTTTAAACTCACGATTCAGGAATAACTGTTTAAACCCAACTCCGGCACTCCAGGCCTGTTCAATGCCAAACCAATCGGAAAGTCTTTTTTCGTTTTTTGCATAGCGCCCAAAGACCGTAAACCGGCCTGCAATCAGTTCATCAAAAGAGAGCCCAAATCCTCGGCTATGGCCTGCTGCCGGATGTTCGAAACCATAAAACCGAAAATTGGCTTCCCAGCCTGTTTGTGGAAAAAGCTTGAAGCCGGTCTCTGCAATCTTAAAATGATCACGCATCAAATCGTCACCCGAATTATCCAGGCTACTCAAGGCTAATTGTAGGTAAAAGCGATTGACAAACGAAGTTCGGAAACGAATACCCGGAGCATTTATTGGGGCAGGCAAGGCAGCGCTGTTGACAAATGCGCCACTTAAGAATTGAGATGTTTCGTCGTTAGCATGTAGGTTATTGTCGAAGTAGTTCGTCACATCAATTTTTCCAACATTGATTGTAAATATGTCTTTCAATGCCCGAAACTCGGCCCAGGCTTCCAGCACCACCAATTGGTCGATCCCTTCCGAACTTTGTGTTGATCCCGCATCAGCATTTAATCCGCTTAAATTCGGAATTAATTGATCCGGCCCATCACCACCGATGGCTTCGAGATCGAAAAACAAAATCGTATGTTGCCCAAAGCTTGTGAACGCAAAAATGTCAAACGAACCAACGGCCTGGTAATTCGCATGCGACTGCGGTTCTACTTGAAAACTAGCGGTTGCCACTCCGTTGAACTGAAGCTGACCATCCCGCTTCGTAAGTACCTTTAACAACTCATCTACCTGTTTGCGTTTCGATCGCTGAGCTTCGGGGATATCGGCACCTTCTTCGGCGTCAAACAACCCAAAAAACTGGTTGACTAATGTCGTATCTCCTTCTTCTTGCTCAGCTTTCACATTTGGTATCGCATAGGTATTCACCGATGTCAGTGAAGTTAATAGGAAAGAAAATAAAAATAATCGCATACACCTTCGTTTGCAATTGAAACAGTTGATCATGCAATTTTGATCATTGCTTGGATTTCTTCATCATCTTTTCGCTCACCAAAAAGATAACCGGTTTATTGGAGTAGGGGTTTGTGCGAGTGATTACCGGCGTGTTGTAAACTTTTTCAATCGTATCAAAAGTCAGCACTTCCTCTGGTGTGCCTTGAGTGAATAGTTGTCCTTCTTTGAACAGAATCAATTGATCGCAATATTCCGAAGCCAGGTTGAGATCATGAATCACCATCAGAACGGTCAGTCCCATTTCCTGATTCAACCGATGCAGCAGATCCAAAATGCGCACCTGATGCGTGATGTCCAAATGCGAAGTTGGCTCATCCAACAGGAGCAGTTCGGGCTCTTGTGTTAAAGCTCGGGCAATAGCTGCCCGTTGCTGCTCGCCTCCACTCAATTCAGTTATCAGTTTGTCTTTATGCTTCAGCACATCGGTAAGCTGCATGTAATTGCGTGCCTTTTCTAAATCGTCTTTCGATTCGAAAAACTGAAAACGGTTCTGATACGGCATGCGGCCCATCAACACATAGTCCTCCACACTCATTTGATCGAGATCAACAAACTGACTAACGATGGCGATGTTTTGGGCTCGCTCTTTTAGCGAAAGCTTTTGGAGGTTTTTCCCTTTCAGATAAACCGAGCCTTCCAAGGTTGCAATAGAACTGGTTACTCCCCGAAACAAGGTGGTTTTACCCGACCCATTGGGCCCAATGATCCCACTGAACGACCCTTTCTCCAGGCTCAAGCTAATTCCACTCAGCTTAAATGAGGGATAGCCGCATGAAAAATTATCGATATGGAAAAAGGATTCGCTCATGCTAGCTTTTCTTTCGGTTCTGACTCATTAACAACAAGAAAACCACGCCGCCAATAATTCCGGTAATCACACCAATTGGCAACTCATTGGGTGAAATAATGGTACGGGCAACGACATCTGACAGCACCAGAAAGATGCCGCCAAGTAAAAATGATCCGACCAACAGAAACCGGTAATCGGAGCCAAACAGCAGACGCAATACATGTGGAATAATTAAGCCCACAAAGCCAATGACACCCGCTACCGACACACAAATACCCGCCAGCAACGAAGCCATTACAAACAACACCCGAATGACCACATTGGTATTAAATCCCAGGTGCATGGCTTTTTCTTCGCCCAAACGAAGGGCATTTAGCGGTTGTACAAACAGGTAGGAAATAACCAATACCAGCAGGCTGGCAAACAAGGTCAGTTTGATCAATCCGGTATCCGGCTCATCCAACGAACCCATAATCCAAAAAACGATGCCATGCAAATTGTCGGAGCTGGTCGTTGCCATTAAAAACATCATTGCGGATGAAGCTATAAAACTAACCATTACTCCGGTCAGCAGCATATTTTGGATGTTGATATTCCCATTGCGTGAACTCAGTGTGTACACCAAAAAGATAATGACAAAAGCACCAACAAAACCAGATAGTGGTAGCATGAATGAGCCCAATGAAATGTGCAAGCCAAACACAATGGTAAAAGCCACACCCAAGGACGCACCGCCGGAAATCCCCAACGTAAAAGGCTCCACCAACGGGTTGCGATAAATTCCCTGTAGAATGACTCCCGCCAGACTCAATGCTCCGCCAACAGCTATCCCAAGGATTACACGAGGCAACCTGATTTTGGAGATCAGCATGTATTCCATACTTCCGTCGTCAGCCCCTTTAGCCAGCAAACGAAAAACATCCATCAAACCAAGCTTCAACTCACCAACCGATAAGCCAATGCCAGCTGAAACCAGCAGAATAACCAGCATTGCAGCCAACGCGATGGTCCATTTTATATATTTTGTTTGAGCAAGCAATGTTTATTCTATTTCGTTCATCAGGTACATAAGTCCGGAATTTCCACTTTGTACTTACGCACTTCTTTTAAAATTCGATCCCTTTCCGACTGGGAATTCCCTCATCAAAAGGATGTTTTATCTTGTTAATTTCTGACACATAATTGGCCTTTTCAATCAATCCGGGAGTTACACCACGCCCAGTCAACACCAACTCCATTGTTTCCGGTTTCGAATCGATAAAGTTAATCAGATCCTGCTCATCCAAAAATCCATCGCGAACACAAATGATGATTTCATCCAGAATCATCAGGTCGAATGCTGACGACTGACAAAGCCCTGTTAAAAATACCAAGGCCTCAGCAACCTGCTCCTTCAGCTGTTCGGGAGTCACTTCTTTGTTGAAGTTCGGATGTCCATCGGTAAAGCCAAGTACGGTTGCGCCTAACTTTTTCAGACTGTCAATTTCGTGATAGCCATACAACTCAGGTCGTTTCATAAAATGTGCATAAACCACTTTTAATCCCTGCCCCAATGCTCGTGTCGCCAATCCTACCGAAGCCGTTGTTTTGCCCTTGCCGGTGCCAGTATAAATATGTACTAGTCCTCGTTTCATTACTTGTAAATTAAGGTGATGATTTCATCCAGTGCCTCAACAAAAGATAAGGGTGTTGGGCTACAGGTTTTATCGGCATTCACTACAAAAACCTGTTTTTTCTTTACTGCGCTTAATGAGCTAAACTCCTCCCAACGATCCTTTTCTTCAGCTCCCAGCGAGCCCATCAGCACCACAATAATCACATCAGGATTGCGCACCAAAACAGTTTCGCGATTAATACTGCCAACCGTCATATCCGAAGCGATATTCTCCGTTCCCGAAAAGCGCACAAAGTCATTCATAAAGGTATTCGGAACAACACCAAACAGCGGGTTGGCTCCAATTTGGATGAAAATTTTCTGTTTGTACTGACCCGCAGGAACTTTTGCCTGAATCGTTTTCATCCGACTCTTGGCATTGGTAATGATTTCTTCTGCCAACGATTTCTTCCCAATTGTTGCACCCAACTCAATAAACTGATCGCAAATTTCACTAAACGACTTTGGGGTTGGAAATTCAAGCACTTTAACCCCCAGCTTTCGGAAGGTGTCAATTGTTTTTGGCTTGGTCAGCGATGTGGTGATTACCATATCTGGTTTTAGCATGACTGCCTTTTCGTAATTTACCTGAACAGCCGATGCTACCACCTCGGCATCGGTTCCACTTTGTAAGGTGCAATAGCTGGTACAGCCAACCAACAGGTCTTCAGCATCCAATAGATACAGGTTTTTGGTGAGCGACGGTGCCAATGAAATAATGCGCTGAGGTGTCTGCGCCGAAACGCTGAAAACCACCAAAATAAATAACAGGGAACTTAGTATTCTTTTTTTCATTTGTGTGCTAGTTTAATTCCAGAAACCAATGTTTATCTTTAAAATACACCTCACCTTTTTCATAGGCGACCGGGTGTTTAAAAACCGGTCCATTGACAACAAAACTGTGAAATTCTCCATTTTCAGCACAAATATCAATGCCATCCAGTTGTTGTAAATCGTTAACCATTTCGTGGTTGAAGGTGCGGCCTAAAAAATTCTGTTCCAGATGATCGGCATGAACAGAGACGACCAGCGGTTCAAACCCAGCATCGACCAATTCAGTAGCCAGCAGATCGGTCGAATCGCCCCATAGCGGGAAGATGGCTTGAATACCCATCTCCGAACAAACACGTTCAATCCAGCTGCGGTGTTCCATCAGGTAGATGTCGCCAAATACTCCGGCTTCAAGGCCTTCTTTTTTCAACTCTGCAATCGCAAGTTTAAAGTCTCTTTCGGACTCGCCACGGCTGGTACCTCTCTGAACCAGACGAACATTCATCGCTTCGGCTTGTCGCTGAAGCAGCTCTTTTTTCAGTCCATGCGACCTTGAAAAATTGGTGTCGCGATCACACATGTTAAGTAAAGCAAGCAAACGGTGTTCACCATTTTGAAGTGTGCGGTGTAAGGCTAACATACAATCCTTACCCCCACTCCATGAGAAAAATACATTCATTACAGCTAATTATTTAGCCTCAGAGAAATTGAATTGGCAGGAACAGCGTTCCCGACGATCTTTTTTTCCCGAAGATCCGGTTAAACAAACTGTTGCTGGCAGGTCTTCTGGCTCACCTCCCTTTTTGATGCCTTCCCGTCCGTCAATAGCAGACAGTGGCTGCGGTTCAAAAAGATTTTGCAAGGCTTACAGCAGCGGGGACTGCTCCGGATTTACACCGGATTCCCTTATTAAGGCACTTCCCGATAATCGGAAAGCTAACCACCACAACAACGCAAAAGTAAAAAATTATTTGGCAACAGTACAATTTGAATTAAAGCGCTTAAAATGAATTGACCATCTCCCAAAAATTGGAAGGAATAGTTCTATAGAGTGAGTATTTTCGTGGGATTCAGAAGTTTTAAAGATGAGGAAAGCTGGTTAAAATGTTATTTTTGTAATTGACAAAAAACAATAACAACACAAACAAGCAGCTTTATGACGAAAGTATTAACAAAACAGGTACAGAACAAAATGAGCAGCTATTTTTCTAAACTATCAGGTCATCTTTATAAACCGGAACTTCGCTGTGTGAGGGAATCTGTCAAAAAGATCGGATCCTCGCGCACCAAAGAAGGCTCTTCAAACCCTTTATAAGGTAATCACTTTATCAGCCGCTTTCTGCAATTCAATAATATCCATCATGGTACCCGCAATACCGACTTCCATTTTGTCCAAAAGTCCAAAATGATTTAAGCAGGTTTTGCACGCCAATAATTTTACACCACGCATTTCCAATAACTGAAGCTGTTCAACAACGGGAGAGTCAGAACAGATAAGCTTCACTCCTTCATTGTAAAACACCATTACCTTGGGCAAAACCTCTTCTTCGTTTAATAGGGTGAGGTAATTCTTAACCAGCAAAAGTCCTAGTTCAGCACCGCCTGACCCCATACCCCACTTGGTAAACTGAAGTAATATATTTTTAAATGTTTTCATCCGTTTTTGAGCAAAGGTATGTGCTCATCCACGATTTTCAAGCCATTACATAATCTTTTTGCGTTCGGGTTTTAAATCTTTCACCCATTGATTGACGATGTATTCATTTTTGTGCATCCATTCGCGCACGCCATCTTCCGGATCTGCTTCACTATTCATATAATAGATGAGACTGTTGATTTGCTGTTCAGAAAGCTGCATACGTTCGAAAAAGCGCACCACATGAGGTAATCGCTCCTCGAGCCCGCTGGTTCCGATCGCATAGATATTCTCCTGAATACCGAATACCGACCGCGGATCATTCAGAAAGCGCACCTCGAAACGATCAAACAACCAATGAGGCTCCCACCCCGTAATGACTATCTCTTCGCGGCGCTTAAAAGCCTCCGCAAATTGATCTGTCATTTCCTGCTCCGACAAGTCTTTCAGCTCAACACCCTCCAGTTCATATTGCTCAATCGCGTGGCGTGCCTGAGCCATGATACCAGCTCCGGAATCAATTCCAATGATTGATACGCTAGTACCTTTCAAATCATTAATCGATTGGTATTGGCTATAGTCCGGAACAACCAGACCTGTTCGGGCATGCGGATAAATAATTCCCAGCATTTCAATCTTTCCGGTATACGTTTCCAGATAGCCACGATGAGTTTCGGGTAACCAGGCATCGGCAAACACATCGGATTTTCCACTGGCCACTTCTGCATAGGCTTCTTCCACGTCTGTGAGTTTCGCTTCAACCTCGATATCCATCTGTTCTTCAAGTAAAATTTTCGCCAGGTTCGTTAAAGCCACCGCTTCCGACCAGTCAGTATAAACCAGTTTTACTGTCAGGTCTTCACTCTTTTGATTGCCTGATTGCGAAGTACAAGCAGCCAACATTAACAACACACAGCATGCGATAAGACTATTCTTTGTTTTACGGATCATACATTTGGTTTTTTTCGGTTAATCAAATAAAGCTTCCAGAAATCCAAGAGTTTGCTTACGATCCTTCACGATCAGTACGGGGATATTTTTTTCTACCTCTGCCAATTCTTCCGACGTTCGGTCAAGAATCACGTTGGCCAGTTCCGACTTAATTTTGGATCCGATCATAATCAGGTCAGCATGATTTTTCAAGCCATAGTGATAAAGCAACTGCGCCTCCTGGTAATTCCGGTCATACAGAAATGCACAGGGAATGGCTTTCGGATCGAGCTTCAGTTTTTTCATGAATTTTTCGTATTCTTTCTCACTATGTTTAGTCATTTTTTGCTGCAGGCGCTTTTCGTCATCGTGTGAATACTGTGGAAAATGGCTGATTGGAATTCTGTAGGCATGAAGCGCAATTAACTGTGCCCCGGTATATTCAGAAAGCTGAATAGCTGTCTTCATAGCAATTTCCGACATCTTGGAAAAATCGATCCGCACCAGAATCTTCTCAATCTTGGGAAACACTGTTTCACTGACCAGTATTATCGACGAAGGCGTTAAAGGCATCACCCGGCGAGGCAAAGCACCTGACCCCTGATAACCCACTTTTTTTCCAAACACTGTGAGGTTGATTTTGTGCTCGCGGGTAAATTGCAGCAAGGTGTCCGATTTGATGCCTTCTTCTACCACCACCTCTGTTTCAATACTTTCTTGATGCGAAAAATTCTTGGCTACGTTTTCCTCCAATTCTTCCTGTAACACCTTGCTGATTGGCCGTTTCAGATCAGGAAATTCACTCAAAATTTCTGCTGGCAAATCGTAATTTTGCAACAAGTGAAGGAAATATATCTTTTTTGCGTCGGTTTGTTCAACCAGGTAACTGGCATAGCTGATCAAGAAATCATCCATTTCCGTCAGGTCCATGCAAACCATAATGTTATCTAATTTATCCATTGTATTTTGTTTTATGGTGAACTTTATTTCGATTCTCTTTTTTTCAGAATGTCAGCAACAATCTTCTGATAATCCTTATGCTCCCGTTCCCGCACTCGCTCCATCATTTCAAGATGCTCGCCACGCAGCCCTTTTAGTAAACTCCAGGCAATAATAATGAGAATGATGGCAAAAGGTAAGCCTGTTGTAATAGCAGCTGTTTGCAATGCTTGCAATCCTCCGCCCAACAACAACACAGCAGCAATAGCTCCTTCGGTTAGCGCCCAAAATATGCGTTGAGCTACCGGTGCATCCAACTTTCCTCCCGCCGTCAAGCTGTCGACAACCAGAGAACCGGAGTCGGAACTGGTAACAAAAAAGCTGGTCACCAGAATGACTCCCACCAATGAGGTCACCGATGAAATCGGAAATTGCTCCAAAAGCACGTACAGCGAAGTTGCCACATTTTCTTTTGCAGCTCCGGCAATATCGGCAAGCCCGTTTAGTTCCAAAAACATGGCACTTCCACCAAAAGCTGACAACCATAAAAAGGTCAGCAAGGTGGGTACAATGAGAACGCCTAGTACAAATTCTTTTAAGCTACGACCACGCGAAATACGGGCAATAAACATCCCTACAAAGGGCGACCAGCTCACCCACCACGCCCAGTAGAAAACGGTCCAACTATTTTGCCAATCTGACTGCTGATAGGTTTCCGTCCAAAAGCTTAGCTCAAAAAAGTTTTGTACGTAACTTCCAAGGTTTTGCACAAACGAGTCGACGATGAATAAAGTTGGTCCGACAATAATGATGAATACCAGAAATAATCCTGCCAATACAATATTAATTTCACTCAGGCGCTTCACCCCGGAGCTCAAGCCCGCAACAACCGAACCTGTTGCAGCAAGCGTAATCAGCGTAATTAAAATCACCTGGGTGTTGATGGTATCAGGCAGGTTGAACAGGTGAGCCAATCCGGCACTCACTTGTTGAACTCCCATTCCGAGTGAGGTGGCTAATCCGAATAAGGTAGCAACTACCGCCATCACATTGATGATTTTACCAATCGGTCCGTTTACTCTTTTACCAAGCAGCGGATAAAAAACGGAGCTAATGGTGAGTGGCAATCCGCGATTAAAGGTAAAGAAAGCCAAGGCCATTCCTACTAAAGCATAAATTCCCCAGGCATGCAGTCCCCAATGCAAAAAGGTCAATTCCATGGCCGTACGGGCAGCCTCAACGGTTTGGTCTTCTGAAGTAGGAGAATTGATAAAATGATTCATGGGTTCACCCACACTCCAGAACAAAATACCAATACCCATTCCGGCACTGAATAGCATAGCGAACCAGGCTCCTTTGGAAAACTCAGGCTTGGCTTGTCGACCACCCAGTTTAATTTTACCGTACTTGCTAAAAGCAATGTAGAGCACAAATACCAGAAAGAAATTTACAGCCAACACAAAAAACCAACCACCGCCCTCCGAGATTGAATTTTGAATCGTACTAAAGATTTCTGCCATCGGTTCTCCTACAATTAGAGTAACAGCAATAAAGAGAACAACGACAATAGCCGATGGCCAAAAAACAGGGCCGTCAACATCAAAATATTTTTTGGTGGATTTTAACTCAGGATTGATCTCGTACTCTTCTTCTTTTTCTGCCATGTTGAAGTTTTTAAATTTACGTTATCAGAAGATCGTTTCTCTTTGGATTAACCGTTAAGATAGGAAAATTGAAGGGCTATTACAAAAATGATTTAAAATCAACAACCTTAAACACTAGTTAACAAATAGTTGCCAAGCAAATGGTAAAGCTAACTTAAACTAAAAAATCAATCTTTTCTGTACGTTTTAATCATATCATTCACGTAACCGGTGACGATTTCCTGCAATTCCAATGGAAATTCCACCTGGGCATGGCTCCCGGTATTCAGCATCCAAATAGCAAATCCACGCAAATCGCTGTTTGAAAATTGCATGCGAACCCGATCTCCTAAATCTTCTTCGGCAAGAAATCCATACCAGTATTTCGACTCATCAATCAACTTTTGCCTGGACTTGGAAACTAACAGCGTAATATTAGCTTCGGATGTGATCATAGCATTTTGCGCCATGTACTGACTAATGCTTACGTGTTGTTTCCCTTTGAAGTTTTCTGAAGTCAATCGCAAGTCTGCAATACGGTCGAGCCGAAAGTCGCGGTAGTCTTTTCGCAACTGGCACCAGGCCAGCAAATGCCAGCGCGAGCTGTAATTGCACAAGCCAATGGGTTCTACTCTGCGCAAAACCGCTTCTTCGGCATGCTTCGATTCATACTTAATTTGAAGCACTTGCTTATTTACCAGTGCTTGCTGAATCTCGTTCAGATAAAGTAAACGAAAACGGTCGCCCATCGAATGGTAATTATAAACTTCCACGTGCTCGTGCAGTTTCTCAAGGTAATCCTTTTCCGAAGGCTTCAGAATAGCCTTTACCTTGTATAGCGCTGAGCAGAAATCTGACTTAATCTTTTCATCACTCATTTTCCCAACCAGCTTTTCGCCAAACAACAAGGCAGAAGCTTCATCGCTGGTAAACATGACCGGAGGCAAATGATAACTCTCCTGTAAAAAGTACCCCACTCCGGCTTCGGCTCCAATAGGAACACCCGCTTCCTCCAACGCACGAATATCGCGATACACGGTTCGCAAGCTAATCTCAAAGCGGCCAGCAATTTCCTGCGCCTTTACAACACGCTTGCTTTGCAGCTGAATCAATATGGCATTGAGACGATCGGTGCGGTTCATGGTTCAATAAGTACAAAGTTCATAAGTTCGAAGTACACGAGTGCAAAATAGTAAAAAGCTTCAAGATACAAGGAAATGGCAAAGACTACTTGCCCGCCTGAGGCTTGAAGCTTGCAACTTATAGCTTCTATTTTTTAATGGCCATCCGTTTCTCATCAATCATTAAATGGATGAACGATTTGCGCCCATTTTCCCGGATGAATTCGATGGAGGCCTTGCGATCGGAGCGAAAGAAAAGCTCGAAAAATGAGGAGATAAAATTGTTAAACTTCTTGCACTCGCGTGGATTGGTTGTGGTGCAATCGGCACAGGAATCATAGCCATTTTCCATACAGCAAGCGCGGACTTTACACCAACTTGCCTTTTCATTGGCTTCGCAACCACCGCATTTGTTACTCATATACTTTTTGCAGTTTCCGCAATACAGCCCGCATTTGGAAACCAACTGAAGATTGGCTTGTGATAAAGTGTTCATGTCTCGTGGATTTAAAAGTTGCACTAAGTTACAAAAACAAAACCGCCATTACGAGAAGGTATGACGAAGCAATCTGTTGATAATCATTTCTACAGATTGCTTCGTTTCACTCGCAAAGACGGTTCATCGACTAAACAATTCTCATTGAATAATCACCTGAATTTCCGTTACATTATTGGCTTCATTTTCAAAATCGCAGGCATGATACACTTCCCTACTTGCTCCGGCTGGAACAATTCCTTTGCGACTCATCTCACCAAAAACCTGATTATAAGTGTTGCCCAATTTATACCAACTACCTTTATGGATTTCGGAAATGCAGTTGATTTCAGGAAGCTCTACAAAACGAAACTTGCCCGCATTTCCCTTCGCTCCATTTACCGGCAAACAGATATCCATGTTAAATCGGGTATCCGGTTTTCCGTCTACGCCAACATACTGCCAAACCGGGGGTGCAGTAATTTCAAGTCCCAATTCACGAGCTTTCGATTCAATTTCCGTTGGAATTTCTCCCGCATCACTCATAAGTGTTGCTAGTGTTGTTGTCGTTGAATACATCAGTACAGTTTGCTTTTCGATCGTTTTTTTCTCCATGGCATTTGAGGATTGATTAATAAAAAGAAACGAGAAGTAGAATACGAATAGACACTTGTCGTTTCATGATTTCTGAAAATTATTCATGTTTACTTCCACAAAGAAAACGGCAGCAAGTGACAACAGTATGTCAGCAGGGTTTTACAAAATGAAGAAAACCCAGTATATCAATATTGGTCGAAAGGTTATTCCCATTAGTCGCAGCTACAAAAAGGAAGTGCTGGAGAACCTGGAAAATAGCTAGCCATGCATCCCATAATTCCTAAAGTGATGCTGAAACGCCTGCATCACTTTTTGAGTAAACTTACCCGGTTTGCCATCCGCAATCGTACGGTCATCAATCGTTGTAACAGGCATGATGTGCTTGGTGGTGCTTGCCAAAAACACTTCATCCGCTGTCAACAGTGTCTCAATGGGGAGTTCAGTTTCCTTAAAAGGAATACCTTGTTCCTTCAGCAGTTCAATCACCACACGGCGGGTAACACCATCCAATACATTTTTTGAGGGTGTAATAACGTTGCCATTTTTAACGGCAAACACATTGCCGCGCGAAGTTTCCTGCACGGTTTCTCCATTGTGAAATAAGATATCGGTCACCCGTTGATCGGTTTGCTCATTCATCCAATACTGCCCGGCTAAATAGTTGGTCGATTTTGCTTCCGGTAGAAAACGATGATATTGTTTCATCACCAAACGAACCCCATCAGTATAAAATGAAGTTGGATAATCCGGCATTTGAGTTGGGAAAACATAGAGTGCCGCCTGGCAAATTCCGTCGAATTTTACTTCATGAGGTAAAACAAACAGCTTTACAAAACTACTAGTCAGCTTATTTCGTTCAATTAATTCATCTAATATCCATTTCAATTGATCATCAAACTTGGTGGTCAACTTTAATATTGCCATTGTTTTTAAAAAACGCTTGAGATGTCGATCACCATAAAAAGGCTTCCCGTTAATCACCTCTAAAAACTCAAAAGCGCCATAGCTGCGATTAATCGAAAGACTCGTAATGGGAATACTGATTTCTGCTAACTCTCTAAAAACACCGTTATCAAATCCAATCATAATTTTTAAAATTTACTGCACCCCAAATTACAACGCTTTTTTGACGGTTCCAACAGAAATGAAAATAGCAGTCACTCTCTCGATCTATGTTTAACAATATCTTTCTGAACGATCGTTAAAAAGGGAACGGTTTTTGAAATGCTGAGTAATGACACTTTAAAGCCCCAGCCCTATGAAAAACTGGTTCTTCATACTATTCTTGCTTATCTGCTTTTTTACAGCCCAAAAGCACCCGGCTTTAGCAGCTAGACTAGATTCCATTCAACTAGTAATTGATCAAGATCAACTCATCCTTCCTGGCGAAACATTCAAAATAGGCATAATTGCCTATAAACGAAACGGAAAAATTCGGAAAACATTTGGCATGCCCGGAGGTCGCACACTCTGGTGGAAATATAAAGTTGAGGTTGTTGGAGGAACTGATTTTGGTGGACGAATAACGGTTAACGAACAACTCAAACCATCGATAGGAAAATACATCAGTATTGAAGCCTACCCACGACGACAGCCCAAGCTAAAAAGGAAAGTGTTCGTTCCGCTCAATTATGAAACAGCTATTGCTTTTCAACCTACAACTTCTTTTGACAAAGCACCCGGATGTCGATTTGATGGAGAAGTCGTTTCGCTATTCAACAACAAAGTGGTTCAAATTTATGACAAGTTGAGAAGAAAAAAGGAAGCCGATAATTTCTTATTTATCCCCCAGGGTGGTGATTGGGATAATGGGAAATTCACAATCGACCCCGATTTTCGAAACATCAATAATCACCGGGTTGGTTTAGTTGTGAATTCAAAAACGAACCAAGCCGTATCCGATACCTTTTCAATCTTGCTGGATTACAAACACGACTACAGATTAAATTTGTATGGACGATCTGGCTATTCCGGGCATAATGGAAGTGATGGTTCCGACGGGTCAGCAGGTTATCATGGCGGTTATGGTGGAAATGGAAGGAATGGTGAGTACGGCGAAAACGGCCCCGATATTGGTGTTTGGGTCGACCTTTATCATGATTCAATTTTAAATGAACCGCTACTTTATGTGTATGCCGAAAACCTCTGGACCGGGAAGGATTATCGCTATTTGATTAATCCTGATGGTGGACGGCTTTCCGTAAGCTCAACAGGCGGACGGGGAGGCGATGGTGGGGATGGCGGTGATGGTGGGGACGGTGGCGATGGCCGCGACGGAGAAATATGGTTTGAAAAACGCATAGAAAAAAGAACCGTTAGCAAGCCATTTACCGAAAAACGCACTGTAACCGAAACCAAAACAATTACCAATAGCGATGGAGAACAAGAAGAGGTTGAAGTTGAAAAGGAAATTGAAGTGATCGTTTATAAAGACGTCGAAGAAGAATTTGAGATTAAAATCAGGCATCAGGGGCCTGGTGAAGATGGTGGCGATGGCGGCTGGGGAGGTGCCGGTGGTTTTGCCGGTGGCGGTGGCTATGGTGGCCATATTTCCTTATTTTTTACTGACGATGCCCGCCCCTATCAAAATCTGATTAGTGCATCCAGCAACGGCGGACCGGGAGGAAAAAATGGTGATGGTGGTGATGGCGGCCGCCGAGGAGACGGTGGCGATGGTAATCCTGACGGCTCTGACGGCCGAAGCGGAGGAAGTGGCCCTTCACGATTTGGCTGGGCCGATGATGGCTGGGATGGGAGCATTGAAGTAGAATCAACCGATGAGTTCTTCTTTTACACCCCTTCAGAATAAATAAGCCTGAGTTGCTCTTGGGGTCATCAAATTCATCTTTCGATGGTTTATATTACTTTTACGATATAATTATTGAAAGTGAGCCAAAAAATACTTTTCATCACACCGCCTTTTACACAGCTGAATACGCCGTATCCTGCAACAGCTTATTTGAAAGGATTTTTAAATACTCGTTCCATCGACTCCAATCAATGTGATTTAGGAATTGAAGTCATTTTAGCGTTGTTCTCTGGTGCAGGGTTAACCGCTCTTTTTCAGAAAATTGAGGCTAAAAAGCCTGTGTTGTCGGAAAACAGCCAGCGTATTTTTGACATGCGTGCTGAATATATCCGAACAATTGACCCGGTGATTGCCTTGCTTCAGAATAAAAACAGTACCCTGGCTCATATTATTTGCGATGGATGCTACCTCCCCGAGGCATCGCGCTTTGCAAATACCGAAGACCTCGACTGGGCTTTTGGAACCATGGGCTTACACGATAAAGCCAAGCATTTGGCAACCCTTTACCTCGAAGACTTGTCGGATCTAATTGTTGAAGCCGTTGATTCTCATTTTGGTTTCAGCCGTTATGCCGAACGACTGGGCCGATCGGCCAATACCTTTGACGAACTGCACGAATCACTTCAGGCTCCGGATAGTTTTATCGACCAGTTGCTGGCCACTTTACTTCAGCAAAAAATAGAACAATATCAACCAACTGTTGTGGCCTTTTCGGTGCCTTTTCCCGGAAATTTATACAGTGCCCTAAAAAGCGGACAATGGCTTAAAAAGCATTATCCGGAAATTAAAATTGTGATGGGTGGAGGTTTTCCAAATACCGAATTGCGCTCAATTTCTGATCCGCGCGTATTCGATTACCTCGACTTTATTACGCTTGACGATGGCGAAGCCCCTACCCTTTTGCTCCTTGAATATTTGGATGGAAAGCGAGAAGCCAATCAGTTAAAACGTACGTTCAGGTGTGAAAGTGGCACGGTGATTTATTGCGATGAAGCTACTGAAAACGACATTTTTCAGGCCGATGTGGGTGCTCCCGACTATTCCGGTCTGCCACTTGACAACTATCTTTCGGTGATTGAAATTGTGAACCCCATGCACCGCCTGTGGAGCGATGGACGCTGGAACAAGCTAACGCTGGCTCATGGTTGCTACTGGGGCCGATGTACTTTTTGCGACACGTCGCTCGACTACATCCGGCGCTACGAGCCCAGCAGCGTAAAATCACTGTGCGACCGCATTGAACAGCTCATTGAGCAAACCGGGCAAATTGGCTTTCATTTTGTTGACGAAGCCGCACCCCCCGCTTTAATGCGTGCGCTGGCACTCGAAATTATTCGCAGAAAGTTAAGCGTGGTTTGGTGGACAAACATTCGTTTCGAGAAAAGTTTTACCTACGACCTGTGCTTGCTGCTGAAAGAGTCAGGCTGCATTGCCGTTTCCGGTGGGCTGGAAGTTGCTTCCGACCGACTACTGGGAATGATTAACAAAGGAGTAAGTCTGAGTAAAGTAGCCAAGGTTACTGATAATTTCACCCAGGCAGGAATAATGGTTCATGCCTACCTGATGTATGGTTTCCCAACGCAAACAGCGCAGGAAACGATCGATTCGCTCGACGTGGTTCGCCAGTTGTTCGAGGCAGGTGTCATTCAATCCGGCTTTTGGCACCAATTTGCCATGACCGCTCACAGTCCGGTTGGCCTTCATCCCGAAAAGTTCAAGGTGAAAATCAAAAATACAACTGCTGGCTCATTTGCCAACAACGACCTGATTCACGATGATCCGACAGGTTGTAAGCACGAACTTTTTAGTGAAGGCCTTAAAAAATCGCTGTTCAACTACATGCATGCGATTGGCTTTGAGATGCCGCTTCAAACGTGGTTCGATTTTAAAGTGCCACGCACCACTGTAAAACCTAATTTTATTGAACAAGCCATCGAATCGCAGGAGTATCTGCCGACAAGTTCGTCCGCTTCTGTGTTATGGCTGGGAGGAAAACCTACCATAAACTACTTCAGCAAAAAGAAAAAAAGCCAGGTTTACCCCATGGCAGAGCTGACCTTTCAGAATAAAAAAGCAGCATTAACCATCCAGCTCAAAGAACCGGAAGGGAAATGGCTTTTCGGCCAACTTCCAAAACTATCTGTTGAAAATGAAACGCTGCCAACATTCGACGAACTTCAGACAAGCTTTGAAGCCCAAACCAACGAAGATTTTATCTTATTCTGGAATAGCAAACCCATGATGCGATTGCGAAAAAATGGCTTGCTGATTCTATAATTGGTAAAGGATTATACAATAAAGGTCAAAAAATAAACGCCATTCTGATGGGTAATGAAATAGCTATCAGCAGACATTTTTTGATTGGAAGATATTAAGAAATGCTTCAATGCAATAGGTCTGTTTATTGTCGTCACAAACGACTGGCTAATAACCCCTCGTCACCGCTGGCGCTAAGACAAGGGGTAGGTGGATACAAATCCTTTCTCTCCGGTATAATCTCTAGCCGAACTATAAAGATAATCTTCAGCCCGGAAAACAATCATCCCGCGGACAGGTACCTTGCACTTCCGGTTCCGCACCAAATCCGATCCAACTGCAGCTTACGTTAGGGCATATCAAGAAGAACGCCGGTTGTATATTATCCCATAGGTGCCTGATTATTTGAAAATAATTCCAATTCGATATTTCTCTTTAGACTTTTCTTATCTGCTGATATCAAATAGTCATTAAGGTAGTCGGATAAGCTTGTCAAGTCTTGAAAAATGCTTAGCCTATTTATCCCAAAGAAGTCCAAAGAACTTAAAATCTCTTCCTTTGACTCTTTCTTAACAACGATCTTTTCTAACTCATTCTCCAATGCCTTGTCAAGTGGTATATTAGGAGTACCACTTATAGTAAAAATTCCCCTTTGACTTAAAATTCGAGCAGATAACCCGCTAGGAAAAAAAACACCAAATGCTGAATAGTCAAATGGACTAGTTTCAACTGGATTATTACTATCTCTAAGCTTGTAACAGAATATGGACGCATCTTTATCCTCTTTCTCCATCACCGCAAAATATACCGCAATTAGAGGATTCTTTGTCCAATCAAGAAGCCTTGTCGCCAAACCATAATGCTGAGCAAGAGCCAACCAATCCCAGTCTGTTATAGGCTCTTTGGTCAAAAAGTGTTTAGCATAGCGTTTCCAAGACTCAAATAATCCTTTCTCCGGAAGTGTCTTACTGTACTTTTTATGAAACTCAGGTCTCCCAGATTTTGGTAATAGTTTCCATGAGGAATCTGCTTGTCCCCTAAAAACATATGTATTCGAATTTTTAAATCGTTCAAATATCTGAATCAGTTCTGAAAATGACTTCACTTTAAACTCTTTCATGCTCATAAATAATCACTATCACTAACGTTTTTCCTTTGTCTATGTCCCGACCAAAGCTAACTTGTCCCTCCTACTCTTCAGCCCGCTTTTTCCACTTCTGCCTTCCCTGAGGGAGAGCAGAACGTTGTTCTGCGGGAGTGGCGTTTCGGCTCATTACTCGTGTATTTTACTTTTAACTGTCCCAAGTTAGCAATTTTGGGAGGCAAGCAATACTAGTGACTATAATTTAATTTCATTCAAAATAACAATCGCCCGGATTAAAAACAACCACCTCCCGGACTACAGTCCGGACTCCTCCTTGAAAATGAGGAGAAATGGAGACAGATCCACGAAGCTTGCTTGACTATTTTATTGCCGGTAATTAACCACAGGCCAATTTCCCATTCTGGCCGAGGAGGGGTGGCAATCGCAAAGCGGTTGACGGAGTGGTTTTGTTTATTCCTTCAATTTTTCAGAAATTGAATCAAAAAAATGCCCAAGCTCAATAACCGTCCTTCCCTTAGAAGCTATCGTAAAAACCTGCGCAACCACTCCACCGCTGCTGAAGCAACATTATGGAAGCTTCTTAGAAACAAACAAGTTGGGGGTTTAAAATTCAGAAGGCAGCATTCAATTGGAAACTACATTCTTGACTTTTATTGTCCTCAATTGCAACTCGCCATCGAATTGGATGGAGAAGTACATTCCGGTACCTATTCCGAAGAAAAAGACCGCGAAAGGGATTCATTTCTTAACCACCAAGGAATTCAGGTGATCCACTTTGAAAATCGTTGGGTATACGAATACCCACAGGATATCGTGGAGGAAATTCTGAAAGTTAAAAATAAGCAATAAAAACAACCACCTCCCGGACTAAAGCCCGGACTCCTCCTTGAAAATGAGGAGAAATGAGGACAGATCTACGAAGCTTGCTTGACTATTTTGTTGCCGGAAATTAACCACAGGCCAATTTCCCATCCTCGCCGAGGAGGGGTGGCAATCGCAAAGCGGTTGACGGGGTGGTTTTGTTTATAACTCTAAACATTTATCGGAAAAAAGAAGTAAGACCGAAAACGAAAGAACGTTTCTTTTAGAATGGGTAAGCGAACCAACAAAGCCCCCGGGTGGTTTCACCCAGAGGCTCAATATTACTTGCTTTCAACGAAGATCAGTACTTCCTAAAAGGATTGTTTTTTACTTTTTTAACCATTTTTGAAAATGATCTCTCTTGTTTCCTCTTTTCCTGCACTGAAGTGGTATAATGCCATGCTTCTCTTCGTAGTTTGAGGTAATTTTCATACACCCCATTGTCAATATCGCCATTTTCTATGGCTTCGATCACAGCGCAACCTTTTTGGTTGATATGTTGACAATCACGAAAACGACACTGCCCTTCAAAACGACCGATATCCAACACTTCCGACAAGGTATCGGCATCGTCATTTGTAACACCAAAAACTTTTACTCCCGGCGTGTCTATTAACACTCCTGATCCTTCCATTAGTATCATCTCGCGACGCGTTGAAGTATGTTTTCCTTTTCCGGTAGAGCCACTAATAGCTGCTGTTTGCAGAATTTCCTGCCCGCATAATGCATTGATCAGTGTACTTTTTCCGACACCGGAAGAACCGATAAATACAGCTGTCTCACCCGGCGATATCAATTCACGCAATTGTTCAATACTATCCGGTGAATAAATGCTGGTAAAGAAAACAGCTGCTTTATCGGATAGGTGCTTTAATGCATTTTCGATCTCATCCTTGTCAAATGCTAAGTCCGACTTTGTCAGCACTAACACAGGTTGTATATCTTCATCAGCAATTTGTAGCATAAAGCGTTCAGTACGTCGTGCATTGAAATTATCGTCAATACTTTGCACGATAAATGCCTTATCTACATACGAGGCAATCGCTTGTTTTTCAGATACCGATCCACTTTTTAAACGGTAAAGCGTTTTTTTTCTGGGTAACAATTCGTGGATGATTCCTCTATTTGAATCAACCAACTGAAAAATGACCCAATCTCCAGTGCAGGGATATTCGACATGTTCCCTTCCATAAAGCATATTTCCGGTCAGCTCACAGATGTAGAAACCTTCTTCCGAAACAACCTCATAGCAGGTTTTATGGGTAACTGAAACCCGCCCGTGCAGATGATCCTTGAAAATTGATGCTTGCTTTTGTTGAAACAACGATTCGCTCCAACCATATAATGATAAACTATTCATCATGTTGAATTTAATATTGCTGAACGTATGGCATTAGCATACGATGCTTTCTTCGCCATGGTTCAAACGACTAATTATGTGTAGACATGAAAATAACTCCGGCAAGAATTTGCCTGAGTTTAATTAAGGGATAACCTTGGGTGAATCCCAAAGGTTATTTACTTTACCAAATCCATTTTAATTTTAAACATCAAACTTTTTTAGCTAAAACAAAGGTACGATTTTTTTTGGATCGCATTGGAAATCATCGGTCCCGGAAATACTTTGAAAAGTGAATTCTTATGGAATTCCTACTTCAAAAAAACAACTATCTTTGTAGCCCTTAAACAGAATTGGTTTTCACGACAATAAAAAAATCACGTTGACATGACATCATACAAACGTACTTTAATTACTTCTGCCCTGCCTTATGCTAATGGGCCCGTACACATTGGTCACCTGGCGGGGGTTTATGTTCCGGCTGATATTTATGCGCGCTACCTCCGACTGAAAAACGAAGAGGTTTTGCTCATTGGTGGCTCGGATGAACACGGTGTTCCTATTACCCTGAAAGCAAAAAACGAAGGTGTTACTCCGCAAGATATCGTGGACAAATACCACGGAATGATTAAAGATTCGTTTGAGCGCTTCGGCATTTCGTTTGATGTGTATTCACGGACCAGTTCCAAAATTCATCATGAAACAGCAGCCGGTTTTTTCAAGAAGTTGTACGACGATGGTAAGTTTGCAGAGCAAACCAGCGAACAATATTACGACGAAGAAAACAAGCAGTTTTTGGCCGACCGCTACATCGTGGGAACCTGTCCAAAATGTTCGTTCGACAACGCTTATGGCGACCAATGCGAGAGCTGCGGAACATCGTTGAGCCCAACCGAACTGATCAACCCGAAATCGATGATCAGCGGAAATACCCCCGTATTGAAAGAAACAAAACACTGGTACCTGCCGCTCGACCAGTACGAACCGTGGTTAAAAGAATGGATACTGGAAGGTCACAAAGAATGGAAGTCGAATGTATACGGGCAATGCAAAAGCTGGATCGACAGTGGACTGAACCCGCGTGCCGTAACCCGCGACCTGAATTGGGGCGTGCCTGTGCCTATTGACGAAGCCGAAGGAAAAGTGCTGTACGTGTGGTTTGATGCACCGATTGGCTATATTTCGGCCACCAAAGAGCTGACACCCGATTGGGAAAAATGGTGGAAAGATGAAGAAACCAAAATGCTGCATTTCATCGGAAAAGACAACATTGTTTTCCACTGTATTATTTTCCCAACCATGCTGAAAGCCGAAGGAAGCTACATTTTACCGGAGAATGTGCCAGCCAACGAATTTCTGAACCTTGAAGGCGATAAGATTTCGACCTCACGCAACTGGGCCGTTTGGTTGCACGAATACCTGGAAGAATTCCCCGGAAAAGAAGATGTATTGAAATACACCTTGACTGCCAACGCCCCGGAAACCAAAGACAATGACTTTACCTGGAAAGATTTTCAGGCTCGCAACAACAACGAACTGGTGGCTGTACTTGGTAACTTTGTAAACCGCGCACTGGTACTCACTCAAAAATATTACGAAGGTGTTGTTCCCGCTCTTGGAGAGTTGAATGAAGTGGATCAAGCCACGTTAGCCGAAATTGGCAACCTTAAAACTGAAGTTGAAAAAAGCCTGGACAACTACCGTTTCCGCGAAGCACTGAAATTGGCCATGGATTTGGCTCGATTGGGGAACAAATACCTGGCAGACGAAGAGCCTTGGAAAGTGTTTAAAACCGATCCGGAACGTGTAAAAACGGTAATGAATATCTGTTTACAAATTACCGCCAACCTGACCATCATGCTAAAGCCGTTTCTACCTTTCAGCATGGATAAGCTTTGTGGCTTTATCAACTTTGATAAACTGGATTGGAGCGAGCTGGGCCGAACAGATCTACTGCCTGCCGGACACCAAACCAACAAGCCGGAGTTGTTGTTCGAAAAAATTGAAGATGCCACCATCGAAGCACAGGTTCAAAAATTGCTGGACACTAAAAAAGCAAACGAAGTAGCTGAAGCTGTGGCAAAACCGGCGAAAGAAAATTGCTCGTTTGACGATTTCATGAAAATGGACATTCGCACAGCGACCATTTTAGAAGCTGAGCCGGTTGCTAAAACCAAGAAACTGATGAAGATTTTAGTAGATACCGGAATCGATAAACGCACTGTGGTTTCCGGAATTGCCGAATATTACAAAGCAGAAGAAATCATCGGTAAGCAGGTATCGGTTTTGGTGAATCTGGAACCCCGAAAACTGCGTGGTATCGAATCGCAAGGAATGATTCTGATGGCTGAAGATGCCGATGGAACCTTGAAGTTTGTATCTCCTGAAAGCTCGGTTAAAAACGGATCGGAAGTAAGATAAGAAATCAAGACAGTCGTTGCCAACTCTTGTTGGCAGCGCTTCCGTAAGTTGCCGTACTGCTCTGCAGATCGGTAACTTACTCTACATATAACTGAAACCGCTTTTGTACGCAAAGGCGGTTTTTCCTCAAAAAAAAGGGCCGCAACCGCGTACCCTTTTCAAACTAATAAACCAACTAAACCTAAAACTAAATCTTTATTCGTTTAAATATTTTTTATTTCGATGTTTGAAGTTCGATGTTCTCTTCGTCCCATTCAACATCAAGCTTACTTCGTCCCCAAATTTGTTCTTTCCCTTTTTGAACATCGAACTTAACATCAAAAACAACAGACGTATCAGAAAAGTTCATTATGACCAAAAGTTTGTAAGAAGTTAACAGATCAAATTCGAGGCTTAACCAATCTGCTAGCTTACAAGCGGTCAATTTATACTCAATCCACGGAGGAAAATGACAAGGAACTCAGCAATTCAATGAATCGGCTTATATACTGACATTTACAGCAGCCAATGAAACGCCAAAATCCAGCTTTTACAATAAGGTTGAGCGAAAAAGACGAATGACTATAGTGGACATGTTTAAGATTATTTGATAGCCAAATCTATTTGACTAATTTTATTCCACAACAACAAGAGGTTAAGGTCACGAACCTATTTGATATTTTCGGTTTCGCTTCTATCACAAATTGTTAAAGACTCGAAACATGACACTAAATTATTCGCACTACTTAAAAAGAATCGCTATGAAAAGAATTGCTGTATTGTGTCTCCTTTTAGGTTCTATTCTTGCTCAAACTAGTGCCGCAGAGCCATTTCGAGAACCATTTATTCAACTGTTTATTGATGGAAAGCTGATGGAAAGCGGTTCCGATTTCGAAGTTAACAAAGGCGATCAATTCACACTTCTGGCACAACTAAAAGGTGGTCGCTCAGATTTTGTTTGGTATCCTGACACTTACTTTGATTTTAGCTCCGATGCAAAAATTGTCAGCAGGGGTAACAAAAAAATAGTTTATCAGGAAGGCGACCAAGAAAAGACCTGGGAACTATTAAGTGAAAACATTGAATTTGAATCGGACAATAAAATCAAGCTGGACATGTTGCAGGAACTAGCGAATAGGCATATGGTTGAAGTGAACATTCCGGCGGGCAACATCGAAAAATCGTACATTAAAGTGACGATTGTTTCAACCTGGCAATTTACCGATGGAAATACAACACGATTAGAAGAAAACAAAGCCGATGCAATTATCCATCTGGATATCATTGGAAATGAAAATGAATGGTTTGCAACACCCAATATAAAAGCATCCGGTTACAAAAGTAATTCGATAGAAGAAAAATTAAATGGAATTCAAAGCTCATACGATACAATTGAAGATTTGCTTACCAGCTTTGACTTTGCCTCAGTTCAGGGAGAAATACGGAATTTGCAAAACTTAATGCGTGAATTGGAAACTCAGGTGCGAAAGATAGAAGCTGAAACCCCAACAAACGCGACAGATCTATACTTTAAAGGAACTCCCAGTGATGAAGTTATTAAGGATATTAGTCGCTTCAAGGAACTGGAAGAAGCCTGGAATGAACTGGAAACGATTGTTAATGATCAAACTGATGAGCTCAGCAAATTGGAGCAATCCGGTGATCGGATTAAACGCAAAGAGTTGTTTTCATTAATTAAACCAATAATCAAATGGCAAGAGTCGCTACCAACCAATGCTGAAGCGCTTTTAACTACTTACACCAAGGATATTGACTGGACAGATATCATGATACAAAGTGCACTTTCTTTTAATCCTGAGAAAGACCGGATCAATAATCCGGACCTGGCAATAACTGATTTTAAAGAGTTTTTAAGCAGACGAACACAGCAGGTTCAAACTGAGAAGAAGAAAATTAATTACGCTTCAACACGTCTGCAAGCGGTAAAAATATTTGATGGAATGCTTCTGGGCTATTTCTCATCAATCAATTTTGCCAAGTGGGAAAATACGAGAGAATAACAAACTAATAACCAGATTACAATCTAATTTTGTTTAAAGTTTTAATCAATTATCTGAACAAAAATAGGTTTTTTGTTGTTTTTGAAGCAATAGTATGTTAGGGATACTGAATCAATGCCATGAAAACAATTAAGAAACACGCCGGAATTTACACTTTACACGCTGAACAAAAACTCCCGATTAGCTTAAATGATGCTTGGGAGTTTTTTTCTAATCCGGAAAATCTTGAGAAGATTACGCCGCCAAGTATGCATTTCAAAATTACCTCAGGAGAAATCGTTCCGATGTATCCCGGCCAAATAATTACTTATCATGTTTCACCGTTTCCGGGATACACAACCCACTGGGTTACCGAAATTACGCAGGTAAAGGAAAAGCATTTTTTTGTTGATGAACAACGTTTCGGGCCCTACAAAATGTGGCATCACGAACACCTATTTCAGGAAATAGCAGATGGAACATTAATAACCGATAAAGTGAGCTACAAGTTACCTTTTGGAGCACTTGGTCATCTGGCTCATCACTTGTTTGTTCAAGGCCAACTTGAACATATTTTCGCATACCGGTACAATTATCTCATTAATTACTTAAAAAAATAGCAAGTCATGTTTGGATTATTTAAACGAAAATCACCAATAGAAAAGCTTCAGGCGAAATATAACAAATTGATGAAAGACTATCACGAGATCTCAAAAGTCAATCGGAAAGAAGCTGAAAAATACTATGTACAGGCTGAGAAAATTTTAACTGAAATCAAGACTATTCAGAGCAAGTAATTGACTTACTATACCACCACCATGTTGGGAAACCAAGAGAATAAAGTATTGGGTATCGATGGTTGCAAAACCGGCTGGTGCGTGGCGGTTTACGATGGGATAAACTATTCCATTGAAATTTTTTCCACGCGGAATCAAATTCTTCATCAGCATTCTGATGCGATCTGCTGCCTGATTGATATGCCAATTGGCTTGCCCAGAAATGGAGAAAAGAGAAATCAGGAGAGCATTGCCCGCAAGGAATTATCTCCAGGATTTTCGTCAACTATTTTTACCCCTCCCTGCTACGAAGCTTTATCTGCAACAAACTACGAAGAAGCAAAACTGATTAATCAGCAAATCACCGGAAAAATCTTTATCGATTCAGTCCTGGAACTTAGTGCCCAAAATAAAAGAACTTGATCAGTTTTTAGAACAAAATCCAGCTTGGAAACCAAAAACGATGGAGAGCCATCCGGAGATTAACTTCAAAAATCTCAACAACGGTAGGCTTTTAAAGCACAAGAAAGCAGCCAAAGAGCATGTCGGTATTCAAGAACGTTTAGCAATCCTTTCCAAACACCACCAAGCGCTGCCAACCTTTTTCAATCAGTATCGAAATCGATTCAAGAAATGGCAAGTAAAAGATGATGATTTGGTGGATGCACTCTAATTATTAAACGATGCTACTATCCAGTGCCGGACATGTTGCCGATATGATCTCAAGGATGAAAAACAATCGGTCCCTGAGAAAAAAGAAAGCTTATTTCAACACCGAAGATCCGATTGTGCTAAAAGAAAAACACCGGAATCTTTATTTTAAAAAGGTTTCACGTGAAACAAAAGGCCGATTTCTGAATAAAATAAGCCTACAAACAACTAAACGCAAACGGTATGAACGAATAGTACTTGCAGCAATGGCCATTATAATGATCGCCTTTATTTGGTATCTGAAGAACTACACCTAAATCAACAAAACCACCCATAAAATCACTGATAAACAAGACTCATTTAATTGATATTGTTTTGATATTGACGAACTCGCGAATACCCAGAAGAGACAACTCCCGACCATAGCCACTTTCTTTTATTCCACCAAAAGGTAATCGAGGATCTGATTTCACAAAGTCGTTTACAAACACACATCCTGCTTCGAGTCCTTTCTCCGCTATTTTCTTTCCCCGTTCCAAATCAGCGGTAAACACCCCGGCGCCCAATCCGAAAACCGTGTCGTTTGCAATTTTAATTCCCTCTTCTTCGGTTTTTACTTTGAATAAAGAAGCCACCGGACCAAAAAGTTCCTCTTCGTAAGCCGGCATTCCAGGTTCAACATTCTCCAGAACTGTAGGCGGATAAAACGAATCATCATCATTGGGGATAAAACCGCCACAAATTATGTTGGCTCCTTTAGCCACCGAAGCGCTCACCTGGCCATGTAATTCATCCCTTAAATCATGCCGTGCCATCGGCCCAATCTTTGTATCCGCATCTTCAGGATTACCATATTTTGCGGTTTGCATTTCCTTTACAAATGCCTCTCTAAACTGATCATAAACGCTTTCAACAACAATAAACCGTTTGGCTCCAATACAACTTTGTCCGGCATTTAGCAAACGAGCTGAAGCACAAAGCTTAGCAGCTTCTTCAATATCGGCATCCTCCAAAATTAAATAGGGATCGCTCCCTCCCAGCTCAAGTACCGATTTTTTTAACACGGATCCGGCAATTGCTGCTACCGACTTACCCGCCGGAGTACTTCCGGTTAAAGTAACTGCCTTTATTTTAGGGTTCTCTAGAACCTGCTTTACGGCGCTTCCGCGAATTAGCAGACTGCGAAAGACATTTTCGGGCAACCCGGCATCGCGAACCAGCTTTTCGATGGCCAGTGAGCATCCCTGAACATTACTGGCATGTTTTAGTACACCGGTATTACCAGCCATCAGTGCCGGTGCCAAAAACCGGAAAACCTGCCAAAAGGGAAAGTTCCAGGGCATCACAGCCAATACAGTTCCCAAGGGTTGAAAGCTGACAAATGACTCGGAAGCATCGGACTCAATAACTTCACTATCGAGAAACTGAGCACCATTTTCGGCGTAAAATCGGCAAACCCAAGCGCACTTTTCAATTTCGCTTACAGCTTCTTTTTTCACCTTCCCCATTTCATACATAATCAGGTTCGAAAGTGATTCTTTCTGCTCTGTAAGCTGATTAACCAGTTCCAGCAAATAGTTTTTTCGTTCCTCAAATGTGGTCTTTTTCCACGATTGAAAGGCTACATCGACCTCTTTGATAATGTGTTTGGCTTCTGAGCCAGTGTGTTCTTTATAATTCTCAATTATTTTATTTGTGAATGGATTTATTGATTTCATAGCATTTCTGTTTTTTTGAAAATCTGATAATTGCCGATAGCTAAATGACTTAATGTTGAAAACGCAGTCGTTAAGGACTATTTCTAATCTCATCAACTTTTGTCCATTAAATTTAAGCATAAAAAAAGGGCTTTTCAAGAAAAGCCCTTTTCGTATTTGTTATCATTTTTAGCTTAATCAACTAACTTAAACTGACTTTCTTTAACGTCTCTTGAGTTTGTTCCTACAAAAACTTTGAAATCTCCCGGTTCTGCCGTCCATTTTTTATCAATATTATAAAAAGCCAAATCCTGCGGTGTTAAACTGAATGTCACTTCTTTTGATTCTCCAACCGGAATTGTCACCTTTTTAAAAGCTTTCAATTCCTTAACAGGGCGTGCTACCGATGCAAATAAATCATGAATATAAAGTTGAACGACTTCTGTTCCCTCCCTTTTTCCTGTATTTTTTACCTGAACAGTTACTTTTACCAACTCATCGAATGAAATCTGATCTTTATCGAGTGAGATATCGGAGTATTCAAAATTGGTGTAGGTCAGTCCGTAACCAAAAGGATAAAGTGGCACTTTAGGCGCATCAGTATAATGTGACCAAAATACATTTCCTTCGCCATTGTCGGGCCGACCAGTGCTCAGATGATTGTAATAAATTGGTGCTTGTCCGGTTACTACCGGAAAAGACACCGGCAATTTTCCTGAAGGCGCAAAATCGCCAAACAAAACGTCAGCTATGGCGTTTCCTGACTCTAGTCCCAAGTGCCAAACTTCAAGTATCGCTTTGGCTTTTTCGGCAATTTCGCCTAATACTACCGGACGTCCATTCATCAACACAACAACTATATTTGGATTGACAGCATAAATCTCGTTGAAAAACTCCATTTGCAATCCTTTCAGCCTGATATCAGTCTGGCTTCTCCCCTCGCCTGTCTGAAAGCAATTCTCACCCAAAGCCATGACAACAACATCTGATTTTTGCGCCAACACCTTTGCCTCTTCGAAACCACTACGATCGGTTATATTGAAATTGAGCTCTTTCACAAAGCTTTTCTCACCATCGATTAATCGAACGCCTTGAGTAAACTGAATGTCATTTTTTTGTTCTTTATTGGCTTTGATTCCTTCAATAAGCGAAACCGCCGAATTGGGTATTGCACTGGCTCTCCAACTTCCAATCGGACTATCTTTATCTTCGGCCAATTCACCCATTACTGCAATGGATAAACCATTTTTAGCTAAAGGTAAAACCTCTCCTTCATTCTTCAATAAAACAATTGACTTACGGGCAGCATCTCGCGCTACAGCCAAATTCTCAGCAGAAAGAATGACCTCTTTTTCACGTTCGACATTGCTGTATTGATAAGGATCATCAAATAAACCCAATTCAAATTTCATCTTTAATACTCGTCCGGCAGCATCATTAATCAAGGCTTCATCAATAGTTCCTTCAGCAACCAATTCTTCCAAATGATCGACATAACAGCGACCTTCCATATCCATATCGCAACCACCAATAATGGCAAGTTTTGCTGCTTCCTTTTTATTTGGGGCAACTCCATGATTGACAATCTCACCAACTGAGTTCCAGTCAGAAACCACCATGCCATCATATCCCCATTCGCCTTTTAAAATATCGCGCAGCAGGTAGGTATTCATGGTAGCAGGTATGCCACCAATCACATTGAAGGCATTCATGAACGAAGCCGCACCAGCATCGGCAGCAGCTTTAAATGGAGGTAGCACCGTGTTGTGCAGCGTATTGTCGCTAATGTCAACAGTATTATAATCACGCCCGGCTTCGATAAAACCATAGGCGGCAAAATGCTTGGCGCAAGCTGCAACAGTGCTTGTACTGGACAAATCATCGCCTTGAAAGCCTTTTACACGAGCAGCGGCAAACAAGGATCCCAAGTAAGGATCTTCTCCTGCTCCTTCCATAACTCGCCCCCAACGGGCATCGCGAGAGATATCTACCATGGGTGCAAAGGTCCAGTGAATACCTGCAGCAGAAGCCTCTTTAGCAGCAATTGAAGCTGATTTTTTTGCAAGCGCCGGTTCCCAGCTTGCCGCTTCGGCCAATGGAATTGGAAAGAGGGTTCGGTAGCCATGAATGACATCGTAACCAAAAACCAAGGGAATACCAAGTCTACTGTTTTCAACGGCCAGTTTCTGGGCTTCTCTTGTGGCTTCGGCTCCGGTTACATTTAGCATTGATCCGACCATGCCGGTTTTAATTTGCTCCAACTGATTTTGCATATCCTCTGCTGCGGGAGCCGGACCAGTCATTTCCCACTGACTAGTATACTGATTTAACTGGCCAATTTTTTCCTGAAGCGTCATCAGCTTTAATAGTGAATCAACTTTTACGTCAATTGGATCGGGTTTTACGGAATTATTCGTAGCGTCAACTTTTGCCATAAATAGAAAAAGTAATAGTGAAATGATTATTGATTTAGTGGTAAACATTGTAATAGTACTTTAAAATTTAGGAAGCTAAATTACAATAATCCGCAGAAATTGAGATATAAAAAGGGCTTTCTTAATAGAAAGCCCCAAATAAATCAATGCTAAAAATGTCAACTATCCGCGATTTGCACTAATCGGTATATCGGTTAGTTCTGAAATCTTGACAGGTCGTTGTTCCTCAATACTTTTTCGGGCTGCAATACCGATAAGAATTGACATCGCACCATCGCGAGTTCCAGCCGAGTGTTTATACGGATCGGCCATGTTTGGATCTTTAAAGATCTTATCTTGCAAGCGAACATCTCCTCCACCGTGTCCACCACGAATGCGGGGTACTTTCACCAAATCATATTCAGTTTCCCAGTTTTTCATCACCATTATTTCATCATAGGCTGAATTATTTTCCTCCGCATTTTGGTTCATTTCCTGAGCATGCAGTTGAGCTTGATTTACGCGCTCATCTGCACGCCAAGGAATACCTTCCCACGAATCGATACGGCCATCCATACCATTAAAAGCGATTCGCCAACCTTCGTAAGGAGAATAGGTTGTTAAGGAGTAACTTACCTGCACATCGTTGGCATATTTTATCTGAACAGCCATTTTATCGTAAATATCAACATCGTGGCGCCACAAGCAATTGTCGCGGATATAACCATCATATTTTTCATTTTTTACATACAAATCCACGTAACGATCATTTTCCATGATATCCCAATAAAACTTACATTTATCGGTATACGCACAAGAACGGCAGTTCGCACCGCGAAATTCGTTGTTGCTACCATAGTGCTCCAACTCGCCATAAGCAGTCACTTCCAATGGGTCTGAATCAATCCACCAATTGAGCAAATCGAAATGATGAGTGGATTTGTGTACCAGCAAGGTTCCTCCTTTGTCTCGTTCGCCGTGCCAACGACGGAAATAAGAAGCACCATGATAAGTATTTAAGTACCAGTGAAAATCGACCGAAGTAATTTTGCCAACTTCCTTTTTCGTCAACAATTCCTTCAGTTTTGAAAACTGATGTCCGTACCGATAATTAAACCCAACGATTACCTTTCTGCCGGTTTTGCGTTCCGCATCCAAAATTGATTGACATTTAACTTCATCAGTTGTCATGGGTTTCTCCGTGATTACATCGCAACCCATTTCCAGGGCTTTTACGATGTATTTATCGTGCGTAGAATCCATTGTGGTAACAATCACTATTTCAGGCTTAGTTTTGTTTACCATTTCTTCAAAATCAGTAAAAACAGGACAATCTACTCCCATATAATCCAGCGCAAATTGGAGCCTCCCGGGATTAATGTCACAAAGTCCAACAAACTCAGCCTCATTTGAGTAATTGTCCACGATATTTTTACCCCAGAAACTTGTTCCCCGAACTCCTGTTCCCACTAAAGCAAGTTTTGTTTTTGACGAGGCAGGCCGCGCCATTGATTGAACTGGATTGGTCAAAAGGGCTCCGGCAGTTAAAGTTCCGGCAGCTCCCAAAAAATGTCGTCGATTTAAATTTTTTGACTTCATCATAAGTAGTAAGATTTAATTTTATTGTGATTACTATCGTATTTGGTTACGAATTATTTAGGATTTCTATACTGAATATATCTGGTTCTTGTTATTTTTGAAAAAGATAACCTATAAAAGCAGTAAAGTCTACGTTAAAAAAGTGTTTTACAAAACTGAAAACTAACAACTTGACAAAATCAAAGAGCCATATCGATATTTACCTGAAAAAAATTATTGAAAGTCATGTTTTTTCAAAATCTCCGGTTAACAGAGAGCTCTTAAAATACTTGGTTCAGTCTTCATTCAAAGGTGAGAAACCGAAAGAATTCCAAATTGCAGCTGATGTATTTGGGAAAAAGTATAATCCTGAGAAGGAAATCAACGTAAGGGTTTATGTCCATAATTTGAGAAAGAAACTGAAAGAATATTACGAGCAAGAGGGTCAGGATGATGATTTGATTTTTGAATTGCCAAAGGGGCAATATACCATCGATTTTAAGCATTTACCGATTAAAGCCATGAAAAAAAATGTCAATCGCTTTACGCCGGTATTATTTCTTTTCAGTGTTTTCATTCTTGCCGGAGTGCTGCTTTTTCATGTTTTTTTTCCTTCGAAACCGGTGAAAATCGAATTTTGGAAACCGTTTTTTTCGACTGATTTTACAACCCGAATTGTGCTGGGTGATCATTATTTTTACCGAGGAACTGTTCCATCAGGACAGTTTGGAAGTATGCGGGACAGCAGAATTAATTCGGATGCTGAGTTTGACAATTTTGTGAAACAACATCCGGAGTTAATCGATCAGGTGGAAAAAAACGATATCACCTATGTTAATAATCAAGCCCCTATGGGTTTATTTAATCTTCTGCAACTAGTTGGCGGTAAGCATCAAAACATCGAAATGGATTTTTCGTCCCGGGTAAAACTGGAAGATTTTAGAGATGAAAATCTGATTTTCATTGGTTCCTTTAAAACACTTCAGGATCTTAAAAAAACAGTTGAAAAATTGGGTTTGATCTACAATATTGAAGAGTCTGTTTTAAACTATCAGGTTGCTGACTCAACATTCGCGTTTAACAATCGCTCGACTTCATATTTAAGTTACGAATATGCGACCGTTTCCTATTTCGAGCTTCCGGATGGACGATGTGTATTATTTTTTCTGTGCGACAGAGATATCGGGAATATGGCTCTTACCAAATATTTTACCGATGAAACTAAAATGAAAGCGTTCGAAACAAAAATTCAGTTCCTTGACAGCAAAAATTTCAAGGCTGTATTTGAAGTAAAAGGTGAAAATCGAACTGATTTTGATATCCACCTGATCAGGCTTGACGCTTTACCTGCAAATGTTTCAGAAATTTGGCCATAAAAAAGCCCGGGTATTTACCCAGGCTCAAGAATTTTTCTTTCACTAATGATTATCTTGTCATTGGAACTTCCAATAAAAGTAACTGGCTCTTCTTTTTGATACTGACACTGATTTTATCACCAACGTGGGTTAGCCCGGCTGCATCGCGCCTTGATAAGGTATAATCATCTACTTCCACCTTGCCCTCAATCACCATTAAAAACAGGCCATTGTCCGAATTATTCATGATGTAATCAATCGACTTCCCGGCTTCAAAATCGCCTCTGTATATCCGGGCATCCTGATGAATCCAGAGTGACTTATTTTCGCCATCAGGAGAAACAACCATCTGCCACTTATTGGCTACGTCGGCTTCATCAAAATAAGCCTGTCCATAACGAGGTTCAACATTTTCCTTCTTCGGAAACAGCCAGATTTGAAAAAAACTAACCGGTTTATCTTCCGAAGGATTAAATTCGGAGTGCGTAACTCCGGAACCAGCTGACATCACCTGCACCTCGCCCTTTTTAATAATGGAACCTGTTCCCATGCTATCTTTGTGTTCCAGCTCCCCATCAAGCACAATCGAAACAATTTCCATATTGTCGTGCGGATGAGTACCAAATCCCATTTTAGGCTCTACAAGGTCATCATTGAGTACCCGCAGTACACCAAAGTTTAACCTCGAAGGGCAATAGTAATTTGCAAAACTAAAGGTGTGTCTGCTTTTTAGCCAGCCATGATCGGCTGCTCCCCTACTGTCTGATCGATATAGAACAACATTCATTGTTCTCTCCTTTCTTACTTATTTGCTACTAATACATAATTTAAAGTGAAGTCGTCATAAATCATCTTATCACCCAAATTATCGAAGAATGATGATGATCCGTATTTCACATCATAATCTGATCGGTCAATTGTTATGGCACCTTCCACTTTTACATGGTCACCATCAGCTAAAGACTTTCCTTTAAACGAAACCGGTTTCGTAATTCCTTTGATTGTCAAGTCGCCAGTGAATGAGTATTCATCACCAGATTTTTCAACATCTGTTAAAACCAATTTTGCTATCGGAAATTTCTCTACTGAGAAGAAATCCTCCGACTTCAGGTGACCTTCCAGCTTTGCTTTATAATCTGCATCTTCAATATCTTCATTGATAATTGACTGCATATCAATAACTACAGTTCCACCTTTGATTGCTCCACCAGCTACTTCTAATGATCCTTCTTTAATATTAATTGAACCATTATGTTCGCCTGTAACTTTTTTACCGAACCAATCAACATTACTTGAACTGGTATCTATAACATAATTTCCGGCAATAACTGCGGAGCTAAAAATTAAAGCTATACCTAAAATCGTCCATTTTTTTAAATTCATTGTTTTCATGTCTATCTGTTTTTTGTTTGTAATTATTCATCTACAAAAATACAGAGCTTAACAGGCATAGAAAATGGACTAAAACTAAATTTTATGGTACTTTTTTCGACTAGTATCTCTAAAGTCCTTGATAGTAAACCCAGTATACTTTTTAAAGAAGCGGCTAAAATAGGATGGATCATCAAATCCGAGCGAATAAGCAATCTCCTTTCCATTTAAATCAGTACCAAATAATTTCTGCTTCGCTTCTTCAATAACTCGGTTACGAATCATTTCACCGGCAGTAATTCCTGTTGTCTTTTTGGCAATCTCATTCAAACAAGTTGGATTCATACTCAACATATCAGCATAAGATGAAACACTTTTTTCAGTTCTATAGTTATCCTCTATCAGCTTTTTAAATCGAATAATTGAAAAATTGTCGGTATCCTCCTCCTTAGTGTCCAGCGGATTATACTGGGTTTCGAATAGTCGGATAGATTTCAATAAAAACAAATGTAGCAGGTTTAAAACGACATCCTGGCTATAATCGTCCGTTCGCTGAAATTCTTCAAGCATAAGGTTTATAAGATTCGAAAGCTTTTCTTTATCCGAGCTTTCTTCAATCTTTACAATGCTTTTAAACTCGGGATTATTAAATAAATCATATTCCTTCAGCGGAGTATAGTCTTTTCGATTATAACGCACGAACTCCTCATTAAAAAGAATGGAATAGCCACCTGCCATTTGATCTAAAACCAAGCGATGTTTTAATCCCGGAGGAACAAAAAGGATGGAGTCCTTTTCGAGCACATACTCAACAAAATCGGTGGCATGAACCGCCTGACCATCTTGAATCCAAATGATCGAATAAAAATCATGAAGATGAGGTAATTGGTTTTCCTGCCGCTCCTCGTCTCCAAGCTCACAGATTTTCATGATCGTGAAAATCCGATCTTCGCTGTCATCAAAAAGGTTATTACTCGTCATTCAACCACACGTATTTCGCTACTCATATTCATTGCTTTTTTGTAAACAGCACTTACACCGCAGTATTTTTCCTCTGACAGGTCTACTGCTTTCTGCAGTTTTTCCAAGGGTAAATCTTTCCCCTTAAACTCGTAAACTACCTTGATTTCCTGATACCTTTTGGGGTGATCATCAGTCACATCTCCTTCAACAACAACGCGAAAACTTTCAGGAACAACTTTCATCTTCTTCAAAATTGAAATGACATCAATTCCGGAGCAACCTGCTAAAGCTGTTAGCATCAGCTTTTTTGGTCGTGGTCCTAAATCATCACCTCCGCTCTCTTTTCCAGCGTCAATCGTTACTTGGTGTCCATCCATATCCGTTTCAAAGGCCATATTTCCTTTCCAGGCCAGATCAATAAAATGTTTCATAAAAATGTAATTTTAAACAATTATAGATACAAATTGTGTTATTATCAACACTAGATTAAAACATGAAACTATCTAAATAAATAGTTTTACAAATATAAATGTTCATTGTATATTTAAATTTAATTTAGGATTTATTAATCAATTCATTATAAATTAAGGTTCATGAGAAGTTCAATTAACCGACCAACTGAAGAAGAGTGTGAACTTTCAGGATTTCAGTTGTTTAAAAAGCTTACAGAACAAGAATTTGCTCAACTTAATTATGATAAAACTTGCTCTTTGTATAAAAAAGGAAGTATTATTTATAGAGAAGGTAGCCGATTAACTGGTTTTTATTGCGTTACAAAGGGCATTATAAAGATATTCAAAACAGGCATTGACGGGAAAGAGCAAATCATTCGCTTTGCAAAAAGGGGGGAAATTATTGCCTATCGATCTTTACTAAGTGAAGAAGCGGCCTGTACAACTGCTAAAGTGATTGACGAAGCCGTATTGTGCCATATTCCTTATCAAACCTTACAGTTTCTGATTAAAAGTAACTGGCAATTTTCACATCATATGCTGCAAATCGTATGTAAGGAATTACGCGAAGCAAACGATTATATCACTGATATAGCCCAAAAAACTGTACGCGAGCGTTTGGCTGAAGTATTGTTATTATTGAAAGAAAGTTTTGATTTGGACAATACCAATACCTTACAGATTTCGCTTACGCGCGAAGAACTGGCCAATATTGTGGGTACGGCTACTGAAAGTGTGATTCGTTTGCTTTCGGAATTTAAACACGACAACTTAATTGATTTACAAGGTAGAAAGATAAAACTATTGGATATTAAGGCGTTAACTCGGGTAGCTGGTTTATAATACTGGCCTTAAAATTCTTCTCACCGTCATATTTCGACCCGGATTTAGAAGCTGGCATTTATTTGCTTATCCAATCTTCCGGGTTCATTTTTTGGTTTTCCTGCCAAACCTGAAATTTGAGTATCGTTTTGTCGCCATCGGCCGAATCGGAGTAAATTGTTCCAACTTTTTGCCTGGTTTTAACCTGCTGACCAGCTTTTACAACCACTTCTTTCAGGTTAGAATAAACGCTTAAAAAACTTCCGTGGCGAATAATGACCGCCATATTACCACCTGAAATAGCAAATACCTTGCTTACAATGCCATTAAACACAGCGAGCGCATCGGAACCGGGAGTTGTGCTTATTTCGATTCCATTGCTCTTCACCTGAACATTCTTTAGCACCGCATGGGTATGCACCCCAAAATGTTCGGTGATTATTCCCCGTTCAACCGGCCAGGGAATACGTCCTTTGTTTTCTTGAAAATTAGCTGCCAATAGCTTTTGATCAGGTGTCATCTCAAACTGGCCTTTTTCGCGGGCTTTACGAGCTTCTTCTTCTATTAAGCGTTCTATTTCTCGGTTTAACTCCTCTTGCTCCTTTTGTTGTTCACGAAGCTTTTTCCGGAGCTGCCGTTGCTGTCTTTGGAGATCCTGAACCTGCTGATTTTGCTGATTTTTTTCACTCAGTAGCTGATCTGTTTCGGTCTGCTGGCTAGTCAACAATTCCGCTTTTTGTCGTTTTTGTGTTTTAAGCTTTGCGACTTTCTCTTCCACAATTTGCTGCAGGGCCTCAATAACTTCAACCTGTGATTTCCGGTATCTGGCGTATTGTTTCAAATAAAGCATGCGCTTGTATGCCTGGTTTAAATTCTCTGCTGATAACAGAAAGATAAGCATGTCGTAGCTGTTTTTATTCTTCTGAGCAAACCGGATCATCGCAGCATACTCTTTTTTCAAATCTTTCAAATCAGTTTGAAGCATCTCTGATACTTCCGAATTTTCAGCAATGTAATTATTAAGCGCATCAATCTCAGAGCCAATCGCCCGAATCAGTTGATTTCGATTTTCAATCTGAGAATTGAGCAATTTCAACTTATTCAAGCTTACTTTTTCATTTTTTTGGGCTTCCTGAAGCAGTGAAGACGTATATTTTATCACCTGCTCAGTATTTGCCTTTTTAGTGCGCAAATCGGTAAGCGACTGTCCGATCGAGCCCAATCCATTAAGAAGGAGTAACAAGCTTAAAAAAACACCTTTCATAGGCTTATAGCGTTTTTTGTAGTTGTGATGTCGTCCGCCATTTAATCTTCCGGTATTTACTGATGATTATTTCCCCAGTTCAAATTGAATCCAAAAAATCAAGGCCGCTTTACCCGATCGTATCTGTCGGGAATATTAAAATTAAATGACTGGTCTTTATCGGTCGAGAATTTACTGAGTTTAATCTTGATCGACAACTCTTTTTTGGGACTTGCAAAATAAATATCGATATCGCCGGGATATAATTGCCGATTTACCTTTTCAAACTCAGAAAAATCTACGGTTACCTTTCGATTGTTAGATTGATCATCCAACTCAATCTTTTGAATTTTAAACGTTTTCGGATCAACAAATAATCGTTGGATTACAAAATCATCTTCATCCAACTTTTTAAGATATCGATCTATTTTATCTTCCTTTCCTTTACGGAGAATCTTGTTGAGCTTCCGGTTTTTTAACGATTGTAAGACATATCTACCCGAATCGATGTACGAAACAAAATCCTTAAAATCATTATCCCGTTCGCTATCACGATACGAAAATGCTTCGTTACTGATAATCGATTGTATCATTTCAAAATCCAGGTCAGCATTCACAAAATCACTTAAATAATCGTAATCCTCTCTCAAATAACTCTTATCCAAATAGTTGACCATCTTAACACTATCGGGAGTCAAATACAGACGTGCGATCGGAACATTGATTTTACTCAAGGTGAGCAGCATTCGTTTGTCCTTTTCCGACTTCAGATTTGCCCTGAATGAGGTTTTATCATTTGGCCCCTCATATTGGCAGGCTATTCGTTTAATAGCCATCATATCATAGTCAAAGGAATTATCTTCAATCTTTTTTATTAGCCGATTGGTACTGATTGGCTTTACTTTTTCAATGGTTACCAGCTTAGTTGTTTTACAAGATGTAAAAGCAAAAACCAGTAAAACGATGATTGTTGTGTATTGCTTTAAGGGTTGTGTTTTCAAGGGACTAAACTTTCAATAAATCGTGATTCTTCAATTTTTTGTTCCAGAACGTCTGTTCCTTCTCCAAATGATTTGGCCTTTTTCCATTGCTCCATTGCCCTGTCTTTCTCCCCCAGTTTAAACAAAATATCGCCATAATGCTCCAATAAAACCGGGTTTTCACCTCCGCCATTATTTATTGCTGATTCGATATAAAATTTGGCTAATTGGTAATCTTTTCGCTTAAATAACACCCACGCATAAGTATCGAGAAAAGTAGGATTTTCAGGATTTTCTTGTACAACCCGTCCACTCATTCGCTCCGCTTTTTCAAGTTGTTCTCCTCGTTCTGAAAGATAATAAGCGTAATTATTGATCGCCATGTAGTTATCGGGATCCATTTTCAGCACTTTATCGAACGCTTCAAATGCATCTTCAACATAATTGAGGTTGTAACTGGCTTCTGCTCGATAAAGCTCAAATTGCACTTTGAGCGATTGATTATCCAACACGTAAATCTGGCCTTCATCCAAAACCTGCAACGCTTCTTCATACTTTTTCAATTGCAGCGAGGCCACCGCGTTTAAAGCATACAAAACAGCTTGATTTGGAAACAATTCGATCGCTTGTTTGCTTTCATTATACAGGCTTTCAAAGTCCATCAAATCGTTATCCATAAACAGCAGTTGTTGCCAGATCACGAAATTGTCTTTGTCGGTTTCAAGGTATTGCCTTAGGTAGCTTCGAGATTCATCAATTTTGCCTTGTCTCATTAGGTGCTCGGCATAAATGGTATACAGTCGGTTATCATCCGGGTGTGTTTTTTGTAAAATATCCAGCAACTCCTCAATTTGTTCATTGCTCCAATCCGAGCTATCTGCATCATTTGTTTGCAGCATGTAATACTGCATTTTTGTTTCAGCATCCAGCTCTTCACTGGCAAAGGCTTTTTTGATATGATTAAAGGCCTCTTCTTTACTATTTTGTTCGATGTAATAACTAGCCAACGAAAAATGAACGAAGCCATTTTCCGGATCCATTTCCAATATTTTATTGAAATATTTGAGGGCATTTGTCGAATCGCCTTGTTGCTGATACAATTCCGCCAGCAAGCCATAATATTGCGTATCTTCCGGATCGGATTGAATGAGTTTATTAATCTCTTCAAACGCTTTATCCGGTTTTTCCCACGCGACATAAAGTTGCTGTTTAGCTACCGATATCTGTTCATTTAAACCTGTTTCCTTCTCCAACTTATCGTAGGCCGCAATTGCTTCAGCATAGTTCTCAGCCATTGCTAACAATACTGCTTTGGAGTATAAATATTCCAGGTTATCAGGTTCCTTATTACTCAGCTCCGTATAAAGTTTAGCCGCTTCACTAAATTGCTGACGCTGACGATAAATTTCGGCCAGCAACAATTTGTACCACTTGTTTTTCGAATTTAAGCTGATCGCCTTTTCGAGCAGGAGCGAAGCACTCGTTAAGTCTTTATTGGCAAAATGAATATTGGCCATTTCGTACATGGCCACATCTGAATTTGGGTCTATTTCGAGGCAGCGTGAAAAAATAGAAACAGCATTTTGAATATTCCCAAGCTTTTTCTGCTTTAAGCCTTCAATAAATAAATATTCAAATTCATTTTGCTGATCTTCCGATAGTGTGTCTTCTTCTTTCTTCTCTTCAACGGTTTCTGCCTTTGCGCTGCTAACCACTTGTTTTTGAGTAGTAGAACAAGAAACCAAAACGATGCCCGACAACAAAAAATATGTCAGTTTTTTTAATGTCATTTCAATCTTTAATTTTTTCCTGTATGCCCAAAACCTCCTGCTCCACGTTCTGTTTCCTCCAACAGTTCAACAGGTTTCCAGGCTACAGTTTCGTGTTTTGCAATCACCATTTGGCAAATGCGCTCTCCATGATTAATTACAAATTCTTCGTTTGACAAATTAACCAGAATGATCTTAATTTCGCCACGATAATCAGCATCAATTGTTCCGGGAGTATTTAAAACGGTAACCCCTTTTTTAATTGCCAAACCACTACGGGGTCTGATTTGCGCTTCGTGTCCAACCGGCAACTCAATAAACAAACCAGTAGGAACCAGCGTGCGTTCCAGCGGTTTTAAAACGATTGGTTCATCTAAATTTGCTCTCAAATCCATACCTGCTGACAATGCTGTGCTGTATGCCGGCAATTCATTTTTTGATTGATTAACTATTTTTACTTCCATAAGTTGCTTTTTTACAATCTGCAAAGATAGCTAAATATCGTAAGCTACATTGAGACTTTCCGCCATTAACAAATTTTAAACCTATTCGATAAAGAACAGTTCTTCCATTATTCGGTCCGAAATAAACAGCCCTTCGGTTGACAAGGTATAACTGCCATTATCCAAACGAAGATGTTTACTATCCAGGTATTTTTCCGCTTCATTTTTAAAATACTCAACAAATTTTTCTCCAAAGTTCTCTTCCAGGTAGATACTTGAAATGCCCCATTTGGTTCGAAGCGAAGTAATCATGTAGTCGTTGTACTGATCTTGCTCCGAAAGTACTTCCTGTTCGAAAAAATCGCTATTCGTTTCAATTGCTTGAAGATATTTTTTTAAACTCGACACATTCCATCGCCGTGTTTGATGATCGTATGAATGAGCTGATGGCCCAAAACCCAGGTATTTTTTTCGTTCCCAGTAGGCTTTGTTGTGCTTTGAGTACAGCTGATTACGCGCAAAATTTGATATTTCGTATTGCTCGAAACCAGCTTGTTGTAGTCGGTTTAATAACAGTTTAAATTGTTGAAGACTCAACTCGTCAGGTAACTCTTTAATTTTGCCCGTTTTCAGGTAATCATAGAAAACCGTTCCTTCATGATAAGTGAGGTGATAAGCCGAGATATGCTGCACATTCAATAAAAGTGCCTTTTCAATATTGTCCGTCCAATCTTCAAGTGTTTGATTGGGTAAGCCGTAAATTAAATCGATGCTGATATTGGTAATTCCAGCTTCTTGAGCTGCTCGAATGGATGTTAACGCTTGCTGACTGTTGTGTCTTCGATTCATGCTTTTCAGGTCATGATCATTAAATGACTGTGTGCCAATACTTAATCGATTGACTGATGTTTCTTTTACTCCGTTTAAAAACGCTGGAGTTAGGTCATCGGGATTGGCTTCTAAGGTAATCTCTACGTCAGTTGATAGCTTATAAAGCTGATCAATTAAAGCTAAAATTTCATTAATCTCAGCAATTTTCAAAACTGATGGGGTTCCTCCTCCAAAATATATGCTGCCTATTTCTTCGTGTTCAAGCTCACTTTTACGCCATTCTATTTCCTGTTTCAGTGCGGATAAAAAATCAACTTTCGCTCCAAAATCAGTTGTTTTGTAAAAATCACAATAATGACACTTGGTCTTGCAAAATGGAATATGAATGTAAATTCCGGCCATAAAGCAGTCTTTCCTTTTCTTTCTCCGACGGCCTGCCGGAAGTTTGGCTTACATTTTAATGAGATCTTCGTGACCAGCCATATCATCAATAATCCTTTCAAGCGTTGTTTCGCTATAAAAAATTGACAGCTTTTCACGAACCTCTGAAAAACTCTTGTGAACCGGGCAAGGTTGACCTTGCTCATGATGTGTGGAGCATGGCTCCATACTGATTAAACAGTTTTTGAAAAAGTCCTCTCCATCAATGATGCTCACAATTTCATACAATGAAATATCACTTTTTTCTTTTCCCAAACCAAAACCACCGTTTGGACCTTTGGTAGAAACCAACACTTTCTGTTTGACGAGATTTTGCAGAATTTTTCCTAAAAAGGGAGTCGGAATACTTAAATCATTTGAAATCTTTTTAATTCCAATTTTAGTTCCTTCACCATCACTAAATTTTCCGAGATAGATTAATGCCCGGATCGCATATTTACAAGTATTAGACAGCATAATATTATCGTTTGTTTTTCCATTGTTGACTAAAAGACTCTCTGGCAAATGTTGGCAGAGATTTTTTATCCCCCATTGCATCTTTGTTTAAGTTGCCAAGTTTATTTTTCGTAGTTCCGTTTACCAGATCTAATCGTTTCCGCTTCATAAAAGCATATTCAAAAGCCTTCATGCCAATATTCCAGGATAGGGGGGAGTCGCCATTTTTTACTGCATCGCGCCGGTTGTATAGCAACATGTTGTGAAGTGGTATTTTTACCGGGCAAACTTCGGTACATTTACCACAAACCGAGCAAGCTGAACTTAAATGATTATACTCGGAAAAACCTTTTAAAAAGGGCGTAATGATTGAGCCGATCGGACCACTATAAGTAGCGTCATAAGTGTATCCACCAACATTTCGATAGATTGGGCAGGCATTTAAACATGCTCCACAACGAATACATTTCAACGCTTCAAACTGGTCATCTTGCTGGTACAATTCCGTTCGTTTATTATCCAGCAAAATCACATACATTTTTTCTGGTCCATCTTGCTCTTCCTGCCTTCTTGGTCCTGACACAATCGAATTATACACGGTTATCTGCTGACCAGTACCATGTGCTGCCAACAAAGGCCACATCAATCCTAAATCCGTCATACTCGGCACCACTTTTTCAATCCCGGCAATTACAATATGAATTTTTGGAAATGAAAAGGTCATCATTGCATTTCCTTCATTCTCGGTTAATGCAATTGCTCCTTTATCGGCAATTAAAAAATTGGCTCCTGTAACACCAATATCGGCTTTTGTAAACTTATTTCGAAGCAAACCACGCACAAAACCAGTTAAATATTCGGGAGTGCTTTTTTCGGGAGTGTCAAACTTTTCATGAAAAAGATCAGCGATATCTTCTTTCGACTTGTGCATGGCCGGAGTTACAATGTGATAAGGTTTTTCGCCGGCAATTTGCACAATGTATTCGCCCAAATCCGTTTCCAACGACTCCACACCAACAGCTTCAACATGCTCATTTAAATCAATTTCCTCGGTGGTCATCGATTTACTTTTCACCAATAACTTCGCTTCATTATCTTTCAAAATTTGCTGAACCGACAGAATGGCTTCGTTGGCATCTTCAGCCCAAATCACTTCTGTTCCGTTGGCCTGACTATTTTTTTCAAATTCAATTAAATAATCAGCTAAATTATTGATGACCTTTGACTTAATATATGATGCCCGCTCTTTGGCAAGATCTAAGTTGCTGTATCGCTTTTTACCACGATCAACGGCAGCATCATATTTCGACATATTAAATTTAATTGTCGCCCGATGTCGCTTATCGAAAGCAATATTTTCAGAATCTTTTATGAAATGTCCTTTTTCCTTTGACATACTTAGCTTAGTGGCATTTTATTAATTCGTCGTAAATGTCGTCCGCCTTCAAAATCAGTTGAAAGAAAAGTTTTAACAATCATAATCGCTTCGTCGTCAGTGACAAAACGAGCTGGTAAAGCACACACATTAGCATTGTTATGAAGCCGCGCCAACGCTGCAATTTCAGGTTTCCAACAAATGGCCGACCGAATATCCTGATGCTTATTGGCTGTCATGTTTATGCCATTTCCACTTCCACAAAGCGAAATTCCAAGATCAAACTCCTTATTTTCAATAGCTTCTGCCATGGGATGTGCCCAATCCGGATAGTCAGAACTTTCAGCCGAAAAAGCACCAAAATCCTGACAAATTACCCCTTGTTCTTTCAGAAAATTCAACACCACCTGTTTTCTTTCATAGCCAGCATGGTCTGACGATAACGCAATCTTTAATTTATTCATTTTCACTAAAAATAATCAAAAATAATACTTAAAAGTATTTATTTGGAATTCTTATTTAAGAAACTTTAAAATTTCTTTTTTTTCGATGCTAAAAATCAAACCTACAAAACTAAGCATGAGTCCTGTATGAACCGCATACATTGCAAAGGACGTAGAAATATTTAATATTTTGGCAGCCGAATAAATAGCTAATGCAACAAAAAAATAAAGTCCAATTCGTTTGAGCGGGTAGTTGACCGGAAAATACCTTTGCCCAAAAAAGTAGGAAAGCCCAGTCATTACAACAAAACAAATTAACACGGCCCAAGCCGAAGCCACATAACCATATTGAGGTATAAAAACGAAATTTAAAACAAGCGTTATTACTGCACCAACACCAGCAAAATAGGCTCCAAAGCGTGTTTTATCAGTTAACTTATACCACAACGACAGGGTATAGTAAATTCCCAAAAATAAATTCGCCATCAAAACAATGGGAACAACATTTAAGCCTGAATGATACTCCTTGTCAATGATTAATTTTACCACATCAATGTACAAACAGATACCCAGAAAAATCAGTAATCCAAAAATTACAAAGTACTTCATTACAATGGCATAACCCCGCTTATTATCTTCGGATTTCACCTGCGAAAAAAAGAATGGTTCAAAAGCATATCTAAATGCCTGGATGAACATATTCATCAATACTGCCATTTTGTAGTTGGCACCATAAATTCCGAGTTGCGACATGGGATCTTGTTCTGCGGGTAGTAGCTTCGGAAGCAAAATTTTATCGATATTCTGATTGATCATTCCCGCAACACCAACAATTAAAATAGGGAAAGAGTACCAAATCATTTCCTTCAGCAACTTAGCATCAAGCCGAAGTTTAATCCACATTTCAGGTATTAGCAATACGAAGTTTATTGCTGAAGCTATCAGGTTGGAAATAATAACATATCCAACACCAATTTCAGGAGAATAAACTAGGTTTACCCAACTAGCTGGATTGCTTTCTAATAAATTGGGACAAATACTTAAAAAGAAGATATTAAAGAAGACATTGAAGAAAATATTAATCAGCTTCAACGAGGCAAACTTAATTGCTTTCGATTCAATTCGAAGTTTGGCAAACGGGATGGATGTAAAGGCATCCAAGGCCAAAATAATGGCAATCCACTGAATGTATTCGGGATGGTTTTGATAATCCATCCACTGCGCAATCGTATCAGAAAAGGTTAGAACAACCAATAAAAAAGATGCTGAAGTAAGGAAAAGCGAAACCAATGTATTGGAATAAACTTGCTCTTTGTTCTTTTTATCGGAAGCATATCGGAAAAAACCTGTTTCCATTCCGTAAGTTAAAATAACCAGCAAAAAAGCCATGTATGCATACAAATTGGTAACAATACCAAATTGATCGGTCAGGAAAACATGCGAATAATAAGGAACCAGCCACCAATTGATAAAGCGGCCAACAATACTGCTCATTCCGTAAATAGCAGTTTCTCCGGCAAGTTTTTTAAATGAATTCAAATCGAACAAATTTTTTCAAAGATAGAGATTCATAAATGTTTTTTTTCATTCAAAAAGATTTTGTTTGATCTGAGTTCTTTCAAACTTTATGTATTTTTAAAAACTCAAAATAAGGTCACGGACCTATTTGATATTCTCGGTTTCGCTTCTATCACAAATTGTTAAAGACTCGAAATATGACATTAAATTATTCGCACTACTTAAAGCTCACATAAAATGAAGTTGAAATTTTTTCTTTTAACACTAATAACGACACTTTTTATCGGTTGTACTTCGTGCTCCAATACACCAAAAAGGTCGCGAAAACCTGTAGCTAAAATTACCATTCAACCCAGAGCCAATAAGCATGTTTATGGTGACTCTATTACAATTTCAATCAGTATTAAAAACAAAGATGGCGAGCTGAAAGATTCAAAGCTTTATATTGACAATGAACTGATTACAACCAGTAAACAACTGGATTTTTCATATTCAATTACTGAGCTGAATGAGCTTGGGAAACATAACATCAAAGTATTGGCTACCAAAACCGATGGAGTAGAAGGTGTTACCTTTAAAACCTTTGAAGTGGTTTCCGATATTGTTCCTGAAAATTACGGTTACGAAGTAGTAAAAACTTATCCTCATAACATCGAACATTTTACACAGGGACTCGAAATTCACGACAACAAATTTTACGAGAGTACAGGGGAAAATGGAAAATCAGGTATTTTTCAGTTTGACTTAAAAACTGGAAATGTGTTAAAATCATTTCACATGGAAGATCAATACTTCGGTGAAGGAATTACCATTTTAAAAGATAAAATTTACCAGCTCACCTATAAAGCTCAAAAAGGATTCGTTTACGATTTAAATTCTTTTGCGCGTGTCGATTCCTTTATTTACAACACTTCGGAAGGTTGGGGATTAACCCATGATAATACCTATTTGATTAAAACAGATGGCTCAGAATTTCTTCATTTTATGGATCCGGAAACATTTGAAGTTGTAAAAAAAATTCAGGTTTTCGATAACAAAGGACCTGTGAAATATTTAAATGAATTGGAGTTTCATAACGGAGAGCTTTACGCCAATATTTGGACAACTAACAAAGCGGTAAAAATCGATCCTAAAACAGGTAAAGTACTGGCTAATATCAATTTTGAAGGTTTATTATCAGTCCTTGTTAATTCAGATGTTGATGTATTGAACGGCATAGCCATTCATCCTGATAATGGAAAAATGTATATTACCGGCAAGCTTTGGCCAAAGCTTTTCGAAGTTAAACTTGTTAAAAAAGACTAGGCGAATCGCTATTTCCGTAATTGACTTTTCCTAGATGCTTGTAGGCACGTTCAGTTACTTCACGTCCACGAGGTGTTCGTTTGATGAATCCTTCCTTAATTAAAAAAGGTTCGTAAACCTCCTCAATCGTTCCCGAATCTTCGCCCACAGCTGTCGATATCGTGGAAATACCAACCGGTCCACCTTTAAATTTATCGATAATAGTTGTCAAAATTCTATTATCCATTTCATCCAATCCATGCTTATCGATATTTAAAGCTTCGAGCGAGAAACGTGTAATTTCCAAATCAATTTTACCATTGCCTTTCACCTGAGCAAAATCTCGCACACGACGAAGCAAAGCATTGACGATACGGGGAGTACCACGACTTCTGCCCGCTATTTCTAGCGCAGCTTTTTCATTGATTTCTACATTCAATATTTTGGCCGATCGTTTTACAATCCCCGTTAAAATACTCAAATCGTAATATTCAAAATGCGAGTTAATTCCAAAGCGTGCTCGTAGCGGACTTGTCAATAATCCGGATCGGGTAGTAGCTCCAATAAGCGTAAATGGGTTTAACTCCAATTGAATTGAACGTGCACTAGGGCCTTTATCAATGAGTATATCAATTTTGTAGTCCTCCATAGCCGAATACAAATATTCTTCAACAATGGGGCTTAAACGGTGTATTTCGTCGATAAACAGCACATCACTCTCCTCCAAATTAGTCAAAAGCCCGGCCAAATCACCTGGTTTATCTAAAACTGGTCCCGAAGTTAGCTTTAAACCTACTCCTAATTCATTGGAAATAATATTCGATAAAGTCGTTTTTCCTAATCCGGGTGGTCCGTGTAGTAAAACATGATCCAAAGCTTCACCACGCATTTTTGCGGCTTGTACAAAAACCTTCAGATTTTCTACAATTTTCTTCTGACCTTTAAAATCATCAAAAGTCAATGGACGCAAACGCTTATCCAAATCAAAATCTTTCTCTGGAAAAGATTCGTCGTGAAGATCAATGGGATCGGACATAAAACTACGATTTTCTAAACGAACAAATATAGCTTTATTTCATGAAGAGTAGGAAGATCAAGCTTATTTTACAATTTCGAGTTCCTGAAAAATTTGATTTAGCTTTTCAATGTCAAACGGTTTCGCCATAAAATCATCCATACCATAGGAAATACATTTTTCACGATCATTGTCCATGGTATTCGCTGTAAGTGCAATAATTGGTGTTCGCGTGTCTGCCTTCATCTCATTTTCCAGTTCCCTTATTTTGACCGTGGCTTCTAATCCATCCATTACTGGCATCATAATATCCATCAAAACAACGTCGTACTTGCCTTCTCTGAATTTATCAATAGCTTCCAATCCATTATTCGCGATTGTAACATCGTGTTTGTATTTTTTCAAACTAAAAGTTACAATCCTCTGATTAAGCACATTATCCTCTACAAGCAATATTGAAAGTTTCTCCTCCATCAAATATTTATTTAAGCTCTGTAAAGTTAATCCTTAAATTAGACAAAAGGAAACCCGTTTTTTCTGAAGAATTGGTTAACCATTCTATTAATATTAAATATTTAAAGTTTAAAAAGAAGATGATTATAATAATAGGCTGTTGATTACATGTATAATTTTTGAGGCGAATGCTTGTTTCATATCGAAAGCGATTGTTGTTGTAGAGTTATCCACCATCTTTACACATAAATTAGCTTTGATAATCAAATTTATACAGATTTAATTAACAATCGTTAATAGCAGTTTATATTGAATTCTTATTCGGTTAACATGGACTTAAACTTGTTCATAATTTGAGGATCGAATCTCAAAAAGAAATCTTGTATGGGAGGTAAAAAATGATAAGCGAAATTAGATTCCTGATTTAAAAATATAATTTTGCTTTTTTGTTTGTTATCAATTAACAAGAACTGAAAAGTAATTAACAATCTTTGGTAAATTTAACAGACTTAATATTAACGCTTTAATATTTATGACCGAAAGCTACAAACAGCTTGTTGATAAGCTCAATTCTTACATCAAAAAGTATAACTTTTATCAATTTTTAAAAGGATTAATTTACTTTATAATATTGATAATCAGTTACTATACCGTTATTTCAGTGGTGGAGTATTTTAGCTATTTGTCGTCAGCAGTACGCACATTCATCTTCTTTTTTACTTGTTTGTTGTTGGTGGGAATCGCCGTTTTATTTTTTATCATCCCTTTATTTCGGTTGATTGGCTTACTAAAAGGAATTAGTCATAAGCAAGCTTCAGTATATATTTCACAGTATTTTCCGGAAATACAAGACCGGTTACTAAATATTATAGAGCTGGAAGAAATAGGAGAGGAGACCGATCAAAAATTGGTTTGGGCGAGTATTGATGAAAAAATAGGGAAAATTAATTCAGTCCGTTTTTCTGATGCTATTTCTTATAAAGGGGTCAGAAAAATTATTGCAGTGTTTGTTTCAACATTGACAATCGCTTTTTTATTAGCAAGTGTATTTCCGGGATTATATATTGAAACCTCAGAGCGTTTAATTGCCTATAATCGAGAATTTGTAAAACCATCACCTTTTGATTTTGAAGTACTTAACGATAGTCTTCAGGTTAAAAAGGGAGATCGGTTAACCATTAAGGTGGAGTGCAAAGGGAGGGAGTTGCCTGAAGTGATGTACGTGAATATAGCAGGTTCTAATTTTATGATGAGTAAGAATGAACAAGTGTTTTCTTATGAGTTCGAACACGTCAACAATAGTTTTCCAATTTATTTTACTGATTTAAATTTTCGGTCTGGCGACTATTCAATAGAAGTGTTGCCTGCTCCTTTGATTTCAAATTATACCGTTCAGATTGAACCACCGGCATATACCGGGTATGAAGTAACCGAAGAAAATATGCTGGGGGATTTGGAGGTGCCTTATGGTTCAACTATAACTTGGAAGTTTAATACCGCTGATACTGATTCCTTATTTTTTACGGTGAATGGTGAATCTCACAAAGCACAGTTGGTTGGTCAGAATTATGAGTTTGAATACCAGGTTCGGGATAAGGCAAATTACTCGATATCGCTTAAAAACGAGTATTTTAATTATCAGGATTTGCTGAGCTTTTCAATAGAGGTGATCCCTGATTTATATCCCGAAATTAAAGTCGTTCAATTAAGAGATTCAACTGATTTTACTCGTTTCTATTTTAAAGGAAATATTGGCGATGATTATGGCTTTCATGCGTTGAATTATCATTTGGTGATTCATGAAAATGACAGCATTATTGAGCTACCAATTGTAAAAAATTTAAGCAAACAAGATTTTTATTATACATACGATTTTAGTGATTTAGCTCAACAGGCCGATCACGTAGATTATTATTTTTCGGTTTCGGACAACGATTACTTTCATAATTACAAAGAAACCAGTTCTGAAATTTTTCAATTTGTTTTCCCTTCTGAGAATGAATTGGACAAGATGGATGATCAAAATTTTGAGGACATGGAAAGCCTAATGGAAGAGAGCTTTAAGTTGAGTAATGAAATTCAGCAGTCAATTCAGGAATTGAAGTTTAAAAGCTTGAGCGAGAAATCTTCCAATTGGGAAAAGCAGCAATTAGTATCCGAAATTTTAAATAAGAAAAAGCGATTGGAAGATGTTTTGAATCAGGTTCAGCAAAAGAATAAAGAGATGAATAATATGAAAAATTCATTCTCGGATGAGAAAGCTGAAATGGTTGAAAAGCAAAAGCAAATTGAAGAATTACTGGAAGATGTTTTCAACGATGAGCTAAAAGAACTATTTGAAGAATTTAATAAGTTAGCTGAGGAGTTTGACCAATCGAAGTTTGATGAGCTTTCTAATAAATCAGAGATGTCGATGGATGATCTTTCGAAGCAGTTGGAAAGAAACTTGCAGATGCTGAAGCGCATGAAGGTTGAGCAGAAAGTTGAAGATGTGATAGAAACATTAACAGAGCTGGGGCAAAAGGAAAAGGAAAATGCTCAGCAATTGGACGAGCAACGGAATTTTGAAGAAACCTTGTCAAAAGAGAATGATAACCAAGAACAGTTAGAGCGGATTAGTGAAGATTTAGAGAAGGCGCTCGAGCTGAATGAAACATTGGATAAGCCGATGAATTTACACTCGATGGACCGGGAGTTTGACGATATTAATACGAACTATGATGAAATAGGAGAGAACTTGGATCGTAAGCGAAAAAGCAAAGCTGTGGAGGAAATAAAAAATAATTCACAAAGTTTTGAGAGTGCTTCCTTTATGCTTAATCAGATGTTGGCGGTGAATCAGCAGAAACAAAGTATGGAGAATATACGCGATCTTCAACAAATTCTCGATAACCTGATCTATTTATCTTTACATCAGGAGCAATTACATGACGAAATTCGTGTGATTGATGAAAGCGATCCGCGTCTCTCAACGGTAAGAATAGAACAAGATCGGTTGATTGGTCAGAGCAAGGTGGTTAAAGATTCTTTGTATGCATTAGCTGCGCGAACACCTGAAATAAGTAGTGTTGTAAGCAAGGAATTGGTGAGCCTGGAACTGGCCATGAGTAAGGCTGTAGACGAGCTCGAAGAAAGTCGGTTGAGCACCGCTCTCCGAAATCAGCAAATGGCAATTACAGCAGCTAACAATATGGCGTTGTTCTTAAACGAGGCACTTGAGAATCTTCAAAAGCAAATGGCTAATTCAATGCCCGGAGATCAACAGTGTGATAAACCAGGTTCCGGGAAAGGGGAAAATTTAAATATGCTCAAGCAATCGCAACAAAACTTGAAACAGCAATTGCAGCAAATGATTGAGCAAATGAAAAGTGGTCAGTCGGGAAATATGAGCAAGGAAATGGGACAAACCTTAGCTCAGCAGGAGATGATGCAGCAAATGATTCGCGATTTGATGATGAACTCTGATGTAGGGAGCGCAGCCAAAGAACAGTTAAAGCAAATTAACCAGTTATTAGAGATGAATAATATTGATTTGGCGAACAAAAATATTACGACTTCAATGATCAACAGGCAGAATATGATTTTAAATAAGTTGTTGAAAGCTGAAAAAGCTGAAATGGAGAGAGATGTAGATGATGAAAGGGAGTCGAAGACAGTTGATGAGAGTTTTTATAGTAACCCAATTGAATTTTTTGAGTATAAAAAACAGGATAAGGAGTTTATTGATGATATTCAGCGTAATAATTTTCAGTTGCGGATTTTTTACGACAAAAAGTATAAGGACTATCTAAACAAACTAATCGAGGAAAATTGAAGCGAGCGCATAGTATACCATCTCATTTAACCTATTTGTATGATGTGGAGACTTTTCTGCAAACTTTCATTAAAGAAGCAGGTCTGTCTGATATACAATATGGTTCGATCGTTTTGAGTGTTTGCGAATCAGTGAATAATGCCATTACTCACGGAAATCGGCATGATATTAATAAAAAAGTTGATATTAGGTTAGAGTGTTGCGAACAGGAATTGAAGATTGAAATAGAAGACCAGGGAGATGGGTTTGACGTAGATAGTATTCAGGATCCGACAGAAGTGAAAAATTTAAAAAATGAACGGGGACGGGGAATCTTCATTATTCGTAATTTAGCCGACGAAGTTAGATTCGAGAATAATGGATCGTTAGTGAAAATTAAATTTAAACTGAGCAGTGAGCATCAACTTTTACTTTGAGGATGTTGAAGAGTTTCAACTAGACTTACCAAAATCCGGGGATTGGATTAAAAATACCATTTTAAATGAAGGAAAACAAAGCGGAGAAATCAGCTTTGTGTTTTGTAGTGATGACTATTTATTGGACATTAATCGTCAGTACCTGGATCACGATTATTATACGGATATCATTACCTTCGATTACGTGGAAGGCAATTTGATATCCGGCGATGTTTTTATCAGTATAGATCGCGTTAAAGAGAACGCCGATGTTTTTAAGGTCAGCTTTGAAAATGAGCTAAACAGAATCATCATTCACGGTGTTTTACACTTACTTGGATATAAAGACAAAGATTCAAAGCAAAAAGAGGTAATGACCGGTAAAGAGGATTATTATCTTCAGAAGTTTTAGTCTTTTCATATTCAAGCTTTTCTATTAATTTTGCCGTCTAAATTTTTTTATGATGTTACCATTTTATGACGTAATAGTAGTGGGAGGTGGGCATGCCGGATGCGAAGCCGCAACGGCAGCAGCAAATTTGGGATCGAAAACATTGCTCATAACCATGGACATGGGTAAATATGCTCAAATGTCCTGTAATCCTGCAATTGGAGGTATTGCTAAAGGCCAAATTGTTCGGGAAATTGATGCCTTGGGAGGACAAACCGGAATTGTAGCTGATATGTCATCCATTCAGTTTCGAATGTTGAATCGGTCAAAGGGACCTGCTATGTGGAGTCCTCGCGTGCAAAGCGATCGGTTTCGCTTTTCCGAATACTGGAGAAATATATTAGAAAATACGGATAATTTAGATTTGTGGCAGGATGCGGTCATTCATCTTGTAATTGAGGACGGCGTCGTAAAAGGTGTCCAAACTAAAATTGGTGTTGAGTTTCAATCCAAGACAGTGATTTTGACTAACGGAACCTTCTTAAATGGTTTGATGCATATTGGCCAAGCGAAGATGGAAGGTGGTCGGATAGGAGAGTCTGCAGCTTATTTTATTAGTGATCAGCTGCGGGAAGCCGGCTTTAAAACCGGACGATTGAAAACCGGAACACCAGTTCGAATTGATGGACGCTCTATTGATTTTTCAAAGCTTACCGAGCAGGAAGGAGACGAGGGATATTATAAATTTTCCTATTTTCCTGAAATAAAATCGAAGTTGAAGAAGCGTAGTTGCTGGATTACTTATACATCTCCGGAAGTTCATAAGGCGTTGGAAGAAGGATTTGAAGATTCTCCTATGTATGACGGTACTATTCAAAGTACAGGTCCTCGTTATTGTCCGAGTATTGAATCGAAATTGGTAACTTTTGCAGCAAAGCAACAACATCAATTGTTTCTTGAGCCGGAAGGTGAAACAACGCATGAGTTCTATTTAAACGGCTTTTCGTCGTCGTTACCATGGCAGGTACAGTATAAAGCGTTGCGCTTGATAGAAGGTTTTGAAAATGCGAAAATTTACCGCCCGGGATACGCCATCGAATACGACTATTTTGATCCAACACAGTTGTACCATACTTTGGAAACAAAGTATATCACGAATTTGTATTTTGGTGGTCAGATTAATGGCACTACAGGATATGAAGAAGCGGCGGCGCAAGGAATTATGTCTGGGATTAATGCTCATTTAAAGGCGCATAATAAGCCCGAATTTACATTAGGCAGGAACGAGGCTTACATTGGCGTGTTGATCGATGATTTGGTTACAAAAGGAGTCGACGAGCCTTATCGTATGTTTACTTCGAGAGCTGAATATCGAATCTTATTGCGACAAGATGATGCTGATGTAAGGTTAACTCCAAAAGCATTTCAACTCGGATTAGCTTCAAAAGAGCGGTTGGATTTGCTGACTGAAAAAATCAGATTGCGCGATGAGATTATAGAATTTGTTTCTAATTTTTCGATTAAACCACAATTTATAAATGAGGTTTTGGAGGCGAAAAACACCTCCCCTTTGAAACAGGGAGTGAAACTAAAAGATATCATTTCGCGGCCTCAAATTTCTATTTTTGATGTGATAGAACCGGTCACACCGTTCAAAAAAATGCTTCAAGTTATTCCCGAAAATCGATATGAGGAAATCGTGGAATCAGCTGAGATTTTGATTAAATATTCAGGCTATATAGAACGTGAAAAATTAATGGCTGAGAAGTTCAAACGGCTCGAAAATATCAACATTGAGGATAAATTTGACTACGAAAGTATTCACACAATATCAACAGAGGCACGGCAGAAACTGACTCGGATTAAGCCACAGACTATTGGGCAGGCCAGTCGGATTTCCGGGGTGAATCCATCGGATATCAATGTGCTTTTAGTCATGCTAGGACGCTAATGTTCCACGTGGAACAAAAAGATAAAATCAACTTATGAATTTAAAAGAAACCATCAGGGATATTCCTGATTATCCGGAAAAGGGGATTAATTTTAAGGATATTACGACCATGTTGAAAGAGCCAGAAGCTTTTAATTATGTCGTTGATCAAGTGCATGAGAACTTCAAAAATAAGGGAATTACCAAGATTGTTTCATTGGAATCTCGTGGATTTATCGTGGGTGGGGCAGTAGCTTATTTGCTGAAAGCTGGTTTTGTTCCGGTGCGTAAAAAGGGAAAATTACCCGCCGAAACAATACAAGAATCCTATGAGCTGGAATATGGTTCTGATGTGATTGAGATGCATGCTGATGCCTTGAATGAAGATGATGTTGTTTTGATTCACGACGATCTTTTGGCTACCGGAGGAACTGCTTTGGCAGCTCTGAATTTGGTGCAAAAAATGAATGTGAAAAAAGTCTATTTTTCCTTTATTTGCGATTTGAAATTTATTGCCAACGGAAAGAAAAAGCTACTTTCAAATTACGAAACTCATACCCTGGTTGAGTATTAAAATTTCTTTGTGAAGTGAAATATTCATCCGTAAATAGAAATATTGAAGAGCTGAAAAAGCAGGTTTCGGTGCTTCCCGATAAGCCTGGAATTTACCAATATTTCGACAATACGGGGAAGATTATTTATGTAGGCAAAGCGAAAAGCCTCAAGAAAAGAGTCTCGTCTTATTTTTCAAAAAATCATGAAAATAGAAAAACAGCATTGCTTGTTCGGGCAATTGCTGACATTAAACATTTGGTAGTAGAGACGGAGCAAGATGCCCTTTTGTTGGAAAATAACCTCATCAAAAAATACCAGCCGCGGTATAATATCCGGTTAAAAGATGATAAAACCTATCCCTGGATTGTAATCAAAAATGAGCCGTTTCCACGCGTTTTTCAAACCCGAAATGTTATTCGCGACGGGTCACAATATTTTGGTCCGTACACTTCGGTAATGACTGTCCGAACATTACTTGAACTTTTCAGAAAGCTATATAAACTTCGCACCTGTAAATACAATCTTTCAAAGGAAAATATCAATAGTGGAAAACTAAAAGTGTGTCTGGAATATCACATTGGAAATTGTTTAGGACCGTGTGAAGGATATCAAGCGGAAGAAGATTACAAAAAATATATCGACGAAATTCGCGATATTTTGAAAGGAAATATTGCGATCGTGATCAACTATTTGCGAGAGTTGATGCAGCGATATGCTGAGAATTTTAAGTTTGAAGAGGCGAATGAGGTTAAGGAGAAGCTGCATATTTTAGAGAAATTTCAGAATAGATCAACCGTTGTTAGTTCAACAATTACTGATGTGGATGTTTTTTCAATTGATGTGGTGGAGAAAGCTGCGTTTGTAAATTACCTAAAAGTGATTAACGGTGCCATTGTGCAAACCTATACGACTGAAATAAAAAAGGCGCTGGACGAGTCAAAAGAGGAGCTGTTGGAGTATGCAATTGTCGATATCCGACAAAAAATATTTTCAAATGCCAAAGAATTGTTAGTTCCATTTCAGCCTGAATTTGAAATGGAAAACGTCAATTTTAAAGTTCCGGTAAGAGGAGATAAGAAGAAGTTACTGGATTTATCACTTCGAAATGCGAAGTATTTTAGACTCGAAAAAGAGAAGCAGCAAATTTTAGCCAAGCCTAAAGATAACACCAAGCGTATTCTGGAAACAATTAAAAAGGATTTGCAATTGAAAGAATTGCCGGTTCATATTGAGTGTTTCGATAATTCGAATTTACAAGGATCGAATCCGGTTGCTGCTTGTGTGGTTTTTAAAAATGGCAAGCCTGCAAAAAAGGAGTATCGCCATTTTCACGTAAAGACGGTGGAAGGGCCAGACGATTTTGCATCAATGCAGGAAATTGTTTACCGCCGCTACAAGCGATTGATTGACGAGGAAAAATCATTGCCGCAACTAATTATTATTGATGGAGGAAAAGGGCAATTGGGAATGGCACTGAATGCCCTAGAACAATTAAATTTAAGAGGAAAGATTTCAATAATCGGAATTGCGAAGAAATTGGAAGAAATATTTTTCCCGGGAGATTCCGTTCCGCTATATTTAGATAAAAGTTCGGAAAGTTTAAAAGTGATTCAATTTGCTCGGGATGAAGCTCACCGTTTTGGAATTACTTTTCATCGTCAATTGCGTTCGAAGAATTTTATTAAATCGGAACTGGAAGAAATTCCCGGGATTGGGGATAAGACCGTTCAGTCACTTTTGAGGCAGTTTAAAAGCCTTGAGAATTTAAAAAATCAACCCTATGATACAGTTGCCAAGGAAATAGGCGATTCTAAGGCCGTTAAAATATTCAATTATTTTAAGCTAAAGCGCTGAAATAGAAATTTGTATTCTTTAAATGTCCCCAAAAAAGCGATACCCGTTTTGAAATCAATCTAGATCAATTTCTGTACTTTTCGTCTTCATTTAATAGTCCGAGGTAAGAATAGTACCGACTTTCAGCAATTTCACCTTCCTGAACATATTTTTTGACTTCGCAACCCGGTTCGTGAGTATGGGTGCAATTGTAGTATTGACATTTTTCGAGCAACTTAAAAATTTCTGGAAAATAATGAGAGATTTCTTCTTTTTCCATTTCCAGCAAACCAAAACCTTTTATTCCTGGTGTGTCAATAATGTAACCTCCAAAACTCAATTCAAACATTTCAGAAAAAGTAGTTGTGTGTTTCCCTGTTTGATGATAGTTTGAGATTTCGCGGGTTTTTAAATTTAGTTTGGGTTCAACGGTATTAATCAAGGTTGATTTTCCAACACCGGAATGACCGGCGAAAACGTTGGTTTTATTTTCCATCCAACTTTTTAGCGTATCCATACCAATATTCTTTTTGGTTGACGTTTTTAAACAACGGTAACCAATATTTTGGTACAACTCGATCAATTCATCCAAATGCTTGGTCTGATCAATGTGGTAACGGTCAATTTTGTTAAAAATCAAAGTGCAGGGAATACGATAAGCTTCTGCAGAAGCTAAAAACCGGTCAATGAACGTAGTGGTTGTTACCGGATAATTAATAGTTATCACAAGGAATGCTTGATCAATATTAGCAGCAATAATATGCGATTGTTTCGAAAGGTTAGGCGATTTACGAATAATATAGTTTTTTCTTTCTACTATTGTAGTAATCAGACCATTGATTATGTTTTTGTTGTCTTCTGATTGTTCTTCAACCATTTTGTATTCAACATGGTCGCCCACTGCAATCGGATTGGTACTTTTAATCCCTTTCAACCGGAAGTTTCCTTTGATTTTGCATTCCACTTTCTCACCGTTTTCTGATTGTACGGTGTACCAGCTGCCTGTCGATTTTATGACAATTCCTTTATTCAATTTCTGCGATTTTTATAGTGAAGAATGTTTATCTTTCGATCTGTAAGATAATTCAAAATTAAGAAAAATTGTGAAACGTATTTTAAGCTACAATGTGAATGGCATTCGGGCAGCCATAAAAAAGGATTTTATGGGGTGGTTAAAGAACGAAGATCCGGATATTATTTGTTTGCAGGAAACTAAAGCTCAACCTGTTCAAATGAGTGAGGAGGCTTTTGCGGAAATGGGTTATCAGATTTATGCTCATTCGGCCGTAAAGAAAGGATATAGTGGCGTTGCCATTCTTTGTAAGGAAAAACCGGATCATGTGGAGTACGGAATAGGAAACGAAAAGTATGATACAGAAGGAAGGGTGATTAGAGCCGATTTTGGCGATTTAAGCGTGATAAGTGCGTATTTCCCGTCGGGAACTACCGGAGGCCCCAGACAGGCTTATAAAATGGATTTTCTGGCCGATTTTCATGCTTATTTAAATGAACTGAGGAAAACACGTCCAAATTTGGTTATTTCAGGCGATTACAATATTTGTCGATTGTGGATTGACATTCATAACCCTGAAAAGCAGCACAACACATCCGGCTTTCTGCCCGAAGAAAGGGAATGGTTTCAACAATTTGTTGATGATGGTTATTGTGATAGTTTTCGTGAGATTGTTCAAGAGCCCCATCAATACTCGTGGTGGAGTTATCGGGCCGGATCGCGGGCACGAAATAAGGGCTGGCGGATTGATTATCATATGCTAACCGAACCTCTGAAAAGCACTATTTTAAATGCTGGAATACTGGCGCAGGTTGTTCATTCAGACCATTGTCCGGTTTGGCTTGAACTGGATGTTTAGCGATGAAATGTTTCACGTGGAAACAGGACGAATTTAGTTGAAGGGTGCTGGTCACAGTCGTACTGAACTCGTTTCAGTAACAGTTTTAATTTCGAATAAGGTTTCATAAAATATGCTGAAATCAATTCAATATGGCTCTTAGTTGCCTTTTGAAAAATGCGTAAACTTTATCAAAAAGTTAAATAAATTGCTTATTCCCAATCTAAAATAATTTTTCCACAGCTTCCATCTTCCATAATGTCAAATGCGTTTTGGAAATCATCGGCTTTCATCCGGTGGGTAATTACAGGCATAATGTTTAAGCCCGATGTCAGCATCATTTCCATGTGGTACCAGGTTTCATACATTTCGCGACCGTAGATACCTTTCAGCGTCAGCCCTTTAAAAATAAGTTTGCTCCAGTTGATTTGGGTATTTTCAGGAAGTAGCCCAAGCAATGAAATTTTTCCGCCATTGTACATGTTTTCTACCATATCTTTAAAAGCGATGGGAGAGCCACTGCATTCCAAGCCGATATCGAAACCGGCCACCATTCCCAGACTGCCCATGGCATTGTGAATACTTTCTTTAGTTGGATCGATAACTTTGGTGGCGCCCATTTTTCGGGCTAGATCACGGCGGTAACTGCTCAGGTCGGTACCAACAATATTTCGGGCCCCGGCGAATTTGCTCACCGCAGTTGCCATTGCTCCAATAGGGCCTCCAATGCCGGTTATTAGCACATCTTCGCCTAAAAGAGGGAAGGAGAGAGCTGTGTGTGTTGCATTGCCCAACGGGTCCATAATGGCCATGATTTCGTCAGGAATGGAAGGATCCACTTTCAATACGTTTTTGTCCGGTACGGAAATGTATTCAGCAAAACCGCCATCGCGTTGAACTCCAATTCCAAGTGTATGATCACAAATATGCTGACGACCCCGACGACAATTACGGCAAAATCCACAGGAAATATGACCTTCAACAGTGACTCGTTCACCCACGTGAACACGATCAACTTCTGAGCCTGTTTCAACGACTTCGCCCATATATTCGTGGCCAATGATTACCGGTGGTTTAATTGTGTTTTGTGCCCATTTATCCCATTTATAAATATGAAGATCAGTGCCACAAACAGCAGCCTTCTTTATTTTGATTAAGACATCGTTGTGACCAACTTTAGGCATCGGAACCTCTTCCATCCAAAGACCACGTTCGGGTTTACTTTTTACGATTGCTTTCATAAATAATCCCTTGATTTTGCCTAGCAAGTTAGTGCAATTTGAAGGGAAAATATAGAATGAATGTCATGTTTGAAGCTCGTTCAATCTCATGTGTTGTCGGCAATGATTGATTGTAAAATATGAGTGGTTTTTGTTTCTCATCAGCGATCTTCTCTCTTGAAAACTGAGTTTTTAAAAGTTTTGCTTTTAGTTTTATCTAAATAATTACAGCGAAAATTGAAATGTTTCGGATAATTAAATCGACTCAATACTTCAAGGCTATTATACGCTATATTATTTTACGGATGGTGCTTTTAGAAGTAGAGTTTTAAAAAACAGCTTACTTTTTCCAGTAAGTAGGTATTTGTCGTGTTTATGATGGTTAATTAGTATTACTTATGTTATTTAGAATGATTATGTTTTAACAAGTATATTTTATGTTTTGAATATAAAAAGGTATTCTTGCATTATTATAATAAATAATATTGAGATAAAAGCTAGATTCTTTTGAAAGAATCTAGCTAATTAAGTATTAATAATAATTGGGAGCTGAGAAGCAACTCATCCTCCCAGAAATTTTAAAATTATGAAAATTTTTAGATTGTTAGCCTATGTGGTGCTAGTTTTGTTAATCTTTAGTGCTTGCCAGAAGGGTAAGTTGCTAGATGACAAGGGATTAGAGATTAAAGAGACGAGTTCTTTTCTTGTTGAAGATCAAATGTTGTCATTCTCTTCTAAAGAAGAAGTAAAGTATGTTGTTAATACTTTCTTGAATGAAGAAAAGCAGATTGAATCATCTTGTTTTATGAGTGAATTGCAAAATGCAAACTTTAGAGCTCTTGTAAAAAATACTGACTTGCTCAAGTCCGCAGAAATTGATGTGTATATAACAGAAGGGTTTGATACGCTAGTTCCTAATAGAGAATTTGCTAGATTGCTTAACTCAAAAGGAGAATTCATGGTGTCTGATACCGTGTATAAGATCACGCCATTTGGAACTTACTATTTTCCTAAATCTCGAAGGGAACGGTTTTATCAGATATATCCTGAATCTAACTCTGGAGATCAGAGCCTAAAGTCAGCTTCAGATAAAGAAGCTCCTCTGGGAACCTTGGTTAGCGATCGGACATACTCAATTGAAGACGACATTTACAGATACGATACATTTTCATCATATCAATTACAGTATTATCCTCCAGAAGATCCAGGTGGCGGTGGTAGTGGTGGCGGTAGTGGTGGTAGTGGAACTACGCCAACCGAGCCAAATTATGATAGCTTTAGAACCTTTAGTTATGGAGCACAAACATGGTTCGGGAGTTTCTTTGAATCAATATTTGGAAGAAACAAAGGTGAAAAAGTTGAATTTGCTTCAGGTAGGAGACGTATAAAGGTAAATTTTTATAATTATAATTATATGGGATATAAGGAATGCGGAGTTACGAGTACCTTTCAGAAGAGAAATTGGTTTGGATGGGACAATAGTAGAGCTGATGAATTGAGAGTAGGGTGGCGCAATGTAAAGCTAGTAGTTACTCCACCAATAGAAATAAGAGCAACCTACCCAGAAAACCCACCCAAGGTAGTCGGTAGAGTACTTGATGACTACGTTCCAGGAAATGATACAAAGCTCTGGAGGATGGTAGAACTTTGGGAGTGGGACGTAACAGATCAATTCAATGATGTAACAAAAGCAGCATTGGACTTAATTAAGGATCTTGGTAAAGGATTAAACAAAGACATTGAAGTTATAAAAAACTATAGAGGTGGAGAAATTGAATATTACTTTGTTTCTGATGAGAAAGTTGGGCAGAATATTGAACAACTAAATCACGTTTTCACGACTGCTTTTAATGCGAATTACAACTTTACGCCTGATGCTATTCTTCCCTCTTCTCTTAAGAGCTATGCTCTTAAGTTAGCTCAACAACAGACTGCTTTAAATTTTGATGTTGATATTCAAACGGGAGAGGTATATGGGTGTGCACGACTTGGTTCAGAATGGAAAGGGATCCGGGTTATTAAGGAGAACTGAAATAGTTAAGAATTAACAAATATAAATGATCATGAAAAAAATACTATTATTGTTATTGATGGGAACAAGTATTATAGCTTTAGCTCAAAAAGAAGAAGTTAAAGTTACCACCAGCAGTCGTATTAATTTCGTTAATCCTGGATTTGATTATGAATTTCCAATTTCGAAGTCATCTTCTATTGATCTAAACGTTGGCATAGGCGTTGGTGGATCATATAAAAATTTAACAAGTATTGAACCTGGATATACAATATTATTATCTCCTTTTTATGATATGCAAATTCGTAACTATTATAACCTCAAGAAGCGTGCTGCCCAAAATAAAAATACTCGCTATAACTCAGCTAATTTTATTGGTATGCGTTTTTTAGGGAGAGGACCAGCGATAGCAAGGAGTAAATCATTTTATAGAACGACAGAAGTTGATTATGCTATTGCTCCGGTTTGGGGAATACAGCGTTCTTTTAATCGGATTCACCTTTTGTTCGATGTTGGTCCATACTTCTATTTCGATTTCAAAGGAAATTCTGGTATTGTGCCTATTATAGAGTTAAATATTGGATATAATCTTTCAAAAAGGTAGATGTCAAGCGTTCAATTAAATAAACAAGGAGGTTTTCTTTTCAGGAAACCTCCTTGTTTATTATAAAATGTGAATGTTTACTGCTTTAATCACTATATGTTTAGTGTTCATGTTCATGAAAGTAGCTGTGCGAAAACTTCACTAATGTACTTCTAAGCTTTTCAATCACTTCCAAATCGGTGCTTTGCTTGGCTTTCATCGAAAACACAAGTAAATGATGTAACAAAGCCAGTTGATTGGTGTATTTTGCATACGCTTCAACATCAGTAGGATCGACCGGTTTAATTCGTTGGTGTAAGAAATATTGACTTACAATGTCCTGAATTTTCGTAGCATGCTCTTCTTTGTTCACCACCCAACGCACCAGCTGGTTGTAATTTTCGTCGCCGGCTTTTGACAGCTCGTTAATCTGGTTCATCGATTTTTCGAGGGTTGTGATGTGCTCCGAAATTTGTTCGATACGGAGAGAGTCGCCATAGATTCCACAAGGAATTTCGCAATGGGCATAACTTTTTAGGTTGAAGGTAATAAGGCTAAGAAATAGCACTAGAATAATTGATCTTTTCATGGTATAATCATTTAAAATTATACCAATAGAACAAGCTGATATCAAAGTGGTTTAAAAAATTAAAACCATTGAAAGAAAAAGCCCACTTTCATGAAAGTGGGCTTTTTCTTGAAAAGTATTGTTTTTTACTTCAATTCCCAACTAAAGCCGTCTTTGGTGTCTTTCACTTCAAAGCCTAATTTGGCCAGTTCATCGCGAATTTTATCTGAGGTGGCCCAATCTTTATTGGCTTTTGCTTCCATGCGTAACTGTAACAATAAATCGATGGCATGCTCATAAGCTTCGTTATTTGAGCTGCTTTGTTCTTCAGCCTTTTTTAAACCGAATAAGTCGAAAACAAAGGTGCTGTATAAGCTTTTAAGTTGTTCCAAATCGTCAGCTGAAATGCTGGCTTTTCCATCAGCAATGGAATTGATCATTTTCACCCCATCAAACAAATGGGCAATGGCAATCGGACTGTTTAGATCATCATTCATTGCCTCGTAGCATTTATTTCTCAAGCTTTTTACGTCAACTGTTGATTCCGCTTTTGCTTCCAGCTTATCCAAAGTTTCAACCGCCTTAAGCAGGCGTTCCATTCCTTTCTCGGCAGCTTGCAAGGCTTCATTCGAAAAATCAAGCGTGCTGCGATAGTGTGCCATCAGCATAAAAAAGCGGATGGTCATTGGATTATATGCTTTTTCCAATAACGGATGCTCTCCGGTGAAAAATTCTTCCAGCGAAATGGCGTTGCCCAACGATTTTCCCATTTTTTGACCGTTGAGCGTAATCATGTTGTTATGCATCCAATAACGCACGGCATCTTTCCCATGGGCAGCTTTTGCCTGGGCAATTTCCGCTTCGTGGTGAGGAAAAGTCAAGTCCATTCCACCACCATGAATATCAAAGGTTTCACCTAAATATTTACAACTCATGGCAGTACATTCGAGGTGCCATCCCGGAAAACCATCGCTCCATTTTGAAGGCCAACGCATGATATGTTCGGGTGAAGCTTTTTTCCAAATGGCAAAATCCAAGGACGAACGTTTTTCATCCTGTCCATCTAACACTCGCGTGTTGCATTGCAGATCTTCAATCTTGCGACCCGATAACTCGCCGTAAGGATAGTCTTTGGCATACTTTGCTACATCGAAATAAACCGATCCATTGCTTTCGTAGGCATAGCCTGCAGCCAATATTTGCTCAACAGTTTGTATTTGTTCAATGATGTGACCGGTTGCACGAGGTTCAATGCTTGGTGGCAAGGCATTCAGCATCTGCATATTTTTGTGGTAGTCGTTCGTGTAAATTTGAACAACCTCCATCGGCTCCAACTCATCCAGTCGGGCCTTTTTTGCAATCTTATCTTCCCCTTCATCCGCATCGTTGGCCAGGTGTCCCACATCGGTAATGTTGCGTACATAGCGAACTTTATAGCCAATGTGTTTCAGGTAGCGAAACAATAAATCGTAAGTAACAGCAGGGCGTGCATGTCCTAAGTGAGCCTTGCCGTAAACGGTTGGTCCGCAAACATACAAGCCAACCTTACCGGGATGAAGAGGTTCAAAAACTTCCTTTTTGCGTGATAATGTATTGTAAATCTGTAGCTGATTTTCCATTGATTCCAGAAATTTGTGCAAAGGTAGAAAATTTCTCCTGAACGGCTGTGCCCTGAACGCCATACAGCAACTCTTGGAATAGCTTATTAATCATTTAATTTTCCGACCATTTTTTTCGGATCAACCCACTTATCAAATTGTTCGGTTGTCAATAATCCCAATTCTACAGCCGTTTCCTTTAAAGTTTTATTTTCGGCATAAGCTTTTTTGGCAATTTTAGCAGCATTCTCATAACCGATGTGTGTGTTCAGTGCTGTTACCAACATCAATGAGTTATTTAAATGCTCTTCAATTCGGGATTGATTGGGCTCAATTCCAACCGCGCAGTTGTCGTTAAAAGCCTGGCAGGCATCGCCCAGCAAAGTAGCTGATTGTAGAAAAGCGTTGATCATGACGGGCTTAAAAACATTCAGCTCGAATTGTCCGTTTGAGCCAGCGATTGTAATGGTGGTATCGTTTCCCATCACTTGAGCGCAGACCATAGTCAATGCTTCCACTTGCGTAGGGTTGACTTTCCCAGGCATGATGGATGAGCCAGGTTCGTTGGCCGGGATGGTGATTTCGCCAATTCCCGAGCGAGGACCGGATGCCAGCAAGCGAATGTCGTTAGCAATTTTCATTAAGCTGACGGCGAGTTGTTTTAACGCCCCATGCGATTCGACAATGGCATCGTGTGCGGCCAGCGATTCGAACTTGTTTTTGGCCGTTATAAAGGGTAGTCCGGTTAAATCAGCAATCGATTTCGCTACTTCTTCGGCATAACCATCAGGAGTATTGAGCCCGGTTCCTACGGCAGTTCCTCCCAAGGCCAATTCTGACAGGTGTGGGAGCGTATTTTTCAGGGCTTTCAAGCCATGATTGAGTTGCGAAACATAGCCCGAAAATTCTTGCCCAAGGGTGAGGGGAGTGGCATCCATCCAGTGGGTGCGGCCAATTTTTACGACCTCCATCATTTGGACCGATTTCTCTTTTAGAATATCTCGCAAAAGTTCAATGTTGGGGATGGTGTGTTCCACTAGCTTTTTATAGGCAGCAATATGCATGGCTGTTGGAAAGGTGTCGTTTGACGATTGCGATTTATTGACGTCGTCATTGGGGTGAATGAATCGGTCACCCTCGCCTAATTTGTTACCGGCCAAAACATGCGCTCGGTTAGAAACGACTTCATTCACGTTCATATTGCTTTGAGTTCCTGATCCGGTTTGCCAAACCACCAGCGGAAACTCATCATCTAATTTACCGGTGATAATTTCATCACACACTTGTTGGATCAAGTGACTTTTTTCTTGGGGTAAAACACCTAGCTTTTCGTTGGTGATGACTGCTGCCTTTTTCAGGTAGCCAAAGGCATGAATAATTTCAATGGGCATACTGGCTGCCGGTCCAATTGGGAAATTCTGAACAGAACGTTGGGTTTGTGCTCCCCAATATTTATCAGCTGGTACGTTTACTTCGCCAAGTGTATCTTTTTCAATTCGATATTTCATAGCAATTGTATTCATTAGTTTCAACTACTACGACACGCGAACCGTTAAGTTTGTTTGATTCTATAGAATCCTGATTTGTTTGAGTGATGGTTTTGCTGATTTTCAGGGAAATGAAAAAATGAGTGGCTTTGTTTTTTCATTCAAAATTGCACCTATATTTGCGGCCAGTTATTTGATGTTTTGAATGAATAGGTTAACGCCTTTAAAAGAGCGGCTCCTTACGAAGAATCAGGAGGAGTACCAGGTGAAATACAACTATTTGAAATTCCCGTCACCGGAAGAAGCAGCGACTGCTATGCAAGAACGACAAGCAATTTTGTCGGTTATTGAAAGCAGGGTCAAGTGGGGATTTCATAAAAGCAAAGTCGATGTTTCGAAGCTTTCGAAAGGTTGTCAGCTTTGTGGAGAAGGACAATGGTCTTGCCTCTTTATCAATAATTTGTGTAACGGGAAATGTTTTTATTGTCCTACGCAACAGTCTGATATGGGCCAGCCGGAGACGAACACACTCCTATTTGATGATCCGCAAACCTATGTCGATTATATTCGTGAATTTGGTTTTAAAGGCGTGAGTATTTCTGGTGGCGAGCCGCTGATTTCATTCGAAAAGAGCCTGTCGTTTGTGGCAGCAGTTAAAAACGCCTTTGCCGATGAAGTTTACGTTTGGATGTATACCAATGGGATTTTGTTAACTCCGGAAAAAGTAGAGGCATTAAAAAGTGCCGGGTTAAATGAAATTCGTTTCGATATTGGTGCTACCGATTACAAGACTGACCAACTGAAGTTAGCTGTTGGGCGAATTCCCGTAGTGACCGTTGAAATACCGGCTGTTCCGCACGAAGAAGAATTGCTGAAGCAAAAAATACGAGAGTTGAAGGATTTAGGCGTGAATCACCTGAATTTTCATCAAATGCGGCTGACTCCCTACAATTTTAATAAACTGATTGAACACGATTATACCTACTCGCATGGTGAAAAAGTAACCGTGATGGATTCTGAATTGACAGCGTTGCGATTGATCCGTTTTTCGTTGGATGAAGGCATTGATCTGCCGATCAACTACTGTTCGTTTGTTTATAAAAACAGGCATCAAAAGTCGGCCAATCGTCAAAAACATGCTTCCATCGTAAAATACTCCTGGGAAGAAATCACCGGAAATGGGTTCATCCGAAATCTCTTTGTTAAAGTGAAAGCTGATGATCATCATTCAATTCAGAAACAATTTGAAAATGAATTGGCTGAAGGAAAAATGGCTTTTAGTTCGTCCATTAATCGGCTCGACTTTCACGAAGGACAACTGCAGGCGGTAAAATCGTTGCAATTGCCTTTATTTATTGAATACCATGTTAGCCAGATTTTTCCACAGGCAACCGGATTAAACGATTTTCAGACCATTTATCTAAATGAAGATAGTGAAGTTGTTGTTGAACGTCGGCCGGCAACTTTACCCATTGAATTGGATGCACAAAAGCTGGAAGTAGTTGAAAAATTACTGAGTGGAGAAATTCAATATTCTGAAATAGAAGATGCACAGACTCAGCAAATCATGACTTTCGAAATTATCCCGGCGGGACTAGGGGATTATTATTAAATCACCTTGATCAACTCCTCTTTTTGCTTGGTTAAGTAGCCAAAAACGGATGTGTTGAGTTCGTTTTGTTCCAGGATGGCTTTCACTTCATCCAATGAACTTTCCTCTACCGCAAGTAATAGCCCGCCAGAAGTTTGAGGATCGCAAAGTAGCAACTTGTCATCTTCCGACTTTAACTTTACGCGGCAACCATAACTGTCCCAATTGCGATGAGTACCACCGGGTATGCAGTCTTGCGCTATGTATTCGGCCACTTCAGCAAAGCGTGGAATTTTGTCCAGCTCAATTTCTGTTGACAATTTGCTTCCCTCACACAACTCCGTTAAGTGCCCCAACAGTCCAAATCCGGTCACATCGGTCATTGCTTTTAAACCGGGTATTGTGGCTAGTTCGGCTCCAACTTTATTTAGTTTCATCATCGAGTCAGGTGCAATCTGGCTGTGTTGAGCTTTAAGCTTGCCATTTTTTTGAGCAGTGGTCAGAATGCCAACACCAAGTGGCTTGGTTAAAAGCAAGTGGCAACCTTCGGTAGCGGTGTCGTTTCGCTTTAACTCGTTGATGGATACTTGTCCGGTTACCGCCAATCCAAAGATAGGCTCGGGGCTGTCAATACTGTGGCCCCCTGCCAACGGAATGCCCGCTTCGATACATGATTGACGACCTCCATCCAATACCTGTTGAGCAATTTCCGGAGCTAGTTTATTAACCGGCCAGCCCAGAATTGCAATGGCCAGCAATGGCTTTCCACCCATGGCGTACACGTCGCTGATGGCATTGGCTGCCGCAATTTTTCCAAAAGTGAACGGATCATCAACAATGGGCATAAAAAAGTCGGTGGTGCTAATAATGGCCGTCCCGTTTTGCATGTCGTAAACGGCTGCATCATCGCGGCTATCATTTCCCACAAGTAAGTTGGGATGGTCGACTGTAGCCAACTGGCTGTGTAAAATTGTGCCTAAAACTTTGGGTGATATTTTACAGCCACAACCGGCGCCATGGCTATATTGCGTGAGCTTGATTTCGTTCATATTCTTCTACAAATTTTATGAGGATTTGAGCATTTTTCTGCGTATCAATTTTCGAAAGCTTTATTCGATGTACCTTTGTTGGTTTGCGATGTTCAACCCCTTTGTTGTACGCTTTGTCGTAGTATTGAAGCGCAATCTTTGCTACTTCAAAATGATTATTTTCAGCCAGGTAATCATGTGCGAGTTTTACGTTTTGCCCGCCCAGCCTTTTGCTAATGCCTTCAATCGCCGAAGCCAGCAACTCATTTCCATAGGAGGCGTAGTCACCAACTAGAAATTTTGCGCGTTCAGCTTTGGGGATATCAATAAAATAAACCACCTGTTCGCGAATTTGAAGAAAGAGCATAATGGGAATTTTTACTCGCCCAATGCTATGACTTTCGTCTTCAACCCAAATAGCTTTGTTTAAACTAAGTTGACTGAATTCTCGGTGTAGCTTGTTTTCAAATTGCTCGACAGTTGGTTGAGCGACCTCGCCAATTGCACCAAAAGCCGATCCTTTGTGGTGAGCCAATCCTTCCAGGTTGATCACCTGTTGTCCCATCTCTTTTATTTTGTGAAGCAGTTGTGTTTTTCCGCTACCCGTGTAACCTCCAAGTACCCGAAGTCGAAAGGGTTGGTCAAAAAAGTTCAGCACATAATTGCGATAGGCTTTATAGCCTCCGGTAATTACGTATACTTCATCAAAACCATTGCTGTGCAAGTGTTCGGCAAATGCCTGGCTACGCATGCCGCCCCGCCAGCAATGAACGGCAATGGCTGATTTCCCCGCAACTCTTCTGCTTTCGGTAATAAAAAAATCCAGCTTCGGCGTAACGTATTTATAACCCAGTTCAATCGCTTTTTCGCGCGACTGTTGCACGTAAACCGTTCCTACATCTGCTCGTTCTTCATTCGAAAATAGAGCAATGTTGGTCGCTCCCGGAATATGGCCTTTGTCATATTCGCCGGGCGAACGAACATCAATCAGAGGCTGTGGGTGCTCCTGAGCAAAATAATCACCGATGCTGATTTTGGTTATCATGGGTGCAAAAGTAGCTGATTTTTTCGGACTAGCCTGTCGGGCTATTTATCCATTTTGCAGCTTGATGTACTGCCAATTCCAATCTTAAGCCTACTTATTCCTTGATAATTATCACTTTTGACACTACATTTGCATCGATTTATTAAATGTTCCCTGTGATTGGGAATTTGTGGTTATAAAGAAGAGTGGAGAGAACGGGCTCTGTGAAACTCTGGCAACCCTCTGTTAAACAACGGGAACGGTGCCAAAACCCAGCCGGTAACGGAATTATAATTGAAACTAAAATTTAAAAGAGTGAAAATACAATCGAACTTCCATTTCCTGTTGAGCTTCATGCATTTTTCGAACCGATGTATGCGTTGATCAGCGCCATATATTTCCGTTATCTACAAAATAGCTTGGCAGATTGATTTCAAATCATCAGGGCTAAGCTAAATAGAGACAAGACTAACATAAAGAGAAAAATGATTTTTGAACCCAGAACATATCGTAACAGTTTTTCGAAAGAACGCTTTCAGTCGTTTGTAATTACCTGCAATGATTCCGATTTATGGATTGGAGTTGATCCTGCTTCCGATAAAGAAGAGATGAGTGAAGTGGCTTTGAATAAACTCACGGCTATTCAGAACGAACTGGAAGTTTACATTGCTAGGGACGGTTTTTTTAAAAAAAGTTTGAAACCTTGTGACGTACAGGAAAATGCGCCAGATTTTGTCAGGTTGATGGCTCAGGCTGCTGAAAAAGCAGGCGTTGGTCCAATGGCTGCGGTGTCTGGCATGTTTAGCGAGTTGATCGGTAGGGAGCTTTTGGAAAACTTCTCAATCAACGAATTGGTTGTTGTCAACGGAGGTGATACCTACATGAAACTTCAAAATTCGCTGGTAATGACTGTTTTTGCAGGCGAATCGCCACTGTCGGGAATGGTAGGGTTAGAAATTGATGCTGAACAAACTCCACTGGGTATTTGTACTTTTGCTCAGACAGGGCAAAGCCCAATGAATTTTGGAAAGGCCGATGCAGTCATAATTGCTTGTAAAGAAACAGCACTGGCTGATGCATTTACCACTGGGTTTGGTAACCTGATTAAAAAGCCAGCCGATGTGGAGAAAGTATTAAAACGCACGGAACGCTTTGAGGAAATTATCTCGGCTGTGCTGATCTGCGATGATCAGATCGGCATTCGAGGTGAATTTGAAATAAAACTTTTAAGTTGAAAAATGAGGCAAAGTGAGCGGGTGACCCTGAGTCACCCGCTCACTAAAACCCGCCCAAAAAAAATAAGATGACAAAGAAAAACGACATACGCGAAGAACTAAAAAACAGGGTGTTGGTGCTGGATGGTGCCATGGGAACCATGATTCAGAAATACAAACTGGAAGAGAACGATTTTCGAACAGCTGATATGGCTGAATTGACCAATGAAATGTTCGGAAATAACGATATGCTTTCATTAACTCATCCGGAGATTATTCGTGGTATTCATGCTGAGTTTTTGGATGCCGGATCTGACATTTTGGAAACCAATACCTTTAATGCCAACCGCATTTCGCAGGCTGATTATCACACCGAGAATTGGGTGTACAAAATGAATAAAGCGTCGGCTGAAGTTGCTAAAGCAGTGGCTGATGAATACACGCAGAAAGACCCCTCGAAACCGCGTTATGTGGCTGGTGCCTTGGGGCCAACCAATAAAACGTTGTCGTTGTCGCCCGATGTGAATGATCCGGGCTACCGTGCTGCCTCTTTCGATAGTGTGAAAGAAGCTTACCGCGAGCAGCTTGAAGGATTGCTGGATGGGGGCGTTGACTTGTTGTTGATCGAAACCATTTTTGATACGCTGAATGCCAAAGCTGCTCTGTTTGCCGTTGAAGAAGAATTGGAAAAACGAGGAATTCGCCTTCCGGTAATGGTTTCCGGAACAATTACCGATGCCAGTGGACGGACTCTTTCCGGGCAGACGGTGGAAGCTTTCCTGAATTCAATGAGGCACATCGACCTGTTGAGTATCGGCTTGAACTGTTCGTTGGGAGCCAAAGATATGCGTCCTTATTTAGAGGAAATGTCGAAAAAGGCACCGTTTTACATCAGTGCTTATCCGAATGCCGGATTGCCGAACCAATTTGGAGAGTACGACGAAACACCCGAGGAAATGGCTACGCAGGTGAAAGACTTTCTGGATAACCATTTTGTCAATATTATTGGCGGATGTTGCGGCACAACGCCTGATCATATTCGCAAGTTTGCCGGCATTGCTGCTGCGGCCGAACCACATATCAAACAAAAGAATGACGAGTTAACACGATTCAGTGGACTGGAGCCTGTTACGATTACCGAAAACACCAATTTTATGAATATTGGTGAGCGATGTAATGTTTCTGGATCACGTAAGTTTGCGCGCTTAATTCGTGACGAAAAATATGAAGAGGCACTGGCGGTAGCTCGTGCTCAGGTAGAAGATGGTGCCCAGGTGATTGATGTGAATCTGGATGATGCGATGTTGGATGCCAAAAAGGAAATGGTCACCTTTCTGAACTTGTTGATGGCGGAACCTGATATTGCCAAATTACCGGTGATGGTCGATTCGTCGAAATGGGAAGTGATTGAAGCCGGATTGAAATGCTTACAGGGAAAGGCGATAGTGAACTCCATCAGTATGAAAGAAGGCGAGGAGCAGTTTCTGGAGCAAGCCCGCAAAGTTAAACGCTATGGTGCGGCAGTAGTCGTCATGGCTTTTGATGAAAAAGGACAGGCCGACAACTTTGAGCGACGCATTGAAATTTGTGAACGTGCCTACAAATTACTGACTGAAAAGATCAACTTTCCTGCTGAAGATATCATTTTCGATCCCAATATTTTGACTATTGGTACGGGAATGGAGGAGCATAACAATTATGCGGTTGATTTTATCAAGGCGATTAACTGGATCAAAAATAACCTGCCACATGCCAAAACCAGTGGTGGTGTCAGTAATGTGTCGTTTTCGTTCCGTGGAAACAATCTGGTACGCGAAGCCATTCATTCGGTGTTTCTGTTTCATGCCATCAAAGCCGGCCTGGACATGGGAATCGTGAACCCGGGTATGTTGCAGATTTACGATGAAATTCCCAGAGATCTTCTTGAGTATGTTGAGGACTTGGTGATGAACCGACGTCCTGATGCCACGGAGCGTTTACTGGAATTTGCGCAGGATTTGAAAGCGGATCCGAATAAAGTTGTCCGGAAAGATGAATGGCGCGAACTGCCTCTTGAAAAGCGCTTGGAGCACTCGCTGGTAAAAGGATTGCCCGAGTTTATTGAGCAGGATCTGGCCGAAGCATTGCCCCAATATCAGCCAACATTGAATATCATTGAAGGTCCGCTGATGGATGGCATGAACGTGGTGGGCGACCTGTTTGGTTCCGGTAAAATGTTCTTGCCACAGGTGATCAAATCGGCTCGTGTGATGAAAAAAGCAGTGGCTTTTCTGTTGCCTTACGTTGAGGCTGACAAAGCAAAATATAAGAACCAGCAAAGTCGCCAGAAAAAAGTACTTATGGCCACTGTAAAAGGTGATGTGCACGATATTGGTAAAAATATTGTGGGCGTGGTGCTGGGTTGTAACAACTACGAAGTCATTGATTTGGGTGTGATGGTTCCAACCCAAAAAATACTGGAAACTGCCAAAAAGGAAAATGTTGATATTATTGGATTGAGTGGATTGATTACGCCCTCACTTGAGATCATGGCCAGTGTAGCAACCGAAATGGAGCGTCAGAATTTTCATCTCCCGCTGTTGGTTGGTGGTGCTACTACCTCTAAAATTCATACGGCAGTAAAAATTGAACCGAACTATTCTCATCCGGTTATTCACGTGAAAGATGCCAGCCGCACGGTGAATGTTGTAGCGAATTTACTGGCGAATAATGAGGAATATATTCAGTCGGTAAAAGATGAATACGCGAAAATACGGGAGTTCCACAGTCAAAAAAAGAAAAGGGAATACCTGACTTTGGATGAAGCTCGAGCCAATAAATTTCAGATTGATTGGAGTAGAGATGAAATATACAAACCCAAACAAACCGGTATTTTCGAGTTGATCGATTTTCCGATTGAAGAATTGCGCAAGTACATCGATTGGAATTTCTTCTTCTTTGTATGGGAATTGCGAGGCAAATTTCCTGATATACTGGAAGATGAACGCCAGGGAGAGCAAGCTCGAAAAGTCTATGAAGACGCTCAGAAAATGTTGGATGAGATCATCGAAAAGAAAATGATTCAGGCAAACGGAATTTATGGCATTTGGCCGGCTCATTCCGAAGGCGACGACATTGTTTTGTTTGATGATGAAGCACGTGAAAAGGAACTGGGCAGATTCTATCATTTGCGACAGCAGGAAAAGAAACGCGAAGGTTCGCCTAATTTCTGTTTAGCAGATTTTGTAGCTCCCAAGGAAATTGATAAAACGGATTATTGTGGCGCTTTTGCGGTAACTGCCGGTATTGGTATTGAAAAGTGGATGGCTGAGTTTAAGGCAGACCACGACGATTACAACGCAATCATGCTCGAAGCACTGGCTGATCGACTGGCCGAAGCTTTTGCCGAAGTGTTGCACGAAAAAGTACGCCGCGAATACTGGGGATATAAGCCGGAAGAGGAGTTGAGTTGGGATGATATTCTGAAGGTTCGTTATCAGGGAATTCGCCCGGCGATGGGCTATCCGGCCTGTCCGGAGCACCACGAAAAAGAAAACCTGTTTGAGGTGCTCGGAGCTCAAAAAATAGGCATTACGCTTTCAGAGCATTACGCCATGTATCCTACGGCAGCTGTGTGCGGACAGTTCTTTGCACATCCCGAATCACGTTATTTCAGTTTGGAAAAGATTGGAAAAGATCAGGTGGAAGATTACGCTACGCGCAAAGATGTTTCAGTTGATTTGGTAGAGCAGTTTTTACCGGTTAACTTGAATTATAAAGGAGTATAAAAATTAAAAGATAGTGAATAATTCAGCAAAGAAGGCATTTATTGCTTTTGTTATAGGAATGGTGTTTATGTTTGTGCTCGATATGGTTTTTCACTTCAACAACTCGGTTGAAAAACAACTGGAAAGAGAAACCAATAAGGCTGGAAAGAAAATAGAAAATCTGTTTAAAAAGTAGGCAAAATGAAAGTTAGCGACATCATCAACAACAGCGATAAAACGGTTTTTTCGTTTGAGCTGCTCCCTCCCCTTAAGGGAAATGATGCAAGTAATATTTACAGGACAATTGAAAGTCTGATTGATTACGATCCAAAGTATATCAACATTACGACACACCGCGATGAGATGGTTTTTAAGGAATTGGCGGATGGAACGATTGAAAAGCGAACGGTTCGTAAACGCCCCGGAACAGTGGCTATTGCAGCGGCTATTCAGCATAAATACGGGATTCCGGTCGTGCCACATATTTTGTGCGGTGGTTTTTCGAAAAGCGAAACCGAACACGTGCTGATTGACCTGAACTTTATGGGAATTAATAATGTGTTGGCTTTGCGTGGCGACGGCTTAAAAACAGACCATATTTTTCGTCCAAATCCTGATGGTAATGGAAATGCCAACGAACTGGTGGAGCAGATTGTAAACCTTCGCGAAGGTAAATATTTAGAGCCGGATTTAAAGAATAATTCACCACTCGATTTTTGCATTGGAGTTGCTGGCTACCCCGAAAAGCATTTTGAATCACCCAACTTTGATACAGACATGGATCGCCTGAAACAAAAAGTGGATGCTGGTGCTGATTACATTGTTACTCAAATGTTTTTCGATAATCAGGTGTATTACAACTTTGTAGAAAAATGCCGTGCAAATGGAATTACAGTGCCAATTATTCCGGGAGTTAAACCCATCAACACGAAAAACCAGTTGACCGTATTACCAAAAATATTTTCAATCGATCTTCCTCAGGAGTTGTCAACCGAGCTGGCAAAATGCAAGAATAACGACGATGCCAAAATTGTAGGTACTGAATGGGCCATTCACCAATCGAAAGATTTGGTAGCGCACAATGTACCCAGCTTGCATATGTACACTTACGGTGTTTCCGACAATGCACGAAAAATTGTTGAGGCGGTTTTTTAGGAGACCTCAATTGTTTCAATCCAAGAATAATACAATCCGATCTTTTACAGGTCGGATTTTTTTGTCAGTGTTTTTATTTCCTAAAAACCAGAATTCTTATTAACAGCAACTTACGGAATACAAATACCAATAATGAATAGGAACGATTGGCTTTCTTCAGAGGCCATACCAATGACTCCAAGCTTGTTTTTGAAAGTTGTGTTTTAGGTTTCTTTCTAAATTGATTTATCTTCACCCCTTCAATGATGAGCTTTGTGCATTATTTGCAACTCTCACAAAAGCGTGCTGAGAGCGAAGTGTTAATGTATAGAAAATTCCACGATATTATTGATATAGTGATCAAAATCTTTCTGAGAAGAAAACAGTAATTTATAGATTTCGCTGACAGGAAATACTTTTCCATTGGAAGCAAGCACTTTAAATTTATTATTCTTTTCAAAAATTATTCCGGGAATTGGAAAAATTGCTGTGTTTTGAGTCAGTGTAATTTTGAAATACAAGTTCGCATTTATTAAAATGTTTCTATTGATATTTTTTAAATATTCATGATTATCAGATATAGAAATTCCATCTCTTCCAACCCCATACCCGTCTCTGACAGTAAACCGAATAAGCATAGCATCATTTTCAAAAACAAGAAGTTCACTATTGTTGACTGCTAGTTTCCCTGTGTTTAAGTAGCTAAATAGATTCCCGTTGTAGTTTTCCAAAGCCTCAACCGGAATATTCATTGATGGAACAAGAAGATATTCAAGCGAATCAAAATTGGCTATTTTGAAAGATGGGTTGTAACGTAAAATTATATCTTTATTCCGTTCGAACCAGTTCGATGGAAATTTTGTTTGAAAATATTCCGGTATTTTGAAACTCGAAACTTGATTAAACTCTTTCTTAAGGAGTTCTTCGTTGAAATCAACTTTTTTGTTTGTGCACATAGTTGAACTAAATCCGCCATTCGGCGGACAGCTGCAACCAAAGTTATTGAATGTTTGTAAATTGATGTCATGTTTAACAAATAAATATTGATCATCATGAAAAAAAAGAAATGAACCTACCTTA
>Ga0163223_100013_pt1 | contig 143827 bp, 103 predicted proteins | sample MSEWel2016_02_17_2_FD_113147 | JGI IMG/M metagenome (GOLD analysis project Ga0163223, IMG submission 113147) | Subsurface microbial communities from deep shales in West Virginia, USA - MSEEL Well Study Marcellus 5H_2016_02_17 ...
AAAAAAGCTCCGATTCATTTAAATGAATCGGAGCTTTTTTATGTTTTTTTAGTCATTCTGAACTCGTTTCTGGAACTGTAAGCAGCGTATTAAGTTGCTAACAATTCCGAAACAGGCTTGAAACAACGTTTACTTTATCGAGTTAAAAAGATATCTCAACTACTCTTTTGACTCTTCCTCGTCATTCTCTTCGTTAACCGCAGCGACTTCATCATCTTCTGTGTTTTCTTCAAAATCGCTTGCAACAGGCGCTTGAGTTACAGCCACTGGCTCTTCTTCCGGCTCAATGCGCTTCAAGTGTGGAGGAAGTGGCTCATTGACATCATCTTTAAAATAAGGATACACGTCAACAATGGTGCTCAGGTTCATGGCTGTAATCTGGATCGGCACCAAAATATAAGAGAGTCCTTCTTCCAACCGCAGCAACGCCTGTTTAAAATCATCGGCAGCCACCAAAAAATAGTTGTTTATTTTCTTCTCTTTCCCGGCTTTTTCATCGATCGTTACAATACCAATCTTAGCCTTGAACCAGTATTCTCCATCATCGTGAGGAAATATTTCTATAATATTTGATTTCTTGATGTTGTCAACCAGAAATTCGCCACCACGCACAACCTGCTGCATCTGCTCAATAATACGCGTTTCAGCATCGGTAAACGACACCGCATCTACCAAATAAGACTCTGTTACTTTCCGTTCGCGACCATCCTGATCAATCTTCACATATTTTACTTTGCATTCAAACCAAGTCTGCATAATCTTTTCTTTTTAAATGAATATGCAAAGATATTTTCTTCAAGCATTTATATCGGCTTTTTCAGAAATAGTTTTTCACAAAATGCAAGCATACAGAGTGCACGAGGCTAAGCTCAACGCGCTCGTTAAAAAGTCGTATCTAATTATATTTCAAAACGATTGAGAAATGATTATATTAGTAGGGAGTCAAAAAAAGAATATCGCAACACGAAATAGAAGAGCTTTTAATTTTGTAACCTAATTTTACTATTTATGCTTATTGGACTCTTTAAAGAGGGGGAATCGGAAAACCGGGTTGCCCTCTTGCCCGAAATTGTTTCAAGTCTTACCAAACGCAAGGTGGAGGTACTTGTTGAAACCGGAGCCGGCGAATCTGCATTTGCTACTGATGCAGCTTACAAAGAAGCCGGAGCTACAGTTTCTACGCGAGAAGAAGTGCTAAAAAAAGCGGATTTTCTGATCGGTATTCAACCTCCCGACAAAAAGTTTGTGGAAGCACTTGACCAGAGCAAAATGTGGCTCAGTCAGTACAATCCGATGTGGAACACTGACCTGGTTAAGCAATTTGTATCGAAAGGAATAACCACGTTTAGTATGGATACCATTCCGCGATCAACACGGGGACAGGCGATGGATGTGTTATCATCGCAGGCAACTGTTGCCGGCTATAAAGCAGTACTCGAAGCAGCTTTCACACTTCCCTCCTTCTTTCCCATGTTTATGACAGCTGCCGGAACCATTCGCCCAGCAACGGTGCTGGTGTTGGGTGCCGGAGTTGCCGGATTACAAGCAATTGCTATTGCCCGAAAACTTGGCGCACAAGTTCAGGCTTTCGATGTTCGGTCGGCAGTAAAAGAAGAAGTGAGGAGCCTTGGAGCCAGGTTTGTAGAAGTTGAAGGTGCCAAAGAAGATGCTGCTGCCGGGGGCTATGCGGTGGAGCAAACCGATGAGTTCAAGCAAAAGCAACAGCAAGCGATCAATGACCATGCAGCAAAAGCTAGCGTGGTGATCTGTACGGCACAAATTCCGGGGCGCAAAGCTCCTTTGCTTCTTCCCAAAGAAGCTGTAGCGGCCATGAAGCCGGGTTCGGTGATTATCGATTTGGCAGCCTCAACCGGTGGAAACTGCGAACTCACGCAAGACAATAAAACCGTGGTAGAACATGGAGTCACCATCATCGGACAATCGAACTATCCGAGCTTAATGCCCGCTGATGCCAGCAAGATGTTTGGAAAGAACATTTTAAACTTCCTCGAACTTCTGTTCAACGAAGAAGGAGAATTCAACCTGAATTTTGATGATGATATTATAAAAGGAACCTGCATAACTCATGGCGGAGAAATTATCAATGAACGTGTAAAATCTGCTGTTCAAAGCTAAAACCCAACTACGATGAATGAAATATTAATCTTTTTCTATACTTACAAGGAAGCGATTTTTATTATCGCTCTTTCCATTTTTTTGGGGATTGAAGTCATCTCCAATGTACCTGCTGTTCTCCATACCCCGCTAATGTCGGGAGCCAACGCCATTAGTGGTGTTATCATTATCGGTGGAATCATTTTGGTTGGGCATGCTGATGCAACAACCATCAACACCGAGTTGATCCTGGGAATATTCGCTATCATTTTTGCCACCCTCAATGTCGTTGGCGGATTTGTGGTTACCGACCGCATGTTGGAAATGTTTAAAAAGAAGAAAAAATAGGAGGTCCCATGGATAAAATACTCGGAACATTAAACGGTGTTGATTATACTGTTGGAGGCACTCTCCTTGAATTGAGCTACTTACTTGCAGCGATCTTGTTTGTTATCGGATTAAAACTGCTAAGTCACCCCGAAACCGCTCGTCGTGGTAATTTTTATGCCGGCGGAGGTATGGTTTTAGCCATGTTCACAACCTTACTTTTACATAAAAATGCCAATGGAGTAGGCATACAACCGGCAAACGTCTGGATTATTCTGGCAGCAATTGGCGTTGGTTCTGCCATTGGTTGGATCATTGCCCGAAAAATAAAAATGACTGCCATGCCCCAGCTTGTTTCATTTTACAATGCAACGGGTGGAGCAGCTTCAGCATTAGTTGCTCTACTGGAATTCCCAAATGCCGACATGAGCAATTGGGGCTCGGTACTCGTAACACTCCTGGGCCTAATTATTGGTAGTATTGCCTTTAGTGGAAGTATGATTGCTTACGGAAAGTTGGATGGAAAGGTAAAAGATATCCGGGCTGGCTACATGAGCTTTGTTAATCTTACATTACTGGTTGGAACGTTCGGATTGGCAATTTTTATTCTGCTGTCGGGGAAAACACCAGCTGAGCTTAATTGGGCTATTTATTTGCTTCTCTTTGTATCGCTTCTTTACGGAGTACTTTTCGTCATGCCGATTGGTGGAGCCGATATGCCGGTTGTTATTTCGTTGCTAAACAGTTTTACCGGAATTGCCGCAGCTATGGCCGGATTTATCTATAACAACCAAGCCATGATTTTAGGTGGTATTCTGGTTGGCGCAGCCGGTAGTATTTTAACGCTACTGATGTGCAAAGCGATGAACCGATCCTTGCTGAATGTGATTATCGGCGCGTTTGGAGGTGGTGGCACTGCAGCTGCCGGAGCTGAAGGAACGATGAAAGAAATGACCATGAGTGACGCTTCTGTTTTATTGGCCTACTCGCAAAATGTAGTCATTATTCCAGGTTACGGATTGGCAGTTGCACAGGCTCAGCACATTTGTCATGAACTCGACCTCTTACTTGCAGACAAGGGAGTGAATGTTCGATATGCTATTCACCCGGTTGCCGGACGAATGCCCGGACACATGAATGTACTACTGGCAGAAGCTGACGTTCCTTACGATAAATTGGTAGAAATGGCCGATATCAACCCGGACATGCCCAATACCGACGTAGCTATTGTAATTGGAGCGAACGACGTTGTTAACCCGGCTGCCATTAATGACCCGGGAAGCCCAATTGCAGGCATGCCAATAATAAAGGCGCACGAAGCCAAAAATATAATTGTCATGAAACGTGGTCGGGGAAAGGGCTATGCTGGCATTGAAAACAGCTTGTTTTTTGATGATAAAACTCGTTTGCTTTTTGGAAATGCAAAAGATACTTTGCAAACGTTGGTTAGCGAAATAAAAGGTTTGTAAGTCAGGTATAGCTATAAAAGTGAATGGCAATCGGATTTTTTCTGATTGCCATCTTCTTTGTTTAGAACTCACTGTATTAAATCAAAATTAATCAATCAGAAATGTTAACAGTTTTTTGCGATCTGATGATTTTTATTTCCCTATATTTATCAAAAATAGACGCCACGACCGACACCTCGTTTTCTTATATAAATACTTAATTTATGGACGATAAGAGAAAGTACGCGGAAGTCAAAATCCGAAAAGAAAATAAGACAATGGAGGTTTTGATCGGTTCGGGATTGAAACCTGAAATAATTGATTTGACTATTAACAAATGGCAATCGCTAATTGACGCTGTTGCCCAGGTTGTTAATGCCCATGTTGGCTCCATTATGAAACTTAACGAAGATTCGCTGGAAGTATTTGTAGTGACCGAACACCAGAATACATCCTTGAAGAAAAACCTCAAAGTTGAATTGAATCAGGGAATTTTCTGCGAAACAGTTATCGGCACACAGAAACAACTCATTGTTACCAATTCAAAAAAAGATGAGGTGTGGAAAAATTATAAAACAGAGTTTACTTCCTATATGGGCTTTCCGGTAAACTGGCCTGATGGTGAGGTTTTTGGTACCGTTTGTCTTTTCGATAATGATGAGAGTAATTATAGCGAAACATACAAAGAACTCTTAAATCAGGTAAAACTACATATTGAAACGGACTTGCAATGGCTCATCACAAATCAAAAGCTGCAAGAAAAAACCAATGAGCTGGAGAAACTCAACAAGGTAAAATCCAGACTACTTTCACTGATATCACACGATGTAAGAGGCTCGGTGAGTACGATGGATTCATTTCTTAAATTAATACTCAACAGCTTTGATCAGTACGATAAAGCTTTTCTGAAAAATGTGCTCAGCTCTTTAAGCCAAAATACCAGTGCGGTGTATCACACGCTCGAAAACCTACTAATCTGGTCAAAAAATGATCTACTGCAACTGAAAGCCAATAAGCAAAATTTTAACCTCATTCCTGTTTTTAACGACATTTTAGCACAGTTTAAACATACGATAGAGCTAAAGAAATTTGAGATTTTTGAAGATTATTATTCCGAGAAAATAATGATTTATGCAGATGAAGAAATGATTCGTACTTCTTTGCGAAACATCTTCTCTAATGCAACTAAATACACGGAAAACAATGGCAAAATATTCATTCGGGTTTTAAGCGAAAACGATAAAACGATTATTGAAATTGAAGATACCGGTATTGGCATGCACAAAAATATCCTTCAGAAACTCTTCACCTATAGTGAAGATCATTCGAAAGAAGGAACAGAAGGAGAATCCAGCTCCGGAGTCGGGTTGTTTTTAACCAAAGACTTTTTGGATAAAAATGGAGCTACTGTTAATGTTACCAGCGAGATTGGAAAAGGGACAAAATTTCGGGTGAAAATCTGATCTTCTTTCAGTGCTATTTTTCATGCTTAACAACAAAAAATCACTACTTCATTTTCTAATTGGCTACAATTTATTAATTTAGTTAAATCCTAATTTCAAACGAGAGTCCGTTGTAAAATGAGATAGAACTAAAAAAAATATTAATAATTAAACTGATCAATTCTCAGAATAAAAGAATGAAATGATTCAGTGACTAGAGGTGGCTTTTTCCAAAGCCACCTTTTTCCTTACACAAAAAAAGGCGGGAAGGCACTCATAAAGCTGACAATCCCGATGGAAGAGCCTTTGAGAAATTCGTTGATTAAAAAAATACGAACAATGTCAGATTGCAGTTGTTTGTTCTGTTGATGGTAAAACAAAAGAAACTATGATCTCTTTAGATATCAGAACAAACTCTCAGATAAAGAACGGAATCTACATATACAGGCAAACTGCACATTCGCTTAGCTTTTTAAAAATAGCGGTCTACCCAGAAATTTAAAATGAAATGAACTTAAAAAACCAAGGATATTTCCAGGGGGAAATACAAAAGCGTTTATCAAAAACCAAGACACATTGTTTTGGAGTAAATCCCTGCGTCACTATTTCACTTAGATAAATAGAAAATTGAATATACAAGGAAGACTAAAAGGCAAAACTAAATTATGGCATTTATCACATTAGACACCAAGAAACTAAAAAAGAACTACGACTATCTTGAAAAATTACTTTCAAAAAATGGCATTACATGGGCTGTTGTTTCAAAGATGTTGTGCGGAAACAAGACCTACCTGGAAGAAGTTATTAAGCTGGGAATAAAGCAAATGTGTGACTCTCGAGTTTCAAACCTGAAGATGATTAAATCAATATCAGAAGAAGTTGAAACGGTTTATATAAAACCACCTCCGAAGCATTCAATTGATGAAATTGTAACGTACGCAGACATTAGTTTCAATACTGAGATTGACACCATTGAGCGACTTTCAAAGGAAGCTAAAAAGCAAGGAAAAATGCACAAGATCATCATTATGATTGAGACGGGTGAGTTGCGGGAAGGCGTATTGCAAGAGGAGTTTCTTGATTTTTATGACGCGGTTTTCAAACTCCCGAACATTAAAGTTGTTGGTATTGGAACCAACCTGACGTGCATGTACGGAATTTTACCCAGTCACGACAAACTGGTTCAGCTTTGTTTATATGAGCAACTTATCGAGGCCAAGTTCAACAAAGAGATTGAGTACGTATCAGGAGGGGCTTCGGTAACTGTTCCTCTCATTTTTCAAGGGCTGCTGCCGAAAGGGATCAATCACTTTCGAATTGGCGAAACATTTTTTCTGGGAACCGATGTTTACAACAACGAAACATTCCCGCAAATGGAAAACAATGTTTTTAAGCTACATGCCGAAATTATCGAGCTCACCGAAAAACGCATGCGCCCGATTGGCGAACTTGGTAAAAATTTACAGGGCGAAACCATCATTTTTGGGGATGATGTCCAAACCGAAAAATCACACCGCGCATTAATCGATTTAGGACTGCTGGATATTGACGAGAAACACATCAAACTAAGAAATAAAGACCTTAAAATTGTAGGGGCTTCTTCCGACATGTTGGTTGTCGATCTGGGTAAAAACAAGGAAAACTATCAGGTTGGGTCTCAACTCGAATTTGAAATGGACTACATGGGAGTGCTTCGTTTGATGAACTCCAAATATATCGAAAAAAGGATCTTAAGCGAATAAAACGATTCTGGTAATATGGAAAGAAAGGGCTAATGATTATGCATATCGTTAGCCCTTTCTTTGTGTCCACTGGGAATCGCGAAGGCGTCACCACGAAACTTAATTTTTAAGACAGGAGGTGAATACATGCTATCGAGCATATATTAAAAGATATAAAAGTCTTTTAATATGTCTTAATTTTATATGGTGCGCAAGTGAATTAAATCCCTTCTTATGAAAAAATTAACTGTTAAGATTACTGTCTCTGCATTAGTATTTATCGTATTAATTGTCGTAGCATTGATATTTTATGTGAAAGTTATGCTCCCCAATGTTGGAGAAGCACCTGATATGAAAGTCGAATTGACTCCAGAACGTATTGAGCGCGGAGAATACCTGGCCAACCATGTGATGTCTTGTATTGATTGTCATTCGAGGCGCGATTTCAGTGTTTTCGCTGCGCCAATGGTTCCGGGAACAAAAGGCCAGGGAGGCGAGGTATTTGATCAGGTCATGGGATTCCCCGGTCGATTTGTATCTCCAAATATTACACCGTCAAAACTCAGTACATGGACCGATGGCGAGATATTCAGGGCAATTACGAGTGGGGTTTCAAAAGATGGCCGGGCGCTGTTTCCATTAATGCCACATCCACACTATGGCGAAGTTGACGTGGAGGATATTAAGTCAGTTATTGCTTACTTGCGTTCATTGGCACCAATAGAAAATACCCCGGAAGCATCATCTCCTGATTTTCCGATGAGTATAATTATTAACACGATTCCTAAAAAAGCAAATCCCTCAAAAAAGCCTGATGAATCAGATCAGATTAATTATGGCAAATATTTGGTAAATGCCGCTGCCTGCGTCGATTGTCACACCCGACAGGAAAAGGGTAAGTTTGTTGGTGATCCGTTTGGTGGAGGAATGGAATTTGGGTTTCCTGACGGTTCTGTTTTACGCTCAGCGAATATTACACCGAGCCAATCAGGAATTGGATATTGGACAGAGAAAGATTTTATTGATCGGTTTCGGACGTTCTCCGATTCAGCATTCGAACAAATTAAAGTTGCACCGGGAGAGTTTCAAACTTTAATGCCCTGGACATTTTATGCCGGCATGAAAACTGAAGATTTAAAAGCCATTTTTGCCTATTTACAAACGTTGGAACCTTCAGAAAATGAGATTGTACTATTTACTCCTGCTGAAAAATAAATGCTTTTAGGATGAAAAAATAGTCTCTCAGAGCGTTTATATCAATGAAAGCCTTAAACAGCCCCCGATTTGATCAAGGACTCATACCTCTCAAGCCCTTATTCATTTCATTAAATCTTCATTCTGAAATGCACTCATTTATTTTAGGAATGACTCTCGTAGCAAACAAGATATTTCCTAGAGGACTATATTGCTTAACGAATAATATTTGTAGTTTAAACATTTTTAGAGCTCTCAGTAAAGCTGTCGTGAAATAAAGATTACTCTACGTTAAAAACACAATATGGAGGATACGGAAAGCATGTCAGAATCAGACTTACAGAAACAAAAAAAGAGAGATCAACAGACCGCTCTTTCTTCACCTCTATAAATATGGTTTAACTAAAATTCAATGTCATATAAATCTGCACCATCTTTTTCAAACTGAGCGATACTAATGTCAGTCATGGGGTGTTTGATTAATTGCATCAATAAATCGGGGCTAATTGTTGCCGAATGAGAACCATTCATACTGACCCGGTAAATCTGGTCAACTGTTTTAAAGCTCGCGGCCAATACTTTTGTATCTAATTTGTATTCGTCCATATTTCTAGCAATGTCACGTACGACTTCAATACCGTGTGACGAAATATTGTCTAGGCGACTAACATACGGAGCAACAAAGTCGGCTCCGGCTTTCGCGGCCACCAAGGCCTGCTGCTGTGTGAAAATTGCTGTTGCTGTTACTTTTATTCCGGCATCTTTCAGAATACGCATAGCTTTGAACCCTTCCGGAAAAACCGGGATTTTGGCATAAAAGTTATCTCCCAAATCGAAATACGTTTTGTACTTTTTCGCTTCTTTAACAATTTCATCAGAAGTAGAGCTCATTACCTGAACGTGCATCATACCATCGCCCACAATTTTCGAAACCTCATCAATAGCAACTGAAAGTTTCATTCCCGACTGTTTTAGTATCGTCGGATTTGTTGTAACTCCTTCAAGAGGGAAAAAATCGTACAGTTCCTTCAAGGCTTTAATATCAGCCGTGTCTGCCATGTAAATCATAACGTTTTACTTTTTTTGCAACAAAAAACGCAAGACTCATTGAGAGCTTTCAACTATCAATATAATCCTGCGTCAGTTCGTTTATTTTAAATTTTCAATTAAATATCTTTCGCGTTTGCCAGAAGATAATCTTCAGCTTCGACGGACCAAAGTTCGTTATTATTCTCACATATTTCGTGCAACTTAGCAAATAAAGGATCAGATTTTCCCTTTTCTTTAAATTCAGAAATGGCTGTTAACGGAATTTCCTTATGAGTATAAATTAATTTCTTTCCTCCCGGAATATTTGGCAAGTCAAGAGTTGTATCAATCACCGCATTCAACCCACCAATATGGGTTACTAATCCGGCAGGATCCAGTCCCTTTCCGAACATCTCGAGCGATTCAACCATGTCGTCATTATTTCCACCTGACGTACCCACAATGTGCGTTGAGCCATAGTGTACGTTATAGAAATTCATTTTAGCGCTAAACTCAGTATTACTCGGACCGGCAAAAAAGTTCAAACATCCATCGTTTGAAAGAATGGCATCGCCTTGCTCGATTACCGGAGGTACAGGAGCAAAAACAAAAACGTCGTTATAGCCCTCATCATCAGTCAGACCACGCAATTTACCAACAGGATCTTCACCACTTGTATTTAGGTAAACCAACTCAATCCCTTTTGATTTTGCCCATTCGGGAGAGTAAATGGTTGCCGCTCTGTCCAAACGTGCCTGATCAATATCGGTTACAACCATTAATGATGGTTTGCGATCTTCACGCATAATCACATAATTGATCGCTGCCAATCCCATGGGGCCAACTCCTGCCAGAATCGCCATTTTTCCACCATCAACAATTTCCATATCGTGCTTGTACGATCCGGGAGTGGTATGATAATTGGCATGCATCGCACCAATCACACAGCTTAATGGCTCAGCTAATGATGCCGGATAATAACCTGGCCCTTCATAAGCCAACAGGCAATCCTGCTCCAACACATCTTTCGGAATGATCACATAAGTAGCATCGCCACCAATAAACTGGTACGAATAACCGGGGGCGCTCAGCACTCCAACGGGGCCGTCTTTGTAATAGATAGCAGGCTGAATCGAGTATTTCTGACCTGCCTTAAATTTATCCTTCCATTTAGCACCCACTTCAACAATTTCGCCGGCAAACTCATGCCCAATTAAAATTGGTTTCTCAGCCACATCATTTGGGATACGCTTGTGATCGGTTCCTTGTGTTGCCGCTTTGTACGACGACATACAAATACTGTCGGAAACTACTTTGGCTAAAATCTCATCATCTTTGATTGCGGGAAGTTCAAATTCCTCCAAACGCAAATCTTTTTTACCGTATAATCGAACTGCTTTTGTTTTCATATTGTCTTATTTTTTCATTTTTCAATAACCCTTTATTCCGAGCTTGTTTCGGAATCTGTCTGCAAAGAGATCCTGAAACAAGTTCAGGATGACTCCTCCAAAAAGGACAAATATCCCCTATTTCAACATATTTTGTCCACCGGTTACAGGTACCGCCTGCCCGGTTTCGTATTCTTGCTCCATCACGTAGAAAATGGCTCTCATTACATCCAGAGGAGTGCAGCCTCTTCCGGCGGGAACCTGTGCTTCATAAAAACGTTTCACATCCTCAATGGTTTTTGCACCAGGCACTTTCCCGGCTCGCAAGTACTGCACAAACAAACCATTTTCCGGATCAGCCCAAAGTGGGCCATCGAAAAAGTTACCCGGACAAATGGAGTTTACCTTGATTCGTGATGGCATTAATTCCAAAGCGAACGACTGAGTTAACCCAATTCCACCAAATTTACCACCGGCATAAGCAAAATTCTTGTTGCTTCCTTTCAATCCCGATTTTGAATTGATTTGAATGATATCAGCAAAATGATCCGGCTTAAACTGATTTTGCAATTTCATTACTGCCGAAGCATATTTTGAACAGATAAAATAAGCTGAGTAATTCACCTTAGTCATCAACTCAAAAGTTTCAGGAGTCATTTCATCCAATCCACCTGCACGCAGAATGCCGGCATTACTGATGAATGCATCCAAGCCTCCAAAATTAATGACCGTTTCAAAAACCAAATTATTTACCGAATCCGCATTCGAAACATCAGCTTTTACAAACAGAGCCTTGTTTTTTCTTTTAACAGTATTCAGTTCAGTGGCAAATTCCTGTCCTTTTTCAGCATTTAAATCAGCAATCACCACATTGGCGCCGTGCTGCATCAACTCTTCCACAATGCCGGCACCAAAGCCTTGCGCACCACCGGTGACGATGATAATCTTGCGATCAACACGTCCGGCAGTTGCTCCCAACGATATTTTAGAACGATACTGCTCCACTTCCCAGCTTTCGATAAATTCGATTTGTGCTTTGCTCATGGGATGCTGTCCACCAAACGAATCAGCGAATTGAGCGATACGACAGTGATCAGTTACTACATCGACCAAAATCCCGGCTCCTTCAGCATGATCGGCCATGACAATAACACCCATTCCGGAAGCAAAAATCACTTTCGGTAATTTTCCTTTTTCTGATTGATAGTTTTCAATTCCGGCTTTTACATCTGTTAAAAATGCCGCTACATCGTCCTTAAAATCAACATACAAATAAGATGAATTGGCATACACAATACCATCAGGAGTAAATGGTAATGAAATAGCTTGTTGATTCTCTTTTTGCAAATATTTATTAAGAATAGTACTGTTCGCGAGCTGAACCGTTTTTAATCCGTCGCCAGAAACCATCATACGGATGGCAGGAATAATTTTGTCGGCACTTGCATGGACGGGTAAAGCGTCATTTAGAGGTTCTTCGCCATAAGCAGCATCCAGTTTTGCATCAATTTCGTTGTAGGCCGCATGAATTTCCTCAATTGAGTTTCCACCAACAAACACCCCGTGGTTTTGCAGGAAAATAACGGCAGGTTCTTTTCCTTTTTCTTTGCGGAACCTGATAATTTCTTTTTCAATCACTTTAAACAGAATATAACCCGGGTCTTCGTAGCCAATATAAAGCACGTCATCACCAAACAGTTCTGCTGTTTTCTCGGCAGCTTGGTTACTGCACATCAAGCCGTTTACTTTGGTTGAATGGGTGTGCACGACCAGCGAATAATCAATCAGGTTATGTAACGAAGTTTCCACCGATGGCCGCTGTCCTTTCTCCGGTTCCACCCGACTTTTCATCAGGTCTTTCACAATTTCGTCCTCCCGTTTCAATACATCGTCAGAGTATTGTTTGGTATGCACTTCAGCCAAAATCGAACGATCTAACTTGGCAAAGCCATTCTCTTCAATCGTTGCCAATGCAAATCCACTGGCTTTAATCCAAATATATTTATCGTTTTTGTATGAAGTATTACCACCTCCGGCCAACACGTAGTCTTTCTGTTTGCCATAAAACTGTGATACTTCAATGAGGTCTTTTATTCCTTGTTCCATAATTGTATTAAATTCCAAAATTCATGTTTCAAATTCCAACTTGCATGTCTTCCGTGAGTTCCCGCACTCCTTCTTCCATCCTTCCCACACAAGATCGCTGTAAACGTTCTCTATTTCACAAAGTGACTGATGACTGCATGCCCCAGGGCTATAAACTCATCACGCTCGCCCAATTTGGCTTTGCCAGTTGCATCCAGAAAACCTTCTTTATCGCTGGCTACCAAATACTGATGTGCTGCGACAACACAAGCGCCTTCGTAACCGATTTTTTTCATGGCAGGGCTGAGCTCTTTCCCATCGCCACCAAAAATAGTTATTGGATCAAGCTTTGGCGTGTTGTGCTCGGTACCAAACGTAATTACAAATCCTTTATCGTTAAAGAAGTTGACAAACTTCTCTAAAATTTCGGGATTATTTCTTCCCGGAATCAACTCCAGTGAATAGACATTTTTAGCAAGTAAGCTCTGGTATAGTTTTTCATAATCACCCTCAAAGTCGGTGAACTCACCTTTCGGGTTATCAAGTAAAACCGGGTAGCAAGGGATGCCCCCAGCGTGAGTAATTAAATCAATCACCTGCTCCAAACTTAAAAAAGCTTTGTCATCTTCCGCAACAAATGCTTTTCCTCCGGACTTTAGTAAGTTCCCACGAATTTCATTTTCCAGTCCGGCAAAATCATCCATCGCAGACTTCGGCTCTTTTCCACTAAATATTTTTTTCCAAACTGCTTTTTGCTGTTCTTCGGAAGTGTATTTGGCAGCGATAGCTTCTCGCAATGCTTTGGCAATATGGCGTTCGCGAAGTAGGTTTTTCGCGTATGTTGCTTTCATCTTATCAAATGAGAAGCTTATATCTTCGCCTAATTCTGTCAACCAGGCATTCAATTTCTCAATCATTTCTGCCGTTTGCCGATTGCTCTCATCCTGAACGGACAACAAACGCTCAAGCATTTTGGCATTCATCTCAACCGGATATTTCAATCCTTTACCACTAAAATAAGTTCGCCCGGGATTGTTGGGGTCATTTACCCGAACTCCCTCAGCCTGCAAATCCTTTTGCAAAGCCATAAATTCAATATTGAATAAAGGGAAGATATTAAACTTTTTGGCTTGTCTGTTAAATTCGACGTAACCATCAGTTGTGTAAAAGTCATTAATTCCCAACACCTTCACTCCTTCTTCTTCAGCCATTTCAAAAACCTGAATAATTTCGGAAAATGCACTAAACGAATAGGGTGTATGGAAGTGTCCATTCACCGGAAGTATATTTTCATTCACCTCCAACACTTCGGATAAAAGCTTGCGTTCTTCTGGATATTGTTTAAAAATTGACTCACTCATAAGGTTTTCATCTATAGTTTATTGATTGCACTACAAATGAAGAAAAACAGCAAGTAAAAGGCATCCTTTAGTATCCTGCATGCCGGACAGAAAGCTTGTCGTATAATTAATAAGGGCACGAAATTTCGCACCCTGACAAAGTTGTCAATCGCCCTTATCGGGTAAAGTAAATTACATACTTTTCGTCCGACTCTTTCTTCAATCAATGCCGGTAGTTCATGCTCAGCGATTTGTCCAGCAATGGAGCCGGGATAAACGGAGCGATAACTTCCAACAACTCATCATCGCCCGGCTTTTTGTTGACATGCTTTCAGGTATTTTCGCGGCAATACTGCTCTATAGCATGAAAATGCCGTTCCTTTTCCTGTTCTGAAAGAAGACTGGCCACCACCGAATTGCGCGCCAGCTGGCACAAATCGCCCTTACTCAGCTTCAGCGCCCGGGCCGAAGCTTCAAAATTTTCATTCATGTAGCCGCCGAAATACGCGGGGTCATCGGAGTTGATGGTAACCAATACGCCATGATCCATCAATTTCTTCAGGGGATGATTCTTTAAATCGTCAACAGCTTTCAACTCAAGATTTGAAAGTGGACAAACAGTCAGCGGAATTTGTTTTTGTGCCAGCTCGGCAATTAAAAGATCGTCATAAATTGATGTAATGCCGTGATCAATGCGGAAGACCTTCAGTAAATCGATCGAATCTTTTACATTGGCAGCCGGGCCTTCTTCTCCCGCATGAGCAACCGTTAAAAAACCTTCTTCGCGTGCTTTGGCAAACACCCGCTCGAACTTCGAAGGCGGATTTCCCTTCTCCGAAGAATCCAGTCCAACGCCTACAATCAGATCTTTATAGTCAAGTGCTTCTTCCAACGTTTCAAAAGCCGATGTTTCGTCTAAGTGGCGCAGAAAGCATAGAATCAGCTTACTGCTAACTTCCAACTTTTCGCGACCATCTTGCACGGCCCGGTTGATCCCATTGATGACTGTTGCAAACAAAATCCCCCGATCGGTGTGCGTTTGTGGATCGAAAAAAATCTCGGTATGCACCACATTTTGCACTTTGCACTTTTCGAGGTAAGCCCAGGTGAGGTCGTAAAAATCCTGCTCGTGGAGCAACACCTTGGCACCATCGTAGTACAAGTCCAGGAACTCTTGCAAATTTGAGAACTTGTAAGCCTGTTTCAAGGCTTCCACCGAATCGTATTTCAGCGTAACGCCGTTTCGTTCGGCTAACTTAAAAAGCAACTCCGGTTCCAGGGTACCTTCGATGTGTAGGTGAAGTTCAACCTTCGGCAGTCCTTGTATAAAATCTGCGAGTGTAGTCATAACTTGATTTGTTTATCGTTGTAAAGTTGCAGTTTTTAGGTGAAAATTTGCAAGAGTAAGAAAAGGTTTTTTCTAACTCGACAGAAACCAGAAGCTAAAAAAGAAAGCCCTGTCAGGTTTTCGTGGCCTCTATAGCTGAATTTAATTTGAAGAATACAAAATATATCGTGCAGAATATCAAATCATAATGAAGAACTATTCTGCAATAACATTTTACTGTTCTGCAGGCTCTTTTTTATTATTTCGGGATTGTTTTTGAGCCCTACCTTTCCGATGCATGTACTGACTCCGATAACCGGCACGCTTGTTCTCATCATTACGAAAGACGTATTTGCCACAGGTGCTCAGGTCATCCACCACCTGCTTCAGGTAGGCATAAGCCCGGTCACGCAAGTCTTTTATTTCGCTTTGAGATTGATGAGCAGCAGCATCCAATCCTGGAAGTTCGTCGCTCAATCGCCGCGCCTGATCCAGCGCTGACAGGTCAAAACCGATGGATTGAAGTAAGTCCTGATGAACCTTGCCAAGCACAGCCAAATCATTCAACGATTGGTACAGTGCCGCATGCGGGCTTTTCCGGGCAATTTGCCGGAGCTTTTTCCGCAACTCCGGATGTTGCCGAAAAGCAAACCGAAAGCTTTGCGTAACCATACTGTACAAGTGCTTGCCTTCCTTCAGCTTATTCTGGAATACATCCATCGCTATGGGAGACTGGCGTTTTTCACTGTTCCATCTCCCCTGGAAATAAGTCAACAGCTCGAAACGCAGGATAAAAGTATCGAGCAATTCGGCAGACAAGCCGGTATCCAACAATTCGGGCCAGTCGTTTTTGCTCCACACATACAAGTTGTTGGCTTCCTGCAAGTAGACGGCAATCGGCATGGAAGGACGCTTGAGCTGACTGGAAGGAATGGCTTTTAAAAGCTGGATTTGTTTTTCAGTGGGTTTGAATTGGCTCATGATTTTTTAATTCAGATGAATGACCCTTCAATTTACCAAAAATTGATCATCTGACGATGCTAGCAGCATCATAAAAATACCAACCCATTTCTTTTCTGCTAAGAAACGAAACCAACCTTCCCTGTTCAAACACCAAAGCCGCTTGTGCTAAATATCAGGAATGCATCAGCAGATTTCAATGTCAAGAAAACACGATCAATGAACTACTTTCCTTGCCCTTTAAAGTAATCATTTTTATCGGCAAACAACACGTTGAATGTCGTTAAACTTCCATACGCCCGGGTAATGTACTGTTGCAAATGCACCTTATCTTCATCATCCAACTTCGAATGGCTGTTGATATTTTGTTCCAACACCCGAAGCCGGTCGCGCAGCATCACGATTTTGTGAAAGAAGCCGTCAATCGGTATTTCTTTTGACTGTAAATCCGGATTGCCGGGTTTCATTTCCAGGGTGCCATCTTTCCATTTCTCGGCCATCTTTACCGTATGCGTAATTCCCTGGTATTTGTCCATCACAAAGGTGATCACTTCTTCAATTTCTTCTAATGAAAGTCCGGTTCGTGGCTCGGAATCGGCTGGTACCTCAACTACATCCAAGTCGGGATTATACTTACTCATTTCAGATTTCCCGCCCCGTTCAAAAAAGATTTCGTAAATCGTCAAATGCGATCGGGCGATTATTCCTTCGCCATATACCGGGTGCGAAACTCGTGTGCCAACTGCTAATTCATTCATGATTGTCGGTTTTATTTCGGAAGATGAAAATAGCAAAATCGGCGAAAATATCTTCAGAAAGGGGTTAAAAAGTGAATATCAACCAAACCAAGTGCAATCCAAGAAAGATTCGCGCTGAAGCGGGGGCGAAAAAACAGTTTGTCAGGAATAAATTGAACAAAGTTTCACTTCTTCTTGATTTTATTTTACTAAACTTGTATTATTCAAAAGGTAAACAGTATAAAATAACTGTCATGAAACGCCTATTACTTATATCTTATCTATGCTGTATTTATGGAAATATGAACATTATAGCCAGCGATAATAGGGTTGATACGTCTCTTCCTAAGCAGATGTACAAATTTTTCACTGAAACATTACATACCAACTACAAAATTGAAGATGAAGCCAAGTTGTACGAAACATTTTTGAATGACTATTTTGAATATTATCAGCATATAACCATCAATAAGAAAATAGGCTTTTTAGACTCTATCGATGTTAAAAAACTACGTGAAATTAATCAATTGCTTTTCATTCGCGACAGGCAGCATTATTACCGTTTTTATAGTGAAGTAATTGAAAGAAAAGGTAAAAAATTAGATTTCAAACCGAGTGATAGTCCAACCGTAGGGGTTGATACTGCTATTATGTTCGGACCTACCATAACAAAACAAGATATGGTTTTTGACAGTTTTTTTGAATCGCACAATGTCGTCATGAGTCAGGCTTTTGCAGACTCTTTAGATTCCCGAGATAGTAAAACGGCTTCTTACTTAAAAAAACGGCTCAACCACGACTTATACTTCTCTTTTATCAATTTTGCGCAGTTTTTTGTTGTGTCCGATGCCAAATCTGAATTAAACGAAAAGCAAGTTCGGTTACTCGTTGCAATAATCTTTTGGAAACTCCTTTGCTTACAGGCAGGGCAGGATTTTCACCAGAAAGTTTCCTTATAAAAGCCGTATATGAAACCAAGCTCATGTACTGTCAAAGGATACTGACCCTATTTCTTGATCTACTTTGTCTCATCTTGGGTGAAACTATAATTTAAAATGAACATGAAATTAGCGATTGTTGTCATGATGTGCATTTTGGGATTAGCAGGATGTACAAGCAAAAATCACACTAGTGTAATTTTAAAATACGACTCAAAAAACAATAAACTTAAAGTTTCTCGAACTGAATCAGCTCGAAATTTATCGAAGCTGAAAACAAAGGCACATAGAGACACCTTGGAATTGTTCGTATATGATAAACCTTTTTTTCTAACATTTTCGAAAGAAAAAAAGAAATTGTTTGAATTTGAGCTTATCATCCCCGATTCAATTAGAGTTATTAAATATGGCATAAATGCATTCAGTCTAGAGGAGCTTCAATCGCTACATGGTGAATATGTATACCCAAAGAAAACGCCCTAATATTGGGCTTGTCCTATACACTAATATTTTTACCGGGAGTGTTTTTACCGGGAGTGTATTTCTCACTTCCGGTAAATTTGTCGACTCAATGAATAGCCCGAAGTCCTATTTTGTGTTGCTGGCTATATCATGCTTGCTTCTGTTATTTTCAGTTTATGGGAAGATATTCAACCCGCATAGTTTAAACAATAGACAAGCGAAATGGACTATTTACCTGGCTTGTTTCGTACAAGCGATTTACGGACTATTTCAATTTGCTGGCTGGCTACCGTCGAACCACCCGCTACTTCACCATAACCGGTAGCTTCGATAATCCCGCAGGCTTTGCTACCATACTTGCGACAGGTTTCCCACTGGGTTTGTACCTATTGAGCAAACTACAAAGATGGAAACGCTACGCCCTTATTGCAAGCCAGTTGGTTATTTGGGTCGCATTGGTGCTTTCCGGTTCAAGGGCAGGAACACTGGCTATTGTTTTTTCCACCATCGTTTTTGCGTTGGCAATAGACCGTAAACGCTTGCTCAAGCTTATCTTCAGGCGTAGGTGGATTTTGCTTCCTGTAGCCACCGCCCTGCTTGGAGGGGCTTTCCTGCTTTATCAACAAAAAAAAGATTCGACCAACGGACGTTTACTAATTTGGCAGGTTTCGTGGCAAATGATCAAAGACAAATCACTGCCAGGACATGGTTATGGCGCATTTCAGTCCAAATACATGGACTATCAAGCTGCTTATTTCAAAGAACACCCGGACTCGAAACTGGCTTTGCTGGCCGACAATGTAAAACATCCGTTTAACGAGTTTCTGAAAGTAGCAGTCGAATTTGGGCTGGCAGGCTTGCTATTAGTCCTTACTCTCTTCGTTTGGGTAATCTACATAAGCATTCGAAAAGTGGGAACACATACCCCTCTGGTACTTAGCGCGCTTACAGCGCTATTTGTACTGGCCTGTTTTTCGTACCCGTTTTATTATACCGCAAGCTGGCTTTTACTTGCCTTTTACCTCTCGTTTATGTTGCCCGCCAAAGAATTCAAGCTCACTTACACCAAAGCAGCCATTAGCTTACGCCTGTTAATAGCAGGCATTTGCTTCGTCGGTATCGTTTACCTGCTTCGGCAAATACAGGCCGAAATGAACTGGAAAGAAATAGCCATAAAATCGTTACGTGGCCAAACCGAAGAAATGCTCCCCGAATACGAAAAACTATATCTTGACTCGCCACTAAAAAATCACCCCCTATTTCTATATAACTATGGAGCAGAACTGAACCATGTTGGCCACTATATCCAGAGCAATGCTATATTGACTGAATGTCGGAAAAAATTCAATGACTATGATCTTCAAATGCTATTGGCCTACAATTATGAACAAACGGGTAAAATAGGATTGGCACTACAGCGATATCAGCATGCTGTAGAAATGATTCCCTGTCGTTTCATTCCTTTGTATCGTCTTTTTAAACATTACAAGGAAAATGGCAATATTGAGAGAGCCAGGGAGTATGCTGAACAAATAGCTTGTAAGCAAATAAAAATTCCATCTCCTACAGTGCGCGCAATTACCCTGGAAGCAAAGAATTTTTTAATAAGCGATCAACAGAGCCCAGACAAACGTCACAAAAAAAACACACTCCCAAAGTATTAATCGATAATCAACAGAGTTCATATTAATACTTCCCTCCGCTGCCGTACGATTGTACCTCAAATCCGCAAGCGATTGTTGTTAAAAGCAAAAAAAGTCCCATGCTGTCAGGTGCATGAGACTTTTTAGATTATGAGGAAAAAAATTAAATACCGAGTTTATTCCGACGAATTGCTTCCGGCTCAGTAAAATTAGCTTTTACTACGTGCCCTTTTAGTGGAACAATTTTCTCATGAATCGCATCAATGATCCAGTCTGGCTGCGGGAAGAAAGCATCTTCCAACTCGTAAGCAGGCGTAATCCAGTTACGTGAACCAACCACCACAGGTGGAGCATCCAGCTCATCAAATGCCAGCTCGGTAATTGTAGAAGCCATTTCCTTCATGAAAGAACCCCGGGCAGTAGCATCGCCTGTAATGACGATCCGCCCTGTCTTCTTCAAGGATTCAATTACGGGTTCGTAGTTGAATGGCACCAGGGAGCGGGCATCAATTACTTCAGCGCTCATACCATATTTTTCCTGCAACTGATCAGCAGCTTCCAACACGCGGTATAGTGTGGCTCCGATACTCAAGATGGTTACATCCTTTCCTTCACGTTTCACATCCGGTTCTCCAAAAGGAATTTCGTAATAACCTTCGGGCACGCCACCTTCGTGGAACTGCTCGCCAATGTCGTAAATGCGTTGACTTTCGAAGAAAATCACGGGATCAGTTCCCTGAAGTGCTGAGTTCATTAGCCCTTTCGCATCGTACGGAGTAGCAGGGAAAACAACTTTTAATCCGGGAATGTGCGCTGGTAAAGCCGTCCAGTCCTGCGAGTGCTGTGCACCGTATTTCGAACCAACGGATACGCGGATCACCACCGGCATTTTAATCACGTTCCCACTCATCGCCTGCCACTTCGGCAACTGGTTAAACACCTCGTCGCCTGCACGACCAAGAAAATCGCAGTACATGATTTCGGGAATTACCCGGCCGCCGCACATGGCGTAACCAATGGCTGTTCCCACGATTGAGGCTTCGGAAATGGGCGAGTTAAACAAACGGTGATATGGCAAAGCCTCCGTCAGTCCGCGGTATACGGCAAAAGCACCACCCCAGTCGCGATTTTCCTCACCATAAGCAATCAAGGTCGGATCTTTATAGAAACGATCAGCAATGGCTTCGAACAGGCCATCGCGCAAACCGTATTGCTTAATTTTTGAGAATGGTTTGCCATCTTTATCAAAGGCAAAACGCTCCTTTTTTTCCAACTGTTTCACGCGTGGGTTTTCCTCCAACGGATGGTTTACCTCTGCCTCACGGCCTTCTTCCATGCTATCTGTCGGAGAATCGGAGAACATCATCTCACCAATCAATTCAGGATTTTTCTCCATATCCATCAGCGGCGAAACCTTGTCGTCGATCGCTAATTTCAATCCCCAGGTCATCAGGTCAGTATTTGCTGTATTGATGTTGCTTAATTCATCGTTGGTGGCAATTCCGGCATCAACCAGCTCTTTACCAAACCAAATAATAGAGTCAACCGCTTGCCAGGCTTCAATTTCCTCTTTTGAACGATACGAAGAGGCATCGGATGGCGAGTGTCCGCTGAAACGGTACGTCAGGATATCCAGCAATACCGGTCCGCGTTTTTCTTTTAATATTTCACGCTTGCGCGTGTACGCGTCAATCACAGCCAGCGGATTGTATCCATCTACACGCTCTGCATGCATCTGATCTCTGTTCACGCCAGCACCAATACGAGCAGCAATGTCGTAACCCATGGTTTCTCCACAGGTTTGTCCGCCCATACCGTATTGGTTGTTCATCACATTGACGATCAAAGGCAGGCCACCTTTCATATCGCCTTCCCACAATTGGGTAAACTGGTCCATCGAAGCGAAGGTCAACCCTTCCCAAACCGGTCCACAAGCCATGGAGGCGTCACCAATGTTAGCAACCACAATACCCTCTTTGCGGTTTACTTTCTTGTAAAGTGCCGCTCCAACAGCAATATCACCCGAACCACCTACAATGGCGTTGTTTGGGTACACACCAAACGGCGTAAAGAAGGCGTGCATGGATCCACCCAGTCCGCGGTTAAAACCCGTTTCGCGGGCAAAGATTTCCGCCAGCGTTCCGTAAATCAGGAAGCGAATGGCCAGTTCCTTGGTGGTTCCGTTAAAATTGGCTTTCACCGGAGCAAATGTTTTCCCGTCGAAGTGATTTTCCATCACCTCAGTCAGCTGTTCGTCACTCAGTTTGTGGATGGCGGACAACCCTTTAGCCAGGATTTCGCCATGCGAGCGGTGCGAACCAAAAATAAAGTCCTCAACACCCAAGGTGTAAGCCATACCTACAGCAGCCGCTTCCTGTCCGATAGACAAGTGAGCTGGCCCCGGGTGGTTGTAAGGAACTCCATTGTATTCACTTTTGATTTTGATTTCATTCAACATGGTTTCAAACTCACGAATGACAGCCATGTCGTGATAAATACGAAGGAAATCTTCTTTCGAGAAATTGGCTTTCTCTTCTTCAATACTTTTGTTGTATTGGTTGACAGGAATTGGGTTGAAGGTCACTTCACCAGCTTTCCTGACATCTTTCGGATCAATAAATTGTACTTTAGGCATTTTAAATCAGTTTGAAGTTATCAGTTGTCAGTTGTCAGAATCCGACCAACTTACAGACCGAAAACTATTTATACTTTTTTCCTTTTATTTCAGATTGTTTTAGATATTCAATGAATCCAAATATCATTTTTGCGATTTCATCTGCACGACTATAACAGTTCTCAAACTCAGTCTCCGTTATGTATTTCGAGTCCAATGCCCTATAAAGTTGTGATTTAACTTCAGTTGAAGATGATTTTGCAATAAACAGAAACTGGATGAACTCCTTATTTCCTCCTCTGTCAAATCCTTCAGCAATATTATCCATTACAGAACCAGAACTATTTCGAATCTGATTCACCAAGCCAAAATCACGACAAAAGGGATCTCTGGTTACCAGTGAAAATATTTCATGACAAAGTTCCCTGGACTTTTGCCACACCTTCAAATCTTCAAAACGCTCAACTGTTGCCATAACTCAAAACTTTAAACTGTTAACAGAAAACTGTCAACTGTTAGAACTGGAATATCGTTTCTTTGATGATTTCGCTTACCGTTGGGTGTGGGAAAACGATTTCCTCTACATCCTGCACGCGAAGCTGAGCTTCAATCAGAGCACAGGCACCCCAGATCATTTCGGAACAAGCCCCGCCGACCATGTGAATTCCAAGGATCTCTTTATATTTTTTTCCGACAATCACTTTACAGAATCCATCTTTGCCTTCATTTTCAGCAATAAAACGCCCTGCATAAGCCATCGGCAGCTGACGGGTTTCCACGTCAATGCCTTTCGCTTTGGCTGCAGATTCGGTCAAGCCAACGCCTGCAATTTCGGGATGGGTATAAACGACTCCCGGAATAGCATTATAACGCATCACATCTTTACGACCAATCATGTGGTTAATAGCTACTTCGCCTTCGCGACTAGCCGTATGTGCCAACAACGAAAAACCGGTTACATCGCCTGCAGCATAAACATTGGGTACATTCGTCCGACAATATTGGTCAATTTTCACACCGACCCGAGCCAGCTCCACGCCAATATTTTCCAAGCCAATCCCAGCAACATTCGCTTTTCGTCCGACAGAAAGCAGCACTTCTTCACCCGTAATTGAAAATGCCTCACCAGCTTTTTCAAAAATAACTTCTTTACCTCTCAGCTCTGTTACTTTTGCATTCAGATGATAGTTAATTCCTCGTTTGGTGAAATCTTTGCGCACAAAAGCTGCAATGTCTTCATCCACTCCGGTCAGGATCTCGGGCAACATTTCAATCACGGTTACCTTTGTTCCCATGGCGTTGAAGAAATCGGCAAACTCAGTTCCGATAACACCGCCTCCAATAATCACCAAACTTTTGGGTAATTTCTTTAGCTGAAGAATTTCACGATTAGTCGTAACTACATTTTGATCTAACCCGGGGATTGGCGGCACTGCTGCTTCTGAACCGGTGCAGATCAGCAAACGACTGGCTTGGTAATCCTTACCATCAGCAGTTAGTGTAATCACATCAGCCCGCTTTTCTTTAATAACGGCCTCAGCCATCACCACTTCGGCTTTGACGTGCTTCATTTTCGCGCCAACACCGGAAACCAGTTTGCGGACCACCTTATCTTTGCGCTTCATGATTTTTCCGAAGTCGATGGAAATATCGGAGCCTACATTGATCCCGTACTTGCCGGCATCGTGGGCATTCTCCAACACTTTGGCAGAGTTCAAGAGCGTTTTGGTAGGAATGCAGCCTTCATTCAGGCACACTCCTCCCAACGCTCTTTTGTCAAAAATTACTACGCGCATTCCTTTTGCTCCGGCGCGCTCGGCTGCAACATATCCGGCAGGACCACCGCCTAAGATTGCTATATCGAACTTGTTACTCATTTTTTAGATTTTAGATTCAAGACTCAAGATACCAGACAAACAAAATCCCGACTTCGAGATGAAGCGTCTTGACTCTCGGTTCTTAGATCTTGATTCTTTATTAGATTGTCAGGTTTTCTATTTGAGTTTTGATCTCTCTTAAGAACAGCGTCGCTTCACCACCATCCAATGCCTGGTGATCATAGGTTAGAGAAAGTCCCATCATTGGAACAAAACCATACACGCCATCACCCAAATCTTTCGGACGAGGAACAATGGTACAAACACCCAAAATAGCAGTTTGCGGCAAATTAATGACAGGCGTAAACATCTCCACGCCGTAGTTTCCCAAGTTGGAAACCGTGAAACTAGCGGCTTCAGGCTTCAACAATTCGGGATCAATATTCCCTTTCCGACAATTGCCAGCCACCGTGCTTAGCTGAGATGAAAGCCCTTCGATCGATAAATCGTCCGCATTTTTAACAGCCGGAACCATCAACCCGCGCTCGGTATCAACAGCCAAACCTAAATGTACTTTTTTGAACCAGCGCATGCTGTCACCAATAAAATGCGTATTCGCTTGCGGATACTTTTTTAATGCCCTGATAACCGCCAGACAAACCAAGTCGTTGATGGTAATATTCTGAGACACCTCACCGGCTTCCAGTTTTTTCTTAAAGCTTTTACGCAAAGCCATAATTTGGCGGGCATCAGCACTCATATGGTGTGTTAACTGAGCTGAATTTTGCAGCGACTGGTGCATTGATTTAGCAATTAACTTACGGATATTCGTCAATTTCTTCACTTCAAAGTCATCGCCATAAACCGGATTGTATGAAATAAGGTCAGCTGCGCTCGCACGCCCACCTAAGCCGGTTGTTTCTTTAGCAGGCTCCAGGCTCTCAGCTTGTGCCTTTTCCTGAGCCAGCGGAGTTAATTTAGGAATGGATTGTGACGCAGCTTCAACATCCTGAGCAATAATTCGTCCATGGGGGCCTGAACCTTTTACTTTCTCGTATGGCACACCCATTTTCTCAGCCATCACTTTGGCACGAGGCGAAATGCGTATTTTGCCTTCAGGTTTCTCATCCAGCACAACTGCTTTTTCTTCTTTTGCTGGTGTGGCATCTGATGCAGCAGGAGCCTCCTTCGGTTCTACTGAAGATCCTTCAGCTGAATCACCATCTGGACGAAATTCTTCAACACTTTCGCCACTCTTTCCTAAAACAGCAACATTAATTAGTACAGGAACTTCATCTCCTTCCTCATAAAAAATAGCCAACAATTCGCCATCTTCTTTGGCTTCTTCTTCAAACGAAGCCTTGTCGGTTTCATACGAAAACAAAATATCGCCTGTCTTCACCTGATCACCAACTTGCTTATACCATTCTCCAATGATACAAGTCTCAACAGATTGCCCCTGACGAGGCATAATTACCGGAATAGCCATAGTATATTAGTTTCACTTGTTAATACATTACCTATAATCAAAACTTCATGAAAGAACTCGTAGAGCTACACTTCACGCCACTTTTACGAAACTTGGTTGTAAACTTACATTTTATAACTTGTATTTACAAGTTGACAATTGAAAATTAATATTTTTTCTTACTTTTGATCATCATTACGCAACATATGACTGAAGAAAACAAAATACCGCAATACAAAAAGCTATACGAAACCCTGCGTCGACACATCGTATCAGGAGTTTACGAGGAAGGAAGTTTACTCCCATCAGAGAATGAGCTTTGTGCCGTCCACAGTATGACTCGTCCCACGGTTCGACATGCACTGGAAGCCTTAGTTCAGGATGGATTTATTCAGAAAAAACAAGGCAAGGGTAGCATTGTACAAAAACCACCGCAGGATATTGGAATCCTATCGATCTCAGGAACTTCTTCGGCCATTGGGAAACAATACCTACAAACACAAATAATACAGAAGCCTCAAATAAAAGCGTGGCCAATGCCTTTCAATTTTGATCTCACCGAAGCTGAAAAAGATGTTGGCTGCATCTACATGGAACGCTTACGCTTTGTGAATGAGCAACCGGTTTTTTACGACATCAACCACATTCCAAACATCAACTTACCGCGCTTTACCAGCCGAACCTTCGAAAACAAATCACTTTTCGACACCTTAAGAACAGGCTATCAAATTGAAGTAAAAGGAGGGACACAGAAATTAAAAGCAATAAAGGCAACAGGAACAGTAAGCCAGCTTTTAAAAATAAAAACAGGCGATCCGGTACTCTATATGGAACGGAAACTATTAACTAACCGCGAAGGCTTTCACATTTACTCTACGATTTATTTCAATTCGGAGAAGCATGCTATTTTTGGAAATTTCTAGAACGGAATACTTATCAAAGAAGACAAAAAAAAGTGGATGTCCGTGCATCCACCCCTAGCTGCACATAAATCTCTTGAGAAGAGACTTGGACATCCACAAAATATTTTCACCTCAAATTTAACGAGTATTTTACAAATAATTAAGATATTCTACAACACCTCGAAAGACAGTGAAATCTAAAATAGAATATTAGGGATTAAACGATTGACCTCACGCATCTCAAATCCTTCGAAACCCAATTCAACCAGCCATTGATTAATATTAATTCAAAAATAATGAATAAATATTCACTACGCTTGGCGCAACGCTTTATAAATTAGCAAAAATTTTTAATCTTTGTGCCTCGAAAAAATACGTTAAAAGATTAAAGCTCAAAAGATGAAAGTTTTAAAATTCGGTGGTACTTCAGTTGGGAATGTTGAAAATATGAACGCAGTAATGAAACTGATTACTGATGGAGAGAAAAAGCTGATTGTGCTTTCTGCCATGTCAGGAACAACCAATGCTTTGGTTGAAATTTCTGATTATCTGTACAAAAAAAACAAAGATGTTGCCCGTTCGCAAATCGGCAAACTTGAAAGCAAATACAAAAAGGTAGTTGACAAGCTTTTTGAAGCTGACACCCGAAAACAGGAAGGCCTAAAAATCGTTAAAAAGAGTTTTGATACGATACGCAAGCAAGCCAACGGAGTATTTGGCCCAATAAAAGAGCAAACAATTCTCGCTCAGGGAGAGTTAATTTCAACCGCTTTCTTCACCCAACTAATGCTTGAAAATGGCCATAAAACGAAATTACTTCCTGCACTTGATTTCATGCGGATTGACGAGGAAAAAGCAGCAGATTTACAAGCGATAAAAACCAACATCGCAAAAGTACTGGAAGAGGTTGGCGAAGCTGATTACTACATCACCCAAGGCTTTATTTGCCGTAACGAAAAAGAGGAGATCGACAACCTTCAACGTGGAGGATCAGACTACACAGCCTCGTTGATTGGCGCTGCAATTGAAGCTGACGAAATACAAATATGGACTGACATTGACGGGTTTCACAACAACGACCCCCGCTATGTTACCAACACCAAAAAGATCGAGCAGCTTTCGTTTGACGAAACCGCTGAGCTGGCCTATTTTGGAGCAAAAATCTTACACCCCCAAACGGTACTTCCGGCTAAATTACACAACATCCCGGTTCGCCTGAAAAATACGATGAACCCCACAGACAGTGGAACTTTAATCACATCAGAAACCAGCGGCAGCGGGATTAAAGCTGTTGCTGCAAAAGATGGCATCACTGCCATCAAAATCAAGTCCGACCGAATGTTGATGGCCTATGGTTTCCTGAAAAGTGTTTTTGAAATTTTTGAATTTTTCAAAACACCGATTGACATGATTTCTACTTCGGAGGTTGCCGTTTCACTGACCATTGACAACACCCGGAAATTGAAAGACATTATTAAGGAATTGAAAGAATATGGTGAAGTTCAAATTGATGAAAACCAAACCATCATTTGCATTGTTGGTGATATCATTGCCGAAGAGCGTGGTTTTGCTGCCAAAGTATTTGACGCACTGGAAGGTATCCCCATTCGTATGATTTCATATGGTGGAAGCCGTCACAATATTTCTTTACTGGTTTCAACAAATCACAAGCAAGAAACGCTTCAGGCTATTAGTGATAACCTGTTGGAAAATTAAAATGATCGATCCTAAAACAATCAGCCAGTTTCAAAAGCTGGAGACTCCGTTTTACTATTACGACCTGGATTTGTTGCACAAAACATTGTCGAAAATTAAAAGCGAAAGCGAAAAGTATGGCTATCATGTTCACTATGCGGTAAAGGCCAATGCAAATGACAAGGTACTGGAGACAATATTTTCGCAGAATTTAGGAGCTGATTGTGTTAGTGGAAACGAAATTATAAAAGCCAGGGCTCATGGAGTTCCTGGCTCTAAAATAGCGTTTGCCGGTGTTGGAAAAACAGACAAGGAAATAACAACAGCTCTGCAAAACGATATTTTCAGCTTTAATTGCGAATCGATTCCCGAAATTGAAGTTATCAACGAACTGGCGGGAAAAATGGGCAAACTTGCCCCAATAGCCATTCGCATCAATCCCAACGTCGATCCAAAAACACACAAATATATTACCACCGGATTAAACGAAAACAAGTTCGGAGTTAACCATTGGGATTTTGAAAAACTCAGCAAGTTGATCCCATCGTTTAATCACATCAAATTCACCGGACTACATTTTCATATTGGCTCACAAATCACCGACATCTGCGTATTCAAAGAGCTGAGTCAGAAAATCAATACCATTTCGAAATGGTTCGAAGATCAAGGATTCAACCTGCAGCATATTAATGTTGGCGGAGGCCTGGGTATTGACTACGAAAATCCAACATCCAATCCATTCTCTGATTTTAAAGCCTACTTTAAAGCTTTTAACGATCACCTTAAATTGAAGCCAAATCAGGAATTGCATGTCGAACTAGGCCGATCAGTTGTGGGACAGTGCGGACATTTAATTACCAAAGTCCTCTATGTCAAAAAAGGGCTAAACATCAAATTCCTGATTACAGATGCTGGAATGACTGAACTCATTCGTCCGATGCTTTATCAGGCAAAACACCAAATTAGCAACCTTACGTCGAAGCTGCCACATCAAACTTATGATGTTGTAGGTCCGATTTGTGAAAGCACTGATGTTTTTGCAAAAGGAATTGACTTGCCGGGATCAAAACGCGGCGATCTACTTGCCATCCATTCAGCGGGCGCGTACGGTGAGGTTATGGCATCGAGTTACAACCTTCGCGACATCGTAAAATCATATACTGACATTGAGCTAACACAGTCATAGCCTTGTCTTTTTAATTGATTTTCAACGCAAAGAAAAAGGATAGATAATTCGTTTATTTTGCTCAATTAATTTTTTTAGTCGTAAAATATAGTATACATTTGTCGCTCACATATTTTATTTTTTTATTATGAACATTTTTGTAGGAAACCTCAATTACGCAATTACTGAAGATGATATGCGTGAGATTTTTGAGGAGTATGGTGAATTAAGCTCAGTAAAATTGATCACTGATAAATTCACTGGTAGAAGTAAAGGTTTCGGATTCGTTGAAATGCCTGACGCAGAAGAAGCTAAAAAAGCCATTGAAGAATTGAATGGCGCAGAAGTCGAAGGACGTTCTATGGTTGTTAATGAGTCTATCGAGAAAAAGAGAGACAACAATCGTGGTGGCGGTGGCTTCCGTGGCGGCAACAGCCGTGGCGGTGGTAACGGCGGTTACGGCGGCGGTGGTGGCCGTAGAGACAACAATTTCAGATCAAACTACTAATTCAGGAGGTTGATTATGAAAGGTACTGTAAAATGGTATGACGCAACCAAAGGTTTTGGATTTATCCTAACCGAGGATAACAAAGATATCTTTGTTCACCGTTCTGGTTTAGTCGATGCCTACGCTGGTCTGGAAACAGACGAGACTGTAGAATTTGAAGTTGGACAAGGAAACAAAGGTCCAATTGCAACGAACGTTACTAAAGTAGACTAATTCTGAGATTGGAGCGGGTACTTTAAAAGTCAGCTCCTTCAATTAACGATATTTTCACTACTTGTATTATTAAAAGCCTGGCTTCGGTCAGGCTTTTTTTTTCTAGCCCTATGGGCTACAACTATAATTTTGACTCATTTCAATATCGGGATGAATAACAAAGTAATTATATTTTTTATTTAGAATAATTATAAATACCCCCCATAAAACATAAAGAAAATATTTTCTTTTCTTTTTATTTTGCTTAATTTTGATTTAAATAAAAAGCCCTTCGTTAATCTCGAAGGGCCAAATTATTCAATTATCAATATCTGGAAGGTGCAACTTCCAAACACAAAATTTAAAGAAATGAAAAATTTATTTACGATCCTATTTTTATTCGGATTTATTGTTTTAATGGACTCATGTAATAATGACATGATAGAGAGTCCATCAACATCAGAGATTCTTAACGAATCACAGTTAAAAAGCAAAGAACTTGAAAAAACAAAAAGCGAGTACGACAAGTACATTCATAAATTTTCAAAAGCGGTAGCGAAATCGTTAAAAAACAAAAAATTCAGACATCTAATAAAAAAAGAGGCAGAAAGGAAAATTGATGGGGATTATGATATCCCTTGGAATTTATTCAATTCGAAAAAAATACAAACAGAAAACAACGATGATCTAACTTGTGAAGATTTTCTGATAGACAATATTGATGGGAATGATAAAGAAAAAAAATCGTATGATCTAAAGAGTTTTAGTAAAAAATTCAAGAAGCTACAAATTTCAGTACCTGTCAATTGTTCAAATTGGGATTCTGAAAGCTTTATTCCCGTTGTAGCTTTTCAAACTTCTGATTATTCAGAAGATGATGAATCAATCAAAGCTTATAACGCTGATGGCGAAATTGTCTTGTTAAATAATAAACAAAAACCCGATTTCCCTGTAGTTGTTGTGAATTTGAATGAAAGGAGTGATGAAGAAGGCAATATTTTGGGCTCATACAAAAGAGCAGTAAATTTAAAATATATCTCACTTCCTAGACCAAAAGCTCCTTCAAGTTTCCAATCGGAATTCACAATGAGTGGTGTATATTTAACCTGGAACTATAATGTCACTCCTTATGATGATTTTTTTGAATTACAAAAACTACAACCCGGTGGAGGATATGTCACAGTTGGCCAATTCCCTGCTGGTACAACTTCTTTCCTTGATGTAGATGCAACTAATCCCGGAAGTGAATACTATTATCGAATAAGAACAGGCCGATTCGCAGCCCCCAAGCAATACTCCTTTTATGTGACAACTCACATACAAGGCTCAAATTTAGAGCCCAATAGGCCTGGAGAGTTGTACATCGCTCATCTAGCGCCAGACAATATTGAGCTCAGATGGGGGCAACCCTCCAGCTCGTCGTATTCTGGATTCCATCTATACAGAAGACGCCCTGGCTATACTGATTATACTTTAATCGCAACCCTAAATAGCAGTACTTATTATTATATAGATAAAAGCCTAGAAGGGAAGGGTCAAAAATATCACTACTACGTAGTAGCTTTTAATGATGCCGGCGAATCAGAACCAGTATGGGAAGTGACCTACAATCCCTATCGAAATGAAAATCAGAAGCTTGTAATAACAAAATTTACAATCACCAATTACAGCAACTACGAATCATGGTCAAATGGAGGACCTGAAGTACGTTTTTCTCTCGCTGCTGCTGACTCCCCCACAGCAACAGAAACGTCCTTACTTGTAAGTAAAGAAACTATCCCTGTAATTGAAGATGGACAAGCTCCTGACCCAGATGTAAGTCAAACACGGCATTGGAAGGTAAACAACGCTGAGGGCTATTATGAAGCCTTAAGAAATTGGGATAGCAACTTTTTTGCTTCTGTCCTGACAATAAATTGTTATGAGAATGATGGTTCTTGGCTAGGCAAAGTCAACTTCAGCTTTGAAACAAAAATTCCAATAAAAATTGATTCGACAGCAGCGATTGAAACAACCCTTGGTGGGACGATTAATCTATTCGAAAGAGAATCAAAGGAAAAACAATTTGGAACTGATTGGTTGTATTTCTGGGATCCTGAAATAATAGACTTAACGATCGGAGGAGACCTCACATTGCATTTTGAAACAAGATAATTAAACCACAGGGCAAGATTGTAATTCTTGCCCTGTAATAAATTAACATTTATGAAAATTTATTTTATCTCCCTTTTGTTCGCAATCTTAACAACATCACTATCAGCACAAAAGAGTACATTTGGATTTAAATTAGGCCCAAACTATTTCTACTCTTCTGAAATAGATGACCCGATCGGGAAGTACCAGTTCGGAGCAGCTTCGAATTTTAAAGTATATAAATTTATATCCATCCAGACTGAATTCCTCTTTGTAAAGAAAGCCTTTGAAGAGCCTTATCGAGATTCCTGGGAAGTGAAAGCCAAAGGCAGTTATTTGGATATCCCCGTTTTCATCCAGTTCCAACCAATCAAACAAATAGCCATTTATTCCGGGGGACAAATCGGTTTTAGGCTTAACCATGAGCTGAAATATAACCACACAAATAAATTATATACAGCACAGGAAAGAAGTTTAGAAAAAGTGCCACTTGGTCTTTTAGCCGGTGTTTCGATTCACCCCATTGAACATTGGAGCCTGGAAGGACGATATTCCGTAGAGATTGCGAGAAGCAGCAGTTCATTAGACTTCAGAGGATGGCAATTCTTTTTGAATTATACATTCTGAAAAAAAGCAAATTTATACTGAGCGGATCTCTGTTGCCCGATGCCGCGATGTCAGCTCAATCAGGTACTGCTCCTTTAATGGCTCAAATACACTATAAGCTTTTTCAGGAGTATTATTTTCTCCTGAAATATGGCTTAAAAGAATGGTGTGCAGTTCATTACCGGCAAACTCCCTCAAAAGCACAAAAGCCTGATCATTTGACAAATGCCCAATTGACGAAGCAACACGCTGCTTGAGATGATAGGGATATCGACCATTCTTTAGCATCTCTTCATCGTAGTTGCTTTCCAGAAAAACAGCGTGACATTTGGCAAACTCACTTTTCACTTTTTCGCAAGCTTCCCCAATATCTGTCATTACGCCAACATGCTTGCCTGCATACGAAATTCGGAATGAACAGGCATCAGCAGCATCGTGTTGTTTGGCAAATGGGAAAACGGAGAATTCGCCCAATTGAAATTCAAAATTTGGTTCGAACCATCTTGGGGTATCTGGCCGAACTGCTTTGCGCATCGCCAAAAAAGTTTTTTTAGTGAGGTAAACCGGAAGGTGAAGTCGTTTACTCAAGACCCTTGCTCCACGACAATGATCGCTATGCTCGTGTGTAATTAATACGGCTTTAATTTTTGCTTGGTCAATCTGCTTTTCGGCTAAACGCAATTGCAGCTGTCTGGCTGATAAACCTGCATCAATCAACAAAGCTTCCGTCTCATTCCCCACATAGTAACAATTTCCATTACTTCCGGAGGCCAATGCACAAATCTCCAACTTATTCACTTTTCTCCTTCCATTTCAGCAATGACATCTTCAGCCTGAATATCTTTTCCTTTGAGTATACACTTGGCTTTTTGGTAAAACGGACGCCGTTTAGCCATCATGCTTTCAATAAAATCAACCAATTCATCCGGTGACTTTCCTTTGATCAACGGACGTTCTGTTTTAGATTGCATCAACCGACTGGCCAATTCTTCAGCATCAACATCTAAAAAGACACAAAGCCCGGATTGATTCATCACATCCATATTGTCAAAAAAGCAGGGAGCACCACCCCCCGTTGCAATTACTGCATTTTCAAATTCGGCAACTTCTTTTAAAGATGTCTGCTCCTTTTTACGGAAAGCATCTTCTCCTTCCTGCTCAAAAATCTGAGGAATGGCTTTAAAGTACTTTTCCTCAATGTATTTATCCAAATCGATAAAAGGTACACCTAACTCTTGCGACAACTTGCGGCCTATGGTGGATTTTCCACAAGCCATGTATCCAATCAAAAATATTTTCATGTGTTTATCGTTGTTTACTTTTTAAGGCAACACATAGAACTCGCCTCTAGTAACTATGCTCCTAATTAATAAATTTACACGCTCGTTTCATCAAAACAACGACATTTGGTTTTTATCATCTTCATCCTCATCCTTCTTTGGTCGATTGACCTCAAAAGGCACGTCTTCATCCGACTGTTCCTGCTCTTCTTGAGTCTTGTCATCCTCATCCTTGATAACAGGTTCAATCTCTTTTATGTTTTCAACCTCGTAGTTTGTCAGTCGCTTACCTCTTGCCTTATACGACTTTATGCCAATAAACTCGCAAACTTCGATGATTTCATTCTCGCGTGAGGCATTTCTCCCTCCAAATTCAATTTCCAGCCGCGGATAGTGCACCCAGGTGATGCTCACCAAACGACTATCGGGATTATCGCCAATAAAACTAATGCGACGTCCTATTATCTCATCAATCTCAAATCGCTTCACGTAATAGAATTCCTGATCGGCATCATAGTACACAACCGATAAAACTTTTTGACTGTCAAACTTCTCAATTTGAAGGATGTCCGGATCGAAATGGTTAGACAAGTCGAAATTATACAGTTGATATTCTCCATTTTTATAGAGAACCAAGATCTTATCCTCTCCCTGAAACTCTCCAAGAAATTTCCCCCGCGAATCTGAATTAAGTCGCAATACATCCGTATCGAACCAGATTTTTCGTCCACCAAGCGTTGAAACGCCTTTTTCTTTCAGGCTAATCTTGTGAACGTCATTTTTGGTAAGGATGTTCCCCATTGCCCCCCGGCCTTTAATCGCCAAGTCTCCAAAATCAACTTCAAAGTTCAGCTTTTTAAGTCGAGCCTTTTGCTTGAGGGTCACTTTCAACACTTCGGCCTCGCCGTTGGGGTTAGCGCTAAAATACCAGATCCGCGATCCTTTTGTTCCCCGGGTCAGATCGTATTCTTTATCCCGGGTCATTCCGGTAACCGCAAAGCGTTTCAGATAGAAAGTCCCCTGCCGTCCATCTCGATAAACCACATTGTAAATGGTTCGCTTGTCGTTCTTTTTAAATACAGCAATGTGTTGGATGTTCTTCCCAACAAACGCTTTTTCTGAAACCTTAGTAATAAGATAAGTGCCATCACGCCGAAACACGATAATATCATCAATATCCGAGCAATCACAGACATATTCCGCTTTCCGCAAACTAGTTCCAATAAACCCCTCTTCTCTGTCGAAATAAAGCTTCTCGTTCGCCACGACCACTTTGCTTGCTACAATATTCTCGAAGCTACGAATCTCCGTTTTTCGATCTTTGTCCTTTCCGAATTTTTCTTTAATGTGCTTAAAATATTCGATGGTGAAAGAAACGATATTCTTTATCTTCTTATTAATCTCTTCAATCTCCTCTTCAATCGATTGAAGATGATCATTCGCCTTATCCGTGTTAAATTTCAGAATACGCGCCATCCGAATTTCCATCAACTTAAGGATATCTTCGCGGGTAACTTCGCGCATTAATTTAGGCTTCCATGGCTCTAAACGTTTATCGATATGCGCTATCGCTTCATCCATATTCTCGGACTGTTCAAATTCTTTGTCCTTATAGATTCGCTCTTCGATAAAGATTTTCTCCAAAGAGGCGAAATGCCATGCCTGCTCCAGCTCCCCTTTTCGAATTTCAAGTTCTAACTTTAATAAAAGTAAAGTCTGGTCTGTATTTCTTTTTAGTATTTCGCTGACCCCAATAAAAATTGGCTTGTCATTCTCAATCGTGCATGCATTGGGAGACACCGATACTTCGCAGTCCGTGAAAGCATATAATGCGTCGATGGTTCTGTCGGACGAAATTCCAGGTCCCAGATGTACCAGTATTTCTACCCGATCCGACGTATTATCATCAATTCGTTTAACCTTAATTTTATTTTTATCGTTGGCTTTGATGATTGAATCGATCAAAGTGGTGGTTGTTTTTCCAAAAGGGAGCTCTGTAATTGCCAAGGTTCTATTATCAATCTTTTCAATTTTGGCACGTACCTTAACAGCTCCACCACGCAAGCCATCGTTGTATCTCGAAAAATCAGCAGATCCTCCTGTCGGAAAATCGGGGTACAACTCAAATTCTTCTTTTCTTAAATAAGCAATTGAGGCATCAATTAATTCGTTGAAATTATGCGGAAGGATTTTCGAAGCCAGGCCAACAGCAATACCTTCAACCCCCTGAGCCAACAGCAGCGGGAATTTTACGGGCAGTGTAATTGGCTCTTTATTACGTCCATCGTAGGACAATTTCCAATTGGTTGTTTTTGGATTAAACGCCACCTCCAAAGCGAATTTCGACAGACGAGCTTCAATATACCGTGGAGCTGCGGAACCATCGCCGGTAAGGATATTTCCCCAGTTTCCCTGGGCGTCAATCAGTAAATCTTTTTGTCCCAATTGCACCAGTGCGTCACCAATAGAGGCATCGCCATGCGGATGATACTGCATGGTTTGTCCAATAATATTGGCTACTTTGTTGTATCGCCCATCATCCATTTCGCGCATGGCATGCAAAATCCTGCGCTGAACCGGTTTTAACCCGTCATTCACATAAGGGACAGCTCGTTCCAGAATCACATAAGAGGCATAATCAAGAAACCAATCCTGATACATACCCGACAAATAGGTAATGCCATCACCCTGTTCACCCTGTTGATTTTCTTTATCTTTTTCTTCTTCTGCCACAACAATTTTATTATAAGTAAAACTTCTGCTACTTCGAATTCATTATCGGACTATCCCAGCTCATCTTTCTCAACGTAAAGATTCTCAATAATAAACTCTTGCCGATCCGGTGTATTCTTGCCCATATAAAAATCAAGCATTTGCGAAACTGATTCATGCTTTTTCATTTGAACCGGCTCCAGTCGAATATCCGGGCCAATAAAATTTTTAAATTCGTCCGGAGAAATTTCGCCAAGTCCCTTAAACCTGGTGATTTCAGGCTTTGCCCCCACTTCTTTAATGGCTTTTAGTCGTTCTTCCTCGGTATAGCAGTAAAATGTCTTTTTCTTATTTCGAACGCGAAACAACGGAGTTTGTAAAATAAATAAATGCCCTTTTTTCACCAGCTCAGGAAAAAACTGCAAAAAGAAGGTAATTAATAGTAAACGTATATGCATTCCATCTACGTCGGCATCGGTTGCAATAATCACCTGATTATATCGCAAGTCTTCCATGCTTTCCTCAATATTTAAGGCAGCCTGAAGTAAATTGAACTCTTCGTTTTCATACACCACTTTTTTGGTCAAACCATAGGTGTTCAATGGCTTTCCCTTCAAGCTAAAAACAGCCTGTGTATTTACATTGCGTGATTTTGTGATCGATCCACTTGCTGAATCACCTTCCGTGATAAAAATAGAAGAGTCTTCCTTTTTATCACTTGTAGTATTGTAATGAATGCGGCAATCGCGTAATTTTTTATTGTGCAGGCTAGCCTTCTTCGCCCTTTGTTTGGCTAACTTTTTTACTCCTGAAATAGCTTTTCGCTCCCGCTCCGACTCTTGAATACGTCTTAATAGAACCTCGGCAACCTCTTGATTTTTGTGCAAATAATTATCCAGTTCTTTCTGAATAAAAGTAACCACATGATGCCGAACTGAAGGACCTTCGGGACCAATATCTTTCGATCCGAGTTTTGTTTTAGTTTGCGATTCAAAGACTGGCTCCTCAACCTTAATACTGATTGCAGCAATTATTGATGCCCTGATATCCGATGGATCAAAATCCTTTCTATAAAAATCGCGAACAGTTTTGACAATAGATTCGCGAAAAGCCAGCAAATGCGTTCCTCCTTGTGAAGTGTGCTGCCCATTTACAAACGAATAATAATCCTCTCCATATTGGTTTCCGTGCGTAATGGCAGCCTCAATATCTTCTCCTTTTAGGTGAATAACCGGATAGAGTGAACCCGAATCAAGGTTTTCTTCCAGCAGGTCTTTCAACCCATTTCTTGACTGAAAGCGTTCACCATTATAATAGATCGATAAACCCGCATTCAGGAAAGAATAGTTCTTCATCATGTTTACCACATAGTCTTTATGGTAACGGTATGACTTAAAAATGTCGATATCGGGTACAAATTCAACTTGTGTTCCGTTAGGCTCATCGGTGCTCCCCAAATCCTTTTCCTCAACAACTTTCCCTTGCGAAAAGATAATTTCTTTCAATTGCCCTTCGCGAAAGGCTCTAATTGTAAACTCGGATGACAACGCATTAACAGCCTTAATACCAACGCCGTTCAGCCCGACTGATTTTTTGAATACTTTAGAATCATACTTTGCACCGGTATTCATCTTTGAAGCAACATCCAAAAGCTTACCAAGAGGAATTCCCCTTCCGAAATCACGAACACTCACGAGCTCATTTGAAACTCGAACTTCAATTTTTTTCCCATAGCCCATCATGAACTCATCAATTGAATTATCCATGACCTCTTTTAGAAGCACATAAATTCCATCATCAGAGGCAGTTCCATCTCCGAGTTTCCCGATATACATTCCGGGACGCTTCCGGATGTGTTCCTGCCAATCAAGTGTTCTTATCGAACCTTCATCGTAATTAGGAGTCATACTTATAGCAATTTGTCACAAATATAAAGAAAACAAAACACCCTCAGATTCCCACCATTTTGTCAATAATTAATGGCAAACGGTTGAAAACTTCCTTGAAATATGAAGTAAGACAAAAATAGCTTTTAAAGTGATTGTTTGAAAAAAAAGCACTGAGTGAAGTGCAAATTATAATCGCTCCAAATTACCAATTGGCGTAAAAAAAACCGTTGGTAAAATCAACGGCTTAGCATACTTTATAATTTATTATTTTTCATCACGCCACGACGTAAACATCCAGTAGTACTTTTCGGTCTGTTTTACCATCGAGTTGACCAAGTCGATTGTTGAAACGTCACCAATATCGTTGGCTGTTTCCAAGACATTGATCATTTGCGAAAGCAAAATTTCAAAATCGGATAAAAGATGATCAACCATCTCATCGGGACTCTGCACTCTTTCTGGTTCTTTTATTTTTGAACTATCCAGATACTCCTGAAGTGTAGCAGTTGGGAAAGCACCAAATACGCGTACCCGCTCTGCCAAATCGTCGATATTAACTTTTGAAAAGTTATAGAGCTCCTCAAATTTATCGTGCAGATCAAAAAAATCTTTACCGGTAACATTCCAGTGAAAGTTCCTTAATTTCTGATAGTGTACGTGATAACTTGATATTAATGTATTTATTTGATCAATTAATTCGGAGGTATCTTTTTTGTTAAACCCTAATCTTACAAATGTTTTTTCTTTAGTTTCCATGGTAATATATATTGTTTTTAATTTTGAATAAATAATTATTTAAAGTTGGACTCGTGATAAACCAATACAGGCTTATTGAAATGAGTAACAACGTAATGGGTTTCTGAAGAAGAGAATAGATCTTCAAAAAAGCCTTTCTCCTCCTTCATAATCACCAAAACATCCGGCTCATTCTCTTCCAGGTATTTTTGTAAGCCTTTGCTCACATCTTTCTCGTGCGAATGAACGAAACTCGGACTAAAGTTTTTAATACTGTCTTTTACCATATCCTTAAATCCTTTCCATTTAAGAATAGAATCAAAATCAGTCGTTTCCATATTGTGGAAAATGGTGAGATGTTTATTCTCGGTTCCGTCAACAATATCAGATAAATGACGCATTGCTTTCAGGTCTTCGGCATGCAGTGCCGTTGCATATAGAAAGTTACTCATGCTGAAAATCGATTTATCATCCGGCACAATAATGACCGGACAGGCAACTTTTTCGATGATGTTTGGATAACTGATTGCTCCCGTTACAAAGCCCGAATAACTATTGTAGTTACTCATAAGCAGAATAACATCTTTCTCTTTCTCAATGGTGTCATTAACCACCATCAACCGACTTACTTCTGCGACTTCTATTTCATACGGAACACTTTGGGGTATCTTTTTCAACAAGTCTGCCACCGTCTTTTTCATTTCTGCTTCAGCCGCTTCATAATCTGCACGAAACTGAGCCTCCGAGATCGCCACGTTCGGTTGGTAGTTTGGGGTGGCTACGCCAACAAACTCTCCACTTCTCATCCAGCCGAAATCTAAAACATAAACGATTTTCAGTTTTCGTTTTAATTGGTTACTCAATGCAAACCCTGACGTTATAAGGGTTTCCATATTTTTCAGCGTGTCTAATAGTAATAAATTTGTTTTCATGGCTTTTCTATCTTTACACCCAAAACCAGCATATGCCTTTTTAATGGGCTTTGTTAATTTTTTCAAGAAGAATCTAATGCTTGTTCCTTCTCTTTTTGTTTTCTGTTTTTCCTTTTCTGCAGAAACAAACCAAGAACGATTTTCATACCTGTTTCAAACGCCATATTTCGCACGTACTTTTTAAAGGCATGAACCGTTAAGGTCGATTGATCTTTCAATTCGTCTTCCAAGTAGCGAATCTTGTATTTTACTTTTTGGCGTTCTAACCGCAACTCTCCCATGTTTCTTATCTCTCTCATAATTTGACCTCCTCCTCTTCATCGTCATCTTCTTCAAACAACATGGATGAGTACTTCCGCAATACAATAGTTGTAAGCAGCTTGTTTTTTAGCAATGCAAATAAAACAGTAAGAACAACCAATACTCCGATAGCAAGCAATAAACCCGTCAGATAATCCTGGTAGGTTTGTCCATACCATACGACAAGCGCAGCGAGTCCGAAAAACAAGATCAATGCACCGCCCAGCGAAAGAATAAAATTACCGATTAAGTAAGTTGTTATTCCGGTTGCTCTATTTAGAACTGTTAGCTTAACTAAATCGATTCTAGCTTGCACATATCTCTTTGATACGTCACTCAGTTCATTAAAATTATCTGATAGGTTTTTACTCATAAATTAAGAGGTTTCGAACGTTCGGTTACTTCCCGGTTGTCGGGGTTTTGGCTTCTTTTTTAATCTTCTCTTCGACATCGTTTGTCCGCTCTTTTACCTGATCAATCATTTCACCGACCTGATCCTTCAAACTATCAACTTTTTCTCCGATCGTGTCTGTGACATCTTCCGAAACTCTTTTTACACTTTTCTGAATCTTTTTTCTTGTTTTATCACCTCTCTCAGGTGCAAATAAAACTCCAACTAAGGCGCCTGTCGCTGCACCTGCTACAAACCCTAAAAGGGCGCTTGTTCCTTTACTCATGACATTTGATTTTTATGATTAATACCTTAACTATAAATGTATATTAAATGGACGTTTTGATCTTATCAGACGTCCTCGTACTTTTTGTATTGTCAAGCGTTGTTGTCATCCTTTCGGATGTCAATGGCCGATCAGCACTTCGAATTGTTTTTAATACTCTCGCTTTATACTCGTCAGAATTTTGATATAGCTCTATATTATCGATTCTCTTTTTTAAACTTTTCATGCTTTCAATTATTTAACGTTTATTTCTACTACTGAAAAAAGCATTCCAAAAAAGAACGCCCAAAAAAAACTTCCATAATCAACTCCTTTTCAGGACAATACAAAAAGACGAACATATTGCCGAAAAAACTTGCAGTGGAGCTTGTTCTACAAATTGTAGAGATTACTTAACAGACTTTAAACACTGGGCTTTCAGAGGAAAATGACATTCAAATCCGACGATAGGGAACCGCACAAAAAAAAGTCAAGTTAACGAAAGGGTGAATTGAACGAACCGATATACCTTGTAATTCAAATCGGAAAATGAAAAACAGATAAAAAAGTCAAAGGGGAGATTCGAAAGGATGAAACTGACAGATCAGGAAATAGAGTCAACGAATTCGCAACCCCTCGCCAATCGACTAGTCAACAACACATCACCCTCATTGTTTGAACAATTCACTTAACTGCAATAAAACTTCTCTGTAGCGCAGAGAATAAGCCTCCTCAAAAAAAAAACGTTTTAAACACGAAAAAATGTATTCTCTTAGTTGAACTATTTGAAACTGGGAAAGTGTGCAACAAAGTCTACATTTCAATGAGGGGAATTGTCCACATCATTGCCGGCAATCAGCAACTCCAACAAATCAACAGGAACCGGTTTTTCCAAGTAGGCACTAACAAATGGGTATTGCATAGCCAAATCTCGTTTTTTCTTACTTGCAGAACTGGATAGAATAAACACTTCCGGGGCTTCCATTTTACCCAAGATCTGTTCTATACGATCCAGAAAACTGGCTGCGTTCATATCCTTGAATTGGATATCAACCAAAATATAATCAGGAAATTGATCGGTTAATCGATCTTGCTTAAGCCCCTGCAGATAATTAAGTAAACCGGCAGCTTTTTTAAAGTACTGTACTTGATTCTTTAAAGTCTCCTTCCTCAATCGTCCTTCTTCAACGCGAAATAAATCGGACGATCCGTCTACTATTGCAATTTTCTTTAGTTCATTTGATTTTCGTATCATACTAGTCCCCCCCTCACTGGTTACAAGCCCTGTAATTCAAATGCTCCAATATTCGTTCCATTAATCAAACGAACAAATCAGATCTCAATTCCGTATTGTTTGATTTTGTTATAAAGTGTTTTGCGGTCAATTTTTAAAAGGCGAGCAGCTTTCGACTTATTAAAGCCTGCTTCTTCAATAGTTCGGATAATTAATTGCTTTTCAAATTCTGATGATGCATCTTTTAATTTAGACTCACCAATCTCCACATCACCATTGTTCCCTGGTTGATGAGAAGGATAAACAAGTTCCTGTGGCAAGCAATCTTTTGTGATCTGGTTTTCGGAAGCCATCAGTGTTGCGCGCTTAACCACATTTTTCAACTCCCGCAAATTGCCATGCCAGGCGTATTGTTGCAAAATCGCTTCAACATCTGGGCTAAATCCCTCAATCGTTAATCCAAGCTCATCATTTGATGATTTAAGGAAGCTGTTCGCAAAAAACAGAATGTCATCAGTACGCTCACGCATTGAAGGTAGACTGATTTTAAATTCATTTACCCGATGGTATAAATCCTCGCGAAACGTATTCTGATTTACTTCATCCAGCAAATCATCATTTGTTGCAGTAATAATACGAACATCAACTCTTGTCGTTTTATTTTCACCAACCCGGGACACCGTACGTTCCTGTAAAACACGCAAGAGCCGCACCTGAATATCATAGCTAAGATTCCCAATTTCATCCAGAAACAAGGTCCCTCCATTGGCTTGTTGAAAAACACCTTCTTTGTCACGAACAGCGCCGGTAAACGATCCTTTTATATGACCAAAAAGCTCACTATTTGCTAAGTCTTTGGGAATAGCACCACAGTCGAGAGCAACAAACGGTTTGTCTCCCCGCTTACTGTGCTGATGAATAAAACGAGCGACATATTCCTTTCCTGTCCCTGTTTCGCCCTGAATCAGCACAGACATATTCGTTGGAGCAACACGCCGAGAAAGATTTATCACGGATCGCATTTTTTCACTCTTTCCCATTAGGAAGTCGCCGTCTGTATAAATATGACTTTGTACTTTTCTCTTTTTCGGCGAATTCCCTTTTAATTTCTTTTCAATTAGTGATCGAATTTCTTCCTGCTGAAGAGGTTTTGTAATGTAATCTTCGGCTCCCATCTTCATCAATTTCACCGCTTGCCGTACGTCAGCATAAGCAGTAATAATAATAACAATAGTTGAAGGTGACACTGCTTTTATTTTTTGCAACAACTCCATGCCGTCAGTATCCGGCAAGCGGAAATCACAAAGTACCAGGTCAAACTTTGTACTCTTAATAATCTCCATACCGCTTTGCCCCGAGAAAGCTGTTTCAATATCATATCCATCACTGGTCAGTTGCTTTTTTAGTATTTCGCAAATAAAAGTATCATCGTCGATGATCAATATTTTATTTCCCATATCTTTTTGGTAATTCTTATTTTTAATTTCATTCGATTGATATCGGACTACAATTTAGCATTTTCTGCTCGCTTTATCACTTCATTGACCAAAAGTACAACATCTTTAGTTATTGTTGGTATGTCGTCGAATTCTTCTGATCGCAGTGCCATATCTTCTAATTGCGTCAGTTTTTGAACAACCTGATCCAGTGAAAAATATGTAAATGAAGGAATTCCTTTATGTGCAATTTCCCCCACTCTTTTCCAATCTTCCTTGCTGAGTGCGGATTCGAAATTTTCAAGCATAATTGTTGTATTTTTCAAAAACGTGTCAATCATTTTATTGAAAAACACTTTGTCGCCATTTGCAGTAACCCATAAATTGTGTGTATCAAAATCCAGTTGATCCTCGTTTACTGTCTTTTCTTTAGCGACCATTTCCTCCCGCTCTTCTCCGGTCGATGATCCTAATTCCAACACATTGCAAATTTTGTTGTACAAATCATGCTCTTTAAATGGCTTTAAAACATAGCCATCAAACCCTTCATCCATGTATCTTTTTACATCGCTCTTAACAACATTTGCCGTAACAGCCAAGGCCTTGGTTTTATAATTTGGGTTCGACCTATTTTTTTTAACTTCCTGGATCACCTCAACACCAGTCAATTTTGGCATATGAATATCTAACAAAATAATATCATAGCCAGATGCCAATAATTCACCCAATGCTTCTTCTCCGTTTCTCGCCAGTTTAAAATCGGCTTCCCAATTAGTCAAAACCGTTTCAGCAAGCAAAAGATTATACTCGTCATCGTCTGCAAATAATATTTTCTTTCCTTTCAACAGATTTTCTTTTAAAAAGAAATGTGTTTCATTGTCCAATGCTTCTTTTCCGGTAGCTTTCTTAAAAGGAATGGTCAAATGAAATAAACTTCCTTTCCCTTCTTCACTATCCACTCGAATATTGCCATCCATCAGTTCGACCATCTTCTTACAGATGGTAAGTCCCAAGCCAACCCCTTTTCTTTTTTTATCGGGCTGAGAGGAAGACTGCGTAAACTCATCAAATATATTGGGTAACAGATCGGCAGCAATTCCAACTCCGGTGTCTTCCACTTCAAAACGAACACAAACCTCTTCGGGATCGCCTTTCTGAAGCAAACAACGCAAGTCAACACGACCTTCGTCGGTATACTTCAATGCATTAGATACCAAATTGATAATCACTTGTCGAATTCGAAATGGGTCACCAACGATCGTTTCCGGAATTTCAGGATCAACATAAATGAAAAATTGCAGCCTTTTTTCATTAGCCCGAATGATAAATGAATTGTATATCACATTCAATATTCGCGTCAAACTGAAGGGAATCTCGTCAATAAACACCTTCCCCATTCCTAACTTAAACAAAATTAGAATTTCATTGACCAGCGAAAGCAAATGCTCTGAAGAATCATTGATCAAGCGAACAAACTTTTCTTGTTTGTTATTAAGCTGGGTATTATTTAACTGTTCTGAAAAACCGACAATGGCGTTCAGTGGAGTACGAATTTCATGACTCATACTAGCCAAAAAAGTCGACTTCGCTTTTTCGGCTTCCTGAGCATCATTTTTAGCTTTTTTAAGCCTTAGTTCAATCTCTTTATCTTTCGTAACATTCTGAACAATCGCTGTTCCGCCCACTACTTCATCATAAACATTGCCAACCGGAGTCGCCCAAATGTAGTAAACCTGATCTTCAATGCGTATTTCGCCGTCAGCCATCTCCCCATTTAACGCTTTATGGTAAAAAGGGAATAGTCGTTTACTCACTTTTTCGTCAAAAGCCTCGAAAAGCGTTTTTCCGGCAAAATAGCTATTTGTTAATCCGAAACGTTCTTTCTCTCGTCCTCCGGCAAGCACATAACGATACTCCTTATCAAACAAATAAACATCTATGCCGGGCAAATTTTCGATCACAATCTGCTGATAGTCTTTGATGTCAGACAATGTGGTGTTCGCAAAATTAACCCCTGCTAAGATCAGCTCCTCTCCCGCTTTTTCAGAGAGAAGCTCCAAGCATATTGTTGCAGCCAGAGGAATTTCCTGTGCCGAATGAATGATCGTCTCAAATTCTTGATTTGTTCTGGTTTCAATCAGTCGTTTAACCTGTTCCGAAAGCAATTCAGGATCCTCAATTTTCAGCAAGTCGGTTACTTCGAGTTTTTCATTTTCTTCAGGATAAAAAAGGTGATCAAAAATCCCCGTGTACTTGTAAACTTTAAAAGAAGAGTCAAAAATAAAAATGGCCTCATGTCTTTCAGCTTCATGGCGTTTTGCATCACCATACAAGGGGTGCCCCAACTTTGTAGATTTTATCTTGCTACTTAACAAGTCGAGCAATTCATCCATTCCCATTAACGAATCTATATCAATATCACCATCTTCAATATGGTTTATAATTTGAGCAATTTCCTGTATTTGATTTTCCAGTCTTTTTTTCATTAAATGATCTATTTGGATCGCTAGTTTTCCATAAAAATATGCTTCACTCCAAGTCCTTAATTATGAAAGAACAACTTAACAACTTGCAAAGTTCTTTTTTCAATGCAACAATATAAATTTATATTGCAAAAAAGCAATATGCAGAATACTTTAGATGATTAATCAGATACCATTTATTGAAATTTCGCGTTACTCAGCAACAGTTTAGATGAAACGAGCATGTAAAAATATTCACACGCAGGAGCATGATTATTTAAAGCGAGTTCCATGTGTTGCAAGAAATAAACAATTATAAACACATGAAAAACGACGATAATGTCTTGTGACGTCACAAAAATGTACCTTTTTAACAATTAAAATTCAATCGGACTTTGACTTTTAACTATATTTGCCGCGGTATGTTTCAAAAAATACAGTTAACCATATTGATTGTCCTCGGAGGATTTACGCTGCTTTTTGCCCAGGGTAACCTGAATAATTTTGGAGGGTTTAATGCAGAGAGTACTCTCCCTGACGACGGAAGAAATGACAGCATTCAATCTGATCCGCATGACAAGAATAAACCGATCGTTTCGCACATACACAGCTGGAAACTAAAAAATAACGGGGCCTCAACCGAAGCAGTGGAGGTTGATACAACCCTTAATTTTTTCCATAACTATAATCCAATATTTCAGAAAAGTATAAGCAATACCTTTACCGGAAATTTTGGAGGAGCCTATCAATCCAACAACTTTTTCAAACGTGAAGGGGAGTCGGATTTTTATTTTTACCGGGCATTTGATTTATATACTAAGCTACCAGCCGACATCAGGTATTTCAATACCACAACCCCGTATACGATTTTGGATTATAGCCAAAGTGAAAATCAAAACACGCAGAACGAAACGCGCTTCAACGCTTTTCATTCTCAAAACATCAATAGGGATTTTAACGCCACTTTTTTTTACGATCAATCAAAGGCTACCGGGCAGTATGAATACCAGGAAAATAAACATCATTCCATTGCTCTTTACTCCAGTTACGAATCAGACAAATTTAATTCTCATTTTAACCTGATATTTAATCGGCTAAAAAATGAAGAAAACGGTGGTTTAGAGGATGGCAGTATTGACTTAAACAAGTATGATGAGACCGATAACTATATCGTCAATCTGGATCAAGCCAACTACACGCTCAGAAATAACACGCTCTTTTGGAACAGTGAATACCGATTAGGAAAGTACAAGGAAGTTGAAGATACACTTGGTTTTATTACCGACGAATTTATTCCCCGCACCGGATTCTTTTATCAGGTTGAATACTCAGGGAATCAAAAAACATATACAGACGATGAAGCCAACCTGGATTTTTATCGAAACACTTATATTGACTCAACAGCGACGAATGACACAATCGGTTATAATCGGTTAACCAATTTATTTCAACTTAAATTCTACGAAGCACCAGATCGAAAATACACGTTTAGTAAGCGGGCTTTTATTGGTCACGACCTGATCAGAATAAAAATGCCTTTGGATACAACACTGCAAAAATACAAGCACAGCAACACGTTTGTTGGCGGTGGAATATCCAGAGAAGAAGGTATATTTTGGAAATGGGGAGCACAAGGGAAATTTTACCTGACAGGTTATCGCTCAGGACAAACCGAGCTCAGCGCATATATTTATAAACCAATTAACATCGGCAATGACACAACCAGCTTGAAAGTATCAGGAGAACTAAATACAATTGCTCCTGACTATTTCGAGCAACGCTTTAACTCGAACCACTACCAATGGAGTAATCGTTTCAAAAATATCAACGAAATGATTCTAAAAGGTGAGATTCATTCACAAAAACGCAAGTTGACTCTGGGTGCAAACTACGCATTAATTGGGAATTATATCTACAACGACTCGGTTGCCACTCCACAGCAAGGTGGCCGGGAAATGCTGATATTATCTGCGTATCTGAACAAAACGATTGAATCTGACCACTGGCTTCTGAGAGGACAAATCTTATGGCAGAACGCGAATCAGGAAGAATATCTGCATCTACCAGATCTTTGCGGATATTTAAGCATCAGCTACAAAACAATCATATCGAAAGTGTTATACACCCAAATTGGAGCTGACGTTCGCTACAACACCGAATTTTATGCTGATGCGTACGACGCCCCTACGGGAAGATTCTATTGGCAGGATCAAGAAAAAATTGGTAACTTCCCGTTTGTAGATGTACATGTAAACCTCAAACTGAAACGCACCCGGCTGTTTTTTCAATGGTTAAACGCAGCTTCGGATATGCTTGACAGTGGATTCTGGACCGCGCCGGACTATCCATATTATCGCAGAACGTTCAGGCTTGGAGTCTCATGGACTTTCTACGATTAGTTTAGTTAGCCAACTTTTATTTATTGCATGAGAAATAAAAAGATCTACATCCAAATTTTATCATTCATCGCAATCCTTATTTTCTTTTCATGTGGTTCCGGCTCTGGAAAGAAAAAAGAAAAAGCAAATCGCAAAAACAGCGAGCTTTCCCGTATCATGAATTCAGGCCGCCTGAAAGCGGTTGTCGATTATAATTCAACCAATTACTTCGTATACCGGGGAAAGCCAATGGGGTTCAAATATGAGCTACTACAGCACCTTGCTGACGATATGGGACTGGAGCTGGAAATATCGGTAAGCAATAACCTTAAGGAAACTTTTGATGGGCTGAACAAGAAAAAATACGACTTGGTAGCTAAAAACCTGACAGTAACAAAAAGAAGGAATGAAACCATTCAATTTACAGAGCCTCTGGAACAAACCCGCCAAGTACTTGTACAGCGAAAGCCGGAGAACTGGCAGCGAATGACCAGAGAAGTAATTGAAGATTCGCTCATCAGAAACCAGCTTGATTTAGCAAAAAAGGAAATACATGTTCAAAAAAACACAGCATACTATCGACGACTGGTCAACCTTTCAGACGAAATTGGGGAAGAAATTACAATTGTTGAAGATTCGATTTATGGTGTTGAGCAGTTGATTGCCATGGTCGCCAAAGGAGATATTGACTTTACCGTAAGCGATGAAAATGTAGCAAAAGTGAATCAAACATACTACCCAAACCTCGACATTAAAACACCAATTAGCTTTCCGCAAAATATAGCCTGGGCAGTACGAAACGACGCAGGCGAATGGCTAAAATACCTGAATACCTGGATCCGAAATTTTAAAGAGACGGTTACCTACGCCATTCTTTACGACAAGTATTTTGAAAATATTCGCTCACGAACAATGGTAAATAGCACATACCACTCGATTGGTGGTGGCCAAATTTCACCATTTGATGACCTGATTAAGGAAGCTGCCGACAAAGCAAATTTAGACTGGCGATTGTTGGCGGCTATTATTTATCGGGAATCCAGATTTGACCCATATGCGGAATCATGGGCAGGAGCCTATGGGCTGATGCAAATTATGCCTGAATCTGCTGACCTGTTTCGAATAAATGAATATGAAGAACCGATTCAAAATATAAAAGTTGGAGTACGACTATTGAAATGGCTTGACAAGAATCTAAAACCAGACGTTCCAGACTCTGTGCAACGGGTTAAATTTGTATTGGCCTCATATAATGTAGGACTTGGACATATTAAAGATGCCCAACGACTAGCAGAGAAATATGACAAAAATCCGGCGATTTGGGATGACAATGTCGATTTTTTCCTGCTCAATAAATCAGCCTCAAAATATTACAAAGATCCGGTTGTTCGATGGGGGTATTGTCGCGGCGAAGAACCGTACAATTACGTGAATCGGGTACTGACGACTTATCGAGACTACAAGAACATTATTGAAAAGTAAAACGTCCTTTTTTCGCGAGCTCCAAGAATTCGGACAAGATCATGGCCGTTGCTCCCCAAACCTCGTATCCTTCAAATGGGTAAAAAGGCACGGTTAATCTTCCGCGAATGGTATCCATCTCTGTGAAGCTGATTTTTTCATTCTGAACAAAATCTTGCAGTGGAAACAGAATCAACTTTTCCGCTTCATCTTTATTAAGTACAAAGTCAGGTTTATAATCCATCCACCCAACATATGGGAAAATGGAATACCCGCTTACCGGAATGTGTAACTCCGACAACATCCCCAATAAACGAACATCTGCCGGAGATATTCCCACCTCTTCCTGAGCCTCCCGAACAGCCGTCAATTCAGGACTTTCGCCTACTTCAATCTTTCCTCCCGGAAAACTAATCTGTCCCGGATGGTGCTTCATATTCGGATTGCGTTGAGTTAAACAGGTATAAATTTTCTCTTTATACGGAAACAACAACAACAGCACGCTGCTATACTTAATCTCACCAGATTCTTCAAAACTCATTTTCAGATGTCGTCCCGGAGGCAACATCTTTTCGTGTGCCTTTTCTCCTGGCAGCTCAGTCTGAAGCAATTGCTTAATATGTTGTATGAAATTGGTGTACATGTAAATTTATAATAATCATTTACGACTGGAGAAAGTTTTAACGATCTCCAACTTATTTATTAATTCATAGCCCGGTGACGATAGATTCAAAAAGTGTAAATCAACTCAACTATTCAAACCGAACGGTCTTTTCAGGAGAAATCCGGCTTACAAAATAAGACGGCCCAATCAGCATGAAAAGGGTAATCACCAGCGCTCCAACATTCAATAGCACAATGTGCAAAACCGAAATATTTACAGGAACGGTATCGACGTAATAAGAGGTTGGATCAAGATGAATTATTTTAAAGTAATGCTGAAGCAAGCCCAAAACAATACCCAGAATATTCCCCCAAAGTAAACCTTCCCCAATCAAAAAAGCTGAAAAATACAGGAAAACTTTCCGTACATTCACATTGGCTGCCCCAAGCGATTTGAGCACGCCAATCATCTGAGTCCGCTCTAAAATAATGACCAACAAACCAGACACCATATTAAACCCGGCAACCAATACCATCAACACCAAAATAATCCAAACATTCATGTCCAACAGGTTGAGCCAATCAAAAATATAGGGGAATTTACGTTTGACATTAACAACCCGCAACAACGAATCATCATCATTCATATTAGCTAAGACCAAGTTTCGAACAGCATACTCCGCCTGGTCAACTTCATCCATATTTCTGATATAAATCTCATATCCGCTAATCTGATCTTCCTCCCACGAATTTAGCCGCTGAATATGCCGAATATCAATCAGCACAAACATGCGGTCAAACTCTTCCAGGCCGGTTCGATAAACTCCGCCAACGTCGAACTGACGAATACGGGGAACTTTTTCATTTTGATTCAAAAAATACATTCTGAATGAGTCACCTAACTTCAACTTGAGTAAATTGGAAAGCTGCTCCGAAATCCAAACCTGGTTTGTTCTCAACGAATCCAATTCAATTCGCTGTCCGGCAACTTTATTACTCTCAAAAAAACGCCAGTCAAAATCAGCAGCAACGCCTTTCAACACTACGCCCTGAATATCTTCCTCTGTTTTAATCATGCCGGGTTTTGTGGCATACTGCTGCACATGATCCACAAAAGGCATTGCCTTCAGCTCGTCTAAAAAAGGCTGTTGTTTTTTAATTGATTCAGTTTGATACGACATATTGCTGTCGTAATTTACCAACTGCAAATGTGCTGCAAATCCGTTGACTTTACTTTCAACCTCTCGTTGAAACCCAGTTACAATAGCCACGGATAAAATCATAACCACCATGCCCAGACTAATGCCTGCCACTGCCAGGCGAACAATACGCCGGGAAAGTTTTTGGTCGCTATCTTTTGAGGAAAATAATCTGCGTGCTATAAATAATTCAGTATTCATCTAAAACTAAAAGCTAGTCAATATTTACAAATCAATCGATTAAAAACAGGTGAATCGCCACAACACATGTCAAAATTAACAATTTGCCGCGGCTGTCAACGACTTAACGAAAGATTATTTGAAACCGTATCCTGAAAAACACGTCAAGCTCGATGTATATTGAAAGCGCAGCTATTTTATTCCTTTGTCCGATTGATGAATGGCAAAACAAGCAGAGAAATCAGCCCTAAAATAATCATCATCGCTGTCATAGAAGTGTGTGCCAATAAGGCAAAGACCATCCCATCAGCTTTGTCGATTCCATAAACCATCAGCGCTTGAACGACCATAAAATGCCAGGCTCCAATTCCGCCTTGCACGGGAGCAACCATACCGTAACTTCCCAAAACAAAGGTTGTTAATCCGGCTATCATTGATAGGTGCGAAGTGAAGTCGAAAGAAAAGAAGACCACATAAAGCATCAGGTAGTACATTCCCCAAATGAAGATAGAATGTGCAATAAAAGCCCACTTATTTTTCATTGCTTTGATCGACTTTACGCCTTCTGAAAATTTAATAAGAATGCCACGCACCTTCTCAAACAGAGAGGATCTTAATAATTTATTACGCATTAAATAAAGTACAATAATTACGGATACAACCGACAAAACAGCCCAGGGCGACAAGGCAACACTATTCAGCTTCTCTTTGACATCCGGGTTGTTCTCCAAAAATTGGATAACCTGACCAAACTGACCCACAATCACGATAACTGTTAGTATCAACAGCATAATTACGTCAATAATGCGCTCGACAACCACCGTGCCGATCAACTGGGTGAACGACATTTTCTCGTATCGAGCCAAAACACCACAACGCGAAATTTCGCCCATCCGCGGGAAAACCAAGTTCATCAAGTAACCAACCATTACAGCTAAAAAGGTATTCAGCAGGCGAGGTTTTTTACCGAGAGGTTCAATCATCAGATTCCAGCGCATCGTGCGACTGATGTGACTAAGCAAGCCAAAAAATAAAGATAGCCAGACCCACCAATAGTTGACATCATTTTTTAAAACGGACTTCAAGCGGTCAACATCCTGATCTTTGTACACCAGCCAAAATAAAAGAATACCCAAGGCTAAAAAGGCAAGAAACTTAAGGGTCTTAACTATTTTCTGTTTCAAATCAAACTTGTTAATTATTGAAATAACGCTATTTTTAAAATCGTTTTCGCGTCACTTCTTCTTTTTATTAAGTACTTTACTAAATTTGCACGCCTCGTGAAAAGGCAAGTTTCGCAGACAAAAATATATATTTGTTTTAAATCACCTCGATTTTTAACAACATATCTAATATCATATCATATATAACAGCAATAATAATGGGTAATGTCAGAGCAAAAAAGAATTTAGGTCAGCATTTTTTGAAAGACAAAAATATTGCCCAAAACATAGTTGAAAGCCTTCAGGCAGAAGATATCAAGCAGGTTTTAGAAATCGGTCCGGGCATGGGCGTGCTCACCCGGTTTCTGCTTCAGAAAAAAACTTATCAAACAACAGTTGTCGAAATTGATCGTGAGTCAGTTGATTACCTGAAAGTACATTTCCCGGAATTGAAAGACCGGATTATTTCAAGGGATTTTTTAAAACTGAATCTAACGGAATATTATCAGGAACCTTTTGCCATCATTGGAAATTTCCCCTACAACATTTCATCGCAAATCTTTTTTAAAGTTTTGGAGTACCGGGATCTGATACCGGAGGTAGTTGGCATGCTTCAGAAAGAAGTAGCCGAGCGAATTGCCAGAGGTCCGGGTAGTAAAGTCTATGGCATTCTGAGTGTTTTTTTACAGGCTTTTTATGATATCGAATACCTGTTCACGGTAGACGAAAATGTATTTACCCCTCCGCCCAAAGTAAAATCGGCTGTTATCCGGTTAAAAAGAAACGACAGGCAGCAACTGGATTGTGATGAAAAACTTTTCTTCCAATTGGTCAAAGCCGGATTTAACCAACGTCGAAAAACGCTTCGCAACTCCGTAAAATCATTTCTCCGCGACGAAGAACTAAAGCACGATCCAATTTTTTCTAAACGTCCCGAACAGTTAAGTGTTAATGATTTTGAACGTTTAACCAGGCTGATCCAAGATCAGTCTTAAAAAAGCAGCCATGCAATTTGAACTGAATCGAGAATTTATCGACGAGCTGAAGGACCTTATTGAACACGAAGCCTCCGAAGCTATTCTGTCCAAGCTTGAAGGTCTTCACCCAACCGAGATTGCTGAGGTTATGGATGAGCTGAACATGGACGAAGCCAAATACCTCTACTTACAATTGGATGGAGAAAAGGCCTCTGATGTGCTGGTTGAAATTCCCGAAAACGAACGAAGGCGATTCCTGAAAGTTTTACCCCCCGAATTGATTGCCCGGCAATTTATCGAATACATGGACTCGGATGATGCTGCCGATGTTGTGGGTGATTTGGAAGACGATATGAAGGAGGCCGTTCTTCAGGAAATTGAGGACAAGGAACAAGCCGGAGACATTGCCGACCTGCTCGAATACGATGACGAATCGGCCGGAGGATTGATGGCTAAAGAGCTGATTAAAGTAAACGAAAACTGGACGGTTCAAACTTCATTAAAAGAAATATCGAAGCAAGCTGAAGACATTGACGAAATATACTATGTATATGTTGTTGACGATGGAGAGTTTTTGAAAGGCATTCTTTCGTTGAAAAAATTGATTTTAAATTCAACCCAATCAAAAATTAAAAATCTGGTTGAAGATGAAATACATTCTGTGAAAACTGATGCTTCGCAGGAAGAAGTTGCGCAAATGATGGAACGTTTTGACTTGGTGGCCGTGCCGGTTGTTGACCATATTGGCCGACTAAAAGGACGAATCACCATTGACGATGTGGTTGACGTTATTCGCGAAGAAGCTGAACGCGACTACCAAATGGTTTCGGGTATCACCGGCGATGTCGAATCGGGTGACCGTGTCTGGAATTTAACAAAAGCCCGGCTGCCATGGCTGCTTATTGGATTGATTGGTGGAATATTAGGAGCGCGTGTTTTAGGAGCAAACGAAACAGCCTTGTCTGAAATTAAAGGCATCGCCTTTTTCATTCCACTTATTGCTGCCATGGCCGGAAATGTGGGGGTACAATCATCTTCTATTGTTGTGCAGACTATCGCCAGCGGGGCACGCGACTTCGACACTTTTGGAAAAAAACTCCTGAAAGAACTGGCAGTCGGGCTAATCACAGCTTTTGTATTTTCAAGCCTTATTTTTAGTTATAATTTTTTCTTCGGCGATAGCATGAACCTAACCTGGGCAGTCAGTATTTCTTTATTCATCGTTATTGTGTTCGCCTCCCTGTTTGGAACAACGATTCCACTTGTTTTAAACAAGCTAAAAATAGACCCGGCTCTTGCCACCGGACCTTTTATTACGACCATGAACGACATCCTGGGACTGATTATGTACATGATGATCGCTAAACTATTTTTCAATATCATTTAAAATGACAAAATCCAAAATCGTCATCGGGCGGGAGGACATTGCCAGCTTTCCTCTTTTAAATCTTGAGGGGATTGAAGTGAAGACCGATTCGGGTGCTTACACATCTAGTTTTCATTGCCATAATATTGAATTGATCAAAGTTGACGGAGTTGAAAAACTGAAGTGTTATTTTTTAGATCCGGAACATGACAAATACCACGACAAAGAATTTATCTTTGAAACGTTCGTTTTAAAAAAGGTGAAAAGCTCAAACGGGCATATGGAAGAACGCTATTCGATTTCAACAGAAATAAGGCTCTTTGAAAAAACATTTCCGATTGACCTGACTTTAACGGAGCGTGGAACCATGAAATTCCCTGTTTTGTTGGGACGAAAATTTTTATCAAAGCGATTTGTTGTTGACAGTTCATTAACGAACCTCTCACAAAAAGGAAAAATAAAAATTGTAACTTACTGAGAGAAAAACAGACAACAAGCCGATTTGTAAATTCAAACACCAGAAAATTACATGAAGAGAAATCCTCGTGCCAACACTTAAATTAAAAATCAAACACAATGAAATTAGTTGTATTATCAAGAAATCCTCAATTATATTCTACAAAACGATTGGTTGAAGCAGGAGAGCAAAGAGGCCACGAGGTTCTTGTTGTTGACCACTCCAAGTGCGACCTGTTTATTGAAAAGAAAAAGCCTTCAGTTTATTACAAAGGCAGCAAGCTGGAAAACGTTGATGCAGTTATTCCCCGAATTGGTGCCTCGGTTACCTTTTATGGAACCGCTGTCGTTCGTCAGTTTGAAATGATGAAAGTTTTTACCGCGATTGAAAGTCAGGCCTTGGTACGTTCGCGCGACAAACTGCGTAGCCTCCAAATATTAAGTCGTGCTGGCTTAGGACTTCCTAAAACGGTTTTTACGAACTATTCTCGCAATGTAAAAGACATCATTCAAAGCGTGGGAGGAACGCCTGTTGTTATTAAAGTGCTGGAAGGAACCCAGGGACTGGGAGTTGTACTTGCCGAAACCGACAATGCTGCGGAATCAGTCATTGAAGCTTTCAATGGACTAAAAGCCCGTGTTATTGTCCAGGAGTACATCAAAGAGTCAAAAGGAGCCGACATTCGTGCATTTGTTGTTGATGGAGTCGTTGTTGGCGCCATGAAACGTCAGGGCAAAAAAGGAGAATTCCGATCGAACCTGCACCGTGGTGGATCGGCTGAAATAATTGAGCTTAGCGAAGATGAAGAAAATGCAGCACTGAAAGCCGCCCGGGTGATGGGATTGGGTGTTGCCGGAGTTGACATGCTGCAATCAAACCACGGACCTTTAATCCTGGAAGTTAACTCATCGCCGGGACTTGAAGGAATTGAAGCTGCCACCGAAAAGGATATTGCCAGAAACATCATCCGATATGTTGAGCGCAATATTTAAGGGTATTTAAGTATGAGACAAAACAAACCGATGAAAATCCTGGGAACAGAAATTATACCGGGAAAACAAACCATCCTCAATTTGGATATTGCCCGTCTGCACACCCGAACAAAAGTTGAAGTTCCGGTGATTGTTGAACGCGCCAGAGAAGACGGGCCTGTACTTTTATTAAATGCAGGCATCCATGGAAACGAAGTAAATGGTATTGAGATTATTCGAGAAATAATTTCAAAAAAGATCAATAAACCCAAACGAGGTACTGTTATTTGCATTCCCGTGTTAAATGTGTTTGGATTCCTGAGCCAAACCCGGGAATTCCCCGATGGGAAAGACCTCAACAGGGTTTTCCCGGGATCTAAAACCGGTTCGCTGGCAAGTATTTTTGCATACCACCTAATGAACAACATCTTACCACACATTGATTACTGCATTGATTTTCATACAGGAGGCGCCAACCGATTCAACAGCTCACAAATTCGAATTAACAGAGGAGATCAGGAGCTCCTTGAGCTAGCGAAGATTTTCAATCCCCGCTTTATTGTTTATGCCCCCAATCGCGAAAAGTCGTTCAGACAGGCTGCTTCCAAAGCCGGAAAAAAAGTCCTGCTTTTTGAAGGCGGAAAATCGCTCGATTTCCACAAACGAATTACCCTGCGTGGCGTTCGTGGAGTGATGAAAACCATGACCCACCTGGGCATGCGAGACTTTACTGAAGAGATTAAAGCTTTGCCCATGAGCGAATCTGTTATTATAGAAAGCTCAAGCTGGGTTCGAGCTCGCCACGGAGGCTTGTTCCGCTTCGACATAAAAGATGGGGCTGACGTTGAAAAAGGAGAAATCATTGGTAGCATTTCTGATCCCTATGGAAAGTTCATCCATAAAGTAAAGATGCCGGAAAGTGGCCATATACTCGGATTAAACCACACCCCAATTGTATATCAGGGAGATGCACTGCTTCACTTAGGAACCACTAAAACGACCTAAGCCCAGGGGCGAGACCCGATCCCCAAGGTACATATTGTTTTCCCCAAGGGGCACGACATGATCCCCAAGGTACTTGGAGCAATCCCCTTGGGGCGCAAGCTTATCCCCTAAGGACGTACGATAAGTCACAAGGAAATGGAAACCGTAGACTGCTCCACAATGCCCGTGGACAAGTCCATGATATTAATGGACTGCTCCACGCGTATTGTGGACAAGGAAATCAGGCCTGTGGACAAGCCCATCATTCCTGTAGACAAGCCCATGGTTTGCGTGGACACAGCGCGAGCATTATTCTTCCAGTCCCAGAATAGCTGAGGTTTCGTAGCTTGCTCCAGGTGCCAACTGAATGGTGTAATCAAACGCATTGGTGGCTTCCACGCAAACAAAAGCTTCATAACCATCATCAGGAATATCGGTAATGCCAGCTGTGGTTTCTTTGCCCGGATTCCAAACTGTAGTGACTTTACTCCCTGATTTTTCAACAAAAATACGGCGACGAAAAGCCGGATCATTAATTACAACCGGTGTTTCTGTATTGAGATAATGACGGGTAAGCGGCTCATTGAAAGTTAACAGCTTTTCGTTTTGCTGACCATCCTCCCCGGTCAGTTGGTTGTAGTAGCTTAATCCTTCCAACCCTTCAATCTGGATGTTTTCAATAGCCGATATCGTATAATACGTATGCAGCGCACACCCATATTCAAATGACGCTGTTGAGGTATTGGTCACTTTGAGTGTCGCTGTCAGTTTTTTCCCAATCGTAAAAATCATTTCAGCTAAAAAATCATGAGGCCAGTAAGTTTTGGTGGTATCTGATGATTGAAGTTGCATCCGAATAAGGGTTTCTCCATTCGGCAACGCCTGAGTTTCCGCAACATCCCATAACATGAGCCGCCCAAAACCATGCTGAGGTTGCTGCGGATCTGACTGATGAGGGCCGAACCAGGGAAAGCAAACCGGAATTCCTCCACGGATGGCCTTTCCTTCCTGCATGAAACTGTCGGGGCTCATCCAAAGAAAATCCATATTATTGTGAGGAATGAAGCTCATCGCATGGGCGCCATACAGGCAAATGTCTGCCTGAGCATATTTATTTGAGATACTAATAAACGGTAGCTCGCCTTCAATTTCCATGAAACCGACCTCTCCTTCAATGCCAAACTTTTCGTCTAATTCTTCAATTGGTTGCATATTTTATTTTTAGGAGTGTAATAACTTAATTTTTTTTGACTTAATAAACTCTAACATTGCAAAACGATTGTCTTTAAAAACCCGCTGAATAAAGATCAAACCACATTCCAACATCAAACCGCTCCCATTGCTTTAACCGGATCGAGCCGGGAAGCTATCAGTGCCGGGAAAAAGCCGGATAAAATCCCGATGACCGCAGAAATCATAAAACCGGTGATAACATTACCTGCATTCATCGCAATCGTCATATCCGACACGTAGCTAAAAATACTTGTTCCTATAAAAATCAAGAACAACCCAACAGCTCCGCCCATGAGTGACAGGAAAACCGCCTCAAAGATAAACTGCAACAGAATGAAATATTTCTTTGCCCCCAAGGCTTTCTGAATACCAATAAGCCGCGTACGCTCTTTTACCGACACAAACATGATATTGGCAATTCCAAAGCCGCCTACAACAATGCTAAATCCACCGATGATCCAGCCGGCAACATTAATCACGTTAAAAACAGGCTCGAAACGGTCACTAATAGTATGCATCTCGTTAATAGCAAAGTCATTTTCCTCCATTGGTTTCAAACGATGCAGCGATCGCATAATACCTTCCAATTCGGCTGTAAACTCTCCCCTTTTCGCACTAGGTTTCGCCTTTACATTAATCGTCTGCCCTCGTTCCCGGGTTTTAAAATCAACCAAATTACTCGCATACATTACCGGAATATGAACCCGCTTGTCCATGCTTGTGCCAACCATACTAGACCCTTGCTTTTTGTAAGTACCAATCACTAACATTCGGTGCCCATTAACTTTGATTTCTTTTCCAATCGGGTTGTCTTCCTTAAACAGTCGGTTAACGATTTCACTACCTACAACCGCCATCGGTGCTCCCGAACGCATCTCCGAATCAGTAAAATATCTCCCCCGATCAATATCCAGACTCCAGGTATCTATTAAATCAGATGTTGTTGCCAACACCTCCGTACGTTCAGCACTACTATTTCCAAATTCAACAGTCGAGCTAAATCCAAAGAGAAAAACAGCATATTCACTATACTGCGAATTTCTGACGATTGTCTCTGCTTCCTCAAGTTTCGGAAATGGCCGATTCTGATATTTCCACCAAGGATATTCGTTCTCTCCTTCGGGAGGCGTCCATGGCCATTTCTGAATATAGACCATATTACTACCCAAGGCATTGAGGTTACTGCGGATATAGTTTTCGAGAGAATCGATTATTGTAAAAACCGAAATGATGGCAAAAATGCCAATGGTAATTCCTAAAAGCGACAAAAAAGTACGCAATTTATTGGCACGCATGGAATCACCGGCAAACGAAAAGCTCTCAAAGATCAATCGTAATAAAAGCATCATTTTAGTTTAGATCAATAAAGATAGAAATATTCCTTCCGAATGAAATATGAACCATAGCAAATTATAAATTCCACGATCTGAAAAAGTTTTAAGAAACAGCAATCCGATACTGAAAACTTGTTTGTATCTTTTGACAATAAAATACTGAATTCACCTACTTTTCAGAAAGGAAAATCATTCGATTTTATTATCTTTGTGCATCAATTTCAAAAGACTATAAATGAAGGATTTAAAAAAGATTAAATCGGCACTGATCTCCGTTTACCATAAAGATAAACTAGATTCTATTGTAAAGAAACTGGATAAGCTTGGTGTGAATATTTATTCGACAGGAGGAACCCAATCGTTTATTGAAAGTTTAGGAACTGACGTTATTCCGGTAGAAGATTTAACCAGCTATCCATCCATCTTAGGTGGTCGTGTAAAAACGCTTCATCCCAAAGTGTTTGGTGGCATTTTAAACCGACGCGATAACGAAGGTGATCAGCAACAAATCACCGATTATGAAATTCCGGAAATCGATTTAGTTGTTGTTGATTTATACCCTTTTGAAGAAACTGTTGCCTCGGGAGCTTCAGAACAAGACATTATTGAAAAAATAGATATTGGCGGCATTGCATTGATTCGTGCGGCAGCTAAAAACTTTAAAGATGTAATCATTGTTTCATCGCGCGACCAATACGATGATCTCAACCTCCTGCTGGATGAGAAAAATGGTGAAAGCTCAATTGATGACCGCAGAGCATTTGCGCGTAAAGCTTTTGCCACTTCGTCGCACTACGATTCGGCTATTTTTAATTATTTCAACGAAGGAATTACCGAAACAAACCGGGTGAGCCTGAACAATGGACAGGTACTTCGTTATGGCGAAAACTCACATCAGTCGGCAACCTTTTACAAATTCAACAATACTGAAAGTAAAACAACGTTAGCCAATGCCGAAGTTTTACAAGGCAAAGCACTTTCGTACAACAACATGTTGGATGCCGATGCTGCCTGGAAGTCAGCCAGCGATGCTTATCATGCCACCACCCATATCGATACGAAAGTTGCTGTTTCAGTTATCAAGCACTTAAATCCTTGCGGATTGGCCGTAACCGACGACATTCTGAAATCGTTGGATTTAGCCTGGGCAGGGGATCCGATTAGTGCCTTTGGATCGATCATTTGTTTCACTGATACCGTGACTGCGGAAGTGGCCTCGTGGTTTGGGAAAAAATTTGTGGAAATTATTATTGCTCCGGAGTTTACCCCCGGAGCACTCGAAATATTTAGTAAAAAGAAAAATCTTCGGTTACTGGTAACTCCTGTGAAAGCAGAAACCACCGGAGAAAAACTATACCGCTCAATTAGTGGTGGAATGCTGGTCCAGGATGAAGATGAAGGCATGGATAGCGAATTTAAAAATGTCACAAAAATTAAATTTGATGACAATAAATTAAATCTTGCCAAGTTTGGTATTACAGCGTGTAAACATTTGAAAAGTAATGCGATCGCAGTAGTCACCGAGAATTCAGATGGCTCTTTCTGGCTAACTGGTGCCGGTATGGGGCAACCCAACCGACTAGACAGTATGCGTCAGTTGACCATGCCCCGTTTTGACATGAAAGAAGGAATCAAGATTGAAGAGTCAGTCGTAATTTCTGATGCGTTCTTCCCTTTCAGAGACAGCATTGAAGCCGCCAACGAGTATGGTGTGAAATACATTGTTGAGCCGGGAGGCAGCATTAGAGATGACGAAGTGATTGAAGCTTGCGATGAATTTAGTATTGCCATGTTGTTTACCGGCAGACGACACTTTAAACATTAATACAAAATTCTGCTATTTGCAGAAATTAAGATACAGCTAGGAGAATAAATTATGGGATTGTTTTCATTTTTAACTCAGGAAATTGCAATTGACCTTGGGACGGCCAATACAATTATCATTCAAAATGATAAAATTGTGGTTGATGAACCGTCGATTGTAACGATTGACCTGAAAACAGAAAAGCTCGTTGCAATTGGTGAGAAAGCTCGCCAGATGCAGGGAAAAACACACGCCAACCTGAAAACGATCAGGCCGTTGCGCGATGGAGTAATTGCCGACTTTAATGCGGCAGAGCAGATGATTAGGGGCATGATCAAAATGATCAATCCAAAATCCCGGTTGTTCTCGCCTGCCTTGAAAATGGTCGTGTGTATTCCTTCAGGCTCTACGGAGGTTGAAATTCGTGCGGTACGTGACTCTTCGGAGCATGCGGGCGGACGTGAAGTTTACATGATTTATGAACCCATGGCTGCTGCTATCGGTATTGGATTGGATGTTGAAGCTCCAGAAGGTAGTATGATTGTTGATATCGGCGGTGGAACAACCGAGATTGCGGTGATTTCGTTGGGCGGAATTGTCACCAACAAATCAATTCGTATTGCCGGCGATGACCTGACTGCTGACATTATGGAGTACATGCGTCATCAACACAATATTAAAATTGGTGAACGAACAGCTGAAGAAATTAAAATCCACGTGGGGTCGGCATTGTCCCAACTGGAAGAGCCGCCAAACGATTACATCATTCAAGGGCCAAACCAAATGACAGCATTGCCTATTGAAGTTCCGGTTTCTTATCAGGAAATCTCACACTGTCTGGAAAAATCAATTTCTAAAATTGAAACAGCGATCCTTAGTGCGCTGGAACAAACCCCTCCGGAACTGTATTCTGATATTGTTTCAAAAGGAATTTACCTGGCTGGTGGTGGAGCCCTTCTTCGTGGACTGGACAAACGATTGACGGAAAAAATCAATATTCCATTTCACGTTGCAGAAGATCCACTGAGAGCAGTTGCCCGGGGAACTGGTATTGCACTTAAAAATGTTGATAAATTCTCTTTCCTGATCAGGTAATACCAGGTAGGGAGGGGCAAAACAAAACTTTACTGCTTAATGAGAAGTTTGCTCCAATTTCTTGCTCGAAATTCTTTTTTGTTTTTGTTTTTGGCACTCGAAGTTGTCTCAATGACACTGATTGTCAATTACAATAATTTCCAGCGAGTCAAATTTCTGAATTCAAGCAATCGGATATCGGCGTCGATTTATAAAACGACCGATGATTTTACCGCGTATTTTAAACTTCGAAAGGAAAACGAGGAACTGGCAAACGAAAATGCAAAGCTGCGTACAAAGCTCCAAAAACTGCAAGTAGCCGAAATTTTCGGTAGCATTGACACAACCAGAAAAGACACCACTTACCAGTTTATTCCTGCCCGGGTCATTAACAACTCGACAAATAAACAATACAACTACCTAACCATCGATAAAGGGGCATTGGATGGCATTGAGCCCGACATGGGGATTATTGGTCCGAAAGGGGTTGTGGGGCTTGTAACCAACGTGACCGATCATTACAGCTCGGGCCCCAGCTTACTAAACAAACGTTGGCGGGTTTCAGCAAAAATTAAGAAGAATGCCTATTTTGGCTCATTATCATGGGATGGCACCGACTATCAATATGCTCAGTTGAATGAAATTCCTTTCCATGTTGAATTGGCGAAAGGCGATACAATTATAACAAGTGGCTATTCTTCCATTTTTCCTGAAGGTATTTTACTGGGAGTAATCGATGATTTCAACCACAATAGTGGAGCCAACTTTTACCAAATCAAAATAAAACTGTCAAGCAACTTCAAAACCATTTCGAATGTTGAACTGGTTAAAAACAAACATATTAAAGAACAAGAAAAGCTGGAGATATTGAATAACAATGATTAGCGATCTTCTAAAATATACAAGTATGTTAGTGGTGCTGGTTCTTTTGCAAGTACTGCTCCTCAACAATATTCAATTTAGCGGGTATGTCAATCCATACATGTATGTTCTTTTCATCTTGCTATTACCCTTTGAAACGCCTCGTTATTTATTGCTTTTACTAGGATTTATGATTGGGCTATTGGTCGATGTTTTCAGCAACACGCCGGGGATGCACGCTTCTGCTGCAACCTTTATGGCCTTTTTACGCCCCTACACAATATCGCTCATTTCATCCCGCGATTCTATCGAAGTGAATATCCCACCTCGACTAAAAACAATGGGATTTGGCTGGTTTATGCGCTATACGCTCATTTTGGTGCTGGCTCACCACCTTTTTCTATTTTTTATTGAAGTTTTCTCAATGAGCGGTTTTTTACACACGTTAACCAGAAGTTTGTTAAGTACTGTGTTTACAGTAGTATTGATTGTCATCAGTCAGTTTTTGATTTTTAAGGAGTAAGATCGTGGACAATTATTCAAAACGAAAATACCTAATTGGAGCCATTTTTATTTTGGTCGCGTTGGTCTTCTCTGTGCGCTTATTTCGTCTTCAGGTTGTGAACAACGACTACAAACAATATGCAACACGAAATGTGCTTCGGCGCATAGTTACCTATCCGGCGCGTGGATTAATTTACGACCGAAACGGAGATTTATTGGTTTACAATAAAGCCTCGTACGACTTATTGGTAACCCCACGTGAAGTGTCAGCTTTCGATACAACTGCATTTTGTGAGATCTTAGAAATACAAAAAGAAGAACTGATTGCCGGCCTGGACAAAGCAAAAAAATACTCTCGTTATAAACCATCGGTAATCATCAAGCAACTTTCGCCTGAAAGTTATGCAGTGCTTCAGGAAAAGCTTTTTCGATTTCCGGGCTTTTTCGTTCAAACCCGTACACTGAGAGAATACCCGGAGAAAACAGCAGCTCACGTCCTTGGATACGTTGGAGAAGTGAACCGTTCGAAGATTCAGGAAGACCCTTATTACACGCAAGGAGACTACATTGGGATTACCGGGCTTGAGAAAGCTTATGAAGAAGAATTACGTGGGCAGAAAGGCGTTAATTTTCAACTTGTTGATGTACACAATCGGATTAAAGGAAACTACCGAGATGGCAAAAGTGATACTCTAGCAGTGCTGGGTAAAAATTTAATCACAACATTGGATGCTGATCTACAAGCTTATGCAGAGTATCTGATGGACAATAAAAAAGGGAGTGTTGTCGCTATTGAGCCGGCCACCGGAGAAGTACTGGCATTTTTGAGTGCCCCAACCTACGACCCTTCATTATTGGTGGGGCGGGCACGTGGTACGAATTATCAAAAACTGGCGCAAGACACACTCAAACCTATTTTTAACCGGGCCATCCGAGCTGCCTATCCTCCCGGATCAACCTTTAAACTGTTTAATGCTTTAATTGCACTTCAGGAAAATACGATTAATCTTCAAACCCAGTTCAGTTGTAACGGTCCGTTATCCCGTCCAATTCGGTGTACACACAATCATCTTTCACCAATAAGTGTTCGTAATGCAATTCGGGAATCCTGCAATCCATTTTTCTGGAACACCTTTAATTCAATTATGCGGAAATATCCGCGTGCTGATGAAGGATACAAAGTATGGAGAGAACATTTGATAAGCTGTGGACTGAGCCAACGACTTGGAACTGAACTGAGCAATGAGCTACCCGGAAATATCCCGGAGGTTGGATATTATAACCATTACTATGGCGAAGGCCACTGGAATGGACTAACCATCCGTTCGATGGCTATTGGGCAGGGAGAACTTCTGATTACGCCCTTTCAACTGGCCAACATGGCTGCAACTATTGCCAATCGGGGATATTACATTACCCCTCATTTTGTAAAATCAGTATGGAGTATTGAAGATGAACCCAAGGATCAGAATTTTGAACGCCATGTAACAACGATCGATCCGGAGCATTTTGAGGTCGTAACAGAAGGGATGCAGGCTGTTGTTGAAGAAAGTAACACCCGATATTATTCCAAGCTCGACAGCATAATTATTTGTGGAAAAACAGGAACAGTTCAGAATCCTCACGGTTCTGACCACTCCGTATTCATCGCATTTGCTCCAAAGGAAGATCCTCAAATAGCTATTTCGGTGTATGTTGAAAATGGAGTGTGGGGTGCTCGTTATGCGGCCCCCATTGCCAGTCTGATCATTGAAAAATACTTAAATGACAGTATTGCTCCACGCCGGATCTCAATAGAAACCCGAATGCATGAAGCGAATTTATTAAACTCATTTCAACCCAAATAATAAGGTGGCAAGAAGAAATAACATATGGGCAAGCTTGGACTGGATGACAATTGGAATCTACCTGATTCTGGTATTATTGGGCTGGATTAGTATTTATGCCGCTGTTTATAATGATGAGCACAGTAGTATTTTGGACATGAGCCAACGCTATGGGAAGCAGCTTATTTGGATTACAGCAGCGCTCGTTATTGCGTTCACATTAATTATAATCGACAGTAAGTTCTATGTGTTTTTTGCCTACGCATTCTATGGGATTACCATCCTACTGCTTATTGGCGTGCTCATTTTTGGTACCAAAGTAAAAGGAGCAACTTCGTGGTTTCAGGTCGGAGGAATAGCCATACAACCGGCTGAGTTTGTTAAGTTCACGACCGCTCTTGCGCTTGCAAAATACCTGAGCACCTACAATTTCAAAATGCATAAGTTTAAGTCCTACCTTACAATCGGGCTTATCTTGCTCATGCCAGTCGCGCTCATATTCTTACAAAATGACACCGGGTCGGCACTGGTTATCAGTGTCTTTTTACTGGTATTGTTTCGCGAAGGGCTCTCCGGATCGATCCTTTTTATTGGACTCGTCATTGCACTGGTGTTCATATTCACACTGGTTCTTTCGCCATTGCATACCATTATCATTTTAAGTATTGCAGCATTAGTTCTGCATTATTTTATGCGGCAAAAGCCTATCGAAACACTAAAAGTAGCAGGTATTTTCTCGAGTCTGGCAGCTTCCTTTATCTTTGGAGGAAGTCTGTTTAAAACAGGAATACCTTCGGTACAGTGGCTGCTTTATGCAACAATCATTTCATCGCTTATTTTTGCGGTTTTTGCTTTTCGACAACATCTTTATAATCTGCTGCTTGTTTTGTCCATCTATATCGGATTAACATTTTTTACTTTTTCTGTCGATTACGTTCTCAACAATATCCTTGAACCCCATCAACAAAGCCGAATTAATGAATTATTTGGGATCGAATCAGACCCATTGGGGGTCGGATATAATGTCAATCAATCGAAAATTGCAATTGGTTCGGGTGGCCTGACCGGAAAAGGATTTTTGAACGGCACACAAACCAAGTTTGATTTTGTCCCGGAACAAAGTACCGACTTTATCTTCTGCACTGTTGGTGAAGAATGGGGTTTTATAGGGACAACGCTGGTTGTTGGGCTATTCCTGCTTTTACTGCTCCGGCTAATTTACCTGGCAGAACGACAACGATCAACCTTTAGCCGGGTGTATGGTTATGGTGTAGCCTGCATTATATTCTTTCACTTAGCCATTAATGTGGGAATGACAATTGGACTTGCTCCCGTTATTGGTATTCCTCTGCCATTTTTTAGCTATGGAGGTTCGTCTCTCTGGTCATTTACCATCTTAGTGTTTATCTTTTTACGATTAGATGCCAGCCGGGCGGAGAAACTTAGTCACTAACTATTTGGGGGGAGTTTCCGTGTTTATTATTTTTGAGGTTTATCAATCTCGATCTCATAATTTGTTTCAACAAACTCAATAAGCTCAACAAAAAATCCTTCAAATTCAGTTTTGATCAACGCATAATCCTGCTTTAAAACTTCTATCGCAAAATCAGCTTCCTCAGGCAAACTGGTGCGACGTCCCATAATAGCAAGCGATTGCCAAATTCCATCCAGACCAGCATAAGATTCCAATCGTTTATGCTGAATCAGAAAGGGTAGAAACATCTTTACACGAAGCGGAAGAATCGAAAAATTTGAGAGCAAAACAGCATGCACGTGCTTGGAAAATTGGCGCAAAGGATCGTTGGAATACTGCTGCCAGTTTGTCGCCAAAAAATGATCAAAAATAACATCGGTAACAATACCTGAATATCGTCCGTAATTTGCACGAAAGCGGCTAGCACAAGCTTTCACCATTGGATGCCGATCAGTAAACCAATCGATTTGGCGGTGCAATAATACACCCTTTTGAACGGCCAATGGAAACTGCTGGTATTGCTTTCCCTTTACATAGTCGCCTATAAAATTGCCAACCATAATTGATTCGTCTTCACCCGACAAGTACAAATGTGCCAAATAATTCATACCCGAAATTACCCATTTTAATTTAGAAGACTTGGTTTCACTTCAAAAAGTAAACCTACAACTACGTTGAAGATGAAAATACATACCTCTCTACTGAGATATAAACAACTATTGATCAGAATTACAGCCTCCTAACTTTTGATTCTGCCTTTTTTTGATAATCGTGCTTTACTTACTGAAATAATAAACACTCCGGCTACTGAAAGAATACCTCCAACAAGTTGATGTGGCAAGGGCAAAGTATGAAAATAAAGGAAGCTTGCGATTAGAACACAAACCCCTTTCAGGCTTTGGACTACGCTCGACTTGGAAACTTCGATATAACGAAACGAATAGTAAATAAACATGATTGCTAAAAAAGGCCCTAGCGTAGCACCAATAGCAATATTAACCAGCGCTTTAACCGGTATAACAAGCGATTGTTTGTATACCAACAACATGGCTACAGAAAAAATAAACAACCACAACGCCCGGTTTGTAATCAGCAACTCGGGACTCATCTTTTTCACATTCACTTTGACTACCATCGATGCGGTGGCTGCAAAAAAAGAATTGATTAAAACAATTCCGGCTCCAGGAATAAAAAAGTCGGACAGGGTTGTTCCGCCTTGGTAACTGATAATAAAAGCTCCGATTAATGCTAAAATAGCACCAAAAGATTCCACCCAGGTGAAACGTTCGCGTAAAAAAACAATGCCCATGCCCGTAAGAATAACCGGAAATAAATTTCCGATGAATGAAGTAACCGCCGGGTCGGGTATAATCTGTATCGATAAAAAGAAAGACGCAGTCGTAAGAATTTCGAGCACACCAAGCAAAGCCAAAATACGCCACTGGCGTCTGGTTAATTTTGGAATGGCTCGGTGCCTGCCTGTTTTAAGTAACCATGCAGCACTTAAAACGAATGCAACGAAGAACCAATAGACACCAAACTGAGCCAGATGAACTTCGTTTAGAGCAGCTTTACTAAATATGTAAATACTAGAAAAAGTAACCGTAGCAATTGCGGCAAAAAAGTATCCCTTAAAGCGATCCGATTTCATGCCGCAAAGATAGGAAAGTGATTTCACTTGCTGACTGCTTCCGAACGATAATCAGTACAACAGGATCACCTCGCTCAACAACAACAGAATAAGCGATCATTGCCAATAAAAAAACCAATGAGCGACTTCAGTCATTCACAGTAATATCATGCAGAAATGCTGCATCGTGAATCAACTTTTGTTCTGGTTTTACAATACCCAGATTTACCCACGGTTCAATCTGGTATTCAGCATCTTTTACAATCATGTGTTTGGACTTTTGATCTTTAATCAACATGTCGGCATTTTTACTTTTGATGTCTTTATAATTCCGCTGGCTATCGCCAACAACCGATAGCCGGCTGTCAAATCGCAAAACGTTTTCCTGATTAACTAAAATTTCGACCCACTGATTTGTTCCCTGCAAACGAAGTTCTCCATCAACCAAACCATAACTGACTTCATTATAATCATCAACTACCTTTACATCATACTCCATTGGGTTTGATTGCAGGTAATTGACGTAACTCAGATATTTGCGCTTATCAGGTGTAGTTGACCAAGCAGCATAACGTACAGCACCGGATTCGGAGCCAATATAAAGTATCCCACTTTGAAGTGCTAAAACGAGGTGGTCTTTTTGCTGAAACTTAATTTTATAGCACAACTCACCACCATTCGGCACAAGTCCAATCTGCTCATAGTCAAACTTGTCACTCGATTCCAAAGTCCAGAAGTCGGGAGAAGTGGCAACAATATCGGCTTTTAACGGATAAAAAGTACTACGATGATTCGGCTTCAACATCATCAACCGATGTCCGGTTTTATCTTCCATGTTTTTAAACTTCACCGTTTCGAAACGAATAGCAGATTCTGCTCCCGGATACTTTCCACAAGAGTAATTAAGCGCCATTTCGTAAATGCCGTAAACATCCTGATCAATGGATACTGTTTCTCGATTGTACCCTTGAAAACTTTTCCCGGAAGCATACCAATTGCGCGATTCGCGGATAGCTTTGCGAACGATTGACAATGGTTTTTCCGCTTGTGCTTTTTGAACCACTGCCGATTTTACCAATTCGATGTGCCAAGTTGAATCGATACTTGCTGGAACGACCAGCGTTTTCATCTGGTAGCCCGGACTTGAAACGACAATCTGCCGGGATTCATTCAACCGATCAGCCGAAAGGAAAAACTCCCCTTCGCTATTTGTAGATTCATGGTAATATGGTTTTGGTTGACTGAGATCGGCAAATGAAATTGGACTACCACTATCCCTATCAGTAACAATACCGGAATACAAACGAAGATTTTGATAGCGGTTAACACCTGTTGGTGCCACATTCTTCTTTTTTTCTGCAGTCAGCGGCGCCGCAACCGCTTCCTTCAAATCATTTTGATTTTCATAGGTGAACGTGCCCGATCCGCTAATTCCATCGGCATTAATCCCCTGAACCTGTATGGCGAAGCTCTCCAATTCAGGCTTCGAGTTGATTGAAAAATGAGCCCTTCCCAGGCTATCGGTTACTAATTGTGGTTGCCAATAGATCGTTTTACGCGATAGTACAGCAAAATCGGAGTTGTTTTTGGTCTGGTACTTTGGCACATAAAACTCTCGCTCCGGAGTCAAGCCATTTATGTATAGTGTTTGCAACCCTTTTGTTCGTTTGTAGAATATGCCACCTTTCGACTTGGTTGTAATAAACAAGAACGAAGGAGGGGCACTGGTTCTCTGCATTTGTTCCATTAATTCCATTTGGTTGGGAAATAGATTAGAGCTTCCTTCTAAACCATCAACCAAATCTTGTCGTCCAAGTTCGATGCTCACGTCCGTAAAAACATCCATAAATGACATACTAATGTCGTAATTTTTAGGTTTTGCAATAAAATTGATTGACTCAATTTCTCCGGGGTTCATATAACTCAAAAAATCGTATAACGGAACATTCCCATTGTTCAAGAAGTCATCATCCACAAAAATATACAAGTAACCATCGGGGTTTTCCGGAATATTAAAATAAACAGCAGGTGCCCCTATTGCAAAAGTATCGCCCCCTATATTCTCAATATCTGATGGATCAGCAATAACCAAATTGCTATTCTTGGCTAATCCCCGCTGATAAGGCTGCTGTCTGATTTTAAGGCCAGGAATCTGATCTGCCAATAAGTCCCAGAGGCTGGAATACCAGGCTTTCTCTTCTGTTAGTTTCTTCAGCTGTGCCGACTCAATTACCACATCTGGCTGGCCACTTTGACTGATCATTGAATCGCGCCGATTCAGAAACTTTGAGCGAGCTTCTACTTCTTCAATCATAAAGGTGTCTTTCCCCGGGAAATAATAATTATCAATTCTTGGTTTCCGAATAGTGGCTGGTTTAGCAGCTACAGCTGATGGCTGGTTTTTAACTTTAGTCTGCACCACTTTTTTCGATGCTGGTAAGTTTAGCACCAAAGGCGATGATTTACCTTTCGTAATTTTATCGAAGCCAATTGAATTAAGATGAAGCTGCTCCAAATTTGTATTAAGATCGATAAGGTAATCTTTTTGTTGAGCCCATCGGTTTTTGGTTTGTATCGTTAAACTCGCCGAATCAGCAAATTCAGGCAAGTAAAATCCGAATTCCCCCTTGTCGTTCGTATAGGCCTTATCAACATGCATCATCTTGCTATTTTGTAAAATAATACTGACCTCAAAGTTTTTAGGAACAGGCTTACCTGTTAGCTTTCGGTAAATTTTCCCATCAAGGTAAATTCCCTTCTCCACTTCATATGGTTTAGTCTCACCCATATAACTGGCAACATCAACCCAGTTAAAGCGTCGCCAGCCATAAGTAAGCAACATCAGATCAAGCTTGCGATCATGTTTAGGATCAGAAGAGTTAAATAGATCCGTATTGGTAAAAACCTCTCCTCGCAAATCGGACGAAAGCAACAGGTAATTACGTATATTTTCCAATGAGTCGAGCGACCTTTCTATGTTGGTATTCCAAGCTAACACCGAAAAATTCCCTTGAACCGGGCTTCCATCATTTTGACTAGCCAGCAAGGTAAAATTGATGGGAGAGCTCCTTTTTGTATTTACGAGTTCCTTTGTCAGTTTAAACTGAATGGCGCCGCCGCTATCGTGATAAACCAACCGCTCAGCACGAGGAATTCGATTGATAAACAGAGTGAACGTTAATATCCCTTCCGGGAAATCCTGAGTTGGCACGCTCAACTTAAGTCTACTATTCTTGAGAATGCCTTGTCCCATAAATTTGATACTGCCTCTACAATGACCAACCAAGTAGTAATTTACATTTTCATTTCCGCTTTTTAAAACCGTAAAAGTGATACTATCCTGATTTTGTCCGGTAAGCTGTAGACTGTATCCATCCGCTCTAACCTCGGGAATATCATACTTAAAAACGGAATCTCGATAGTTGATTTTTGCGACATACTCCTGCCCTGCTTCGGGGACTATTTTAAGACCTCCTGCACCTTGATATTCACTGGTAAACCGCGCAATAAGCTGTGCATCTTCGTCGATTAACTCACCAGCAATATCAATCGGATTTCCGTCGGTACCAACACACCGAAAAGCCAGTAGGTTTTCTTGTCCGGCAACCAATTCGCCTCCTTCAGGTAGAAACTGCAAATCAGGCTTTTGTACCGACAGCTTAATCCGATATTTTTCACTCATCACAGCTTTTCCATCTGGCTTAACTGATAGCAATGCAACCGGCAGTTTTAGGGAGTCGGGTACAAAAAAACTAAAACTGCCTTCATTGTTGGTAATCGGGCAAGCTGCTCCCAGCATTGAGCCACGAGCTAATTGCAGCATTACATTAACGTCTTCATTCAATTCCCGTCCGTTACGACTGTGAGCATACATTTTTATAAAAACCGAATCGCCATTGGCGAAAGGGATAACCCTGGAACTAAACTCCCAATCGGTTTGAAGCTCAGTTTTGTGAATCAATTCAATGGGTTTTTGAAAAAGAAAATCGTTGGAGAAGTTTTGCATATAGTTGGTGTATGCCAACAATTTATACTGTCCGGAAGAAAGTTCGCTATCCAATGTAAGAGCCCCATCTGAAAATCCATTTTCGAGCGAAAACATTTGATGGCTGATTAACTTATTGTCGGGCGAAATTAAATCGACATAGTACAAATATTCAGCACCAAGCGGTTTGTGATTGATTGCATTCATCAAGCTGATTTTAAACCAGATAGTGTCGCCAGGAGAATACTGATTTGAATTCGTCTGAACGTAAATTTTTTCCTGAATATTCCCTAGAATATATTGATTGAGTTGGGTATTAACCTGCCTCAGGAAGTCAGTTTGAGAATAAACATGTGCCCCGAAAAAAAGGATCATGCACAACAACAAGATCAGTTTAGATTTCATGTAACAGTTTTTTTAGTTTGGCAATACGAATCAGAGCATTAAAATAGTAACTATTTATTTAAATAGATCAATTAATATCTAGTTTTTTCTGTATAGGCATCAAAAAAACAACAACTCTGAACGACGGCATCAAACAACCTCCCTTAACATAGAAACAATCCATCCTTAAACACAAAATGACCATGCCGATAATCCAAAACAGAGAACATCAACAACAGATGTATTTGTATTATAAAATCGATGCAGCAATCAAAAAGAAACCCCGGCAAAACCGGGGTTCAATTTCTATGAAAACTATTTATCCTGTTTGATTTAGTATCCAGGATTTTGATCGTACAAGCCTTCTTTTACATCCAGCTGATCTTGGTGGATTGCATAAATAATATCATTAGCAACAACAGTATTAATTTTATCGGCATCATCTTCAGATGCAGCCCATGCATTCATAACGTCGATTGCTTTACCCGAGCGTACCAAATCATGCCAGCGTAAACCCTCGGCCATAAATTCCTTGCGACGCTCTTCAAGTAACATATCCATGTCGACATTTGAAACCGGATCTACTCCGGCTCTTTCTCTTACCTGATTTACAATGCCATCGATTTCGGACTGACTCCCTCCGGTTCTCAGCAGCACTTCTGCTTTCATCATTAATACGTCAGTATATCGAATGACCGGGAAGTTGATCCCCCAGTTAAATCGGTCAGCGGGAATATGGTTTAAACTAACGAACTTCTGATACTGTGGGTTATCCACAGGGTTCCCATTTTCATCAACATAACTCATGAGAATTGAAAAATCATCTCTCACATCTCCCTCTTCGCACGATGCAATCAAATCATCAGATGGATCAATACCTCCGGTTCCATCGTTAGGAACACCTCCAGCAAATGGAAGGTTTATTTTAGCCCAACTCTCTAAATACATTAGCGTAGGTAGAATTGTTCCGATTCCTCTATCCCCAGTTGCTCCATCATTGATTGCCTGAATATCGAAAACAATGTCTGGATTATTTTCATTGTCATAGTCAAAAATAGAGGCGTAATCATCAACCCATCCATAATTAGGATTTGAGATCACCTGATTCAGCAAGGTCAACGCATCACCATATTTGTCTAAACCCATTCCCGGACCATCAATTCCATAATCAGGACCAGACATGGTTAAATAGGCACGAGCCAATAAAGCCTGTGCAGCACCCGACGTCACTTTTCCTGTCATGCTGGTTGGATAACTTGAAGGAAGGCTACTTATTGCATCTATCAAGTCCTGTTCGATCAAAGTATAAACATCAGAAACAGGTGCACGCCCAATTTCCAATGCCTCAGTAGGAGAATATGGCTCATCAAAAATAGGCACCCGCCCAAAGAAACGAACCAGATCAAGATAATTTAAAGCACGTAGAAACTTTGCTTCACCAATCATCCGATCTCTTGTATCACTATCCGGCACTTTACCTTCATCAATATTGTCAATTACCATATTGGCTAGATAAATCACCCGGTAGCAGGAGTTCCAAGCATCGCTCATAAGTGAGTTAGACTGAAGAGTCCGTTCAAAATTATTTATGGGATTCCACAAGCGCACTCCCGTACCTACTGAATATACGTTATCACTTCTTACTTCAGATAAATACAATTGATTCGTAGAATAATCTCCCAAGGCGTTATAAGCACCATTAATTGCTAATTCGAAGTCTTCTGTATTATTATAAAAATTTGCGGCACTAGGATCCGATATTGGAGCTAGATTAAGATCATCTTCGCAAGCTGTAAAAACAAGCGTTAGACCTATAATTATTAAATATATCTTTTTCATAACGATTTCTACTTTTTAGCTGTTAAAATTTCACATTAAGTCCAAATACCATTGATTTTGACAGCGGGAAGGCTCCATAATCATCACCATTATTATTTACTGCCTCAGGATTAAAGCCTCCATCGTACTTATCAGCACCAAACCAGTTTTCAGCAGTTACATAAATCCGTGCACCAGTTATTACACTTGAGCGAATATGACGGCCTAAATCATAGCCTAATGTGATGTTTCTAATTCTCCAATAGTCATTTTCATACAACCAATCCGTATTTTTAATACGCCCGAAAACAGAAGGAGATTTTCTTGTTTTACCTGCTACATCAGCTTCAGTATATACTTTGCCTTCTTCCCACTTAACACGGTCGCGAGCCAATCCTAAAGTATTCTCAGAACTACCTTGTCCGGTCCGGTACATCGCCCGGCCAAAAGTAGAATAAATGACTCCCCCCCATTGACCTTGAAGTAGAATAGACAGGTCAAATCCCTTATATGAAAAGTTATTGGTTACACCCCAAACATAGTCTGGGCTAGGGTGGCCTGAATAGACACGATCATCAGCATCGATTTTACCATCGGCCTGATCGGGAACTCCATCACCATTTGAATCGATAGTCAGTTGGTCAACGTACTTGGGATCACCTGCTTGCTGATTCCCATACAGAGCAGTACCGTTATCAATATCAGCTGAAGTTAGCAAACCATCTTGTTGAACGACATAAAGCGTATACATTGGTTTGCCAACCTCTAGTATGTTGTGGGTGATATCATAAGCTCCCCCTAAAATGGGTGTATTATTTGGTCCCAATTTCTTAACTTCATTGCTATTGTGACTCAGATTAAGCATTGTTTGCCACTTAAATTCGCCAACCATATTCCGAGATGTAATTTCGAACTCCCAACCTTTATTTAACACTTCACCGATATTTGTAAGTGCTCTGCTAAATCCACTGGCAGTTGGCACAGGAATATTAAGTAATAAATCAGTATTACGTTTAGTATAATAGTCAACCGAAGAACTAATACGATTTGACAGAACACTGAAATCTAAACCTATATCGACAGTTTCCGATGTTTCCCAACTTAAATCAGGGTTTGCAAAGTTTGAAGAAACCATACCATTAACCAGATTTCCGTTGTAGCTGTAGTTTGCAAAATCAAGCCTGGCAATGTGTTCATAGTTTCCAACTCCGTTATTACCTGCAAGTCCCCAACTGGCTCTCAGTTTCAAATTATCGAATAAGCTAACATTGTCCATGAAGCTTTCCTCTGTAATCCGCCAACCAAGCGATACTGAAGGGAAAATACCCCATTTGGTATTATCTCCGAATTTTGAAGAACCATCTCGACGAATACTTGCCTGTAGCAAATATTTGCTTTTGTAGTTATATTGAGCTCTTCCAAAATAAGATATCAGGATATTCTCAGCTTCTTCAGAAGTACCACTAGTACTCGATGCTGCATTTAATGTAGGAATCGCATCAGATGCAAAACCGGTACCACTAATGCTATAAGTTGCAAGCTTGAATTTACTGTATGAATAACCTGCTAATAAGCCAATTGTATGATTTCCCGCAATTGTTCTATTGTACGTTAGTGTATTTTCGTTTACAAAGTTTGAACGGTTATAACCCGAACGGCTACCACTTGCAGTCCTATTCCGAGTAACAAACGAAGGAGTGAAGCGAGTTGCCTCGTTGTTGTGAATATCAAAGTTCAAGTTTATTTTTGCTTTTAAACCATCTACTAGTTGGTACTCAACAAATGCAGTCGTAATATTCCGAAACGTTTGGTTCACACGGTCTACATTCATTGCCTCCGCAATTGGACTTACACGAGAGGTACCCCATGCGTACTGTGTGTTATCACCAACATTAACACCTAAAGCTCCGGTAGACGATTCCACCACAGGGTTCATTCCCACTACAATGTGTGTTATCGCATCTTTACCTTCCACACCGGGGTCTTCTTCCTCACTGTATGAAGGAGCGATGTTCAATCCAAACCGTAAGTTTTCATTTGGGGTAACCTCAACATTTGCACGTGCACTGTAGCGCTTATAGCCTACACCTACTGCAACCCCTTCCTGATCAAGATAATCTCCAGAAACGTAATATTTAACAGCATCAGTACCGCCATTAGCTGATAACTGATAACTCTGTACCATTCCCTTTCTGAAGAACAAGTCTTGCCAATCCACATAATCCAACCCCGGATGTCCTTCTTCCAGCCAGCGATCATCCCACATATATTTTGTATTGTATTTTCCTGCTTCTAATCCAAGCAACTCTCTTCTTTCTGCATTTGATTGAGATGAAGTTGCTCCTAAATCTGAGGCATGGTCGCGAACCCAGAAATAGTTCATATGCTCAATCTGACGATCTACCCACTCTTCGGAGTTTAAAACATCTAACTTCTTAGCTGTTTCATTCCATCCAACATAGGTATTAAACGATATCTGTGGTTTTCCTGATTTTCCCTTTTTGGTGGTAATGATAACAACACCATTAGATCCACGCGAACCATAAATCGAAGCTGCCGCAGCATCTTTCAATACCTGAATGGACTCGATATCATTTGGGTTAAGGTTAGTTAACGGATTACCTCCCGAAAAGCTACCGCTTGATGATTGTGGTGAAACTTCCATTGGGAAACCATCGACAACGTAAAGTGGTTCGTTGTTCGCACTAATTGAACCGGTACCACGAACCTGAATACTAAATCCTTTTCCGGGCAAACCACTGGTTTGTTTTACGCGAACCCCCGACATTTGACCAATCAAAGCCTGGTCTACTTTGTTTACCGGACGCTCATTCAGTTTTTCGGCATCCATTGTTGCCACCGAGTTAATGATGTCGGCCTTCCGTTGGGTACCGTATCCAACCACAACAACCTCGTCAATCCCAAGAGTTTCTTCTTTCAAGCTTATGTTTATTGTTGATCTATTGGTTACTGCAACTTCCTGTGGCTGCATTCCCACAAATGAAAAAACCAAGACTGCGCCCTCCGAAACGCTCAACGTATAATTCCCACCAAAATCAGTTACGACGCCGTTTGAAGTTCCTTTCTCGATAACTGTAACACCAGGCAATGGCATTCCTGATTTATCCGTTACCCTACCCGAAATTTGCGAAGGCTGTACTGTTTCTGTCTTACTGGGAGTAATCACGATGAGATTATTTTTCATAATCTTATAAGTGATGCTTTTGCCATCAAATAATTCGTTAAGAATTTCATCAACGTTTGCATCATTAAAATCGATGGTTACTTTTCGGCTTAAATCAGTAAACTCATCATTGTAGAGGAAATGGAATTGACTTTGTTCTTCAATTTCAACAAGTACATCCTTTACAGTCTTCTCAGTAAGTTTAATATTAAACTTCGCATTTTGAGAATACGTACTTGCACTAACATGAAAAATCGTCAAGAATAAAAATAACGTTGTCAGTTTCATAGTCAGTAAAAATGTTTTTAACCTTCTCTTCATCCAGAAAGAGGGGTTCTTCTGTTTTTTTTTCATAATTTCACTTTGTTAATAGTTAAACAAATTCTTTGGGACTGACCGCCAAGAAAATCCCAAAGGGTTTAATTAAAGACTGGTAGAAATGGGAGATTCCTCTCCCATTTCTCTTTTATTATATTCTTAGTTCATTTGGTTTAATTCATAAGCGATTTATAGTCATTTTCTAATCGTTTGTCCAAAGTCAAAACGACTTCTTTATTTATTATTTTATAATTGATTGGTACCGTTAAGCGAACAGCGTTTAAAAGCTGTCCTAAAGTTTGTTGATCAATTGAACCAGAGATTTTATATTTATTCAATTCCGCATCCATCACATACACTCGCACGTCATAACGCCGCTCAAGCTTCTTCACAAAATCGGCAAGACTCTCTCGTTCAAAAATCCACCTCTCGCTTCTCCACGAAGTGTATATCGTTGTGTTTACATCCTTTGAAAGAATAATATCAACGGTTTTGATGTCAGAAAACGGAACTGTCTGAATTTCGTCAGGATTAGTTAAACTGTATATTATATGCGCAGAATTTCGTATAAATGTTGCCTTTTCATTCGGGGTCAAGCGAATAGTTTGCTTTCCTTCTGTCACATCAATAATTCCTTCAATCAACGTCGCCTCCACTTCCTTTTCGTCAGGGTAAGCTTTCACATTAAACGCTGTACCAACAGCCTTAACCTGAAGACCACCCGCCTCAACTAAAAATGGAAGCTTTTTATTTTTTGCAACTTCAAAATAACCTTCTCCAATTAAAGCAACCTGACGATTCGTTTTATTGTATCCTTGAGAATAAACCAATTTACTCCCTGCATTTAGCCAAACTTTTGTACCATCGGCTAAGCTCATATTGATTTTTGCTCCCATCGGAACTTCAACCTCATACTTATTGATACCTGATGTTGTTTGATTGAAATTATTGGCTGTAATAATATAAGTACCAACTGAACCAATTAAAAGGGCAAAGACAACAATAGCAGCAACTTTCCAAATTGCATTCTGATTGGTTAAGGATAAAACCCGGGGCATTCGTTTCGTTTTTGAATTGATGCGATCCTGAATTTTTTGATAGCGTCGTTCAATTTCAAATGAAGCATCTGATTTAATCACCCCGACAGCGATCCACGTATCCCGCATCTTTTTGTAGTGTTCAAAATTGGCTTCATCTTTAAGCCAATTCCAAACCTCTTGTTGTTCTTCGGAAGAGGCTGCGCCTTGCAAACATTTCAAAATTAATTCATCCATGAAGTATTGAATCTTTGCCATTCAAAAAACATGACAACTTCATCGATCAATGAGGTGACAAAGAATTTCATTTTCTTATAAAAAGAAGTATCAAGAAGTCTTTCATGTCATCACGGACGCGTTTTAATCCTCTCAATAACTGAGTCTTAACAGTATTCACCGACACACCTAGTTTTTCTGAAATTTCTTTATTAGATAAGTCCTCCAACCGACTCATCGTGAACACTCTACGACATTGCTCCGGTAGTTTTTGAATCGATTTATCCAAGCTCTCCTGAAATTCTTTGTCAATTAATGTTTCTAAAGGAAAGGAAGAAATAGATTGTTGGAATTCAGGAGATGGTTGATGAAAAATAAAAAACTTTTCGTATTTATCTCTTACTTTTTTGTGTTTTAAGTAATTCACGCAATGATTATAAATCATCCGGAATAAGTATGATTTAGGAGAACCATGCAGTTCAATTGATTTTCTTTTATCCCAAATCTGAACAAATGTATCTTCAACTATTTCTTCTGCATTATTCCCGTCCTTAATTATTTGAGCAGCATAATTGTATAAAATCTGAAAATAGGATTTAAAGAAATATTCAAAAGCCAGTTCATCTCCTGCTTTGAGTTGACTAAATATTTCCTTTTCATCCTTTTTCATATTATATCCGTCTATCAGAGTTTCTAGAATAAGTGATTTTCATAAGAACGGGGAATAAGACATTATCCGGCAAAACTTCATCAAACAGATAGGTGTTTGCCAGATAATGCACAAGTAAGAGAATAAATTCAAAATTAGTCTGCCATTTTGTACACTTCGCTCCCTGCCAATAAATAACAACCTAAGCCATAATCTTCAAAATCGGGCATACTATCGTACGTTACGGGTTGTCCGTCGGCAGGTTCTTTGCCGGTTCCTTGCACGTAACCCAGGAATCCATTAGGATGAACAGCTTCTGTTGCCATAGCATTCCAGGCTTTGGCAATAATTGGCTTGTACTTGCTTTCTTTCAATAAACCATTATTCACGCCCCAGGCCATTCCATAAACAAATAAGGCAGTTCCGGTTGTTTCTTTCCCTCCAAAATGAGTTGCATCGTGCAAACTTACATTCCAGAAACCATCTTTACGCTGGATTGGAACAAGTGCCTCAATCATCTTATGAAAGGTATCGAGGTATTCATCACGATGTGGATCGTCTGCCGGTAAAATTTCCAATACACGAACCAACGCAGCCACTACCCAGCCATTTCCGCGCGACCAATAACAATCTTCACCATTCGGTTCTTTGTAAGGAGGCATAAAATCTTTATCGCGCCACCAAAGATTATCCTCAGGATTCCAAAAGCCTTGTTGTTCCTTCGAATCCATGTACATTTCGTACATACGTTCGGAGTAACTTTGATCACCGGTAATTACACTAAGCTGGGCAAAAACCGGCATGGCCATTTGTAAAGCATCAATCCAGGTCCAGTCATCTGTCTTCTCAGTATCCATCATCAAATCAATCGATTTTTTGATATCTTCTATTCGCTCTGGTTTCGAATCCATCATATATAAATCCAGATAAGTTTGCCCACAGCAATGATTGTCGGCATGGCGGGTTTCAATACCGTTGCGCAATCCCCATTTGTGTGCTTCACCCCAACTAACGGCGTAATCGTAATAAGCTTTATCAGGCTTTAACGCATATAGTGCCATTAAACCTTCGTAGTAAACCGCTCGGGTCCAAATATTACTGGGACGTTCTTTATTGGTTATGATAGACTTACCGGTATCAGGCCACTTATTCATAAAATAGGCATTGGTCAGTATCATTTTATCCATCACCTTGTCTTTTGATGGAAAGTTTTCAGCATTGACCTGCATTGAGCAGAGCATTGCAATCGACATTAGAAAAATTAGCGTTGCTTTCATTTTATCTCTTTTTTAATTTTACATCTTTATCTTCTATCCCAATTAATTATAATCTACTTGCTTTTACTAATTCAGGACCATCTCTAATTACCATCTGGTTTAAGAACCTGCTTCGCTGGACTTTCAGGCCAGAAAAAGGTTGCCCAATCATCTGGCTTTTGGGGATCAAAGCCGTTAAAATCGTCGACAATATAGTTTGCCAACTCCATCTCATTATCCATAATTCCCTGCACCACGCATTTGGCTAATTCATAAGCTCCATAAGGGTTGAAGTGTGTATTATCAGCCAGTGGTTTATTCTGGCGCGGATAAGTATTTGCAGGGTAATGCACAAAAGCCTTTTTCGAATTTTCGACACCCAAGGTTTCATAAAGCTGTTTGCTCATGGCATTTAAATCGACCAATGGTAGGTTCTCCGCTTTTGCCAGTTGGCGCATAGCCTCGGGGTACTCTTCCAAGGTATTCACAATTTCGCCCTGCTCGTTGAATTTCCGGCGGTTGGTTGAAGTCACCAACACAGGATGAGCGCCCCGCTTTCGAGCTTCGTTAATAAAGTAGCGTAACTCATCTTGGTAAGTCGTAAAGGGCTCCACATGATTACCTCCGGGCTTCTGGTCGTTGTGTGCAAATTCCATAAACAGGTAATCACCCGCCTTCATCACACTAAGTATTTTTTTCAGTCGATTTTCGCGACGGAAAGCTTTGAGCGTTTCTCCCGACTCGGCAAAATTGGCAACCACAATCTCCGGCTTGAGGAAGCGGGGGAACATTTGTCCCCACGAAGCCCACGGCTCATTTTCCTGATCGACCACCGTAGAGTTTCCAGCTAAAAATATAACAGGTAAATCGTTTGCTTCTTCAATTTGAATGGAAGAGACACATGGCCTTCCACCTCCAAATTCCAGTGTTAGCTGGTTATCCCAGTTCAGGTAAAACATTTCTCGTGATTTCCTCCTCACATTCAGGCTGTCGTTTATTCTGGGAGTGCGAACATCCACTATAATCGTCTTCGTAACCACTTGCCCTTTTGCAGTGCGAACATCTTCCAACATCAACCTGCGCGACTCCGCCTTTACCGTTGTTGCCGATGTTCCGTTTGGATCGCCCAATGTTAAGCTGATTTTATAGCGACCTTCCGGCATTTTTACCGTGAAATAAAAAGGTTCATCGCTTGTAACAAAGTCGCCCGTTATTGCCTCGGCACTTTCTACGTTCTTCGCCTCAAGTTTCTGTTCTGAAATAAATCCGTACTCCTTATTTGAATCGAAAACGTCATCTTGATTAACAGAAATATATCCGTCTGCAAGCTGACCTGCTCCAAAATCAAACCTTTTGGATATCACTTTATCGCAACCTGTTGTTGTATCCTGAGCACTTAAATTTCCTGAAAAAAACCAGACACAAGTAAGCAGTCCGAAAATATACCAAGCGTTTTTCATTGCATTTTTTATTTAATTTTGGTCAACCTACTATTTCAATTCAACATAGCCATATAGCTCGCATGACCTTAGGTTTCGAATCGCTTCGGCCAGTGTCAGTGCATTAAACCGCGCTCCGGCTTCGTTGGTGTGCGTATGATCTCCGGGGAAAAACTGCTTCACCACCTTGGCGCCCATCGCTTCGTACTCAACTGCAACTGCATTATTCAAATCAATAAAAAAAGCTTCTTCGGACCTGGCAGCTTCGCGAGCCCACTTCCCATACGACTCATTCACGCGTTCCACTTTACCGTTTGGCCACTCATTGCGAGGAATTTGTGACAAAACAATAACCGAAGCGCCTTTGGCTTTAGCCTCTGCAATATACTTTTTCATGTACCAGCCATAAGTGTGTACTGTTTCTTTTGAGCCATCTTCGCGAACCACTTCCTGTGTTTCATCGCCCGTTCCTTTCAACGAACCACGATATTTCGCTTTGTCAATGTTTCCTCCATCGTTATGCCCAAACTGAATCAACAGGAAATCTCCTTCTTTAAGTTGAGCCAAGACCTCATCCCAGAGTCCTTCGTATCTGTAACTTCTACTGCTCCTTCCCCCCCGTGCTTTGTTGATAATATCGAGTCGCAGCGTATCCATATAGGCAGATAGTTCGCGCCCCCATCCAACAATTTTTCCGTCGCCATTCGCAACTGTTGAATCACCTATAATAAACACTTTCCTTTTCACCGGAAAGTTGATCGTTGGATTATCCAGAAGATAGTCTTTCAGGTTACACTCTTGCGCATTGCGTAAACCTTCAACCACAAACGAAGCAGCCAAAAGAGCACCTTGAGCGGTGGTGTGCGTATGGTCGCGTTTGTAAAAGTAATGCCCGGTTACGGAGTCTTCGCCTAAAGCCTCCATGGCAACGGCCATTTTCTCATTTAGGTCAATCCACTCCACTTCTTCGAAATGAGCCACTTCTTTTGACCATTCTCCGTAGCTTTTATCATTACGTGGAACCAGTCCATTTTCCCAGTCATTGCGTGGAATCGGAGACATAACAACAGGTGTCGCACCTTTTTCTTTCGCTTCAATAATATATTGACGTAGATACCAACCGTAGCTGTGAACAACCTCGTGCTCACCAGTAAGCAAATTATCAATCTCCTCAGTTTTTCCACTAATCCCTTTAAATGTTCCGCGAGCCCTGAAATCGTCATTAATCGGACCATTATCGTTATGCCCAAACTGCATCAACACATAATCGCCGGGTTGAATTTTACGCAGCACTTCATCCCACAGTCCTTTAGTTCGGAAAGTTCGACTGCTTGTGCCCCCCAGCGCATGGTTTTCGATACTGACAAGGCTGGTATCAAAAAACTGTGCGATAGGATCTCCCCATCCCCACTGACCACCGGCTCCATCTCCACGACCATGTTTCACCGTTGAGTCACCAATAATGTAAACTGTTGGTTTTCCGGTTGGTTCTTCGTCTTTCACTGTTTGACAAGAAACAAACAAGCTAACAAAAATCAATAAAATTGTTAATCGTATCATTGTTCTAAATTTTTGGTTCTATTTTAAATACAAATGGCGACGAAGTCATAAACTCCCCGCCCTGCGACGTCAAAAACAAATGCGTAGGACTTCCATTTTGCATCAGTACCTGCGGACGCTCGAACCGGCCATATTTACTCAGGTGTTTCGGTTTTGGAGCTTGGTCGATGTAATGAGAAACACCCCAATAACTAATCTTGGGCTCCGACCAATGAATACCGTCGTCCGATTCCAGAATGATACCAACCTCATGATCAAAACGTCCCATATCACGTGCGAGCATGTAAAAACGGTCATTCTCCATAAATACATTTCCATCCTCCAGTTGACGGTTGTTTCCAAAGCTTGAATAATCGATAATGGGTTTGTCGGAATAACGCTTGTAAGGGCCTTCTAGTCGGTCGGCAATCGCCAAACCATATTTCCGGTTACCTCGAATTTTGGGATTTACCGGATGTTCGTATTCGTCGGTATTCCACGATTTATAATACAGCCAATACTGACCATTCGGATGTTTTATAAATGAAGGGTTGGAGGTGCAATGATCATCCCATGCTCCTTCCGGGCCAGCTTCCAACAAAGGTTGATCTGGTCGTTTCCATGGGCCAGATAGTGAATCAGAAGTTGCCAAACCAATGCGTTTGGTATTGGTCCGTCGGTTTGAATTGCCCATGTAAAACAGACAATATTTCCCGTCGACAAACTGGATGTGCGGGTTATGGCAGGTAGTTCCGTCCCAATAGCCTTCACCCCGTGGTGCCAAGATTGTTTCTATTTCTTGATACGATCCGTCAGCCTGATCGGCAACAGCATGTGCAATTTCCGACTGGCTAATCCAACCGCCCATTCCTTTATCAGAATTCCAACGGGAAAAGAAAACATGAAACGTTCCATCAGGTGCAACAATCGGACTGCAACCCCAAACATAATAACCTTCGAGCTCCAAAATCCGTCCCTGCGGCTTTAAGCGTTTTGAGAAATCGGAGATGTACTTTTCATCGTATTGACCTCCCTCAAAACCAGCCCAAGCTGATAGACCCGAAACAGACAATGCCGCTCCTGTTAGCATACTTTGTTGTATGAACTTGCGCCGATCGATCATATTTAATTTCGTTTTAAAGTTGCAGACATTAAGCCGATGACCACATCATTGGTGTTCGTCACCAGTTTAAGCGAAACCAGTTCCTTTGCCGGATTCAACGGCAAATCCAACAACGAAGCAGCCCCGCCTTCAATCTTGTTTGTACCATTCTTTCTCAGCACATCGTACGAACCGGAATGCCACTCACCCGTCTTTAAATACAAGCGTGGCGGTTGCGGTGCATTTACCCGGAAAGCAAACCCATCTACATAGTAGTCCTGCTCAATCGGCCACCAATTGTCGGGGCTTTTAAGCGGTAACTCATCCGATGATCCATCCGCATATTTAACCTCAACCCAACCGTTAGTCATATTAATTTGCATATGATGCACTGATCCGGCCATAAGCAAATACACATGCGATGCTTTTCCGGTAAGCGGAACCTCAATCGAATCGGGATAATTATCCCATTTTGAAGTGAACAGAATATTGGCAATTTCGTCAGCCGGTGTTTGAAATGGAATGCCCTGTGGCGACTTAATTTCATTTGAACTTCCGGCTTTTGCCCGCAAGCCGGAATCGTCAATTTCTTCGGTTTCGCGATACGAACACCAATCCCCAATTCCTTGTACCGGAATGCTCAAGGTTGGATAAGGCGAACGGGGCGAATAGTATTGTTCGTTGAAAATATGGGTTACCCGATCATTAAACCGGGAGGTCAAGTCCACCGTCTCAAACTGAGCATTTTCACTGGCACGAATATTCCAGTTGATCACATTTTCAGAATACGCATGCTCTTTTCCAGTTAATCGAATTGAATTACTTCCAGAAACGAGGTACTCCTTTGAAACCGTTAACTCAGTTGAAACCGACTGCGCAGGAATGGTAACATCCCGAATGAACACTCCAACGGTGCATGTTCCTGCAAATTCGTTATTTGTATTATTTCGAATTGCAAAAGTCAGTTTATTGTTCGTTTGATTTTCATCGTCAACGATTTCAATTGATTTGCGTAAATCAAATGACAAAGGTTGCCACCAAACCATTTTACCCTGTTTGAGTTTGACGAAAGTAGTTCGCCAGCCGAGCTCACCTTTCACCTTCGCAGACAAATTCGCTTGGTCATTTAGCCATCCTTCCAAAACGTGTTGCGGATCATAAACATCAAGGATTTCAGCAGTTTCCGGTTGAACAGTCAGTTGATCACCAATGGCATAAAAATCATTCAGTTGGATCTGATCTATTTTTTCGCTGCCCCACTCTACTGCCAACTCAAAATCAGTTCCCTGAGAAGCGTTAATAGTAATTCTGGGCTCTCCAATTGCCTCGTCATTTGTCTCCCATTCAATTGCTTGCCCATTCAACTTTACGGAGCGAATCTCAGCAGACTGTGCTTTTAGGATCAGATTCAGATGAACGGTACCCGAAAACTCAGAATTAATTCGATAATGATCAATCGCACCTTCTCTTTTAAAATGAAGTTGAACATCCGGTGTTTCTATCGAGGCATGATCCCAATCTGACGGCCAACCCGGCTCCACCGTTAATTGCTGATTGATGAGATCGGGCGAAATGCCAAACAAACCTTCCACCAGCGCACGCGAAGCCATGGCAACCGGATCAGCAAAATCGCGGTACAATTCGCCACGGAAAGCATCATAATAAGAAAGCTGTCCGAAATTGCCCGGACTAGTTCCCAAAAACATATAATCCAGGAAACTACTTTTCGTCAGTTCAAAAGCTTCTTTGCTTCGGCCACTTTGCCAATAGGACAGCGCTGTGTGCAACACTTCAGCCAGCGCCACATTGTTGATTGACCACGTGTACGGCATCCAGTTGGTCGTTGAGATGGTATAATATTTATTTGCTTCCAAACCTTCAGCCTCAACCGGAATATGCGGAATATTTTTGTCGATGTACTCGGTAGCCTGATACGCCTGAAACGGATCGGCCAAACCTTCATCAATGGCATGATAAACCGTCCAAACCGCAGCTGATGGGTGCACCAGTTGATTACCCAATAAATCTTTATACTCGCCAAACCAGCCTTTTTCGGGTAGCCAGAGCTGCTGATCGACGGCTTTTTTTATTTTTTCTGACTCGGACAAATAGGGAGCCGGATCTTCACCAATAAGTGGTGCTAACTCTGCCGCCACGCGATTTGCACGGTAGTTGTAAGCTGAAGAATGAGTGACTCCGCCACCGCTGTACTGCAGGGCATCGCTCGCCCAAATACTGGCGTAAGCATCATAAAGTCCATCGTCGTTCGCATCAAAATTTCGTTTTTCCCAAGCCAGATGTCTTTCTAAAACAGGCCAGCTTTCTCGCAAAAAGTCTAAATCTCCGGTCCAACGAAAGTGCGACAACAACTGCGAAATAAACACCAGATTCATGTCGTAATGGTGAGGTTTGTTCTCATCTCCGGGCCGTCGACTGATGTAACCATCCGTGAATATTGCAGTTCCTCTTTCTTCCTTTTGTCGGGCCAAATGGGTTTCAGGATCAGGAGCCGACAATCCTGATTTTGGATTGGTGTACTGCGCTTCAAAATATCCTCTGAAATGAGTTTTTGCCCGGTCGTGCGAGCCCAGCCAATCGGCGGCATAAGCGCCACGCCAACCATTTAATGGCATTCGCCAGGCAATGGCTCCGTGCATAAACGACTTGCCATCCCAAACTGCATCGGCAGCTGTAGAAAGTGTTGCCCCCACTGCATTGATGTACTTATCGGGTGTTTCTATTTTTATTTGCGAAGCAATCTTTTCACGTACAGAATCAGCCTGATTAAATAATGTAGGCAATTCAGCATATTCAGGACGTGCTTTTGTATCTGGATTTACGATGAAAAAGAATTCCTCGCTTCCATCTTCAATCTTCAGCCGACCGGTTATTGCCGGTGCCTCTTCCTCTTCAGATTGAAAAAACTGCAAAGGACTTTCTTGTTGGGTTGCATCACTCAAACTGATTTCAGAACCTATGGGTATCAAGCCAAACAGACGCTTTTTCTCTTTTAAGCGAGTTTGTTCCTTTTCCTCCGGTGTTGGCAAATAGTTATTTTCATACACTTCATTGTCGGACAAACTTCGACCCGAACCATAATACAAATTGAATTGATTATCAGCAAAGAAGTATTCATTCGTGTTGCAATACTCAGGCTTCAAATAAAAGCTGGACTCCGGGTCAGCACCCAAGTCACCATCGCGTGAAAAGCGCTTCCCACTAGCACCGCCAAATGCCCAGAACAACTCAACATTGTCGGGCATGTTTTCACCGACAACTTTGAGGATCATTCCATCGGCATCATCCAAGGCCAATAGTTGCAAGTTCAATTTACCGCCTTTCAATATCGGATCTTCAATCTCATAACTCATGCTACCCGCTTCGTATCGGGCAACAATGCTTTTAGCATCGATCAGCCATTTTGACGAATCGGCCTGAATGAGTCCCAGACGCAACGTACCTCCCATGCGAGGCATGTACAAGGCAAATTCGGGCAAGTCACCTGCTTCGACCCGAAAACCAGAATGGGAACCATACAAAGCCCGGTTAAACCGATGCGTTCCATTGGTAATCACAAAGCCTTTCCCATCGGGATGATAGCGTAACTCGCGTTGTTGATTATGCCACAAAACCGATTCCTTTTTCTCTGGCACAGCCTGTTGACACGCAACAAAAAAATAAAAACATGAAATGAAGCAAATGTGTAATTTCAGTTTAAACACCATCAAATTAATTTCTGCTTAGTTCAGTAATCCAAAATAAAAATACAAGGTTCTTTTCGCTGGTTTTTCCATTACATTTAGCTCCCCGGCTGGTCCTAAGTTCCAGGTGTCGTTACTGATTCCCATGGCCAGTTTTGTTCCAACCGGAGGAATACCATCTAAAAAGGAAATATTGCCAACCGGCAGTTTCGGATAGTTTGTAGGTCCCGAAATTCCGTAGAAATCGAACAGGCGAACAAACAGATCATCTTCCTGTGCTACGACTGTAAATTTGCCATAGACCGTGTTGAATTCCATCCACGACACATCGGCATAATAACCTTTAAATTGCGGATATTGCCAGTTGTTATCGCCGGGCAAAACATTATTGTACATGCGTTGGTAAACATCAATAATTCCACCTTGCAAGCGGTTCTTCCAAACATGGCGAGATCCGTCACCCAACCACTTCGTGCTGATGATGTCAGACTCAGGAAAGTCGAAACTCACTCCCGTAAATAGTTGCTTTCCATCTACGTGATATTCATAGTCCATTTGCAGCCATCCACTATCGTACATGGTCCAAATAATATTTTTCAAATCGCCGGTGTAAATCATCTCCAATACATGTCCACCCTCAACCGAGCGATGGTTAACACTGATCAGCTCAGATTCTCCGCTTACCATTACAGGTCCATTTCCGAATGGAAGCGACAACCCAAAGTCATTCCCCAAATCCACAATTGTTCCATCCTTTGTACTGAAAGTAACTGAAATTCCGGAAGCTTTCATGGTGATGGTCGAATCAGCTTCAGTAACTTCAACCTTCGCACTCAATTCATCATTCCCCTTTTGCTCTTTGATTGGCAAGATGTTGTCTTCTTCAATACCCTGAGCTTTGAGCTTTTTCAAATGCTCCTTTTCGTTCAAGCTTAATTCCTTTTCCACCAATTCTAAAACGGTATTGGTATTGCCATCAATTTTCCAGCTCCACCAGAAAACCTCCTTGCCTTGGCGGTCGAAAGCTTTGACATACAAGGCATCGTATTGCTGATATTCTTTCGGAAGCTCGAATGCAAGCTCTCCCTTTTCCGTTGCTGCAACATCGGGGCTGGTAATCATTCCGGCTTGCACAACCTCATGGCCTGCTCCACGATCGGTGGGATTGGCAAAATTAACCAACTGCCAAACAAAGCGGCATTCGTTCAGGTTCGTAAAATGATAGCGGTTTTCAACAGGTATTTGCCCATTAAAAGCTTCCGGAAGTTTTTCCATTTCAATTTTAATCGGACTGAAAATCTCACGCATGGCATAAACACTAGGCTCTTTTTCGCGATGTGGTCCAACAACTCCATCGGGTGCATTGACGCGGTTAGCATCAATAAAGCCATCGTAATCGGTGCGTACCAAACCTTCATCAGCCAGCACCCACAAAAAGCCTCCAGCCGAGCGTTTTGAATTCCAAAACAGCTCCCAAAAGTCAGCTAGTCCGGCAGCCATTCCGCCATCGTCCTGACCATGCAAAAACTCAGTGGGCATGTAAATCAAACCTGCATCTAAAATACTTTTACTGCTATTATATTTTTCGTAGTGGTTACAATCAATGCCGTTGTAATCGTTTCCCGGTTTGTGGTGAGCGTGAATCACCGGTCGATTCGACGGATCGTAAATGGCGTAATCGTCATCCAGATCTTTATTTGTTCCTCCTTCGTTTCCGTTGCTCCAAAAAACAATGGACGGATGATTGACATCGCGAATAACCATTTCGCGTACCAGCTTACTGCCCACTTCGGTATCGTACGAATTTTGCCACCCGGCCAACTCATCCAACACATATAGACCTAGTGAATCGCAATAATTCAGGAACGATTGATCTGGCGGATAGTGTGCGCACCGCACCGCATTCATGTTCATTTCCTTCATCAGCTGCACATCGTTTAAATCGATGGTTGCATTTACACAACGACCGGTCTCGGGCCAAAATACGTGTCGGTTAATTCCTTTGAATTTTACTTTTGTACCATTAACAAAAACACCATCACCTTCTCGAATTTCAATCGTTCGGAAACCGAATTTTTCAGAGGATGCATATTTTGTTGTTTCCCCGTCTTTCAAACTGACACGAGCGGTGTACCGATTAGGAGTTTCTGAAGTCCAGAGATTTGGATTGTCAACACGAGTAGAAAGAGTCAACAAGGAATCACTCGGCAACACCGGACTTTCGGTTGTCGCCACAACCCGCCCTATCGCATCAATAATTTCTGCTGAAATAGTCAATCCCGCAGATTGCACTTCGGGAAACACGTCCATTGAGAATTGTCCATCGGCATCGGCAGCAATTGCTACCCGGTCGATAAACTCATCCGGAACTGCTTCGAGATACACCGGACGATAAATGCCACCAAATATCCAATAGTCGGCAAAACGCTCGGCACGATTTACCGAATGATTAGCTGACATTTTATGTACAGTAACTTCCAGTTCATTTTCCTCGCCGGCTTTCAGCTTATCTGAAATATCGTATCGAAAACGATAAAAAGATCCTTGGTGGATTGGCCCTGCCAATTGGCCATTTATTTTCACTTCGGTATCAGTCATCGATCCTTCAAAAACGATAAAGATCTTCTTTTCATCCCAATTTTCAGGCACTGAAAACTGATGCTTGTAAATACCCGTTTCGTCTGCAAATTTGAATTTCTTACCGTAAGTCCGGTAATCACGACCGTAGTCATATTCACCAAAACCTTGTTGTTCCCAGTGCGATGGCACTTCAATGCTTGTCCAATAGCCGCTCTTCCTACCCGCGGTGCAGTAAAAATCCCAGCTTACTGTATTTTCATTGTCAGTGCCCGACAGGTATTGAACATCTTTTGAAATTTCGGAACTTGTAGCAGTTGTAAAATTGAGTAGCAGTAAAGCTACAAGAATCCAAATTGATTTCATTTTGAATTGCTTCATGTTGATTGATTCTATTTTTAAAATACGGGAGTTATATTTTCCCATTTCACATTCCATTTTCCGTCCTTTGGAAATCCTGGATTTTCCGTTTCGCAGCCTTCCCATCCGGCACACATCATTGCGACGGTGGTTAAAAATCCGCCATTACCCGGCAAATAAATACGCAAGCGCGGACTTTGATAATTATGACCGTTTTTCAGGTAAGTATTTTTCTGAACATCTTTCAATAAGAATTCCAGTGCTAAGTCAGGTTCACCCAAACGCACTGCAGCCATAGCCGACATGGGATAATCCCATCCCCAGGTTGAAGGCCAGTCCCAGCGCTCAGCAATTGTATGCATTGTTTTGCGCATGACCTCGGGATCAAGCTTGTCCCAATCCGGTAAAATACCATAAGCACCCAGCACCACCGGATGATCTTCCATCAGTTCCATTTCGCTATAAGACTCCGTTGCTCCTTCCATTCCAAGATAAACTCCATTCGCTTGATCCGGTGCAGCCAATTTCAGGCGAACATCTTCCCAAGTGCTATCTTTTTCGGCTCCTAAGCGTTCTTTCCATTCCTGAGCTTTAGTCAATCCCCAATACCAATAAGCCAATTCAAAAGGTGGGTTGTAAGTAGCTTCGCGAGGCCAGTGCTCCTGCGCCGGAATAAGTGGAGGTGCCAAATCGTATTGTTGCTTTTCGTCGTTCCATCGTGGAAAATCGGCCATAAATTCAGCCGTCGCAAAAATCAGATCTTTATATTTATCAAGCGTCTCGGCAGTCGGATCTGCCTGATAGATTTGCTCAGCAAACCAAATAATGTGAGGTTGCTGCCAAATTAAATACGAACCAACCGACGAAGGACTATTTTCGTTATCGGGCCCCAGCATTTTTTGCCAGCGCACGCCTTTGTAACCTTGATCAATTGCCGTTTGACGGGCATTCTTGTATAATTCGTTGTAGTAATCCAACTGCTTCAACATGTATTCAGGACGTTGCCAGTTGGCAAAATGTGCAATGTGCCACCAGTGCATTTCAAGGTGATATTTACCATACCAGCTATTGTAGGTCAAACCTGTTTCGGCAGGAGGTAGTGACCCTGAACTCTGCACTTTGATGAGGTATTGCGACAAAATAGTCCGACGTTCAATTTCTTTCGCCCGAGGGTCGGTACAGGCTGAAAAATCAACCGTTCCACCACTTTGCCAAAAGCTTTCCCATGCCTCTTGGTTATTTAATTTTGTAGCTTCAAAATCAGCTGTTTTTTCATCTCCTATTTCCGGAGCAAACAAGCAAACAAACTCCAGCGACGAACCATCTTTTGGCTGAAGTTCGTATTGATGTTGTGCTGTTTTCACAACGTCTGCATCGCCTTTCCAATCAATCGCAACCTGGTAATGATCGTTGTCCAATGTACGATCGATCAACACTTCATTATCACTTACTTTTGAAAGAACAGACTGATGTTTTTCAGGTGAATCATAATCGTAACCCTGATGAAAAGACTTAGCCGCTCCTGCTGAGAATTTCCAGTTAACCGCCAACTGACCTTTCGCAATCAAAGGCGATTCAATGTGTGCTGCAATTTCATCCTTCTCCTGATGGCAATAGACTTCAACAGAAACAGGTTCTCCATCAAATTGAAAATGACTGGTAATTTTTCCGGTCCACATATCCAATTCGTGGGTCGCATTTTCAATGTCATCGAGTGTCGCCTGATTGCCTTCTGAATCAGTCAGTACCAAACCAATCATACCCAAATGCAAACGATGTGGATTTTCGCGAAAATAATTACACGCTGCATTCGCTCGCGGGTCGTCTTTTAACTGGTGACGATATGGCACCTGACGACCGTCAACCTCCCAATATTTCAATGTTTCGGAACGATCGTAGCCTTCGGTATTTGGATTGGTATGCCATCCCCAGTTTGACTGCGTTCCCAATGTTACCCCATTTTCGTATTCCTTATAAAAGGTTTGCAAACCCGTTAAATCGGTTGTAAAGGCAAATTCGCCATTCCCAACAGACAATGTTGCCAAAGAATCGAATCCTTGCACCTGAACATTGTTGCGGGTAACCACTGCTTTTCGATCAATTTTTTGTGGTTGTTTTTCCGATTGACAAGCAACCATAAAAACAACTGCGAACGCCAAAAATATTTTGCTTTTCATTATTTGAATGTTTTGTCGGTTATACTTACTTCAGTTTTTTTGTTTGAATAGCAGATAAACTCACAGGCCCAACTAATCCGGATGGCAGAGGACTCCAATGTGCAGCGGTGAACAAACCATCTTTACCTACATTTTCACGCGAGTGTGCTGCGAAGTTAATGTTATAGAATTTCTTATAATTGACACCTCTTTTGTCCATATCAATCATCCGATTGGCCATCAAGTTAGTCACTTTCAACTCCAGCTCATTATTGTCTTTTATCAAGCTTGAATCAATTTCAAGTTGAAACTCCGGTCCGACAAGCGTTCCTAACGAATCACCGTTTAAATACACAACCGCTGATTCATGTACTTCTCCCAGATCGAGCAAAAAAGCCTCAGCCTCAGCATCAGGCTTTGCAAATGACGTTTTATAACTGGCTGTTCCTGAGAATTTTGCCAACTCTTCCGATTTCTCAGTCCATGAGCCTAACTGGCTTGCTGTGTACGCCTCTGGCAAACTTGGACCTCCTTTTTCAAATGTTATCGTCCAGTCTCCATCCAAAACCGTTTGCTGAGCCGGCGCATCCCAAATAGGATATTCTTCCAACTCAACGGCTGATGGATACCACTGCAAAATCAGAGATTCTCCGGGTTGAAGTTGCAAATATACTTTTGATTGAGCGTCATTGGTTTTTTGAACTGCGGCAGTGCCCATTTTTTCATGCATCGGATCAAACCAAACAGCAGTCTGTCCTGATGATTGAACCGTCACCCACTGATCTATCGGCTGACCGCTCCAGTTTGAAATAAAGTAGCACGTTCCTTCTTCGCGATTTACCCGATTCACCCACAGTCCAAGCTCGGCCATCGATTCAGGATAAATATTAATCGCAGACATCAGCTCCTCAACATGTTTCCCTTTCAATACTTTCCCGTTACCATGGTCGCTTTCCAAAACTCCGTCATTCATTTCAAACTCCAGGGAGCTAACAAGCTGCTCATAATTCTCCTGACGTTTTTTCAAATCAGCCAGTCCCGGCACATCAACCGGCAAGTGTTCCTGCACAACAATATTTGCTCCGGCAGCTGCCAAGTCCAAAATTTTCTCCATTGTTGCAACGGGCATGTATTCACAAGCCGGGATGAGGATGGTTTTATAGTTTGCTCCAGGCGATTTTATCAGCTGATTCTCTGTCTCCAATTTCTGAATTTGCTTGTCAGAAATATAATCGAACGAATAGCCTTTTGCCAGCAACATTTCGCTTAATTCCTTTGTCAACGGCTCAACAGGTTTTCCGAAATGAGGCAACATACTTCGTCCTTTTTCCGACCAGGTATCATAAATCGGAAAATACAGCAAAATGTCGTTTGCCGGAGCTGACTTTTGCATGAACGACTGGCAACGGGTGATGTATTCATTCACGGTCTTTAAATCAGTCCACCAGGTATTGGTTGGTGCAAAGTGAACGGCAGCATAAAACTGCCATCCCGGCCACTCTTCGGTTTGAGGTGAATACGGAGTACCATGATAGACGATGTGGTTTACCCCATGAGAAAGATACCGATCCAGATTTTCCTTAACTTTTGACAAATTAGAAAGATAGTGCTCATCAAGCCAGGTCGCAGCTTCGCAAGCGATTAACGGCTTTCCTGAAACATGCCCTGCCGACGTTGCCATTTTTATACGCATGGGGCTGGTTCCTTCTGTTTCCGGAATATCGCTCGCCTCGTATAAATCCAGGATATTAGCCGGTGAACCGTGTGCCTGATTTCGAATGCCGGCTCCGTGCTTTTTCGCCCAATCGGCCCAAACTATGGTAAAACGATCCAACAACAAATCGGAAATCGTTTCGCGATAATCACACAACACGCGGCTGTTCATTTCTTCAGAATCGTTACCGAACAAAGCAGGCAAATTTTCTTTCAGATCATAACCCCGACGATTTTGAAACTCTTCAAAAAATAAGCTTGTCCAATTGGATTCTCCACGGGCGTCATCTACTTCGTACGAGTCATTAAAAAACGCCCGTAGACTACTGATATCAATATCAGTCGACTGATCATCAAAATCTTTTAAGAAATTCAAGGTTGCTTCTTCCGAAAAATGATCAATTACATTTCCTTCTCCACCCTGACCAGCACGTTCCACCATTTTGCCATGCCAACCTTCAAAAACGGCATACAGTTTCCATGTTCCTGCGGGAGCCTCCCAGTTTAGCGTTCCATCTTCAGAAACTTTGTCCGTAAGTTCTATTGTTTTACCGGCATCGTTATACGCCATCAATGTTTGCAATGGTAGCGGCTTTTCAAAACGAATCTGATCCAAAGCCAATTCCTGTAGGTTTTTATTCGTGCTAATTGGAAACTTAACATCGTTAATATCAACCCGATGTCCAACCGCACGAATCAATGGCTCTTGAATATACTCGATTTTTTCTTTTAATCGCTGTCCTTCTTTCAAACTATATTGCTTGAATTGTACATTTTTACACGCCTCATCAGCTGGCACCCACTGACCACCAAAGGGCCAACCTGAAGCATTCGCCAAATCTATTCCCAAGTCCAAACGTTGTGCTTCTTTCAGCGTATGCTCAAACGCTTTCATCCACTCATCCGACTGAAAAACCAAGGATTCATCCTCATAACCTTTCACGCCATAAATCGGCGTAATTTCCAATCCTCCAATACCATTCGCCTGAATCTCTTCCATATTGGCTGTAAGATCGGAATCGTTTACAGCGCTACCATGCCACCACCAGCGAGTCCACGGTTTGGTCTCGTTTGTTGTCTCAGGCCATTTTGGCTCTGAAATCGATTGCTCAGCGTTACAAGCAATAAGGCATATTAGCACAAAGCAGCTAACAAGGGTTTTAAAATTGTACATCGTATGTATTCGTTTAGTTGATTTCATAAGTTTCCATTTATTTTGAAGGGCTGATTTCAACGGCATAGATATCTGAATGTCCTTCGAAATTCGCCCGAAAGATGATCCATTTCCCATCAGGAGAAAAATGAACATTCGGTTCCAAATCGTAATCATGATGTTGCATGTTCACCAGTTTTTCTGAACGGAAATGGTCTCCTTCAGGATGAAACAGATAGATCCATTTGCCATCTTCGGCTTTGGCCACCTGACCGGGATCGCCGCCATCGCCGGCAAACAGTTTTTGGTTGGGCGAAATAGTAAAATGAATCGACCATTCGTCGCGAGTGAGTGAATATCTTTTTTCTTCCAACGTGTTCACATCTACGCCACTTAAAAAGAAGGTGACGCCGCGTGGCATCTGCAAATCGAACCAAATGCGTTTTCCTTCCGGCCCAAAGAATTCATGTCCGGCAATCTCCATATCCATGGTTCGTCTGTGCATTAACTGAGGCTCTCCTCCGTTGATATTAATTGTCCAAATCCGATTGACTTTGTGCCAGGGTCCTTCGTGGCAAAACATAAGTAATTCCGGATCAGCTGGCGAAAACTGGATATGATTTAGCCAGGCATTCTCGGAATAGATCTTTTTAAAAACGCCACTTTCAACATCTATTGTAAAGAGTGATCGTCTTAAGCGTGCTTCGTAAATTAGATTAAAATAGTCGTGCTTTTTTGGATTTTGACGAAAAAGCTCCCGTTCTTTTGGCGAGCTGACAGCTCCTCCCAACAAGGTTTCATCGGCATTTAAAGTCGTGATGTGCGCCTTAATACTGTCGGGAAAAACATAAACCAAACGAGTCACTTTATCCTCAACACCTGTTGCGAAAACGCTATCGCCACATTGGTAAAATACTTGTCGACTTTGAGTAGCAACAATTTCACCGGAAACAGCTTTTTTACTCGTGATTTGCTGAGTTTCTTTGTTTTTTAAATCGACTGAAAATAGCTGCCTTTCTCCATCGACAGTCCCATAAAAAATCATTTTTTCATTTTCAGTCTCCGTTGCCGGCAAAAACGGATTGTTATGAAAATAGAAGCTTCTGTTGTCTCCATCGCGCGGAGTCAGATGAATTAGCTTATGCCCGGTATCTTTATCAATCCAAGCATCGGGCATGGGTGAATTGGCTCCAGTTTCGAGAACCGGAAGCTTAGGAGTGCAAGCCATGCATCCCGAAAACAGCGCGAATAGTAAAATTAGTTTCGTCATGGTTTTCTAAGTTTAGTTAGTCCACTCTTCCCGCGCCTCCAATCCACTCATTTTATACTCCTTAGAAGTCATTTGGACTGACTCCTGATATAACGTATTAAAGTTAGGTAATTTTAGCTTACTTCCTTTTCTCAAAAAGATGGGAATTTGATAGACCAGAGCATCAACTTCAACAGACTGCCCTCCTTCGAATTCTTGATTGGTCCATAGGTCTACCCATGTTTCTCCGGTTGGCAAATAAACCAACTTCTTTGTTTGACCATTTTCCCAAACTGCGGAAACGAGCAAATCATCTCCCAGCATATAGGTGGTCCAGTCAGTCCAGCTTTCCGTCTGGTTCGGATATTCCAAGAACATCGGGCGCGCAATAGGCATTCCCGTTTCGCTGGCTATTTTAGAATAGTCATAAATATAGTCAATCAAGCTCATTCGAAGCTTCGAATAGAAACGCCAAATAGCTAATAACTCATGATCAAAAGACGGTTCGTAATCCATCGCCCAAAAACCAAGATTATTGGTTGGCCCTACTTCCATGATTGGAGAGAAACAAGAAAGTCCCATCCAGCGCATGGTTGCTTCGCGCTCCATTCGCTTGGGGTAGCCACCTGTATCTGATCCCCAATTGGGATAGCCCATTACCGCGCACCGTTGCATGCCAATAATGGCTGCCCGCAGTCCTTCTTGTGGATTGCCGGTATCGCCAGCCCACATGGCTCCATATTTTGCACTTCCGGTGTATTGAGCTCTAGGAAACAAAACAAAGTCATTGCCCAAAATCGGATTCACTGCTTCGTAGGTCGCTTTTACATACTGTCTCGGGTAATCATTAAAATTCTCCCGATATGTCGTTCCGATCGAAGTTTCCAAATGCAGGCTGTCTGTCAGCTTTTCGCCATCGGCACGATCCAACTTGAAACCTTTCACTCCCATTTTAGCTAATTTTCCGGGACCGTTTTCACCCCACCACTTCACAGCTTCTTCATTCGTGAAATCCATCAAAACCTGACGTGAGTTTTTCCATTGCTTGCTTTCCAGATTAAATCCCCGCTCTTCAGCCACATTGGCCATGTCTCCCATCACAAAAGGGCCAATCCATAGCATCACTTCAATCTCCTTCTTGTTCAGCCACTGAATCATTTCCTCAAACTGAGGTAACCGTTCTTCGTCAATTAAATAATCGTCGAATCCCCTGACTCCAGGCCCCCACGGGCGATCAATCCAATATGCTGTCATTGGGATATCATAGGCTTCCATCATCAACACATCTTCAACCAATTCTGAATTATAAGGTGTCTCGACTGTTGATCCGTCAACGTATTTACTACGATTAACATGCTCGTCGCGCCAACGCCACGGACCGAAAACCCAACGCGGTGGTACAAATGACGGGCCTGTTTCCAACGCATGACGTTTTACCAATTCTGCCGGATTTTCATCCATCATTAATGAAAAGGCAAATTCTGGTCCTTCGAAAGAAATAGTTACCAAGTCGGAATTCGTTTTACAAAAATCGATCTCTCCAGGCCAAGTGCCATGCGCAAAGAATGAATAATTACCGGATGAAATATAAAATGGAGCATAGGCTGAAACGGTTGGTTTTAGTTTGATATCCACCTTTTCGCCTCGAAGATTCAGGCCGGTTGCAATTCCTTCAGCCCAGGATTCAGTTTGCTTGCCATCAACAACTCGTTCAAAAGCTCCGGTGAAGTATTCATCGGAATCTGCCGCCAGATTTAAAATCCAAGCCGATGGCTGACTTTCCGATCCTTCGAGCTTCAGCGTGAGTTCAATTTCCTTTTTCTTTTCAACAACATGAAGAATAATCTCTTTTCCATTATTTTCCCATTGATAGTCTTTTTCTGTCGATGAAACTGAGTTTATTTCCAGAGTACCTTTTATCCAAAATATTGTATTGTCCAACTGGTATCCAATGGCACCTGAGTTACCAGAAGCAGCAAATTTCAGCTCACTACCATAAGGATTGAGAATTTGTAGTTCGGTATAAGAATCACGCCCCACATTCGACACCGCTATTTTTTTCGGTGAATGACATTTATTTAAACAAAATAAGAAACAGATTGATGAAAAAATCAGGAATAGAGATCGGAATAGGTTCAAGGTTTTAGTATTCATGATTGATTAGTGCAAATATTCAATTTAAGTTCGGTTAACTTACTATCAAAAGATAATTGTCAAAATTGGTGAAAATCAGATCCCTTCGACCAGTATTTTTGTACGGAAATACTGGCACAAACTGTTTCCGGTGCCGACTTGAGGATAAAAGATAATAACAGCACCCCAATTCGATACAAACATATGTACATTAAAAATCGATAACTAATCGAACGAACAATTAGATTTCCTGTGCTTTTCTATAAAGCTCTTTTAGGTTTTGAAGAGTAAATAACAAGCTGAAAAGTTGCCTGATTTCTCAACTTATAATTTGCTTTTCATTTGCGCTGCCTTATCCTCTTTTGATTGCTTTTTATAAATTTGATACAGCGAATTTGCAACCTGTTTGTCGTTAGGATAATCATTTATGGCCTCTTCTAGTATCACTCGTGCTTTTTCGTAAATGGTATCAATATTCTCCAATTTCCGCTTGATTTTCACGTAGTCTCCAATGTTGGCTTTTTTATTCGACTCGTAATTTTCAACAGCTGCCGCATTTAATGCATCGGCCTGTTCGAAAAGAGTTATCCCTAACATCTTCGTAGCCTTTTTGTAGCTTGGATTTTGTTGATGAATCGTCTCAAAAAGTTCGATTGCCTGATCGTATTTTTTCAATCTTTCCAACGAAAAAGCATACAAATACATGTAGCTCTTTTTCCCGGGATCAGCTTCATTCACCTTTTGAAAATACTCAGCTGATTTTTCAAACTGCCCGGTATTGAAATACAAATAGGCCAATTTCTTATCGAATTCAAATCCCTCTTCAGGAATACTCTCTTTTCCCTCAATCAAGGTAGCTTCAGCACGTTCAATATCTTTTTGCTTGTAGTAGGCATCGGCCAATAAGCGTGATGCGCGACCAACATTATAATTCATTTGAATCGCATCTTTCAGATATGGAATGGCTTTATCGTATTGTTCAATTTTTGAATAGTTTAAGCCGGCATGGTAAATACAGGTTGTATCAACAATATTTTGCTCTTGAAATGCTTTTATGGCTGCTTCAAATGCTTTGGCTGCTTCTTCATACTGCTCTTGAGATTCAGCACTTATTCCATCACTTTTGTGTACATCTCCCATTTGTCCGAAGGAAAATGTAGCAATACTAAACAGGAGAAAGGTGATACTTGCTAGTTTTTTCATATGATTAAAATTGTTTATTTATAAGGTATCATCTGGAACTCGCACTTTAATCATTACCTTTTGTGTTTTGACTAAACATGCTCGTTTCATTTGTATTATTTTTTCTGGTTCTTTCGTTAATTTACAAGTTCGTTCAAATAAACTTCAATATTTGTATAGCCTTTGTCAAGACTATACAATACCGCATCAGATGAGTTATTCGGATCTAAACCATTCTTTTGTTCCCAATCATCCTGCAGCCCATCATGATCGCTGTCAAAACCGGGCTCGCGTTTCCATTCTTTTTGAGTCAGCTTAACAGGCAACTCTTCTTCGTCCGCAATTATCTTGCCTTTTTCCCCATAAGAGGTCAACTCCTCAATTAGAAAATGATCAATTTCATCGCGATCGGGCAGGTAAGTTCCAACCGACTTGATCACTCGCTCTACGGCATCTGCAGCGACTATCGCATTTATTGAAGGGAAACCCTGCACTGGTTCTTCAAGCCAGGTTACAACTCCATAATCATCCTTTGAAAGCAGCCGCCCATCTAACTTGCCGTTTAAATTATTATCAAAATAGTTATTCGCAGCATAAATAGCGAAATTTTCATTCCCTCGGGTAAATGGTTTTCCCTTGGTATCGGGCCCAGCTATAAAATAATTATCGGTAACATTGGCGTGTGAGTGATATTCCGACTCTCCGCCTAGAATGTATCCATTACTCCCCCAGTTGTAAACCACGTTGTTGACAAACTGGTTGCGACCTTTTACTTTTATATTTCTTGTGTGATTATCGATATACAGATTTCCAAACATGCTTATTCCTCCTTCGCTTTGCACCAATCCGCCGCATGAGTGTGTTTGTAATCCCTGAGCAATAATTGAGTTCTGAACAGTCACATTTACCGGTCCATCGACAACTTTCATTGAACTGACCGAGAAATTCTCATCGGTACCCCACGATACAGACATGTGATCGAAAATCATATCATGTCCCTGATAGATGGTAACAGCATCAATTTTACCGGCCGCCTTTCCACTACGTACGCGAATAAAACGGCAAATAAGATTGTTGGCATTTGTAAATGAGGCTCCATTTCCCGCGAGGGTGATCCCTTCGCCCGGAGATGACTGACCTGCAATCGTCAGATTTTCTGAAAAGGTGAGCCGCTCGTTGAGTTGAATCACTCCACCAACTTCAAAAACGATTATCCGGTTTGGTTCGCTCACCGCATCGCGAAACGAACCCGGACCACCATCATTTAAATTTGTAATGAGATAAACTTCACCACCGCGCCCTCCGGTTGCATATTTCCCAAATCCTTCGGCTCCCGGAAAGGCAAGCTGTTGCGCCTTAACTGGACCAACTCCCAACACCAGAAATGCAATTAAACCTATAAGCTGTGTTATATTGTTGCGTATTATTATCATCGGAACTAATTATAAATGAAAGAGTTTAAATTTGTTTACCGTATCTCCGATTGTTAACTTAACGATGTATAAGCCCCGAGCCAAGTCAGCACCATCAATCTTAATTTGATGAAGGCCAACTGCTAATTGATCATCATTCAAAACCTGTATTTTTTTCCCAAAAACATCAAACAATTCCATTTGCACAAAACCAGTTTTGGCAAGACGAATTTGGGCTGTTGCTGAAGATTCAAAAGGATTAGGAAATACGATAAATTCGTCAAGGGCAGACAGTTGATCTGCTCCTGTTTGAATCCCGGCAGATTTCAGCGCTTCGATCTCCTCCTGTGACAAAACATAGTTATACAGATGAAACTCATCGAAACTACCCGGAAAATTCGTATCGCCTAATGTACAGTTTCCGATGTACATGTTTTCGTCGTTACCAATATTCCCCGAATTGTCTGTTGTTGTTTTGTATTGCGTTCCATTGAGGTATACTTCTAATTGATCTTCTTCCACGTTCCGAATGGCTACAACATGCACCCATTCTCCGGTGAAAAAAGTTTCATTTGACATCGACAATTGTGTTTTTGTTTGATCGTCGTCCACCGAAAAGTAAAGGTCCTTCCCATTTTTAGACTCCATCCCAAACCACTTTCCAACAGCGCCTGTAGATGATTCTGTCTTAAAAAAACCTTTATTAAAGAGATAACCATTGGTTCCTGCATCTGCTTTCACCCAAAACGCAACAGAAAATGAATAATCGTCAAAAGCAATCTGATCCTGATTACTAATTTCAACTCCAGAACCCGATGTTCCTCCAGCCAGATTGATTGCATTTCCAAGCTTCCCGGACTGCCAAGCAGGTGTAATATTTACAGCCGTGCCATTATTACCGTAGGCTGAACTATCGACCACACTGAGGCCTTCAGTTTGCTCAAAAGCATAATATGCAACTTCCTCCAAAAACTGCAAATCCTTGGTTGAAAAGGCATACGTTTCGCTTGATGTTGTTCCGGCATTATTTACCGCATCAACCCTCCAGTAATAAGTTGAGTATTCGTCTAATTCAGGCGAAACAAATAATTTCGTGGTAATATTGGTTCCTACTTTTGAAAGGCTGTTTTCTGACTTTCCGAGATAAACTTCAAAATAATCGGCCTGCAATCCGCCGCTCCATGTTAGCTCAATTGCAGCCGGATTTTCGTTGGTTGAATTATTTTGCGGAGCAGTTAACACGGGCGTAAGTGGTGTTCCATCAGCAGAAAAAGTTATGACCTCATTACTCAAGACAGCGTCAGACAGCACATCACCTGAAAAAGACTTCATTCGGTAGGTGTACGATGTTTTCTCAGAAACTTCATTATCTGTATACGTTGTTACATTTGCATCAATCGTGGCAATCTGAGTATATCCGCTGCCGTCAGAACGTTCAAGGTAATATCCTGATTCACTTTCACTGTTATCCTGCCAGGTTAATTTAATTTGATTGTATGCGAGGACTTCGGCGGTTAATTTGGATGGGGCAATCGTGTAAGAGCTGGATTGCAAGGCCAATTCATTTAAATATTCTTCGAGGTTTAGATATCCGTCATTGTCCAAGTCCCCATTGCGATCCGATGGATCGTTAATGTTCAATCCTTTCAATGTTTCCCACTCATCAGGCATGCCATCCTGATCGGTGTCGGTGGGAACAGAGCCGCCATGAACAGTGCCGACTCCACCGGAGATCCCATTGTCATCTTCGGAATGAATAATGCTCCCTATTGTTCCAAATGATTTTAGTTCATTAATTAGGTACTCATCAACTTCATCTCTAGCCCTTGATGCACCAACATTGTCAATTACATAGTTTAATGCATCCTGAGCTGACATCAGATTATTCACCCCGGGATGACTGTACGGTATTGGTTCAATTGTAGCACCAAGGTAATCGGTAATCAAGCTACCGTTAACTATCCCATCTTTATTGCTATCTACCCAATTGTCTTCCTTGTAAATGTGGAACAATTCGTTTGCTCTTGTAAGATGCGTGCCATTGCTACTTGACGGACCGTAAATAAAATAGTTGCCAATCATATTACAAAACGATTCACCATCAGAATCTCCTCCCATAATAAAGCCATCTGAGCCCCAATTGTATACCACCGAATTTATAAACTCATGAGTCCCTTTGGCCTTTGGATTGCGCGTCTCGTTATCGATAAATAAGGAGCGGATAACTGACCAGTCACCACTTTGCATCAATCCGCCTGTTGAATGGCCGACAATATCAATTCCCTGTCCAATAATACAATCCTGAAAGGTTAGCTTATCTATTGCTGTTCCATTCACGTCAACCGTACCATCCCAACCCCATGTTATTGAAACATGATCGAACATGTACCCTTGACCATCTGAAATGCCCAAAGCATCTTTTCGGTAATCTCCGTTTTTCCCCATCCGAAAACGGATGTGGCGAATAATATTATTTCCGGATTCATTGTTTAATGCAATTCCATTTCCATAAATTGTAATTCCCTGCCCGGGAGCAGTTTGTCCGGCAATCGTTATATTCTTCTTGATTACAATGCGACTATCGATATTAATTACTCCACCAACATCGAAAACAACAATCCGATTACTTTGACTCACTGCATCGCGAAAAGACCCCGCCCCATCATCATTTAAATTGGTAACGTGGTAAACTTCACCACCGCGTCCTCCAGTAACATATCGGGCAAAGCCTTCGGCCTCAGGAAAAGCTAATTGTTGAGCATAGCCATTGAAAACAAAAAGAAGAATAATAACGCAAATAGAATATCGTAACATATTGGTCATTTCTTAATAAATTTAGTAAAACTCCGACTTTCATTCGAAAGTAGTTTTGCAACATAGATGCCTGCCGGGTACTCAGATACATCAATCTGCTTGGAACAGTCTCTAATAATATCAACGAGTTGCCCGTTCATATTTGATATTGTAAGAATCTTATTTCCAAAACCTTCAACTAATGCTACCTTGACGTACTGGTCAGCCGGACATGGAAAAACATTTAATTTTTGATTGGTAAAAGGATATTGTTCCTGCATAGAAGTGCTTGTATCATCAGTATAAGGATTAGTTACAGAAACATACTCGGCATCAGGCACAGCTGGCTGATGCATTCCATAGCCTAAAAAGAAACTGGTGTGCGCCGGTTGGTTGTAGGCAACATTTTGCCAGGCAATTGACAACCGATACTGAGAATCGTGCATTAATGTATAGAAACTATTATCGGACTCGATAGGCGTGGTGAAAATTCGAAGCTCTGAGTTATCTGATTTTCTATAAATAATTTCTTCGCGCCAATCACCCCAAATGTCAGCAATCAGGCAGGGATTCGACTTCGTGCCATTATTGCTGGATACTCCCTCTTGAAAAACGTTGTATAACCTTTCAGTTGTTTTATTTTCCCAATTCCATTTGGTAATTACGGTCTTGTCTACTAACTCTCGTAGCAGATCGCCGTCCCACCAGGCAGCCATATTATAAGTTGCTCCACCTCCTGTTGCTTCAGGGTAGGTTGAAGTAATGTGATCTCCTTGAGCGCTATATACTCCCCGTCCGTCACTTGCCCAGCATTCAGCTCCCGGATAGTTTGGGTCGATATCAAAAGCTACTCCACGACCAATATCGCTATGACCTTTAAGTGACCAGATCGCTTCGCCTGTTTCTAAGTCACGGAATTCAATTCCTGCCGGATTTGGATATTCTTCGTGAACCACATAAGCTTCCATACCCGGGTGTGTTGGGTCTAAGTCAGAAACATGCATGGCATCACCATGCCCCAGGCCGGTGGAGTATAGCCCGGTTCCATCATCATCGACAGCCATTGACCCGTAAATAATTTCATCTTTTCCATCGTTATCGGCATCAGCAACACTCAGGTTATGATTTCCCTGACCGGCATACTCTGAATTTTCCTGATCCAGTGTGTCAAACACCCAGCGTTGTTCCAGTTTTCCATTTCTCCAATCGAAGGCGGCTAAAACAGTTCTGGTGTAATACCCACGACACATAACGACACTCGGTCGTTTCCCATCAAGGTAGGCTACGCAGGCCAGAAAACGATCTATTCTGTTTCCATAGTCATCACCCCAAATCATATCCATTTCGTTGGGTGAAGGATTATCTTTCCCTGGATATCGTTGTGGAATATAGTTGGTCGTTGCCATTGCTTCGCCAGTTTCGCCATTAAACACGGTCAGGAATTCCGGCCCATTTAATACTCTCCCGGTTGAATTACGGTAGTCAGCGTCTTCGTCCCCAATCGTTTTTCCAAGGCCATCAACCGTTCCATCCGCTGTTTTACATACCATTTCAGACTTACCATCACCATCAAGATCGTAAACCATAAATTGGGTATAGTGTGCCCCTGCTCGTATATTTCTACCTAAATCGATTCTCCAGAGCTGAGTGCCATCTAATTGATAAGCATCAATAATTACATTACCCGTATAACCACTATGGGAGTTATCGTGAGAATTGGAAGGATCCCATTTCAGTATAATCTCGTAGTTCCCGTCGCCATCTAAATCTCCAACGCTACAATCGTTGGCACTGTATTTATAAGCTATTTTATCGGGAGTTGTTCCTCCGTCGGGAATATTCAACGGCAGCGAAAAATAGGGTTCGGCTCCGTGAAGTGTAAAAACCTCTGATCGATCAGACTCAATATCTTTAATTACAGGAACAACATAATATTGATTCAAGCGATTAGTGTTAACACCTTTAATTAAAAAATTTGTTTTGCCGGAGATTGGCAAATCATTTTGCTTGATGGCCTCTCCTTCGTCAACTTTTGCATAAACATTGAAAGCAATATCCGCTGGATCGCTTCCAAACTTTCGCCACTGAACCAAAACATTATCACCTGAAGTATTAACGGCAACAACACCGCGGCTTAGCGTTTCCATTTGTCGTTGACCAAATGAAGTTTGAGAAAACAACATAAATAGAGCTGCACCCCAAATTAATCTGAGATATTGCCTTGAAAACTGTTTCATAATTTTGATTCCTTTGTAGCAGCCATCAACATTAAAGCGTCAATTTAAAGTTTACAGCTGTATTCAAACAGACCTCAAACGAGTATCTACTTGAAAAAAATCCTGAAAACCAGAATACTTCTGACAGTAAGACTTCTGATTTTCAGGATATTTAATTATTGATAATTGAGTTATTTATAAGCCAAGCTCCCAATCAATGAAGAATTCACCATTCATTATTTTCTCACGAATAGTTTCTTGCATTCCTTCGGGATATTTAGGAACAATCCGATCAGCTATAATCGACATGTCGTTGTACCGATTGGCCATACGAAACAACATTCCCATTACGCGACCTTCAGCCGGGAACTCCAACAACATAGCATCAAGAAGAGCCAAATCGTAGGCTTTAATTCTTTCGGCCTCGGTCAACTCATAGTCTTCAGCACTTGGGTCGGGCAGCTCGAAAAAGTCGCCATTCACAACACCTTCGATACCAATATTATTATAAGACCTGTGCAGTAGAAAGTCCCGGTATCGGGCATCCCATTGATCAGGATCATTATTTCTATCAAATTCGCCCTGATCGGGGAATCGTCCTGCAACACCTTCATTTAGTAAGGTTCCGGCAGGTTGCCAGTAGCCTAAATGATTTTCAGCTTCTGCTAGCCAGAAATGCAAATCATGACCACGGTATAATGGAATACTGGCATCGCTTTGATAAGGTTGTCTCCATCGATAATTAGCATGATACTTACCAATAACGGTATCTCCGTCCTGTGACAGAAAGTTCGTGTAACGACCACGTCTGTCGCTATCACTATACTTGCTAATCGCATAGCTGGTAGGGCGAATTAAATACTTCGCAGGATACCTTTTCCCAAAATAGGTAATCAGATCATTCGTTTGATTGTTTGTATAATCATAAATTATTGATGAAATCGCTGAACGGCGATAGTAAGTACCTTCAGCAAATATTCGGTAGTAATTACTGTTCCACCCGGCATTTAAACTGTATACGTAGGGATCTTCATAAAAAGCTTCCAGCAGACGATCCAGAATTTGGTCCTTGATCCACGCCCAACCTTCATTTTTTGTCACCAATAGTTCGCAACGCAAACACAGCCAGTCAGGGGTAATGTATTGCCAGTGCTGGTATTGTCCGTCCGTCGGATTTTCAGGATCGAGCCAGTCTCCCCAGTTCATTTCTAACGTACCATCGATACCATTAACACCATTGTCAATCAGATCCAAGCATTTATCGACAATTTGCTCAACACTCGTTAATTCAGTGAATACTGCATTATCAGATACATCTTTTAACTCGGTAACCGGATCATCAAAATAAATTGCTCTCCCGTACTGCTTAGCCAATTGGAAGTAAGTCCAAGCCTTAATACGAAGGGTTCCACTTATCAAAGCTTTATAATTGGTTTCGGTAGCGCTATCCATAGCATCACCAATTTCCTCGCGGTAGGCAAACATTTTTGCCAGGTAGTCATTACATGCAATAATTACAGCGTAAATATCTACAGGGTCGGCAAATTCGTTTGTTTGTGAATAATTGTATTGATACAACTGCCACAGATCCTGAGGAGCATCAGCAGTTGGTTCCATAAAATCAGCTCGTATATCAGACATAAAGATCAGTTGGTCGCCAACATCTTGTAACTTAGTAATAATGCCTAAGTAGCCAGAGTACATTTCACTTTGTGAACTGACATAATCTTCGGAATTAATGATATCTGACGGGTCGGTATTAAAATAATTTTCACAGCCCGCAAATGAAAACACCATCAAAACGACGACTATATTTTTGAATATCTTTTTCATAGACTAAATTTTTAATTCAATTCTTTTGCTATTAATTCAAATTCCCAGGTTAGAAATTCAGGTTAAAACCAAATTTCACACTACGAGGAATTACAGCTTTTGCATAATCAACCCCTTGAAATGCTTCCTCGTAGGAATAAGCAAATTCAGGATCAAGCCCTAAGTAGTCGGTCCAGGTAAACAAGTTTTCACCAGTGACATAGATTTTTCCTGATCGGAAGAATTTAAGGAATGTTTGATCAAACTCGTAAGCAAGAGTCACATACTTGAGTTTTAAGTATGAAGCATCTTCGATCCAACGAGATGAAAACGCATTGTTGTTCATTGGGTCGCCATAAACAGCTTTGGGGATATCGGTAACCTGCCCATCTAACTGCCAACGATTTATTGCTGCCCGCGACTGGTTATTGAAGTTATCCAAAGCTTCGATTGAACGACGAGTGGCATTGTATGCCTCGTTTCCTGATGAGTAAGTAAACTCTGCCGATATCGATAAATTTTTGTAGCGGATATAGGAATAAAAACCACCAAAGAAATCGGGAGTAGCAGACCCCAGAATTTGCTTATCTTCTTCGCCAATCTGTCCGTCGTTATTTACATCTTCGTAGCGTACATCTCCGGCTTCGTAGTTAATTCCTCTCCAGTCTTTCAGGTTGGCAGCTGTTGCTTGAGCCTGAGAAGCAAAAATTCCTTCTGCTTTATAGCCGTAGAAACTGTAAGTATCTTCTCCTATTTGGGTTATAATCTCAGCTCCATCGGGTAAATCCATTATTTGTTTTGAAACATTACCTAATGATTTTACTTCATTTGTGAGTGTTGAAATATTACCTCCAACAATCCACTCAAAGCTTTTGCTTTTCAATAATGATGCTGATAGTTCAGCTTCAATTCCTGAGTTTGCAATTTCAGCAGAATTATCGTAGTAAGTTGGAGAGCCAAAAACAGAAGATACCGGCTGAGCAAATAACACATCGGTTGAAGTGGCATTGAAATAGTTCACGCCTAAATCAAGTCTGTTCTTCAATACCGAAAGCTCAACACCCAAGTCCAGTTGTTTTGTGGTTTCCCATTTCAAATTTGTGTTCGGGATGTTTGACCGCACTATACCTGACAATACTAAAAACGGTGTGCTCTGGTAATAGTTTTTACCATAGTTTGAAGAAAACCGGCTGTTACCTGTTAATCCGTATTCTACTCTAAAATCCAGCTTGTTTATGAAAGTTGAATTTTCAAGACTCTCCAGATGTTTCGCCATAAACGTTAATCCTGCTGAAGGAAAAACACCTAACCTGGAAGCATCTACGCCTGATGATGAAGTTCCGTCTAAAGCAACATTTACTGAAGCTCGTAGCAAGTTGTTCATGGTATAATCTCCATGAGCATACATATTCATCCAGTTCCATTCATTGATGTAACCAAAGAATTTGGTCGTACCACTTTCAACAAAGTTTAACGTTCTATAAAAGTCGTTGGCCGTGTTGTATCCTGCTCCCCCATCAAATTCTTTACTGGTAGTCAACATTTGTAAGCCACCATAAACATTCAACAGGTTTCCTGAATCAAACATTTTTTTGTATTTCGCATTCAGGTTATAGTACATATTTTTTACTTCTCCAGCTCCTGAACGTACGGTATTCTCTGCCAATCCGTTGTTCATTGAAACAATTGTGTTACTGCTACGTCCCGGGATAAAGATATTTTCCTGATCATAGTTGTAAAACAAGCCAATTGTTCCTGACAACAACAGTTCAGGTGTAACTTCATAATTAGCACCAAACCGGATATTAACATTATGCTGCCTGGTATTAGCTGCCAGCGTATTTGTGATAGCAACCGGGTTACTCACATCATAGCGGGCAATATCATACTCATCCAATACACTTCCATTCGGATCTTTTCGATACGGACTAAGCAACGGCATTTTATTGTAAGCCACTAAAACAGGGTTGGTTTCTTTAATCAAACCCTGTTCTTGCAAATCGGCCTGCATATAGGCCAATCCAATACTTGCCAATAATTCTAACTTACGGTTAACGTTGATACTGGTATTAATTTGAGTATGATAACGATCGCGTTTCGTATTATCAATCACGCCACCTTCATTCATATAACCTAGTGAGATATCATATTTTGCAACAGCATCTCCACCTTCTACCCTCAACACATTATTTGATACTACGGAAGGAGAATAAACCTCATCCTGCCAGTCGGTTTTATTGTTGTACAAGTAGTTGTAGTAATTATCCGGATCGTCGACCAGAAATGGGAAATCACCAATCAGGTCAGCCATGTTGGCATAATAAGTTAAGCCAACATCCGTTAAGTACGATTTGTACTCATCTCCATTCATTACCGGAATTTGCTGATCATTCCAGCTTAAACCGAACTGGGAAGTTAAACTGATTTGTGTTTCAAGTTTATCTGATGCAGACACTCCGTTGGTTTCGATCAAGATGACCCCATTCGCAGCCATTGATCCGTAAATAGAAGCTTCGGCTCCTTTTAATACAGTGATATTCTGGATGTCAGAAACATTCAATCCGTTAAAAATTCCACGAGAGTAACCCCCAATAATTGGAGATTCTTCGGTATCGGGCAGGTAAGGAATACCATTAACCAAGATGAGTGGCATATTTTTTCCTACCAGCGAGCGTACTCCCCGAATATTCAGATAGGAACCTTCACCGGGCATTCCACTTTTGTTGATTACACGCAAACCTGAGACTTCTCCCTGCAACGCGTTTTCAATGGTATGAACCTGATCCAGATCCTTTGCTCCAATATTCTTTGCAGCAGACGTTTGAGCGGATTTGGTCAACTTTGTATGTGGAAAAACCAAATCTTCGTTATATTTCGGTTTCGCCATATCGACCAGTACAATCCGAACATCAGTCCGCCCCAATAATGGCTGGGACAAATCGTAAAAACCCTGGGCTGAAACTGTTAATATTCCATCAGTATCGGCTACTTTAACTTCAAACTCTCCTTCCTCATTGGTTTGAACGACTCCCTCAACGCCACTAATTGTAATGACAGCAGAAGGAACAGCCTGATTATCGGGCGCTGTAACTTTACCTTTTACAGTGATATCTTGTGCCGACAATCCAAATACCAATAAAACGAATAGTATTGTCAGTGCTATTTTATTGTGTCTCATATTCAATACTTTATCCATTAATAATTATTTTCAGTGGGTCGTAGTGTCCAACAGTAAAGCTGGTATCTACCTTTTGTATTTCCGCTGGCAGCAATTGCTGCGATATCATTACTAGCCACTTTAATTTTAATTGGTTGTAATTCGGTGCCCGTAATGGTTACAATTCCGATCTCTCCGCCATCACAGTCGTAATAACTCGCTCTGTTTGAAACTGCCGCCCAATCTGCCGGAACATATCCTTCCGGGAAGCCATTATTTGTGCGGTCGTAGTGAATGTTAGGGTTCACATCATCGCTAACCAGCTCATCATTAAAATAAATCTGGAAAGTATGAGGGAACTTATTCGACTTAAAGCCCATACTAAAACTATATTCACCTGGAGGAACCATCACTACTGCCACAGTGCCATCTTCTTTCAAGGATATACCTGTTAATTCAACAGAACAGACACTTTCATTGGCCTTCGCTTCGTCGGTAGGCCAAGCACGCACTGTTTTATAGGGTATAAATGGCCAAGGGCCTAACGGGCCAAACCCACCGTCGTCAACGATGGAAATATTGCCGAGTCCTTCCCATTTATAGTATTCTTCTTTTTCTGTTTCGTTACAATATTCCCAAATGTAGAATCGGTTTTTAATCCGAAAGACGACAACATTATTCGGAATTTTTAAAGCTGTCGTGTAATAGGCTACCCCATTGCTCAGGGTTACCGGATTACTTGTATTTACTTTCTGCACAGTAGGTCGCCATTGAACTCCAGGAGTTGAAGCAGATTCGCCTTCAATATAACCACTAACAGAATAAAGATCTTCGGTACCGTCCAGCTGCTCAGGAGTTAACATACTGCTATAAAATGCAGATTTAATAATAAACTGCTCAAATTTTAAGCTGTCATTCGCATTTGGCTCGCGGTTCAATGCGTCCCGAACATCCTGATAAGCCTTATCCAGCGCTCCCTTTACAAGTGTATTATTGGGAACTAACACCGTAGATGAGAAAAACTCTGAACGCATATTCCATGATTCGGAACCGCCGGAGTCGTAACGATCCATCAATAAGTTTTTTGAGACAAATACCGAATCGTACACGGTATTTCCAGTATTATCAACACCTACCGGAATACTATTTTCCCGATCGAATGCACTTTCTTCATATTCAAAAACTAAATCTTTAAACATGCTATACTCACTGCCAAGGTCTGTTAGAAATTCATATAATGACTTTGGAGCATAAATCGCATCACTCATCACATACACAAAACCATTGTCTACCTGAATGATTTTAGAGATTCTTGAGTTAGCAATGAAGTACTCTGTAGTACTGGCTGTTTTCTCCACCGAAACCTCAAGGTACTTTCCATTCCACATCTTGATTGACAGGCCGTCAACCAGTTTGGTTGGTGTAAATGCCAAATCACTAACACAAGTGTTTGCAAAAAAGTTAGCATTTTCAATTTGAGCTCCACTCATTACACTGTTTGAGTACACCAAAACAGTAAATAATTGATCTTTTGTTTCCAGCTTCGTATAAACATCCTGCTCCGCGAATAATGTCGATATGGAGCTCAAGTCGGAATTAGTCTGTATGTATTCTTCGGCCGACATATCCACCACCTCAACGATGTCGCTATCTACCGTTTTACTGCCGGGCTCATAGTGCTGATCCCACTTCTCGGTACAAGAAAAGGCAAACAGCATGATCACCGCGGCTATTGCATATATATATCTTCTTTTCATCTCATTATAATTTAAGGTTTTCAAAGGCATTCGATGGAACTTGCTTATAACCATCTTCCTGTGTGTAAACATTTTTAGATGCTCGTTTCATAACCTACACTTTAATCGTTAATAGGAGTAAATTTGACGTAATCCAACTGCAAACGATACTTATTGTGCGTAGTTGCTCTTGAATCGAGTAGTACAATTTTAAACTCATGAGAGTCAGTTATCTCAAAGTCAACTTCATCAAACAGTACCATATCATAAATCCCGACAGAAGCCGCAGCACCATCGTACACGTATACTTCGTTGCTCGTTTGGTCAAGTGAAACTTTACACAAACTACCTCCCGAAACAAAAGGTGCCAGGGAACCAGCAGAAGCATAGTACAATTCAACTTTATATTTTCCTTTGAGCAAAACCGGGCTTTTCATGCTTACAGTTCCCAGATACCCCAGGTTAACTACCAACATATCGTGTTTATAAGCTCCATAAGAATTGGTTGCACCTCCATCACTCGATTTGGTAACAAGGTACCCTAATTGAGGATAACTAGCTGAAGTTGAATTCACTTTCAGATCGTAATAGCTTTCAATTGCCTCGTTGTCTTGAAATTCAATCCAGTACTCGCTGCCTTGAGCAGTTTGGTATATATCACCCAAGTCTTGACTGGCGCCATATTCATTCACAACAGAAGCAACATCATCATAATCAGCAACATCCCAAATTACAGTTCTTGGAGCTGGTGCGAAAACCGGCATATAATTATTTACTTCATGAAGAACGCCATTTTTAGCCGGCATGTCTGTTTTATCGGAGACCAGACCAATACCTGACGAAGTAGCCTCATCGTAATTCACATAGTACGAACCACTAAAATCATGAGTGGATAGGACTTGTTTCGGCGCCAAGGTGCTCCAGATTGCAGTAGAGTCGCCTTCAGAAAATGAAAGCAGGTCTGTGACGTACTTGGAACTTGAAAGTATATGATAGGCAACATATTGGTTAAGCGCATTGTCCGAACTTTCGTAATCGGTCGACGCTTCAACCTTTTGGGCTAAATCAGCTAAACTAGAAACGCCTGCATCTGCGAAAGTCGAATTGGAAACGACAAACATGGTATAATTCTTCTTTAAAACTGTTGTTCCTCCAAATTCAGTTTGAACAGTATCGTAGACTGTATTCAGCGTCTCGTCCCATCCTGTTGCCTCAACCGCTTCTTTGAAAATAGAATAACTCTCATTTTCGTTCAGCCGATCATAAACAGTTTCGACCAGCGGTGTTAGCACGTCGTTCAGCGTGTAGACAAATCCGTTTGTTACGGTATTCGCCAGTTCGTTAACAAGAGCCTCGTCGTTGATATAAACAGAGTTAATTCCTCCTTCGGCATCACCTGAATCATCAAATGAAACTGATAAATAGTCTCCGGAAATTGTTGTTTTCGTTAGTTTCCCGCCAATCAGAAATTCCTTCTGTGAAATTTCTCCTTCAATCACATGAAACTGAACAAGCGCCTTGGCATATTGAGGATCAAGATCGGTAACACTCGTCACCCCTTTCTTTGCCAAAAACGCATCAACCGCATCATTATTCGGAGCGAACAAGGTAAAGGACTTACTCGCTTGGTTTACCGCATTGTACAAATCTGCATACTTCAAAATGTCAATCCATTTCGAAAATTCATCCTGACGCGACTCCAGATAGGTCGCCGCCGGATCTAAATCGTACACTACAAAATTGTCATTTTCGTATGGGTCGTCGCATGAAAAGACGATTAAGAACACCATACAGAATAGCAAATATTTTTTCATAATCTAGGCTCCTTTTAATTTAATACTTGATAGTAAGGATTCTGCACAAGCAATCTGTTGTTCTCCAGCTCACTTGTCTCAATCGGTAAATATAGCGCATCATCGGTATTCAACACGGAGCGGATCCAGGCTGGATTAGCCGTGTTATTATAATTGACAACCATTTCCACTAAGAACTGGTTCCGGTATTGAAAATCATTACGTTTACCCATGCGGAGTAGATCGTACCACCGTTTACCTTCAGCAGCAAATTCCATATTTCTTTCGTGAAGTATAAACGCAAGCATATCGGCCTCAGATACCTCGGCCAATACTGGCTCAATCTCAGGCAAGTTGGAACGCGTTCTTACTTTATTAATCAGTTCAACAGCAACACTCCAGCTTTGAACATCAGAACTATTCAGGATCATTGCTTCGGCTTTCATAAGCATGACATCAGCGACACGATAAATAATGAAGTTCGCATCGTTCTCGACTCTTTGTTGTTCTTGAAAACCAATGCCAGAGTATTTCCAAATATATCCAATATTTGCATCGGTATAATTGTCGGCGTCAACATCAGGAATATAACTTCCATATATACTGCGCACAGCATCGTCGACTCCTGTTTCATCGGTTTCGTCAATCCAGTCTAACAACATTTGCCCCGTGTAAGTGTAGGCTGGAGCTCCATTTCCCATCACCGTTGACAGCTGGTTTGTCTGGTTAAAGGTTATATCATCCCAGTTAAGTTCAAAGATTGATCCGTTGCTATTTCCCGGATAGTATAATTCAATCCATTTTGTCGGGTCGGTTACAAATACCGGACGGAAAGCTGAAGTTGCATCCAGAATCTCATTACAATGAAGAATGGCTGTAGGATATTCTTCATTCCACAAGCAAACATCAGCCATTAATGCATGTAAGGCCCATTTAGTTGCACGACCTTTGGTGGCCCAGTCTTCTTCAAATTTCTCTTTTGCAGCACCAGTTTCCAGTGCTGTGGTAATATCAGCTTTAATTTGAGTGATAATATCAGCTTCCAACGATTTTTCTTTTTCATAGCTGATTTTATCTGTTTCGTAGGGTTCTAAAATCAAGGGAGCATCGCGCCAGTTGCGTACGATATAGAAATAGCTTAATGCTCTCAAAAAATAAGCCTCGGTAAGGTATGAATTCATCACCGCTTCATCGAAGGTTTCATCGCGCTGCATAACCGTTTCGGCATTTGCAATAACCGAATTAGACATGTTAATCACCTTATAGAGTGGAGCCCATGAAACCAAATCTCTATCATCAGGAGTTATCTGGAAAGACTGTAAATCGCTTCCCGTATTTCCGCCAATAGTCCGGCTGTAAATAGAAGCTCCGCGTAATTCTCCCCACATAAATAATTGTTCGTAAGCATCACGCAAGTAGACATAGCCGGAACCGAGCACTGCCTCCACTTCTTCTTTCGAGGTCCAGTACTCATCACTTACCTGTTCGTTTTCAGGCAGTACCGTAAGCCAATCGTTACAAGCTGTAAACTGAAAGGCCAGGATTAGTAATAAAAATATGTATTTAATCTTTTTCATCATTTCGAATCCTCCAATTAGAAGTTAATGTTCACGCCTACTGCAAAACGTCTTGAAATTGGCGTGTTTGCGTTATCTTCCACCAAAGCATTTGTAGCACTTGGCATTTTCACCTCAGGATCTTGTCCTGCATATTTTGTCCAGGTAAATAAATCGTATCCTGTTACAAATACATTTAGGTTCGACATCCCTAAGCTATTTACAATCTCGCGAGGCATGTTATAGCTGAGAGATAAAGATTTCAAACGGATATAGGAAGCGTCTTCAACAAAACGATCAGACCCGAGGTAGTTATACCCATAGTTAAATAAGGCTCGTGGAATATCGGTATTATCACCTTCCGTTCTCCACCTTTTTAAGGTTGCTGTACTCTGGTTATCGCGCCCATACATGGCTTCACTATTCATACGTCCTTTATTAATTACTTTTTGACCGGCACGTCCATGGAAAAAGGTTGTCAATCTCCAGGCTTTATACTTCAGCTGGAAACCACCACCACCGGTAAATACCGGCATGCTGTTACCCAAATAAACAATATCGTATTGGTTTATTACACCATCATTGTTGGTATCTTCGTATTTCGCATCACCAGGGAATACTTGCAATCCGCCATTCTGTGTAACAATAGGATCGCCTTCCATGTCATTCATGATATTGCCATCTGCGTCACGGGCATAGGTTTCTTCAACATTTTGGTAAACGCCCTCGTATCGGTAACCGTAGAAAGAACCTACCGGAACTCCTGTTTCCAAGCGTTGTGCGTAATTGCCATTTTTAAACTCGTAAGCTTCCTGTGTTAAATTATCAGGTAACGACACGATCTTGTTTACATTTCTGTTTAAATTGGCATTCACTGAAAGTCTCCAATCTGAATTTTTAAACACTTCGTAATCAACACGAAACTCAACTCCTTTATTGGTAATTTCTCCTGAGTTATAGTATTTAATACTAGTGAAACCAGTAGATGCCGGTATTTTCACATCCTTTTGCAACAAATCATCGGTTTTCTTATTGTACCAATCAAACGTTACGGTAAGCTTATTATCCATCAGAATAATGTCGGCACCAAGGTTTAACTCTTTTGAAGTCTCCCATTTCAAATTATCCAACTGAATCTTAATGGGAGCGATGGCACTCATATCCATATAGTTTTGACTTAAAGCCTGAAATGAACCAATATAAGGAGAGGCTCCATCGGGAGAACGACCTGAAGCACCATAACTGGCACGGATTTTAGCTTGATCAACCCATCCGAGAGATTTAATGAACTCCTCTTCCTGAGCCTGCCATGCTAAACCAACAGCGGGGAACATGCCCCAACGCTCCGATTTACCTAAACTCGAATTACCCTCGAAGTTTACGGTAGCATTAAGCATGTATCGCTCCATAAACGTATAGTGCGTATTTAAGATGGCTGACGTTGTTCTGGTTTCAGATGAGCCGGAACCCCGGCCAACGACATTTCCTCCGGTTGTAGGATCGGCCAAACCTGCAGAAGCTGCACCAGAGATCATACTCGAATAACTTGAACCTTGATTTTGACTTGTACGATACAAGGCCATTGCTACCAGATTATGACGTTCTTTCCAGTTTTTACGATACAGCAACTTGTTTTCGGTTTGAAGATTGAAACCATCAGACAACGCATCGGAACTTCGATTTGCCCATACACTAACACCGGTAACTCCTGTAGCTACCTGGGGTAGAAACTTCTCATTCCGGTTTGAGTTTAGTTTCATACTGGTCCAACCAGTATAAGTCAATTCGGGAGTGATGTAATAATTCATCCGGAAAGTAATCCGCGATTCCCGAATAGAAGATGTATTAAACCCTTCGTTAACCAATGCTACGGGGTTATAGTTCTCCTTTCCCGTAAAAGAACCTTGGAATTCATCAAAGTTTTGACGCGAAAAGTACTCATCGGTTCTTTCACCCGTAGCCTCATCAATCCAGTAAGGACTTTTGTTAGGCATCTTTGCCATCGCTTCTGAACGAGCATTACGCCAGCCACTACCATTATCGTAGTTACTCTTTCTCTCCGTTTGGGTATAGCTATAATCAACATCAACACGTAGCTTTTGCGAGAAATTATAGTTAATGCTCAGCAAAGAAGTGAGGCGATCAAGCGAGGTACCAATTGTGGTTCCCTTATCATTTAAGTAACCAACAGAAAAACGATAAGTCGCTTTATCTCCGCCTCCCATCATCGAGAAGTTATTATCTTCAGAGATCGAAGTTCGGCGTACTTCATCCAACCAATTGGTATTGACATTGTATTCATCGAAATAACGCCAGGTTGGGCTATAGTTAATTTCAGGAGTGTCAAATAATAAGCGAAGCTCCGTAGATGAATTCGATAACCCCTTTGCGTTTGCGGTATTCCAGATTGCATCCTGCATCAGAGCAACATATTGGTTACCATCTAACATTGGAATAGGATCAGGCTCAAACCGGGTTGTTAACTTCGAAGAGTAGGTAAATCTTGTTTTACCTCTAGCTCCTTTTTTGGTCGTGATCATTAAAACACCGTTACCTCCTTTGGTTCCCCAGATAGCGGTTGCTGCAGCATCTTTCAACACCTCAATCGACTCGATATCGGTAGGAGAAATATTGACCAACTGACCAAAATCTTCGGCATTCGCAGTAGCGAAATTGAAATCATCGTTAATACTCGTCGAGTACGGAATACCATCGATAACGATTAAAGGTTCGGCTGAAGCATTCAAGGTACTTGTTCCGCGAATACGGATTGAACTTCGAGCACCCGGGTCACCACCAGAGATGATATCCACACCTCCCAATTGTCCTTGAAGAGCTTCTTCGAGAGTGGTTACAGGAGAAACGGCCATAATTTCATCCATGTCAACCCGTTGGGTTGCCGCCGTTTGCTGCTTCTGTGTAATTCCGGTAACACGGTCAACATGTCGCCCTGTTACGGTAACTTCATTAACTTGTCTGTCTTCTGATTCAAGTACAACATCAATTTTGGCTTGACCTTCGTACGAAATCTTCTGACTCTTTAAGCCAATAAAAGAGAAAATAATGCTTAGATTTTCTTCATTAGATGGCACACGGAAGTTATATTCTCCAGTAGGCCCTGTTGCCACCCCGGTAAGGAAACGGTTTTGGCTGTTTGCCACCACAACGTTTGCTCCGGGAATAGGTATCTTTTCGCCATCAACCATTTCAAAAACCCTACCGGACAGAACCTTTGTATTCTGTGCCTGAAGTATCCCTGAAAACAGGAGTAAAAAGACGATTATCAAATATTTTGTTTTATTCATAGTGAGTCGGTTTCATGAGAAATACTAATTTTTCTTGCAGCTGGTAAATCGTTCATCAACTGAATCATCCTGGTGCTTGCAGTTGAATAGAAACTTATCAAATAGTTCATATCTTTTTGATTAAAGTACTCCGTTTATGTAGTGCACACCACCGTCGTTATATGAAAACGGGAAATAATAGAAATCAGGCACGACATCTACTTTATTACCAGTTCCAATTTCAGCTCCGTTTAGTTGAACACTTAATTTTTGACCATCATCGAAGATGGATAGTTGGGTGAAAACAACACCGTTAACACCATCTGAATACGCTCGTTTCGTGTCAAATTCGCCATTTACGCCTGATCCTACATAGGGATAAGTTGATATTCCGTTGTCCTCGGTAAGAACAAAGTAGCACTTTAGGTAACCAAGTAGAGCTGCCTGATCAGAAACAGTTCCATCCGTTTCAACTCCGGGAATTTCCCCAGCCAACACTGCTGCATCAACTGCATCGTTAGTAGGAACGAATGCAAGACAGCGCAGTCCGTTAAGGAAATTAATCGTTCCGGTTTCAGACTCTACTGCTCCGGCATCGCGCAATAATTGCGAAAACCTATAATATGGATAAGTAGCATCTTGCGTAATCGCCAGACGATATTGCATCGATTGTGTTGAAATAATTGGCCTGAAGATTTCCGGACTTGAGTACGTGTAAGCTTTACCGTTTGTCCAGCCAGCTCCGTTATACGTTCTTTCTGTAATATCGTAAAAATCAACAGTCGAAGTTGGCTGCTCAAAATAACTATTGAACAGAACACTCGTTGTAATTTGACCATCCTTGGCAAACCAATAAGAATAAGGCACATTGGTACGAAGAACCTGAGTCCCTGAAGAGCTAATGCCAACTCCACCAGTAACCGTATGTAAATTAACGGTTTCAATCATAGCCGACGTGCTCATTGGTGCAAAATCACCACCATCCGACGACCATAATTCGTCAGCAACTAAACCCATACCACCTTCTTCCATTTGAGCAACACTCGGAATAAGTACGGTAAAATTAGACTCGTTACTTGACAAACCAACTAACAACTCAGTTGGATCAAGCATATATAAATACCAGGATAGATCTTTGTTGCGAAATGCTGGTCCGGTAATAGATTTAAACATACCCGGGGGATCCAATTTTTCTAATCCGTAAAACACTCCGTTTTGGCAAACAACACGATTTTCAGCAGGAACTGCATCAACATCAAAATTGATGACCATGTCGTAAGAATTCAAGACTTCTCCACCTTTAATTTCTTCAGGAAATACAATGGCAGAAGCATAATAACTATTGCGAATGAGATATTGGATTGCAATACTATTTACCTCATTGATATTATCGTATCCTCCCGGAATCCAATAATCAGTCATAAACTCATCAAATGCTGAATTCGACGGAGCAAAGGTGCTGTACGCGATTGATGAGTTTGTGGCAATACTTTGATAAAAAGAAGATGGCCATTCTAATGCGATATCAGCCAGCGGAAATTCATGCCGATGGCGATAAAGATCAGTACCATTACCAAAATCAAGAGTCAATTGCTCATCCAACTCAAAATAGGAGTATGAATCATACAAGTCGATATAAGTCGAATAATCTGGCCGACCTTTAAGCTCTGCATGAATTGTATTTAGTGGCTCAACCACATCGTCAACTAAATATAAATATCCGTTGTCTGCAATAATCTCATACTCGCTAACCGATGCGTTTGAAACATTAAAGCCATCATCTCCTGTCCAGCTTGAGCCGGAATAGAAATATTCGTAATTATACTTCGCATCAATGTTCTTGGTGTCGAACATCCGGTAAGAAAACACCGGTAACAGTGCCTCGTTGTGATAGACAACGATGCTATTTCCAGAAGTATCCGTTCCCATACTAGGAGCTTCTTGACTACGCGTCCGGTGTTTGTAATATAAGCCGGCTTCAAAGTTCTTTTCATCTTCTGGCGCACCATCACCTTGAGACGGACGGAAATTCACGAGTTTATCTTTGTCGTAAGAGTAGTACATGATGTGAAATCCGATCAATTCTTGTAGTTCTTCTGCGGAAAAATCCTCTATCGAAGATTTTCCATTCTCAGAAAGATAGTTGGTGAGTGCTTCGTCATTTGGAGCCATTACGGTTACCAAACTTTTACCCTCCATGATAGGCTTAAAACCAGCAAGTTCTGCTCCTTGAAGAAAGATCGTATAGTCGCCCCTTTCTTCAAGCACTTGCCAAGCGCTGCCTTCAAGCCATGTCGGTGCTTCGTAATGCTCCTTCATTTTATCTTCGCATGAACTGAATGTAAAAGCAAATATGAATACCCACGCTATCGTTCTAATGAATTTCATTTTATCCATATAATTCATTTTTATGATTAGTTTTTAAATACTGATTCCAGGACGGTTAGATTCCTGACTAGGAACCGGAATAAACTGACCTTGAATAATTGGTGTGAAGTGACATTGTAAAATGCTACTATTGTATAGCAATGAAATTGCCTTGGAAAGATAATTGCCTTTGAACAGGCAGAGGAATTCGATTAACACTTTCATGTGTCTCCGTTCGTTTTTCATAGTTAAGTTTGTTTTTAATAGTTAAGCGTGTTCTTTATAGATGTGTTTTTGTTAGTTCTATTTTTAAAACCAAGCAGGTTGATCTTGGTGTTATAAACTTTGCAAATTTGATATTTGCTCTATCCAACTTTGCAAAAAATCAAGTGAGTTCATTTTTCATTGGCCGTTAATTTTCAAGTGCTAATTCTACCAAACAAATATAGGCTGGGTTACCACCTCGCTCTCCTGTAATTTTGTACGCAATTATCCAGACAAATTGATTTTTATACTCAATATCAGTGCATTTGCAACACCAAAGGAGAAATAGCGGAGGTCTATTTAAAGATTAATTAATATCGGCGAGATTAGTCAGACGCTAGCGAACACCCGATTTAGGAAATAGCTGTCTCGAAGTATATGGTGGAAATCAGGTCTACATTCGTGAGTCGCGGAAATCAAAAAAAACGATCCTAGCGTTGTGAAGATTATATTTAAAACGATCTTCTTCAAAAAAAAAATTTAGTCGATAAACGGAATTACCACTATGAACTATCGGTTTTGCTTTTGGTATTCAGAGGGTGTTTTACCAAAGTGTTTTTTAAATATCCGACTGAAGTACTCCGGGTCACTGTACCCAACATCAAAGGCTACTTCAGAAACGGTGATGCCGCCTGAGCATAATAACTCAGCTGCCTTTTTCATTCGTATAATTCGAACAAAATCTTTGGGAGAGTAGCCGGAAATTCCCTTCATCTTTTTGTAAAACACCGTTCGCCCAAAGCCAAATTCCGGAAGCATCTTGTCCACCGAAAAATCAGAGTCAGTCATGTTTTCCTCAACCAAACGAATAACCTTATCCATAAACTCCTGATCGGTCTTTGAGCTTGTAAGCTCCTTGGTTTTAACATTGGTATCTTTCCCAAAGCGCTCCCTGAGCTGTTTCCGCTGCTTCAGGATGTTTTGAACCCGCTTTTCAAGATACACCATATTAAATGGCTTGGTGATATAATCATCAGCACCTATTTCAATTCCTTCAATTTTATGCTCCTCCAGCGATTTTGCGGTTAACAGGATAATTGGAATATGACTGGTGTAAAACTCATTTTTCAAAATTCCGGTTAACTCCAAACCATCCATTTCAGGCATCATCACGTCGCAGATAATTAAATCCGGGTTCTCCTTTCGAGCTAATTTCACCCCTTCTTTTCCGTCATAAGCTTGTAACACATTGTATTTCTGAGAAAGATGTTCTACCAAAAACTTTTGTAAATCGGGGTTATCTTCCACGATTAGAATTTGATCTCTTTTACCTGTTTTGGCTGCTTTACTTATTGAATCATCTTCTGGTTCATCATCCTTTATGGTATCAATATACTGCCTTGTATAACTTGGCTCTCTATAGGCTGTTTGCACTTCACTCATATCATCGGCAGGAACAAGAACTCCCACAAACCTGATTTTAAATGAACTTCCTTCTCCTCGTTTACTTTCAACAAAAATTTCGCCTCCCAACAAGTCAACCAACTCACGACACAGAGACAACCCAATACCTGTACTCGATTCGTCTTTCCATTTAGATCGGTTTCCCAAATTAAATCGGTCGAAAATATGAGGTAAATCCTTCTCCCGGATTCCTTCACCCTCATCAATTACGGCAATTGTCAGTTCTCCATTCATTTCATCACTCGACAATTCAAGTCTGATTGACCTTTCAGATTCGGTGTGTTTAAAAGCGTTTGACAACAAATTGAACACTATTTTTTCAAGCGCTTTATAGTCAAGGTGGGCTCTCAAGCTCTTTTTATCGTGTATAAAAGAAAAATGAATATTCTGCTTTTTTGAAAATGGCAGAAATGCCTGGTAAATTTCATTTAAGAAATCAACAGGATCACCGTTAATTTTATTGAGCTTAAAAAATCCTTTCTGAATTTTTCTAAAATCCATTAGCTGGTCAATCAACTCTAATAAACGTCGGGTATTTCGTTTCACCATTTTCAACGAGCTAAACATTTCTGCCGGAAGTTTTGCATTTGCGAGCATATCTTCAACAGGACCAAGAATCAGGGCTAGTGGAGTTTTGAACTCATGTGATATGCTTGTGTAAAATTTTAATTTATCGTCGGCTATCTGCTTTTCGAATTCGACCTCGTGCTTCAACTTAATTCTTTCGAGTGTAAAACGCCGCACTAAAAAAAGGATACCCGCAATTAATAATGTATAGAGCAAGTAGGCCCAGGCCGTTTCCCATGGCGGGGGAGTGATTGTGATTGCCAGCTTCATCTCCGGGTTTACCCATAGCCCATCGCTATTTGATGCCTGAAGCCGGAATTGATAATCTCCGGGCTCCAATTCGCGATAAATGGCAGTATTTAAATTACCCGAGTTATTCCAGTTTTGCTCATACTCTTCAAGCTTAAATTTATATTGAATCTTTGAGGGAGCCTTATAATCCAAAGCTGCAAACTCAAATGTGAGGAAATTTTCGTCATAATTTAAATGAATAGCTTGAGAGGAATCACCTAAAACACTGCGAGCACGATTTAATTTTTTTTGACTGGTTTTCCCATTGATTTTGAAATCAGTTAAAACAATCGGGGCTTGCCGGTACGATTTCTTAATGGAATCAGGATTAAACCAAATCATCCCTGAGATATGTCCAAATATTAATTTGCCTGTGGACGTTTTCAAGGCTTCTCCCTCCGAAAAAGAATTTTCAGTTAAACCGTCAGCAATATAATAGTTATCTACGCCACCTATCGTCGGATTGTATTTATTCAAGCCAAAGTCGGTTCCAATCCACAGCGTTTGATCTCCATCTTCAACAATACTTAAAACAAGATTGCTCGATAAGCCATCCGTTTGCTGGAAGGTTTCAAAATAAAACTCATCTCGATCTTTTGTTCCAACATATCTATTGACACCTCCTCCATAGGTTCCCACCCATAGCCGGTTCTTGAAATCCTCAGTAATACATATAATATCGTTGTGCGACAATCCCCCCACAGCATCTGACCGTTCGATCGTAATATATTTTTTATCGTCTGTCTGCCGATACTCGGAACTTAAAAAATTTAGCCCACTGGCGGTACCAATCCACATATTTCCGTCATGATCTTCTAAAAAGCACCGAACCCGATTATCGGAAATAGAGAATTTATCATTTTCATTATGCGTGTAATTAAGAAACTGTTGATCGGGAAGTAATGGATTTTTGATGACATTCACACCTCCATGATAAAGCGCCACCCACATCTGGCGGTTACGGTCTTCGTGCAAATCGAAAACGTCGTTATACGCTAACGAAGCGGGGTTGTCGGGATCGGAAACCAGTCGGGAAATTTCCAGTTTACCCGGTTGAATCGAAGAGGCTTTTTCCGGCAAATTCCTGATCACATAAATTCCGCTTCCTTTTGTCGCAATCCAGATTTGCCGTTTATAATCTTCTTCAAAGGCATAAACACCACTTGAAATCGAAATACCCTCAAGAATATCATTCAACACAAAAAGTTGATTAAAATTTTGATCATAAACAACAATATCACCCCGTTTATCTCCTGTCCATATCCAATTTCTGCTATCTTCAAAAATAGCTCGCACTTCATTCGAAAAATCCTTTTTCGTAGAATTGTCCAGTTGTAAAGAATGAAAATTCGTTTTCCGGAGATTTGCTTTGTTGGCTCCCCTTTTATAGGTTCCTATCCATATATTGCCAGACTGATCGCCAGCCAACGACAACACAAGGTTTGAGGACAAACTCTCCGGATTATCGTCGTCGTGCAAGTACTGCTCAAAGGTATCTGTATCCCGGTTAAACCTTGAAACGCCACCACCATATATACCAACCCACAAATTACCATTGACATCTTCGTAAAAGAGTTGCTTCTCACCTTCTAATATTGACTGTCGAATTTCGGGACTTAGCGGATATTGCGTGAATCGTTTTTCACGAACCTGAAAACGTGTAACTCCCCTCCTGCTGGTAACCAACCAAAAATCGCCATTCATATCCTGATAGCACGACGAAATATACTCTGTTACAAGTTCGCTATTTCGACTGTTATAGTGCGTAAGCCCGCCTGTTGTTTTATCGATTAATACCAATCCCTTTAAAGAGCCGATGCACAAATATCCAAATTTGGACTCTTCTATAAACGTTATATTAGACCTTCGGGCTCCAGAAGTCGCAGTTTTCCATACTAACTCTTGTTGATCGCCGTTTAGCTTAAAAAGTTCGCCATTTAAACAGCCCACCCAAATACTTTTGGCAGACTCATATAACGCAGTAATTGACAGAGAAGGCTCGTTCAAAAAATACTGAAAATCAGGTGTCCCATCTTGTTTAATTCGATCATTGGGTAAGTAACACAATCCGGCGGACGTACCAAACCAAACGCCTCCATCACGCCCTTTTTCAATAAAGTTCAGACTATTGGAAGTCAAGCCATTTTCCACATTAAAGAAATCCAGTTCGAATTCCTCCGAATCTGTTTTCGAAATAACTCTGGCACAGCCCCCTCCGTTAATATTCAGCCAAACAACGCCGGGAGACGATTCGTATATTGAATGTACCTCCAATGTTTTTAACTGATCGCTAAAAGCTACCGGGAAATTGACAAATTTTTCAGTTTTCGGATCAAAGCGATGGGCATTTTCGTCGTATGTTGAAACCCAAATATACCCGGCACCATCCTGAAATATATCCCGAACCTTATTGTTGCTTATTGAAGTAGAGTCGTTGGGTGCGTAGTTGAATGTTTTAAATTTCTGCCCGTCATACCTGCTTAGTCCATTCAATGTGCCAAACCACATGTAACCTTGCTGATCCTGAAACATCGTACGCACCGAATTATTCGCCAGCCCGTCCTCAATCGATAAGTTCTCAAAACTGAGCTCACTCTGACTAAAAGACTGGTCAAATGAAAAAACCAGAAAAAATATGCAAATCAAATATTTCATTCACCTTGTTTAGCTTCCGCTAAAATAGAAATAATAAAAAAACCAACCGACATGATTAAGAAAAGATAATTGGTTAAATTCCTTGCTGATTTTTCTTGTTGAAAAGTAGAAAATTTTACTACATTTGCAGTCCGATAACAAAATGGTCTCTTGGCCGAGTGGCTAGGCAGCGGTCTGCAAAACCGCGTACGGCGGTTCGAATCCGCCAGAGACCTCTTTTTAGGATTCCAAACGACATCAAAAGCCAGTAAATCGTTGATTTATTGGCTTTTTATATTTTTTAACATATCAAAATAATCCAATCAAAACCATATTGCTGGTGTACGATCCGGTGAGCTTTTTTTTATACTAAATTTGCTCACCAGCATCCGTGCATTGATTTGTATATCTGAAGGATACGGAAACAGAACTCATTAATTTATTGACAAAAATGATCTTGTTTGAAGCATTTTCCGGTGAGCAAAAATGGGGTCATCAAATAAAACAGTTCAGAACACACTAAAACAAATGAATATGGAAACGATGCAAACATTTGGAATTCAGTTTATCACAAGACAAAGCAGAGAAAAAAATGATCTAAAAAGCCAACGAATTTTTGCCCGAATTACCATCAATGGTTCAAGGGCAGAAATCTCATTAAAACAACGAGTGGAACCTAAGGACTGGAATTCAGTCAAAGGAATGGCAAAAGGCAAATCAGGAGAGCAAAAAAAACTCAACCAATTTCTGGATCAGGTAAGAACAAAATTATCTAACATCTACAGGGAACTTATGGTCGAAGGAGAGCTGCCCACTCCCAAGGCTGTAAAAAACCACTTTCTTGGAATTAAAGAACAGGGCAAAACTCTGCTCGTCGCTTTTGACTATCATCAAAAGATATCCACGAGTGACCTTTCAGAATCAACCCTCCAACATTATGAAACTACCGGGAAATATGTGAGAGAATTTCTACACAAACACCTCCAGACATCCGATATATATCTTTCGAAAATAAACTACAAATTTATTACTGACTTTGAGTATTTTCTGAGAACACGACAACCAACGGATCATATAAAACCATTATCCAACAATGGAATAATGAAGCACCTGGAACGTGTACGTAAAGTCATCAAATTAGCGAAGAAACTTGAATGGACAAACAAGAATCCATTTGAGAGCTATCAAATTAAGTTCAAGAAATTTGATCGTGAATATCTGGAACCAGACGAACTGCAAATTCTGGAAAATGCAGAATTCAAGGTAGATCGCCTAAAATACACCAAAAATCTCTTTATATTCAGCTGCTATACAGGTCTCGCCTATAGTGATGCCATTCGGTTAAAATTGGAAAATATTCACCTCGGAATTGACGGAAACTATTGGATTATTACAACACGAAAAAAGACCAATACCGCATTAAGACTTCCAATATTGCCTAAAGCCCAGGAAATAATTGAGAAGTACAAGGATCACCCCCGTTCAGTGCATCGCGGAACAGTATTCCCTGTTATTTCTAATCAAAAATTGAATAATTATCTCAAGGAAATAGCAGATATCTGTGGAATTAAAAAGAACCTCACTTTTCATTTGGCCCGGCACACTTTTGCCACCACGGTAACCCTTAGTAACGGGGTCCCGATCGAAACGGTCTCAAAAATGCTTGGACACACCTCGTTGCAAACGACACAGATTTATGCCAGAATTGTTGATACCCGCATATCTGATGACATTTCAATTCTGAAATCAAAACTTGAAACGAAGGAAATTCCGACAAACAAAGTTAACCATTTGAAGTAATAAAGAGTCGATTGAATTCATTCAATATGTTTACGGGGAACGGATCATATATGTCAATTGCACGGAATAAACTGCAGACTCCATTTCTTTTGCACGTTCCTTTACTTTTCGTTCAAAGTCCTCCACCTGCAGATGGATCTTTTGACCCACTTTTCATCGCGGTTGTAACGAAAGATATCCTCCAATCAAGGGAAGGAGTGTCCCCCTGGAAACCGATTTGGGATGTAATCGGTACTCCTTGTGGTCGTCGTTGCCTTTGGCAGTATACCCGTATAGCAATTGAAAACAAACAGGTCACGGACTTATCTCAGCCTTTCAATTTATAAATGCTTGTCTCAATTGCTTCAAGCTCTATTTCGGTAAAACAATCTTGGTGAACTCTTTTGAATTTCAGTCGGTAGGCAGCAATTAGGATTTTCTCAATCCACTCCTTTCAAACAGCTAAATTCGCCAGTTTCCGTAGCCTTCGTACTTGTTCAAGAAATGTATTGAGTTTCTTGTATTCGTCCGGCAACCAATCCAAGTGAGAATCTAAAAAGTGCATGTGACGACCTCAGAGGGTATTTGTAGAACCTGAAACCCGAAAATGAAGACTTTCCCTGCCGGTTTTTTCTGAAAATCGGCCTAAACGTCGGTAAAAAATGCCCTTACTTCGATTCCCTTTTTTACTCGCTGATTGCTCCGGTACATTTACAGGCAAATTAGAAACATATGAAAACAAGTCAAACAACCATGATCTTTATGAGCCTGATCTTCCTGCTCACCACGCTGGGGGTACAAGCTCAAGACGAACCCTGGACACTGGAAGCGTGCATTCTTTATGCTCTGCAGGAAAACATCCGGGTGAAACAAGCCGACCTGACAGGACAACGCAATGAACTGTACTCCGAACAAGCCAGGGCTGCCAAACTCCCCTCATTGAGTGGTTCCGTTTCCCAAAACTTCAACTGGAACAAAAGCCTGCAAACGGCCAGTGGGCAGTACGGCAGTCTGGAAGGTGCCAACAGCACAAGCTATGGTCTCAACTCAAGCATGCTCCTGTTTAACGGGATGAAGCTAAACAACCAGGAAAAGCAAGCTGAACTGAATTTGCAAAGTAGTTATTACTATGCCGAGACGATCAAAGAATCGATCGAACTAAGTATTCTCCAGGCATTCTTGCAAGTGCTGTATGCGCAGGAAAATGTAACAAACGCCCAAAAACAAATTGAAGCCACGACGGAACAATTAGCCTTGGCCGAAGAGCGGCTGAACCTGGGTATGATCTCTCAATCGGATTATCTGCAAATCAAATCGCAGCTGGCCGCCGAAAAACTAACACTGGCCAATGCATACAGTGTCCAATCCATTGCTAAAGTCAGTCTCATGCAATTGATGGAGCTTCCGGTTGACAATGGGTTCGAAATAGCCTCTCCCCTGCTGGAGTCGCTTCTGGAAAAACAGGTTCAACCCAACGCCTTCGAAATTTACCAGCAGGCACTTGCTATAAAACCACAAATTAAAATGACCGAACTGGACCAACAAAGCGCCCGGCTCGAAGAAAGGATTGCCAAAGCTAGTCTGCTGCCAAGTTTGTCGTTGAACGCGAACCTCGGAACCAATTATTCCAGTTTGCAGTCGGGCTTCGACTATTCCAGCCAGTTGAAAAATCAAATCAGCCCATCGGTCGGATTAAGTTTATCCATTCCCATTTTTCAGAATAAACAAGCTCAAACCAGTATTGGCCTGGCAAAAATCAGTATCACCGATGCCGAACTGGAAGCAATCAATACCCGGAATGAGTTACGCAAGGAAATTGAACAAGCCACGGTCGATGCCCTTTCAGCGCAATCGGAATACAAGGCCAGTATGGAGCAATTTCAGGCGGTTCGGGAATCAAACGAGGTAGCCAACGAAAAGTACCAGATCGGGCTGATGAATTCGGTGGACTATTTGTTTGAAAAAACCAACCTGATCACCGCCGAAAGCGCGTTGCTACAATCAAAATACCAGCTCATTTTCACAGCCAAAATACTTGATTTTTACAAAGGAATTCCATTAACACTTTAATATACAGTACAAATGAAAAATAAAACTTTATATATCGGAGCAGCTGTTGTGATAGTCGTTGGAGGATTAATACTTGGCCTATCAACTGGGAAAACAGAAATGATAAAGCTTGAAACAGCAAAAATAACTCGAGGAAATGTAAGTAATATCATTACAGCAACCGGAGCATTGGAAGCTGTAGAAACTGTAGAGGTTGGTACTCAGGTTTCTGGTGTTATTCAAAAAATTTATGTCGATTATAATTCACAGGTAAAAAAAGGACAATTGCTAGCTCAGCTGGATGAAACACCACTCAGAGCTCAGTTAGATCAAAGTAAGGCCACCGTTGATCAGGCAGAAGCACAGGTGAAATACCAAAAAGCAACCTATGAGCGATATAAAACACTAATCGGTAAAAAATTAATAGCCCAGTCTGATTTTGATCTTCAGGAATACAATTGCAACAATGCTGTTGCTGCGTTAAATCAAGCCCAGTCAGCCTACGACAAGAATAAAATCAACCTGGATTATGCTACCATTACTTCGCCTATTGATGGAATTATACTTGAAAGATCGGTAGATGAAGGGCAAACTGTAGCGTCGAGCTTCAATACACCAACCATGTTTATTATTGCAAATGACCTGACACAGATGCAGGTTGAGGCTGATGTTGATGAGGCTGATATAGGTAAGGTATATACAGGACAACGGGTTGATTTTACTGTTGATGCATATCCTGACTTGGTATTTGAAGGGAAAGTTACACAGATCCGCTTGCAACCTGTTGAAACTTCAAATGTGATTACTTACACTGTTGTCATTACGGCTCCGAATCCAGACAAGAATTTAATGCCAGGTATGACTGCAAGTGTTTCATTTTATCCTGCAGAAAAGGATAAAACATTAATCCTTCCGGCAAGGGCTTTAAATGTATCAATTGATCAGAGTGAAATAAAGATTTATGCAAAAAGTAATCCTGAAGTGACGATTGAAGAAGCTAGCTTGAAAACTAGTTCAGAGAAAGAAAGATTAGTTTGGATTCAGAATGGGAATACGATCTCACAGAGAAAAGTTGTAGTTGGAAATACGGACGAAGCAAACTATGAGCTTTTATCCGGACTTAACGAAGGCGATGAAGTGCTGACTACTTTTGAGCCGGAAAAATCGGAAAGTAAAAAATCCGTTTTTGGACCAGGCCCCAGATAGTCATCATGAAACTTAAAAAGGAAGGAAGCAAAAATGTCTGAAAAGAAAACAATTATAGAAGTTAAAGATCTCAAAAAAGAATTTGATCTGGGAGAGGTAAAGGTTCATGCGTTGAGAGGTATTAACCTGCAAATCAAAGAAGGGGAGTTTGTAGCGATCATGGGAACAAGTGGATCTGGAAAGTCAACCATGCTAAATATACTTGGGTGTCTTGACCGACCAACTTCTGGAGAATACATCATTGACGGTGTTCCAATAAATGATTTGACTAAGAATGAATTAGCTGGATTGCGCAACACCAAACTTGGATTTGTTTTTCAGTCTTATAACTTGCTGTCACGAACCACTGCCCTTGAAAATGTTGAACTTCCACTATATTACAATTCGAAGATAAAAGCGAAAGAACGTAAAGAAAAAGCAATAGCAGCATTAGAAGCGGTTGGTTTAGCTGACAGGATGCACCATACACCCAATCAATTATCCGGGGGACAGCAACAGCGTGTTGCTATCGCCCGGTCGTTAGTCAATGATCCTGTGGTGATCCTGGCTGATGAAGCAACAGGGAACCTGGATACGAGAACGTCCTACGAGATTATGTCCTTATTTCAAAAATTGAATGAAGAAGGCAAAACGATCGTCTTTGTTACCCATGAACCTGATATTGCAAGGTTTACAAGTCGTCAGGTTATTTTTAGAGATGGGCATGTGATTAGTAAGGAATTGGTTAAAGACAGGCTTTCAGCAGCCAAAATGCTGGCCGAATTACCAGTTGAAGAGGACTATTAAATATTTACAAAATGAATTACTTAAATACATTTAAAATAGCGCTTACAGCTATAAGAAGAAATAAGCTTCGGGCATTCCTCACCATGTTGGGTATTATCATTGGAGTTGCATCAGTTATTGCGATGTTGGCAATGGGCGAAGGATCAAAGTCATATATCAAAAATCAGATGTCAGGTTTGGGAACCAATTTAGTGATGATCATGCCGGGAGCAGAGGCCCATGGACCCGTACGAAGTTCGGGTACTTCAAAGTTAGAGATGAGTGATCTGGAAGCCATAGCCAGAAATCAATATGTTGCTGCAATATCCCCTTTAGTACAGTCCAGTGCTCAGGTAGTTTATGGGAATAATAACTGGTCAACCTCAATTTATGGTGTAACACAAGAGTATCTCCCAATAAAAAACCTTGTTATTGGTTCCGGTCGGGTTTTTACAGTGAAGGAGCTTCATGCTCTCGAGAAAGTGTGCATTATTGGGCAAAAAGTAGCTACTGAGTTGTTTCCGCAGGGTGAAGATCCACTGGGAAAAACAATCCGGGTAAAAAATACTCCTTTTAAAGTGATCGGGATTTTACAGGATAAAGGAACAGCATCTATGGGACAAGATCAAAATGATGTTATTATTGCACCTTACACGACAGTCCAAAGAAGGTTATTGTCCATTGATTATATTCAAGGAATTAATTTGTCGGTGACAGATGATAAAGATTCAGAAGCTGCTGTTGCTGAAATTAAACAAATTTTGAGAAGAGAACATAAAATTAAAGAAGGAGACGATGATGATTTCAATATCATGTCTCAATCAGAGATGATTAGTACTGTTTCAACAGTGATTGATGCCATTAAATATTTACTGGGGGCAATTGCCGGAATTTCATTATTAGTGGGAGGTATTGGTATTATGAATATCATGCTTGTTTCAGTTACTGAAAGAACCCGTGAAATTGGACTCCGTATGTCTGTTGGTGGACGTGGTAATGATATTCTGTTGCAATTTCTGATTGAAGCTGCTGTGCTTAGTGTACTTGGAGGAATTATCGGGATTATTATCGGATATTTACTTGCAACATTTGCCGGTAATATGTTAGGAGTTGAGGCACTTGTCCGGCCTTATTCCGTTGTGTTATCTTTCTCTGTTTGTGTTGGTATTGGATTGTTTTTCGGATGGTATCCTGCCCGAAAAGCTGCGAATTTGAATCCGATTGATGCCATTCGATATGAATAATTAACACGATTAAACTATTATGAACTGGATAAAACAAAATTGGGGATGGATGACAGTGATCCTCCTTGCATTTCTTCCGTTAATTGGCGTTATCCAAATGATCAAGCTGGATTTCTCGGGATCAGCTGAATCATGGATGACAATGGATTCCTTTACTGTACAAGGCCATGAACCTGAAGAGTTGTTTCGGGAAGTTTCAGGAGTTCAAATGGCGGTTAAGGAAACCGGGGAATGGGCTATCCGTTGGATTGTTATTATTTTGAGTCTAACTCCATTTTCAATTCTGACGGGAAAAAAACCATCTCTGCCGGTGAGACAGGCTACAGGAATAACTGCATTTGTTTATGCTTTTTTGCACCTGTTGTTCTTTATTATTGACAAAGGTCTGGTAGAGACTTTTAGAGAAGTTGGATATGTTCTTGGACTTATAGCAACATTAATTATGCTTGTATTAGCCGTCACCTCCAATAAACAATCAATAAAATTTCTTCGGAAAAACTGGAAAAAACTCCACAGGTTTGCTTATTTGTCCGGGATTCTGGCTGTTTTACATGTTGCTCTCTTGGAGCATGGCGACTGGATTCCTTACCTAATTATTCTTGTAATTGGATTTTTAGTCAGAATTCCCTTTATAAAGGAAGGAATCTTAAACCGAAGAATCCGCAAAGCAACTGAATTGGGTTGGGACTAGATAAAGGCATCCTGATTTCTTTTCGATCCCTGGATTATCAAATACTGTTTTTAGGATCTAATAATTATCTTTGAGAAATATGAACCTCATGTTTAAATCACTATCAATACCAAATAAAACAATCAAGTGGTCGCTCCACTCCATTGCCTGGATCATCATTATTACTATTCCGATTTATATCAGCATGTCATTTGGTGATGGTGACACACATCGATTGTATTCATTTTATTTACATACCACATCAGCAGCAATTATTTTTTATGTGGGCTACATTTGGCTGGTTCCAAATTTCTATCTACAGAAAAAAAAGCTCATGTATTTTTTTCTGGTTGGCGTATTAATTATTGCCACCTTCTACCTGGCCAATTTTATTGAAGATAACTTCCTGTTTAATCCGAGGAAGGATGCAGAATTCGAGAAAAATTTAGAAAAATTGAATGGGGTAAATCCCAATTCTTCACCGCCATTCAAAGCCATTGGTTTTTATATCCATTTTCTTTCATCGTCTCTTATTTCTGGATTTGCGATGGGACTAAGGGTAATCGAAAAACTAAACAAAAATGAGCAGAAGCAAAAAGAACTGGAAAAAGAAAAATTAAATTCGGAGCTCGCCTTTTTGAAAAACCAGATCAGCCCCCACTTCTTTTTCAACACATTGAATAATATTTATTCGCTGATTGGGATTGATCAGCTTGAAGCACAAGCCTCGGTTCACAAGTTATCCAAGCTTATGCGCTACCTGCTTTATGAGTCGGAATTGGGAGAATCAACGCTAACCGATGAAATTAATTTCATGAACCATTATATTGATCTGATGAAACTCCGCCTGAGTAACAAGGTTATTTTATCGGTTTCAATTCCCGACGATGCCGCACCACTCAGCATTCCGCCGCTGTTGTTCATTCCCTTCATCGAAAATGCGTTTAAGCATGGCGTGAGCTACCGCGAACCTTCCTTCATTTCAATAAGCATGCGGGTCGAAGGAACGCAAATTACGTTTCAGGCAAAAAATAGCCTGGGTTCAGCAAACCAACTGAAAGATGAACAGCATTCAGGAATTGGCCTGGAAAATGTAAAAAAGCGCCTGAACCTGCTCTTTCCTGATGCTCATCAGCTAAACATTCAGCAAACTGCTGATAAATTTACCGTCAACTTGCAATTCAATGCAAAACCCCTAACATGATAAAACTACGCACGATAGCGCTCGATGATGAACCTCTGGCCCTGAAGCTGGTTACGGACTTCGTTCAAAAGACACCTTTCCTCGAATTGTCCGGAACATTTGACAATCCCATTGATGCCATTGAATTTCTTTCGGATGAAACAGTTGACCTGATCCTGCTGGATATCCAGATGCCGGATCTCACGGGAATTGAATTCTCCAAAACCTTACAAAATTCATCGAAGATTATCTTCACAACAGCCTACGAACACTATGCGCTGGAAGGCTTTAAACTGAATGCCGTGGATTATTTGCTGAAGCCGTTTAATTATCCTGAATTTTTGACAGCCGTCCAAAAAGCGAAAAAGCTGATCGAATTGGAACAGGCAGCCTTGCCAACTCTGGAAGCCAACAATCAGTTTTTGTTTCTAAAATCAGAATACAAAATCAGGCGAATCAATTTCAACGATATCCTATACATTGAAGGTCTGAAGGACTATGTCAAAGTCCACCTGCAAAATGACGAAAAGCCCATCCTCTCCATTAATACAGTCAAATCACTCGAGGAAAAGCTCCCCGCCGACCGCTTTATGCGGGTGCATCGTTCGTTCATTGTCAATCTCGATAAAATTGAAACCATTGAACGCAGTCGTATTGTTTTTGGTAAAATCTATATTCCAGTGAGTGACCAATACAAGGAAAAGTTTCAGGAATTTTTGAATGAGAATTTTCTATAAAAGATTGATTTGTACTTTGGATATCATAGTGGATTACTTCTTTTTTTTAACCGTCGATAGAATTGAAAATTGTTTGATAAACTTATCTTTGTTCGAGCCTTAATAATCTGATCGGGAAAAGACTTATGCATCGTTTTTATGGCACCCCAGAATTTACGTTGGCCCGCTTGTCCGCTTTTGTGGAGAAAGACTACCAAGTGATTGGCTTAAATACGGTGGCTGGCAAGCCAACGATCCGTTAAAAACACTCTTTGGAAAATAATTTGATATTGTTCATACCGACCAACAAGTAGTTTTAATCACAACATCATTGATGGGAAATATTCGGCTGCTTTTGCTGAAAGATGCAGAACTGATAGAGAACCCGGACGAAAGTTAACACCGGTGCAGTTTTGGAATAACTCCTACTAGATTTGCATTTCCGGCTTAAAAAAAAGCACGAAAAGTCTGTCTGCGAAAAACAAGGCTGCCTTTTTTCTCGCCAATTTCTAACAAAAAATAAACAAGCTTAAAAAAAATTAAAATGATTTGATACTATCCTAAAAAGTTCAACTTTTGCGTTATTATTTCTTTTGTTCCTTAGATAAAACAATGACGAAAAGCTCCTATGCGAAACTCCTGACAATTTTTCTACACATTTTTATGTGGGGGCTTCTATTTCTATTTTTCCTTTGGGTAGTCAATTTTAGGCATATCTTTTTAAACGGGTCAGCGGACGACGCCCAAGTATCCATCCACCGGATTTTTGGATATTCGCGAATACTGGTCACCGTTGGACTATTTGCTGCGATCTTTTACCTGAATTACTATTTTTTAATTCCGCGCTATCTTTCGAACAAGAAATTCAAAAAATATGCAGGGTCAATCGTCTCAATTCTACTTGTGGTGAGCGGGATCTCCTATTTGAACCGGCCCGAACCGCCTGAGTTTATGCAGAACAGAACGCCGCCGCCTGCAAGAAATCTTGGAGATGCTCCAAATTTCGAGCGGTTCGAGCCACCCAAGCGATTAATCTTTTTCAGCTTCGGAGATCTATTGCTGAGTGTTATAGCACTAACAATCAGCACCAGCATCCGGGGAACAAGAGAATGGTTTGAGAATGAAAAGCAATTGAAGGATATTGAGAACCAAAAACTGACGGCCGAGCTTTCGTATCTGAAAGCCCAGATTAACCCGCACTTCTTCTTCAATACGCTAAATGGAATATATGCCCTCGCTCGGAAAAAATCCGATCATACTCCGGATGTTATTTTGAAACTATCTGATTTGATGCGCTATATCATTTATGAGGCAAACACGGCCAAAGTTTTGTTGAGCCGTGAAATTTCGCACATTGAAAACTACATTGAGCTGCAAAGAATCAGGCTGAATGAGATTGTTCAGGTTCATTTTCAGGTTCATGGCAACGCGGGATTTATGCAAATTGAACCCCTGCTTTTTTCCGTTTTTCTCGAAAATGCCTTTAAGCATGGCATTGACTATAGCCGGCCCGGAAAAATTGATATTTCACTAACGATTAAAGAGCACCAGTTGATTTTTATGATTGCCAATCCAATCCTTCAAAATAAGAAAGAAACGCAAAACCCGGGTAGTGGTTTGGGTTTGGAAAATATTAGACAGCGTTTACATCTGGTTTATCCCGATCGGCACAACCTTAAGATTTACCAGAAAGATGAACGACATATCGTTGAACTCCACTTAAATATAACAACCGATGAAGTGTATAATAATTGATGATGAACCATTGGCCCAGCAAATCATTGAAGATTACGTAGGTATGATCCCGTTTCTGAAGTTGGAGAAGAAATGCAATTCCGTATTTGATGCACTGGAAGTTCTTCAAAAAACGAGAATAGACTTGATTTTCCTTGATATTCATCTACCGAATGTTTCAGGGATTGAATTTATCAGCAGCCTGGAGAACCGGCCGTTGTTTATTTTTACAACCGCATACTCAGAGCATGCGCTTGAGGCCTTTGATTTAAGCGCTGTTGATTATTTACTGAAACCAATTTCTTTTACACGTTTTCTAAAGGCCACCAACAAGGCGTATCATCTTTATTCAACCAATCAAAACAACAGGCGTGAAGAGCATGCCGAGGTACCCGAAGCTGACCAGGAATACATCTTGGTCAAGTCGGACTACCAATCAGTTAAAATAAAGCTTAGCCAGATTTTGTACATCGAAGGATTGAAAGACTATGTCAAGATTTATTTGCAGCATGAAGCGAAGCCTGTTATCACCTTGAATTCGCTCAAACGTATGAGCGAAAATCTTCCTGATGGTCACTTTCTTCGGGTTCACAAGTCGTTTATCGTGAACACCAACAAGATAAAATCAGTCACTAAAAACCGGATTATTATCCACGATCGTTGGATTCCTGTGGGCGACAGCTACAAAAGCGATTTCCAAAATTCAGTCATCAATAAATTTGCCTTATAACTTCCAATTCCAATGAAGTTCATGGTCGGTGGAATACGATCAAGCCTTTTGGGCTTAATTGTATTTTGGACGGCTAAACCAGGCGTCTTTTAGCGAAAAGCCCAGTCGAAAGCGAAAGAAGTTCTCTTGAATCAGGTTTTTATTTGTGGTTCCTTGTTTTCCGAATTCAAAGCTCATATCGATACGTGATTTTTGATTCTGAATGGGAAGCCCAAAACCAAATGACAGAACAATTTCATCCAATTGAATATCCCGCAAATTGAGGTAGGGCTGGGCATATTAAAACCCCAGTCGGTAATTCATTTGCTTATAATAGGCGTCCCTCAAGTTACTTGATGGTAAATATTATGGCAACAGTTAAAGCAGTACTCCGTAAAAAAAATAATCCTGAAGGGCAATATCCAATTGCCATTAGAATCACCAAAGACAGAAAAAGTACTTATCTAGGAACTGGTCAGTATATTGAAGAAAAGTATTGGGATGAGAAAAATAGATGCGTTAGAAAATCCCATCCTAATGCTAGTATTAGCAATAATTTTATAATCACAAAAGTTGCTGAGGCAAATAAAAAAACTCTTGAAGCCGAAAGCAGCACAGATTACCAAACTGTCAATTCAATTAAGAAAAGAATTAGACAAAACAAAAAGGTCGATTTTTCAAGGTTGCAAATATGCACCTGACAAACCTTAAAAATAGAGGAAACCATCATCAATACGATACTGAGGTTGGTCGGCTAAACAAATTCAAAACGTTTCTTTAAAAAAGGAGTTGCTCTTCAACGAGTTAAATGTCCCTCTTCTGAAAAATTTTGAGGCTTATCTACTTCGGGTTTGCTGATTTTCTCAAATCTTAGATATAATACACTGATTATCAACATTTATTTGTTCATATTTTCAAGACTGATGATTGGCATAAATGTACGGTTTTATATAAATTGGGTTCA
>Ga0163223_100014_pt1 | contig 126860 bp, 126 predicted proteins | sample MSEWel2016_02_17_2_FD_113147 | JGI IMG/M metagenome (GOLD analysis project Ga0163223, IMG submission 113147) | Subsurface microbial communities from deep shales in West Virginia, USA - MSEEL Well Study Marcellus 5H_2016_02_17 ...
AAAAACTTCTGGCGGATGTTGGAATACCGTCTATTGACGAAGTGTTTTTTGAAAAGGCGCCAGGTTATTTTGGAATTCCTGTTCTTTTTCATTGACCAGTTCCGAAAACCGGGAGTTAAAACTAGCTCGGTTCACCGGTGATCCATTCAACGTGAAGTTGGCCTCCACGAATTTGAAGAGCAATTCTTTTTGTTCCTTTTTGAAATCCCTGATCCCGCCCACAATCAGTAAATGAATCACCCTTAGAAGTTTTTTATTATCTGCCGCAATCCGGTTGTCGGAAACCAGTTTGAAGTCGATTTTACTTTTGGGCTGGAGGTTATTGAGCACAAGGTTCAGGTTCTCACGGTCCGTTTCTGAAAAGCCCAATTCTGAAATGACGATACCATTCATGTTGGATCGGATAAAATGAAAGCACGAGTTGAGTTCATTGGCTTGCAAACGTTTTGCTTCGTAGTACGCCCCCATTAAGACCAGCAGGATGAAGAACACAACGCTTGAACCAATGGAATACATAATCGCTTTTTCGGCCGAATATCCCAGTCCCCATAACACCGTCAAGAAAAATGCCGTCAGGAAAATCCAAATTGAGACGATCATGGAGGTATGGTTTCGAAGGATCCTGTAATAAAGCAGCTTCCTGATCCTTAAATCCAACAGGTACAAAATCTACCCGGCTTTGCGTATTAGTGCATCCATTTTCGGTTCTCTTTGTTTTCAACAGCCCTGGTTACGAAGGATTAAACTTAATAAATAAAACAAATGCTGTCAAATGAAAATTCCAATGGTAGTGTGGGTTGGTGGATTTTGGGTGGAATTGATCTAAGAAATTGAAATTACATATGATCAACCGGAAATAAGTTTACAAATATTGCCTTTTACGAGTATCAACTGCGCACAAACGCTTAGGTGGGAAATAAGGTTTTAATCTTATATTTTGGTCGCCGTAGTAAGCTAAATTTGTAAAAACGGGCAAAATCTATGTCCACTCATTTTCAAAAGAAAGGCTGGACAGACTTGCAAAAACAAAATATTAAAAACATGTCTAAAACGATCGAATCAAGAAAAAGGAGCATTTTAAAAGCAGTTTCGTACCCGATTATTTGTATCATATCCATGATGGTGATTACCGTATCAATAACAAAAGATGTTAAGCAGTCGATTTATATATCGATTGTTTTTCAAGCCATTCAAACGGCATTGTATTATCTTCATGAACGGTTGTGGGCACGTTTGCCCACTGTTTGATAATTTTTATTGTCCTAAATTTGCACCTTGGCCTGATCACTTAATTTTTTTAGACATGTTGAAAATTGCCCTGTATCTTTCCATGCTCTTTCAGTTGGGAGCCACGATTTATGCCATCAGCTTAATTCGCCGGACGCGGTACAACGTCTCATGGATATTAATCTCATCGGGCTTTGTGTTGATGGCAATCCGGCGCTTGTTTGATTTTTCGAGTCTTTTTTGGGAATCGAAACTATTTCAACAAGAAGAAATCAACAGTTGGATCGGGGTACTCATTTCTGTATTGTTATTCATCGGGGTTATTTTCATTAAAAAAATATTCAATCTTCAGGATCATATTGAACAGCTGCGCCTTGACAATGAGAAAAAAACCCTTGCAGCCGTAATTGAAGCAGAGGACAAAGCCCGTCAGGCCTTTGCCCGGGAACTACACGACGGACTGGGCCCTGTTTTATCATCCATCAAAATGTGCTTGAGTGCCATTGATCCCGACAGCATGGAACAACCGAACAGACGGATTATTGAACGATCCTGCCTGGCCACCGATGAAGCGATTACCTCCCTTAAAGAAATATCCAACCTCTTAAGTCCGCATATCCTTGAAAACTACGGTTTAATTAAGGCAATCAAAGCAACTGCCAACCCGCTTTTGGAAGGAACACAAATTCAGTTTGAGATCAATTCGAATATCAGTGATCGTCGGTTTCACCGCAACCTGGAGATTAATGTTTACCGGATTGTGTGCGAATTGATCAACAACAGTGTAACGCATGCTGACCCCCGCTACATCCGGGTCGATATCGTGGAAGAGCAGCAGGTTATTTTATTGACCTACAAAGATGACGGTTCCGGCTTTGATCTGGACAATCATTTGCAAGACAAGGTGATTCCGGGGATGGGGCTGGAAAACATTTTCTCAAGAATTAAACTATTGAAAGGCCAATATCAAATTAATACCTCGCCTGACAGTGGTTTTATCATCACTTTAAAAATTCCGGTTGAATGAAAAAACTGAAGCTTTTTTTGGTCGATGACCATGACTTATTCCGTGAAGGATTAAAATTCTTATTGTCCGAATGGGACTTGATCGAAGAAATTTATGAGGCGGAGAATGGTCAGCAGTTTATTGAAAGTCTTCGGCAGCGTCCGGTTGATCTCGTTTTGCTTGATATTGAAATGCCGGTAATGAATGGAATGGAAGCGGCTAAGTTGGCCAGGGAAATTGATCCGGAATTGAAAATCATTGCGCTTTCCATGTATTCGGATGAAAATTATTATACCAGTATGATTGAGTCAGGCGCTGATGGTTTTCTGCTGAAAAATTCAAAATTTGCCACCGTAAAAAGAGCCATTGAAGAGGTTGCGGGCGGGAAGAATTATTTTTCTCAGGAAATTGTTCAACTGTTGGTCAGGCATCTCAATAAGCAGGATGTAGCAAAAGATAATCCGGTGATAACCGACAGGGAAATGGAGATTTTGGGCTTGATATGTCGTGGACATTCCAATATTGAAATTGCCGAAGCGCTTCAAATTAGCAAGCGCACGGTTGACAAGCATCGTCAGAATTTATTGGATAAAACCCAATCGAGAAATACGGTGGCCTTGGTTCTTTATGCAATAAAAGCCGGATATTTTAATGTTCGGTAGCTCTTTCACTCATTCCGCTACGCAAAATTACGTAAGCCGAGTTTAGGCTTTAAGGCTGTTCCGGTAGTTCTTGCAAGCAGGTAGTTTTGTCATGGAACAATTAACAAATTACCATGATAACAAAACGTACCCTGAAAGAAAACATCAAGCGAATCGGAAAAAAACAAAAGCATGCGATACGAACAGGTTGCTTCCTATTCGTTGGCATAACGTTTTCAACACCTCTTTTTGGCCAATTTCAAATTGATGCACAGTTTCGAAATCGCTTTGAACTGCGCGATGGCTACCGTAAGCTGGCAAACGATGGAGCTACGCCCGCCGTTTTTATTTCGCAACGGACACGCCTGTCGTTCAGTTACGAAGCGGAAGGGCTGAAAGTGAAGTTTACGCCACAAGATGTCAGGGTGTGGGGCGACGAACAACTGGCTAGCTCCACCGGCGTATTGGGCGACAACGCGTCGCTTGACCTTTTCGAAGCTTTTGTGGAGATTAGGACAGGTGCCGGGGGGTGGCTTTCGGTAGGCCGCCAGCAACTGGTTTACGACAACCAACGAATTTTAGGAGCCCGTAATTGGAACCAGAACGGAATAGCCTACGATGCCATCGTTTATAAATGGCAAGCTGAAAACCGTGCCTTCCACCTGGGAACTTGCTGGAACTCTACAGGCGAAAATACGTCTGACAACTATTACGACCCCACGCGTATCAAGTCACTAAGTTATATCTGGGCCAAAAGCAGCCTGTCCGAAAATTGGGATTTGTCTCTTTCTCATGCGACTTCGGGTGTAACGAAATCTGAAACCGACAACACCCTTTACTTTCGTCAAACGACCGGAGTTTATTCAACTTATAAAAAGGGTGATTTGAGCCTGTCGGGAAATATCTATTACCAATTCGGGAAAAACCAATCGGGGAACAACGTAAGTGCCGTTTTGGTTGATGTCGAATCTAAATACAAACTGGGAAAATTATCGCCGGGGATTGGGCTCAGCTACCTTTCGGGAAACAACAAAGCCGGTAGCAGTCAGCAAACCGATCATCTGTTTGATGTCCTCTATGGTGCACGCCATCGCTTTTTTGGGGGAATGGACTATTTCCGAAGTATTGATTCGCATACCAAGGAAGGTGGCTTGGTTGATTATTATTTCTTCCTCGATTACAAATTATTGAAGAACACCAGCCTGAGAAATACCGGTCATTATTTTCAATTGGCACAAACGAACCCGGCCACTCCGGATGACAGAAACCTGGGGTATGAAAACGACCTGGTGCTGAAATACCAATTTGCCGGCTGGGGAGCACTGGAAAGTGGCTATTTATTCGATCTGCCTACCGGCTCGCTAAAAACGATTCAGGGAGTTGAAGATGATAAGTTCTCACAGTTCTTGTACGTGCAACTAACAGTCAGCCCGTCACTTTTCAAAAATTAAAAAACAATCATAAAATAAGAGATATGAAGAATAGAAACTTAAGCTTGTTTTTGGCCATCGCCATCGTTTTTTCAGCTTGTTCATCAGGCCAGAAGAAAGAGCAAACCATCAGTCTTTCCGGGGCGTTTGCACTCTATCCGCTGGTAATTAAGTGGAGTGAAGAATACCAAAAGGAAAACCCGGAAATCCGGTTCAATATTTCTGCCGGTGGGGCGGGCAAAGGAATGGCTGACGCTTTGTCGGGTACGGTTGACCTGGGCATGTTCTCGCGCGAGATTGTCCAGGAAGAGATTGACAAAGGTGTTTGGTGGGTTGGCGTTACCAAAGACGCGGTTATCCCGACCATTAATGCGAACAGCCCGGTGTTGAGCGCCATTCACGCACGCGGGCTTACCCGCGATGAGTTCCGTAAAATCTTTATTTCGGGTGAAATAACCAACTGGAACCAACTGCCGGGGGTTTCTTTGGATGAGAAGATCAACGTGTTTACCCGATCCGATGCCTGCGGTGCAGCCGGTACCTGGGCGGCCTACCTGGGCGGCAAACAGGAAGACCTGAAAGGCGTGGGCGTATTTGGTGATCCTGGATTGGCCGATGCGGTGGTCAAGGACGAAAAAGGAGTGGGTTTCAACAACACAATTTACCTGTATGACATCAAAACCGGAAATAAAAATCAGGGGATTGAAGTCATCCCCATCGATGTGAATGAAAACGGGAAGATCGATCCTAACGAGGCATTCTACAGCAAATTTGATGAAATACTCGCTGCCATTGCCGAAGGGCAATTCCCGTCGCCACCAGCCCGCGAGTTGTACCTGGTGTCAAAAGGCAAACCGAAGAAACAAGCAACGATCGACTTTTTGAAGTGGGTGGTCACCAATGGACAAGCTTTCGTTTCCGAAGCTGGCTATGTGCCCCTCACAAAGGCACGACTGGACGAGCAGGTTAAAAAGCTGAACTGATCTTTTACCAAGTAACATTAGGGCCCGGAGTTCCCAGGCTGAGAGTTCCGGGCCTCGTACGCTATTTTGCGTATTGGATTCCAGTATATCGACGCATTTGGTTTTATAAAACATGATATACTTTTGCCGATTGTAACTTCTTAATAAAAAAGCGAATCGTTTCGTTTCAAATTGAATTATATGAACAAAATCAGGAGATTGACAGATACTATCGCCAATGTATGGATGAGGGGAGGATTGTATTTATTACTGTCCATCCCCGCGCTGATTGCGATAGGGCTTTACTGGAAGGCGGCCCTAATCTTGGCGCACCATTCGCTTACTGAGCTGATCTTTTCAGCAAAGTGGTTCCCGATGAGGGGCGAGTTTGGGTTTATGCCTTTTATTTACAGTTCTACTTACGTCACCGTTTTGTCGTTTATCCTGTCGGCTCCTTTATGCTTGTTCGCCGCGGTTTACCTCACCCAGTTTGGCAAAAAAAGACTGCTCAATGTGATGTTGCCAGTCATCGACATACTGGCGGGAATCCCATCGGTTGTTTACGGAGTATGGGGCGTAGTGGTCATTGTTCCGGCAGTTTCAGACTATGCGGCCCCTTTTTTCGGGACTAGCAGTTCCGGTTACAGCTTACTTGCCGGAGGTATTGTTTTGGCAGTCATGTGCATTCCTTATATGCTGAACATGCTCATCGAAGTGTTTCATACTATTCCGGTGGGTATGAAGGAAGCGTCGTTATCGTTGGGGGCAACCCATTGGGAAATGGTGAAACATGTCATCTTCAAAAAAGGCTTTCCGGGTATTATATCCGCATTTGGACTGGGCATTGCCAAAGCTTTTGGCGAAACCATTGCCGTGCTGATGGTGGTTGGCAACACGCTCGACATTTCCGTGTCGCCCTTCAGTCCGGGGTATCCACTTCCGGCCCTGATTGCCAACAACTATGGCGAAATGATGTCGATACCAGACTATGATTCGGCGCTGATGTTTGCCGCCTTGTTACTGTTTGTGATCATTTTAGTTATCAACCTTTTTTTCAGGTATTTCATCCATAAAACGGAGCAGTTATGAGAAAGTGGAAAATCATAGAAGAACAAATTTTCAAGGTCATCTCTTTTCTGGCTGCCTATTCGGTTATTGCCATTTTATTATTCCTGCTTTTTGTGGTGTTCAATAAGGGTGTTGGAGCTTTGTCGTGGGATACCATTTCCAAACTCCCCAAGGGGGGCTATTATTTTGGTGGTGAAGGAGGGATACTCAATGCGATTATTGGCTCCTTCTACCTTTCGGTTGGCGCTACGGTGCTGGCCGTCTTTATCGGGCTGCCGGCAGCCTTGTTTATCAACGTACAACTGATCAGGATGAAACGGGTGCAAAATACCATACGGTATCTGCTGGATGCGCTATGGGGCATTCCATCCATTGTTTACGGGGCTTTTGGATTCGCGGTCATGCTGTTTTTTGGTTTGAATGCCTCACTACTTGCCGGGATCATTACCGTTGCGTTACTGATCACTCCGATCCTCGTGCGGGCTTTCGATGAAGTGCTTAAAACCATTCCGGTGGAGTTGCAGGAGGCCTCTTTTTCATTGGGGTCAACCCGGACCGAAACCGCATTGAAAGTGTTGTTCAAACAAGGCTTTGCGGGCTTTATTACGGCTTTGTTATTGGCTTTTGGCCGTGGAATTGGCGATGCAGCCTCCGTCCTCTTTACGGCAGGCTACACCGATAATATTCCCATTACCCTTGATGAACCGGTCGCCACACTGCCGCTGGCTATCTTTTTTCAGCTGAGTTCACCCATTGAAGAAGTCCGCCAACGGGCCTATGCTGCTGCAGTCGTTCTGACCATCTTTATTCTGGTTATCAGTGTCTCCGCGCGACTGTTATCCAAACGGTATTCAAAAAATATAATTAAATAGAACGATGATGTTTACAGAAAAGTTATTCAAACAGATAAGTGTACACTCCAAATCAAAATTGAAGATGAGCAAGACGGGCATCGAAAAACCAATTATTCAGATCAAAGGCTTAAGTGTAAAAACCCGCGATAGTGAAATTCTGAAAAATATTAACCTGGATATCCCCCGAAATAAGATTGTGGTTCTGTTGGGGCCATCAGGCTGTGGCAAAACCACTTTGTTAAAAAGTTTGAACCGGTTAACCGATTTACACAAGGAGCTGATCGTCAGTGGAGAGGTGTTGATTGAGGGGAAAGATATCCTGAAAGCCTCACACGATCTCCCCATTATGCGGCAAAAGATGGGATTGCTGTCGCAGCGGCCGTTTCCTCTGCCCGTTTCAATCTACAAAAATGTGTCCTATGGTTTAAAGCTGAAGGGAGTCCGCAACAAAAAGCTTATTGCACACGCCGTGGAGTCGAATCTGAAGCGGGTGGGCTTGTGGAACGAAGTGAAAGACCGTCTGAACAGTCCGGCCACCAGCCTTTCTATTGGTCAGCAACAACGTCTTTGTCTGGCCCGTGGGCTGGCCGTAAAACCGACAATCATCCTGGCCGATGAGCCCACCTCAGCCTTGGATCCCATCTCTACCAAGACCATTGAAAAACTCTTTAAAGAACTAAAGGAGCACTACACCATCATTCTGGTAACCCACGTGTTACGGCAGGCCGTTCGTTTGGCCGACCATGTAGTATTTATGTATTATGGCGACATTATTGAACAGGGGCATCCGGATGAAATTCTGAAAAATCCGCAAACGGAAATCCTGAAAAAGTATTTGATTGATGGGAATTGAAGATAGAACCATAAGTTTACAAATCGATTTTCAAAAGTCTCCTTACATAAAAAGTTGGTGTGGATTAGATACCATCAGATTATTAACACCAAAAACATTCATTTTTGCAATCATTTTTATTTCTATTTGTTGTACCCATGTTGTACCCGTGCCAAAAAAAGAAGGAGCTAGATATTGATCTAACTCCTTGATTATTAACAAGTCGGGATGACAAGATTTGAACTTGCGACCCCTCGCCCCCCAGACGAGTACGCTACCAGACTGCGCCACATCCCGATTATTCCTGCTACCTAAAACCAAGCATATAGCTGATTTTACTGAAGCGCATGCAAAAGTATATAAAGCGACGAATTCTACAAAATTAATTTAGCCTATTAGAAATTATTTTTCGATAGGCTGCATCTATCACATCTTCATTATTATTGATTGATCAAATGTTGTAAATATCTAGATGTTGTGTAATTTTGCTAACCAGATAATAAAAAACACTAAGATACAAAGTCATGTTTAAATCATTAGATCTTAACGAAAACGAGAAACAAAACACAGAGCCTACAGGCGATGCTGAAAGAGTGAAATGCCTGATTATTGGTTCGGGACCGGCTGGGTACACAGCTGCCGTTTATGCGGCCCGCGCAAATTTAAATCCTGTGATGTATGAAGGTCTTCAGCCGGGAGGTCAGTTGACCACAACAACCGAGGTTGAAAACTATCCGGGCTACCCCGAAGGAATAACCGGCCCGGTCATGATGGAAGACTTTAAAAAGCAAGCTGAACGTTTTGGAACTGATGTTCGCTTTGGTTACGCTACCAAAGTTGACTTCTCCGGCGATATCCACAAAGTCTGGATTGATGGTAAAAAATTAATCGAAGCTGAAGCGGTAATATTAGCAACCGGAGCAACTGCTAAATACCTGGGACTGGAAGATGAACAAAAATATGCCGGTGGAGGCGTTTCAGCCTGTGCCACATGCGATGGATTCTTCTACCGAGGTAAAGATGTAGCTGTTGTTGGTGGTGGCGACACTGCGGCCGAAGAGGCGCTCTACCTTGCGGGCTTAGCTAAAAAAGTATATTTGGTTGTACGTCGTGATGTGCTAAGAGCATCAAGAGTGATGGCTGATCGTGTGAAAAAAACACCAAACATTGAAATTCTTTGGAAACACCAAACCAAAGGCCTAACTGGAGACGGTGTGGTTGAAGGAGCAATTTTAGTAAAGAACCAAGGTAAGCCTAACGAAGAAGAAATTAAAATTAAAATTGATGGATTCTTTCTGGCTATCGGTCACAAGCCTAATTCTGATTTTGTAAAAGACTTTCTTGAAACCGATGAAGTTGGCTATATCAAAACTGAAGCAGGGACCTCAAAAACCAATGTGCCCGGGGTGTTTGCCTGTGGCGACGTAATGGACTCGATTTATCGCCAAGCGGTAACTGCTGCCGGATCAGGCTGTAAAGCTGCAATGGATACAGAAAGATACCTATCTGAAAAACACGCATAGTACTTAAGTACCAATTAGATACAAAAAAAGCCGGTTGAAAATCAACCGGCTTTTTTATATGTATAGTCTTAAGTTTCTATTTCTAAGCCATATCAGGCACTTCCGTACCTTGATATTCTCCAGCCTCAAGTTTATCTCTAACTTCTTTGAATGCTTTAATAGTCATGTCAACATCGTCCAAAGTATGCATAGCGGTAGGAATCAAACGGAGAATAATTTCACCTTTCGGAATGACAGGATAAACAACTACCGAGCAGAAAATGCCGTAGTTTTCGCGTAAATCCATAACAACTTTAGTTGCCTCTACTACCCCACCCTTCATATAAACAGGAGTTACCGGCGAGTTTGTGCGCCCTAAATCAAATCCAGCTTCTTTCAAGCCTGATTGAAGACCATTAACAACAGTCCATAATTGCTCGCGTAGTTCGGGTTTTGTTCTTAGCAATTCCAAACGCTTCATTGAACCAACCACAATCGGCATTGGCAATGATTTTGCAAACGTTTGAGAACGCATATTGTAACGGAGGTAGTTACAGATATCTTTTTCGCAAGCGATAAATGCGCCAATTCCGGCCATCGCTTTTGCAAAAGTACAGAAATGAAGATCAACCTGATCTTGTACACCAAAATGTTCGGGCGCTCCGGCTCCTGTTGGCCCCATTACTCCGAACCCGTGAGCATCATCAACCAACAACCGGAAGTTGAACTCCTTTTTCAAAGCTACAATCTCATCTAACTTGCCTAAGTCTCCTGACATACCAAAAACACCTTCCGTAATAACCAAAATACCACCACCCTGCTTTTCAGCAAGCTTTGTAGCACGGGTTAACTGCACTTTTAGGCTTTCAATATTATTGTGTGGGTAGACATAGCGTTTACCCATATGCAGACGTACTCCATCCAAAATACAAGCATGTGCTTCGCTATCGTAAACGACCACATCGTTACGACCACAAACAGCATCGATAATTGACACCATGCCCTGGTAACCAAAATTCAAAAGAAAAGAATCTGGCTTTCCAACATAAGCTGCAAGTTGCTTCTCCAATTCTTCATGCTGACTGGTTTGCCCCGACATCATTCGGGCACCCATCGGATAGGCTAATCCCCACTCTTTGGAAGCTTCTGCATCCACCCTGCGAACCTCAGGATGATTAGCTAATCCAATATAATTGTTTAAACTCCAGGTTAAAACCTCTTTTCCCCTGAAATTCATTCTGGCACTGATTTCACCCTCTAACTTTGGAAACGCAAAATAGCCATGGGCTTTTGCCATGTGCTTGCCTAAGTCACCTTTATTTGATCGAAATTTTTCAAAAATATCCACTTCAAAAAGCTTTAAAAATTAACTCTGCAAATGTAATTTTTTTTAATAAGTCTACAAATTTGTTAATTTATATTAAACCAAGTCACTACTTAAGCAATTCTTGCGTAATTTGCCGCAGATTTTTAATGAAAAATGTATCTTTGCGCCATGTTTATAAAAATGAAGAATTTTCCCCTTTTTGCATTGTTTGTTATTGTTATTGCAACTTCGTGTAGCGATTACAACAAAGTACTAAAAAGTACCGACTACGAGTTCAAATACAAAAAGGCTCTTGAATACTATGAAGACGAGGAATTTGTTCGTGCTTCACAACTTTTAAATGAGCTGGTTAATATTTACCGTGGCACCAGCCGTGCTGACGAGGTGTATTACTATTACGCCAAAAGTCATTTCGGAATGCGGGACTACTTAATGGCGGGACATTGGTTTCGAACCTTAGTTAAGGATTTTCCGAAGAGTAAGTATGCCGAAGAAGCTCAATATATGATTGGGTACTGCTTTTATATGGATTCTCCCAAACCACGACTTGATCAGCAAGTATCACAAAAAGCGATTGACGCGTTGCAACTCTATGTGAATCTTTACCCCAACAGCGACCGTATTGAAGAGGCTAATCGGTTGATTATTGAACTTCGGGACAAATTGGTTTACAAGTCATTTTTAAGTGGCAAATTGTATTATGATTTGGAAAATTACAAAGCTGCCGTTGTTGCTTTAACCAATTCGCTTAAAGATTTTCCGGACACGAAGTACCGCGAAGAGCTAATGTTTATGCTTTTGAGAGCGAAGTACCTTTTGGCTGTCAATAGTATAGAAGAAAAAAAAGAGCAACGTTTAAGCGAAGCTTTGGATGAATATTTTACCTTTGTCGATGAATTTCCGGAAAGTAAAGACCGGAAAGATGCTGATAAGTTCTACGAAGAGGTAGCAAAATTATTAAATTATAACGAAGAGGCTAATTTATAAATAAATATGGATTATAAGAAAATCAAAGCAGAGAACTCAACAGTTCCAAGAGATTTAAACGATTTAGAAGACCAAACCGGAAACGTATACGAAACCGTAATGATTCTGGCTAAACGATCAAATCAGATCGCTTCAGAAATGAAAGAAGAATTGAACCAAAAGCTTCAGGAATTTGCATCTTACACCGATAATTTGGAAGAAGTATTTGAAAACCGCGAGCAAATTGAGATCTCAAAGTATTACGAACGTTTGCCAAAGCCTACTTTAATTGCTTTTGAAGAATTAAAACAAGCTCAAATTTATCATCGTAATCCTGCGAAAGAAAACCGTAAAGGACTTTAAAAAGGGACAGCCTTCATGAGGCTAAAAAATAAACATATCATATTAGGGATAACCGGAAGTATAGCTGCCTACAAGGCGGCTTATCTTTTAAGGGGCCTAGTGAAAGAAGGTGCTGATGTTCAGGTTGTGATGACCCCTGCCGCCAAAGAATTCATTACACCGGTCACCATGTCTGCACTTTCAGACAGGCCGGTGGCATCTGAATTTTTTGCTGCAAATGATGGCACCTGGCATTCGCATGTAGACATGGGACAGTGGGCTGACTTAATGCTCGTAGCGCCCGTTACAGCGGCAACGCTTGGTAAAATGGCGCATGGAATTGCCGACAACCTACTGGTAACAACATACATGTCGGCCAAATGCCCGGTTTATCTGGCACCCGCCATGGATTTGGATATGTTTAAGCATCCTTCGACTTTAAAAAATCTGGAAATCCTTCAATCGTATGGTGATGTGATTCTTGAACCGGGAGAAGGAGAACTGGCCAGTGGCTTGCACGGAAAAGGCCGAATGCAGGAACCGGAACAGTTGGTTGAAGAAGTTATCGCTTTCTTCAACTCAAAAAAAAAACTTCTGAATAAAAAGGTGCTGGTAACTGCCGGACCTACCTACGAAAAAATTGATCCTGTTCGTTTTATTGGGAATTATTCATCTGGCAAAATGGGTTTTGCTCTGGCAGAAGAATTGGCGAACCAGGGTGCTGAGGTTACTTTAATAGCCGGTCCTGTTGATTTAGAAATTTCTGATTTTAACATTCATCGGATTGATGTAGAGTCTGCCCAGGAAATGCACGCCGCTTGCCTAAGTTATTTCCCAGAAATGGATGCTGCCATCATGTGTGCCGCAGTAGCCGACTACCGACCTAAAGCTGTTGCAGATAAAAAAATTAAACGCAAAGCTGATGAGATGAATATTGAGCTTGAAGCTACTACCGATATTGCTGCAGCTATTGGAAAGCTGAAAACAGATAATCAGCTATTGGTTGGTTTTGCTTTAGAAACAAACGATGAAGAGAAAAATGCTGGGAGCAAAATGAAAAAGAAAAATTTGGACTTCATTGTGCTAAATAGCTTACAAGATCAAGGAGCCGGCTTTGGTGTTGACACCAACAAAATTACGATCCTGTCGAAAGACAATAATGCTCAGGAATTTGAGTTAAAACAAAAGAAGGAAGTAGCAGCCGACATTGTGGAAAAGCTTTCGCAGGAATTGCAAAAGCTGTAATACTTCCGCAGAATTTGATTATTTTTACTCCTTAGGTATTTTTATTATGAAGAAAATCAGCGTTGTATTTCTATTTGTTTTACTGATCGTTGCGTCATCCTTTGCTCAAGAACTTCGCTGCAACATTAGTGTTTCGGCACAACAAATAAAGGGAGCAAACCAAAATGCGTTTCGAACCATGCAAGCCGACTTGTATGAGTTCATGAACAATACAAAATGGACCGATCATGTTTATTCGATGGACGAGCGGATTGAATGTAGCATCTACATCCGTCTGACCGAGCAGGTTTCATCCAACGAATTTAAGGGTAGCATTCAGGTTCAGTTACGTCGCCCAATTTTCAACTCCGACTATGAAAGTCCACTGCTCAACATTAAAGACAATAATTTTCACGTGGAATATGTGGAATTTCAGACTATGGAATTTAACGAAACTTCGAATCGTGATAACCTGACTAATATTATGGCCTACTACGCCTATATTATTTTAGGGATGGACTACGATTCGTATTCGCCAAATGGAGGCACCGAGTATTTCCAAAAAGCACAACAAATTGTAAACAACGTACAAAATGTGCGCTATTCAGGCTGGAAAGCATACGAAAGTGAAAGGAACCGCTACTGGCTGATTGAAAATCTGTTGAATAAATCATACTCATCATTTCGTGATTGCACCTACCAATATCACCGACAAGGCTTAGATCGAATGTCAGATCAAATTGAAGAAGGACGAGCCCAAATTGCGGAGTCACTAAAGTCAATTCAAAAAGTTTTCCGGTCACGTCCTTCATTGTACATTTTACAGATTTTTTTCGATGCGAAATCGGATGAATTGGTAAACGTGTTTTCAAAATCGTATCCCGATGAACGAAACCGGGTTTTGGCAATCCTAAACGAAGTCGATCCATCGAACGGAAGCAAATACGAAAAAATAAAAGAAGCAGCTGAAGAGTTTTAACACTTAAAAACGCCCCCTTGCTACAAACACTTTATATTAAAAATTACGCACTAATCGATAAACTATCGATTGAATTAAACACCGGCTTCAATATTATAACCGGCGAAACCGGTGCCGGCAAGTCTATTTTGCTGGGAGCGCTGGGCTTAATTCTTGGCCAACGTGCCGATCTAACGGTATTGCGCGATAAAAATAAGAAGTGTACTGTTGAAGGTAGTTTTGATATCAAAAACTATCAGCTGTCCGATTTTTTTGATCAGCATGAATTGGACTATGATGATCAAACCATTTTGCGACGTGAAATTACACCTGCCGGAAAATCAAGAGCTTTTATAAATGACACTCCTGTTAACTTAAAAACGATTCGGGAGCTGGCTTTGCAACTTATCGATATCCACTCCCAGCATCAGAACCTGGAATTGGGGAATCGGCTTTTTCAACTAAAATTGGTTGATCTGGTAGCCCAAAATAGATCCATCCTGGAAAAATACCAACAATCATTTCGATTGTATTCAACGACCAAGTCAACATACAATAAACTTATTGAGCAAGCCGATCAAGCCAGAAAGGACTTGGATTATTTTGAGTTTCAATTCAGTCAACTTGATGAAGCGAAGCTAAAACCAGGCGAACAGGAAGAACTGGAAGCCGAACAAAATCAGTTGGAGCACGCCGAAGAAATCAAGCTCACCTTTGGTCAATTGAATGATGCGTTAGAAGGCGATGAAATTGGATTACTTTCCAACTTAAAAGATCAGGTAAATCGCTTAAGTAAAATGAGCGATTTCTTACCGGAGGCCAAAGAGCTTCATCAGCGACTGGAATCGTGCTATCTGGAGCTGAAAGATATTTCGGATGAAAGTGCCGGTGTTGCCGAGAAAGTTGAACATGACCCAAGTCGTATTCAGCTGGTAAACGACAGACTCGATGCCATTTATTCACTTCAACAAAAATTCAATGTCGCTACCGTTGATGAATTGATAAAAGAGCATGATGAATTGGATTCAAAAATCAACCAGATTGCTTCGTTCGATGATGAGATAGCAGAACTGGAAGACCATCTGAATAAGCAAAAAACTGAACTTAGCCAAGTCTCCGAGGAGTTGACAACAAGCCGCAAGTCAGTCACTCAGGTTTTTGGTAATTCGGTTGTTGAAATGCTTCAGAAACTAGGAATGACCAATGCTGTCTTTCAGCTAGATTTTGAGCAAACCCCACAGCACACGATTACCGGGAAAGATGAAGTTCGGTTTTTATTCAGCGCAAATAAAAGTGCTGCTCCTCAAGAGATTTCAAAAATCGCATCGGGAGGTGAAATGTCTCGATTAATGCTGGCACTGAAAAGCCTGATCACTGATAGTAAATCGTTACCGACCATTGTTTTTGACGAAATTGACACGGGAATATCGGGCGAAATTGCCGTGAAAATGGGTGACATTCTGAAGACCATTTCTACACGCATGCAGGTCATTAATATTACCCACCTACCGCAAATCGCAGCCAAAGGCGATCATCATTATCAAGTTCATAAATTTGATGAAGGGGAAGAAACCTATACTTCAATAAGAAAGTTGAATGATAACGAACGCATTGATGAACTGGCTCAAATGCTGAGTGGCGACCGCAATTCGGATACCGCACGCAAAACTGCACGCGAATTATTGAACTAAAAAAAAGGCTCCACTTTTTATTGTAAGTGAAGCCTTCTCCTATTCCATTTAACGTACCGAATTAATAGCGCTGCGCCAGTATCTCCTTAATTTCAGCAGGGCCAATATCTCCTTTTTCGCCAAACTTAAATCCTCTTTCTTCAAAGCGGGTTGAAATTCGGTCAATGGTTTCCTTGGGCACATCATAATCTGACAGGTTTGTTTTAATACCCACCGATTCGAAAAAAGCAATCGTCTTTTCAATCGTCTGATCAATCCGCTCATCAACACTTCCGTCAGTTATATTCCAAATACGCTCTCCGTACTGCAAAATTTTACCTTGTTTCTCTTTACGACGAATATCCATCATGCCGGGCAAAACAACTGCCAGCGTTCGGGCATGATCAATACCATGATAAGCCGTTAGCTCATGACCAATCAGGTGTGTTCCCCAGTCCTGCGGCACACCAACTCCAATTAGTCCGTTTAAAGCCAAGGTTGCACTCCACATAAAATTGGCTGCTGCTTCATAGTCCTTCCTATTTTCTAAAACCTTGGGGCCTTCTTCTATTAAGGTTATCAGAATACTTTCAGCAAAACGATCCTGAATAGGCGAATTGACGGGAAAAGTCAGGTATTGTTCCATCACATGCACAAAGGCATCAACCACTCCGTTGGCTACTTGCCTGTCGGGCAATGAAAAAATCACCTCCGGGTCAAGCACCGAGAATTGCGGCATAACGACCGGCGAGCCAAATGCAAGTTTCTCTTCTGTTTCCGCTCGGGTAACCACTGCATTTCCATTCATTTCAGAACCCGTTGCCGGAAGAGTCAACACGGCACCAATCGGCAAAGCTTCGGTCACACTAACTTCATTGCTTTTAGCACAAATATCCCAAGGATCATCGCCTTCATAAAGTGCAGCAGCAGCAATAAATTTCGTTCCATCAAGTACCGATCCGCCGCCTACAGCCAACAGATAATCTACATTCTTATCTTTCACTAAAGAAACGGCTTTCATCAATGTTTCGTAACGCGGATTTGGTTCAATGCCACCAAATTCAATAACATTCATTTCCTGAGTAGCCGCTTTTACCTGATCGTAGACACCATTTTTAAAAATGCTTCCACCTCCATAGGTCAGCAAAATAGTTTTGTCTTTCGGAATTTCCTGTTTGATTTTGGCAATCTCCCCTTTTCCAAATATTATTTTAACCGGATTTTTAAAATTGAAATTATACATCTCGTTTTCATTTTTTGGTTTGTATCTCAAAAATACAAAACCTATTACAGAAACACTGTTAATAAACTTAAAGCTTTAAAAAAAAGAAAAAGGATGTTACCCTCACAAAATACTGGTTCTCAATTATAACTTTTCTATTTTTGCCACATGGAAAATACAGATCTGAAAGAAAAAATTTGTTCGCTAAAAGATGAGGAATTAATAAGCTTATTGCAACAGCGCAATGGCTACCGAAAAGAAGCGATTGAAATAGCCGTACAAGAGGCGCAGAATCGAAAGATCATTGATTCGGAGGAAGACTTAAAAGCTGAACGTTTTCAGCCTGCACCCAAGCCTCCTCGATCGTTTTTTCCTCACCTCAGTACTGAAAGCCAAGTCACAAAAATATTTACCAGCCTGATACGAATATTATACCTTATTGCTATAATTCCAATTTTTTTTGGCGCCCTAAAAATTATTGAATCTCAAATTCTTGACGGCATATTTCTTATAAGTTCAGCAGCATTGTGGATTGGGATTAGTGTCCTGCTACAAAAGAAACCAAGCATTCAACTCCCTTTCATACTAGCTATTATTTTCAGCATCGTAGTGGCATTTACTTTTTATCGGGAACCCTTCTCCATCTACTTTAAATTATCAGATTGGATTGTTGTTTCCATAGCCATTTCGCTGGTTTTATATATATTGGGCTACCTCTATGTCCTACAGAATCGTAGAAACGAATCTCGTTAAACTCACATCTCTAAAACTTCATTCACCCGTAAAAAACAGACTTTCATCGAATAAATAATCTCTTCAGTTTCCATTTTAGCTAGTTTTGTTTTATCCAAACTGAAACAGAACAAGCGATGAAAACAATTCCGGTCCTTTTACTTCTATTATTGGCAACTTTTACGTCGCCAACAAAACTGATGGCCTCTCCACAGTGGGACGATGACGACGTTCAAACATACGACATTGCAAATTTCAACCGTATTGAGATTGAAGGTGGTTATAAAGTAATTTTAAGACAATCTGACAAGCCTGCCTTACGCATAAAAGCTGACGAAGAAGATTTTGAGTACATTGATGTTAACAGCGACTATGAAACACTGTCGATCAAACTCAAAGAGAAACATTTCACCTTCGAAAGCATGGTTTTATATATTGAGTTTGTTGAACTGAATGAAATTGAAATTGAAGGTGGAGTAAAACTTGAAACAAAAGGATATGTTGAGCTGAACGATTTTACACTGCATGTTGAAGGAGGAGCGAAAATTGAAATGGGCATGAAAGCCAATCATTTTAAAGTTGTCGGCGAAGGTGGAGTTAGTTTTGATTTTCGAGGAATTACAAAATCAATGGATGCCCGGATTTCCGGAGCAGGAAATTTAGATGCCGATGAATTAAAATCAGAATCAGTCACCATCGAAATTGAAGGGGTTGGAGGAGCATCGGTTTATGCCACCGACTATTTAAAAGCTACGATTGAAGGAGTTGGAAAAATACGATACAAAGGAGATCCGAGAGTTGAGAAAAATATTGAAGGCATTGGTTTTGTAAGTCCTGATTAGTCTTTAGATTAATTAGTAAATCGGTAAACAGGAGGCGTTGAGCTTCCTGTTTTTTTATTGAAATAAACTCTGGAAATCAGCCTCAACAAAAAAGCGGTATCAATTTTGTCTAGGTTTTTAAATCATTATTACTATTTTTGGGGGAATCCGTTAGAAATAAGTAAGAATTTAACTTTATTTTATTATAAAACTGAAAGAGGATAAAATTATGAAGCGATTTTTTTTAGTAATTGTATTTTGCCTGGGGATGATTGCAGGTTTTGCACAAGATGCGGTTGATGCCGTTCAATTGAAAAATGAAGGCAATGATGCACTAAGGGGAAAAGATTACAAGAAAGCCCTCGAGTTATTTGAGAAGTCATTAGCAAATTGGGGCGAGGAAGAAACAGACAATGCAATGGTGTACAACGCTGGGTATTGTGCCTATAAAACAAAAGAGTACGAAAAAGCAGCCAAATTTTTTGGGCAATCTATCGATAGTAAGTACAAAACTTCTACTGCCTATTTGTATAAGGCCAACTCACTTCTAAAAAGTGGTGATGAAAAAGGTTTTGTTGAAACGCTGGAAACCGGTATTGCTGCAAATCCAAATAGTTCGAAAATGAAAAGCATGCTTTCTAAGTACTATTTAAAAGAAGGAAATGCGTTTTACAAAGAAGGTGCTGCGATCCTAAAACAAGCTGCTACAGATGTTTCCGCGGGAAAATATAAAACAACCGACGATCAGTACGCCGAAGCAACAGCTAAAGCTAAAGCAGAGTTTAAAAAGTCATTACCTTTATTCGACAAAGCGTTGAAATTAACTCCAAACAACGACACTGCGAAACAGCTAAAGGCTGCTGCAACACAAGCCATCAACGGATAATTTTCCTATTCGAATAATGATATTAAGCTGCCTTCGGGCAGCTTTTTTTTGCACATTTAAATCGTTCAATTAAAACGTAGTGTGTTAATTACCAAGCTGGAACCCATCCAGCAAGGCCACATAAATTTTAAAGCCGTCCTCAATTTCGGATAGTAAAATGTATTCATCAGGTGTATGAGAACGGGCACTATCGCCAGGACCTATTTTTATTGAACGAAATGGCATCACCGCCTGATCTGAGGTTGTGGGTGATCCGTAATAAGTCAGTCCTAATTCCAACCCACGCTTAACAATGGGATGATCCAATTCAATCCCTGAAGAGTTTAAACGGAACGAACGTGCTTTGACTTCCGATTCAATCAAGGAATCAATAATCTCGAATGCTTCCTGGTTTGAATAATGCTCATTGGTTCGCACATCCACTACGAAAGTGCACTGATCAGGCACGACATTGTGTTGCGTTCCGGCACTGATCTGAGTAATCGACATCTTTACATCACCCAAGACTTCTGAAGATTTCTCGAATTGATAGTTACGCAACAATTGAATATCATCCAACGCTTTGTACAGTGCATTCTCTCCTTCGTTACGGGCGGCATGACCGGTTTGTCCGTGTGCCGTGCCGTCCAATACCATTAAGCCTTTTTCGGCAATCGCCATTTGCATTTGAGTTGGTTCTCCAACAATGGCCAGATCAACTTCTCCCAACTCGTCAATCAAGCTAGCCATGCCATTCGGACCTGAAATTTCTTCCTCTGCCGACGCAGCATAAATCAAGTTAAATGGTAAATCAGCCTGTTTATTGAAATGAATAAATACGGCTAATAACGTGACCAATGAAGCACCTGCATCGTTACTTCCCAGTCCCCACAAGCAATTGTCCTTCAGCTCGGCACCAAACGGGTCTTTAGTCCAGCTTTTCCCGGGGCGAACCGTATCCACATGTGAGTTGAGCAAAATAACCGGAAGACCATCCTTCCAGTTTGCATTTTTTGCCCAGGTATTGTTTGTCTTGGTTTGAAATGGAATTCCCTTTTCTGTTAAAACCTGACGAACCAAATTCGCAGCGGGCTCTTCTTCTTTGCTAAACGATTGGGTTCTGATTAAGGTCTGTAAAAGCTCGATATATTCTTTCATGAATAGGAGTTATCAATTTTTCTTCAGCAAACTGTGTGCTGTAAAAATATGCTTTTTCCGGCAGTTGAAATAATAAAACAAAAAACTTAATGTGATCTAAAAGATTATTTCATACCTTTGTTCGTAATTTAACGAACAGCAATGATTGAGCAAGAAATAATCACTGAAGAACAAAAACTGGCAGCCCGCTATGCTAAAGCGATGGGCCACCCAATACGAATGTACATTCTTGAATTGCTCACCAAGCAAGCATGCTGCTATAGTGGTGACTTGTCGGAGATTCTTCCTATTGCAAAATCGACACTATCACAACACCTGAAAGAGCTAAAAGATGCCGGATTGATTCAGGGAGAAATTGAGGCCCCAAAAATTAAGTATTGTATTAATCGGGAAAATTGGGGAAAAGCAAGACAACTATTTAAAAGCCATTTTAACATCTAAAAAAAATTTAATTATAATGTTCGTACTTTTACGAACTGATAATAAAAATAAAAAACCATGGAAATCAAAGTATTAGGAACCGGATGTGCTAAGTGCAAAACGGTTGAAAGAACGGCTCACGAAGCTGTTAACGAAATCGGAGTGCAAGCCAACATTGAAAAAGTAGAAGATATGCTTAAAATCATGCAATACGGTGTCATACGTACTCCTGCATTAGTCATTAACGAAAAAGTTGTTTTAAGCGGCAAAGTGCCTTCAAAAAAAGAAATCATCGAACTTATCACCAAAAATCAATAATCATGAAAACTGTATTCTTAAGCCTTTTATTAATGGTGGGAGTAAGCTGTTTTGCACAAACAGAAACTTCTGCTGAGAAACAAGAAGATTCGAAAATTGAAGCGTTTTATTTCCACAATACGCGCCGTTGCGAAACCTGCAAAGCTGTTGAAAATGTTTCTTCGGAAGCATTAAAGACCATGCAAATTCAACTCAAGTCACTCAATATTGATAAGGATGAAAATATGGCTATTGCAGAAAAGGTCGGAGCTGGCGGACAGGCTTTGATTATTACTAACGGAAAGAAAAACATCGATCTGACCAACAAAGGATTTATGTATGCCCGAAGCAATCCAGACAAATTGAAAGCTGCGATTGAAAAAGCGGTGAAAGAATTGGACAACGAATAAACATGGAGCTTTTACAAAGCATACTTGAAAATACCAATTATGCCGCATTGTCAGCCTTAATTCTGGGTTTGATGACGGCTATTAGCCCCTGCCCGATGGCCACAAACATAACCGCAATTGGCTTCTTAGGCAAAGATGTTAGCGACAGGAAACGGGTATTTATCAGCGGGTTGGTATACACATTGGGAAGAGCTTTTTCGTATACAAGTCTGGCTTTTATCCTTTTTTTGGGTGCCGATCAACTGAAGTTCTCGAGAATTTTTCAACAATACGGCGAACGCATCTTAGGGCCACTTTTGGTACTGATTGGGTTGGTCATGCTTGGAATAATTAAATTGAATTTTCCGGGATTCAATAAGCTCAGTCAAAAATTTGAAGCTAAAGAAAAACACAGCTTTTGGGATGTTTTCCTGGTTGGTGTTTTGTTTGCTTTGGCTTTCTGTCCATACAGTGGTGTTCTTTACTTTGGAATGCTAATTCCTATGACAATTCAATCGGCCTCCGGCTTGATTCTTCCAGTAATATTTGCGATTGCAACAGCCCTGCCCGTGATAGTATTTGCCTGGCTAATCGCTTTTGCCATTGCAAAAGTTGGCTCCATATACAATCACCTCAAGGTAATTGAAATTTGGTTCCGTCGAGTCGTTGCCACCCTGTTCATCGGTATTGGCATTTATTACATCATCATTATTTGGTTTTCATGAAAAACAAAAGAACATACCTCTTACTTCTCGGCCTTCCGATTTGGATATTGATATACGTAAATATGCAATGGTTTGCTGACCTGATTACTCATGACGTTTTTCATATGAATCCGGAAGCTCATTTGACACAGGCAGTCAACTTTTTCTTGTTCGAAGTACCCAAGGTGATCCTGCTGTTGATATTGATCATTTTTATTATCGGCATCATCCGAAGCTACTTTTCGGCCGAGAAAACACGAAAGGTACTGGAAGGCAAATCGCTATTCACGGGCAATGTAATGGCTTCTCTTTTAGGAATTGTTACACCGTTTTGTTCCTGTTCGGCTATTCCGCTATTCCTGGGTTTTGTTGAAGCAGGAATACCTATTGGAGTTACTTTTTCATTTCTGATTGCGGCTCCGCTGATCAACGAAGTAGCCTTGGTGTTGCTTATTGGTCTGTTTGGCTGGAAAGTAGCTGTCATATATGTTGTCTCAGGCTTGCTGATCGCGATTATGGCTGGGTTCATCATTGAAAAACTCCACCTCCAAAAATACGTGGCTGAGTGGGTTTACCAGGTAAAAGCAACCCAACTGGAAGAAGAAAACGCAAACCTCACTTTTCAACAACGAATTCAAGCGGGTTGGGATTCGGTAAAAGAAATTATTGGAAAAATCTGGATTTACATTTTGATTGGTATAGCGATTGGTGCAGGAGCACATGGTTTTGTCCCCAACGATTTTCTATCCTCGGCACTTGGTAATCAAAATTGGTATTCTATTCCACTTGCTATCTTGGTTGGCATTCCGCTATACTCCAATGCGGCTGGCATTATTCCAATTGTAAGTGTGCTAATTGAAAAAGGTGTATCACTGGGCACTGCTCTAGCCTTTATGATGTCTGTAATCGGACTCTCTCTCCCTGAAGTAATCATTCTGAAAAAAGTACTAAGATGGCAACTGATCGCAGTCTTTGTGCTTGTAGTCGCTTCCGGAATTATACTAATTGGCTTTACGTTCAACTACCTGATATTCACTTAAAATAAAAAAAAATCATGAAAAAGAAAACTTGTTCATGTGATGAACACACATCTAAAACAGTATTTGCCTGTTCCGGCGCAGCTGATCTGGGACAAATCTCTGACTTGGTAGCCCGCAAGATGCATCAAAATGGCGATCGGCAAATGAAATGCCTGGCTTTTGTTGGTGCCGGTATTGAAAACATGATTAACTCGATAAAGGACTCAGATATGCTGATCATTGATGGCTGCCCGCTTGATTGCGGAAAGCTCACGATGGAAAAAAATAATCTGGACAAATACACTCACGTGCGACTTACTGATTTTGGCTATGTGAAAGGAGAAACGCCAGCCAATCCACACCATGTAGAAGAAGTTTATTGTAGAATGATGAACAACTAAAATGAAACGAAAAAAAAGTAGCGGTTCAGTTTTCGCCGAACCGCTACTTTAATATACAATAGCAAAATCTAGTTTCTTTCTTTAAATTCTTCCATCCCTCGATCCAAAAAGTCGATAAAATTATCCGGATTCAAGTCGTAGGCCTTTGGATCAACCAACAAGTCTCCGTTATTATCTAAAAGTACATAGTACGGTTGAGCATTTACACCAAATCGTGTAATTTGAAAATCTGCATATTTCTTACCTAAAGTCTTCTTTACTTTTCCGTCGTAGGTTGAAGTCACCCACTCACTTTCAGGTAATTTACTTTTATCGTCTACATACAAAGCAATAATCACAAACTCATTTTTTAATCTTTCCAACACGCGTGGATCAGACCAAACATTAGCTTCCATCTCGCGACAGTTTACACAACCATGCCCTGTAAAATCAATGAATACGGGTTTATTTAAAGCCTTTGCACAAGCCATTCCCTGCTCGTAGTCAAAATAACCGTCGAGCCCATGTGGTAAATGTAGAAACTCCGCAAATTTAGGATCTTCACACTGCTCATTTCCTTCATGAAAACCAATTGTACCCCCCGTAGCACCAACCAATTTAACCTCATCGCGAATAATTTTATGCAAGTCAAAATCGTGGGTTGTTTGTGGTGGCAAGTAACCGGAAATCGCCTTCAATGGTGCTCCAAACATTCCGGGAATTAAATAAACCACAAACGAAAAAGTTATAATTGCCATCATCAGCCGAGGTACCGAAACAAATTTCACATCACTATCGTGCGAAAACTTCAATTTACCTAATAAATAAAAGCCCATTAAAATGAAAATGACAATCCAAAGTGCCAGATAAACTTCACGATCCAATATTCCCCAATGATAGGTCTGATCGGCAATGCTTAAGAATTTAAGACCAAGTGCCAGCTCCAGAAATCCAAGAACCACCTTCACCGAATTTAACCAACCACCTGATTTCGGCAAATTATTTAACCATCCCGGGAATAAAGCAAATAAGGTAAATGGCAAAGCAAAGGCTAATGCAAACCCAAACATTCCTACAATCGGCTTCAATACTGCTCCCCCAGCCGACTCAACCAAAATAGCTCCAACAATGGGTCCGGTACAGGAGAAGGAAACCAAAACTAAGGTCAGCGCCATAAAAAAAGATCCCAAAAACCCACCTCTATCTACCTGTTTATCTGACCGATTAACCAACCAACTTGGTAAAGTTATTTCGAACATACCAAAAAAGGAAAAGGCAAAAACAACAAAAATAATGAAGAATAAGGTATTAGGTAACCAGTGGGTACTCAACCAATTGGCTGCATCCGGTCCAAACACTACGGCTACAAGAGTACCGACAATCGTATAGATTGCAATAATCGAGAATCCATAAAAGGCAGCATGTAGTCTGGACTTCAATTTTGATTTTCCACTGTGCATGAAGAACGACACCGTCATCGGTATCATCGGGAAAACGCAAGGAGTTAGAATCGCTGCAAACCCTGCTAAAAGCGAAAAGAAGAAAAATAACCAAAGTGTCTCCGTGGAACCCTCTTGCCCTTTATCTGTTAATATTTTAGTTGTATTCGATTCAACATTTATTTTACTCTCTCCGACCGACTGCTCTTTTGAATTATTGAACGTAAATGAAAAATCAACTTCTGTTGGAGGCAGGCATGTTTCGTCATCACAGCACATAAACTCAACATAGCCGTTTATGGTAACCGGTTCATCTGTCTTCAATTTCACATTTTGGACAAACTCTGCTTGGTGACTAAAGTATCGTAAAACCATCTGAAATGTTTCATCAAACTGTTCAGTGGGTTCTGGTGTTTTCTGCAAATCACCTACAAACGCAAACTGGGTCGTATCTTCATAATTAATTGAAGTTGCGACAGGACCTCCTTCCGCCAGGTAAGTATCGTATAAATGCCAACTTTCTTCTATGGTTGCTTTAAAAATTAGCTGAACCTGATCTCCATCTTGTTTTGAATCGAAAGACCATTTTACAGGTTCCAGTATCTGACTAAATGATGTGAAGGAGATAATCAGGAAGGTGATGATTAAACTAAGTTGCTTCATTGCGTTTGAATTTGTATTTATTTGTTCAATACAAATATAAGCATGCAAATTGGGAAATGACTTATTATTTAAGGTTTCAACCCGGAGGCAATTGGATTGAAATAGGGACTAGACCCCCAGGAATATTAGTTTTGCCAGTCGCTATAGAGCTTAATAGCCTCTTTGCGATTAGCAACATTTAACCTGCGGTATAAGCTATTAATATGGGTTTTTACCGTGCTCAATTCAATAAACAGTTCGCTTGCTATTTCTTTATTGCTTTTTCCGGATGCTAAACGTTCCCAAATTTTAAATTCCTTGTCGGTAAGTACAGAGCGATAATCAATCACTTCCTTTTTATTAAGAGATCGACGTATTCTAAAAATCCACCATACTAACAACAGGATCACCAATCCCTCGCCTGCGATAATCCAGTCGCGCCAAGGCTTTGTAATTCGTGGAATTTCGCAAACCAGATCACGGTAACCAACCAGGTTTGTTAGCATATCGTCATAAGCGTAAGTATAAATATGCGACGGAAAATCCAATTTCAACCGATCCTGGAAATTGAAATAAAACTGGCTGTTTCTCAAAAAGTCAGTTTTAGGATCAACAATATGATATATCGCAAACAAAGCGACCAAGGAACTTTCGCAGCTGTCTACAAAATTTTGAATATACCTGTTAAGACTTTGCGATTGAAAATCGCGCTTTGCAATGGTGTTTATTGAATTCAGATGTTGCTGTTTCTCAAAATAGCTTTTCTCAAACTGACTCATTTTGGAGTTTATCTTTGCCCCTCTTATAATCAAAGAATCAAAAACAGATTTATTGTCAGAACTCTCTATCTCTACTATCGAAGAATTATTCAACAACAAGTGCGCAAAATTACGCACCGACCCGGTAATAAACTCAACGGCAAAAAGATTATTCCGAACAATGTAAATACGATAAAACCGGGGTTCTTCAGGCAAATCATTTCCGGTCAATAAAAACTGGCCATCCGCGTCAATCAGTGCTTCATTAATAATAAACTCCGGTGAAGCGACAAACAAGTTTTCCGGCGCATTGATTGAGGCCAGATAAACCCGAGGCTGCCAATCATTTGACAGATGCAGTTTTCCTGAAATTTCGTATGCTCCAACAAACGATGACAAGAATAAAAACAACAGTATGTATAAATACCTCGACATAGAATGACCCAATTAATTTAGCCCTAAAAATAAGAAATCCCGAACAAAGTCCGGGATTTCAATATTAAAGAATAATTTCTTCTAAATTATCGTCATAAAAATGATATTCCAAAAAGCTGTAGGCATTAACCGATTCAACATTGATTCTTTTGAAATATTTAAAAGCCCACTTCCTTTTAATGGAATGAATTCCTTTAGTCAGAAATGCTGCTACATACGGATGAACTTTCAAGGTCAAACTCTTTTTATTTAAGTCTTTAAAAATGTAGTTGACTTTGCTACTTAATTCATCGGTAAAGAGAATACTAGGCGTAATTTTTCCAGTGCCTTTGCATGATGGACATACTTCAGCTGTGTCCACATGTTCTTCGGGTCTTACCCGTTGGCGAGTGATCTGCATCAAACAAAACTTACTTAACGGAAGTATGTTGTGCTTGGTACGGTCGACTCCCATCGCCTCTTTCATACGTTCGAAAACCCTTTGGCGGTTTCCTGATTCATGCATATCGATAAAATCGATAACAATGATACCTCCCATGTCTCTTAACCTCAACTGTCTTGCTATTTCCTCAGCTGCTGCCAGGTTAACTTCCATCGCATTGGTTTCCTGATCCACTCCGGCTTTTGACCGATTGCCGCTGTTAACGTCAATCACGTGAAAAGCCTCTGTATGTTCAATAATCAGGTAAGCTCCGTTTTTAAACGAAACCGTTTTACCAAATGACGCTTTAATTTGCTTATCGACCCCAAAATGTTCAAAAATGGGTTGTCCACCGGTGTAGGTTTTAACCATTTTCTTTTTTTCAGGAGCAATCGTTGCAATATAATCTGCAACGTCATCAGAAACAGCTGTATCGTTAACAATGATGCTGTTAAACGTTGGGTTATAAATATCTCGTAATAATGCTGTTGTTCGATCGATCTCTCCGACTACTAAAGCTGGGGCGGTAGCTTTTTTAAGTTTCTGGAAAGTAGTTTCAAATTTAGCAACCAGTCTTTTCAATTCCTGGTCTAGTTCTGCTACCCGTTTTCCTTCGGCAACAGTTCGAACAATCACACCATATTTCTTCGGCTTAATACTTTGAATTAATTTTTTCAGCCGGTTTTTTTCTTCGGTTGAGCTAATCTTTTGCGAAACACTAACTTTGTCGCTAAAAGGCATCAACACTAAATTTCGTCCAGCTATTGAAAGCTCTGAAGTCAATCGAGGCCCTTTAGTAGAAATTGGTTCTTTGGCAATCTGAACCAAAATATTCTGGCCTGTTTTCAATACTTCTGTTACTTTGCCCTCTTTATTGATATCGGGCAAGGAATGAATTTTAGATAATGAAGAAATACGGTTCTTTTTGGAACTGGCAATTTTCATAAACTTATTTAAAGTTGAAAATTGGGGTCCCATGTCGAGATAATGCAAAAATGCATCCTTTTCATAACCAACGTCGATGAATGCAGCGTTCAAGCTCGGCATAATTTTTTTCACTTTGGCTAAATAAATGTCGCCAACTGCAAATTTTGCTCCGCTTTTTTCCCTGGTAAGTTCAACTAGGCGTTTATTTTCTAATAAGGCAATAACGACTTCTGAGGGAGAGACATCAATAATTAGATCGCTACTCACAACGTTATTTTGATTTTAATAATAATTTATCTTTTTAGCTAGTTAATAAACGGATTAAACCTAAAGCACTTTTGCACTTTAGGTTTAATCATTAATTTCTCTTAATAGCTACTGCTAAAAAAAGGCGTCAGACTATTTCTTTTTCTTGTGTCTGTTTTTACGCAATCTTTTCTTACGCTTGTGCGTAGCCATCTTATGTCTTTTTCTTTTTTTTCCGCTTGGCATAACTTTATTTTTTTACTTCGTCTTTAACTTGAGCAACAAACGTTTTGGCTGGTTTAAATGCCGGAATGAAGTGCTCAGGAATAATAATTGTTGTATTCTTTGAAATATTTCGTGCTGTTTTCTCAGCTCTCTTTTTTACGATAAAACTACCGAAACCACGAAGATAAACATTTTTACCGTCAGTAAGTGAGTCTTTTACTGTTTCCATAAAAGCCTCAACAGTTTTTTGAACAGTCACTTTTTCGATTCCCGTGTTCTTGCTAATTTCATTAACAATATCTGCTTTAGTCATCTCTTAAAATATTTAGTTTTCAATAAATTATATAATTCCCGCTAATTGGTCTGCAAAAATAAAAATTATTTAAAAACTATAAACACCTGAAATGATTTATTTTTGCAATCTATAAAGATTTTAAAGCAGTTATGAGAAAAATTGGCAATTTAAGGGCTCAATTTCTGAAATGGTACGAGGAAAACAAAAGAGATCTTCCATGGCGTGAAACGACCGACCCCTATACGATATGGCTATCTGAGATAATTTTACAACAAACTCGAATTGATCAGGGATTAGCCTATTTCATGCGGTTTGTAGAAAAATTTCCAACAGTCGATGATTTCGCATCAGCCCCTGAAGATGATATTTTAAAATTATGGCAAGGATTGGGCTATTATTCGAGAGCCAGAAACATGCACGTTGCTGCAAAAGCTATTGTGAACGAATACAACAGTCAATTTCCAGGCGACCATAAAAAGCTGCTTAATTTAAAAGGAGTGGGCGACTATACTGCAGCCGCAATTGCTTCCATCGCTTTCAATTTACCATATGCAACCGTTGACGGCAATGTATACCGGGTATTATCACGAGTTTTTGGAATCGAAACTCCGATCGACAGCAGTCAGGGCAAGAAAGAATTTTCGCTATTAGCCAACCAACTCCTGGACCACAACCAGCCTGGAAATTTCAACCAGGCCTTAATGGAATTCGGCGCTCTTCAATGCAGCCCTAAAAAACCAAATTGCGAAAACTGCCCTATTAATAATATGTGCGTCGCATTTAATAATGATACGATCGAAAAACTTCCTGTGAAAAAAGGAAAGGTTAAAATCAGAAATCGCTATTTTAATTATTTGGTTATTGATCACGGCAAATACACCTTTCTGAAAAAACGAACAGAAAATGACGTTTGGAGGAACTTGTACGAATTCCCGCTGACTGAAACGAAAGAAAAAACGGAACTTGATCAGTTACTAGAAAATGAGCAAAAGTACTTTCCCGTAGCTTCACATTTTCTCGTCAATAACGAAAGTAGCTGGAAAAAGCAGGTACTTAGTCATCAACATATATACTACCGCTTTATATACCTACAAATAACAGATAAAAAAAATATCCCTTCTGGTTTGATTAAGGTGAATAAAAAAGATATTTTTAACTTTGCAGTTCCCAAGCCAATTGAAAAAGAACTGGAAAAATACGATTGGCATTGATGCGTTCATGGTGAATACGTTACACTTCATCCAGAAAAACGTAGCGTTCATGAAATTTTTTAAAAAGATTCTCTTTCAGAGGAAGAATTTTTGTAAATTTATTATTGTTTAATTTTAAAAACCGTAATTATGTCAGTAAACAAAGTTATTTTAGTAGGAAATGTAGGTCGCGATCCTGAAGTTAGATATCTGGACAAGGATGTGGCTGTCGCAAACTTCCCACTTGCTACCTCTGAAAGTTACACCGCTAAAAATGGTGAAAAAGTAACATCAACCGAATGGCACAATATCGTTATCTGGAGAGGCTTGGCAAAAGTGGTCGAACAATACGTAAAAAAAGGAGACCGCCTTTATATTGAAGGGCGTATACGTACTCGCTCGTGGGAAGATAAAGAAGGAAACAAGCGCTATACAACAGAAATTTATGGCGACAACATGGAAATGTTGGGTGGCCCTCGTAATCAACAAGGAGGCAATGACAACCAAAACCAGTCTTCGTCCGCACAAAACGACAAAGGAAACAGTGTTAACGAACCTGATTTTAGTCCGAACGAAGAGGACGATTTACCATTTTAAAAACTTAAAATAAATTAATTGGAAACAGACCCTTTACCGATACTCTCAGCAATCAATTGGGATTTTCAGACATATCCCTTGACGCCTGCTGTCATATTTAGCCTTGTTTTAATTTTATTATTGCTTTTATCATCAGCTTTGATTTCAGGATCTGAGGTAGCCTATTTCTCGTTAAGTCCGCAAGACAGAGTAAAAATAAAAGCATTTAAAAGCAAGCACAATGATACGATATTAGAGCATTTAGACAACCCTGAAAAATTGTTGGCTACGATCTTAGTAGCCAACAATTTTGTTAACATTGGGATCGTAATCTTGTCTGCTTATACAACTGAAAAAATCTTTGACTTTTCATCAGCACCAACACTGGGGTTCGTCTTTCAGGTTGTCGTTATTACTTTTGTGCTACTACTTTTTGGAGAAATTATTCCAAAAGTATACGCATCAAGTAACACGCTGAGCTTTGCCCGCTTAATGGCTATTCCACTAGATGTGCTTGAACGGATTTTTCGTCCAATCAATTCAATTCTTATTCATTCAACAAAGTTTGTCAATAAACACTTTCAGAGGCAAAGTCAAAACATTTCTGTTGACGAACTTTCTCAGGCTCTGGAACTAACTCTTGAACATGACCATGCTGAAGACAAAGAAATACTAGAAGGCATTGTTAAGTTTGGCAATAAAAATGTTGTTGAAATTATGCGTTCCAGAGTTGATGTTGAAGCATTGGAACTGAAAGATTCCTATTCAAAAGTAATTAACCTGATCAATGACTCGGGCTATTCGCGTATTCCCGTCTACTCCGGTTCATTCGACAATATTAAAGGAATTCTCTACATTAAAGACCTGCTGCCCCACATCAATAAAAAAGAAAACTTCAAGTGGCAAACCATTATTCGTCCTCCTTTTTATGTGCCTGAGACCAAAAAAATTGATGATCTTCTGGAGGAGTTTCAAAAAAACAAAGTACACATGGCCATTGTGGTTGATGAGTACGGTGGTAGTTCGGGCATTGTAACCCTCGAAGATATTTTGGAAGAAATAGTTGGCGAAATAGCGGATGAATTTGATGAAGAAGAAAACTATTTCACAAAAATTGCCGACAACAAGTATCTTTTTGATGGCAAAATACTGCTGCACGACTTTTTTAAAATTACAGGAACCGACGACCACACTTTTGATAACTATAAGGGAGACGCTGATACTCTGGCCGGATTAATCCTTGAATTGAGAGGTGAAATACCGATTGTACACGAAAAGATCACTTGCAAAAATTTTGTTTTCTTAATTGAATCGGTTGATAATCGTCGGATCAAAAAAATCAAAGTTGAAATAAATTAACTTTGCACAAAAAAAAGAGCGCGTAGCATGTACCGTATATTCTTTATCGTTTCTATTTTACTGCTAATTGGTTGTCAAAAAGAATACACACCAAAACCTCGCGGTTACTTTCGGATTGATTTTCCGAAAAAATCATACAAGAAACTAGAGAAAGACCTTCCCTATTCTTTCGATATTCCCAGCTATTCGATTACCCGACGAGTAAACGAATCAGGTGCTACTCCGAAGTGGGTCACAATAAGCACTCCTGAAAATAAAGCAGACATCCATATCAGTTACGACGAGCTTGACCACAACCTACTCAAACACATTGAAGAAAGTCGCAAACTTGCTTACGATCATTCGATAAAAGCGGATGCAATTAGTGAACGCATCTACATAAATCCAAAGGAGAATGTTTATGGAACAATCTATAATATTGAGGGCAATGCCGCCTCTCCCATTCAGTTTTTTTTAACCGACAGTACAAAACACTTCTTGCGTGGGGCGCTCTATTTTAGGGAAGTCCCTAACATAGATTCACTTCGTCCGGTTATTGAATTTTTTCGTCCTGATATTATTCGATTGATTGAAACGACAAAGTGGAAATAGCCGATGCCCCTAATTCTGGAAAAACATATCGACAAAGGCTTACTGCTTCTTTGGGAGTTGACCGAAGACTTAGAGTGGTTTAAAAATCAATTTCCACATTTAGTCGATGACGACACCTTTAAACAACTAAGAAACGAAAAGCGACAGAAAGAATGGCTCGCGGTAAAAATGATGCTAAAACACCTTGGGTGCACTGACTTAAATCATTTTTACAATCAAGCAGGCCAGCCTCAATTACATCATCCAAAATTTAAAAAAATCAGCATTAGTCACTCCAGCCAACTTGCCGGTATTCTTATCCATCCCAATCAAGAAGTAGGACTTGACCTTGAAAGCCTTGACCGAAATTTTAAAAGTATTGAGCGCAAATACCTTTCACCCAAAGAAATTGAACTGGCTCAAAAAACAGCTAAAAACTATGCCTTGTTTTGGTGCGCCAAAGAAGCAGTCTACAAAACTGCCGGAATCCCGGGCATCAGTTTTTCAACCCAAATTCTACTCGAATTAAATCAGCAGAACAAACTAACTGCAAAACTACTGACACCTGAGCTGGCAAAAACTTACGAAATCAGCTATTTCGAATATAAAAATCAACTTGTTGTTTACTTGCTTGCGAATAATAAAGGTTGAAAAATATCGATAAACAATAGAACTTCAAGGGCTCAAACTTGTTATGCCTGACAAAAACAATAATGCAATGAAACAAGCAGAATCACATATACTCGTTATTTTTGGAGCTTCGGGAGATTTAACTAAGCGTAAGTTAATCCCCGCTTTAATGGAACTGGAAAAACAAGATCTACTTCCGGACGATTTCGCCGTGCTTGGCGTTAGCCGAACCGAATTATCCGATGATGATTTCCGGGAACGAATGATGGAGTTTTTATCTGAAAAAGACGATGAAAAGCTTTTAAAAAAGTTCCTCAATCGACTTCACTATCAAGCAATATCAACAGGCGAATCATACGATTACCCGGTTCTAAGAGATCGGCTTTTTACCATTGCCAAAGAAAAGGGTATCCCCGAAAATTTTATTTTTTACCTGTCCACACCACCATCGCTTTACGAAATTATACCACAAAATCTGGCAAGCGTGGAGCTGAACAGTTCTGCCGACGGATTTCGTCGCCTGATTGTTGAGAAGCCCTTTGGAACAGACCTGGAATCGGCAAAAGAGCTTAATAAAAATCTGTTAAACTATTTTGCTGAGGATCAAATCTATCGTATCGATCATTATCTCGGGAAAGAATCTGTTCAGAACTTATTGGTAACACGTTTTTCAAATGGCATTTTTGAACCAATCTGGAATCACAACTTCATTCATCATGTCGAAATTACCTCAGCCGAAAGCCTGGGAGTGGAAAACCGTGGAGGTTATTACGACCACTCCGGCGCAATGCGCGACATGGTGCAAAACCACTTACTTCAGTTGGTGGGAATGGTCGCTATGGAGCCCCCCGTAGTCGTTGAAGCAGATGCCATTCGAAATGAGGTTCTGAAAGTCTTTCAATCCCTGCGACCGATTAAAGAAGACGAAGTTGAGAAACACGTAATTCGCGGACAATATATTGAATCGCACGTTAAAGGAAAACTAGTTAAGGGGTATCGGCAGGAAGAAGGAGTAGATCCTGAAAGCCGAACTGAAACCTTTATGGCAATGAAGTTTTTCATTGATAATTGGCGTTGGGCCGGGGTTCCGTTTTACATCCGTACCGGAAAAAAACTCCCCACTCGTGTAACGGAAGTCGTCATTCATTTCAAAAAAACACCGCACCATTTATTTGGTAGCGAACACGACTCAGAACAGCAGGCGAACCAGCTGGTTATCCGCATTCAACCTGACGAAGGTATCTTGCTGAAATTTGGCATGAAAGTTCCTGGAGCAGGTTTTCGGGTTCAAACCGTCAATATGGATTTCCATTATGATGATTTGGCCGACGTACGCTTGCCTTCGGCTTACGAACGGTTACTACTCGATTGTATGCAAGGCGATGCCACACTATACTCACGCGGCGATGCTGTTGAAAAAGCATGGGAATACGTTCAACCGATAATGAATGCCTGGGAAAACAACAAAGACATTCCGGTTTACGGATATCCGGCAGGTACATGGGGGCCAGATGTTGCCGACCAATTGGTGAAAGGGTCACAATGGCGATATCCGTGCAAAAACCTTTCGAACGACGGCACCTATTGTGAATTGTAGTTTTCAAAAAAATAACGCCTAATTCTCTCGACCATGAATGAAAACAAAGAAGTAAAGATTTTCCCGAACGCACAGGATCTTGCAGAAGCCTTCGCATTTGAGCTTTTCCAAATGACTAGAAGCAGCAAACAACGACTTGACATTGCTCTTTCGGGAGGTAGCACACCGAAATTACTCTTTAAAGTTTTGGCCAATCAATATGCTGACAAAATTCCGTGGGAGAGAATTCACTTTTGGTGGGGCGACGAGCGCTGCGTTTCGCCCACCCACGAAGACAGTAATTTTGGGATGACTCAAGAATTTCTGCTTTCAAAAATCAATATTGATGCGGACAACATCCATCGGGTGAAAGGAGAATTACCACCGGAGGAAGCCGCAGCCGATTACATCCTTCAAATTCAATCAAACCTCAACGAACGGGAGGATTGGCCTGTTTTTGATCTGATCATACTTGGCATGGGTGATGACGGACACACAGCGTCTATTTTTCCGCATGAGATGGAATTACTTACATCGGACAAAATTTGTGAAGTGGCCACACACCCCGAGAGCGGGCAGAAACGAGTGAGCCTTACCGGAAATGTAATTAATAATGCCAACCGCATTTATTTCTTAATATCGGGAAAAGCAAAAGCAAAACCACTTTCGGCGATTATGAACAATCTGAAAAGCGCGAATAAGTTGCCAAGCTATCACATCGAACCAAAACAAGGACAAATAATCTTCTTCCTTGACAATCCGGCTGCCTCAGAAATCTCGTAATTTAATATTGAGAACGCTTTGGGACAATGAATAAAATTCAGCCATTTAAATTTAAGTCGATTGATGAGTTTCTTGACTTTTTGCCTGAGCATGAGTTAAGAGTGGTTGAAGCTTTGCGACAAATCATATTCGATTGTATTCCGAGTTGCAAAGAAAAGTTGGCCTATAATGTACCGTTTTATTCCTGCCGTTCCAATATTTGTTTTATCTGGCCATCATCAATACCGTGGGGCAATGTTGAAAAAGATGCTGTTGTGCTCGGTTTTTCAAAAGGCAGCTTACTAAATGATGAACTGAACTACCTTGAAAGTAATAGTCGGAAAAAAGTGCGCGCGAAACACTTCTTTTCTGTTGACGAAATTGAATTAGACATCGTAAAAACATACCTATTTGAAGCTCACGAAATTGACAATCATCAATTCAGAAAGTAAAATTGCCATCTCCATCAATCAACACTCGCGAAAGACCAAACACGGATAAAAACCTAACAGTCAGACGATCACACCTACCCACGCAATATGTACCCAGATTAAAAAGTAGCCAACATTCTGATTGTTAATATCATTGTGAATAAGATTTTGCTCTTCAACCAGTCAAAAGCAACAATAAATCGTAATTTTAGTATCAGAAAGAATAAATTCAAACATTTGATTATTAACGCTAGCTGTCAATCTTAAGTATTTGGAACAAAACCAGAAAATACAAATCTCACAAACTAGCATAATCAAAAATGCTTTTGAAGCTGCCCAGATTGGTATTTGGCATTGGTCTATTGACTCCAACGAACTTATTATAAATGAAGCTTACGCCAAAACAATTGGATACAGTTGTAAAGAACTGGCTCCATACAATGGCGATTTATGGACAAGCATTTGTCATCCTGACGATCAAGAGACTTTAATTGCTGATCTCAATGGTCTTCCCCAAGCATCAAAAAAACATTTTGCATTTCGGGCAAGACTAAAGCATAAAAACGGATCATGGATTTGGGCACAAGTCAATGGAGGTGTCTCCGGATACAACTCTGATGGTAGCCCGACAGAGGTCAGTGGCACGTTGACTGACATTTCAGAACTATACCAATCAAAAAACACCCTGGATTATAGATTGCAAATTGAAAAAATAGTCTCAACTATTTCAGCTGACTTTGTTGGATTTCAGCCAAAAGATCTAGATAAACACATTAATAAAGCAATAAAAAAAATTGGTGAATTCCTGGATGTTGACCGTTGTTATGTTTTTCAATTCGAAAATCATAACTCCATTATGAACAACACGCATGAGTGGTGTAATAAAGGCATTTCTTCTGAATTAAAGAACCTACAGAACATCCCTACTTTGGCATTCCCCTGGTGGATGAAAAAATTAAATAAGCTGAAGCATATTAACATTAAGCAAGTTAAAAGATTACCTAAATATGCTGCTGCTGAAAAGGATATTTTATTAAGCCAATCAATTACCTCCTTACTCGCTGTTCCCATTCATTATAGAGAAGTTTTACTGGGTTTTATCGGCTTTGACTCTATTTCGAAAAGCAGAGAATGGCCTGAAGCTGATATTCATTTATTGAAAACGATTGCACATACAATTGCAAATGGATTAAATGCAAACGCTAGTCAAAAGGTTCTTATTGAAGCAAAAGAGAAAGCAGAAGAGAGCAATAAAATAAAGTCGGCGTTTCTAGCTACAATCAATCACGAACTTCGTACACCTCTTCATCATATTCTTGGTTTTAGTGAGTTAATGCGAATGAATAAGATTCCACCAAATGAGATCAGTAATTTTGCTGATAAAATTCACAGGAGTGGAAACCACCTTCTACAAATTATTGAAGATATATTGAACCTCGCATTAGCCGACAGTTCGTTTGTGAAGGTAAGAAAAGAGAGCTTCAAAGGAATGGAAATGTTCCTTCAACATAAAACTCTTTTAGAAGAACTGGTTCGATCGTCGAATAAGGAAAATCAAATAGAACTTGTCTACAAACCGACCCCAAATCTTGTCAATCAAAAATTTATAGCCGACAATAATAAAATCAACCAAGTCATTGTTAACCTGATCAAAAATGCCGTCAAATTTACGCGTTCAGGACAAATTGAGTATCATGCTAATATCAGTAATAACACATTGCTTTTGAAAATAAAAGACACCGGAATCGGAATTCCTCATCACCAACAAAAATTGATTTTCGATTTTTTCAGACAAGGAGATGACAACTCAACGCGCGCTTATAGTGGAATTGGTGTTGGACTAGCCATATCCAAAAGGATTACCAATATCATGGGTGGCGAATTATCAGTTCAGTCGATTCAAGGAAAAGGAAGTACGTTTACTCTCAGCATCCCGGTAGAAGTTATTTCTGCAGTAAAAGCCGAAACAGCGAACGAACTAAGCCACCAATAGGAACCTCTGTATTTTTCGGGCTCATTTTCATTTCGTCCCCCAACAAGCATTGCGAATCTACCGGAAATAATCCTCAACAATAAAATTTTATTGGACTCACCCAATGTGTTAATCTTAAAAAGAAAGATCGCAGACCCCTGATTCTCTGAAAAGATTATCAAAATCACGCATTAAAGGAATAAAAGATATTTTTTTATCCTACAAGGCAGCACTTGCAACTTTTGCTCCGTATCAATAAGTAAGTAGAGATCATTACACGAATTTAAAATTAATGCTTATGAAAACATTATTTACTTCTGAAAAGTACCTTAGAAATGCACTAACTCTTTTTTTTCTTCTTCTGACGGTTGGCACCTATGCTCAAACCCGGCACGATATTGAAGTTACAAGCAACGTATTTACTCCCACTAGTTTAACAATTGACGTTGGGGACACTGTTGTCTGGACAAATACTCAAGGCTCTCACAATGTAAATGGAAAACAATCCAGCTATTCGTCCAATCCTGAATCTTTTGGAAATGATGTAGGAACCGGATGGATCTATTCGCACGTGTTTACAATTGCCGGCAATTACGATTATCAGTGTGATCCCCATCTGGCTTTAGGAATGACTGGAAAAATTATCGTAGAAGAAATTCAGCAACCCACAAACAAACTGACGGTGAATTTTACCGGAATGACTCCTCATGTGGGACAGGAACTCAAACTTGCGGTTGTGAATAAAACAACCGGGAATGAATTAGCAAGAACCAGTGAAACCGTATCTGAAAGTTTTTCGGTGGAAATATTGGGAATTGAAAATGATGAGTCTTACTTCGTTGATTTCTTCTCTGATCATAGTGGCAATGGAGCATACGATGCGCCGCCTACAGACCACGCCTGGCGAATGGAACTCAATGATGTCGACGGTGACGAACCACTCGATTTTGCTCACAACACCAACTTTACCGATATCAAGTGGATGAACAAATTGACTGTCAATTTCACTGGAATGACTCCGCATGTAGGACAAATGTTAACCCTGTACTTGCTGGATGTACAAGCCGGAACATACATCGACACCATTGAGGTTACGGACATACCTGTTGAATTTTCTCTGTCATCGTATAAACTCGAAGTTGGAAAATCGTATGAACTTGATTTCTTTGCTGACCACAATGGTAATGGAGGGTACAATTCTCCGCCCACCGATCACGCATGGAGAATGGAACTTAACGATGTTCAAGGAGATACAACGGTAGTTTTTAGTCACAATACAAACTTCACCGACATCTCAATTGCCACATCTGCAGATGATTTAAGATACGAAGACAGCGATTTAGTTGTCTATCCAAATCCAAGTTCTGAATATGTCTATCTGACATCAAACAGATTCAAAATAGATGAAGGCAACATCAGTCTATACAATTCATTAGGAACTAAAATTCAGGCATCTCTGGTTGGTATGCAGTCGAACCGAATTGGCTATCATGTTCAACATCTTAAACCCGGACTTTACCTGTTTAAGGTTGAAACAGAATCAGCAACACTAGTTCGAAAATTCATCAAAAAATAGAAAAAACAACAAGAGCTGCGTAATTCGCGGCTCTTGTTGTTTTATGCTGTTAACTTAGCTTTTACTTCAACCATTTATCTAACCATTGCTTAAACACGCGTTGCCATAGGATACCATTTTGAGCACTACTCACCCAATGACTTTCGTCCGGAAAATAAAGAAACTGAGCGGGAATATCTCTTAATACGGCAGCATTAAAAGCTCCCATACCTTGCGTGTAAGGAATACGAAAATCTTTCGCTCCGTGAATAACTAAAATCGGAGTATCCCATTTTTCGATGAATAAGTGTGGTGAAAATGAATAGGATCGTTGCGCCGCTTTATTCTCTTTATCCCAGTATGGACCGCCAATATCCCAATTTTCAAACCACATTTCTTCGGTGGTCACATACATCTGATCAAAATTGAAAATACCACAATGTGAAATAAAGGCCTTAAATCGTCCTTCATGATGACCGGCCAGATAATTAACAGAAAAACCGCCATAGCTCGCTCCAACAGCCCCTAAGCGATCTTCATCAACAAAAGGCTCCTTGGCAACATGATCGATTGCGGAAAAATAATCCTGAATATTCAAGCCGCCATAGTCTTTGCTGATTTGCTCCAGCCATTCCATGCCAAACCCGGGTAAGCCACGACGGTTTGGTGCAACAACAATATATCCATTGGCCGCCATCATCTGAAAATTCCATCGGTACGACCAAAACTGGCTAACAGTTCCCTGCGGTCCTCCCTGGCAATACAGAATGGCCGGGTACTTTTTATTCGGATCGAAATGAGGCGGGTAGATCACCCAAACCAACATATCTTTATCATCAACCGTTTTTATCCAACGTTCTTCCACTTTGCCCATTTCCAGTTGATTGAGCAAACCTTCGTTGACTGATGTTAACGGCTCATCTTTCCCATTATTCGGGTCAACCAGATACAATTCTGCTGGCTGCGACATGGATACTTTTGCCGCCAGCAATCGACCAGTTGGAGTTTCAACAACCGACTGGTAATTGTGCACACCATCCGTTAGTCGAGTAATTTTTCCATCCGTTAATGTTAATTGATAAATTTCATCGGTGGCATGAATATCGCTGATGAAAAAAATAGTTTCCCCATCATCTGCCCAACTCAAATGAGTGGCATTTTGTTCCCATCCTTTTGAATAATTGATCTTTTCCCCAGTCGCCAGATCCATCACAAACAAACGGGTTTGATCCGACTCATATCCATCGCGTTCCATGCTGGTCCATGCCAATTTTGTTCCATCAGGCGAAAAAACAGGGCTTTTGTCGTATCCTTTATTCTCCTCGGTTAAATTCCTGGTTTCGCCAGTTTTCAAATCGTATTGGTACAAATCGGTATTGGTTGAAAGAGAATAAGCTTTGCCCGTTAGCTTTTTGCACGAATAAACGATCTTTTTACCATCAGGACTCCAAACCACTTGGTCTAAACCATCAAATGGCTTATCGGGACTATCAAATTTTTCGCCCTCCAAAATATCAGTTCCTTTGGTTATTTCGCCCGCCCCATACTCTGCAACAAATATGTGATTGTAAGTATAATCGTGCCATCGGTCCCAATGTCTGTACATCAAATCGTCCTCCAACCGGGCATCAGCTTTTGGGAGGTCCGGAAACATGTCGTGAATGTCTTCATCCAGCTTCACAGCCTTTGCATAAAAAATATGCGTTTGATCGGGTGCATACTTAAAACCGGAGATTCCTCCTTCAATTTGGCTAATTTGCTTTGGCTCCGAACCATCGGGATTCATCTCCCAAAGTTGTGTTTCATCATTTTCAGCATACAAATAACCAATCTTTTTGCCATCAGGTCGCCACCGAGCACCTGATTCTTTTAATGCAGTATTGGTGAGTTGCTGTAGTTCGCCACCTGCAACAGGAATCGTATACAACTCACGGTATGACTTATTTTCCTCAATCTGATAATAAGTAATATCGAATAAAACAGTCTGCCCATCTGGCGACAACTCCGGGTTTCCAACACGACCAAACGACCACAAAACCTCCGGTGTCATCACATCTGATTTCAACTCCGGTGTTTCCGGCACATATGTTTTCTTTTCTTCTGCCATCGAATTTTGATTTATTCCAAGATAAAATAATACTGTCAGAACAGGCAAAGTAACAATTTTCTTCATGGATATATAGATTTTTCAGTGGGTGGGGAAAATACACTTTTGAAAAGAATAATAAAATGATTCCTTAATGCAAATCTCGTTTTTTCAAAAAAAAGCACCCGCTTCATAAAGAAACGGATGCAATCATCTTAATCAATTGACGTAATCACCCATCAATATCGATAAGTTCCTTCGTATTCGTAGGTTTCTCCTTCATAGTCTTTACCGGTAACTTTGTAGGTTACTGAATCCTGACCGACTAACTGTAATGCACTTAAATCGAAGGTTACAAAAGCCGACATCTGATAACCAGGTTCATCATCATTGTCATTGTGTCTCAATTCAAGTTGAATTGGCTCGTCAGCTGAAGTAAATTCGCCGGGCTCCTTAACCAGATTCACGTAGTGTGTTAAGCCGCTTCCGTAATATTCCAACTCAAAAGTTAGCATGTTGTTAGCAGCCCAAACATCTTCCACGTGTACCGGATCATTTCCAATGCTATCTTCAGTTTCCTCAGTAATATCAAGAATACCCTTAAATAGAATTTTTTGCACTGAATTAACCCGCACATAATACTCCTCATGCTCATCGTCAACCAACTTCTCATCGAGGATCGTGAAATTAACCAAGACACGCGTACTGTCCTCGTCTTCGTCCCAATGATAGTAACCATCTGCCGGGAAAAGCTCTTCTCCATCATCCATTTTAATTGTGTAGCCGGATCCATCAACATCGATAATTCCAAATCCAACCCAAAAGTTTCCCAGAGAATACCCCTCATCATCATTCATGTCGCAACCAAACACTAAAAGTGCCAAAATGGCAACTAAGCTAAAATTTAAAAGCTTTTTCATTTTTTCCTCTCCTTTTTCAAAATTTAATTGTTCAGTTACTAGATAAATGCATGAACCTTTTGGTTGCGTTAGATGTAAAAAAAATACTTGAATCTGATGAAACTCATAAAATTTAGAATGGCATGATGATTGATATGCACATTTCTATATATTTGCATTAGTTATGGAGTCAAATAAGAAATTACAACGATATACGTCTAATGAAATAATAGAAAATATATGAATAAAAATAGAAATAAAATGAAAAAGCTGTTAGTTATAGTCGCATTAGCCGCAATTACAACAGTCGGTTGTGCAACAGAAACCCGTGACAACAACAAAGAAACAGGGGTTGAAAAGGCTTCGAGTCTATCGAAAAACGATGATGGTGGAACAAGTTTAATTGGGAAAGACCAATTTGTCAAGAAAGTATGGAACTACGAAGAATCACCCGAAGAATGGAAATTCCTGGGTGACAAACCCGTGATTATCGATTTTTACGCAGATTGGTGTGGTCCATGTAAAATTGCATCGCCTATTCTGGAAGAGGTTTCGAATGAATATGCCGGAAAAGTAAAAGTATATAAAATTGATACTCAAAAGGAACGGGAACTGGCAGGAGTATTTGGCATTAAAAGCATCCCTGCTTTTCTATACATTCCGGTAGAAGGAAAACCTGTCATGATGGCGGGTATTGGAAGAACAAAAGAAGACACGAAAAAAATGTTTATAGACAACATTAATAAATATCTTCTTGCCGAAGAATAATATTCAACACCGACATATTAATGAAAGCAGCCTCCGGGTTGCTTTTTTTTTGCTTATACAATAGTTATCTATTCACATTAGTTAAAGTCCTTCTGCTATAGTTAACCGAAAAGGCTTAATTTTACGGGCTTATAATTTGAATTGATGGCAATAAAAACACACAACACGACTTACGATTTAATTGTAATAGGAGCAGGTCCGGCAGGACTCATTGCTGCAGGACGAGCAGCCGAATTAGGAGCCAAAGTGCTTGTAATCGAGAAAATGAAATCGGCAGGGCGTAAGCTTCTGATTACAGGAAAAGGGCGATGTAACATTAGTAATGATGCTCATCAATCAAGCTATTTCAAAAACATTTTTCCGAACGGCAAATATCTCAAATCAGCATTTGGCGCGTTTTTTTCCAGCGAAATTATTAACCTACTAAACAGCGAAGGCGTAGAAACCACCGTTGAGCGGGGGGGACGCATCTTTCCGACCAGCAACAGCGCTTTGGAGGTGCTTAATGCTTTAATGAATTGGGTGAAAAAACGTCAGGTAGAAATAATCTATTCGTCGAAAGCAGAAAAGATAACGACTGAAAATAACGCAGTAACAGGAGTATCTATTGCCAGAAAAGGAGAAGTCGAAACCATTTCTGGAGTGGCTGTCATTATTTGCACAGGAGGCAAATCCTATCCGGCAACAGGTTCAACAGGAGACGGCTACGAACTAGCTCGCCAGCTTGGACATTCAATTCAACCTACACGCCCGGCCTTGGTTCCACTAGTGACTTCAGGAAGTTTAGCTGCAGATTTACAAGGTTTAAGCCTAAAAAATGTAAACGCCAGTGTTTGGGTCAACAATAAAAAAGTGAAGGATGAATTTGGTGAAATGCTCTTCACGCATTACGGATTGACAGGACCAATTATTTTAACGCTGAGTCGCTTGGTTGTTGATGAAGTGGATAAAAAAAGCAACGTTCAAATTACGATCGACCTAAAACCTGCATTGGACGAAAACAAACTCGATGCCCGGTTAATTCGTGATTTGGCTTCAAACGGGAAAAAGCAAATTGAAAATATTTTCAAAGAATGGCTCCCCTCTAAAATGATCCCGGTCTTTCTCGATTACCTGAAACTCGATGGTAAAAAACAAGGCCATCAGATAAACTCAAAAGAACGACGAAAAATAATGCTTTTGATGAAAAACCTGCCTTTTGAAGTAGTTGACTACCGAGGATACAACGAGGCAATTATTACAGCAGGAGGAGTTAGCACATCCGAAATTGATGGCAAAACGATGCAGTCAAAACTCATCAAAAATTTATTTTTTGCTGGAGAAGTGATGGATCTGGATGCGAATACCGGTGGTTATAATTTACAAATCGCCTATTCTACGGCCTGGCTGGCAGCAAGTTCTTTCTTAAAACTAGCTCAAGTAGAACATGCTCAAAATTAATCATCATCATACTACTAAAAGAAGCCCGTATCGGAAGCTATGCCGAAGCCCTATCCGCTCAAAAAGCTGGAGCTGATCGCATTGAACTATGCGAAAACCTAGCTATGGGAGGAACTACCCCATCATTCGGAACGATCAAAATCACCATCGTTGCGGCCGGGAAAGTCACTAAAGACAACCTGTATTCGTTGAACCAGTCGATTCATACGAATGAATTTCATGGGAAAAAAATTGTGTAATACGAAGATTCTTCTTTTTAACCGGAAGCAGCACTAATATTTGGAAGATAATCGTTTCGGTATCGGTTTTCGCTCTTCTGCCCGCCTCATGATAATCAGTTAATTCAATTCTGTTTTCATTTTATCTTCGTCTGAATTGAACCTTCTTATTTTCGCGTGTACTGTAGAGAACAACACTAATTACAAGCGATATGTTATTCGACAGGAAGAAGTATTTGTGCCTAATTTTTGCCCTTCTTTTACTAACTTTAGCTTACGTTCTCATGAGCGGACCGGATAATCATCAACCCAATAAATTTGATGAACACATTTTCAGTTTTCGAAGAATCACCCTGGCCCCGCTAATTATTATTGGAACGTACTTGAGTTTAATTCTTCTGATTTTAAAACAACCGAAAAAAAGATGTTCGGAAGAGAAAAGAAAATAAAAAGCGACGAAAAGTTGATGCAGAGTATCCGACACGGCGATCAGGAAGCGTTCAACGAACTCTATGAGCGCTATAAAGACTGCCTGTACTATTATTTCTTTCGCATGTTGAATTCGGAGTCGCAAGCGAACGATTTTTTACAAGATCTGTTTTTGAAAATTATTGAAAAACCGGGACGTTTTAATCCTGCTTACCCATTTAAAACCTGGGTATTTTCGGTAGCATATAACCTTTGTAAAAATGAATACCGCCGCAGGGAAGTTCGTAAGGAAACTCATCACGGTGACAAGCATGTAAACCCTGTTTTACCAGAGTCAATTACGGAAGAAAAATTAGTCAACTCAATTTTCAAAAGTCTGGATTCGCTAAGTCCGGAGCATCGATCGGTATTTATTATGCACTACCGCGAGGGATTTCCGATAAAAGAAATCGCAGGAATGCTTGAAACTGCGCCTGGAACTGTTAAGTCGAGGCTTTTTTACACGCGAAAGTATTTAGCTGAAAAATTTCAGCACTTAAAAGGTGAAATTGAATTTTAAATCCAAAAGCAATGAGTGAAAAACATATAGAAGAACTGATTCGGCGAGATCATGTTGGTGAACCTTCACCCAAAGTGGGATATCGCATTAATTATGTTTTTATGTTGGAGTCAGTCCGAAATAAAGTCAGACAAAATTCATTCGGCGGTTTCTTCGGATGGATATTTTCGTTGCAAGGACTTGGAGCCAAAGCTGTCGTAGCCTCTGTGCTTTTTGCCTTCGTAATGATCAAGCCAGAGCTTAAATCAACCAATGGAAACACTCCACCAATTGACTCCACACAAGTTCAACAAAATTTAGTTTTGGATTCTACCTTATTTCATACGGATTCCAAATCAGCAAACGATCGCGTTCTTTAATCACAAATAAAGCTTACATATTACAAAAAGCTCGTCTTTTCAATAAGGCGAGCTTTTTGTTTTTCAGGGACATGTTGTTTTTAACTCTTGCTAATTATCAAACAGAGCCAAGTATCCCGCCAATTTGTCTTTCATATCATGCGATGATGCTAACTGATTTTCCTCAGCTCTACTTACTAAATTCTGATATAAATAAAGTTTCAATTGAAGGTCGCGCGATAAACCGACACGCTTGGGATTCTCCATATTTAGATAATAATTGATCCACTCCTCCAAATTTTCGCTCAACTGCTTTAGGTCCGATTCTCCAACCTGCTTCTCCCCCATTTTGAAAAACAGATCGTTCATTAAAACGGAGTAATAGTCCAATGGCCAATTTCGAAACGATATAATCTCCCGGGATTTATTGATTACTTCGAGTGCTTCCTCATTTCTATTCTCATTAACCAAAGCTTGAGCCAGTCGATAAAAAGAAAGTCTAATTTGTGCCGAGGCAAACAAACGTCGATGGTGCCAGTCGAAATACACGTCAGCATCTTCCATGTTTTCCCAATTACATTTCTTCATCAAGTTGGTATACAAGCGATCAGTATCTACAATCCCGGTATCAATTACTGAATTACTTTTCTGGTAGTCAGGCACCAATCGGTACACCAATCCGTCATAACTCAGGTGATCCTGCAATCCGTATTCGATAGCATCGGAAATCGAAGTAAAACAAATGGGACGCTCAGCTGCATTCGAACTCAAAATATCCCAGAAGGCCAACTCATTTCGCATGAGGTATTTCTTGTCGGTTCCAATTGGAATCCTGTTATCACCCACAGGCAAATACATTTCTGAAACGGGAATGAAATTAACCCGCTCGCCCGACTGTAACCTAACCTTGGTTTGAGAACTGTCGTTTGCCACAAAATCCAGCACCTTATCAATAGCCTGCTCTTTGCTGATTCGCGGTACAATTGGCAAATAATCAACTTCACCTTTGCTATACTTTTCCACCGGAATGGTCAATTTCACTCCTTCATTTTCGTATATTTTGTGATGAATTTGTTTCATGTACCACCCCGCATTTAAATAGGGCATGACCACAATGCGCACATCCTGCCGAATCCCTTCCACTTCTTGACAATACCACAACGGATAGGTGTCATTGTCGGCATGTGTAAATAAAATGGCATTGGGCTCGCAACATTCCAGATAATTCCGGGCCAAATCACGTGCTGTATATCTGCCCGAACGATCATGATCATCGTAGTTTTGTTGCAACAAAATGCCCGGACCGGCGGCCATTGTTATCAGTCCAACTATGACCAACGCAGAATTAGTTCGAAATCTTTCTTTCAAAAAAACGAAAAAAGCGAATGCGCCTACTCCAACCCACAAGCTAAAAACGAAAAAGGAACCCACATAAACGTAGTCACGTTCCCGCGGTGTAATTGGAATTTCATTGAGGTAAACAACCAAGCCAATGCTCATGATCCCAAAAAGTAAGATCATTTCCAGAAAGGTCTGTTTATCTTTTCGATAATGAAAAAACAGGCCAACCAAGCCCAACAACAAAGGCAAAAAGAAATAGCTATTGTGTGCTTTGTTTTGCTGAAGTTCTTTCGGGTAAGTTGATAAATCTCCCAATCGAGCCTGATCAATCCAGGATATACCAGATTGCCAGTTGCCATTCTCCACGCCGCCAAACCCCTGAATATCGTTTTGTCGGCCAACAAAGTTCCACATCAGGTAACGCCAATACATATGTCCAAATTGGTAGCGCCAGAAATACTGCAAATTTTCCATAAATGTTGGTATTGTCGTTTGCTTTGCCTCACCCGATTTGGTTCGAATATGTACTTTCTTTCCTTTTAAATCAACCCATTTGGCACACCTTTTTAAATGCTGCTCTTCCCTGCTATTCATGCGTGGGAAAAAACTCGTTGTTCCGGGTTCATACTTAATATCCGGGTTTAGCTTAATCGGATAATACTGTTCTCCATCGTACTCATAACTGGTTCGGTCGGTATACGACCGTGCAACTGAACCGTATGTTGCGCCATATAGAATAGGGCGGCTACCATAATTTTCACGATTCAGGTAATTGATCAGTTCAAACGTTGTTTCGGGGTTTCCCTGGTCGACTGGCGGATTGGCGGCAGAACGAATAAAAGGAACAAAATACGAGGTGTAGCCAACCAACAAAAATAAAACACAAAGTAAGCCCAGATTGAGCCCGGCCTTTTGTTTTTTGTGCGAATAAAAAAGGCCAGCCGACAAGGCTGCAGCCAGCAAAATTACATAAACATAAAAGCCACTATTTACCGGAAACCCAAGTTGATTGACCGCAAAAAGTTCCACCGGACCAGCGAGTGAAAAAATACCGGGAATAAAAACCTTCATGAGAATGATGATGAACAAACCAGAGCCTGCCAAAACGAAGAATATCCCTTTTAGCGAAGAACGATACTTTTTAAAATAGATGATTAATGCCACTGTTGGTAACACCAGCAAATTGAGCAAGTGCACGCCAATGGACAAGCCTGTGAAAAAGAAAATCAGCAAAATCCAACGATTTGCAGTTGGCTGGTCGGCTTCGCGTTCCCAGCGGGTAGCAGCCCATAAAACTAAAGCTACAAACAAGGATGACAAAGCGTAAACTTCGGCTTCAACCGCCGAAAACCAAAAGGAATCGGTAAAAGCAAATGTTAAGGCACCAACTGCCGAAGCCAACAAAACTGCCGCGCGGTTTTCTAGTGTAAACTTCTCCATCAGCCAAGCTGAAATCCAAAACAACAGCATCACTGTTCCGGCACTTGATAAAGCCGACACCCAGTTGATCAGCAAGGCTACTCGCTCCACATCTCCAAAACTGAGCAGTGAGAACACCCGCCCCAACAGCATAAACAAAGGGGCTCCCGGCGCATGGCAAATTTCAAGTTTATAGGCCGAAACCAAAAATTCGCCACAGTCCCACAAACTCAAGGTGGGTTCAATGGTTAATCCGTAAACAAGCAGAGAAATCAGGAAAACAGTCCATCCGAGGAGCATTTTAGATTTTTGATAATTCATGGCGGTTTGTTTTCCTATTGATACACGCCAAATTGGAAAGGTTCAACAACCGAACGAACATTAACCTAAGTGTTCGTCCTAAAAAAAGGCCATTCATTTAATCGTGCAGCAGTGCAATCCCTTGGCTGCGATTGAATGATAAACTATTAGTTTTTGTTTTAGATTTTATTTGTTTTGATATTTGCACATGAATAATAACGGAGAAAACGATGGACGACCAATCAAAATTTAAAGCCTTTCGAGTGAAAGAAGAAAACGGCAATTATCTTGGTTCAATTCAAGAAATGCCCTTTGAACCTTTAAATAAGGATGAAATACGTGTCAAGGTGCAATACAGCTCATTAAATTATAAAGATGCACTTTCAGCATCCGGTAACAAAGGAGTAACCAAAAATTACCCACACACCCCCGGGATTGATGCCGTTGGAACAATTGCAGATTCAGACAACGCTTCTTTCAAAACAGGTGATCAAGTAATTGTTACGAGTTATGACTTGGGGATGAATACCAATGGTGGATTTGGTGAATACATTCAAGTTCCCTCAGATTGGGCAGTAAAGCTACCCGAAAACCTATCGATGAAAGAGGCCATGATATACGGAACAGCTGGCTTAACAGCTGGCATGTCAGTACATCGTCTCACGGAATTAGTTAAACCTGAAGATGGAAAGATTATTGTTTCGGGCGCTACCGGAGGTGTGGGAGCACTAAGTGTATCGATTTTGAGCAAATTAGCTTATGAAGTGGTCGCCATTACCGGAAAGGAAAACGAACGAGACTACTTACACAAATTAGGAGCAAAAGAAGTAATCCTGCGACAGGAGTTTGAGAACTTAGATCGGAAACCGTTATTGAAGCCCATGTATGCCGGAGGAATTGATACCGTAGGCGGAGTGATATTGGAGAACGTCATTAAGTTGACAAAGCCGATGGGAGCTGTGACCTGTTGTGGCAACGTGGCCTCACCCAAATTAGAATTGACTGTTTTCCCTTTTATTCTGCGAGGCGTCACCCTCGTAGGTATCGATTCGCAGAATTATCCGATGAAATACAGAGAGATCGTCTGGGAAAAGCTTGCACAAGACTGGAAACCAAAGCAGTTATCTAACACAAGTACTGAAATAACGCTCGACGATCTGCAGGGAAAAATCAAATTGATGCTCGAAGGAAAATTAAAAGGAAGAACAATCTTGAAAATTGACGAATAACATGCGCTGCAAACACAACTTGATTATAGCGAAAACACGTGCAGCTATTCAAATACCAGATCAAAATACATGTTAATTATTTCAACGATATTGCATGACTGAAATATCTTTAACCCGAATCAACAAATACTTAAGCGAAGTTGGATACTGCTCTCGACGGGCAGCTGACAAGTTGATTGAAGAGGGTCGGGTTACAATTAATGGGAAAGTCCCGGAAATGGGAACAAAAGTTTCTGCCATCGACGAAGTACGGGTCAATGGCAAATTGATTTCGGCACCAAATGATTCTCCGGTTTACATCGCCTTTAATAAGCCGGTGGGTATTGTTTGTACAACCGATACCAGGGTAGAAAAAAATAACATTATCGACTACATCAACTACCCCAAACGCATTTTCCCAATCGGACGATTAGACAAGCCTAGCCAAGGTTTAATCTTATTGACTAATGACGGCGATATCGTCAATAAAATTTTACGAGCACGTAATCATCATGAAAAAGAATATCTGGTAGCTGTTGATAAACCAGTTACCAAAGATTTTATTAAGCAGATGAGCATGGGGGTTCCGATCCTAGATACCGTAACCCGTAAATGTTTTGTGGAAAAAACCGGCAAGTTTTCGTTCCGCATTATCCTTACTCAGGGACTCAATCGGCAAATTCGCCGGATGTGCGAATACCTGGGATTTAATGTCACCGAACTTCAGCGAATTCGGATTATGAATATTACATTGGATACACCCGTTGGAAAATGGCGCTATTTAACAAACAATGAGTTAAAAGAAATCAATCGACTGGTCGCAGATTCGTCTAAAACCCACAAAAGTGAAACGCCGGATAGCGGTTCGAAAAGTCACAACTAGATAACATGCGAAGGAACTTTAAACTGAAATTATAAATCAAACAAATAAAATTGTAACTTTAGCCGAAATTTCAGATCAAAAATTGAGGTTCGAAAGACTATTTCAAGTTGCTTCGCTTATAGACCGCAGCCCTTTGGATGATCCTAATTTTTAAAACTTCTGAAATAATCCTTGTTATTACTGTAACAAAAGGAAAATTACACAGTAAAAGTCTGAACGAGGTTTTGCTAAAGTAAAACTTAAAAAATAGTAACATTTATAATTGGAGAATTTTAATTTATGGGTAGATCTCAAGAAACATTTAACAAAAAAGAAGTACGGAATAAAAAAGAAAAGAAGAGAAAAGAAAAAGAGAAGAAACGCTTAGCCAGAAAGGACGGCGATAAGTCGAACAGCCTGGACGACATGATCGCCTATGTTGATGCGAATGGCAATATTACCGATACTCCACCCGATCCGACACAAAAAGAAGAAATCAACATCGAAGACATCGAAGTTAGTGTTCCCAAAGCTGATCCGAATGCAAAAGAAGATCCGGTAAGAAAAGGAACTGTTTCATTTTTTAACGACTCCAAAGGATACGGTTTCATTCGTGATTCTGAAACCAAGGAAAGTGTGTTTGTACACATCAACAATGTAGAAGGAGAAATTAAAGAGGGAAACCTTGTTAGCTTTGAAGTAGAAATGGGTCAAAAAGGGCCAACAGCTGTAAAAGTTAAGCAGATAAAATAAAGAGATCCTGCTCTGTTTTTTTTTGGGAAAGAGCAATTTCTGAAAACATATAAAAAAGGCTTTCTCTGTAAAAAAGAAAGCCTTTTTGTATTGGCCAAAATTCGTTATTCCAGTTCCTTTAGCTTGATATTTTTCCAAGCTACCTGAAACGGTCCGCGCTGCCCAACACCATGAACCTGCAAGCCAATAAATCCTTTCGGATGAGATTCAAATTTCTCTTTGTCAACCAAGTCTGAAATTGGTTCTCCATTAATCCATGTTTGAATTCTTGCCCCATTTGCAACAATCCGATAGGTATTCCACGCTCCATCTCTAAACGTTTTATGAGGGATTAGTTCTTCTTTGGGAGTCATCCATCCACCACAAGCTTCGCCATAAATATAGCCGGCCTCTGCTCCTTTTTCGCCGCTGGCTTCAATTTCAACCTGTGGGCCATTAACCCGACCAAACTTCTCGTCTCCTTCTGGTTCTTTTGTCGTTGAACGGATTTGTACGCCGGAATTCAATTCATTATCCAATAATTTTACATCGAATTCCAATTCAAAATTGCCATAGTCCTTTTGCGTACATAGAAATGAGTTAGGACTGTCTTTAGTTGTTGTTCCAACGATCATCCCGTCTTCAACTATATAGGTTGCCTGACCATTTTTTTGGATCCAGCCATCAAGATTTTCACCGTTAAACAAAGTCACCCAACCCTTTTGTTGCGCAAAGGATGCAAATGCTAGAAATAAAAACAATGCTGTCAACACAGCTTTCAAGTTTCTCATGGTTTAATTTTTAGTAGTTTAGAATTGTAAAACTATACAAAAGAACCCTCAGGAACTAAAATTGTTTTAAACAAGAGAGGCTTTCCAAATTGGAAAGCCTCTCTTGTTATTTCGTGTATTTTATAATTTATGCTTTGCCAATATAGTTAGCAATCCAATCGCCAACTTCCGAAGTTTTGAACGCTTTACCTTCAGCAATATCTTCGGTAACAACTTTCTCAGCCAACGAAGCGTTAACTGCATCGCGAATCAATTTTCCTTCATCCATCAGGTTGAAAGCATATTCGAACATCATCGCTGCAGAGAGGATGGTTGCAATGGGATTTGCAATATCTTTTCCGGCAGCTTGTGGGTACGAACCATGAATAGGTTCAAATACCGAAGTATGGATCCCTATAGATGCAGATGGAAGCAGACCAAGAGAGCCGGTAATTACACTGGCTTCGTCTGTCAGTATATCACCAAACATGTTTTCGGTAACCATCACATCAAAGTTTTTAGGCCATTGAATAATCTGCATGGCAGCATTATCAACAAACATGTATTCGGTTTTTACATCCGGATAGTTGGGTGCCATCTCCTGGGCAACCTCGCGCCACAAACGTGAGCTTTCCAATACATTGGCTTTATCTACAACGGTCAACTTTTTGTTACGTTTCAAGGCAAACTCATAGCCTAACTTCAAAATCCGTTCAATTTCGGCACGGGTATAAGTACAGGTATCGAAAGCTGTGTTTCCATCATCTTTACGGCCCTTTTCACCAAAATAAATACCTCCGGTCAACTCACGAATAGCCACAAAATTGGCTCCTTCAACCAACTCGCGACGAAGCGGTGATTTGTGCAATAGCGACTCGAAAGTTTCAACCGGCCGAATATTGGCGTACAAACCCAATTTTTTACGCATCAACAACAAGCCTTGTTCCGGACGCACCGTTGCTTTGGGGTTATTGTCGTACTTTGGATCACCAATCGCTCCGAACAGCACCGCATCAGATTGCATACACAATTCGTGTGTGTCATCTGGATAAGGCTCACCAACTTTATCGATGGCCGTTGCTCCGGTTAAAGCGTATTTGTATTCTAATTCGTGATTAAATTTTACTGCAACGGCTTTCACCGCTTTCATGGCCTGCTCTGTTATTTCAGGACCGATTCCGTCTCCAGGGAGAACCGCAAGATTCAATTTCATTTTTATTTATTCTGTTAATTATTCCTATTTATACCAGATCTGATAACTGATATCAATCGTTCATTTTCAACCATTTTTGAGTTATGACATCCTACTTTTTGACATACTCCCACACAATGCTGATAGGAGTTATCTTTGGTCGTAAAAAGTGTCAACATATGATTGTGGCATATGTAACAGCTTGAATAAATTGGAATTTTCACATGGCATTCCGGGCAAAACATTTCAAGCAAATCGCCATTTTTGAATGTGATATCAATACTCATTTTGGAGTAATCTCCAAATTTAGGGCTTAAAACTAAAAAGCCTTCATCTCCCCCATTTCTTATCACCTTAACTTTAATTCCGGGGTGGTCACTAAATTTACTGTTTTCATCAAGTAGCGAATGTCCATTCGGACAGTAGCATTTTTCAATAATAACAGTTTCTTTAATGTTAGCTGATCGTCTTTGTGGACGAAAGAATTTGTTTTTAGGAAAATGAATTTTCCCTTGTTTGGAGAATCTGGTCATGGGGCTTATTTTTTAAGTGTTCGTATGCTCCAATAAATTCAACATACGAGTTGTAGCTTTAATAGCTGCTGCCGTTTGATCAGAATCCAGCCCCCGGGTTTTAAACTCCCGATCGAGCTGCCAGATAATTACCGATTCTACTAATGCGTCAGTTTTTCCTCCCGGAGGAATTGTTACGCTGTAATCCAATAATTTTGGGAACGGCTTTTTCAACCGACGATAGATGTTTTTCAATGCATTCATAAAAGCATCATACTGACCATCTCCCGACTCAGTTGATTCGTATGTTTTTCCATCAATCTGTATGCTGAGCGTTGCTGAGGGCTTTAAACCCATGGCGTGCGACAGCGAATAATTATTGATGAGAATCTTTTGTTCTAAACTCTCTTGAAGAACGTCAGCAACAATATACGGTAAATCTTCGGCAGTTACGGTTTCCTTTTTATCGCCAAGGTCAATAATCCGGTTCGTAACCATTTTCAGGGCCTCAGTCGACAATTCAATGCCCATGTCTTCTAGGTTTGCTTTAATGTTAGCTTTTCCTGAAGTTTTCCCAAGAGCGTATGACCGGGTACGTCCAAACCGTTCCGGCAACAAATCATTGAAGTACAAATTATTCTTATTATCACCGTCGGCATGCACTCCACTACACTGGGTAAATACAAACTCCCCGATTAATGGTTTGTTGGTTGGAATTCTGATTCCTGAAAAAGTCTCTACCAATTTTGAAACCCGGTTTAACATGCTTTCGTTCACCTTCGTTTCCATTTTCAGGTGATCTTTAATTGTTGCAATCACACTTGAAAGAGGTGCATTTCCTGCGCGCTCTCCTAGCCCATTTACGGTTGTGTGTACACAGCGGATACCAGCTTTAATCGCGTGAAAAACATTTGCAATTGCTAAGTCATAATCGTTGTGTGCATGAAAATCAAAGTCAACATCGGGGAACGATTCAATCATTTCCTTACAATAGATGTATGTTTCATCCGGATCTAAAATCCCAAGAGTATCCGGCAACATAATGCGTTGAATTTTCATTTCTTTCAACTTGCCGACCATGAAGTGCACATAATCCTTAGAGTTTCTCATTCCATTTGACCAGTCCTCCAAATAAACATTTACTGCAATACCCAATTCGTCAGCGTAATCTACCGATTTTTGAATATCTGCAATATGTTCTTCCGGTGTCTTTCTCAGCTGTTGGCTGACATGTTTGTAAGATCCTTTACACAGTAGATTAATCACCTTTCCCCCTGCCCTGTCAATCCAGTCCAGTGAGATTTTCCCATCTACAAAGCCCAAAATCTCAACGCGATTAAGATAGCCAAGTTGACTAGCCCAAACCATAATCCGACGGGCTGCTTCAAATTCGCCTTCAGAAACACGAGCTGACGCAATTTCAATACGATCAACTTTTACACTTTCCAACAGCACTTTTGCGACACTTAACTTTTCAGTATCCGTGAACGACACCCCCGAAGTCTGTTCTCCATCCCTCAAGGTTGTGTCCATTATACTAAGTTCCTGGTCTTTTACTTCAACCATTTTTCCCGTCATTACGCGTTTATTTATTTTCAAATGCTTCGATATCTTCTTTCGAGTCAACAAGAAAATCTATATCATCCAATCCATTTTGCAAACAGTGTTTTTTATATGGATTGATTTCAAATTCTTCAGCCTCCCCGGTAGCCAGCAGGGTAAATTTTTGTTTCTCCAAATCCACTTCAAATTCGGTGGATGGATCACTTTCAATTGCTTTAAATATTTTCTCCAAAAAAGCTGGAGTAACAACAACCGGCAACAGCCCGTTATTCAGAGCATTGCCCTTAAAAATATCAGCAAAAAAGCTGGAGACAACTACCCGGAAACCAAAATCGTAAATCGCCCATGCAGCATGCTCACGGCTCGATCCACTTCCGAAGTTTTTACCTCCAACTAATATTTTTCCGGTGTACTTAGTGTCGTTCAACGGGAAGTCAGTTATTGGCTGATTTGACTTGTCGTATCGCCAATCGCGAAACAGATTATCGCCAAATCCTTTACGCTCCACAGCTTTTAAAAATCGCGCTGGTATTATCTGGTCGGTGTCCACATTCTCCACAGGCAACGGAACTGCCGTAGAAGTTAATGTTACAAATTTATCGTATGCCATTTTATCTTTTGAATTTTAAAATTAATGAAAGCCCACTTTCGATTACATCAATTCCCGTGGGTCTGTTATCACTCCGGTTACTGCAACGGCGGCTGCTGTCAATGGACTGGCCAACATCGTGCGGGCACCTGGCCCCTGACGGCCTTCAAAATTTCGGTTTGACGTAGATACCGCGTATTTTCCTTCCGGAATTTTATCATCATTCATTGCCAAACATGCCGAACAACCGGGCTGACGAAGCGCCATCCCTGCATCTTCGAAAATTTGATCCAGTCCTTCAGCAAGAATCTGTTTTTCAACGGCTTGTGAGCCCGGAACCAACCAAACATTAACATTGTCGGCTTTTTTCTTCCCTTTTACAAATTCAGCAAAAGCTCTGAAATCTTCAATACGACCATTGGTACAACTTCCAAGAAATACGTAATCCACCTTTTTGCCTGTCATTGCATCTCCCGGTTGGTAATCCATGTACTTCAACGACTTCAGGAAAGTTGTTTTATCAGTTCCTTCCATTTCGCTACCAGTAGGAATTGACTGAGTAATTCCGATTCCCATTCCCGGATTTGTTCCATAGGTTATCATGGGCTCAATGTCCGCCGCATCAAAATGATACTCCGTATCAAATTTCGCTCCGTCATCAGACTTCAACGTTTTCCAATAGGCAAGCGTTTTATCCCATTCTTCTCCCTTTGGAGCGAACTCACGTCCTTTTACATATTCGAATGTCGTTTCGTCCGGAGCAATCATTCCACCACGAGCACCGCATTCAATACTCAAATTACAAAGTGTCATCCGCGCTTCCATGCTCAGGCTGGTAATCGCTGATCCTGCATATTCAATAAAATGACCTGTTCCACCACTGGTAGAGATTTGCGAGATAATGTAAAGTGCGATATCTTTTGACGTTACACCTTTACTCAGTTCTCCATCAACTGTAACACGCATCTTCTTTGGCTTTGGCTGCATGATACACTGACTGGCCAACACCATTTCCACCTCGCTGGTACCAATTCCAAAAGCAATTGCTCCAAAAGCTCCGTGCGTAGAAGTATGACTATCGCCACAAACAATGGTCATACCAGGTTGTGTTAAGCCCATTTCAGGCCCAATAATGTGAACAACTCCGTGTCCTTCGCTTCCTAAACCATGATGAGTTATACCATGTGTTTCGCAGTTACTTTTCAGCATGTCTACCTGCTTACGCGAAAGTTCGTCCTTGATACTCAGCTCCTGATCAATTGTTGGAACATTGTGATCTGGTGTCGCGGTAGTTTGATCTGGGCGAAACACTTTCAATCCTCTGTTTTTCAAGCCCAAAAATGCAACTGGACTAGTCACTTCATGAATAAAATGACGATCGATATACAATACATTTGGGCCTCCTTCTACTTGCTTCACTACGTGAGTATCCCAAATTTTGTCGAATAAAGTTTTTGCTTCCAATTTATTATCGTTTTTTGTTAAATTATACTTGATTATTTTACCGGAATCTTATTTACGGCATCAATAAAAGCTTCGACCGATGCTGTGATAATATCGGTATGAGCTCCGAATCCGAAAAATTTCACGCCATCAAAGTCCAGTTCCATATGCACCTTACCAACGTCGTCGCTTCCACGAGTAATGGCCTGAATCAAAAATTCTTCCAAGGTTACCTGACGACGAATAATTTGCTTCACCGCATTGATCGCTGCATCAACAGGACCGTTACCCGATGCTGTTGCATCAAATAGTTCTCCGGCAACATTTATTCGAACGGAAGCCATTGGCAACAACGACTTTCCGGTTACCACTTGCAAGAACTCCAGTTTTACGCGACGTTCCTTCTGCTCGGCATCGCCTACCAATAAAGCAACATCATCATCACGGATGTCTTTTTTCTTATCAGCCAACTCCAGAAATTTCTCATAAACGTCTTCCAACTTCTCTTTGGTCAACTCATAGCCCATCACTTCCAAACGGTGCTTCAATGCAGCACGTCCACTTCGGGCAGTCAGCACAATCGACGATTCATTGATACCGACATCTTTGGGATCGATGATTTCATAATTCTCACGATTCTTCAATACACCATCCTGGTGAATACCCGACGAGTGAGCAAAAGCATTACGCCCCACAATCGCCTTGTTTGGCTGCACCGGCATATTCATCAAGTTCGAAACCAATCGGCTGGTTTTATAGATATTCTTGGTATTGATATTCGTATCGAGACCCAACACCTGATAACGGCTCTTTAAGGTCATCACCACTTCTTCCAACGATGTATTTCCGGCACGCTCGCCAATTCCGTTAATAGTTACTTCAGCCTGACGAGCTCCATTTATAACTCCGGCTATTGTATTGGCTGTTGCCATTCCCAAATCGTTATGGCAATGGGTTGATAGAATTGCATTCTCAACACCACGAACATTATCGATCAGGTATTTGATTTTTTCACCAAATTCATAGGGCATGGTATAACCCGTTGTATCAGGAATATTAACAACCGTTGCCCCGGCTTTAATAACTGCTTCAACGACTTTAGCCAGATATTCGTTATCCGAACGACCGGCATCCTCGGCGTAAAACTCCACATCCTCGACATACTTTTTAGCGTATTTTACTGCAGCAACAGCACGTTCAAGAATTTTTTCAGGAGTTGAATTGAGTTTATGGTAGATATGGTAAGGTGATGTTCCAATTCCGGTATGAATCCGTCCCTTTTTTGCATATTTGAGGGATTCGGCGGCAACATCAATGTCTTTTTCTACTGCGCGGGTAAGGGCACAAATCGTTGGCCAGGTTACCGCTTTTGAAATTTCGACTACTGATTCAAAGTCGCCAGGACTTGAAATTGGAAATCCAGCCTCGATTACGTCGACACCCAATTCCTCCAAAGCTTTGGCCACTTCAATCTTCTCAACCGTGTTTAACTGACACCCCGGAACTTGTTCTCCGTCCCTCAAGGTTGTGTCAAAAATGTACAATCTGTCGCTCATGATGAAATGATTTATTTATTTTCTGTTACTCTTGTTTACGCCACAAAAAAAGCCACTCTCTTTTGAGAATGGCTTTATGTCTATTTTTTATTATTAGTTACTCCATACCATTCTCATTACCGCATCCATAGTAGAATACCGAGTAGAATACCGAGAATAGAAATAGAGCTAACGTGTGTCATTTGTTCAATGATTTCCTGCAAATATGACAATTTAATTTTAAACTGAAAATTTAAACGCCATTTATTTTACGATTCTTAATAAAAAGATGGAGTTATCCGTTTTATAAAAAAACTGATTATTCTTCTTTTCCGTTTAATATCCCGCACTCTAAAAAACCAAAAGTCTTTTTTTGCAATTACTCGCCTTTTCTTGTAACATTTCTTACTAGCTTGCATCAAAGGGGCAAAACTTAAAAAATAAAACAATGGAAGACTTGATGTTAGCATTAATTTGGCTTGGTTTTTTTGCCAGTATTTTCTTTGGATGGTATTATTTTCTGCAGGCTCGAAATAAAGAACGAATGGCTCTGATTGAGCGGGACAAGGATGTTTCTGAAATTTATGCCAAACGTGAATTTCGATTTCGGTTCCCTTGGTTAAAATTGGGGATGCTAATCACCGGAGTTGGCTTTGGTTTTACATTAACGGTACTAATGATGATGAACCCGGTACTGGAACAATTCGTAAAGCGAACAGACGGCATGGTTATAGCAGCATCAATAATTCTATTTGGAGGCATATCTATGGTAATTGCGCACTACATCGACAAACCAAGTAAAAACTAGAAGTCACGAATGGACGACCTTTACATCAAAAAGGTATTGAACGGTGACACGGAAGGATTCAGGTATTTTATAACTAACTACAAGGATCTGGCTTTTACTGTGGCCATCTCAATCGTAAAAGATGAGTTTTGGGCTGAAGAGGTCGTCCAGGAGTCGTTTATTAAAGTATTCAGAAATCTTAAGTCATTTAAAGGACGTTCGAGTTTTATAACCTGGTTTTATCGCATTGTTATCAACGAGGCATTTCAACGAATAAGGAATGAAAAGAAAGAACATTTTTACACCGATAATTTCTTCGACCAGGAACCGACAGAAGAAAGCTTCGTTGGACTGAGCGCCGAAGAGCAGATTGCTCTGGTTCAGGAATCACTAAAACGACTCTCACCAAAAGAAAGTTTGGTACTTCGCTTGTTTTATCTGGAAGAACAAGATGCCAAGACAGTTTCAGAAGAAACAGGATGGTCAGAATCCAATATTCGGGTGATCCTCCACCGTGGGAGAAAAAACATGCTGGCTATTGTTGAACAATTGATGCAAAACGAATACAAAGCAACTTGATATGGAGAATTTAAAAAAAGAAGACAGATTCATAAAAGACATGATGAGACATTCTGCCTTTAAAATGCCTTTCGAGGATTTTGAAGATCGGATGATGGACAAAATTTACGAGGAAAAGCAGCAAAAAACTTCCGTCCAAAAAAGTACTCGTATTGCCTGGGTCTTCTTTTTTCTGGGCTTGTTTTTTGGCTTGCTGATTACAAGTCTAACCTCTACAATGGACTACCAACTCATTGGAATTCCGCTGAAAAAACTAGCCTATCTTCTTCAAATTGGTATTGCTCTCGTACTTCTTTTCCAGCTTGATTGGTTATTGAACTTGACCTTGCGAAAAAAAGACTAAAAAACGACTCGAACCGGAGGTAATTCCTCTTGTTTTTCAAAACTGATTGTTGCTATCAAATCCTCATCCGAACCCCAACTCATTGGTGGGCAAGTTAACTTGAGGCTTTTACCTCTAAACCGAGCCTTCCGTATTTTGTCCAAACCTTCGTCATTGGGAAACAACGATCCCTCAACATGATGAATGATATAATCCTTTTCCCGGTTGTATTCGTAACTGCCGAAATAGGAAATTCCTTTTAAGTTGCTCTGATCTTGTTCTTTTGGCATATATTGAACCGAAAAATGACCCGATGCGGTGTAATTCACATACCCAATTGCATCTTTCCCGAACGGATATTTCAATTCTCCATTTTCTTTCTGAAGCTCAAAAGATAAAAGCTTCCAGGTACCAACAATTACACTATTCATGCTTTTCTGATTTAAATAAAATTGAATAGTGTTACGCTCAATGATTCGAATTGTTCACGAAAGGAAATATGTTTAAAAGCTTATTACTACAGGAAGTTTGATTGAAAATTAGCCCAAAGCAACATCTAAAGTCATCATAACAGCAAAACCAAGCATGGCACCAATTGTGGCAATATCAGTGTTTTTCTCCAACTGTGACTCGGGAATTAATTCTTCAACAACCACATAAATCATTGCTCCGGCAGCAAAAGATAATGCGTATGGCAATATTGGGCGCATCAGTAAAACAGCAGCAGCTCCAATTACGCCGGCAATGGGCTCAACAATACCGGATGCTTGTCCGTACATAAAACTTTTTGTTCTCGACATTCCCTCCCGGCGCAAAGGAACAGACACAGCTGCACCCTCGGGGAAATTTTGAATGCCAATACCAATGGCTAATGCAATTGCCCCGGCCAACGAAGCGGCAGGAATACCGGCAGCAACAGCACCAAAAGCCACACCTACTGCCAGTCCCTCGGGAATATTGTGCAAGGTAATTGCCATAACCAGCAGCACACTCCGACGCCACGATGTTGGTATCCCTTCGGCTTCTTCTTTCGGAAACCCAAGGTGAAGGTGTGGGAGATACTGGTCGGCTAGCCATAAAAAAGCTCCTCCGGACAAAAAGCCAATTACTGCTGGGATCCATGGTGAATTTGTGGTTTCTTCCGCCAACTCAATAGCTGGGGCAAGCAAGGACCAAAAGCTGGCAGCAATCATCACTCCTGCTGCAAATCCAAGCATTCCATCCAATACTTTCCGATTAATTTTTTTGAAGAAAAAAACCATCGCAGCTCCAAGTGCTGTTACAAACCAAGTAAATAATGTTGCAAGCAAAGCTTGTGTGATCGGACTCAATTCAACAAACCAAGAGTACATATTTTGTCTTTATTATATTCTGTATCAATTTTCATCAAAAAAAATAAGTCGGATAAAAAACGACAAGTCAATGTCTATTATTCCGGCGAGATGAAATTATAAAAAAAATAACGGTGTCCACTATGTCCTTGTTCAATGAAACTACCCAAATTCTGTATCCGCTAATAATCATCTTAAGTAAATGTCGGTGCAATCATGCTACAGATATACCACTTCCTTAAAATGATACTCGTGCATTGGCCCATCTTTCTCTTGTATCCTGAGTTGCCCAATCTCATTTACTCCTGTAATTTTCCCTGTGTAATGGTGATTTTCATCCTTGAAAGCGTGCCATTCATCAAATCGATATAGTCGGTCATGAAACTCCTGATCGAGGTATTCAAACTTTCCCGCAACCAACTGCGCATAATAATAATCGATCGATTGAAGAACCTCCTTCAAAAGCGCATCTAAATCGTAGGTCTCTCCTGAAATAAGTTTTAACGACACCGGATTAGAGGCATCAGAGTAAAAGCGAGCTTGATTGACATTTAGTCCAACACCAATAACACTCTGCCGAATTTGGCTATTCATAATTCCATTTTCAATTAAAATGCCACACGCTTTTCGATCATTTACATAGATATCATTGGGCCACTTTATTTTTACGTCGTCAATAAATTTACTCAAACAGTTTTCAATTCCAAGGCAAACAACCTTTGAGAGCATAAATGTTTGGTAAACTGGCAAAAAAGCAGGCTGAATAAAAATTGAAAAGGTCAGGTTTTTTCCAGCTTCACTTTCCCACTTATTTGCAAAGTGCCCACGTCCGGCAGTTTGGTCATGTGCCAAAAAGACAGTCCCCTCTTCTACTTCATTTTCATACACTTGACCGATGGCATAGTTATTGGTACTCTCGGTTCGATCTACTTTAACGATGGTTTTACCGATATACTGACACATAGTTCAAAAAATTAATTCGCATTTTAAAATAAGCTATTTTATAGATTTTCAAGCGTTTCCGATTTTTAAATAAAAAGTAACACCTGAATCTGAATAAAGAACAATCGGAATTTAAAATCGTTACTGTATTGATGCTTATTTCAGGTTGTTACCTAATGCATTTAAAATCGTCAAAATAAGTGAAAAAATTTATCTTTGTAGTTCTAAAATAAATCTATGCAGAAAACGCCAATAGGAAAAGATAGTCGACAGCTGTTAAACGCTATTCTTGAAGGGATTCATAAGATCAAGGGGAAAGACATTGTGAAAATAGACTTGACAAAAATAAATCATTCGGAATGTAATTACTTCATCATATGTCATGGGAACTCAACCACCCAAGTTGATGCTATTGCACGTTCAGTAGAAAAAACAGTTGAAGAGATGGTAGGAGAAAAAGCCTGGCACAAGGATGGTTACCAAAACTCAGTTTGGGTTTTGTTAGACTATGCAGATGTCATGGTACACGTATTTCAACATGAAACTCGAAAACATTATAATTTAGAAAACCTTTGGGCTGATGCAGCCACAGAAAAAATACAAACAGAAAATTAGACGAAATGGCAGATAACAATAAAAAGAATAAACAGCGTCCTAATTTGGGAAATTTTAAACCCGGGGGAAAGCCACCAAAATTTAATCCTTATTGGATTTATGGAATCGTAATTGTCATTTTTCTGGCAATCCAGTATTTCAGCTTTGGCGGTGGACCTGTAAAAACAACCTGGAACGAGGTTAAAAACGACATGTTGGAACAGCATGACATTGAACGAATTGTTGTGGTTAACCGGGAGGAAGCTCAAATATACCTGAAAGAGTCGAGCTATGATGACTATGCTGACAAATTAAACACCGGCCTTGGTGCCCCTTCAAAATTTGGTCCTCATTTCGTATTTACCATCGGATCAGTTGAAACTTTTGAAAGCAACCTGCAAGAAGCGCAAGCTAATTTTAACGATTCGGATAAAGTTCCCGTCGAGTATCAAACTGTTCACAATTATTTTAGCGAAATATTAAGCTGGATACTTCCTTTTCTGCTCATCATTGCTATTTGGTGGTGGATTTTCCGCCGTATGAGCAAAGGTACTGGAGGTGCTGGAGGTGCTGGAAATATATTCAGTGTCGGGAAATCGCAAGCTAAGGTTTTTGATAAAGACTCACGCGTTAGCACTACGTTTAAAGAGGTTGCCGGATTAGCTGAAGCAAAACAGGAAGTTGAAGAAGTTGTTTCCTTCTTAAAAAGCCCTGCAAAATATACGAAACTGGGTGGTAAAATCCCTAAAGGTGCACTTTTGGTTGGACCTCCGGGAACTGGTAAAACATTGTTGGCAAAAGCAGTTGCCGGCGAAGCCAACGTACCGTTTTTCTCCATGTCGGGTTCCGACTTTGTCGAAATGTTTGTCGGAGTTGGAGCATCACGTGTTCGGGATTTATTTAAACAAGCTAAAGAAAAAGCACCATGTATTGTCTTCATTGATGAGATTGATGCCATTGGGCGTGCCAGAGGTAGAAATCCCAACATGGGCTCAAACGACGAGCGCGAAAACACGCTAAACCAACTACTTACCGAGATGGATGGTTTCGACACCAATTCCGGGGTAATTATACTGGCTGCAACAAACCGGGCAGACATGCTTGACCGCGCCTTAATGCGTGCCGGGCGTTTCGACCGCCAAATACACGTAGAATTGCCCGACCTGAATGAGCGTGGTGAAATTTTCAAAGTTCACTTGCGCCCCATCAAATTATCAGATGAGGTGGAGGCCCAATTCCTGGCCAAGCAAACACCCGGATTTTCGGGTGCCGACATTGCCAACGTGTGTAACGAAGCAGCTCTGATTGCAGCCCGAAAAGAACGTGACAATGTTGGTCGCCAAGACTTTCTGGATGCCGTTGACCGTATTATCGGCGGCTTAGAAAAGAAAAATAAAATTATTTCGAAGGAGGAAAAAGAACGAATTGCCTACCACGAAGCAGGTCACGCTACAATTAGCTGGTTGCTCGAGCATGCACATCCATTGGTGAAAGTAACCATTGTTCCTCGCGGAAAAGCACTGGGAGCTGCCTGGTATTTACCCGAAGAGCGATCGATTACAACAAAAGAACAACTGCTTGACGAGATGTGCTCAGCCTTAGGAGGAAGAGCCGCCGAAGAAATTATTTTTGGAACGATTTCATCAGGTGCTCAAAACGATCTGGAGAAAATTACCAAACAAGCTTATGCGATGATTAGCATCTTTGGGATGAGCGAAAAAGTTGGAAATGTTAGTTTCTATGATTCAACCGGCCAAAACGACTATGGTTTTACGAAACCATACAGCGAAAAAACAGCCGAACTGATTGATGCCGAAGCAAAAGTACTGATCGATGCGCAATACAAACGGGCATTACAAGTACTGAAAGATAACGCTGATGGCCACAAAAAACTCGGAGCTCGCCTGCTGGAAAAAGAAGTTATTTTTGGTGAAGACCTGGAAGAAATATTTGGTAAAAGACCTTGGGTAAGAGAAGAATTGACAGCAGAAAAGCAAGAAGTCATTAAATCAATACCGTCGAAAGAAGAGCCCAACGAAGCAACTTCAGTGTAATTTCAATTACAATGAACTCATCAAGAGCAAAAATACTAAATAGATTACAGGAAACTCAAAATAAAAGGGACGGGCAACATTTAGCCCGTCCCGATTTCAAATCTCCAATTTACCCTTCACTGGACAAAAATCTAGTTGACTGTTTCCAAACGAACCTTGAACTGATTGGAGGTAAAGTTCTCCGCATCGAAAACCTTAATGCCGTAATTCCTGAATTAAAAAAACTGTTTGAATCAGAAAAGCTTGAACACCTTGTGTGTTTGGAGCCTAAAATACAGGATGTCCTAAATGGGAATATGGCATATAAAAATTCGCTGGATGATTTTGAGCACGTTGGCGTGGGTATAACAACCTGTGAATACTTAGTTGCACACCTTGGGTCTATTTTAGTCAGCTCAGCCTCGAGATCCGGTCGTCGACTAAATGTTTTTCCTGAGTGCCACATTGTACTGGCAAGTAAAGATCAGCTAGTTAGCTTCCTGGATGATGCATTAACCAAAATAGAAACGAAATATCCAGACCAATTTCCAAGTATGATTACCAACATCACCGGTCCTAGCCGTACCGCAGATATTGAAAAAACATTGGTCATGGGAATGCATGGTCCCAAAAAATTATTCGTACTTTTAGCTGACGAACTATTTTAAGAATCAGGCTATGGAAAAAGATTTAGTAATTGTTTATTCCTCCGATCAGGAATATCAGGTAAAGATTGCTCAGGAATTATTGGATGAACATGGTGTTGAATCCTTCACTCTTAATCAGCATGATTCTGTCATACCAAGTATCGGTCTTGTCGAGCTTTATGTGAACCAAAAAGATCAAAAAAACGCAGAGAAAATCCTCAAAAAGCTCAAACGTTGAAAAACCTTTTTGTCAGAACGCTTACTGGAATTGCTTTCACTGCGGTTGTTATTGGGAGTCTGTTGCTGAGTGAGTATGCCTTTGGCGCGCTTTTTTTAGCTGTTATAATCACCGGACTTCGTGAGTTTTTTAGCTTTTTTAAGAAAGCCCCTATTTCTCCAAACCAGATTGTGGTCGTCCCCATTGGCATTCTATTTTTTGTTTCCTTTTTTCTGGTTGGGAAAGGTATTTTACCGCAAATAGCCTACTACTGCCTCATTCCAATTTTTCTTTTAGTTTTTATTGCTGAGCTATATCGAGGAAAAGATTTTCCGTTTGAAAATATGGCCGCCGGTGTCCTCGGACTCATATATATTGCCCTTCCAATAAGCATGATCTGCCTATTGGTCTTTCCTTCAGCCAACATTTACAATCCATCGCTTTTACTGGCGCTATTTGCAATTATTTGGACCTATGACTCGGGTGCCTACCTGTTCGGAGTAAGCATAGGAAAGCATCGATTATTCGAGCGAATTTCACCAAAAAAATCATGGGAAGGAGCGATCGGTGGAGCACTGTCGGCTGTTGGCATTGCGGTTCTTATTTCAAGCAAATTTATTCCTGAAATTGCAATTCACCATTGGATCGCAATCGCTTTGCTCACTGTTGTGTTTTCAACTTTTGGCGATTTAACAGAGTCACTTTTCAAACGGCAATTCAACTTGAAAGACAGCGGCAACTTTCTGCCCGGTCATGGAGGCATTTTAGATCGGTTCGACAGTATCTTCTTTGCCGTTCCCATCATTGTCCTTTATCTCAAAATCTTCACCTGAAATCAATCAGAATTACGTCACTATTAATTATAAATTCTTATAATTCGTTTGTTAAAAACAACTCCATAAACACGGCATTGATTTATTTCCTTATTTTTGCACTGACAAAAACGAATGTTATTCTAATGGATCAACATTCAGACAACTATTGACATTACATACATTGACATTATGAAATTTCATCCGGCGGGAAAACCGATTATTCGAAATACAATAATAATCGTTCTTATAATAAACCTTGCGACCTGGCTATTAGCATCATGCGCTATTGTGGGATCAATCATTTCCTTTGGCACATTAATTCTACTAGCCCTTGTCCTTCAGTTTTTTAGATATCCTGATCGCAAAATTACACTCAACAGCAAACAAGTATTAGCTCCGGCTGATGGCAAAATTTGTACTATTGAAGAAACCGAAGAAAACGAGCACCTCCATCAAAAATGCAAGAAGGTCTCTATTTTTATGTCTCCTTTAAATGTGCATATCAATTGGATTCCGGCTCCCGGAACCATCACCTTTGTGAAGCATAAAAAAGGTGAGTTTTACGCTGCGTTCAAAGACAAATCGGCCGAGGAGAACGAACGAACCTGCGTTGCCATCAAGCTAAAAGACGGACGTGAAATCATGGCCAATCAGGTTGCCGGAGCAATGGCGCGGCGTATTCTAAACTTCCTGCATGTTGGGCAACTGGTTACACAGGATATGGAAATGGGCTTTATTCGATTTGGTAGTCGCGTTGATTTGTATTTACCGCTCGACACTGAAATTAAAGTAAAACTTGGCGATAAAGTCACGGGGTCACAAACTATAATTGGGGAGTTAAGCTAATGAGACGAGTCAGTGAATTATTTTTTTGGGTTCCTAATTTCATTACCTCAATGAATCTTGCGGCGGGAAGCTTGGCTGTTTTCTTTGGAATAGAAGGACAGTTAGGCTGGGCAGCCGTGTTTATTCTTGCTGCCGCGGTATTTGATTTCTTAGATGGGATGGCTGCACGTTTATTAGGCGCATATTCTGAAATTGGCAAACAATTGGACTCACTGGCTGACTTGATATCATTTGGACTGGCTCCGGCTGCCATGCTATTTACCATGCTCGAACTAGCCTTGTTTCAAAACAATCAACCCATTTTTGAAATTGATGCGACTCCATTACAGTGGATCTTTTTATTTTCAGTATTGCTTGTCCCTATTTCCGGAGCATTTCGGTTGGCAAAATTCAACCTGGATACCCGGCAAAGCGAGAGTTTCCTGGGACTACCCATACCGGCCAATGCTATTTTTTACGCATCACTCGGTCTCATCCTGGAACTAGGCACAAGCCCAGTCATTGAAAAGATCATTCTCAATCGGTTTAATCTACTCACAACAATTGCACTTCTCTCCGCTCTAATGATTTCAGAACTTCCTATGTTTTCAATGAAGTTCAAGCATCTGAAATGGACAGGCAACGAGGTTCGCTTTTTGTTTATCGCATTTTCTGTAGTACTTGCTATCCTGCTCCAATATTATGCTATTCCATTAATTATAATCGGCTACATTTTGATCTCAGTTCTCTTAAGGGTGATCAAAAAATAAGGCCATACCGACTTGGCATGACCTTGATTTATCTCCAGTAAAGAAAGTTTACTCTTCTACTCTCTCCAGTACATCGCTATATTTTTTCACAAAATACTTGACCAAATGATACGACAAAACAATTAGTGCCGGCCAGGTCAGGAAATATAAAATTAGTTTCAAATACATAGTTTCAAGCTTTAAATTGTAACATTAGCGGGTACTTAAAACCCGCTGATTATTAATTGTTTATTTTTTAGTTCTTTGACATTTTTGTAATCGTATTTCGTAAGTACTTCTCTTACAGGAGTTTTATCGAGTAGAGATATGCTAAGGATTTGTAGGATTTCGTAGATTGAGCGGTCAACTTTCAATTTGTTACCAATTATTGCAACAAGGCAGTATGCGATGATCGCACAATACATTTGGATTTTCACAGCATTGAGGGTTGTACCCCAAAAGGATTTTATCTTGAGATGCTGTTTCATCCATTTGAAGAACAGTTCTACTTCCCAGCGCTTTTTGTACAAATAAGCTATTTCTGTAGGTTTAAGTTCCATGTTGTTGGTAAGGAATATTAGTTCCTTATCTGATTCACAATCATAGTACTTTATCCTTCGAAGCTTCTCTGGATAATCCCTGCTTGGGTAGTAAGTTTCCAGCTTGCCGATTTGGTCATATTTCACTCCGGTTGCTTTGTCAACTGGGTTTGAATACATCCGCTTAAATCGCATGTTATCTTTTGCCCGTGTAACAAAGAAAGCCCGCTGCTGGTGAAGATGGTACAATCTTTTAAAATCAATGTAAGCTTTGTCGATCACATAAAAGCTTCCGGGCTCATATGGGATCAAATCAAGTGCATTGACATCGTGCATTTTGGCATTTGAGATATACAGGAACGTTGGAATTGATGTTTTCACATCATACAAAGTGTGCAGTTTAATGCCACCTTTTGTTTTCCGAAACTCAGCCCACCAAAATACACTAAGGCAAAGATCTATTGTTGATGAATCAAATGCATAAACATTGCCTTCAACATTAACTTCAAAGTCCGATCTGTAGCAGCTTTTGCGTGCTTCCTCTATGAGAACATAAGCAAAATCTTCAAAGATTTTATAGCTACGTTTTTCATTGGCTTTGCCAAGGTTCCTTCTGGTTACTGTTGAACCAAACCCAAGATGATAATATTTGGATTTGTGAGCTTCAAGACTTAAGAGTAAATCTCTCATACTGTCTCTTGAAGTAAGCTGTCCAAATACCATACAAAGCATTTGGTTCCAACATGTATAAGTTCTTACATGCTTATTCCCGTTGTGTTTGCTGACAATTTTGTCGAATACACGTCTGGGTAAAAAATCTGTAAGTTGAGCGAAAATATATTTGCCTTGGTTCATGGATAATTGCTTGTTTACATGCAAAAATCCATATTTTCAATTCAAATCGTCACGCTATCAAAAATCGCCACAAGTACGACTAACAAAGAATTTCAAAGAACGTATTTTAATTTTTAGTACCCACTAGTGAAATTGTAATACAACAAATTCAATTAATAGGCGTGAGAATCTTCCTCCTGCATTTCTGCCTCGTCGATTTTCTTGGAGTTCATGGCTTTCCACACCCACCAAATATAGGCCACCACAAATGGTACACCTAAAGAAACATAGCTCATAGCTGTCAATGTAAAGTGACTCGACGAAGCGGTTTCAATTGTCAGCGAATCCTGTAAAGCATAGTTCGACGGATAAAAGGCTGTTCCATTCAATCCGGCAATTAAAAACAAGGCCAACACTGCCAACACCGTACCGGCTCCTGCAAACCAAATTCCTCTGGAACTATTCTTCAAAATAGTAACACCAATTCCCCCAAGCACACCAACTACACCCAGTAAGAGAATAACCGCTACTAAAGGCATTTGAATTAAATTATGCAGGTATTTGAATTTCTCCATAAACACTTCTGTTTCATTGTACGCATATCCATCTTTCAGCACTAGCCAAATGACGAAGTACAAAAAGAAAACCAGAAACGGAATAGTATTATACAGGACTTGCTTTTTAGAACGTGTAAAGATCGCTTCACTTTCCACCGAGCTAATAAAATACAAAGCACCGAGGATACGTGCCAGAAAGAAAACAGACAAACCGAGAGCTACATTGTGAAAAGTCAACACCGCTTCAAGTCCTCTGAAAGGTGTTTCCCAACTCACGTTGTTCATATCATTCAGACTAAACATGGCTCCATTGAAAAATGTACCTACCGCGGTTCCTATCAGGATTGTTCCCAAAGCTCCGTTCAAGAATAAGAAAGCCTCAAAGGTTTTAGCTCCTAAAAAGTTGGCTGGCTTAGTTCGGTATTCGTATGAAACGGCCTGTATAACGAATGAAAACAAAATGGCGATCCAAACCCAATAAGCCCCACCAAACGAGGTAGCGTAAAACAAAGGGAAAGACGCAAAAAATGCTCCTCCAAAGGTTACCAGAGTTGTAAAGGTAAACTCCCATTTTCGCCCGAGTGTATTAACCAACATGGTTCGTTCCGGCTCAGTTTTCCCAATCGTATAGATTAACGTTTGGCCTCCCTGTACAAAAGTCAGGAAAACGAATAATGCACCCAACAGCGAGATAATCACCCACCAATATTGTTGCAAAGCTAAATGTGATAACGTTTCAAACATTAGTGCTGCCCTCCATCCATTTTAGGTCCAATTTTAATTTGTCGAAGCATAATTTTAAGTTCTGCGATTAAGAGCAAGGTAAAAATAGCTGCAAATAACCAGAAGGTTACCTGAACAGCACTTGTACTAATTTTTGTAACCGCGGCAACCGTAGGCATTAAATCTTGAATTACCCAGGGTTGGCGCCCTACCTCGGCCACAATCCATCCAGCCTGCGAAGCAATGTACGCCAATGGTATTGTCCATACAGCCAGCCGAAGGAAACCCTTCTTTTTTTCCAGCTTACCCCGAATTGTATATAAAAAGGCAAGGATAAAAAATACGATAAAATAAAAACCGAGCCCCACCATAATGTGAAAGCTGTAAAACGAAAGTGGCACACTTGGGATCAGCAGGTTTTTGTCGGTAATGTATCCGTAGCCAAAATAGTTGAAATAGTTTTCCTGAAAATCAGGATCCATAAATTCAGTTTTTAATTGATCTGCCAACTGACCATCACCGCTATTTTTAGCATCTTTATACTCTTTCAGTTTGATGATTGCTGCTTTTCCTCGCTCAATTTTCTCGTCGGCTGATAGGTAGCCATATTTTTCATTCCCATTAATCAAATCATTAATTCCGGGCACAAAAGCGTTCCAGTCCATATAAGCCATGTACGAAAGTACATTGGGAATTTCAAGCTTCATATTGAAGTCCAGTAAATTCTGGTTGGTGGGATCAGCATCCGACGTTGAAAAAACACCGAGCGCAATCAATCCGGCTCCTTCACTTCCATTGTACAAACCTTCAAAAGCAGCAAATTTCATCGGCTGCTGCTGCGCAATATCACGTGCCGAGCTGTCTCCGGTAAATGCCACATAAACGGAAGATACAAGCCCAAAAATAGCTGCTACAAGAATACTTTTCCGAGCAAAAACCAGGTTGCGTTTCTTCAATATAAACCAGGCTGAAATACCAATAACAAAAATTGACGCTAATACGAAACCGGAAGAAGTCGTGTGCAAAAACTTATAAATAGCAGTTGGCGAGAACAACACCTCCCAAAAACTAACCATTTCATTGCGGGCTGTTTCGGGATTAAACTGCATACCAACCGGATTTTGCATCCAGGCGTTGGCAACCAAAATCCATAGTGCCGAAAGATTTGCTCCGATAGCCGTCAACCAGGTTGATAACAGGTGAACTTTCTTACTCACCTTATTCCAGCCAAAAAACATGACTGCAATAAAGGTCGACTCCATGAAAAAGGCAAAAATACCTTCAATAGCCAGTGGTGCTCCGAAAATGTCGCCCACAAACCAGGAGTAATTGGACCAGTTGGTTCCAAACTCAAACTCCAAAATAATTCCGGTGGCCACTCCAATAGCGAAGTTAATACCAAACAGAACCATCCAGAACTTTGTGATTCTTTTCCATTCCACATTGCCTGTTTTCACGTACAAGGTTTCCATAATTGCGATAATCATGGTTAATCCCAGCGTGAGTGGAACGAAAAGCCAATGGTACATGGCAGTGAGCGCAAACTGCGCCCGTGACCAATTGACCAGAGATAAGTCGATAGCTTCTAACATTGATTTTTTATTTTACGGGTTCTACTAAATTTTCAAGCACATGATTACCTCGCTCTTCATCGGTATCAAAATTTGTTTTTAAAAAATTCGGAAAGAAAAAGAGCCTCAAAACAAAAAACATAATGAACAGCTTGACCAAAATTACGATCCAGACTTGCTTTCCCCAGGTACTCATCGACCGAAAACCATCATAATAAAGATGCCATGCCCTGGCAAGGAATTTACTTTTCATTTTTGGCTTATTTTTTTGTTTATCAGAAAAACCGACAGAAAATTAATCAAACACCAAACAAGTTCCTAATCAAATTGTTGAGCGAATTTTACAAATTATTAAAACGCATAAAACGATGCTTTTATCGTTAATAATACAATTACATTATAATCAAAAGATTTCGACTACTCGCTTAACTAAAACACATGATAAAAAAAATAAAGGCAATACTCCCGTAATCCGAAAACAAGTAGTTCGTATTTAGAATTTGGGACTTGTTAGGCTGATCATTAAAAACATTTTTACAACCTTTGAAGTCGCACGATGTTTTAAACACAAAAACAAATCAACCAACACAACAGGCTTGAAAACCGAACATCAAATATGCATTCATTGTGGCGAAGACTGCGGGCCAGCGCCAATCATCTGGAATGATCAGCCATTCTGCTGTAATGGTTGCCAAACAGTGTACGAGTTACTCAATGAGAAAAAACTCACGCAATATTATTCCATCCAAGCTGCGCCGGGCGTAAAGCTTGAAAACGAACACATCCAGAGCGAAGAGAAATTTGCTTATTTGGATCTGGAGGAGATCAAAAACAAGCTGCTGGATTTCTCCGATTCGGGGATCTCAAAAATTCGCTTTTTTATCCCTGCAATTCATTGTGCTTCCTGCATTTGGCTTTTGGAAAACCTTCACACACTTCACAATGGAGTTATCCAATCTTCAGTTAATTTTCCAAAGAAAGAAGTCAGCATTACTTTTCATGAAGAAAAAATCAGTCTTCGGCAACTTGTAGAATTGCTTGCATCCATTCATTATGTACCAGAAATAAGCGGACAAAATCTCGACAAAAATCCCAACCGAAAGGCAAGCAACAGCTTATTGATCAAAATAGGAATAGCCGGTTTTAGTTTTTTGAATGCCATGCTATATCATTTCCCACAATACTTGCCGGGAAGTGAGAACCTTGAATCAGGATTCAGGTTAGTATTTGGTTGGCTAAGTTTTGTTTTAAGCTTGCCTGTTTTATTTTATTGTGCCAACGACTATTTTTTGTCAGCATACAAGAGCTTGAAAAAGAAAATTATCAGCATTGATTTACCCATCGCGCTGGGGCTTATCACACTGTTTGTTCAGAGTTCCTTCGAATTGATCAGCGATCAGGGAATCGGTTATTTTGATTCGCTAACCGGCCTGGTATTTTTCTTGTTAGTTGGCAAATGGTACCAAAGTATCACCTACGAAGCGCTGACTTTTGAACGCACTTACAAATCTTATTTCCCGGTTGCAGTCACCAAAATCACGGACAATAAAAACACAACAATTCCCTTGGATGAACTGAAAGCCGGCGATCGAATTTTGGTACGCAATCAGGAGCTCATCCCTGCTGATGCGACTATCGCCAAAGGAAACGCTAGCATCGACTACAGTTTTGTAACCGGAGAATCGATCCCGGTAAGCAAAAATACGGGGGATTTTGTTTTCGCAGGAGGCCGGCAAATAGGAAGTGCCATTGAGCTGTTGATTCAAAAAGAAGTGGAGCAAAGTTACCTGACCCAACTGTGGAACCAGGATCAGAAAACGGACCATGAGTCAAAATCAATGTCGAGTGTCATCAATAAGGTTAGCCAGTATTTCACTATTGTAATCATTTCCATTGCGCTGGGAGCTGCCATTTATTGGAACTTTGCAGATCCAAGCAAAGCGCTTTTTGCGTTCACCTCTGTTTTAATTATTGCTTGTCCGTGTGCCCTGGCACTGACCATTCCATTTACTTTTGGCAGCACCATGCGACAGTTCGGGCGCAAGGGTTTTTACCTTAAAAATTCGGACGTTATTGAACGACTTTATAAAATAAAAACGGTTGTGTTTGATAAAACCGGAACGATTACACATTCGCAATCAACAAAGGTTGATTTCAAAGGCAAAAAACTGAATGGCGAACAGTTACAACTGATCAAGTCTGTGGTTTTTCATTCAACACACCCACTAAGCAAAACAATTAACAACGCCATAAAAACAGATCATCAATTTGAAGTCGTTAATTTTAAAGAGATTCCCTCTCTTGGAATAACAGGAATGGTCAACAACCAGCAAGTCAACATCGGATCGAAATATTTTGTAACCGGCGACCAGTCGGAAACCAAAGAATTGAAAACTCAGGTATGGATTTCGATCAATAATAAAACAGTGGGTCACTATCAGTTTGAGAATAATTACCGCGAAGGGTTGGCTGAAACGATCTCTCAACTAAAAACACGCTTCGAACTCCATTTAATTAGTGGCGACAATGAATCAGAACGAGAAAACCTGCTCCCACTGTTTCACGATCATGCCAAGCTCAACTTTAATCAATCGCCCACCGACAAGTTGGAATACGTCAGAAACCTTCAAAAAAACGGTGAAGATGTTCTGATGATTGGTGACGGACTAAATGATGCAGGAGCATTAAGCGAAAGCAAAGTTGGAGTTGTTATTGCCGACAATATTTACAATTTTACGCCTGCTTGCGATGCTATTTTGAAAGCCGATAAATTTGCATCGCTACAGCGTTTTATACAATTTTCGAAGACCAGTATGAAAATTGTTTGGTATTCATTTTTAATTTCATTTTTGTACAATTTGGTGGGAATCTCATTTGCAGTGCAAGGAAGTTTATCTCCGATTATTGCTGCAATCCTGATGCCATTGAGCTCTGTTACCGTAGTTGCTTTTGCAAGCTTTTCGGTAAATCTTAGTTCAAAAAATAAACTACGTTGAGTTTATCGTTTAAAACTCTTCAAAAAAATTGCTTAATTTCGGCAACAAAGTTTAACAAATCTTGTTGATTGAAGTTGATTTGTGAATAAATGTTGTGACCCGCAATATACAAGCAAGTTGAAGAAAAAAACTGAATCTTAAACTAAAACAGAAAAATATGTCCGTTGTATTTGTATTGATTATTATTGGAATATTAGTGGCATCCGTTTTTCTTGTTGCGTTTATCTGGGCCGTTCGCAGCGGTCAATTTGATGATTCTTACACCCCATCTGTCCGCATTTTATTCGATGATCCGGTTTCTTCGAAAGAAAACCAAAGTGACTTGCAAAAAGACAAGCCACAGGAAAAGCAATCTATTAAATCATAGCTATATGGAATTACAGAAGTTCACCTACGACAACAGGATTACACGGGATTTTGCCGTGGCAACGATTGTGTGGGGAGTTGTAGGAATGTTGGTAGGCTTACTGGTAGCCTTGCAAATTTTTATTCCTGAAATGAATTTCAGCCTGGAATATACCACCTTTGGAAGAACCAGACCCGTACATACCAACGCGGTTATTTTTGCCTTTGTTGGAAATGCCATCTTCACGGCTGTTTATTATTCCATGCCGCGTTTGCTAAAAACAAGCATGTATAGCAAGCTGTTGGGCAAGATTCATTTTTGGGGCTGGCAGTTAATCATTGTTGCCGCCGCTGTCACCTTGCTTGCGGGCTACACCTCGGGAAAAGAATACGCCGAACTGGAATGGCCACTTGATATTGCCATAACCGTGATTTGGGTGATTTTCGGAATCAACATATTTGGCACCATTTTACAACGCCGGGTGAGCCATATCTATGTAGCGATCTGGTTCTACATTGCCACTTGGGTAACCGTTGCCGTACTTCACATTGTCAACTCCATCGAAATTCCATATAGCTTGATGAAAAGTTATCCGGTGTATGCTGGTATTCAGGATGCGCTGGTGCAATGGTGGTATGGGCACAATGCCGTGGCGTTCTTTCTCACCACTCCCTTTCTTGGGCTGATGTATTATTTTGTTCCGAAGGCAGCCAACCGGCCGATCTACTCTTACAAATTATCGATTGTCCACTTTTGGTCGTTGATCTTCATATACATCTGGGCCGGACCGCACCACTTGCTGTACAGCTCGCTGCCCGACTGGCTGCAAGCACTGGGAACCACCTTCTCCATTATGCTGATCGCACCCAGCTGGGGTGGTATGATTAACGGCTTATTAACCCTGCGCGGAGCGTGGGACAAAGTGCGGAGAGACCCGGTTTTGAAGATGTTTGTGGTTGGAATTACAGCTTACGGCATGGCTACTTTTGAGGGCCCCATGCTTTCGCTGAAAACTGTAAATGCCATCAGCCATTTCACTGACTGGACCGTTGGACACGTACACATTGGCGCTTTGGGCTGGAATGGCATGCTCACCTTTGGAATGCTCTACTGGCTGGTACCACGAATTTACAATACCAAACTCTACTCTGTCAAACTGGCTAATGCACATTTCTGGATCTCCACGCTGGCCATTATATTTTATGCCGTTCCGCTTTACATTGGCGGAATTACGCAGGCGCTGATGTGGAAAGAATTCACTCCGGAAGGTTATCTGGCTTACCCCAACTTCCTGGAAACAGTTAGCCAGCTCATTCCGATGTACGCGACCCGTGCTTTTGGAGGCTTTCTGTATGTCGTCGGTATGCTCATGCTGGTGTTCAACGTTGTTAAAACAGCAAAACAAGGAAAACTCGTAGCAGTGGAAGAAGTGGAAGCTCCTGCATTACACGCTCAATCCGCTGTGAAAACGAACTCGGAAAGCTGGCACGGATTTTTGGAACGCAAACCCATCCGCTTCCTGATTTTTGCAACGATTGCCATTTTAATTGGTGGAATCTTTGAAATTATCCCGACTTACCTGATCAACTCGAACGTACCTATTATTTCGAGTGTACAACCTTACACCCCGCTTGAGTTACAAGGTCGTGATATTTATGTTCGCGAGGGATGTTACAATTGCCACTCACAAATGATCCGGCCATTCCGGTCCGAAACGGAACGCTACGGCGAATATTCGAAAGCAGGTGAATTTATTTACGATCATCCATTCCAGTTTGGCTCCAAACGGACAGGTCCGGATTTGGCGCGTGAGGGTGTAAAAACCGGACCGCTATACAAACCCAATGCCTGGCATTACAATCACTTCATTGATCCGCAAAAGATGAATGAAGGCTCCATCATGCCCAAATATCCGTGGCTGGCAGAGAAAGACATCAACCTGAAGTCGACCGCGCCAAAGATCAGAGCCATGAAAAAACTGGGAGTCCCCTATCCCGACAACTATGAGCACAAAGCCAACGAAGATCTGCTGAAACAAGCCGAAGAGATTGCCCAGAACCTGCGTGAAGCCGGAATTGAGACCGAAAGTACCAAGGAAATTATTGCGCTGATTGCCTACATACAACGCCTGGGTACGGATATTATGAAACCACAAGTTGAAGAAGAGGAGGAATAAACATGATCAAAGAACATTTGCAAAGTATCATTGGTGTGGAACTTTATGCCATTGTCGGCTTTCTGATCTTTTTTGTATTTTTCATTCTGGTCACTGTGCACACCATCCGAATGGATAAAAGCCGGGTGAGAAGACTGAGTGAAATTCCGCTGGAAGATGAATTTAGAACAAACCAGGAGTAGCCTAAAATAGAAATCCTATGAGCACAAAAGAAGAAAAAAAACACGAACAGCATCAATCTCAACCCGAAATAGACGAGGTAACCAATGACCAGTTACTCGAAGGACATGAATTTGATGGAATCCGCGAATTGGACAACAAGCTTCCGCCCTGGCTGAAATACTTGTTTTATGCGAGTATTGTTTTTTCGGCCGCTTACCTCACCTTGGTTTTTGTTTTTGAAGACGAGCGTGTAATTCAGGCTAAAGAATATCAAAAAGAAATGGCCGCCTACACGGAGGAGGAAGAAGCAGCGGCGGAAGAAGAACAAGCAGCTCCGGTTGAACGAACCCAAGAGGAAATTATGGCTAGCGGAGAAGCGACTTTCTCAAAAATATGCTCGGTTTGTCATGGTAAATTCGGCGAAGGTTTAGTTGGCCCCAACTTCACCGATGAATACTGGATTCACGGTGGATCACGCGAGGACATGCACCAAACAATTGTTACCGGGGTGATTGAAAAAGGCATGATCTCCTACAAGAACATACTCTCTGAAAGGCAAATTCAGGATGTGATCACCTACATCAAGAGTTTGCAGGGTACCAATCCTCCAAACCAAAAAGCCCCTGAAGGAGAAAAATATGATCCGGAGTCTGAAGGAGACACGCCAAGTTAACCGACTTTCATAAAGGCAAACTATGGACAACACAGCAAAACACACCGCCAATCAAAAAGCTAGCTTTCGCGATCACATGGCTACCATTGACAACGAAGGACAACGAGTTTGGCTTTTCCCCAAGATGCCGAAAGGCAAGTTGTACAACTATCGGCGGGTTGTTGCGTACTCGCTACTGCTGTTTTTCTATTTGGCTCCGCACCTAAAAATGGGAGGAGAACCACTTCTTTTTCTGAATTTTGTTGGACGAAAGTTCGTGTTCTTTGGAAATACGTTTTATCCACAGGATCTTCACTTGTTGATTTTTCCGGTCATTGCGCTCTTGGTTTTTATCATCTTATTTACCGTTGTTTACGGGCGCATTTTTTGCGGATGGACCTGCCCGCAAACGGTGTTCATGGAATTTTTGTACCGCCCAATTGAGTATCTGATTGATGGCGACCGTCGCAAACAACAAGTTCTGGCTCAGCAGGAAATGAACGTAGAAAAATTTTTGAAACGGATCGTTAAACACGTGCTTTTTCTGTCTATTTCATTTTGGACCATTCTCACCTTCTGGTCCTATCTCATTGGCTTTTCCGAAGTGCAGGTTTTTCTGTCGAACTGGCCCACCGCCAATTTCTCTGCCCTGCTCGTCGTACTGGCTTTTACCGGCATGCACTATTTTGTGTTTGGTTGGTTCCGCGAGCAGGTTTGCACACTGGTTTGCCCTTACGGAAGACTTCAGGGCGTAATGCTCGACAACGATTCCATCGTAGTGGCCTATGACTATGTGCGTGGCGAACCACGCGGCCGGGGCCGAAACGAAGAAAAAGGCGACTGCATTGACTGCAAACGCTGCGTGGATGTTTGTCCTACCGGAATCGACATTCGGAACGGCACGCAAATGGAATGCATAAACTGTACGGCCTGCATTGATGCCTGTAACTCGGTAATGTATACCGTAAACAAACCCAAAGGCCTGATCCGTTATGCTTCTGAAAACTCAATTCTGAAAGGGAAAAAACAACTCTTAAATGCGCGGGCAATTGCTTATTCTGTAGTTTTGATATTGCTGGTGGGTATCGCCAGCTATTCGTTTATAAACCGTGGCGATATTGAAACCACGCTCATTCGCGCACAAGGAAGTATGTTTCAAGAGTATGGTGCCGATTCATACAGTAATTTGTATAATCTGCAAATGGTAAATAAAACCAATGAGCCGGTGGATGCAGAACTAAAATTACTGGAACCCGAAGGACAAATCAGGATGATGGGTGACGAGCTCAATCTCAAAGTGGGAACCATTGCCAAACGCAATTTGCTAATCATCTTAAAAAAAGATCAACTCACAAAATCCAATACCCATCTGCGTATTGGAGTATACGAAAACGGTGAATTGGTAGACGAAATCAGTTCGAGCTTTGTTGGCCCGAACTCGCTGGACTATTAGCACACAAAAAGCTGCTGATTTTTTTTCGATGCCTTTTCGATACGGATGAAAGTTAACAAAGTACTCACGGATAAAAAGTACAACGATGAAATTAAAAATAAACTGGGGAACAGGCATTGTCATTGCACTGCTGATCATGATCTCAGGAATGCTTTTTCTGGTCTCCATCGCACTAAGGCAAGATTTCTATTTGGTTGAAAAGGATTATTACCAGAAATCGGTGAATTATCAAAGTCAAATTGACAAAATAAACAACGTTACCAAACTGGCCGTACCAGTCAAGCTCACTCAATCTGACAAAGCAATCCAAATCGATTTTCCAGAACTGTTCAAAAAGGAACAACTGAAAGGAACCATTCACATCTACAGCCCGGTGAGTGAAAAAAATGACATAAAACTGCCTATCTTACTAAATGCAGGCTTGAGCCAATCTATCTCAGTAAAAAATCTGCCCAAAGGACGCTATACGGTCAAGCTGGACTGGACTTCGAATGAGAAACCTTATTATCAGGAACTTGAAATGCAACTACCATGATCTTTGATTTCATTGCGCCATTAACGATCGGACTAGTCGGAAGTTTTCACTGCGTCGGCATGTGCGGTCCCATAGCAGTAGCCTTGCCCTTGAAGAGCCACAGTGCGGGAGCAAAAATAGCCGGTGGTTTGCTCTATAACATTGGCCGTACGCTAACCTACGCCGTGCTCGGTTTGCTGTTTGGTTTGCTTGGCGCAGGAATTCATCTGGCAGGTTTTCAACAATGGACCTCCATACTACTTGGAGTGAGCATGATTCTGACGGTGCTTTTCCCTTATTTTTTCAAGCAGCGAATAAGCCTCGGTGCTTTATTTACAGGCTATGCCGGACGGTTAATTTCACGCTTGCGCAAGCTGTTTTCCGACCATTCGCACCAATCGCTGTTCACCATTGGCTTGCTCAACGGACTGCTGCCTTGTGGACTCGTTTACGTGGCCATTGCAGGAGCTATCAATACCAACCATGTTCTTTCCGGAGCTCTGTTCATGATTCTATTTGGCTTAGGAACCATTCCCATGATGTTAATGATTTCACTAACCGGCAATATGATCAGCTCGAGCTTACGTACGGCCATGCGTCGGGTTGTTCCTTATTTTGTTGTTTTGCTGGGCATCCTTTTTATCCTGCGTGGCTTGTCGCTCGGAATTCCGTATATCAGTCCAAAAGCAGAAAAACTGGCTCCGGTGGAACGAACCATGGAAGAAAGTTGTTGTCACTAAATCAGATAAAAGATGTTTATTTCCGAAATTAAAATTGAACAGAAACCCAATAAATACGCTATATTCAGCTCAATAAAGCACGTGTACATCAGTGCCTCAAAAAAAATATCGCTTTTATGCTATTTTTTATAAACATTCGATGGTGGTTCTGGGTTTCTTATGATGAAAAAGTGGATCTATATCTTGTTTGCAAAAGAAATCAAGAATCACAAGTTCAAAACATATGAGACTAACGCCCAAACTATTAGTATTTTTATTTATTTCACTGTTCCAGCTCAGTTCATTTGGACAAAAAACAATTTTCAACGACGAATCATCAAAAGATCCTGAAATTGGGGTTGTTGAGCATTTGGACGAATATTTGCCAGATGGTATTTATATAACTGGAATTGATTCACAACGTGTATTATTGTCAGATTTAATTGATAAACCCACTATACTCAATTTCGTTTATTACCGCTGCCCCGGAATTTGTAGCCCATTAATGGAAGGATTAGCTGAAGTAATGGATCGATCGGACTTAAAACCCAATGAAGACTATCAGGTTCTTACTATAAGTTTTGATCCTACAGAAACGCTTGATTTGGCACAGCGCAAAAAAACGAACTACCTTAATTTGGTTAACAAGAAAGAGTCCATTGCCAAAGGTTGGCATTTTTACATATCAGACAGTGCAAGTATTGCCAAAGCAACAAATGCAGTCGGTTTTAAATATAAAAGAGTGGGCAACGATTTTACGCACGCAGCATCAGTCATGGTAATTAGTCCCGACGGAAAAATTACCCGCTATTTAAATGGGATCTATTTTCTTCCTTTTGAATTTAAAATGGCCGTTATCGAAGCAAACAAAGGACAGTCAGGTCCTACAATTAATAAGATATTACAGTTTTGCTATTCATATGATCCTGAAGGACAAACCTATGTTTTAAATGTCACGAAAGTTGCAGGGTCAATCATTTTATTTTTTGCATTGTTTATTTTCCTGTATTTAGTATTTAAACCTAAACGAAAAAAAGTTTAACAAACGAACATTTATATGCAAACAAGTTCTAAAATCCCCACTGATGTAAGTTATTTGGAATACAAAGGCAAGCATAAAGGGCTTAAGGCGTGGATTTTTTCTACCGACCACAAGCGTATTGGCCTGCTCTACCTGTATTCTATGATGACCTTGTTTTTAGTTGGAGTTACGTTGGGATTAGCCATGAAGTTTGAGCTGATTGCTCCAGGCAAAACCATCATGGAAGCCAAAGACTACAACGCTGTCTTTACGGTTCACGGTGTTATCATGATTTTTATGATTGTGATTCCGGGACTACCTGCAGTATTTGGTAACTTTATGCTTCCCATTATGATTGGAGCCAAAGATGTGGCTTTCCCTAAATTGAATCTATTGTCGTGGTGGGTTTATATTGCCGGAGCTTTTCTGGTCATCACCTCCGTCTTGTTTGGTGATGGATCGCCTGACACCGGCTGGACCTTTTACGCTCCCTACAGTTTTAAAACCGGGGCCAACATGCTCCCCGCTATATTTGGAGCTTTTGTACTGGGTTTTTCATCGATACTGACAGGGCTGAATTTCATTGTTACCATGCATCGTATGCGCGCCCCCGGTATGACATGGACCAAGATGCCACTGTTCCCCTGGTCACTTTATGGAACAGCCTGGATTCAGTTGTTAGCAACTCCTATCGTAGGAATTACCCTGGTATTGGTTGCCCTCGAACGTATTTTCGGCATCGGTGTTTTTGATCCCGCCCTGGGAGGAGACCCAATCTTGTATCAGCACCTGTTCTGGATCTATTCGCATCCAGCAGTTTATGTAATGATTCTACCTGCTATGGGTGCTATTTCTGAAATTATTCCAACTTTCTCTCAGAAACATATATTCGGTTATAAAGTCCTTGTCGTTTCTACTCTTGCCATCGCATTTGTGGGTTATTTTGTTTGGGGACACCACATGTTTACATCAGGGATGAGCGGAACGGCACAATATACGTTCTCCATCTTAACCTTTTTGGTTGCCATCCCAAGTGCCATTAAAGTATTCAACTGGATTTCGACGATGTACAAAGGATCAATCAATGTGCAGACTCCGTTTTACTGGGCCGCATCATTCATCTTTGTTTTCCTGATTGGCGGATTGTCGGGGCTGGTTGTTGGTGCATTGGCTACCAACGTTTACCTACACGATACCGCATTTGTGGTTGGGCACTTCCACTTCATCGTGTTTGGCGGGGTTGGATTCTCTTTTTTTGCAGCGATCCACTACTGGTTTCCAAAAATGTTTGGCCGCATGTATGATACAACCTGGGCTAATATTGGATGGCTAATTTTCACCATCGGTTTTCTCGCCTTATATTCTCCCATGTTCTATTTGGGTATGCAAGGTATGCCACGCCGTTATTACGATTATATGGAAGAATTTCATGCCGCCAATATTCTATCAACATTGGGCTCGTGGGTCATGACTCTGGGATTGATTATTGTGATTATTAACTTATTCCGGTCAGCCAAAAACGGACCGATTGCAGAAGCAAACCCGTGGAATGGAAAAACACTGGAATGGACTGTCCCTTCCCCACCACCTCTTGAAAATTTTGATGAAATCCCTGAGTATAAAGAAAACGACGGACCATACGAATATCAATAAACGCTATACCTATGTCACAAGTTATTCACCATGATGAGCACTATGACCCGGAGGGATCGAAAATCGGGATGTGGCTCTTCATTTTTACTGAATTGCTTCTTTTTGGAGGACTTTTCATTGTCTATTCGGTTTACCGGTACATGAATCCTGATGCATTTCACTTGGCTGCCGAAGAGCTAAACACAACTGTTGGCGCTTTAAACACCGTTATTCTGCTGATCAGTAGTATGACCATTGCCATGTCAACAACGGCTCTTCAGAAAAAGCAAAAAGCAACCACCATTGTATTGTTGGAAATTACCTTCATGTTGGCGTTAATTTTCCTGGTGAACAAATACTTTGAGTGGGGTGTGAAATTTGATCACGGTATTTTCCCGGGATCGGAATTTATGAAGGCGGAGATGAGCCAAGGTGAAGTATTATTCTTTGGATTATACTTCGTCATGACCGGACTGCATGCCCTGCACATTATAGCGGGATTAGTCATTATGGGATTTGCCTTGGCGCGGGTGCAAAAAGGCACCGTACACGCCGATCGCCCATCGCTATTGGAAAATGCCGGATTGTACTGGCATCTGGTCGATTTAATTTGGATTTTCCTTTTCCCTTTATTTTACTTAATCACCTAACAACTGAATCATGGAGAATGAAAAACATCATATCGTTCCGTACAGAATTTATGCGATTATTTTGCTGCTCTTGTTGTTATTGACGTTTCTGTCAATAGCGATAACAAATATCGAACTAGGAGCATTCACTGTTGCCGGAGCACTATTGCTTGCCTCAATCAAGTCGAGTTTGGTACTGGTCTATTTCATGCACCTGAAATTTGACAAAGCCTACATCCAAATTATGGTTGGATTGGTTATTTTGTTATTTATTGCTGTCGTTCTAGTTACGTTTTTTGACTACTATTTCAGATAAGAAACTATGTATATTTTAGCATCACCACAAGCCTCTAATTTTGTTGCCGGCGTTGATCGGGCATTCATTTTCATCCTTGCTGTAAGCTTTTTCTTTTTGATAGGCCTCACAGCAGTCATGATCTACTTTATATTCAAATACAATAGAAAACGACATCCAAAGGCTGTCCAAATTAAAGGAAGCAACTGGTTAGAATTTATTTGGACCATCATTCCCACAATTTTGGTGCTTATCATGTTTTACTACGGATGGGCAGGGTGGAAACCCATGAAAACGGCTCCGGATGATAGTTTTGAAATTACCGTCGTTGGCCGCATGTGGAACTTTACGTTCGAATATGACAACGGCAGACGAACTGACACCTTGTTTGTTCCAAAAGACCAGCCTGTTAAGTTAAACCTTCGATCGATGGACGTTATCCACTCGGTTTACATTCCAGCGTTTAGGGTGAAAGAGGACGTGGTGCCAGGAAGCGAAAAATTCATGTGGTTTACACCAACCAACGAAGGTATTTATGAGCTCTTTTGTACGGAGTACTGTGGATTACAGCACTCCTACATGTATAATTGGGTGAAAGTAATGCCTCAGGAAGATTTTAATAAATGGTATACCGACACAACCCAACAAGTAGCCAGCGCTGAAGTTACCTCGCCTGCAGCTGCAGGAAAACGAATTATGACCAACATCGGATGTTTTGCTTGTCACTCAACCGATGGATCAAAAATTATTGGTCCTTCCTTTAAAGGAATCTATGGCCATGAAGTGACGGTAAAAACAGACGGCAGCGAGCGCACCGTGACCGTTGATGATGAATACATCAAACGATCGATTTATGAGCCGGGTGCTGATGTTGTTGATGGTTTTAACCAGGGATTGATGCAAAGTTACAGAGGCCAGTTGAGTGACGACGACATTGCCAAAATTACTGAATATCTGAAAACTCTTCAATAGTATGAGGCGTCAAACCATTGGCTCCTATTTTCAAATTATTCTGCAGCTGGGCAAAGCTCGGATTTCTTTGCCCGTTGCTTTATCATCCCTCACCGGTTACGCCCTTCAAATGGGAACCATTGGCCTTGAAGGCCTTTACTTGGGCATTGGTGTATTTTTAATTTCATGTAGCTCTGGAGCAATCAATCACTTGCAAGAGCACAAGATTGATAAGAAAATGCCACGCACACAAAACAGGCCAATTCCTTCAGGAAAAATTTCGCCTTTACTCGCCTCGTTAGTCGTCTTACTTTATTTTATATCCGGCGCAGCAATTTTAACCATTCATTTTCCGCCAGCAGCACTTATCGCAAGCACAGTCACACTCATTTCGTACAACGGCTTTTACACTCCACTTAAAAAATACACCGCTTTTGCTGTTGTGCCGGGCTCATTGGTCGGTGCCTTACCTCCTTATATTGGCTGGCTGGCTACCGGGGGCGACCTGTTTAGCCCGATTATCTTCTGGGTAGCTGTTTTCTTTTTTATCGGCCAAATCCCTCATTTCTGGTTGCTGCTGCTGATGTTTGGAAAAGAATACAAACTGGTCGGATATCCTAGTTTGACAGATATATTTAGCGAAAACCAGATCAAACGCCTAAGCTATACCTGGATTTTATCGACCATTGCAGCCGCATTGATCATCGCCTTCAAAATCATGATCAGCAAAGTTGTAATCATCATTTTATTGACGTACATCTTCTATGTGCTGATTTCCACCAGTTCCCAGCTTCTTTTAAAACACAACCTTCAGGTACGAGGCACCTTCTTCAAACTAAATTTTCTATATCTTTTTATGATGATTGCTATAATCGTCGACAGCATTCTTTTTCGTTAATGAACAAACAAAAAACCCAGACGTTACATCAACATATTTGGATTTATTAATACTCTAGTCATGCAGAAAAAATCAATAATGTTTCTAACTGAATTAAAAAAGCACATGAAAACAAGCTTGCTTTTTATCGTGCTTAGTCTTTTTACCATAGCCTGCAATCAAAAAAAATCGACAACACCCAACAAAGAAACTGTTGCAGAGATTGACCTTGTTTATCATGTTGAAGGAATGACATGCGACCACTGCGAAATGTCGATTCAAAAAGGCGTAAACGAACTAAACGGAATCACACTGGTTGAAGCCAACCACGAAGATTCCACAGCACATGTTATTTACAATCCGGCAGAAACTGATGCCAAAGAGATTATTGCGGCAATTGAAAAAAGAGGCTATCACGTAATTCAATAAATAAACATGCGAAAAAAAATTAGCGTAATTGGAGCTACCGGAAAACTGGCGATCCCAGTTATCAATCGCTTACTTGAAAATGGGATAGCTGTAACAGCTATTGTTCGTGACATTGAGAAAGCGAGACAAGTCCTTTCTCCTGATGTTGAATTACTTGTTGCTGACTTGAAAGATATTGATTCGTTAAACAGTGCTTTACAGGGTACCGAAACGCTTTACCTGAATTTATCCACGCACCCATCGTCGAACGGCTTTCAAGCAGAGATTGATGGTGTCAAAAACCTGTTGAGTGCAGCGTTGGGAACACCACTAAAGCACATTATTAAAATTTCAGCTATCGGCGCTCTTCATCCAGAGTTTAACCTACAGGGTGAAAAATTTCAACCAAACGAAATAAGGATAAAAAGTCATCAATTAATTAAGAAATCCGGAATCAATTACACGATATTACATCCGACCTGGTTTGTAAATGCTCTGCCTTGGTTTGTAAACGATGGTAATTTTATCGTTTATGGTAAAGATGAGTTTCCGCTTTACTGGACTAACACCAATGATTTTGCAGATCTGATTGCGAATGCAATTGATAATAAGTCGTCGTTTAACCAGGAATTTCCGGTGCAAGGAAAAGATGCACTGACTTTTACTGAAGCAGGAGAAAAATATATCCAACTGACTAACAAGACATTAAACATTAAACAAATACCGATTAATGAAGACGCTGGAAAATTTAAGGCTTTAATGGAATATTACGAGAACTTTAAAGAGCAACTGGTGGCTGAAAAAACCTGGCATATTCTAGGCGAACCTCAATCGGGGATTGATCAGTTTATAAGAGAAAAGCTATAATAATATTTAGTTCCAATAATACGGAGAAGGGTTTCAAAAAATGAAATCCTTCTTTTTTTTACAATTATTAAGAATTGGAAAGCAACCATTTGGTTAATCTGTTTGTCATTAACAATAGAAACAAATCAGGAAACAAACTTTAAAATTTCATTCGATTAATTTTTCAGAAAACAAAAAGCAGAAATGAAAACATTAAAGTGAGTTTCGTACGTACCTTTTAAAACATCAACGTATGAAAGCACCACTTATCTTATTTAACTTATTGATGATTTCAAGCCTGATAGCTACAGCAGGCAAAGCACAAACATCCAACGTTTACGGCAAGGTGATGGACAACCAAACGCATAAACCTCTTTACGGGGTCAATGTTTGTCTTGAAGAAAATCAACTCGGTATTGGCACCATAACCAACGAAAATGGAGAATTCCGCCTCTGGAACCTTCCGGGTGATAGCATTAATGTTATCATCCGTTGTGACGGCTACCAACCATATTTACTAAAGATTACTCCATTGTTGAGTGCTTCGCAAGAAGTAAAGGAAATCTATCTGAAAACCGAAAAAAGTAAGGAGCGAAAACAAACCAGTTTTCTATTTTTGACGAAGAAAGACGATAAGTAAGCTTCCGGAATCATTCAACTTTAGTGGTAGACAACGGCATTAAAATCAAGATATCACGGTGTTCCCAAAAAGTCTCTCTAGTCAGGAATTTCATCAGGAAGTGCTTCCCTGACGCTGATTACTATACCCGAAAAGATTAAATCTTTGCCAGCCATTGGATGATTAAAATCCATGGTTACCTGATCATTTTTCCGGCCTACAATTTTGCCTAAAAGCTGATTTCCCTGGTTGTCAGCCATTGGAAAAACATGGCCAACCTGAACCACCTCATCATCAATTCGCCCATCTTCTTCAGCAAATGTGGTCACCGGTAAATCGATGATTGCTTTGGGATCAATTGGGCCGTAGGCTTCGTCTTGTGTTGCCTGAAAATAAAAATTCTCCCCGGCTGACAAGCCTTGTAGATTTTGTTCGAACACTTCCAACAACAGTTGATATCCGAATAAGAATTCCTGCGCTTCATCTGCAGAAACCTGCTGAAGTATTTTTTTATCTGCTGCATCAGCAACCGTATATTGAACGGAAGCAATCGTATTTATTTTGATTTTCAAAAGACAACAATTTTTAGATTCCATTTACCGGTTTCACGCGAATATTCCCCGGATAATAAAAGATTCATAAACTCCCTCGAATCTCTAATCAATACATTTTTATCTCGATGCTATGAGAATAGGGTATTCGAAAATCACCCCCTAACTGAAGTACTATTTTTTTGCTAAACTTCGTACATAGTGAACAATCTTCCATCTGTTCTCGGGACTGATCTGTCCTCCATGAGGCCCCATCAATCCTGAAAAAGAGCCCTTTGTAATCACATGAAAAATTTCACCATCGGGTTTTTGTTTCAAATAATCGTCAATTAATGAACGGGGTTTGGCCGGAAACATTTTACTCGTAAACAAGTGCCCGTTTCCATCGCCAATCTCTCCATGGCAACTAATACAGAAAATCTCATATTGGCGCTTTCCTTCATCCAATACCTCAGGCGTAGCACTTAGTGGATTCTCAAGTTGCTGGCCTGCTTTTACTTGTTCTTGCATTGACCTCCCCTCAAACGGATATGGCTTAAACCCTCGTGGAATAGTCCCTTCTGCCGGCAAACGCATGGTCTTCCCATCTTCAAAGACTGGATTTTCCGAATAGGTTTTGTAAGCCGGAGAATAAGCCATATCAGGAAAATATGTCCGCCCCGGCTGGTTTTTATCACGAGTGCATGCCGCAGTTAAAGCCACGACAAAAAGCAACAGATATAGGTTCACAGATTTTCTCATAATCAGTATTGCGTATGGTATTCAAGACTTTCTTTATAAAATGGATGATTCTTGGGTATCAACGGAGCTTTGGCCAATGAACGGAAAACAAAAAATAAGAATAGGCCGACAAAACCAATGGTAATTCCTACTTCAGTGATTCCAATTCCGGACGCTTCGCCACCAACAGCTCCTGGCATAATTAATTGGTAGAGATCGAGCCAGTGGCCAATAAAAACAACCACCGAAACAGGCAGCAGGATTGAAGAACCGCGTTTTGAATTCCGAGTCATCAAAGCAAAAAATGGAATCACGAAGTTCAAAATCAAATTGACGTAAAATATCGTGCTGAAATTTTTTTGCCGTTCATAAAAATAAACTGTTTCCTCGGGGATATTGGCATACCAGATCAACATGTACTGTGAGAACCACAAGTAGGCCCAAAAAACACTGAACCCAAAGAGATATTTCCCCAGATCATGAATGTGTTCGTTGTTGACGTGCCCCATATAACCCATGCGTCTCAAAGCAATCAAAAGAATAATCAATACTGCGGTTCCGCTAGCTAACATGCTTGAAAAAACATACCAGCCGTATAGCGTACTAAACCAATGCGCGTCAATCGACATCAGCCAGTCCCATGACGAAGTGACACTGGTAACCGCCAGAGTCACTACAAAAACGGCTGAAAAAATCCGAAACTTCCGGTAATATTTCAAATCGCCTGACTGATCAAGCAGTAGGGAATTCTTACGAATAAAATGAGCCAGAAGAATCCAGATAGCAAAATAGACCGTAAATCGAATATAAAAGAAGGGAGCATTCAAATAGGCTACTTTCTTCAGTAGAATTTCATCCAGATGGTCTTCATGCGTCCACTCATAAAGCAAGTGCAATCCGCCAAAAACAAAAAGCAGCAACATTAAAATACCAGCTACTGGAATAAAGGAGCTCATGCTCTCTCCAATCCGCTGAATGCTTGTGTGCCAACCTGATTCAGCAATGGTGTGAACGGTAACCAAGAATAGCCCGATTAGTCCCAAGGCAAGAAAATAGTAGGTATTCAACAACAGGTTTGCGGCAATACGCTCAGCTCCTGTGCCAATTAAAAAGCTGACTGCAAGCGAAAGAACACCAATTCCGATCATTCCGTAAATCAGGGTTGAAAGCTTCTTAGTTAATATGAATTTTTGATTCTCCATAACCATGTTATACTTTTAAAGTGATTCCTTCAGCACCAGCTTCAGCGAGTGCTAATTCGATTTCTTTGATATTCTCTTCGCCCTCGCCATCACCCACTTTCACAACAACCAAAAACCGATCGTCCGTGATGCGTTCGTCATGAATAACAGCTTTAGCAGCCGGCCCTAATTTATTGCTCACAAAAAAGGCAATCACCATGGCAAATGCAGCAAAAAGAACAGTTAACTCGAAAGTTACGGGCATAAACGAAGGCACGGCAAAAAACGGTTTTCCTCCAATATTAATTGGATAATCAACCGTGAAAACCCAAGCCTGAAAACCAAAACCAAGAGTAGCCCCAACAACTCCAGCAATAAAAGCGACCCGCGTCAACCTCGAACGCCTCATGTTTAAAGCCTTATCAACACCATGAACAGGGAAAGGTGTTAATACATCCATAATCTCTAAACCTTTAGCTTTCAGATGGCCTAAGCCCTTCAGCAAATCTTCTTCATCCAGATAGTAAGCTGTAATGTATCTATTCATGATCGGTTATTTTTTTTTGTTCACCTGAAGATTTTAAAACGCCTTTTACCTCTGCCACAGCAATGACCGGAAACACCCGGATGAACAGCAAAAATAAAGTGAAAAATAACCCCAATGTTCCAACATATAAGCCAACCTCAACCACCGTAGGTTTATACATCGTCCAACTTGAAGGTAGAAAATCGCGGTGTAATGAAGTGACTACAATGACGAAACGTTCGAACCACATGCCAATATTTACAAAAATGGATATGATGAAGGTTAGCAGCACACTTCTACGGATCTTTCGAAACCAAAAAAGCTGAGGCGTAATTACATTACAAGTCATCATGATCCAATAGGCCCAGGCGTAAGGTCCAAAAGCACGGTTAAAAAACGCATATGTTTCAAACTCGACTCCCGAATACCAGGCCATGAAAAACTCAGTCAAATAGGCTATCCCCACAATTGAACCTGTCAGAATGATTACTTTATTCATCGACTCTATATGATTCAGCGTAATGTAGTCTTCAAGGTTTAGTGCCTTTCGAGTTACGATCATCAGGGTGAGCACCATCGCAAAACCGGAGAAAATTGCTCCCGACACAAAGTAAGGAGGAAAGATGGTCGTGTGCCATCCCGGAATAACCGAGGTAGCAAAGTCGAAACTTACAATGGTGTGAACTGATAATACCAGCGGAGCAGCCAAACCTGCCAATATCAAACTGACGGTTTCGTGGCGTGACCAATGCCGGGCTGATCCGGTCCATCCAAAACTCAGAAACCCATAAATCGCTTTTCTGATTTTTGTTTTAGCCCGGTCGCGTACGGTACCCAAATCGGGAATCAAACCAACATACCAAAATATCAGGGAAACCGCAAAGTAGGTTGAAATGGCAAAAACGTCCCACAACAAGGGCGAGTTAAAGTTCACCCAAAGAGATCGTGTATTGGGATAGGGAAAGATATAAAAACCGAGTAAGAGTCGTCCCATGTGAATCAAAGGGAAAAAACCGGCACACATCACCGCAATCAGCGTCATGGCCTCGGCTGACCGATTGATACTGGTACGCCATTTCTGCCTAAAAAGCAGCAGAATAGCAGAAATAAACGTACCGGCATGTCCAATACCGACCCACCATACAAAGTTCGTGATTCCCCATCCCCAGCCAATGGTTTTATTGAGCCCCCATTCTCCAATCCCGTAAAACACGGTTCGGAAAGTGGCCCAGCCACCAAATAGAAGGGCGATGCCTGCCAGCGTAATTCCAGCATACCAGTACTTGGAGGGTTTACCTGCCATGGGTGACAAAACATCATCTGTCACTTGTTTGTAGTTCTTATTTCCCCGAATTAACGGTTCTCTAAGCGGAGATATGTACATCCTAATTCGTTTTAAGTTAAATGGTTTTATTTTTAACCTTGGTCAGGTAGCCGACCGATGGCAGCGTATGCAATTCTTCCAGCAGGTGGTAGTTACGCTCATCAGCAAAGAACTTTGAAATACGGCTTTCTTCATTATTCAAATCACCAAAAACAATGGCATCAGCCGGGCAGGACTGAGCACATGCAGGCACGACTTCGCCATCCTGCAAAGTTCTGCTTTCATTTTTAGCAAGCAATTTCTTCTCCTGAATACGCTGAATACAGAACGAGCATTTTTCAATTACACCTTTGGCACGAACTGTCACATCCGGATTCAACACCAAACGTCTCAAGTCGGTCGTCATCTCTGCCGGATCTTTTCTGTTGCCCGGCATGGAGTCGGCTCCTGTATAATCGAAGAAGTTAAATCGTCGAACCTTGTATGGGCAGTTGTTATTGCAATAGCGGGTACCAATACAACGGTTATAGGCCATCTGGTTAATTCCTTCATTGCTGTGGGTTGTAGCAGCCACCGGACAAACATTTTCGCAAGGCGCATTATCACAGTGCTGGCACATCACGGGCTGCCGAACCAGCTCCGGATTGTCCGGATCACCTTTATAATAACGGTCGATACGAATCCAATGCATCTCACGAGCCCTAATCACCTGCTCTTTTCCTACAACCGGAACATTATTTTCGGCAGAACAAGCCACGACACATGCATTACAGCCAGTGCACGAGTTCAAATCGATAGCCATTCCCCAGTGAAATCCCTCAAACTTAGGTCGCTCATAAAGTGACTTCATGTGCGCCTTAATTGTTTCACGCACTTCGTTGCCTGAGGCCGGGTTCGCCAAATAATCTTCCAGCGTTGTTTCAAGCACGAGGTTTCTCCCTTCCATGGAGTGGTGAGATTGCGTCCGGGCCAATTGGTAGTCACCGTCCACTTTCTCGATGGTCACCTGTGGTAAATGGTATTGCTTAATTCCATTGCTGGATTGAATAAGCGGAAAAGCGTTTTTTCCAACCGTACCATCAGGAATGCCCATGTTGAGTCTTCCGTAGCCCAAAGCCACTGAAATAGTTTTATATTCTTGCCCCGGCTGAACAATCACCGGAATGGGTCCAAAGTCATTAATATTGATAAGCTGTTCATCTTCCAGCTCCAGCTCGGCGGCTAGTTTTGGAGAAACTGCTGCATAATTATCCCAGCAAACTTTAGTAACCGGATCAGGAAGTTCCTGCAGCCACGGGTTATTGGCTTGCTTTCCGGATCCCACACTTATGTTCGTGTAGAACGACAGTTCCAGGGAATCGTCACCAGATGTGATTTTTGCTTGAGCCAGGGCGGAATCAACAGCTCCGGCATCAAATGCAAGCATTCCATTTTCCTGTTGTCCCGACTCATAAATACCATCATGTAACTTGCTGTTCCAAAAATCATCGAACGAAGTTTCACCGGAACCTGCAAACAACTTCTCTTCCCAGTTCTTCCGAATGTAAGTATGATAATCTACCGGATTACCAGCCCATTTCAGCAAACTTTCCTGTGCTGCCCGGGTTTTAAAAATTGGTCGAATGGTTGGTTGCGCGAGTGAATAAATACCCGTTTTCACTTCAGCATCATTCCATGCTTCCAGGTAGTGATGATCCGGACAAACGTAATGCACATGTTCCGAAGTTTCTTCACCCAAAATGGGCATCGCAATTTTCAGATCAATATTTTTCAGCGCACTAACAAACCGGTCTGCTTCAGGATAATCGAAAGCAGGATTGACATCATAAAGAATCAGTCCTTCAACTTGTCCGCTTTCCATTTCGCCAACCAGTCGATCCATGTCTTCATCCATGCCCTGACGCAGTTTCAAATGAATATCAGTTTGGATTGTTGATCCATAATTCTGTAACAGTTGATTGATCGCATTTACCAGCAATTGGTTTTCCACATCATTGCTTCCGCTAACTACCAATGACTTTCCCTTTTTGGATGACAACTCACCGGCAATCTTTTTCACATCAACCGGCGAGCTTGGAACTGATGACCCAGACTGTCCGTTTAGTGATAAAAGTTCCTGATACAGATTTGCCAGAACCAATTTTTCCTGAGAAGGTCGTATTTGGTAACGCTCATCAGCATTTGATCCGGTTAGGGACATGCCGCCTTCAAAGTGAATATGACGCGACATGCTGCGTTCACCATCAACCAGTTTCCTGTTTTTTGCATATTGTTTGGTGTATTCAACCGGAGAAAGCCACGTTCCAAGAAAGTCAGCATCAAAACCAACGATCAATTCGGCCTTGCTGAAGTCGTAAGCTGGAATAAAACCTTTTCCGAAAGTTTTCTCATTGGCCTTCAGAATACCCGAAGCCGACAGCACATCGTACTGGATGTGTTCCGAACCGGGATGAGCATCCAGAAACTCCTGAATAGCAGCTTTGGTCGAAGGACTGATGATGGTTGAGCTTAAAATCACAACTTTGCCTTGTCTCTTTTTTACCTCATCCAGAAAGAGCATGATTTTGTCATCAGCTTCGTCCCAGCTTATTTTCTTTCCTTCGTAGGTCGGATTTTTGTGGCGTTTGTTATCGTAAAGTCCCAACACCGAAGCTTGAGTCCGGGCATTAGTTCCCCCCATTGTAACTGAAGACATTGTATTCCCTTCAATTTTGATCGGACGCCCGTCTCGTACCTTAACCAAAATGCTACAGTAATCAATACCATCAAAATAGGTTGATGCAAAATAGCTTGCTTCTCCCGGGATAATCTTTTCGGGGCGAATTAAAAAAGGGATGGCTTTTTCAACAGGCTGTTTGCAGCTAACTGCAATTGCAGCAGAGGCCACCGAAAATCCAAAAACCTTCAAAAAGTCACGCCGTGAGTTTCCGGTTGACTTCGCCTCTTGTTTCATCTGAAGAATGGACTTTCTATCTCCGGCTTCGGACTCGCTTGATGCCTGCCGAGCGTCATAAATCAAATCATCCAAACTTTTATAATATTGTTCCTTCATTCCAAATAGGTTTGTTGTTTATTAATAATGACACTTCATACAATCGGTTCCACCAACCATTTCGACGGTAACCTTATCAATTTCACCTTTTTTGATTTGCTCATGAAACTCATCGTATGATTCATAGAAATTATTATCGACAAATTGAACTTCTTTTGTTCGGTGACATTCAAGACACCAGCCCATGCTCAAGTCTTCCACTTGTCTGACCACATCCATCTCGGCTATTTGCCCATGGCACTCAACGCAATCCAGGTTTCCTGCATTTACGTGCTGTGCGTGGCTAAAAAAGACATGATCGGGTAAGTTATGAATTCGCACCCATTCAACCGGAACGCCATTCTCTGTGGCATCAATAACTTTAGCAATTTCAAACTTTCCAGAGCGGGTTCCTTCCCGAACAAGCGAGTGGCAATTTAAACACAGATCGGTCGGAGGAATTCCGGCAGACTTGCTTTGTTCAACGGTAAAGTGGCAGTATTTACAATCAATTTTATTTTGTCCGGCATGGACTTTATGTGAAAACTTAATGGGTTGTTCGGGTTCGTAATTCTGCGATCGTCCTAAACTCACTCCCTCCTCGTAAAGCATCTTAACCTGGTATCCAAAAGCTCCCAGGAATATAATTAGCGGGACAGCCTTATATTTTATTTTTCTGAAAAAGATCATTTCCAATAGCGCCCACGTAACAATCAGTCCTAAGAAAAGAAAAAGCAGCAGTCGATCAATTGTTGGCTTAACAGGAGCGGGGCCACGCATCGACAAGTCATCCAAATAGGCCTTTACCGTTTTTAGATCTGCGTCTTCAAAATTATAATCTTTATGAACTTCGGCCATCTTACCTCCTGATGGTTCCATAATGACAGCCTTAAATTCAGCAAAACTCTTCTCAACATACTTATTGGCAATGTCATTTGCTGAAGGATTCCAGTTAAGCGTATCTGAGCGTGTAATATTGTGACATGACACACAGGATGTTTGCTCATTGTTGTGTGGCAATAATCCTCTAAAAAAACGTTCACCACGCTTAATATCGTTTCGGTAATGGCCAAATTTATCCTCTTCGGCGGGCTTGCTCTTCGCTGATGCCATTTCATTCGAAATCGTATCCGGCTTTGTAGCTGATCCTGTGGTATCAACCTGAGTTTCTGAGCCAGTTTCATCGACTGCCTTTGCAACAACGGAATCCGATTGGGTTGATGCAGTATCGGTTGGTGAGGACAATTTCACAGCAGCTGTATTTGCTGAATCTTGTTCACTTTGTTGCGTTTGTGGTTCAGCAGAAGCCGCTGCCGAAAAAACAAAAATTGACATGAGGAAAACTAAGAGAAAACCCTTTGGGGAAAACCCGGATTTCCTTAAAACAGGGAACTTAAGTTTCATTCTATAAGCTTTAGTAAGTTTTTTTTCAAACCTAGGATTTTGCGACTCATCAGAATTAACAAATTTTTTACTTTATGGTTTTCCATTCAAGCTAAAAAGTTGGTCAAAAAAAAACGCTCGAAGTCAATCACCAACTAACGAAAGCCAAAACATTCATTAAACAACTGACATCTAGCACTATTTCAAATAAACCGATGCCGCGCAAATAACCATCGTCTATATTTATTTATTTTCCATAGACAAATTCAATTAAAAATTATTCAAGATTCTCAGTAAGCTTTCGAACGATCTTCAGATTGTCAAGGAATTCTTTTGCAATAACCCGGACAATTGTATAAACCGGAATTGCCAGAATCATGCCTAAAATCCCTGCAACACTTCCAGCTGCTAAGATCACCAGAAAAATTTCCAGCGGATGAGCTTTAACACTGCTTGAATAAATCAGCGGTTGAAACAATATATTATCAATAATCTGTACCGAAGCGAAAACAAGCAACATAAAACCCAACAAGGGCAAGGTATGCGACGAAAAATCGGCATTGAGATTGATTGCAATACCTATTAGCAAACCAACTGTTGCACCCATCCACGGCCCCAAGTAAGGAATTACATTAAACAAACCGCAGAATAATCCAATTACCACCGAATGGCTAAACCCCACACCAACAAAGGTTAACCCGAGGGTTACCAGGGTTCCCACCATTGTTACTTCGAACAGCAAACCAATAAAGTAGCGCCGAAGTAGACTATAGATTGAGTTCAGAATTCGATCAACTTTTTCTTCGTAACCCGATGGAACCATAAGAAGGATGCCTTCTTTAAACATATTTTCTTCTTTTAAAAAGAAGAATGTAATAAATGAAACCGAGAAAAAAGCAACGAGTAATTCCCCCAAGGTGCCGGCGACAAATCCAAAAATTCCGGTCAACTGCGAAAACTGCATTCTATCTCCAATCTGCCCTCGCAATAGTTCAACCAAGTTAGCACTAGCATCAACATTGCCTTCCTCTCCGACAAAATCCATCCACTGTCTGATCGGTTTTTCAACAATTTGCAGAACAGCATTAAAATCGATAGTGGAAAGTTGCTCGAACTCCGCCACCAGCAGTGGAATCAAAAAGCGAACTGATCCGATAAAAAAGATCCAAAGAAGTAATATGGTAAAAAAAGCCGCAAGGGTATATGGAACCGAAAAACGACCAATATGAATTCCATGCAAAAAGCGAACTACAGGACGTCCAATCAGCGACAAAACAGCTGATATTAATATATAAGTGACAATATCGCTGAAGTACCAAACCAAAAACAGAAAGACAAGAACACCAACAGCTATTAATAAATTCTTTGTCCACCCTTGCACCTTAATCATATAATAACTTTTTATACAAATATACCGGAATAATTCAAGTTAGAAAGTTTAAACATCAAACACAACACAAGCGTTGTAAATCTAAATGCCCAACGATCAGTTTGGTGTTTCTCATGGCTAGTGATATCAAACAATAACAAGATTATTCATATTTTTTTGATAAATTTGTTTTACGCAAATAACCAATATGAGAGACAAAAAGCTTACTGCCCTAATTGTTGATGACGAAAAAGAAGATCGGGATATACTAACATACATGCTTAAAGAGCACAAAGAAATTACGATTATCGATCAGGCCGAAAGTACGGAGTCGGCACTTTTCAAATTCTTAGAACTCAAACCCGACATTGTTTTTCTCGATTTAGTAATGCCCGGAAAAAACGGCATGGAGCTTATTTCTCTTTTGAAGAAACAAAAACTAGAGACAAACATTGTAATTGTTAGTGCCTACCGTGATATGGCTATAGAAGCAATTAAAAATGAAGTTTATGACTTCCTGCTTAAACCGATTGGACCGCGAAAACTACATAGGGTAATTGCGAATATTGAAAGAAGAAGAAGCAAGGTAGATAACATACATTTAAACAACTTGCTTGGCAGTTTCAAGCAAGAAACTAAACTTAGGCTTTCTTCAACCAACAGTCATATATTGGTCGATCCAAATGATATTTTATACTGCGAAGCTGAAGGGACCTACACACATATTCACTTGGAAAACGGGAACATTGAACTGGCAAACACATATCTTGGTAAGATTGAAGATTTTCTAATTAAAAACAATAATTTTTTCAGAATTAGTAGACGCCACCTGATAAATCTTGATAAACTATGGCGAGCAAACAAGGCTGACAATTCCTGCATTTTAATCGCCAATAATGAGGAATTAAAATTGTACGGCTCGAAAAAACAGATTCGAGAACTTTGTAAAATCGATAATCCTAAATAATGGTTGAAAACAAGACGATAACCGCGATGATTATTGACGACGATGAAGAAGCAATCGCTCTTCTCGAAATTTACCTGAAAGCCTTTCAGGAGATTGAAATCGTTGACAAAACCACGAACCCCAAGCAAGGGATTAAACAGCTAATCAGAAAGATGCCGGACATGGTCTTTTTAGATATTGACATGCCGGACATTAACGGATTGGAAGTTGCAGAGGTTATCAAAGACAATCAGTTGAGCACCGAAATTGTATTTACAACAGCGCACAGCAAATATGCCTTTAAATCGTTAAACTTAGAACCACTGGACTACCTTGTAAAGCCTTTTGGTCCCGAAGAATTAATTTCTGTCGTTAACCGTTACAAAACAAGGATAAAACGGAAAGAATTAGAGCGCAGCATGGACATCTTCATCCAAAATAACCGTCCAGTAAAAAAGGTGAAACTCACGACAAATTCCGGGGTTGTATTTATTAATCCACAAGAGGTTATGCTGCTTCAGGCAAAAATAAATTACAGCATTGCCCATTTGTCCAACGGAAGTATTGAACTAATTACTCAACCGATGCAAAAGATCATCGACTTAATGGATTTTTCCAACCTGGTAAAAGCAAACCGCTCATCTTATATCAATATTCAATATTTGCGCAAAGTTGACCGCCGAAATAAAATATGCATGTTAACTCACAAAGACATTGTTATTGAGGAACCAATCAACCGTTCAAGTATTTCTTTCTTCGAAAAGTTGAATTGCTTCCCCATCACCTGATCGAGTTAACCTAGCTCTTCAGCAAGGCAAAATCAAGTACATCACTGATGTTCTTTACAAAATGAAACTTCAGCCCCTTCAAATAAACGTCTTTAATTTCCTCCAAATCTTTCTCATTATCAGCGGATAAAAGAACCTCTTTAATACCAGCGCGCTTTGCTGCCAGAATTTTTTCTTTGATTCCCCCAACCGGCAGCACTTTGCCGCGTAACGTAATCTCGCCAGTCATCGCAATATTCTTCCGTACTTTTCTTTTCGTTAAAGCCGAGGCCAATGAAGTTACCATCGTAACACCTGCCGAAGGGCCATCTTTGGGAATCGCTCCCTCCGGAACATGCACATGGAAATTATTCTTGTCAAACATTTCCTGTTCCAGCCCCAGCTCCTCGCGGTGCGATTTTAAATATTCCATTGCCAGCATGGCAGATTCTTTCATCACTTCTCCCAGGTTACCAGTCAATGTCAAACCACCTTTTCCGGTACTTAAACTAGACTCTACAAATAGAATTTCGCCACCATGGGCAGTCCAGGCCAAACCAGTAACAACGCCGGGTATCTCATTACCCTGGTAGCTTTCGCGCGTATATTGAACCACACCGAGATATTCCCGAATATCTTCTTTGGTTAATTTCTTATTATAAGGTTCTTCGAAAGCAATTTTTTTAGCTATTCGACGGATAATCTTGGCAAGCTTTTTATTCAATTCACGTACACCAGATTCGCGCGTATAATTTTCAACAACGTGTTCAAGAATGTCCTTTGTAAACGAAACCTGATTTTTCTTCACCCCATGATCCTTCAATTGCTTAGGAAGCAAATGGCGCTTGGCGATTTCAATCTTCTCCTCAACAATATATCCGTTTACATCGATCAACTCCAGGCGGTCACGCAAGGGCGCTGCAATGGTGCTCAGCGTATTGGCTGTCGCCACAAACATCACATTAGACAAGTCATAATCGACTTCCACATAATTATCATGAAACTCTGAATTTTGCTCAGGGTCCAGCACCTCAAGCAACGCCGAGGCCGGATCGCCATGAAAATCCTGCGACACCTTGTCAATCTCATCAAGAATAAAAACGGGATTTGAGGTTTTTGCTTTCTTAATATTTTGCAAAATACGTCCCGGCATTGCTCCAATGTAGGTTTTCCGATGACCACGAATTTCAGCTTCATCACGCATTCCACCAAGGCTCATGCGAATATACTTTCGATTAAGAGCTCTTCCGATTGACTTTCCAAGCGAAGTTTTACCAACTCCCGGAGGACCATATAAACACAAAATTGGGGCCTTCATATCCTTTTTCAACTTCAATACAGCCAGGTGCTCCAAAATGCGTTCCTTCACTTTCTCCAATCCGTAGTGATCTTCATCCAACACCTTTTGTGCATGCTTCAGGTCGAAATTATCTTCAGTATACTCATTCCAAGGAAGCTCAAGCAATGTCTGACAATATGAGAATTGAACTGAATACTCACCAGCTGCTGGGTTTAATCGGTGTAGCTTGGTTACTTCTTTATCGAAAAAAGCAGCAACTTCTTCACTCCACTTCTTATCCTTGGCAGCTTCTTTCATGTCAGCAATTTCCTGCTCTATCGGATTGCCTCCCAGCTCATCCTGAATGGTTTTCATTTGCTGGTTAAGCAAATATTCACGTTGCTGCTGATCTAAGTCCGTTTTTACTTTGGTTTGAATATCACGCTTCAACTCCAACATTTGAACCTCTTTCACCAAGTATGAAATGGCTTGTATTCCACGCTCACGAACATCAGCAATTTCGAGCAATTTCTGTTTTTCCTCAACCTCAAGGTCAGTGTTGGAACAAATAAAGTTGATCAGGAAGGTTGAGTTTTCGATATTCTTAACCGCGAAAGTTGCTTCGGGAGGTACATTGCTCGAATATTGAGCGACTTTAATTGACAAATCTTTAAGAGATCCAACAACAGCACTGAATTCAGTATTATTCTCCGCTGGTAAGATTTCGTCGAGCAAAGTAACCTGGGCTCTAAAATAAGGGAACTCTTCCAGATAATTGGTCACTTCGAACCTCCGTTTCCCTTGAATAATCACAGAAGTTGACCCGTCGGGCATCTCAAGAACTTTCAGGATTTGAGCGACTGTGCCGACCTGGTACAAATCTTTTTGCTCCGGATCATCAATGCTGCCATCCTGTTGAGTCACCGTTCCCAGTAGTTTATCCCCACGAAAAACATCTTGAATGAGTTTCAGTGATTTTTGTCTTCCAACTGTAATCGGAATCACAACACCCGGGAATAATACTGTATTTCGAAGTGGCAAAATTGGCAGTACTTCTGGCGCCTGAAAATTTTTCAGTTCTTCTTCATTTCCATCGGCAATGATTGGAATAATTTCAGAATCATCGTCTCCCATACCTGTGAATATCATATTTTTTAATGAATGACCTCTATTTTCTCCCATTATATTTTCTCTTTCTCTATCAGTGTGACAATCTGGCGTAAAATTAGCCATATTAATTCAGGGCTATTATTAGTCAATAGCCATGCCAAAAGAATTTGATGCAAGTTTAAAAACTGCGAAAAACCGAAGTCCAATCAAAAACGGTAGTTAGTATTTGTTTGTCAATTTCGGTCAACTCCCGATTGCGACGTGTCATCACTTTTTCTGCGACACTAAAAACACTTTTCAGTTGATGAAGTTTAAAACCTCCCGGGCCTCCATCGGCAAACGAAGGTACAAACTGTCGTGGAAACCCGGTTCCATGAATATTGCAGCCCACACCAACAACCGTTCCGGTATTGAACATGGAACTAATGCCTGCTTTGGAATGATCTCCCATGATCAGTCCGCCAAACTGCAATCCGGTTTTATAAAAACGGCCGGTGGTATAATTCCACATTTTAACCGGCTCGTAGTTATTTTTCAGGTTCGAAACATTGGTTCCGGCACCTAAGTTACACCACTCGCCCAAAACCGAGTTACCTAAAAAACCATCATGTCCTTTATTGGAATATCCAATCAGAATTGATTGACTGATTTCGCCACCAACTTTTGAAAATGGTCCAACGGTTGTTGCTCCGTATATTTTACTTCCCATGTTCACCACCGCATGATCGCCCAACACAAAAGGTCCGCGAATAAACGATCCTTCCATTATTTCAGCATCTCTCCCAATGTAAACGGGCCCGGCTGTCGCATTAATCGTAGCAAACTCGAGTTTCGCGCCCTGCTCCACAAAGATATTCTCCGGATGAATTAACTGATTTGTATGACTAATTGGCTCTGATTCACGATCGGCTGTCAACAAGTCAAAATCCAACTGAATTTGGCGGGAGTTAAATTCGGTCAAATCCCAAGGATATTGAACCAGATCCAACTCTCCTGCAAAATCCTTCCAGTGAATTTCAGCAGTATTTTCATAAAAAGAATCGGATGCGGCTTCATCAACAAGAGCAACAATTGGCTGGCCATTCCACACAATTCCTTGCCCCAACTGAAGCTTTTCCACCTGAGCAGTCAACTCGTCTGTTGGACAAACATGAGCATTGATCAATAAATTTTCAGATGCGATTACTTTGGGATATTTAGCTTGTAAATAGCTCTCTGTTTGCCATGAAAAATCTCCTTTCAGACGCTTTCCCCACTTTTCCGTTATCGTTAAAATTCCGGTTCGCAGCTCAGAGACAGGACGAGTAAAGCAAAGTGGCAACAGGTTTTCCCGCTCCGGAGAATCCAACAAAATTGCATTCATGACGATTTTTTTTCAAAAGTAGACAAAAAAAAAGCTCCGCAAAAGCGGAGCTCATATATCGTATTTAAACGTAGATTACTTTTTCTTGCTATCCATGTGTTTCTTATAACGGTTCATGAATTTGTCAACACGTCCAGCAGTATCAACCAATTTCATTTTACCGGTATAGAATGGATGCGAACTACTTGAGATCTCCACTTTCATCAATGGATACTCAACTCCGTCAACCACTTCAGTTTCTTTTGTGTTAACGGTTGATTTCGTCAAATAAACCTGGCCATTTGACATATCTTTAAACGCTACTACGCGATAATTTTCCGGATGTATTTCTTTTTTCATTGCTGATTCTTTTTCAACTTTATTTCAATCGGTGTGCAAAGATACTTACCTATTTTAAATTTCCAAAAAGTTTTTCTTCTTTTATTCATCTTTTTCAGTTCCAATTATTGGAGCCCGCTCAAACGGCTTATTCCGATCAAACAGATAGCGCATGGTATGATGCGTTTTTACATGTTTCCCGCCTACTGATTCGTACAACGAAATGATCTTGGGGTTAAAATCGCCGGCCCAGGAAAGCTCAACTTCAGTATACTGTGGCTTTTTCTTCATCAACTTATCCTGATGCCAGAAAATAGCAGACTCAATACCGGACTTTTGAAACTTTGGAACGACACCCATAATTAAGATACGCGTACGTGTAATTGTCTTTTTCTTTTTGTAATAAAGAAATTTCAGCATGTTGATGAAATTCAGCTTTCCGTTCAGCTTTTGCAATATCTGGTTGATATCAGGCACCATTACAAATAATGCGATGGGTTCTCCTTCATGATAGGCAAACCAAATCATTTCCGGATCCAACACGGCTTTTGAGTCCTTAATAAAGTCCCGCAGGTCCTGCGGATCCAGAGGATTGAAATGCTCGTGAAACCGCCAGGCTTCATCATAAATATAGCTGAAATCTTTGATAAACTTCTCCGTATCGCTATAATCGAAATGCTTAAAACTATATCCCGGCTTTTGTGCTACCCAACCCGCGATTTTCCAGAAACGTTCCGGAAACGGCACCGAGTAATCCAGGTGATAGCTAAATTGCTCAAAATAAACTTTGAAACCATAGTTATCAAATCGCTTTTGGTAGTACTTCGGATTGTAAGGCATGCCATAACCTTGTGGCATAAAACCATCTACTAACAAGCCCCAGTTCATGTAGTTTTCGCCAAAGTTTACCGGTCCATCCATGGCCTCCATTCCGCGCTCTTTCAACCAATCGCGAGCCGTGTCGAATAACAAATTAGCCACTTCCTGATCATCAATACATTCAAAAAAACCACAACTTCCGGTGGGTTGCTCAAACGTTTTTGCCTTATCGTAATTGATAAACGCAGCGATACGTCCAACAGGATTACCCGATTGATCGACAATCACCCACCGTTCAGCTTCTCCATGTTTAAATGACGGATTTTTAGCAGGATCAAAGGTATTTTCAACCATTCCCTGGATTGGTGCTGCCCAGTTTTTATCACCCTTATAAATCAGGTGTGGTAATTTGTGAAAGAGCTTTATAGTTTCTGAGTTATTGACTTTTTGTAACTGCATGTGCTTGGTTAATTGTTTTAGTTGACAAGATACAATTATTTATATTTGTAAAAGATGATTTTTGATTAGTCCTCAATGATTGCCGAGCGCTTGAATTCTTTTTCCCGGTCAAATAAATAACGCAGGGTCAAATGTGTTATGGCCTTTTTCCCACCTACCGCTTCAAAAATTGAGATCATTTTCGGATTGAAATCGCCCACCCAACTGAGCTCCATTTCATTGTACCAATCTTTTCTGAGAAGCACTTGCCTTAACTGGTAAAAAATAGCCGACTCGATGCCCGATTTTTGAAACTTCGGAATAACTCCCATTACAATTACCCGACAACGGTTAATTACCTTTTTCCTTTTCAAATAATACAATCGGAGCAACTTAACTAAGTTCATTTTTCCACTTGGGAAGTATTTTATCAATTGGTTCGCATCAGGAATCATCATGAAAAATCCGATTGGCACACCTTCTTTGTAAACAAACCAAATGAATTCTTCCTCCAGTATTAACTTCGACTGGTTAATCATGTCACGTAAATCCTGCGGATCAACTGGCTTATAATTATCATGCTTACTCCAGGCCTGGTCATAAATATTAATAAAATCGCGAATGTATGTTTCTTGGTTTTTAAATGTGAAATTTTCAAAAGTATAGCCTGGCTTTTTAGCCGTCCATGCCGCAATTTTCCAAAAGCGTTCAGGCAAATCAGGGCTTGTAATATTTAAGTGATAACTGAATTGCTGGTAGTAGGTTTTAAATCCATAATTATTCCATAGCTTCTGGTAATAGTCCGGATTATAATTCATCCCAAATGTCTGTGGAATAAATCCATCGACAAGCAACCCCCAATGAAAAAAGTTTTCCCCAATATTAATTGGCCCATCCATGGCTTCCATTCCTTCAGCAGTCAACCAATCTTTTGAGACATTAAACAAAGCATCAGCCACTTCCTGTTCCTCAACACACTCAAAAAAACCAACTCCTCCGGTTGGTTGATCAAACTGACTGGCATAACTGGACGAATAAAATGCAGCAATTCTGCCGACCAGCTTGCCTTCTTTATAGGCAACCCAACGACAAGCCTTCCCTTTTTTTAAGGTATTATTTTTTTCAGGATTGAAAATATCCTCAATCATCATTCGAAGAGGAGCAACCCAGTTTTTATCGTGTTTATATATTGAATAAGGAAGCTGATGAAATGCATTAATCAGCTTTTTGTTCGTCACCTCTATTAGCTGCATTTACTTTATCTTGGTTTGAAAGCACCGAAATTAATACTTATCGCCAGAAAACAAAAACAGGAACCGAAGCTCCTGTTATATTTTTAATACTTATCTAAATGAATTTGATCCAATCAGCACTGCTATTTTTATAATCTTTACAAACTAGTTTCAGCTTAAACTAGTCACGGCTGGCCAGTTTCGATAGCAACCTCAATATTTCGAGGTACAGCCACACCAAAGTAACCATTAATCCGAAAGCTCCATACCATTCCATTATTTTTGGTGCTCGGGCTGCGGCTCCCCTTTGGATAAAGTCGAAATCTAAAATCAAATTTAAAGCAGCAACAGCGACAACGACTAAACTAAACCCAATGCTGAACAGACTATTGCCATGCAAAAAACCGAAGCTGGCTCCAAACATACCCGCAATAAAACTGATGAAATAAATCAGTGCAATTCCTCCGGTAGCAGCCATTATAGCCATTCGAAACTTTCCGGTTGCCCGAATTTTTCCTGAGCGAAACAGAAACAGCATAATAAAAAATACACCAAAAGTTAAAGCCACAGCACGCATAACTAATCCCGGGTATTGGACTTCGAAGAAAGCAGAGATACCTCCCAGAAAAAGACCTTCGAAAACGGCATAAATTGGCGCTGTAATATTAGAATAGCGTGGAGCAAAAACCGTAATAATAGCAACAATAAAACCACCGATTCCGCCGCCGATTAACCACGGCGCAACGACCGAAAATGCGCCTTCAGGTGACCCATAATCATAAACGCCGAAAAACTTACGCCAGGTAAACGCAGCGGCAAAAGCCAATATCAGAAACATCAGACCGGTTTTATTTATCGCACCATTAACGGTCATAACATCAGTTTGAGCACCCGTTTGCACCTTGCTAAAAACTGAATTCCCAAAAACCGGATTTGATGATTTTGTCAAATTCATAATTCGAATATTTAAATTGTTCGCGTCAATAACTATAAAAACCATACCATGATTTTCATACTGACATTTTGTACTCAAATGATACAACCAAGAAAAACTGTTAAAGTTCGACGAAATCTCCGAGTAGCAAATTGGCCATTTTCTGTGCCTGCTTCTCTTCCATTTCTTTTGCTAAGTTCAGAAATTCGACACACCGTTCTTTCAAAAAATCACTCCGGTTACCCACAATCAACAAACTGCGGTAAATAATCTGCCCCAGTTCCGGATCCTTAATCAGGGGAACAAGAACGTCAAAGAATGGCTCAAACATTTCATCAATGGCCTTTTTATCAACCATCGCAAGTCGTCCCATCAGGTGGAGGCCTGTAAATCGCACCAAATGCTTTTTTCCCCGGCACCATTCCAATGCTTTCACATACGCAAATTTCGACTGCACAAACGAGTTGGAAACAGCCTGCTCTGCGATCTCCGAAGTAGCAAAGCTTTTCGTCCAAAAATCCAGTTGCTCTTCTGTCATTTTTTCAGGCTCATCCAACAAAGTAGCTATAATCATACTCTCGCGCCATTGCTTATTCCAAAGTTTCAGAGCCAGCAAATGATTTTTTTCGTACTGCTTAGCCAACTCACGCAACGAAATAATGGAAGCCCCCCAATTGATTTTGTAAACCAAGCCCATGGCTTTCATTTGAGCAACCGTTTCTCCATTTTTCAACCGCCGTATTTTAGCAAGAATCTCTCGAAACTGTTTATCAACCGACGGATCATCAATTAATATATCCATATCAATAAATTACAAATTCAACCACGTAAAATAGAATTAGCAAAAGTAAGGAATAGATAAGGTGCCTGGAAATATTCTGGTATTTTGTAATTGAAATATTTAATTTATTTTGAACGATAACAATCAAATACAGCTTTTCGAACAAGTAAGCGACCACTGTTGCATAGGCAACTCCGGCAATTCCCCAGAACTGAACAAACCAAAGGCTAAGCGAGACATTAAGCAAGAACTCCCAAAACGATGCCCAGGCGATCGATTTTGTTTGCTTTAGACCAATCAGAAGTGTTTGAGGAAAAACCAACCGACTAACAATTAGCAGCAAGTAAATATTAAACACCGTAGCACTCTCAGCAAAATGGGAATTAAAAACAATGGGGAACAGCTCGTGACTCGCCACCAATAAGGCCGCAGAAAGTGGAAAAAGGTAATTCGCCAGGCGAGTAGACTCTCTTTTAATTTTTGTAAGCGTTTCGATCAGCAAATCCTTATTCGACAATTCCGGCAACAAAGCATTACTAAACGCGTTGGCCAATAACAGCACGAAAGGTAACTCGCGCGCACCATATCGGAACACCGCAAAAGCCGCCTCATCAAACTTTGAGGTAATGATAAATCCGTCGACATATTGAGCTGAGCCTCCCAACAAAGCAGAAAAAATAAGAGGTGACGAAAGCGTCAGATGCTCCTTCATAAATGTCCATGAGAAATGATTCTCCTGAGCACGCACAATCAGAAGCAGCAAATAAGCATAGCGCATAAAAGCCGCCAACACTAATCCATACAATGAGAATTGAATGGGCATTCCGAGAACAGTTGGCAGGCTGACTAAAAGCAGCAACACCGAAAAACTGATACCGCCATAGAATACGATAGCACGGGTTTGATTTCGCAGCAAGAAAAAGTACTCAACCAAATTGGCAGGGACACTAAAAAAAAGATAAGCCAACAACAGGTAGAGATAAGGGAATGAGTCAATACCAATACTTTTGCCGACAACAGGCTGACTAACTGCAAGCAAAGCTCCTATAACTAAAACTGTAAAAAAGCTGATCAGCAAGAACGCATTGAAAACCGGAGATTGTGATCCAGCTCTTTCATCCTTTGAAATAGGTAGTAAACCACGAATCAGACCATTCAGCCAAAAGAAACTAACCGCTCCTGCCAGAAACAAAAATTGCTCGTATTCTCCAATCGACTCCGTGGTCAAACTGGTTTTGGTAAAGACAACACCAATCAAAATAAAAGTACCAAACCGCAACAGGTGGAAAATCTGCAAAGACGAAATATTGGTCAGCCTAAATTTCATTGATCAAATCTAAAACTAAATACGCAAAGGACAAATCAAAATCAATCCACTCAAAACTTACACCTTGTATGGCATGATATGAGCTTTAATGGCCACAGTGGTATTTGAAATGGCCGACACCCCGCGAATTTCTTTATCCTGCAAAGTAAGGCACTCGTCATATTTCACTTCCCGATACACACGTTTCCTATTTTTCCATAAAGTACCGTAATTGATCGAGCATGATTGGAACATCATCCTGATCAATTCCCTGCTTGATCAACTGCGGCAAATCTTCGTAAAAAACCTCCATAAATTCACTTTCGGAGAACCCTGCATTGGAGATCGACTGTTTGTAATATTCCAATGCTGATTTCCGGTTTCCCAAGCTCCATTGCACATGTCCCATGTTCATCAGATCGTGCTTGTTAGGCTCATCATCCATCAACTTCTGAAAATATTTTTCTGATTGTTCCTTTTTGCCGGTCAGGAATGAACACCATGCAATGGGACGCCACACTTTTTTATTGCCCGGTTTTAAATATTCTACCTTGAAATAATACTTTAGCGCTTCATCAAACCGATCCAACTCAAGTAAACAATGACCAATATTGAGGTGGTTATTCAAATCGTCAGGGTTCATCTTTTCAACCTCATGATAATACTCCAGGGCTTTTATAGGCTGCTTAAGATTTCGGAAACACAGTGCGATTTTTTTTAGGTTCCACAAACGGTTTAAATCAAACAGCTCTGCCTTTTGGTATGCATCCAGTGCTTTATTATAATCGCCCAGTTTTTGATAGCTAAAGGCAATTTTTTGATACAATTCAGCATCTTTCCCTTCATCCAGTAAGTATTCAAAAATATCGATCACCTCCTCAAAATGATTCTTCGAAAAATAGTATTCCCCAATATTTCGGAGTATCGTTTTATCTTCTTTCAGAATATCTCCCAATGCCGTTTTGTTATGAAAATCAAACCGCCAACTAAACACATCATCAAAGTCCTTTTTTCGGGGATGCAGCTTATAAAACCGATACAAATCCTGAATATATTGATTGGAGATAAACCCGGCTTTTTTGCCCGGATCGGTGAGTGCTTCATCTTGTTCAATCTCCTGAGATTGGTTCATCTCCGCTTGAATCCCCTGCAACATAAATTCCCGACTTTCCTTCGGGATATTTTGCATGCTCAGGCAAAACGAATATTTGTCAGAATTACAGAGGATAGGCGCGCTGCTTATCGTTTCAACAAAGCCTCGGGTTATTTCATCCGAAAGATCCAACTTCTCATTCAGGCTAGGATTATCAGCAAAAAACGGGATGAACCAGTTGGCTATTTCATTAAAAAACGGAAACGATTTCAGCATCGAAAACGATCCCATAAAAACATCGGCTCCCTCCATTTGTAATTCCGAAAACTCTTCCATTTTATCCATCAGCCCGGGTGAATCTTTGAAAATATCCTGCCACTCCGGATTTTTATCATCCGAAAGTCCTTCTTCCATCAGGCTGTCCAGATTGATTTTGTCTTTCAGGTTCGGACTAATCTTAATCATCTCAGGAAGTAACTCATTCTGAATTCGTTGCTGTAGCTTCTCGGTTTCCTTGCTACGAATTAACTGCACAATAACCCGCTCAAGGTTTCGCTTGAACTCAGCGTCTTCATTCAGAATTTTCAATCGTCCTGTCAGTTCAGAGTAGAATCGCATTCGTGCGTCGTATTGATAAAGAGCTATCAGTAAACCGACCACCGCACGCTGACTCACAACGATGTCTTTTGCCTCATAAGCATCAAATAATAAAAGGAATTTCTCTGAATCAAAATAACGCTGCAAACTCAAGGTTAAAGCGGTCACTAAAAGCGATTTGTAAGAGATTTCAATCGATGGGCTGGTTAAAACCCGTTTGAAAAACTGAACTTCATCAACACTCAGTTGATCGCGAAACCAAAAATGATAAAACAAACGCAACATTTGCTGATGATGCTTCTCTGTTTCAGCTTGTTTATCCCGGTCGGTTGTTGCCTTTCCTGCGGTCATTGCTTGCAGTTCATCACCTAAATAATGCGCCTCGAACTTCATGAAAAATGAATCAAAATCGGTAATAAACTGATCCTTGAAAGATCTTCGCTTTTCATATTCAACGGACGACGCGTATTTCAACCGAATGGCTTCATTTACCTGATCAGCCAGCTCAAAAGCAGACTCAATTAGTTTGCGATACACCTTTTGTCGCTCCGGATCCTGAATACCTTCAACCGTATACTGAAGCATATAATGATAGGTTTGATCCAATTCGCGCCATTCATCGTAAAAAACCCCCAAGCCATTTTCGCTGATAAGCTCCTTTAATAAATCGAATGCAGGCTTCAACTTACGCTCTGTCAGGTTGTGGCATATTTCTATATATCGTTTATGTAATTCTTTATTTGTCATTGCTGTTATCATTTTTTTAAAAGATACGAAAAACCAGTACCATCAAAAAGCACTCCAACGCAAATATGACTGCCAGATGTGCAGCCAAAGAACTCATCTGGAAAAATTGTCAAGAGAAACGAGCATGTAAAAGCTCGTACACAAATGGGTATTATAAGCAAGCTACATACGCCGCAATTGAAAAGTATAATTTGCAAACGGATGAAATTTAAGGACATCGTTTCTTTACGACGAGAAAAAAAGTCGACTAGATTGCTAAATTAATTTTGAACTTTAACGACAAGTTATCCTTGAAAGAATCTAGCTGGTAAGGACCGAGTCGGTAAAAAGCTCCGGCGCCCAACTTTAGCAACCCCACCCGAACCAATTTCGTGCCCAGCAAGCCCACTTCATAATACCCTTTTGGAATTGATGAATAGCGCGAAGAAAAGTTCACTTGATCATCGTATTCCGATTGGCCGACTCCTGCATTGAAAACCATGAAAATATCAGGATGGTTTTGTTTATCGCGAAATAATGCAGGTCCAAAATTATGCCTCCAGAAAAGTGCCACCAACTGATCGGTAACAAACTCATTCACCCGCATAGTCGCAAATGAGTTCTCGTTGTAATTTGAAAATAGTTGTGAGCGAGAAAAAGGCGGACTCGCCAGTAAATTCAGCACACCACCCGACTCCCGCAGCGAACCGAGCAAAGTAAATTCACTCTCACCCAGTTTACCAACCATATAAGAATCGCTCAGTTTAAATTCAACAGCTTGATAGGGTCTGTCTGAATGTTGATCCAATGCTCGTTCGAAATTGAAGTGAATTACCGGAAACCGTCCTCCCCTGGAAAATATCTCACCTAGCTGCCGAAACAGTTTTTCTTTAAATGTTAAACGAAATTGAACGCCTACCAGATGATAGTTAACCAACGGATCGGTTATGGATTCATCCAAAAATGTCGGATTATTGAGCTGGTAGTTCTTCCAATAAATCTTGGTAATAAAGGAAGGTAGAATACGACCAACAAAGCCGGCCTGATAAATTTCGTGATAAGTAAAATGAGTCCGATACCAAACATCTAATTGATGAGAGATGAAAGGTTTTGGCTGGTCTAAAAAATCAATGCTTCCATCTTCTTTAATATCATTTTCGTAATGCACGAAAAAGCGACTGTCACTCGCCGAGTCGAACCGGAAAAACAGATCTCCACCAAACTTACTTTCATCATCGAGAAACCCATAACGATAATAGCCTTTCAGTGACAAGAACCTGCTGAAATCCTGATTCGTTTGCAAACCTAATCCCAACTGAAAACCTTCGAAGCGGTTGTAGTTGACGAGGCGATCAAGCAAAACATCGATTTTACCAACCGGATATCGCCAGCTTGAAAATGACTGCACCAGTTTTAACTGATCACTTTTATCTATCTGTAGTCCCAAGATATCAACAGATCGCACCGCAGAAGTATCGATTGGCTCGCCAACAGATACCGGCCCAGGGCTAGTCTGCGGCTGCTCCTCATTTCCCACCGAAGCCTTGGAATCCTGTCGTTCAAAAAAAGAATCACCAAACGGAATATTTAGTTGACTGCCGGTTATAAAACTTTTCCCTGAAATCTGAACATCAAGAGATTCTGTTGGAAATTCCTGAAGCTTTAATCTTTCAATTCCGATTTTGGAACTCATCGATTTTGGAAACCATTGCCCAGACGGTAACTGATTATAAAGTTGATGGAGTGAAAAATCAAGTTTGTCTTGAGTTGAATGAGCTGCATTTATTTGCAACGACTCAATGGCATATCCATCCGAATTGATGGTTAAAACACCTTCAAAAGCACTGGTAAAATTATCCTCCGATGGTTTGAATGAAATAACAAAGAGACTATCTCCGCGAGCATTTAACAACTTTTTATCGGTCGAAAACAAATAATTCTGAATACCCGAATCCGAGATGGGACTCCTGTATTTTTCGTTTAAAAAAGGAATTGTATCCTGATAAAATGAAAATGATTCGAGCTGTTTCGTCAACCTGATCAAGGCAGAATCTTTCAGCCCGGAAGTGCGATCAGCGATCACGATCTCTTTGGATTGATCAGGTTTCTGATAAATCTTTGTCCGCACTCCTTCCTGCAAATACAAATCTTGCCGATCTGCCAATTTTTTCAACTTCGCATGAAGTGCCCCGACTTGATGATCTGCAGAATCGTAGAGTTTAGCTCGGCTATCGTCAGTTAACCGAACGGTAAGTTTGTTGTATCGTTGATATTTATAGGAATTGATGTTCTTAAGTTGATGAACGCCACGATTGTCCAGCGCTTTTTCAATGACCCTTTTTGCACCTTCTTGCTTAGTCGTATTGCGGAGATCGTTAAAGCCGGAAAAACCCTTCTGCAAGCGAACTAGTTCACCATCCTTTAGCTCGGCCAGAACCTGCTGTTGCATCCGGTAGCCGGCATGATACAACAAGATTGTGTCGTTGGTCATGCCATACAGGTTTAAGTAACCATCAATATTACTTGTTGTCTCAACCCGAACCGAATCACTTAAGGCTTTCACAAAAGGCAATGGCTGCGAGGTGTTGGCATCGACAACCCGCACGGTTCGGGGCTGCGCAGCTAATTGAAAAGGAGCTGCACATCCGATAAGGAAAAATAGTATGTTGAAAGAGATCGTCTTATTCAATTTCATCCAATTCCATCAGAGTTGCTTTCAGCTTAAAGATATAATTTCCATAGAGTTTTCGAAAACCCCATCGAAATAAGAAAAACAAACCACTAATGACAAGCAACAAAACGACTATACCAATGACAATCATTCTAATCATGGGTGGCGCAGTACTCAACGCATCCACATTGGCGCCCAACTCGATAGCTTTCAGTTCAACACCCATAAACATTCCCGAGATAAAACTGATACTGAGAATCAACAATAAAATACCAAGTGCCATATAAAACAGCTTGCGATATACGTTAAGAATGCGGATGATTGATGTCAAAACCCTGGAAAGGTCGTTGCTATGCGAATAATCTTTGGTAGCCAATCGGTAGCTGATCAAAAAATAAACGAAAGACCCCACGATAAATAAAATACCTGCGCCTTCCATTAGCTGAATCCAGATCGGAGTGGCTTGGTAGCTCATATCAGACGAGAGCAAAACATCATCGAAAGCAAAAAACAAGGCCAACAAAATCAAGAAGACGACTCCAATACGAATGTTCCGGTCAATTCGCTCTATGAAGTTTCGCGTGCGTTTTTTAAGCATTTCGTAAATGGCTTCTTCTCCCAACTGATGCTTACTTGCATCATTGGACGAAAACTTATCCCAGGCCGATTTTAAATCTTTCAGTTCCATTCCTCTAGCTTCAATGATTCATGTACTTTTTCAGTTTCTTCTTGATCCGGTTCATCTTCACACGCACATAATTTTGAGTAATCCCCGTAATCTCAGCAATTTCTTCATATTTCTTGTTTTCGAGATATAACAAGACGATAGACTTTTCAATCCCACTTAAATTGGTGATTGCTTGATGTAGTAGCTTGATCTGTTCTTCGGTTTCGTGGTCATATTCCTCAACAGCCAATTGAAAGTTCGCCACCTCAATGCCTGTTTTATCAGGTTGACGTTTGTTCTTTTTGAAACTGGTAATCGCTGTATTTAATGCAACACGGTACATCCAGGTCGTAAACTTGGCTTCGCTCCGAAATGATGGAAATGATTTCCACAACTGCGCCAGTATCTCCTGAAACAGATCGCGGCGATCTTCTTCCGAATCACAATAAATGGAACATACCTTGTGTATAATTCCCTGATTCTGCGATATAATCTGAACAAATTCCTTTTCCAAAGCGAAGTTATTAGTCTGGAATTATCGGATAAATTACACTAGCTCATTTTTAAAAATCCAACTTCTTTATCAGAAAGAAAGCGCCATGTTCCCCGGGGTAAGTTTTTCTTGGTTAGCCCGGCAAAAACAACCCGGTCGAGTTTAACGACCCGATATCCCAAGTGAGCAAATATGCGGCGTACAATTCGGTTTTTCCCCGAATGGATTTCGATGCCTACTTCTTGTTTATCGCCATCTTCTACAAAACTAATCGCATCGGCAGCAATAAAACCATCTTCCAGCTCAATGCCTTTTTTTATCTGCTCCAGATGATCTTGTGTAAATTCTTTATCTAAAAATACGTGGTATATTTTTTTCTTTTCGTAACTCGGGTGAGTCAATTTAGTCGTCAGTTCGCCATCATTCGTAAATAGCAACAGTCCGGTGGTATCCTTGTCTAATCGGCCAACCGGATAAATACGCTCCTCGCAGGCATTTTTGACTAACGAAATCACTTTTTTCTCGGCATGCGGATCATCCATGGTGGTTACGAATCCTTTGGGCTTATTCAATAACACATACACATTTTTCTCTCCGCTGAGTACCTTCCCTTTATAAACGACCTCATCTTTGGTTGTTACTTTGTGGCCAAGACTAGTCACGACTTCGCCATTAACCGTAATCTCACCTTTTTCGATGAGCTGATCGGCATCGCGACGCGAGCAAACACCGGCATTGGCGATAAACTTATTGAGCCGAATCTCCCGATCAGACTTTTTAACAATACTCACTTTTTTATTTTGAGGAGATGATGACTGATCGTCAGAATCGTTTCCCCAGGAATAATTCCGTCCTTCAGGTTTTGAATTTTTTGTCATAACTTAATTTCAATCGCTGCAAAGGTCGGAAAAAGAATTCAGATTGGCACATTAACCATGAGGGAAGATGGAAGTTGAAATGCAGGAGCTCTGTAACTTAAAATCATTTTGGCACTGATCGCCAATTTGAAACAATATCGGCTACAGGGGAGCGAACGCACAAACTTGGTGAGCACGTGAGAACAAAAAACCCAAAAACCTGAAACTTAAAACTTCCCTGCTATTCCTCTTCCTGCTTATACAATTCGTACTGCTCCAAAATGGCTTCACGAACCTCGTAATCATTATCAACCTGATTGAGCATTCCTTTTGAGTTAAAGTAAATCATAAAAGAATCTGCTTCCGCTTCCTCCAAACCCGTCAGATTCATAACTAACTCTTTATTGTAGTATTGCGATAAGTACTCCCATCGCTTTTCTGTAATAATTGCTTTTCGAACTTCTCGCTTCTCCTTTTCGCTGCGACTAACATGATATTGGATAAACGAGGCCGGAGAAAAAATAGCGGCATACCAAGGTGGTTTTGAATTAAACGCATCTCCCCGCAATTCAGGATCAATATCAACCGGTTTACCCGTTGAAACCCCTAAATCCACGGAGTTCGACTTTCCTTTTACTTCAACCTCGCTAATGGCAAAGCGAATTGGCTTAAGCCAAATGGTATACAAACTGTCGGGGGTTTGTTTCGGCGGAATGTGTATATATTCTTTCATAAAGCCCATGGCCGTAATTCCAAGACTATCCACATTCAGCATTTCCATGGAAAAATGTCCGTGTGCATCCGTTGTTGTGCCACCATGAGTTCGCATGTTAACCACATGAACATAAGGCACCGGCAAACCATCTTCTTTGTTCAGAATTTGGCCATTTAAGTGAATGAGAATGGGATCGATGTCCGCCCAGTCCTGTGCAGCCAGCTGCATAGCGTTTGCGAAAAACAATAGAATCAGTATAGCAATTAGCTTGTTCATGATTTAACAAAAGTAGCATTTTACAAGTGATTCAACACCTAATTAAACAAAGCTTAAAAGCTTTTAACATTCTTTATTTTTTTTGGGAATTAGCAAGTCAGCAGATACAGCAACACAAAAAAAGGGAACCTATTGGCTCCCTTTGAATCATATCTGTGACAATTTGATTAGCTCAAATTCTTGATGCGAGTCATCGCCTCAATCGTACTTTCGCGGTCAGCAAAGGCTGAAAAGCGGAAGTAACCTTCACCGGCAGGACCAAAACCAGAACCGGGAGTTCCCACCACGTTTGCTTCGCTCAACACTTTGTCGAAAAATTCCCAGGAAGTCATGCCGCCTTTTGTTTTCACCCAAACGTATGGAGCATTTACCCCACCATAAACGGTGTAACCAATCGCTTCAAGGCTTTCGCGCATAATGCGGGCATTTTCCAGGTAGTAAGCAATCACTTCGTTCACTTCCTTTTGGCCTTCAGGCGTATACACAGCTGCAGCTGCCTTTTGTACCGGATAAGAAACACCGTTGAATTTAGTTGAATGACGACGCAACCACAATTTTTTCACCGAGTGGGCATTGCCTTTGCTGTCGAAAGCTTTCAACTCTTCAGGAATTACAGTATACGCACAACGCACACCTGTAAAGCCAGCTGTTTTCGAAAAACTACGGAACTCAATTGCTACCTCTTTGGCTCCATCAATTTCGTAGATCGAACGAGGAATGCCATCTTCAGTAATAAATGCTTCGTAAGCTGCATCATATAGTATGATGCTTTTATTTTCGCGGGCATAGCCTACCCATTTTTTCAATTCTTCTTTGCTGGCAACCGTTCCCGTTGGGTTATTGGGGTAACACAAGAAAATCAGGTCAGGGCGCTCGGTTGGAAGATCCGGGGTGAAGTTATTTTCATCGGTACAAGGCATGTAAATAATACCATCATAGTAGCCATTCGACTTGCACTCACCAGTTTTACCCGACATTACCGTAGTATCAGAATAAACCGGATAAACAGGGTCGCAGATGGCAATTTTACTGCTTGCTCCAAAAATTTCCTGAATGTTTCCGGTGTCACACTTCGAACCGTCAGAAACAATAATATCATCAGCCGGAATATCAACGCCATTGGCTTGATAGGCATTTTCAGCAATTGCCTTACGCAGAAATTCGTAGCCTTGTTCCGGTCCGTAACCTTTAAAAGTTGCTGCTGTTCCCTGCTCGTCAACTCCCTCATGAAATGCTTTCAACACGGTAGGAACCAACGGTTGGGTGACATCGCCAATACCCATTTTGATAATTTTTTTATCGGGGTTGGCTGCCGCAAATTCGCTAACGCGTCGTCCAATTTCGGGGAATAAATATCCCGCTTGCAATTTCAGATAATGCTCATTAATCAATGCCATATCAATTTTCTATTTTTAGTGATTATTCTGTTTGAATACTTCAAAATTCAGGCGCACAAAGGTATGAAATTGCTTGCTTAATGCCTAAATGCCCTACCCGATTTTACGATTTGGTAATGATTGCAAGGAGCTTAAATCATTTGAAACGGCCCTAAGCATCAGGTAAAAAAAAAGAAATCATTCGGGGAATCCGAAATTGATTATCATCCGGGAAATTGACAAAAATGGGGCAACTAAAAAAAAATCCGCATTGCTCAATATCAATTGAGGCAAGCGGATTATTCTATTCATATCTTGTACTATAATGCGGCTTTAATCTTCTCGATTACCTCTGCATATTCAGCATCTGACAGGGTTGTTTTTTGTGGATTCATTTCAAAAACACCTCCAAATCCATATCCACCTACATATTTTGGAACGATATGCATGTGCAAATGAGACAAGGTGTCGGCATAGGCTCCGTAGTTGATTTTGGTTGGGTTAAAAGCGTTGGCAATCGCTTTTCCAACTTTGGCTACATCGCGCATAAAAGCATCGCGCTGCTCGTCGCTTAACTCGTGAAACTCGACTGCGTGGTCGTTATAAACAACATTGCAACGACCTGCATAGGATTGCTCTTTAAATAAAAATAATTCGGAAACTTCTAAATCACAGATTTTGATCATTAGGCTGTTTAAGGTATCGTTTTTTTGACAATACAAACATTCTGACACGGGTGATGACATAGTCTAATTTTATTGAATTTATCCCCAAAGATAATTCAATCATTTTTAATCTGGCGAGAAAATCATCTTGCTAGCCGCTCTCTTAACATTATCGCTCAACAGTCCTTATTTAATCTCGCAGCTCCTTCCCTTAAGCTGTAGCCGACATTCACTTTTAAGGAATTCTTCTTTTTTCTACAACTTTGGTTGAAACAACCCGGGTTGTGGTCACTCCAACCATAAACACGTCGCAAACAGCCAACACCTTATTTTCCGTTTGCTCTCCTTTCAACACATCCTGCTCCGCCTCTTTCCCATTACCCAAAGCCTGATTCACTTGCGAACGGAACTGGTAAAACCTTGCATAGTAAGGATTCATATCAATGGCACGATCAAGAGCTTTCAACGACTTCTCATACTTCCCTTTTTCGTACCGATTCTTTGCTTTCTCAAATTGCACTTTGGCCTGATTAACAGGGGGCATCTTACTTTGCACCGAATAGTTAACCACAATTTTATAGCGTTCGGCTTGCGGTTCATCATTCAACATTGCCGGTGTCCATTTACCAACCGTTTCGGCCAAGGCAGCCAGAGCCATATTTGTTAGTTTCTGATGTGGAGACGAATCAACGATCACCGAATCCAGCTCTCCGGTGTCCGAAATATTGAAAGAAATAACGGTCAACCCATCAATATTTTGTTGAGCCAAATCAATGGGGTACTTTATTTTGGTGGAGATAAAGCGATTCAGGTGCCCTTCAAACCTGGCATGATGATCAACAGGTTGTGCAAATGATTGAAAACAAACAAAAATACCTGATAATAAAATAATTAAGAAATCTACTCGATGTTTCATATTCAACTAATTTTATTGTATTCCTATTTTAATGGCTCATAAACATCAATCATAAAGTCATCCAACAACACTTTTTGTTTGCCCCGGTGCCAGACATAAACCTTCAAGTTATCTTCCAGGGATCGAACTTCAGGCGTGAGGTAGTCGAACTGAATTTCATTCCAGCCGCCCAAAACGACATCTTCGTTTTTAAGCTCGAAAGCCTGATATTTGTAAGTCTTACCCTGATGATGAAAAGTAGCCACCAATACCGGAAGTATTTCGCTGTACCCACTCGGAATAAATAACTTTACCGAACCGCTGATCCAGGCATGATCGGACTCCGTTAAATCCTGATATTGAATATCAATTCCGGGGGAGAAACGATGTTTATCGTCAAGAACAAATACGTTTTCGTGGCGTGATGAATCCGCAGGAATTTCGTCAAACGAATTCTTGTAAAGCGACTTACGCCGATAATCGTCCCGATTCTCAAAGTCCTGAAAAGTTTCTGTCGACCGATTGACCAACAGCAATTTCTTATCTTCTTCACTAACCGATGTTTGACCAAATATCGCCCAATAATAGTCCCAGGTCATTCGCTCTTTACTAAGCACCTTGTTTTCAAATTGCCACGATTGAAATAAGTTCAGCACAATAAATAGCAGTGCCACCACACTAAAAGCCAATTTTCTTGTGGGGTTTACTTTTACCTTTTCGATAAAAAATCCCATGGGGATGGCGAGCAATACATAGGCGGGAACCATTGATCGGGAGCTAAAACTGCCTCCTGCATACCACCAGGTTGTCCAGCTTGAGGCAATGTAAATATCCAGAATGATAAATATAAAAATGGTGTAAAATACCGGCTTGCTTTTTTGATACAAATGATAAAACCCGACGAACGAAAAGAGAATAATGGGGGTGTAAATAAACCATCCTTTTCGGAAACTAAACAAAAACTTTAAGGTATACGGTGTTAAAAAGTCAAGCCCCTCACCCGGATTTGTATACGAGTAAAACAAATACTCTCCGGTAATGGCCTTCCAATACAGAGCCTGCGGAAGAAGAACAAGCAGAAAACAAAAACCGGCAAGCAGGATCTGTGCATAATGCGTTTTCAATTCGCTTAGTTTCTGCTTGAAATAGTTTTCCTTTCCGGCATACCACAGCAAAGGAATCAGCACACAGATTCCTTCCGATGGCCTGATTAAAGTGATCATTCCGGCTGATAACCCGATAATGACAGCGTGTTTTATTTGATGATCGGCATACCATCTTATGGTGAAAAAAGTTAACAGGGCGTAAAAGGTAAACAGAAAATTATGCGATAGTAAGGTACCATCCCAAATGGTTAAATGAAAGTAATTCGTCCCGAAAAAGATAATAACCAACAGGATGCTGGTGGTGTACTGGTTGAAAAAATGAAGCAACACTTTTGCCAAATAAACCAAGCCAATCATGGCATAAATTAGTCCTCCAAAGGTGAGGCAATACTGATAGGGCAAGGACAAGCCATCAGCCGGATAGCCCAACGGTTCGGCAATGAAATGAGCTAAAAAGAAAAAGGGGGAATAAAGTATGGACAATCCCATGGTGTACTTAATGACCCAATTCCCATTACCCACATTAACCAACTGATAAAGGGTTGACGTGGGTTTGTAGGTTTCGACTAAATTCGTGAGCCACTCCTGATTGCTTAGACCCAAATCGGAGTAAATAAATTTTGCCGGAAGATACAAGTAGTATCCAAACACATCCCAGGTCAATACCTTTACCGGATCGATAAAAAACCGAAAGACCACCAAAATCAAGCAAAGCAATACGATCAGGTGCTTATAGGAGTAGTTGTATTTCATATCGAAGCTGACTTTCATGAAAATTTAAGACGTTGTGCAACGGCTACTTTTGTTAGCGGCTGCCTTTTGTTTTTTGAAATCGAAGCCGCAATCGAAACAATGAATTTTCTTTCTAATCAAGGGAAATGGAACAAAAAGGAACAAGGATAAAATCAAATATAACATATCCCACTGATAATCTATTGCATATCCATTCCGTGTATTAGTTGAATTGCAATTTGGGCAAATCTCAGCAAAATCGGATAAACTTTTCGATTTATAATTAGCTACAATTTCTTTGTCCAGATAATATTCAATTTCAGATTTTATTCTTAAAACCTCCATTTGCTTTTCATATTCTGAATGCAAAATGTTGGCTATTTCGTATTTCCCATTTTCATCAAACAGGTAGCCTTTATTTATTTGTTTTAATATTTCTTTAGCAAGATCCAGTTGGTCCGATGGAACTTTCAGTTTTACTCCTCCAATTGCAACGGCCCTAAAAGGATGCACCCAAACTATATTTTCATCAAATATAAAACAATCGATACCATCACATTCTAATCGACCTTTTAAAATGTGGCAGTCAATCGGGCTATTCGATCGATACAACGTTTCAAGTTTAATCATCTGTATTTATTGGTTGTTTAGACTACCGTTAAAGGGTTAGTATCTGTTGCCAAGCGGATTTCGCAGCGCGTTCCTGTCCGAAGGACACGGAACGGCGATGCGAGAATCCGCAGTTGGCGTACCAACAAACCCCGCCCTGCAATATGCACTTTAAACGCCTGGCTTTTATTTTTTTATTACATTTTCCAATTCTCTAATAAGTTCGTCTTTGTCTGGTAAAACATATGTAAACTTTGAAGCAAATACATTATTTTCCAGCCCTCCGAGGATATATTCTGCTGCAATTTCGTCTTTCTCAGCGCATAGAATTATACCGATAGGTGGATTATCGTCTTTGTCATTTACCTCTGTTTTGAAATAATTCAAATACGTGTTTAATTGTCCGGCATGATTAATTTGCAACTTAGTGGTTTTTAACTCAATCAGAATATAACACCGAAGAATTTTGTTGTAGAATACCATATCTACGTAATAGTGAGTATTGTTGATTGTTACTCTTTGCTGCGAACCAACAAACATAAATCCTCGCCCCAGTTCCAGTAGAAAGTCTTCTATATGCCGGATTAATTTTTTCTCTAATTCCTTTTCTAAAATTGGTTTATGCTCAGGTACTCCAAGAAACTCAAAGACATAAGGATTTTTTACAATGTCTTGAGGTTTTAATATTTGTTGTCCTTTCCGGGATAATTCCAGAAGTTCCTTTTTGTTTGTCTCTCCTTTTGAGAGCAATAACCGTTCATAAAGAGAACTATCAATTTGTCTTTTTAATTCCCGAACCGACCATGATGAGTTGATTATTTCTTTTTCGTAAAATCCTCTTTTCTGAACGTCTTCGATAATCAAAAGTTCACATATATGAGACCAAGTTAATTGTCCAGACAGTGTCTGGACATCGGGATATTCTATGTAGAATTTTCTCATATTGAAAAGATTCGACCTTGAAAAACCCTTCCCAATCTCGTCAGTTAATTGTTTTGATAATTCAAGAATTATTTGTCTTGACGAAGAATTGTCAATGTTATTTGCCTTTTCATTTTCGACAATTATTTTCCCAATATTCCAATACGCTGTAATTAGCCCATTATTGACATTAATTGCCACTGATTTTCTTGCGGAGAAAATAATTTCTTTAAAGTTGTCAATCAGGTTATTTTGATTTTTCTGTATATCTTTTTTCATAGATGTAAAGATAATTATTTTGTGTATAGCCTGATTTTCAAGCTTGGCGTTAACGGTGGCAATATGCGGAGGCCGGGATTTCGAAGCTCGAACTGAAAGGCGACACCCGCCTGCCGGTGATCCTGAACCGTTCGGAACTGCGGGAACTGTTCAGTGCGCCAACACTTCTGAAGCACCGAATCGTGCTCACGCTGATCTACTCGGCAGGGCTTCGC